>Ga0172382_10000006_pt1 | contig 375392 bp, 325 predicted proteins | sample Leawel138RmetaG_FD_122245 | JGI IMG/M metagenome (GOLD analysis project Ga0172382, IMG submission 122245) | Leachate microbial communities from a municipal landfill in Southern Ontario, Canada - Leachate well 138R metaG | ecosystem: Engineered > Solid waste > Landfill > Unclassified | place... | reverse complement strand
GGCGGCAATCCTTGCGCCCCGGCAGCCCGCGGGGGCAACCCCTGTGCACCGGCCAGTCGCGGCGACAATCCTTGCGCCCCGGCAGCCCGCGGGGGCAACCCCTGTGCACCGGCCGGTCGCGGCGGCAATCCTTGCGCCCCGGCAGCCCGCGGGGGCAACCCCTGTGCACCGGCCAGTCGTGGCGGCAATCCTTGCGCCCCGGCAGCCCGCGGGGGCAACCCCTGTGCACCGGCCAGTCGTGGTGGCAATCCTTGCGCTCCGAGCGGTCGGTAAGGGGCATCCTGGGTCGGGCCAATGTCGGTTGAGCGGAACATTTCGGTAAGCAGCTCATCCCAATCCAGGCTGCCTGCAGACTGGCTTGATGCTGGCCTGGCGGCCTTGGATGAGTGGCAGTCCATTGAGGCGGCACTGGCGGCCGATCGGCAGACGGTGTTGACCGAGCTGTTTCGTGACCACGATGACAATGGTTTTGATTACTGGGCGCATTTTCCTGCGGATGATGCGCTTGACCCGGTCAGCGGGGCACGATTCTATTACCACGCGCATGACTCGTCCGCCTGGGTGGCCGAAGAGCATGGTCACTTCCACTTGTTTGTCGGTGATCCGGGTGATTCGGGTAGTCCGGATGATCCGGACGAGGCCGATTTTTCCCATGTGGTGGCCGTGTCGATGGATGCCAGGGGCCAGCCACGCCGGCTCTTCACCACCAATGGTTGGGTGACCGGTGAGGCCATGCGCCCCTCAGGTGAATTGCTGGCCCGTCTGCCGCAGGGTTTCGACATCAATCGTGCCCGACCGTCTTGGCTGGTCGGGCGCTGGCTTACCAGCCTGGTCGCCTTGGTGATGCCGGAGATCCGTGAGCTGTTGCGTGCCCGGGACCAGGCGCTCCAGGGACCGGATGGGCAATGGCCTGATCCGGTGGTGCTTGAGGATCGTGGGCGTCACGTGTTGAGTGAATGCGCCCTGGACATGGGCGCCGTGGTGTCCGACTGGTTTCGACGGGCTGAAACCATGCAGGCCGAACTTGTTTCCCCGCCCGCATAGGGTGGGTTCCGGCGGCGGATGCGCGCCGCTTTTTGGAGTACAAAAAAGGAGTTGAGTCGTATGGATATCAAACGGTTTTTTGTGGTTTCCTCTGGGGCTGTGGCGCTGGTCATTGCTCAAGGAGCCTGGGCGTTGGACGTGCCCGGACCGGTTGTCGACCCGCAGTGGCTGAATGACAACCTCGATGAGGTCACCATTTTGCAGATTACGGGATCCGAAAAGGCGTTCACGATGGAGCCGAAGTACGAAACCGTCAAAGGCGAGAAAATTGTCTCGGTGGTTGCTGGCCGTCTCCCTGGCGCCCGATTTGTCGAATGGGGCAAGGTGCGTGTTGATCGCATGGAAAACGGCAAGAAGGTCGGCAAGCTGATTCCAGAGAAGGCCGACTTCGAGACATTCGTTCAGAAGCTGGGTGTTGATGCGGATGACGCCGTGATCATCGTGCCGCTGGGTCTCTCGGATTCCGACTTCACCAATGCGACCCGCCTCTACTGGCAGTTGAAGTATTTCGGTCACGACAACATGGCCCTCCTCGACGGCGGCCTGGCGAATTGGCTGGCGGCTGGTTTCGATGCCGAGTCCGGTGAGCCGGGGAAGATCGAGGCGGGCAACTGGAAGGCTACCGCCCAACGTGACGAGATTCTGGCAACTTATGCCGAAGTCCGCGCGGCCGTTGACAGTGACGGCGACGTACAGTTGATTGATTCTCGTCCCCCGAACCAGTATCTGGGCGTGTTCAGCAAGTCCAAGACCGTTCCTGGGCACCTCAAGGGCGCCATCAACCTCCCTACCGAGGTGCTGGTCCGTGCTGATGGTGCCGCGGCCACTTTCCTGCCTGAGGCGAGCTACAGGTCGATCCTGGAGTTCAAGGGCGTCGATCTGGACGAACCCATCATCACCTACTGCAACTCGGGCAATCTGGCTTCCGGGGCCTGGTTCGTGGCCCACGAGATCCTGGGTGCCGACGATGTCCAGCTGTACGACGGCTCGATGAGCGAGTACGGTCTGTATGTCGGCGAAGGTGCCAGCTCGGTCAACCCGGCCCAGATCTACTGAGCTTGTCCTCCTTCGTCCGCGGGAGCGCGGACCCGACCAGTTGACATGACCCCGCCCATGGCGGGGTTTTCATTGTCGCCCGGCTCATCATTGCATCCAGCCGCCCGGCAATGATGGCAGTGAATGTATACTCTTCAGGAAGGTCAAAATGACATGGCAAGGAGATTCGAATAGATGAAGACTTGGGTAGTGGTTGCCGATGAAGCGCGAGCGCGTTTTTTCGTGGTCCGGGACAACAAAGGAGCATATCTGGGTAGCGAGCTCTATCCCTCAAGCCAGCCAGCTCCCGAGGGGGCGCTTGAGGAGATAACGACACTGTCCAACCCGAGCGCCCGCATGCGAGGGATCGAGCTCGAAACGGATCGCCCAGGCCGCATGCCCGATCGGATGGAGGACGCGATGAGCGCCTATGAGCCTCGTTACAGCGTGAAGGAAGTGGAAGCTCAGCGCTTCGCCCGTGACGTGGTGAGCCAGCTCGATCAGGCTCGCCATGACGGCAAAATGGATCGGTTTTATCTGCTGGCTGCGCCCAACTTCCTCGGTCTGTTGCGTGACGAGATGGGCAAAGGCCTCCAGGAAGCGCTGGTCTCTGAACAGGTCAAGAATGTTTCCGATCGTACGGTCGAAGAGATCCGGGCCGCTCTGCCGCAGCGGCTGTAACCACTTGGGAAGCTCTTTCCGAGATTGTAAAAGGCTGCTGATTTGTGGAATCAGCGGCCTTTTTTCTGCTTTGCTTCCTTAGGGCAGCACCCAGAGCGTTACCGACAGCAGCAGGCTGGCGAGGGCGCTACCGATGACCGGCAGCATCATGATCCCGGCCAGTGGCTGGCGTTGTGCCAGCTGCCAGGCCGTCCATATCAGTATGGCCAGCCAGGCAATGGCGACCAGCAGTGCTATTACCGACCACTCCGCCCGTAGCAGCAGCACGACTGCCAGGGGCAGCACAAGCGCAGCCCATAGGCCGACTGTCTCACCAAGGCGCTGTGGTGTGGTGATTGAGGCGGCGTAAGCGAAGGCAGCAAAGGCCAGCAAGAAGGAGAAGCCCATCGCGCCGGTCAGGGGGGAGGCGGGCAGGGTGCGGGCGCTGGCTGCGCCAGGAGGGTGCAGGTCTGCACCCTGCCACAACAGCAAGATCGCGACCAGCAGGCTGGCGGGCATCCAGATGGCCAAGGCGGTGCGGTTGACGGTCGGTTCGCTCATGATCAAGCCTCTCTTATTGGGTCCGGTATCTGCATAGACCATAGCAGGGCGAATGGCTCGCGGCTGTGGGCATCCCGAGGTACGACTAAGGGTTGCGGCATCGGTCTGCAGCGGGCCGTTTCCGGATTGTGGCGGAGATGCGTCCGACGGTGGCCGTCCGACGGGAATCTGGTCTCGGGGCTCGCTCGTGAAAAGATCGTCCTTGCAGAGCCCTTCCCTGGAGAGCGGTATGGGTCGTACCGGGTGCCACCAATCGAGGGTCTTCTGTCGTGTCTGTCGGCCACCTTGCGGCACGCAACCGCCCGACAGGCTGCCCGCTGCTTCAGGCCTGGCGGGGTGGCCTGTCGATGAGTGAAGCAACGCTGTTGGTCTGGTAAAGTCACCGCCTTGTCTGGGGCCGCCCCACGGGAGCGTGGTCATCCCGGGTCTGCCCGTCACCCCGCATACGCATACATTATGCAGAGCACGGCCCGCAGTGATTCATCACGGGGAGCGGGTCGTGTCTGTCGGTCAAGCCCAATCCAATTTTCTCGACAGAGACTTATCGATGAACTGGTATCGCATCAAGCAGGAATGGTTTTCCAACACCCGCGGAGACCTGCTCTCCGGGCTGGTGGTGGCCCTGGCGCTGGTTCCCGAGGCGATCGCCTTTTCGATCATCGCCGGAGTTGACCCGAAGGTTGGTTTGTACGCCTCGTTTGCGATTGCGGTGGTCACTGCCTTCGCCGGTGGCCGGCCGGGCATGATCTCGGCTGCCACGGCCGCCACGGCCCTGCTGATGATCACTCTGGTCAAGGAGTATGGGCTGGAGTACCTGCTGGCGGCGTCGATACTGGCCGGGGTGCTGCAGATCGTCGCCGGTTACCTGCGACTTGACCGACTGATGCGCTTTATCTCGAGCTCGGTGATGACCGGCTTTGTCAATGCGCTGGCCATCCTGATCTTCATGGCCCAGTTGCCCGAGCTGACCAATGTTACCTGGCATGTCTATGTGTTGACTGCGGCGGGGCTGGCAATCATTTATGGCCTGCCCAGGCTGACAACGGTGATCCCCTCGCCGCTGGTGACCATCGTGGTCCTGACGCTGATCGCCTGGTGGCTGAATCTCGATGTACGCACGGTGGGCGACATGGGTGAGATGCCTGCCACGCTGCCGATGTTCCTGCTGCCGGACATCCCGCTGAACCTGGAGACGCTGATGATCATTCTGCCGTACTCGGTGGCGATCGCGGTGGTCGGTCTGCTCGAGTCGCTGATGACGCAGAACGTCATTGATGGATTGACGGACATGCGTACCGACAAGGCCCGCGAGTGCAAGGGGCAGGGGCTTGCCAACATCGTATCCGGCTCGATGGGCGGCATGGCAGGTTGCGCGATGATTGGCCAGTCGGTCATCAACATCAAGTCGGGTGGGCGGACACGGCTGTCCTCGCTGGTTGCCGGGGTGTTCCTACTGATCCTGGTGGTGTTTCTCGCCCCGGTCCTGACTCTGATTCCAATGGCCGCGCTGGTGGCAGTGATGATCATGGTGTCGATCGGCACGTTCAGCTGGAGCTCAATCCGTGACCTGACGAAGTTGCCGTTGAGCACCAATATCGTGATGGTGATGACGGTCATTGTGACGGTCTTCACCCACAATCTCGCCTATGGTGTACTGACGGGCGTGTTGTTGGCGGCCATGTTCTTTGCCAACAAGATTGGTCAATACATGCATGTTTCCTCGCGACTGTCCGAGGATCAGGATGACCCGCGCCACCGGATCTACAGTGTGTTGGGGCAGGTGTTCTTTGCTTCCAGCGAGAAGTTCCTCGATGCCTTTGATTTCAGGGATGACATCGATAAGGTGACCATCGATCTGACCCGCGCGCATTTCTGGGACATCACCGCCGTGCGGGCCTTGGACAAGGTCGTGATCGACTTTCGCCGTGAAGGCATCAAGGTCAAGGTGATCGGCATGAACGAGGCGACCGCCACGATCCTCGACAAGCACGGAGTCCACGACAAGCCGGATGCGGCCGAGAAGTTGATGGGCCAATGAACATGGGAATCGAGAACATGACCAAGAACAAGGAGCCGGTGCTGGCCTGCGTCGATGGATCGCGCTCTTCCGAGGCCGTGACCGACTATGCCGTCTGGGCGGCCGAGGCACTGTCTGCCCCGTTGACCTTCCTGCATGCGACCAGCAGTCTGCATGTCTCGTCGAAAGTCGACCTGTCCGGCAGCATGACGCTCGGTGGCCGCGAAAAACTGCTCAAGGAGATGGTTGCACTCGAGGAAAAGCACGGTCGCCTGGAACGCGAGCGTGGTCGGGCACTGTTGGATGACGTCCTCTCCCGGGCACGAGATCGCGGCTTTCCCTCGCCTGATGGACTGTTGCGCAACGGCGATATCACCACCGTCATACTCGAGCTCGAAGAGACGATACAAATGCTGGCGCTCGGCAAACAGGGCCGGGATGGCGATGCCGCGGCCATGCATGTCGGCAGCCATTTGGCTGGCATTCTGTCGATGATCCGCAAACCCACGCTGGTCACGCCACTGGGGTTCAAGCGGCCCGAGAGCTACCTGATCGCCTATGATGGCAGCCCGACGGCCTACAAGCTGGTCGAGATGGTCGCTCGCACCCCGCTCTTGCAGGGACTGCCGGTACACATTCTGATGGTCGGTGAGGAAAAGCAGGCCAACTGGGACAAGCTCCAGGTGGCCAATACCCGTCTGCAAAAGGCCGGTTTCGCCACCCAGGTGGCGATCCGCCAAGGCAAGGTTGATCAAGCGGTCTCGGACTACATCGAGGAAAAGGATATCGACCTGCTGGCGATGGGAGCCTATGGTCATAGCCCGATCCGCTATCTGGTCCTGGGCAGCACCACCACCAAGATGATCATGAAGGCCAATGTGCCGTTATTGGTGGTGCGTTAAAACGGCGCCACCCCGTCTTTCCGGGCGACAAAAAAGAAGGCCGTGCTCCCAAGGGCACGGCCTTCTTGCGTCGGATCTTTGTCCGGCGGCAAGCCACCGGGGTCACTCGGCCGCGTAGTAGTCTGCCAAGGCCGCGATCTCGGCGTCAGTCAATGGCTTGGCGAACTGCGACATGCCGTGAGCGACGTCGTTGTCGCGATAGCCATCACGGAACAGCTTCATGGTGCGGATGAAGTACACCTCGGGCTGGCCGCGCAGGGTCGACGACTCGTTGATGCCGCCCGAGCCATTGCTGCCGTGACAGGCGGAGCAGGGTGTGATCAGGCGGGCTGGATCGCCCACACTGATCAGCTGATGCGCTGGATGCGATTTGGCCGGCTTGGCCGTTTCCGGCAGACCCTGCTGCTCGTAGAATGCAGCCAGATCGGCCATGTCCTGTTCGCTCAGATCTTCGCTGACCACGATCATGAGCTGTGAACGGTTGTCTTCACTTCGACGACCGTCGGCATAATCGATCAGCTGCTTGTAGGTGTACTCGGCGCGCTGACCGGCCAGGCGTGGCCAGTTTCCGCTCAGCGATTCGCCGTGATCACCGTGACAGGAGGCACAAAAGGTCTGATCGTGCAGTTTCTTGCCCTGTTCGGCGTCACCCTCGGGCATGGACTGCATGGTGTCGTGCCACTCGGCCACGGTCCACTTGGCCACTTCGGCAGCGTTGTGCGAGCTGGCCGATGCGGGTGCCGCTGCCAGCCCGAAGAGGCTGGCTATGAGCGCCGGTGCGGCGAGATGTTGGATGATGCGTGGCTTCATCGAGAAACCCTCCTTTATTTGTATGCGACCCAGAGGCCGAAGCCGAAATATTGCGCCACCCACAGGAGCAGCAACACAATGGCTACCGTGCCCATGCGATTGATAGCGCGAGATGGCGTGTAGGTGCCCTCGGTCTGGCCGGCCTGCCAAGCGAGCGTCAGCATGTAGGCAAGTACGCCCGCGCCGAGTACGCCGAAAGTGACGAAGAACAGGATTGTCGAGTACCAGTCCATCACGATCTTGTAGTCAAGCGGGTTGTAGCCATGCACGCCGTAGAGTGTGACCCAACGGATGGCCTCGCGCATGGTGGCCACCACGATCATGCCGACGGTGGCGATCAGGATCGGGGTGTAGCCCCACATGCCCTGGTCGAGACGCTTGCCCAGCAGCAGCGGGTAGGCGGCCACCAGGATCAAGGCGACGGCAGTGGCGATCGGCCAGATGCCGGTGGCGAAGCCGGCGATGTCATCCGGCAGCCCCTTCATCCACATGACCAGCAGGACCAGGGAGATGGCCGTGCCGACGACGCCCAGTCGGGTGGCGATCCGCTTGACGAACTCCAGATAGTCGCTGTCTTGCTCACCGGCGCCTTGCAGGTAACGGCGATAGCCGAACAGCCAGATGCCGATGACGGGGGCCGACAGCAGGATGAAGAAGCTGAACCGCGACAGATCCCAGGCGTGGATGGAGCGCCCGGAGGCATCGATGATGCCACCGGGGGCATACCACTCGAGCCACTTGTCCGGCTCGAGCATCTGCATGGAAAGAAAGTGCATGATGAAGCCGACCACCAGGAACAGCGGCAGCGCGACGAGCATTGCAATCGTCCAGCGGGTTTTCTTGGTCCGGATCTCGTAGTTCATCGCGTAGAAGAGATACAACGCTAGTGTGGCGACGATCAGGATGAAGATGAACCCGATTACCCACCAGGCGGAGAGTACGTTCGAGGTGTACCAGAACGGGTCATAGATGACCTGGACGAACAGCAGCGGGGCGACACCGATTACGATCGCCACCGAGATGGCGACCTTGGCGGTGTTCACCATGGCGTCGGCCAGCCGGCGCCAGTGGGCCTGCTTGGAGAAGGACCCGCGGAGCGCAAGGGCCGACGATCCCAGCAGGACATGGACAGCCGCGATGTGCAGCGCGAAGGTGACTACCCCCAGGATCAGGAAGATCACCGGGTGAGCCGGGATGCCCAGCGGATCTCGCAGGGCATAGAGCATGGCGGTATCCATTATTTCACCTCCTTCTCAGAGCGGGTTTCGAGGAATGCCGTTTTGTCGCCGGAGGTATACCGGGCGACGGCCTCCGGATCGTTCAGGCCGGCGATGTAGAGGGCCAGTGCTGCGGCCTCGTCATCCTTGAGTGGGATCTGTGGCATGTACATCGTGTTACCGGTCGACAGGGCGCCCAGCAAGTAAGTCTTGATCCCCTCGATATCCGCTTTCTGCGGGAAGTAATTCCCTATCGGGCGGATCCCGGTTTTCGACAGCGAGTGGCAGTTGCTGCAGGCGGTGATCGCCAGGCTGCGACCGACCTCGACCATGTTGTCCGCCGTGATTTCACGCTGGGACTCCGGCCAGAAGACGCCGGCATGGGTGAAGCCGACTTTCTGCAGTGTCGGGATTTCCGACTTGACGCCCATGCCCGGCACGTCGTGGCCGATCACCTGGTTCGAGTACAGGTACTGGCCAGCGATGTATGGCTTGCGCGCGGACTCGCGGATCGTTTCGCCCGGCCACAGGCCCATCACCAGGATCGCGAGCGTGGCGACGGCAGCGACGGCGCCGGTCACGACCTTCGGGCGGGCAAAGGTCAGCACGAAGTAGGCCAGCATGGCGGCAAGGACGATCAGGATCGACGGGGTGAAGGAATCCGGCAGACGGTTCTCCAGCACCAGGTGGGCGATGCCCGGCAGAGTACCCAGGTACCACGGGTAGAGTGCGATGCCGACGAGGACCGACAAGCCACCGACGACTGCCAGACGGCGCAGCAGCCAGCGCTTGAACTCAAGATCTTTGAGTCCGGCAGCGACGAAGCCCCCGACCACGGCTGTCATGGTCAGCATGAAGGCGGTGCGGATTGCCAGTTGGGCGAAGGTATTAGGCCCGTAGAAACCCAGCAGATAGCCGCCCTCGGCAAGCCATTCCTCGCGCCCTGGCATCATCATGAACGACAGGATGCCGACGATTGCCAGCATGGTGGCGTACGAGGTGATGCCGAAGATCACGGCCAGCTTCATGTAGCTGCGTCGGTCCAGCTTGCCGGCCAGGTAGACCAGCATATAGACGCCGATTACTTCGATGACGAAGAACACCCATTCGGTGGCCCACTTCCAGACGAAGTTGTGGATCAGCGCCGAGATGCCTCGCGGGCTGCCTACCGTGGTCGAGTACCAGATCCCCGGGCCGGTGATGGAGCCGAGGACGTAGGAGAAGATCAACAGGAACAGGCCGTACTTGCGGATGAAGTCGATCAGTTCCGGACGGTCATCGCGCATGCCGATGTAGGCGAGCACGGCGAACAGCACCGCCGCACCCACGGCGGTGTGCGAGAACAGCACGTGGATGGTGGCGATCAAGCCAATGACCCAGCCGCTGCCGATGCCCGGTTCGTACCAGGTTGGGTAAAGTCCGATCAGGTCCATGCGGGGATCCTCCTGTCAGAGCGAGTGTGGCCGGAGACGATGGTCCGGCGATATGAATGTGGAGTCATCATCTGAAGCTGTCCTCGGTGAAGGCGGTCATCCAGTTGTGCTGGTAGACCGCCGCCAAGCGTTGCTCGACGATGCTCGCCTCGAACGGCAGGTAGCGCTGTTCATCGACTCGGGTGATCCGGCCATCCTTGAGGCGGAACACGTCCGCTACGAACATGCCGGCATCGGTGTTGCCTGCCAGCGCATAGCAGGTGTTCTGGAACACCGGCTCCACTGGCGGGTTGCCTGCGAACAGGGCCCGCAGCTGGATGGCCAGCACCTTGGCCTGGCTGTTGGCGGCATAGCCTGATTTGGGCATGTCACCGGCGATGCAGGAATCTCCGATCACGTGCACATCCGCATGTCGAGTCGACTCGAAAGTCATCGGATCGACCGGGCACCAGCCCGTGTCATCAACCAGGTCCTGGTCGATGGCGAATTGCGCGGCCTTCAGCGGCGGGATGATGTTGATCATGTCGGCCTGGAAGGTGCCGGCCTCGGCCGTGACCGTCATGGCGTCGGGATCGACGCTCAGGATCCGGCCACCCAGCTCGCCCATGACCCACTCAAGCGGGCCGGGATCGTCCCAGGTCTCGAGCTGACTGAGTTCTTCCTCGCTGTAGATCGACTGAGCCGGCTTCGGGATATTGAAGCGGTAGATCCGGTTCCAGGCATGCAGCATGGAGTAATCCGTGGTGAAGCCGTTCTTGGGGTCGAGAATGATGACCCGTGGCGAGCTGTCCCCGCGGTCGAGCAGCCATTGGGCGATCAGCCCGGCGCGCTCGTATGGCCCCGGCGGGCAGCGATACGGCCCCGGCGGTGGGCCGACGATGACTGTGCCGTTCTCCGGTACTGCCTCCAGTTGCTTCTTCAGCACCAGCAGCTGGTCAGTGGCATCCCAGCCGTGCGGTATGCGGGTTTCGGCGATCTCGGGGGTCAGTCCCCCAATGGCGTCGAAATCGAAGGAGATGCCCGGGGCAACGACCAGACGGTCATAGGAGAGCGTCGTGCCATCGGCCGTGTGCACCTGTTTGGCGTCGTAGTCGATCGCGGTGGCCCGGTCATGGACGAAGCGCACACCGTATCGGCTGATCAGCGCGTCGTAGGAGATGGTGATGTCGTCCATGGTCTCCTGGCCAGTGATGACTTCACTCGAACCGTAGGGACGGCGGTATTCGCTTTTTGGTTCGACGATGGTGACATCGATCTCGGGGGCATAGATCTTGAGGTACTTGGCAGCGGTAGCACCGCCGACGCCCCCGCCGATGATCACGACCTTGGCCGAACGGGCCGCGCGGGCCAGTGGGGTGCCCAGTAGCCCTACGCTGGCCGTGCCGGCGCCAGCAAGTTTTAGAAAATCACGACGATTGATCGTACTCATGAGTCATCCCCTCCTGCGTTGTCGGCCTTGGCCCGCTCTCTCGGCATGCTGGCGAAATAATCGGCCATGGCGGAAATTTCCTCATCGGTGAAGGCGCGCGCCAGCGGCCCCATCAGGGTCGAGGGCCGCGAGCCGTCGGCGAAGGTGTTCATCGCCTGGATGAACTGCTCTCGGGGCATGCCAGCCAGCGGCACATAGGCCGAGTTCTCGATGTATCCCTCGGTGCCGTGGCAGCCAGCACAGGTCTGGGCGGCCATCAGTGCCTGTGGGTCGGCATTGCGGCTGCCCTCGGCCTGGGCAGTCGTCAGCCATAGGCTGCCCCCCAGGACTGCGGCCCATCCGATCGCCTTGTATCTGGTCATGATGTCTACTCCTCAACTCCTCGCCCGCTGCGGATCCTGGTTCGGCGGCGTGTCCCGTCGACAGTCGGGCATGATTGGTTACAGACGCTTTATCTCTATCCGTGCCGTGAATATACCGCATAAAATATATTTATGCATAGGGCGGCAGAGATCTATGGGCGGTAGAGATCCGTTACTCAGGGGATCTCGCCCTGGGGTGGATCGTTACGGACGAGGGTGAGTGATAACCACGATACGGCCGACTCTTACTTCCATGGATTCAACACCAGTGCGCTCGCTCGTGGTGTAGACAGGAAGAGGAAGGCTGGCCCATCTGCGCCAAGCGTCGAGAGCTTCTCTAGGTAGAGACGCTGTGCGAGCGGACTTCAGGGCGTCGGCAGGGTGGCGAGGGCAGTGGCGGCCCGTTGCCGATCGATGGCCAGAATGGGAATGGGGGCTTGAAATTCCGGGACCAGCCGACGGCTCCACATTCGGAGCATTTCCAGGTTGTCGGCTGCGTCGTCGGTTTCCTCAGTGAGGCGATTCAGCACCACGGCCGCAATTTGGATGCCCTGCCGGTGTATCGTCTCGATCGCTGTCAGCGTCGCGCTCAGTGTGCCGAGACGGTCTTCTGCCACGAGGATGACCGGCAGGGCGGTTGCCCGGGCCAGCTCCAGATTGAGCGCGTCCTCGCTCAGAGGGGAATACAGGCCGCCGGCACCTTCAATCAGCCAGACCTGGTCAGCCATGTTCGGAGGGCGGATGAGGGCCGGCAGCAGGTCGCGGGCGAACAGAATACGGCGGCCTTCGCGACGGGCCGCTTCCGGCGGGGCCAGTGGTGCCAGCAATCGCAGCGGGCAGATGGTATCGAGTGGCTCGATCGAGCCGGCCGCTTGTCGCAAGGCCGCGGCATCGGCCGGCAGCCGCATGATCCTGCCTCTCACCTCGACTTCGCGGCAGCCGCTTTCAACGGGTTTTCTGACATGGACCCGTTGACCACGTTCGACCAGCAGGCGCGCCAGGTGGCAACTCACGAATGTCTTGCCGACGCCGGTATCGGTCCCGAGCACCACCCAGCCCCGGCGGGACGCGGTCGTGCTGTTCATACGGTGCCAGGCAGTGCCTTTCCGGTCAGGCGGCGATGGGCCGTCATATAGCGTTCACGGGTCTGGGCGATGATCTCGTCGGGAATCTCGGGACCGGGGGCGGTCTTGTCCCAGTCGAGGGTCTCGAGCCAGTCACGGATGAACTGCTTGTCGAATGACGGCGGGCTGATACCGGGACGGTACTCGTCGGCCGGCCAGAAACGCGAGGAGTCCGGCGTCAGTGCCTCGTCGATCAGATGCAGAACGCCGTGCTGATCGAGGCCGAATTCGAATTTGGTGTCGGCGATGATGATGCCGCGCTTGGCGGCGTAATCGACCGCCATTTGGTACAACTGCATGGCGGTATCCCGGACCTGTGCGGCCATGGCTGGGCCGATCAGGCGTTCGGTCTCGGCAAAGTCGATGTTCTCGTCATGATCGCCGACATCGGCTTTGGTCGCCGGCGTGTAGATTGCCTCGGGCAGCTTGTCGGCCAGCTGCAGCCCTTTTGGCAGGGTGATGCCGCAAACCGCGCCGGTGGCCTGGTAATCCTTGTAGCCCGAGCCGATCAGATAGCCGCGCACCACCGCTTCGATCGGCAGGGCCTTGAGATGGCGCACGATCACGCTACGGCCTTCGAGCAGGGAGCGCTCGGCCTCGTTCGGCACGATGCCACTCAGATCCTGGTCCTCGCAAAGATGGTTTGGTACAAGATCGCGGCTCTTGTCGAACCAGAAGCGCGAGATCTCGGTCAATACTCGCCCCTTGTCGGGGATCGGCGTGGGCAGGATTACGTCGAAAGCGGAGACGCGGTCGGTGGTGACGATCAGCATTCTTTCATCGTCGATGCGGTACAGGTCGCGCACCTTGCCGCGATGGATCAGTTCCAGGTTACTGATCTTCGTTTCGAAGACGGCGGGTAATGTGTGTGTCATGTTGATCCAACTGTTAGCATACGAAGTTTCCGGCCATTTACGGCTGTGTGCGGGACGTGCTTGTGCACAAAAGTCGACTGTATTGTACGAGAGCGCGCGAGGCGAGGCGATGGTTGCCAGGGTGGGTCTCGTCGCCGCTGGTGTGTCTGGAGATGAACATGCAGAACAGGAATGAGGGCGCCTGCGTGCGCCGGGCTGCGATCGCGTTGGTGGCTCTGATTGCCACGGTGGTCATCAGTCCCGCTTTCGCCGATTTCACCGTCAACCTGGCAGACGGTGAGGTGCTGGAAGTCACCGAGATAGGGGCTGACAACGATGGCCCGTTGGTCCTCTGGTTTACCAACCAGTACGGGGATATTGCCGGGCCGTCGAGTGTCGCGCAGGCCCTGGCTCGCCGTGGCGCCACTGTCTGGCAGGTGGATCTGCTTGAATCGTTGTTCCTCACCCGGACAGATCGCGCGGTACGCGAGCTTGACGGTGCGGCGGTCGCCGCGCTGATCCAGCATGCCATTGACGTGGCGCCTGGACGTGAACGGGTTGTGCTTGGCGTCGACCGGATGGGAGTGCCCGTCCTGCGCGGGATGCGCCTGTGGCAATCACAAACCGACGACCCTGCGGCACTGGCCGGAGCGATCCTGTTGTTTCCCAATCTCTTCCGCGGTACACCAATCGCCGGCCAGGAGCCCGAATTCTTCGGCATTGTCGATGCCACCAACCTACCGGTCATGATCATTCAACCCGAAATGGGCGTGTACATGAACCGTCTGGCGACCCTGCGCGATCGGTTGATCAATGCCGGCAGTCCGGTGTTCACCTGGGTGGTCCCGGAGGTCAAGGACTTCTACTTCGTCGAGACGGGCGAAGGGCAGACCGATTCGCTCGAGGCGAACGATGATCTACTCGAGGACCCGGCATCCGTCAAGGCGACCCGCGCGCTGCCCGGCCAGATCATCGCCTCGATCCCCCTGTTGTCTGCCGCATCGCATAGCGGCGAGGTGTTGGAGATCAATCTCGCTCACACCGAGCCGACGGAAAAGCAGACCGGCCTGCAACCGGTTGATCCGGTCCCGGCGCCAGACTTCGAGTTGGTCGACCTCTACGACGGCCGCCAGAGCTTGCGTCACGATTTCGATGGCGTGCAGATCGTCAATTTCTGGGCGACCTGGTGCCCGGCCTGCGTGGAGGAGCTGCCGTCCATGGAGCGGCTCGCCTCACGTTATCCGGACCGCCTGCGCATCTACGGCATTGCCTTCAAGGAAACGCCCGAGCACCTGCGTGACTTTCTGCAGCACTACGATATTTCCTTCCCGGTGCCGGTGGATATCGACGGCGCAGTGGCTGAGCGTTACGGGGCCTTCGCCTTTCCGACCTCCTTTATGGTCGCCCCGGACGGCAAGATCCATTATGCCGTCAACGCTGGGATCATCTGGGATACGCCCGAAGTTGAGGCGATCATGCAGGAACTGCTTGAGATCAAGCCAGAGTGAGCTGGAAGCTGACAGAGGTTGGAGTGTCGTGACTCCCTCAGGAGTTATCGGCTTTGATCTGTAGCCTTACCGCTGATCTGACCTCTTCCAGCTATCCGTTTTCCGGCTGACACCCTGGGCAGAACCAGGTCGAGCGCTGGCCTAACACGATGCGCTCGATGGGCGTAGCGCAGCGGTGACACGGCTCGTGGCTGCGGTCGTAGACGTTGAGTGTCTGCTGGAAATAACCGGGTTCTCCGGAGGGGGAGAAGAAATCGCGCAGGGTGGTGCCACCCTGCGCGATGGCCGTCTCGAGTACTTGGCGGATGGCGGTGGCCAGCCGGCTGCATTCCTCATGTTTGAGTCCGCCGGCGGGCCGTTGGGGATGAATGCCGGCGAGAAACAATGCCTCCGAGGCATAGATGTTGCCCACCCCGACCACGATCGCGGCGTTCATGATCGTCTGTTTGATGGCGGCTCGGCGGCCGGCCAGCCGGCCGAGGAGGTAGTCGCCGTCGAAAGCTGGATCGAATGGTTCGGGGCCGAGGGTGGCCAACAGCCTGTGGGGAGAGTCGATGTGATCAATAAGCACGGCGCCGAAGCGTCTGGGGTCGTGCAAGCGCAGCGCCAAGCCGCTATCGAGCAGCCATTCGACGTGGTCGTGCTTGCGCGGTGGGTTAGCCGGGTCGTCTAGCCGCAGGCTGCCTGACATGCCCAGGTGGATCAGCACGCGGTCACCCCGGTCCAGCTCCAGGAGCAGGTATTTCGCCCGCCGACCGACCGCCTCGACCGGACGACCGATGAGGCATGCGGCTAGGTCTTCTCGTATCGGCCAGCGCAGCCGCGGATTGTGCACGGTGACCTTCTCGATGTGTCGGCCGACGAGGTGGGGCTCGATGCCGCGGCGGGTGGTTTCAACTTCGGGGAGCTCGGGCATGGTTTGTGCGTTCGGGTCGGTCGGGCAAGGGGTTGCATGGCGGCACAAAGAAACCCCGCGGGAAGATTCCTCGCGGGGTCCTGTCGCCAGTCAGCCAAGATGTGACGGCCGCCGGGGCGGCCGATCGATTCTCTTGCTAGATCCTGGTTATTTGATTCTGGCTTCTGTGTAGAGAACGTGTTTGCGTACCACCGGATCGTACTTCTTCATTTCCAGCTTTTCCGGCGTGTTCTGCTTGTTCTTGTCGGTGGTGTAGAAGTGGCCGGTGCCAGCACTGGATACCAGTCGAATCTTTTCGCGCATGTCGCTATAACCTCAATAATCAGGCGATGTTCAGATCTTCTCGCCGCGGGCCCGCATATCAGCGATGACGGCGTCGATGCCGATCTTGTCGATCGTGCGCTGGCCGTGGCTGGATACGCGCAGGCGGACGAACCGCTGCTCGCTCTCTACCCAGAACCGCTTCTTGTGCAGGTTGGGCAGGAACCGACGCCGGGTCTTGTTGTTTGCGTGCGATACGTTGTTACCGACCGCCGGGCGCTTCCCGGTTACTTGGCAAACTCGGGCCATGATTGTCTCCTGGGCGACTCGTTCTGTCTGCGCGCGTACCGAAATATAGATGTCTGTCGGCGGTACGCGGGCGGGTCAATTCAAAGGCCGCGTAGGATAAAACAGGACCACCAGTTTGGCAAGGGCATTATGCGGCCATCGCCTGGTAGCGAGTGATCGATCCTGCCCGTCTCGCACTCGGAGTGCGGGAGTCGCCGCCGGGCGGCCGGCAATGGGTTTTGCCAGTCGGCCAACCTCAGCCGGGCAACGGCCACACCCACAGGATCATGGGGACGGCAACGATGACCACCAGCACCGACAGTGGCAAGCCCATCCGCCAGTAATCACCGAACTGGTAGCCACCCGGCGCCATGACCAGGGTATTGGACTGATGGCCGATCGGCGTGAGGAAGGCGCAAGAGGCGCCAATCGCCACCGCCATCAAGAACGGATCGGGCGAGGCGTGCATGCCTTGCGCGAGCTGAATGGCGATCGGGGCGGCAAGTACCGCGGCGGCGGCGTTGTTGACGACGTTTGAGAGCAGCATGACCGCCATCATCAGCAAGGCGAGCATCAGGAAGGCCGGCAGCTGGTCGGCCATGCTGAGAAAGACCCCGACGATCAGGGTCGAGCCGCCAGTGGTTTCCAGGGCCTGGCCGATCGGCAACATGGCAGCGAGCAGCACGATCACCGGCATGTCGATGGCCCGATAGGCATCGTCGGAGGGCAGTAGTCCGGCGATCACCATCGCCACGGCGGTACCGACGAGCGCGATGGTAACCGGCAGGAGATTGAAGGCGACCAACGCCAGGCCGGCAGCGAAGATGCCGGCACCCAGTACTACGCGACGCGGGCGGGCAATATTCAGGCCGCGTGAGGCCAAAGGTAGGCAGCCGAGCTGGTTCATCGCGTCGGGCAGGCTTTCCTCGCGACCTTGCAGCAGCAGGATGTCGCCGGGGAGAAAGCGGATTTGGCTGATGCGCTGTTTGAGTCGCTTGCCCTGTCGGGCAACGGCCAGCACGTTCACCCCATAGCGCTCACGCAGATCCAGCACTCTCGCTGAACGGCCCACCAGTCGCGAATTGGGCGTGATGATCGCCTCGGTCAGGGCCAACTTGCCGGCTGTATCGCTGTCTGATTTGTCTGACCCGCTGGCTGCCAGTTCCAGTCCGGTGACGTCGATCAAGGTCTCGAGCCCGTCGGAGTCGGCCTCGATCAGCAGGATGTCGTCGGGCTTGAGTACTTCGTAGATTGAGGGCAGACGTCGGCGCTCATCTGCGCGGAGCAGGGCGGTGACCATTATCTCGGTCTCGTCGGCGACCGATTCGATCAGCTCATGCACACTCCGCCCCGCGTAGGCGCTCGACTCGGGGACGCGCAGCTCGGTCAGGTAGTTCTCGATCGCAAACAGTTCGCTGTCACCAGTCGGCTGGCCACGACATGGCGTCAGACGCCAACCGATCAACGCAATGAAGACGACCCCGACGAACGTGATGGCCAGCCCCACCGGCAGGAAATCGAACATGCCGAAGGCCTCGGACCCAGTGTCAGCTCGGTAGGCGGCGATAATGATGTTGGGTGGGGTGCCGATCAGAGTCAGGGTGCCGCCGAGCAACGAACCGAAGGCCAGCGGCATCAGCAAGAATGATGGCGAGCGCTCGGCATGTCGCGCCATCCAGACGGCCACCGGCATGAATAATGCCAGCGCGCCAACATTGTTGATGAACCCTGAGCTCAGGGCGACCACGCCGGTCAGCGTGATCACCTGGACCGTCGGGCGGTCACCGACCCGGATCAGCCGGCGGGCCAGCGCATTGATGACCCCGGCGTTCAGCAGCGCCCGGCTCAGGACGAGTACGGCCGCCACGGTAATGACCGCCGGGTGGGAGAGCCCGCTGAACATCGCCTCCGGCGGGACGAGCCCGGTCAACCCGGTCGCCAGCAGCGCGAGCAGGGCGACCACGTCGTAACGCAGCCGTCTCCACATGAATCCGACCAACGTCAGACCGAGAATCGCGAACAGCAGTGCCTGGTCACCGGTCATGTCTGGTCACCGGTCATGTATTGTCCCCACGGTCGCGTCCTGCTGATCGATGGTGATAGCGAAAAGCGGCTTTCCGACTCATGTGCATGGGCGCCTCTCGGTCGTGTGGCGGTGGGCCTGTCCTCACCCTATAGCAGCAAGTGCTCCTGACGACCGGCGCAGGGGGCTTTGCTATGATGAACCGCCTTTGTCCGGCCGGGCGGGGAAATCCCTCCGCCCGGCTCGGGACATGTCGTATTCCACCCGTTTCAAGAAGTCATATATATGTCCAAGAACGACAAGCAACCGGCGGTGCTCTCCGGTATCCAGCCCTCGGGTCAACTGTTGATCAGTCACTACGTCGGTGCAATCCGCAACTGGGTAGCCATGCAGGACACGCATGACGCGCTGTTCATGCTGGTGGATCTGCATGCGATCACCGTGCGCCAGGATCCGGCCGAGTTTCGCGCGCGCTGCTACGACTTTATCGCCCTCTATATGGCTTGCGGGCTGGATCCCGAAAAGAGCACGCTGTTCGTACAGTCGCATGTGCCCGCGCATGCCGAACTCGCCTGGGTGCTCAACTGCTACACCTATATGGGTGAGCTTGAGCGCATGACCCAGTTCAAGGACAAGTCGCAGCGGCACGAGGCCAATATCAACGCCGGATTGTTCGGCTATCCCGTGCTGATGGCCGCCGACATTCTCCTGTATCAGGCCACCCATGTGCCGGTGGGGGCCGACCAGAAACAGCATCTCGAGCTCACGCGCGATCTTGCGTTGCGTTTCAACAATCTCTATGGCGATATCTTCACTGTGCCCGAGCCGTTTATTCCCGAGGCGGGCGCACGCATCATGTCGCTGCAGGATCCGACTGCGAAGATGTCGAAGTCTGACCCCAGCGAAGCCAGCTACGTGGCCCTGCTTGACGAGCCCAAGCAGATCCTGAGGAAGTTCAAGAGGGCGGTGACCGACTCGGACATGGACATCCGCTTCGACCCGGAGAACAAGCCGGGCGTATCCAACCTGTTGACGCTGTTGTCGATTTTCGGTGACGAGTCGATCGAATCGATCGAGAATCGGTTGGCAGGCTCAGGCTACGGCAAGCTCAAAGTCGAGACCGGTGAGGCGGTGATCGCTCATTTTGAACCGATTGTGGCTCGTTACCGCGAAATCCGTGCCGACGAGACGGGGCTGGATGCCGTGCTTGCCCAGGGCGCCGAACGCGCTGCGGCTCGTGCTCGCCCGACGCTCCAGCGCGTGTTCGACGCGCTGGGCTTTCTGCCGCGACCAAATAGTCTGGGCTGAACTGATGTCGATCCTCGCGCCACGCTTGATCCGAGCACCGGCCGCCAGTGGTCTGACGCGGGCCTGGTCGGTCGAGGCGATCCTGGCGCATGAGCAGGCGCTGTTCGCTGGTGGGGTGGATGCCTACGGGCTGATGGAGAGCGCCGGCGCGGCCGCCTTCGACGCCCTGTGCGAACGCTGGCCGAAGGCGGCTCGACTGGCGGTGCTGGTGGGGTCGGGACAGAACGGTGGTGATGGCCTGGTGGTCGCGCGGCTCGCCCATCGCGCTGGGCTCGAGGTGAATCTGCTTGGCTGGCAGGAGCCTGATTTCCATGGCAGTGCGGCCCAGGCCTGGGCGGCCCTGCGCGAGGCCATGCCTTCGGTCGATGTGCATGCCGCCCCGGAGGTGATATTCGAGGCGTTGACCTCGGCCGATGTCGTGGTGGATGCCCTGTTCGGCATCGGCCTGTCGGGACCGATCGGCGGTACGCCGGCCAGCTTTCTCGAACGGGTACAACAGACGCTGGAAATCATGCCCACGCGCCCCGGCGTGCTGGCGGTCGATCTGCCGTCCGGGCTCAATGCCGACACCGGCGTGGTCGATCCACTGACGCTGACGGCCGATGTGACCGTGACTTTCCTCGGCATCAAGCGGGGGCAGGTGACGGGCCGGGCCTTGGCGGTCTGCGGCGAGCGGGTGTTGGCCGAGTTGGGCTATCCGCTCGAGGCAGAAGGCCATGCCCCAGATGACTCATTGGCCCTGCTGCCAGGCGGTATCCGGCTAGCGGCCCGTCCGCAGGATGGACACAAGGGGAGCTTCGGCACGCTGCTGGTCGTCGGCGGTAATCGTGGGATGCCCGGTGCGGCCCGGCTGGCGGCCGAATCGGCCCTGCGAGCCGGTGCCGGCAAGGTGATCGTGGCCACCCATCCGACACATGCCGCGACCCTGAACATCGGTCGACCCGAATTGATTGTCCATGGCGCCGAGAGTGCCGAAGACGTCTTGTCGTTGATCGGTGAGGCCTCGGCGATAGTGATTGGGCCGGGGTTGGGACGCGATGATTGGGCCGCGGAGATCTGGCGGGCGCTGCATGATGGCTCGCTGCCGATGGTGGTGGATGCCGAGGCCTTGCGGTTGCTTAGACCACAGTCGCTCCAGGGACGGCAGGCGGTCATCACCCCGCATCCGGGTGAGGCGGCCGGCATGCTGGATTGCGAGACGAGCGAAATCAACGCCGATCGGATCGCCGCAGCGCGGATCTTGTCGGCCCGATTTGGTTGCGGGGTCGTGCTCAAGGGGGCGGGCAGTGTGCTTGCCGACGGCGAGCGACTCGCCGTTTGCCAACGTGGCAGCCCTGCACTGGCGACTGCTGGCAGTGGCGATGTGCTGGCCGGGCTGTTGGGTGCCTTTTTCGGTATGGGTATGGCGCGCTTCGAGGCCATGGAGGCGGCCGTCTGCGTTCATGCCGAGGCCGGTGAGGACGAGGCGGCTCGTGACGGAGAGTGGGGCATGGCGGCCGGCGAGCTGTGCGAGTTGATCCGGGCGCGGCTCAACGGCCGTGGCAGGTCGATTGATGGTGGCTGGCGGCGGGTCTTCTCGGAGGGTGGCAATGACGGGTGAGCAGACTGGGTCGCGGCTGGTGCGTCGCGATCTCGACCAGTCGGCGGTCGAGTCACTGGCCGCCTGCCTGGCGGGCGTGGCGCCGTCGAGCGGCATCCTGTCGCTGCGTGGAGAGCTCGGCGCTGGCAAGTCGACCTTTGCGCGGGCCTTTTTGCGTGCCCTTGGTGTGACCGGCACGATTCGCAGCCCCACCTACACCCTGGTCGAACCCTATGACGTCACGGCAGTAACAGGCGGTCCGAGCCGGGTGCTGCACCTGGATCTCTACCGGTTGGCCGACCCCGAGGAGCTCGACTATCTCGGCCTGCGCGACGAGCTCGATGAGGCCCTGTTGCTGATCGAATGGCTCGAGCAGGCGCAGGGTGAATTGACCGCCGATGCTGAGCTGTCACTGGCCGGTGGGCCTGATCGGCCTGACTTGCGGGACATCAGCCTGCGCGCAGACACCTCGTTGGGCGCGGCCTGGGTTGCCCGTCTGGCTGGTGTCTGGAATGACGCCTGAGCCGACGGCCTGATTGGCGTTCGGGCCGACATCAAGTCGGTCCGGGCGCTGGGCTGTGGTGTTTTTCCAACGTAGGCAAAACCACATCATCTAGTGTTCCTGGGTTTTTATCTATGCCATATCTTGGTGGGCATGGGCTGTGTAACGAGATTAGGATTGGCGGGTATCTTCTTGCATTTGTTGAAAAAAATGCTTTTTTGACCACACTGTAGGGGCTGTGGGATGAAACACGATCTTGGGGTTGTGTCGCCAGAGGTGGAGCATGAAAAAGCTAACCCAGTCTGCCCGTGATGCGTTTGCCGTGACGGATGTCGGGCGCCGTCACTTTCTCCGTACGACCATCGGTGGCGGAGTGGCTGCCTTCGGACTGCCATTTGCCGGGTCGGCGCTGGCTGCCCGGGCGGTGGCCGTCTCCCGGGTTGAGGCGGGGCGGCACGAAGGTTTCACCCGCTATGTGTTCACGGTCTCTTCGCTGGTCGATTTCGACACGCTGCTGCTCGACAACCCGGCCCGCGCTGTGGTTGATCTGCACGCAACGCGTCTCGTTGGCGCGTCGTTGCCGGCCACGCCGGATTCACCGGTGGTCAAGGGGTTGCGGGTCGGTGTGCGAAACGGCCACGATCTGCGGCTGGTGTTTGACCTGAAAAAGCACACCCGCCCCCAGATCATCATCCTGCCACCAGTCGATGGCGGGGCTTACCGGCTGGTGGTCGATCTGCCGCACGGCGGCGGCGAGCCGACGGTGATCGCCGAACGTCCGGATCTGCCGCGGCAGGAATCAGCGCTGCAGTCCCATTCGCGCGGTTTTCGCGATCTCGTGGTGGCGATCGATCCCGGACATGGCGGCAAGGATCCAGGCGCGATCGGTCGCCTTGGTACCCGCGAGAAAGATATCGTGCTCAACATCGGCTTGCAGCTGCGTGATCTGATAGCGGCCGCCCCCGGGCTGACGCCAGTGATGACGCGTGAGGATGATCGGTTCATCCCCTTGCGGCAGCGCACCGAGATCGCTCGACGACACCAGGCCGACCTGTTCATCTCGGTGCATGCTGATGCCTTCCGCCTGTCCTCGGCCAAGGGGGCTTCGGTCTACTGCCTGAGCCAGGGCGGTGCCAGTTCAGAGGCCGCCCGTTGGCTGGCGGCGAAAGAGAACAGCGCGGATTTCGTTGGTGGTGCCTCCTTGGCAGAGCACGACGCGGATGTTGCATCGGTGCTGATGGATCTGGCGCAGACCAAGACGCTCGAGTCCAGTCTCGACTTCGCCGATCGAGTGCTTCGTCGCATCGACCGAGTAGCCCAATTGCACAAGCCGACCGTGCAGCAGGCCGGTTTCGCGGTGCTGAAATCGCCGGACATCCCGTCGATCCTCGTCGAGAGCGCGTTTATCAGCAATCCGCAGGAAGAGCAGCGTCTGCGGACATCTCGGTACCAACGACAGATTGCCGAGTCCATTTTCGAAGGCGTGAACAACTACTACACCGCCCATGCTCCGCAGGGTACCCGCTACGCCATGCTCTGAGCACTAGGGGAGCTCTGTATCGTACAGGGCTTCCCTGGCCAGTTGACCGACCGGCAGAGCGCCGGTCTGCTTGCTTGTCACTCTGGCGGCGGGCGACAATGACGGTTTTCACTGTCAGAGTCCCATGCCCGAAATTCGTCAACTACCCCAGTCCCTGGTAAACCAGATCGCCGCTGGCGAGGTGGTCGAGCGACCGGCTAGCGTGATCAAGGAGTTGGTGGAAAACGCCCTGGATGCCAAGGCCGGGTGCATCGAGGTGCAGCTGGTGGCCGGCGGGGTCAAACAGCTCTCGGTCCGGGACGATGGCCACGGCATGCCCCCCGAGCAGATGCCGCTGGCGGTCGCGCCACATGCCACCTCCAAGATCCGCGATCTTGACGACCTTGAGGCCGTTGCGAGTTTCGGCTTTCGTGGCGAGGCGCTGGCGAGCATCCAGTCCATTTCCCGGCTGCGGATCGTTTCTCGTCCGACCGATGCCGAGCACGGCTGGGAGCTGGCCCCCGGGGTAGACGACGAACCCCGCCCGACACCGGCCAGGCCCGGCACGTTGGTCGAGGTTCGAGATCTGTTCTTCAACGTGCCGGCGCGGCGCAAGTTTCTGCGCACCGAGCGTACCGAGTTTGGGCATGTCGACCAGCTGATGCGCAAGCTCGCGCTGTCGAACCCGACCGTGGCCTTTCGCCTGATTCACAACGAGCGTGGTGTACTGGACCTGCCGGCAGTCGATGCCGACTCGCTGGAAGAACGCATACCCAAGGTGCTTGGAGAGGGCTTTCTCGAGCAGGCGCGTGAGATCGACGCGGCCGCCTCGGGCTTTGTTCTGACCGGCTGGGTGGCGAACCCGCAGTATGCCCGGGCTTCGACCGACCAGCAGCTGTTCTTCGTCAATGGCCGGGTGGTGCGCGATCGGCTGATCGCACATGCCATCCGTCGGGCCTATCGCGACGTGCTCCATCATGCCAGGCACCCCGCCTACGTACTCTCGTTGCGGCTTGACCCGGCAATGGTGGACGTCAACGTGCATCCAACCAAGGCCGAGGTGCGCTTCCGCGACGCCCGCGGGGTGCATGATTTTCTGTTCCAGTCAGTGCACCGGGCATTGGCCGCGCCCGGTGGGGCGGTGTTCCCGATAGCCTCTCAGCAGGCGCCGTCTGCAGTGCCTGTCCCGGGCGATGAGGCAGTCATGCGCGCGCCGCCCTCCGGGGGTGTTCGCGGTGGGCGAGTATCGCAGGGCTACCTGTCGTTGCTCGCTCGAGGGCAGGCTGCGGTCGGCTCTCCGGGGATGGCCTCGGAGATGACCCCGGGGATGGACGGGGTGGCCGAACCATTGCCGGGCAACGAGGAGTTGCCGCCGCTTGGCTATGCCATGGCGCATCTGGGCGAGATCTATATTCTGGCGCGTAACCGCGACGGGCTGGTGATCGTCGATGCCCATGCCGCCGCCGAACGGGTCACCTACGAACGCCTCAAGAGCACTTATCGCCAGCAGGGTTTGTCGGGCGCGCCATTGCTGTTGCCGGTGGACCTGACCGTCTCGCCGTCTCAGGCTGAGGCCTTCGAGACCTGGCAGGAGGCGTTTGCCGCCGCCGGCGTCATGGTCGATCGCGTCGGCCCCGAGCGGGTTCGAGTCCGTGAGGTGCCTGCCATGCTGCGTGAAGCGGATATCGAAACACTGGTGCGTGAGATGCTCGCTGAGCTCCAGCGGGTGCCATTGGCCGAAGATGTCGCGCCACGCGCGGTCATTGAAGACCGTATTGATGAGATACTTTCGACCATGGCCTGTCATGGTTCGGTACGGGCCAACCGACGCTTGACCGTCGCCGAAATGAATGCCCTGCTGCGTGATATGGAACGCACCGAACGCGGTGACCAGTGCAACCATGGGCGGCCCACCTGGCGAGCGCTGTCGATAGAAGAGCTCGACCGCTGGTTCATGCGGGGGCAGTGATCGATATCCAATGATTGACATCTCGGCAAGCTGGCTGGACGAGCTGATCGCAGTAGCGCCGCGTGCGGATTCGAGGTGCTCCAGCTGGTCGCGTGCATTGGCCAATTCTGCGCCCGCAAGGGTATGTCGGACTTTCCGTCATTCGCGGCCATTGGTCGAGGTGCCTTGATGGTCGGGGCGGAGTTAGAGCGCTTGCCGATCGTCGCCATCGCTGGGCCAACGGCCTCGGGCAAGACGGCGCTTGCCATGCGGCTGGCCGAACAGCTGCCCGTGTCGATCATTTCGGTCGACTCGGTGATGATCTATCGTGACATGGATATCGGCTCGGCCAAGCCGTCACGGGAACTGCTGACGCGTTACCCTCATGCCCTGGTCGATATCTGCGACCCGATCGAGGCCTACAGCGTCGAGCGATTCTGTCGTGATGCGCTTGAAGCGATTGCCACAGCCCGCGCTGCCGGCCGTGTGCCGCTGTTGGTCGGCGGGACGATGATGTACTTCCAGGCATTGCTGCGTGGGCTGTCGCGCCTGCCGCCGACCGAACCCGCGGTGCGTGAGGCGGTCCGAGAGGAGGCCGAGCGACTTGGCTGGCCGGCGATGCACGCACAGCTCGCAACGATCGACCCGACAGCGGCGGCCCGGATCCACGCCACCGATCCCCAGCGGATCGGGCGGGCGCTGGAAGTCTATCGAGCCACCGGGCGCAGCCTGACCGAATGGCAGCGGCGTCACCCACCTGCCTCGCCGCTGGCCGGCGAGCGTCTGCTGGCGATCGCCCTCTGGCCACGCAGCACCGCCCATACCCGGCGCGCGGTTGCCGAGCGTTTCGACGCCATGCTGGCCGAGGGCTTTCTCGACGAGGTCAAGGCCCTGCGTGCCCGCGGCGATCTGCACTCAGGACTGCCCTCGGTGCGTGCAGTCGGCTATCGGCAGGCCTGGGCCTATCTGGCTGGTGAGAGCGACTGGACGACAATGCGCGAACGGGCGATCACGGCGACGCGTCAACTGGCCAAACGCCAGCGCACCTGGCTGCGGGCGGCGACCGAATGGGAGGCGATGGATGCCGAGGCGGTGGCCGCAGTGGAGTGGCGCATACTGGACTTTGTCGGAGCGGGTTGATCTTGAGTAAGGAGGCTCTGTACGAATCGACGGCGCCTCTGGCTGACGGGTTTGTCCGCAATCAATGCGCTGGCCCGAAGGCGGGTTCATTGCCCGTCGAGGGGCGGCAGCGCCGAGTGCGGGCAAACCCGCCAGCCCCTTCGGGCGGGCCGCCAAGGGCCATCTGCGGTGTTGCAGTCCTTGTAAAGGACCACCGCCCTTCACGGCGGACTGCGCCTGGCACCTGGGCCCTTGGCGGTCCCACAGAGGCACTATATTCGTACAGAGCTTCCTTGAGGCGGACAGCTGCGGGTCGGGGCGCTATGCTTGCTGGAAACTGCCGGCGTATGACATTGATATGTCCACGCTTGTCCCCATGCTTGTGGGTTCAGGCCTGAGAAGTTCGGGCGGCGAGATAAGGTGTGCCAGTTGTCGATAGACCGCCGAGAGCAGTCAGCCGGCCACAATGGCCGGATAATTTATGAAGAGGAAGGATCATGGCCAAAAACAAAAGCCAGTCACTGCAAGAGCCATTTCTGAACATGTTGCGTCGAGAAAAAGTCCCCGTCTCAGTCTATCTGCGCAACGGCATCAAGCTCCAGGGCCAGATCGATTCATTCGACAACTTCGTCGTCCTGCTCAAGAACAACGTCAGCCAGCTGGTCTACAAGCACGCGATCAGCACCATCGTGCCGGCTCGGCCGGTCAGCATTGATCTCGAGCCCACGCGCGGCGAACCGGGAGGGGACGAATAATTCCGATGGATTTCTTCGAGCGCCACGAAGGCGGTGAACGAGCTATTTTGTTACATGTCGAGCAGCGGGCGGCGGACTCCAACGAGGATCTGGTCGAATTCCGTGAGCTGGCACATTCGGCCGGGGCCGAGATTCTCGCCGAAATCGTCGCCAATATCCGGACCCCGGGCTCACGTCTGTTCATCGGCAAAGGCAAGGCCGAGGAGCTGGCCGAGCTGGTCGCAAGCCTGGATGCCGAACTGGTGCTCGTCAATGCCCCATTGTCGCCGTCTCAGGAGCGCAACCTCGAGGCCCTGATCAAGTGTCGCGTGCTTGACCGGACGGGGCTGATACTCGACATCTTTGCCCAGCGTGCTCGCTCCCATGAAGGCAAGCTGCAGGTTGAGTTGGCCCAGTTGAGCCATCTGGCGACCCGACTGGTGCGCGGCTGGACCCACTTGGACAGCCAGCGCGGCGGTGCCATCGGCCTGCGTGGACCGGGTGAAACCCAGCTGGAAATGGATCGCCGTCTGATCGGTGCGCGTATCACGCGGCTCAGGGAGCGGATTGCTGGCGTCCGCCGGCAGCGTGCCGAGGGGCGCAAGGGGCGGCAGCAGTCTGATATGCCCACCGTAGCGCTGGTCGGCTACACCAACGCCGGCAAGTCCACCCTGTTCAACGCCCTGACCGTGGCCGAATCCTTTACGGCAAATCAGCTGTTCGCCACCCTCGATACCACGTTGCGGCGGGTGGAGCTGACCCCGCAGTTGACCGTGGTCTTCGCCGACACGGTCGGCTTTATACGCCATCTGCCGCACGAGCTGGTCTCGGCGTTCCGCTCCACGCTGGAAGAGACGCTCGAGGCGGATTTGCTGTTGCATGTAGTCGACGCCGCCTCGCCTGAACGGGATCGTCAGATCGAGGACGTCGAGGCTGTGCTCAAGGAGATCGGGGCAGGCGCGATGCCACGCCTGACGGTAATGAACAAGATTGACCAGCTTGAGGGCGGCGCCGTACATGTCGATCGCGATGCCCGTGACGAGCCCGTCCGCGTCTGGATTTCCGCTCAGGAAAAGCAGGGTCTGGACGAGCTGCGTGAAGCACTCGCCGAGCGGCTCGAGCCGAGCACCGTCAGCCATCGACTGTTCGTTCCGATGGCGGATGGCCGCCTGTATGCCCTGTTGCAGGGTGAAGGCGGCGTGGTCAGCGAAGACTGCGACGAGACCGGCTGGCATCTGGAAATCCAGCTGCCGGTCGCCCGCTGGGGTCAGCTGTTGAAGCAGGAGCCGGCGCTGGAGCACATGGTGCTTGATCCGCCGCCTGCTCCTGAGCCCGAGCCATTCGAGCAGGCGCTCTCCGCGCGTACCGAGCTCCCCTAGGGGTATACAGTTGCCTCGACCGCTCGTCGCCACTACACTTCAGCGCTGTCTTCCGCTTCGCCTCAAGGGGCGGACGGGGCGATTGAACTCAATCGAATACCCATCACCGCCGGTTACGCCGGCGGCAATCACTGGAGAAGCCCATGGCCTGGAATGAGCCGGGTGGCGGTAAAGATCCCTGGTCGAACCCTCGTGGCCGGGGCAAGCCGCCCAACATCGACGACGCCCTTGAGCGCCTCAAAGAACGCTTCGGCGGTGGTGGCGGCATGGGTAATGCCGGCGGAGCCAAGGGCATTCTCGCCATTATCGGGATCGTGCTGGTCGGCTGGCTGATCTCGGGTATCTATATCATCGACGAAGGTCAGCGCGGCATCGTGCTGACCTTCGGCAAATACACCAGTACCGCCGGCCCGGGCCCGCACTGGCGTCCGCCATATCCGATTGCGGACGTGATCACGGTCAATGTCGACCAGTATCGCGACCGGGAATTGAGCATGTCCGTACTGACCAACGACGAGAATATCGTCGAGGTTGATCTGGCCAGCCAGTTTACCGTTGGCGACCCGGTGTCCTTCCTGTTCAACGTGCGTGATCCCAACAACACGCTACAGGACGTCATGCAGAGCGCCACTCGTGAAGTGATCGGTTCCAGTCGCATGGACTACGTACTGACCGATGGTCGCGTGCAAATTGTCGATGCCGTGCGTGCTCGCATGCAGGAATTGCTGGATTCCTATCAGACCGGTCTGAACGTCCGTTCGGTCAACCTGCAGGATGTCCAGCCGCCCGAGCCGGTGCAGCCGGCCTTCGAGGATGCCATCCGGGCACGTGAGGACGAGCAACGCTATATCAACGAGGCCCTGGCCTACGCCAACCAGGTCGTGCCGCGGGCCCGTGGTGACGCCGCCCAGATCCTCGAGCAGGCCAAGGGGTACAAGGCCCGTGTGGTGAACCGGGCCCAAGGTGAGGCAGCCCGTTTTGACGCGCTGCTGGAGTCCTATCGCATCGCACCGTCGATCATCCGTGAGCGCATGTACATCGAGACGCTCGGCGAGATCTATGCCAAAGGGAATAAAATCATCGTTGATCCAGCGAATGCCAACAATATCCTCAACCTGCCGGTCGGCGTGAGGGGCGGTATCGTGGGTGATCCGGACAGCCGCGATAGCGCGCCACTGGCCGTGCCGTCACTGATGAGTGGGCAGTCGTTCGGCAGCGACACGGGCACGCCCGTTGATAACAACCGATCTGGCTTGCGCACGAGGGGGTCCGAATGAACTGGGTAACACGTCTGCTGCTGCCGCTGATCCTCGTGATCGTGTTCCTTTACGCGACTGCGACGTTCCAGGTGGCCGAATACCAGGAGGGCGTGAAGTTCCGCCTCGGTGAGATCGTCGAGACCGACTTCGAGCCGGGTCTGCATTTCAAATGGCCCTTCATCAACTCGGTGCGTCTGTTTGATATGCGCATCCTCTCGCTGTCCACGCCACCGGAGCGGTTCCTGACCAGCGAGAAGAAGAACCTGATCGTTGATTACTACATCAAGTGGCGCATCATGGATCCTGCCAGCTTCTACCGAGCTACGGGTGGCCAGGATGGTGTGGCCGAGAGTCGGCTCGGTCAGATCGTCAAGGACAGCATGAAGAGCCAGATCTCCAGCCGGGATATCAACGAAGTGGTTTCCGGGGATCGCGACCTGTTCATGCGTAACGTGATCCAGACGACCAACCAGGACATTGAAGGCCTGGGCCTCGAGATCGTCGATGTACGCATCATGCGTATCGAGCTGCCGCAGGAAGTACGCAGATCGGTCTATTCGCGCATGGAGAAGGAGCGTTCCACGGTGGCCAAGGCGATCCGCTCGCGCGGTGAGGAGCAAGCCAAGCGCATTACCTCGGATGCCGATCGACAACGGGTAGTGCTGATTTCCGAGGCGCAGCGTGAGGGCGATCAGATCCGAGGGGAGGGGGACGCAGAGGGTGCCCGCATCTATGCGAACAGCTACAGTCAGGACCAGGAGTTTTTCTCCTTCTACCGCAGCATCCAAGCCTACAGCCAGGTGTTTGCCAGCGGCAACGACACCTTCATTCTCAACCCGGCCAGCCCGTTCTTCCGCTATTTCCAGTCGGCAAATGGCGAGGGTGAAAGCGAAACGGAAGATAGCGGCCTGTTACCGGCACGTTAAGGGCGCGAGCGTATGATGGATGATCTGCTGCGAGTGCTCGGCCTGGTGCTGATTATCGAGGCACTGCTGCCGTTCATCAGCCCGCGGGCCTATCGGCAAGCGGTTGCACAGATCGCCCTGACGCCGGACACGCGGCTGCGTGGCATCGCCTTGGTCGTGCTGATGATCGGCCTGGCGCTCTGGGTCTGGGGGTAGTCCCGACCCGCCGGCGTTGTCGCCCGCTTATCGACACGGGGCGCCAAGAAATGTCAACGGACCCCAGCCGTGCTGGGGTTTTTGTCCGTCGTGAGTACAATGTGCGGGTTTCCCCCGAGCCATGGTCGCCACCCTAGACCTGCGCGATGCGCCTGCCCACGAACCACTCCTAACCAGAGACAGCATGAGCAATCAGTCCCCCTGGATCCTGCCGGCCGGCATCGACGAAATCCTGCCCGCGCAGGCGCGCCGCATCGAGCACCTGCGCTCCCGGATACTCGAAACCTTCGACCGCTGGGGCTACCAGCTAGTGGTGCCGCCGATGGTCGAGTTCATCGATACCCTGCTGGTGGGTACGGGGGAAGATCTTGATCTCGATACCCTCAAGGTGACGGACGGACTCTCCGGTCGCCAGCTGGGTGTGCGCGTTGACATGACGCCGCAGGTAGCGCGTATGGACGCCCATAGTTTGCCGCCGGTCGACGAGCGCCGCTTGTGCTACATTGGCACGGTCATTCGCGCCAAGACTGATGGTCTGGGAAGTTCGCGCGCACCGATTCAGGTGGGTGCCGAGCTGTTCGGCAGTGCCGGCCCCGAGGCCGATGTCGAGATGATTTCGCTGATGACCGAGGCGCTGGCGGTCGGCGGTTGCCGGCAGATGACGCTCGACTTGGGTCATGTCGGCGTGTTCCGCGCCCTGGTGCGCGCCGCCGGGCTGGACGAGGCTCGCGAAGATCAGCTGCGTGATGCGCTGACCCGCAAGGCCGTACCCGAGATTCACGAGGCGCTGGACAGCTGGTCGCTGGATGGGGCGATCTCTCATGCCATTACAGCACTTTGCGATCTGCATGGTCCCTGGAGGCCGACTATCGAGGAGGCAAAGGAGCGCCTGCAGGGCGTCCTTGATGCCGACGGGCAGGCAGCGCTGGAGCGGCTGGCTGTGGTCGCCGGCGCGATTCAGGCACGCGTGGCCAGTGAGGTGCTGGTCGACCTCTCGGAGCTGCATGGCTATCACTACCAGACGGGCCTGGTCTACGCGGCCTACTCGCCGCGCATGGGGCGTGAGATCGCCCGCGGTGGCCGCTACGATGACATCGGACAGATCTTCGGGCGCTCGCGCCCAGCATTAGGCTTTTCCCTCGATTTGCGCGACCTGCTCGGTCAGGGCGGCGATGAGGGCAGGTCACGGCCGACCGTCTACGCCCCGGCCCGACTCAATGACGATGCCCTGGATCGGGCGATCGCTGATCTGCGTGAGCAGGACTATCGTGTGATCACGACAAAATCGGTTCCTGCCGGGGCGCGACAGCTCGTGCCCGTCGGAGAAGGACAGACAAGAACTTGGCAGCTAACAGGTGAATTGGACCATGGGTAAGAGCGTGGTTGTCCTCGGGTCTCAATGGGGCGACGAGGGCAAGGGAAAGATCGTTGATCTGCTGACGGAGAACGTCGCTGCAGTCGTGCGTTTCCAAGGGGGGCACAATGCCGGACATACCCTGGTGATCGACGGTGAGAAAACCGTGCTGCACCTGATCCCTTCCGGCATTTTGCGCGAAGGCGTCAAGTGCCTGATCGGCAATGGGGTGGTGCTCGCGCCGGATGCGCTGATCAATGAAATCGAACGGCTTGAATCCCGTGGCGTGCCGGCTTCCGACCGGCTGATGCTCTCCGAGGCCTGTCCGCTGATCCTGCCGCATCACGTGGCCCTGGATCAGGCGCGTGAGCATGCTCGCGGCGCGCAGAAAATCGGTACTACCGGGCGCGGAATAGGCCCGGCCTATGAGGACAAGGTCGCTCGTCGCGGTATCCGCTTGGAAGATATCTTTCACCGCGAGCGCCTGGCGGCGAAACTTGGCGAGGTGCTCGATTATCACAACTTCGTGCTGCGCCAGTATTTCAGTGCCGATCCGATCGATTTCCAGCAAACGCTCGACCGTCTGTTGGCCCAGGCCGAGATCCTCGCACCAATGGTTGGTGACGTGCCGGGTACACTGGCGCAGATGCGTGCCGAGGGCCGCAATCTGATGTTCGAGGGTGCGCAGGGCACGCTGCTCGACATCGACCACGGGACCTATCCGTACGTCACTTCATCAAACACCACGGCCGGTGCGGCCTCGACCGGTACTGGTGTTGGGCCGCTGGAGTTCGACTACGTGCTCGGCATCACCAAGGCTTATACTACTCGTGTTGGTGGCGGACCGTTCCCGACCGAACTTGATGGTGATATTGGCGAACGACTGGCCACGCGCGGCCATGAGTTCGGCTCGACCACCGGTCGGGCGAGACGCTGCGGCTGGTTCGATGCGGTCGCGCTGCGGCGTGCAGTGCAGATCAACAGCATCTCCGGACTGTGTCTGACCAAGCTTGATGTGCTCGATGGCATGGAGGAAGTGCAGATTTGTGTGGGTTATGAGATGGACGGACAGCGGCTTGAAAGCGCACCGTTCTCCGCTGATACCTACGCCCGCTGCGAGCCGCTCTACGAATCCATGCCCGGGTGGCAGGAGCCGACGGTCGGTCGGAAAGACCTGGATTCCCTGCCGCAGGCGGCCCGTGATTACATCCAGCGGATCGAGGAGCTGGCCGGTGTGCCGGTCGACCTGATTTCGACTGGCCCGGACCGCGAGGAAACCATCATTCTGCGTGACCCCTACGGCGCTTGAGCGTCGGCGGGAGGCATGCTTTGGCTGACCCGCCGAGATTTCGGTGCGTCACAGGCCTTTATTTCTGAGAAAAAACCCGTAGAATTGCGCCACTTGAATTTCCCTCGGTGAATTGCCGAGGCTGCGAGAGCGGTCACTTGGCTGGCCGGCGTCGTCGACGCAGTCTGGCAGTCACTACTCCAATAGGAATCGTTAAACGTTATGGTCAAGATTCGTCTGGCTCGTACTGGTGCCAAAAAGAGGCCCTTCTTCCACGTTGTCGTTACCGACAAGCGCAATGCGCGTGACAGCGGCAGATACGTTGAGCGTATCGGGTTCTTCAACCCGGTAGCCCGTGGTCAGGAAGAGCGCCTGCGCCTGGATCTGGATCGCGTGGCTTTCTGGCAGGAGCGCGGCGCTCAGACCAGCGAGCGTGTCGCGTCATTGGTTCGTCAGGTCAGGAAGCAGGCGCCAGCCGCTGCCGAGTAAGGCGTGGCGGCGTCGGCGGGGCCGGCCGATCCGGTAGTCATTGCCCGACTGGGGCGTGCCCACGGCATCAAGGGCTGGGTATGGCTGCAGGTGTTCAGCCGGCCAGTCGAGAATATTGAGCGCTACCGGGACGTCCACTTGCGGGATGCGCGCGGTCAGGTCAGCCCGGCACGCATTGAGAAGCTGACGGTGAACCCCAAGGGGGTCATCGTGAAGTTCGTCGGGATCGATGACCGCACCGCGGTCGAGCAGCTCGGTCGGCCTGAGGTCGTGGTGGGGCGCGAGACGCTGCCGCCGGCCGGTCCGGAAGAGTACTACTGGAGCGACCTGATCGGCTGCGAGGTAGTGCATGTGTCAGGACAGTCGTTCGGCCAGTTGCGTGAAATGATGGAAACTGGCGCCAACGATGTGCTGGTGGTGGACGGTGAGCGGGAGCGGTTGATTCCCTTCCTGCCGGATGAGGTAATCCGGACCGTTGATCTGGAAGCCCGCCGGATTGAGGTCGATTGGGATCCCGATTTTTGATGTGGATTTCGTTGGTGACCCTGTTCCCCGAACTGGTGGAAGCGGGCAACCGTTGTGGCATGGTCCGCGCGGCGATCGAGAAGGATCAGCTGAGTGTGGCGTGTTACAACCCGCGCGACTGGTCGACCGATCGCAGCCGGCGGGTCGACGATCGTCCATTCGGCGGTGGGCCGGGGATGTTGCTGCAGCCTGGGCCAATCAGCGGGGCGATCGATGCAGCGGTGGCTGAGAGCGGTGACGTACGGCCATTGGTGATCGCGCTGTCGCCACAAGGGAGGCGGCTTGATCGGCAGGTGATCGCCGCTTGGGCCGAACGGAAACAGCCGCTGGTGCTGGTCTGTGGTCGGTATGAGGGCTTCGATCAACGGATACTCGACTCCCGGGTGGATGCCGAGTATTCCCTTGGTGATCTGGTGCTCTCCGGCGGTGAATTGGCGGCGATGGTGATTGTTGATGCGATCGCCCGGCGGCTGCCTGGTGTGGTCGGGGACGTCCAGTCGGTGGTCGAGGACTCGTTCGAGGCTGATCGGCTGGACCACGCGCACTACACGCGACCGCCGGAATGGGAGGGTCGCGGAGTGCCGCAGGTACTCTTGAGCGGTAATCACCAGCGTATTGCCGCATGGCGTGCCGAGCAGGCCGTGTTGATCACGGCCCAGCAACGACCGGATTTATTTTTGCAACACGGGCCGTCCGACAAGGATCGGGCGGTACTGGAAGAACACTGGCTCCCGGGTAGCGATGAGGCCCGGGCATCCAACAGACACACGAATTGACAACAGGTGGCGGAAAATGAGCGATATCATCAAGAAAATCGAAGCCGATCAAATGACCCGCGAGGTGCCGGAGTTCGGCCCTGGCGATACGGTTTCCGTCGATGTCCGGGTCAAGGAGGGGGATCGCGAACGCCTGCAGGTGTTCGAGGGTGTCGTGATTGCCAAGCGCAACCGCGGCCTGAACTCCTCGTTCACCGTACGTCGGTTCTCCTACGGTGAAGGCCTGGAGCGTGTCTTCCAGACCTACAGTTCGCAGATTGCTGGCATCAAGGTCATGCGCCGCGGTGAGGTCCGTCGCGCCAAGCTCTACTACCTGCGCGGTCGTACCGGCAAGGCAGCGCGTATCCGCGAACGCCAGGGCTGATCGGCTCCAGATCGGCACACAGCCGGCCGAGTGAACAGACCCCCGCACCATGGGATTGGTGGCGGGGGTTTGTTTTGTCTGCCTGACGGGTTTTCTCGCTATCATCCCGGCCTCCATCAAACCAGCGGCCTGGATTTTGTGCTGGCCATTCGAGTCCCGGCTCCCTTGAATTCGCGCGTGGCGTCCCCATCCCTCGGCGTTGACGGTGGCCGACAGATATCGATGGCCACTGAACCATATTCAAATCCGAGCGAAATCCCGAGCTAACCAAACGGAGAGTCGTTTCCATGAGCCAAGCCCAGACGCACGCCTTCCAGACCGAGGTGAAGCAGCTGCTTCATCTGATGATCCATTCGTTGTATTCCAATCCGGAGGTGTTCCTTCGTGAGCTGATCTCGAATGCCTCGGATGCCTGTGACAAGTTGCGTTTCGAGGCGCTCGCTGATGACAGCCTGTACGAAGGTGACCAGGAACTGCGGGTGCGGGTGTCCTTCGATGCCGACAAGAAGACCGTCACCATCGACGACAACGGTATTGGCATGAATCATGACGAGGTGGTCGAGCACATCGGCACCATCGCCCACTCGGGCACCAAAGCCTTCCTTGAGCAGCTCGAGGCCGACAAACGTAAGGATGCCAACCAGATCGGCCAGTTCGGGGTGGGTTTCTACTCAGCCTTCATCGTCGCTGATCACGTCGAACTGGCCACCCGCCGCGCCGGTCTGGGCGGCGAGCATGGCGTGCGCTGGACCTCGACTGGTGAGGGTGAGTACACCATCGAGACGATCGAGAAGCCCGAGCGCGGCACCCGCATCGTGTTGCAACTGCGCGAGGACCAGCAGGAGTTTGCGGACGAGTTTCGTCTGCGTTCGATGATCCGCAAGTACTCTGATCACATCAATTTTCCGGTGCAGATGTGGGTGCCGCCCAGGACCGAGGAGGACGAGGAGGGCAAGGAGACGGAGGTTCCGGGTTTCTGGGAGACGGTCAACGATGCCAGCGCACTGTGGACCCGCCCGAGGGGCGAGGTCTCCGATGAGGAGTACATCGAGTTCTACAAACACGTCTCGCACGACTGGGAGCCACCGCTGGCCTGGACGCACAATCGGGTGGAGGGCAAGATTGAATACAGCTCGCTGCTCTACATCCCCAAGCGCGCACCGTTCGACCTGTTCGAGCCGGAGCAGAGCCAAGGCGTCAAGCTGTACGTCAAGCGGGTGTTCATCATGGATGACGCCGACAAGCTGATGCCGCGCTATCTGCGCTTCGTGCGCGGCGTGATCGACTCGGCCGACCTGCCGCTCAACGTCTCGCGCGAGATCCTGCAGTCCAACCGTGTGCTCGACACGATCCGCGCCGGCTCGGTCAAGCGCGTGCTTTCGTTGCTCGAGCAGATGGCCAAGAACGAGCCGGAAAAATACACCGGGTTCTGGGAGACCTTCGGCCGCGTGCTCAAGGAGGGCGTTGGCGAGGACTTCGCCAACAAGGAGAGGATCGCCGGTCTGCTGCGTTTTGCCTCCACCAAGGGCGATGGGGAAGCGGAGACGGTCTCCCTAGCCGACTACATCGAGCGGATGCCCGAAGACCAGGATGAGATCTACTACATCATCAGCGACAGCTACCAGGCGGCTGTTGCCTCGCCGCACCTCGAGATCTTCCGCAAGAAGGGCATTGAGGTATTGCTGCTGTCCGACCGTGTTGATGAGTGGGTCATGGCACATCTGACCGAGTTCGATGGCAAGACCCTCAAGTCGGTGACCAAAGCGAAGATTGAGGTTGATGAGGAGGACGAGGACAAGTCCGACGAGGAAAAGCAGGAGCGCGAGGCGCTGATCCAGCGCCTCAAGGAGACCCTGGACGACCAGGTCGAGGACGTGCGACTCTCCCGGCGCCTGGTTGACTCACCGGCCTGCCTGGTGACCGATGAGGGACAGGTCAGCCTGCACTTGCAACGTATCCTTGAGCAGGCGGGCCAAGAGGTGCCAATCGTCAAGCCGATCCTCGAGATCAATCCGGACCACCGGTTGCTCAAGCAGGCCGAGGGCGAGCCCGACGAGACGCGTTTCGCCGATATTGCCCATGTGCTTTTCGGGCAGGCAATGCTCGCCGAGGGGGGCAAGCTTGCCGACCCAGCGGATTTCGTTGGCCGATTGAACCGACTGCTTGCCTGATGGAATTTCTCACTGACGTTCCCTGCTCTAGCCCCGGTATGCCGGGGCTTTTCGTATGCGTCCCCGATGGGACGGAGCCCCTCTGGTAAATGCGCGAATTTTCGGCCCTGGCCAAGCTGTGTTTTTCTATGCCTCCTGGCATGCGATAATCGGCCGATTTATCGGCCTTGGGTAATGCAATCTTGGTTCAGCAACGCACACTTCGAAATTCTATCCGCGCAACGGGGATCGGCCTGCACACTGGCGAGCAGGTTCGTCTGACATTGCGGCCCGCGGCCGTGGATACCGGCATCGTCTTCCACCGGGTCGATCTCGGCGACGACGCGACCATCCCGGGGCACGCGCTCCATGTTGGTGAGACCCAGCTGTCAACCACGTTGGTGAAGGACAGCGTGAAGATATCCACGGTCGAGCACCTGATGTCCGCGCTCGCGGGCCTGGGGATCGATAACTGTCGCGTGGAGATCGATGGCCCGGAAATGCCGATTATGGACGGCAGTGCCAGCCCGTTTGTCTTTTTGATCCAGTCGGCGGGTATCCAGGTGCAGGATGCGCATAAGCGTTTCATCCGTATCCTTGAGCCAGTCGAGGTGATTGATGGTGATCGCTGGGTACGCTTCGACCCGCATGAGGGCTTTCGTGTGGCGATGTCGATCGATTTCAACCACCCGGTACTCGACAAGTCCGCCCGCCTGGCCGAGGTTGATTTTTCCTCGACCTCTTTCGTCAAGGAGGTGGCTCGGGCACGGACCTTCGGCTTCATGAGCGATCTGGAGGCAATGCGCTCGCGTAATCTTGCGTTGGGCGGTTCGGTCGATAACGCCATCGTCGTCGGTGAGGAGTACATCCTCAATGTGGACGGCCTGCGCTACGGTGATGAATTCGTCAAGCACAAGATTCTCGACGCCATCGGTGATCTCTACTTGCTCGGTTGCAGCGTGATCGGCAGTTTCACCGGTCACAAGTCGGGACATGCACTCAACAATCAGTTGCTGCGCACCTTGCTGGCGCGCAAGTCGGCTTACGAAACCGTCACCTTCGAGAACCAGGAGCCGCCGCCTGTGTCGTTTTCCCGACCGGCGGCGCAAATTGCCGACTGATCTACGCGCATGAATAGAGCGACCCGGCTGGTGTCAGATTTGTTCTGGTAGACGAGGCGGGTTGCACAGATATTGCAGGAAAGTCTGTGCCGGGCAGGTTCCGCTCCGGCATATCCAGGAGGGTACAAATGACGCGACTATACGGACTGTTGACCACGGTAGCCCTTCTGCTGCTGACTGGTTGCGCCTCGGCGCTGACGGGTCAGGGTGATCAGGCCCGGAATGCAGCCCATAAAGCAGCCCAGGCTGCCGAGGCCTTCAGCCCACCGCCGGGCAAGGGGTCGTTGTACATTTTTCGTGATGAGGTGTTTGGCGCAGCCGTGCCCATGAGGGTCTCGGTCAACGGTCATGTGCTAGGCCAGACACGGCCCAACACCTACTTCTGGCTGACGCTGGACCCAGGCCGCTACCGGATCGAGTCGCAGATCGAGAACGTCTCGACCGTGCAGGTGACGGTGTCGGCCGGTGAGAACACCTTTGTGTGGCAAGAGGTGAAAATGGGCATGTGGATGGCCCGTAGCCTGTTGCAGCAGGTGGACGCCAAGCGGGGCCGGCAGGGCGTGATTGACGCGAAATGGATCAAGGCGGATCTGCCGGAGGGAGGCATCCGTCCCCTTGACGGCGCGGCCGCTGATGCCTCGGTCGAGGTGTCACCTGAAGTCGAGCGCTCTGGGCAGAAGGGCGCGATCACGGTCGAACTCTCTGATTGAGTCGAACCCACGGTGCCGTTCTGATCCAAACGGCTCACTCCTTTTTTGGCTGCAGCAGCTGTGCCAGTCGGTCAAGCGAACGAGAGAGAGCGGGATCGTCCTGCGATTTGGCCAGGCAGCTCAAGGCCCGGCTGCCAGATGGTGAGGCTGGGCGCTGCAGGGAACGTGGTGGATTGCCAGGAGTGGGGCGCGCGGCGATCACTCGCACGCGGATTGCCGCTGGCTTTGGCGCACCGGGATGGGCCGTCAATGCCTTGTGTAGCCGATCGAGCAGATCGGGTGCCTCAAAACGCATCCGGCTGGCCATCGCCGCGCTGGTTACGCCAAGGGTCAGCGTCCGCTCGTCGATATTCAGCACTTTTACTGACTGGCCGGAACGGCCAGAGACCAGCCCGTCGACGATCGCCTGGTAGCCACGGATCAGTGCTACTCGGTCAAGGATGCCAGCCAGGACAGGGTTATTCTGACGGTAGCGTTCAAGGTTCATTGTGCGGCCTTTATTTGAGAGATATGTGGCAGACGTGCGGCGGCTCCAATCTCTATCATTATCCACGCATCTGCCGTAATATTCAGCGCATTTGCCGCCATGCCGCGTAGCATCTGGCATGGTTTTTCGGCACGGTTTTCGTTTTTCACAGGAATGTCATGATTGGATCGCTTGCAGCCAAGATTTTCGGGACGCGCAATGACCGCCAGGTCAAGGGGCTCAGGAAACGCGTCACCGAAATCAACGCCCTCGAAGAGGCAATGCAGGCCCTTTCGGACGAGGAGCTGAGGGGGCGTACCGAAGAGTTCCGGGTGCGCTGGACGGATGGCGAGAGTCTCGACTCGTTGTTGCCTGAGGCATTTGCCGTCTGTCGAGAAATGAGCCGGCGCATCATGGGAATGCGCCACTTCGACGTGCAGCTGATCGGTGGCATGGTCCTCCATCAGGGCAAGGTCGCCGAGATGAAGACCGGCGAGGGCAAGACGCTGGTCGCCACCCTGGCCGTCTACCTCAATGCGATCACCGGGCAGGGCGTGCACGTGGTGACGGTCAACGACTACCTGGCCAAGCGGGATGCCGAATGGATGGGGCGCGTGTATACCGCGCTGGGCCTGACCGTGGGCACGGTGCTGCCGGGGATGGACGCGCGCGCCAAGCGAGATGCCTATCACTGCGATGTGACCTACGCGACCAACAATGAGCTTGGTTTCGATTACTTGCGCGACAACATGGCGTTCTCGGCCGAGCAGATCATGCAGCGCGAGCCTGCCTTCGCCATCATCGATGAGGTCGACTCCATCCTGATCGACGAGGCGCGTACGCCGCTGATTATTTCCGGGCCGGCAGCAGACTCCTCGGACACCTATCTCAAGATCAATGGCCTGATTCCCATGCTCGAGAAGCAGGAGCGTGAAGAGCCAAAGGATGACGAACCGCCGCTGAGCGAGGACGAGGTCGGCGACTTCACCGTTGACGAGAAGAACAAGCAGGTCTTTCTCACCGAGCGTGGTTTTGACAAGGCCGAGGAGCTGTTGATCCAGGTGGAGTTGCTGGAAGAGGGCGACTCGCTGTACGACTCCCACAACATCATGTTGCTCTCGCACCTGACTGCGGCCCTGCGGGCGCATGCGATCTATCGGCGTAACGTTGACTATATCGTCAAGGGTGACGACGTGGTGATCGTCGATGAGTTCACCGGCCGCACGCTTGCTGGGCGACGCTGGTCCGAAGGCCTACACCAGGCGGTCGAGGCGAAGGAGGGCGTGACGATCAAGCCCGAGAACCAGACGCTGGCCTCGATCACCTTTCAGAACTATTTCCGCCTGTATCCGAAACTCGCCGGCATGACCGGGACGGCGAGCACCGAGGCACGCGAACTGGGTGAAATCTATGGCCTGGACGTGATTGAGGTGCCGACCAACCGCCCGATCCAGCGGATCGACCATGGCGACCTCGTTTTCCTTACCGCACAGGAGAAATACGATGCCATCACCAGGGACGTGCAGGCCGCCCGTGATCGCGGTCAGCCGACGCTGGTGGGTACTGCCTCGATCGAGGCCTCCGAGATCGTTTCCGAAGCCCTCGAAAAAGCCGGCATCCCGCACAATGTCCTCAACGCCAAGAACCACCTGAGAGAGGCGGAAATCATCGCCGAGGCTGGGCGACCCGGTGCGGTGACCATCGCCACCAACATGGCCGGCCGAGGCACGGACATCATGTTGGGCGGCAGCCTTGAGCAGGAGCTGCTCGAGCTGGGCCCGGACCCCAGTGAAGAAGAGCGGGAGAAGGTCGAGGCATCCTGGCGGGCTCGTCACGAGGCCGTGTTGGAGGCCGGCGGCCTGCATGTGGTGGGCACCGAACGGCACGAGTCCCGTCGGGTCGACAATCAGCTGCGTGGCCGGGCTGGCCGCCAGGGTGACCCGGGCTCGACCCGCTTCTTCCTCTCGCTGGAAGACAACCTGATGCGGGTGTTCGCCTCCGATCGCGTCTCGGGACTGATGAAGCGACTCGGCATGAAGCCGGGCGAGGCGATTGAACACCCTTGGGTGTCGCGCGCCATCGAAAACGCCCAGCGCAAGGTCGAGGGCCACAACTTCGACATGCGCAAGCATCTGCTCGATTACGACAACGTCGCCAACGAGCAACGCAAGGTCATCTACGAGCAGCGTCGGGCGGTTATGGCGACCACCGACACCCGGCCGATCATCGAATCGATGCGCCGCGAGGTGCTTGACGACCGGTTCCGCCGCTTCATCCCGGCCGGTGCCCTTGAGGAGATGTGGGATATCGAAGGACTGGAGGCCCACCTCAAAGAGGATTTCGGTCTCGACTTCCCGATCCAGAAGTGGCTGGATGAAGATGACGAGATGCACGATGAGCCACTGCTCGAGCGGATCCACGAGACCGCGCGACGGCATTACGACGCCAAGGAAAGCCTGGTCGGCGAGGACAACCTGCGCCAGTTCGAGAAGGGTGTGTTGCTGCAGGTGCTCGACGCGCAATGGAAAGAGCATCTTGCGGCGATGGACTACCTCCGTCAGAGCATCGGTCTGCGAGGCTATGCGCAGAAAAACCCCACGCAGGAGTTCAAGCGTGAGGCGTTCGAGATGTTCGGCAAGATGCTGGACGACATGAATTACGAGATCGTGCGTACACTTACCCGTCTGCAGATTGCCGCGCCGGAAGGCATGGAGCAGAGTCAGATCGACTCGATGTTTGACGAACTGGTTGACGGTCCCAGACTCGATCCGAGCCAGTTGAGAGCCCAACACGAGTCGGTCTCGACCTTCGCGGGCACGGAAGAAGAGACCGCCCAGGCCCCCGGTTCGGCTGGCCGAGGCGGTCAGCAGGCAGGCCAGGGCAGCGAGGTACCGACTCGACCCCTGCGTCGAGAGACTCCCAAGGTCGGCCGCAACGAGCCCTGCCCCTGTGGCTCGGGCAAGAAGTACAAGCACTGCTGCGGCAAGCTCTGACCAGGAGCCCGCGATCCGACCATAGTGTCCGTCCGTTCAGGAGAGCGGCAATGAAACGTCTGATACTTGCCGTGGTGGCCGTACTGGTTGCCGCCGTTGCGACCGCCCCACTTGTCACCGGGCATGTCATGGAGACGACGCTCGCCGAAGCCGGCTATTTTCCGGGCACACGGGGCGTGCTGAGCCTGGAGCTGACCGATTACCAGCGTGGCTATCTCGAGTCACAGGCTCGGTCCGAGCTGGTCATCCGATTGCCTGAACAGGAGCCGATACGACTGGAGCTGCGCCACCGCATCGACCAGTTGCCGGGCCTCGATGGCCGCTACGCCACCGTGCACACCCGCTGGCAGTTGCAGGATTCGGAGCTGCGCGACGAACTGGCGCAGGTGTTTGGGCATGATATCGAGTTCACGCTGGCCACTGCGCTGTACCTGACTGGTGGTACCCGCTCCATTGGGCATGTGCCGGCGATCGAGCGTGGCGAGGCTGCCTTTTCGGGGGCCGATCTCAAGCTTCGCACCACGGCTGACCGCCGCTTCGAATACACGCTCGCTACCAATCGTTTCGTGATTGACGATCAGGCCGGCAGCGTTCGGGCCGGTGGGCAATTGAGCATCGAGGATCTGCGTCTCTCTGCAGCCGGCCAGGTAGCGGATGATGGCTTCCCTTGGGATAGCCAGGGATGCCTGGAGGTGGGCAGGATTCAGGCCATCGAGCCGGCCGGCCGCAGTTTCATCGACCATCTGAGCATCGGCGTGGATACTGGCCTTGATGATGACCTGTGGGGCTTTGCCGTCGACTACCAGATCGGCGAGGCCACCATAGAGGGCGAGTCATTTCACGATGCACAGCTGCGGTTGGCGGTCGAGCGACTGGACGTCGCGGCTTTGCGGGCGATCGCCCAGCGTATAGAGAGGCTGCAAGCAATCGGCGCAGGTGGGATGGAGGTCGAGCAGGTCATGCGCGACGAACTGCCGGCACTGCTGAACCGTGGCCCACGGCTGGCGATCGAGCCGGCCAAAGTGACTACCGTCGAGGGTGACACCGAGGTGATGCTGTCGGTCGAGGTGCCGGGTGGCATCCTCGATGGCGAGCCCAACCCGCTGATGTGGATGGCGATGATCGGTGCATTGGTGCTTGAGGGCAGCTTGCAGATGCCGGTCGCCCTGCTGGAAAAACAGGCCGCCGTGCAAGGTCGTCCCGGCCAGATCCAGGAACTGCTGGCACCATTGATTGAGCAGGGCTGGGTCGAGATCGAGGATGACGTGCTGAAGACCAGCGTCGACTTCCGGCAGGGTAGTCTTAAACTCAACGGCAAGTCCGCCAACCAGCTGCTGGGCATGGCATTCGGCGGCTGAGCGGCGCCGCCATTCAGGAGAAGGCAAATCATGAGCGATAAGACATGAGTGTGGGGTTGAGTGCCCCGGTCGCCGGAGAACTGCGTCCCATTCCCGGCATCCGCATCGGGATCGCCCAGGCCGGGGTGCGCAAGGCCAATCACGACGACCTGGCCGTGATGCTCCTGCCAGTGGGGGCGACCATGGCCGGCGTCTTCACCCAGAACCGCTACTGCGCCGCGCCGGTAACCCTGTGCCGAGAGCGCTTCGCAAGCAATCTCGCGCCGCGCGCGCTGGTGATCAACACCGGCAATGCCAACGCCGGCACGGGGGCGGATGGTATGGCCCGCGCCAAGGCCGTCTGCCATGCATTGGCGCAGCAGCTGGGCTGCGACGACCGAGCCGTCTGGCCGTTTTCCACCGGCGTGATCATGGAGTCCCTGCCATCGGAGAAGATTTCCGCCGCGCTGCCGGCAGCGGTGGCCGAGGCGATCGAGGACAACTGGCTGCGTGCTGCCACGACGATCATGACTACCGACACCACCCCCAAGGGGCGTTCGCTGTCCCGGGTGATCGACGATATTGCGGTGACCGTCACTGGTATTGCCAAGGGTTCCGGCATGATCCATCCCAACATGGCGACCATGCTTGGCTACATCGGCATCGATGCACAGCTGCCGACGGCGGTGCTGCAAGCGATGCTCAAGGAGATCAACGAGGAAAGCTTCAGTCGGGTGACCGTCGACGGCGACACCTCGACCAACGATGCCTTCATGCTGATCGCCAATGGCCGGCCACAGAGTCTCGAGGTGGCGAGCCTCGACGATCCGGCCTACGCACCACTGCGCGATGCCGTCGCTGAGGTGGCGGTGTTCCTCGCCCAGTCGCTGGCGCGCGATGGTGAAGGGGCGACCAAGTTCGTCACCATCGAGGTCAGCGGTGGGCGCGATCGCGCCGAGTGCCGCCAGGTAGGCAAGGCGATCGCCCACAGTCCGCTGGTCAAGACCGCGTTGTTCGCCTCGGATCCCAACCTGGGCCGCATCCTCGCGGCCGTGGGCAATGCCGGCATCGACGACCTGGACGTGGCCAACATCAGCCTGTGGTTGGGTGACGTGCGTGTGGTGATTGATGGTGGTCGTGATCCGAACTACGTCGAAGCCGCGGCAGCAGCAGTGATGGCAGAGCCGGAGATCACCATGCATGTCGATCTGGGTCGCGGCTTGGCGGTTGACCAGGTCTGGACCTGTGATTTCTCCTACGATTACGTCCGGATCAACGCCGAATATCGCTCCTGATCGTGAGCGAACGCCGCCGCACCGATATCGTCCTGGGACTCTTGCGTGAGCCGGGCGATCGTGTTTGGGTGGAAGTTCGTTCCGATGGCAAGCACCTGGCCGGTATGCGTGCGTTCCCCGGTGGCAGACGCCTCCCGGGCGAGACGCTGCGTGCCGCGCTTGGCCGCGAGCTGGCCGAGGAGATCGGCATCAGCGTGCGCCGGGCGCGGCGGCTGATCACGCTCGACTGGGACTATCCCGACCGGCGGCTGCGGCTGATCGGCTTCGAGGTCACCGACTGGGCGGGGCAGCCTCGTCCGCTCGAGGGCCAGCGGCTGGCCGCCGAGCCGCTTGGGAAAAACGAGCGGGCCGAGTGGCTGGCAGCCATGCCGCCGGCCAACCGCGGGCTGGTCAATGCCCTGGTTCTGCCGCGTTGCCTTGCGATCACGCCACCGGTCGGACGAGGCGGTGTGACTGCCTGGCAGGCAGGGGTGGAGTCCGGTCTGGCATCATTCCAAGCCCCGATGCTGGTCAACCTGCGGCCGGGTCCGGGCATCGATCGGAGCGCGGTGGCCTGGCACAGGCTGGCTCGGGCGGTGCTCGCCGCCGGGCACTGGCCGGTGGTCAATCCGCCGGGCGGGGCCGGCCTGCCCGAGGGGATGGAGGCCGGCGTGGGGGTGCATCTCAATCATGAACGACTGGAGTCGGTGTCCGTCAACTCAGTGCGGGAATGGCAGGCGCGCGGCCAGCTGGTCACGGCGGCCGTGCATGATGCAATGAGTCTCGAGCGAGCCGCCGAGCTGGCGGTGGATCTGGTGACCGTCTCGCCGGTCCGGGCGACCGCCACCCACCCCGGGTCAAAAGGGATTGGCTGGGCCGGTTTCGAGACCTTGGCCACAGCCGCTGCCATGCCGGTCTACGCCTTGGGCGGGGTGGGCCCCGACGATCTGCCGCGGATCTGGCGTCGGGGCGGCTTCGGTGTGGCGGCCATTTCGGCCTTCTGGCAAGCACGACACGAGCCCTGAGAGAGCAGTGTGGGAGAGCGTTAAATGAGTATGAAGCAGGCGAAATGGCTGGTGGCCACCTTCCTGATCCTGGGGGCGCTGACCTATCTCTGGGGGCATGCGCCCGGCAAGCTATCCACCGACAGGCCGGTGACCGGCACATTGATCCAGGTCCCGTCACCGGATGACTGTGAATTGAAAGGACCGGGCTGTGAGGTGTCGATCGCCGGGCTGGGCACGTTTCACGTCTCCATGCCGGATAGCGTGGTGCCGTTGGAGAAATTCATCTTTCGGGTCGAGCCTCAGGGCGAGGTAGCACAGTCGATCGGCGCCGTGCGGGTGGATTTCGAGATGCTGGATATGGACATGGGGATCAATGCCTATCGACTGGAGCGGCTGGTCGATGGCGAGTACCGCGCCACGATCATCCTGCCGGTCTGCACCACCGATCGTAGCGACTGGTTGGCCAACCTGACCATCCACAGCACCGAAGGCACCTACCTGGTGCGACTGCCATTTACGATGGATCGTTTTCGGCCGCCTGGCGGATAGAGGGCGTCAGTCGTCCGCCCTGAGGCGGCGAAGCAACAGATAGACCGCGCCGGTGCCGCCGTCGTGGGGTGGGGCGGAGCAGAAGGCGACCACATCATCGCGTTGGGGCAGCCAGCGATTGAGCAGGGTCTTGAGCACCGGCTGACGGTCGGCGGAGCCATGGCCCTTGCCATGGACGATGCGCACACAGCGGCGCACTTCGGCACGCTCGCTGCGAATGAAGGTGGCCACCTCGCTACGGGCCTGTTCAACGGTCATCCCGTGCAGGTCGAGCGAGGCGGAGATGCTGTAACCGCCCCGCTTGAGTTTACGCAGGATGGTTTTTTGCACGCCCGGTCGGAGGTACTGGAGCTGCTCGCCCTGTTCGGGGGCCTCGGCCAGATCACTGAAACTGACCTCGTCGATCATTTCCTCGAAACTCACCTCGCGCCGCGGGCGGGCACTGACGCGCGGGCGTGCCGGCTCGACGCGCTCGTCCTTGACCGGCTTGACCGGACCGATGGCGTCGAGAAACAGGGCACGATCCTCGGGGTCGATGTGTGACTCGTCACTCATGGGATCATGATAGCCCTCAGGCAGGGCCAGGTGCCACTGCCCGATGCCATCGCTGGTCGCCCTCAGGGCCCCTGGCTGACCCCTGGCTGGCTGATTTGGCGACCGGCAAGCGGTATCCTTGCAACAATATCTATGCCGTGCCCAGGACTGGTGCGGCCTTCCGAACCAACACGAGCAAGCCATGCATATCCTTCTGAGTAACGACGACGGCTATCTGTCACCGGGCTTGAATATTCTGGCCGAGCGTCTGGCTCGCTTCGCTACCGTTACCATCGTCGCCCCCGATCGGGACCGCAGCGGCGCCTCCAACAGCTTGACGCTCTCCCGGCCCTTGCGCCCGCGTCAACTCGAGGAACGGCTGTGGGTGATCGATGGCACGCCTTCGGACTGTGTCCACCTGGGTATAAAAGGACTGCTGCCGGAGATGCCGGATCTGGTGGTCTCCGGAATCAACCATGGGGCGAACCTTGGCGATGATGTGCTCTATTCCGGGACCGTTGCCGCGGCCAGCGAGGGGCGGGCGCTCGGATTGCCGGCGATCGCCGTTTCCAGTGAGTCATTCTCGCCCGAACACCTCGATTCGGCCGCCCACTGGGCCGACTGGTTGGTTGGTCGACTCGGCGATCACCCACTGCCGGCCTATACCCTGTTGAACGTCAACGTGCCCGACACGCCGCTCGACCAGATCAAGGGGGTGTGTTCCACCCGTCTCGGGCGCCGACATCCTGCCGCTCAACTGGTCCGAGAGACCGATCCACGCGGCCAGGAAATCGTCTGGATCGGGGCGGCGGGTGCGGCGGAAGATGCCGGCGAGGGCACGGATTTCCATGCGCTGGCTGCCGGATGGGTGTCGGTCACGCCGATTCATTTCGACATGACACGTCATGGGGTGGTGCCCGCACTTGAACAGTGGCTGGCCTGAGGGCGCGGCGGTGATCCAGCGGGACTACCGGTGGGCGCGCCAGACCATGCTCGAGCGGCTCGAGATGCAGGGTATTCGTTCGCCGGCTGTCATGAAGGTGATGGCAGCCGTGCCGCGCGAGGCCTTTGTCGACGAAGCACAAAGCATGCGTGCCTATGAGGATTGTTCCTTGCCGATCGGGCAGGGGCAGACGCTCTCGCAGCCGTACATCGTCGCGCGCATGACCGAGCTGGTGCTGGCGGGTGAGTCACGCCTGAGTCGGGTGCTCGAAGTGGGTACCGGGTCGGGCTACCAGGCGGCCGTGCTTGCCCAGTTGTGCCAGTCGGTGTTCACCGTCGAGCGGATCGAGGCATTCCTCGACCAGGCCAAAGCGCGGCACCGACAATTGGCGCTGCTCAATGTCCGCTACCTGCATCGTGACGGATTCAAGGGCTGGCCGTCCCAAGCGCCGTTCGATGGGATCGTGGTGACCGCTGCGCCCGATGCGGTGCCGCCCGAGCTCAGGGAGCAGCTCGCCATCGGCGGGCGGCTGGTGATTCCGGTCGGCGCACAGGGTGGTGGACAAAAACTCACGGTCATCACCCGGCTTTCGGACAGCGAATACCAGACCTGCTGGTACGATCTGGTGTCATTCGTTCCGTTGCTGCCGGGAGCACTGGCGTGAGGTGCCCATGAGACTGTTCGGCCCGCTCTACGATCGCGTTCTGGCCTGGTCCGCCCACCGTCGCGCTCCCGCGCTGCTCGGGGCGCTGAGCTTCGCCGAATCCTCGGTCTTCCCGGTGCCGCCCGATGTCATGCTGATGCCGATGGCGCTGGCACGGCCGCGCTGCTGGTGGGGCTTTGCCCTGATCGCCACGGCCGGCAGTGTGCTCGGTGGGCTGCTCGGATATCTGATCGGTTTGTGGGCAGTCGAGGCGATCCAGCCATGGCTTGCGGATTCCCATTACGCCACGAGCTTCGAGCGCGCGCGCGAATGGTTCGCCATCTGGGGATTCTGGGCCGTGCTGGTCGCCGGCTTTTCACCCATCCCCTACAAGGTCTTCACTATCGCCGCCGGCGCGATGACGATGAATCCGATCGGGTTCGTGCTCGCCTCGTTTGTTGGGCGCGGTGCGCGGTTTTTCCTGGTGTCCGGGCTGGTGGCCTGGGCCGGGCCACGGATCGAACCGAAGCTGCGCCAATACATTGAATGGCTGGGCTGGTTGTTTGTGGCCTTGTTGCTGATCGCCATCGGGTTTTGGCAGTTGATGTAGGCCATGCGTACCGGCACGCTCTACCATTGCCCTTGCCAGCCGTTGCGGCCGACGCTGCGATGGTTGGCGGTGGTAATCCTGCTGCTGGGACTGATGTTGCTGGCTGGTTGTGCCACGCCCACCGATTACCGCAGTTGGGAGGGTGGCCAGCGGGTCTACTACGTCAAGGGGGGCGACACCCTCTACTCGATCGCTGTCGCCAACGACCTTGACTGGCAGCGGTTGGCGAGCTGGAACGGCATTTCCAATCCTCGACAGCTCAAGATTGGCCAACGCCTGCGTTTGTCGCCACCGTCTGGCACTGCCGCAGCGCCTGCAAGCGCCCGCCCGACCACCAGGGCTGCCGCGACGAAACGAACGACCACTACTCCCAGTCAAAAAAGCGTGCCAAGGGCAACACCAGTGGCCTCGCCAGTAAACTGGAAGTGGCCGCTGCGGGGCAAGGTGCTGCATCGTTTCCCCGAAGGCGCAGCAGCCCAGAAAGGAGTGATCCTGGGCGCAGAGGTTGATGCCGCTGTGGTGGCCGCGGCGGCCGGCAAGGTCGTGTATTCAGGCGACGGTTTGCCCGGATACGGCAATCTTGTGATCGTCAAGCACAATGCCGAATGGCTGTCTGCCTACGCGTACAACAAGAGTCTGTCGGTATCCGAGGGCGAACAGGTCTCGCAGGGACAGACCATCGCTCGAGTCGGCCCCCGGGACCATCGTCAGCCCGGGAAGGGTGGCCACCTGCTGTTCCAGATCCGTCGGCAGGGCCAGCCGGTCGATCCGGAACGCTACCTCCCCTGATTCGGGTACTCCTTCGGCCGCGCCATTTCCTTGACGCTCAACCGTCCCCATCTATCGCTCAATTACGCTCAGCTTTGACCGTTACTACGGTTGAAAATTGCGCCGAAATTTTCATGTAGCGCTTCTTTAAGAAGATGGCGGGTGGGGAGGGTAACGTTTTTTGCGTACAGGCTCATGTTTTGGAATCCGGGTCTAGGATATCGGGAGTACGATTGTTTTTTATTCGCCGTCAGGGACTTGAACGGCGCTTGATATTGTGCAAACGTGGGACACAGGCCGATGCGCTAGCAGTCGGTGACATTGCAGTCAAGTGAGGGACGCGACATGGCACAAGCAATCGTTCACAACAGCATGATTCAGGCACAGCACGGCAAGGCGGCCGGCCTGGCAGGGAGTCGGGTGGGCACTAGCGGCAATCATCCGATTCGCCGTTTCAGTACTGCGGATGCGGACTCCGGAACGTCCGACCCGATTCGCATGTATCTCAAGGATGTCGAGACTGAACGACTACTGACTCGTGCCGAAGAGATTGACTATGCGCGCCGGGCTCAGACCGGTGAAGAATGGGCGCGGCAGAAGTTGATCGTCTGCAACCTGCGTCTGGTGATCAAGTTTGCACGCCGCTATATGAATCGGGGCCTGGATCTCCTTGATCTGATCGAAGAGGGCAATCTCGGCCTGATACGTGCCGTGGAGAAGTTTGATCCCGATCGCGGCTTCCGTTTTTCTACTTATGGAACGTGGTGGATCCGTCAGACCATTGAACGAGCGATCATGAATCAGGCGCGCACGGTCCGCTTGCCAGTACACGTGGTTAAGGAAGTTTATTCCTACAACCGCGCTGCCCGTCAGATCGGACAGAGCCAGGTTGGCGACGTTCGGCCGGAGCAGATCGCCGATCATCTCGGCAAGCCGGTTGAGAACGTGCTCAAGGTCATGTCCTACAGCGAGCACGAATCGTCGTTCGATAGCCCGCTGAAGAGCGATGGTGAATTTTCGCTGCTCGACGTGGTGCCGGACGAGAACCGCCCATCGCCGGAAGACGAGCTTCAGGATAGCGGCGTGATGCAATTGCTCGAACGGTTGATTGACAAGCTCGATGATAGACAGCGCGAAGTGCTGATGCGACGTTACGGCCTGCGCAATCATGAGCCCGCCACACTTGAGGAAGTGGGTGGGATCTTGGGCTGTACCCGTGAGCGGGTGCGCCAAATCCAGCTTGAGGCCATCCGGCGTCTGAAGAATTTCGCTGCTAGTGAGGGCGTTACCGCGGACGTGATTTTCAGCGAGGAGTGAGGGAAGGCGCTACTGCGATCACGCACCATTGGCTAAACCCTGGCCGTCTCTTTGCCTATCTTATGGGTATTGAGGCGGTTTTTTGTGGCTGACCGGGGAACAGGTAGCCAGGCGAATTGTTGGAGGTCGGGGAGCAGGCTGGCAAGATGGACTCAGCCGGATTGGGAATGCCGGCAATACCATTCCTTCTGTCCAGGAACCTTTAAACATGGCTAACGACACGAAAGCGGGATTCGAGACCTGTGTCGAGGATGCTCTCCCGGTACTGCTGCATCGGGTTGACCAGCTCTGGCGCCAGTTGCTTGACCATGAGCTTGCCCATCACGGTCTGAGTCAGGCCAAATGGCGGACCATGGCCATTGTGTCAATGTATCCCAAAGGTTTGATCCAGTCGGAGCTGGCCGAGGAGCTTGGGGTTGAGGGCCCTTCGATGGTGGCCATGATCGACCGGCTCTCGCGTGACGAATGGGTCGAACGGATCCAGTGCGGCACTGACCGGCGCTGCAAGATCATTCGTCTGACCGAGCGAGCGTTGCCACTGATTGACGAGATTCGGGCGAGTGCCGAAAAGCTCTATGCTCGTACTTTCGCCGAAGTGGATGTGCCGGGAATGAGTATCAACGATGCCAGACAGTTCATGCTCGCCCTGCGCGACCAACTCCATGACAATTTGCCGGAGCAGAAACGTCAGCAGCGCCGACGCAACCAAGAGCGTGTGGACGAGTGTGATTGAAGCAAGGCCCGCCGCAGAAAAATGGGCCAAACGACCACGCCCCCCGATTTAATCATCAGGGGGCGTGGTCGTTTGGGTACCGCAGCTTGGAAGGTGTCAGGTGTGACGCCTGCGTAGAGTTTCCTTAATCGTCGCTGTCTTTTTGTTGCTGCGCGCGGTTCATCAGGAACTCGGCCAGCAGCGGTACCGGCCGGCCGGTCGCACCTTTCTCCTCACCCTCTTTCCAGGCTGTCCCGGCGATATCCAGGTGCGCCCAGTGGTAATCACCAACGAAGCGGGACAGGAAGGCCGCTGCCGTAATCGTGCCACCGGCCCGCCCGCCGATGTTTGCCATGTCGGCGAAGTTGCTCTTCAGCTGATCCTGGTACTCATCCCACAGGGGTAGTTGCCAAGCCCGGTCGTTGACATTGTCACCGGCCTGCAAGACCTCCTGCGCCAGCGGGTCGTGGTTGGAGAGCAAGCCGCTCGGATGATGTCCCAACGCAATGACACAGGCGCCGGTCAGGGTGGCGATGTCGATGATTGCGGCCGGCTTGTAGCGTGTGGCATAGGTGAGGGCGTCGCAGAGGATCAGCCGGCCCTCGGCGTCGGTATTCAGCACCTCGATCGTCTGTCCCGACATGCTGCGGATCACGTCACCGGGTTTCATGGCAGCGCCATCAGGCATGTTCTCGACTGTCGGAATAATGCCGACGACGTTGATCGGCAGCTGCATTTCCGCGACCGCAGACATCACGCCGATGGTGGCTGCTGCGCCACCCATGTCGAATTTCATCTGATCCATGTCGGCGCCGGGCTTGATCGAGATTCCGCCGGAATCGAAGGTCACGCCCTTGCCGACCAGCACGATCGGTGGCGTATCGGCATCCGCCCCCATGTGCTCCATCACGATCAGTTTGGGCGGCTCATTGCTGCCCCTGGCTACCGCGAGCAAGGCATTCATGCCCAGCGCTTCCATCCGGGACTGGTCCAGCACTTCTACTGACAGATGCAGGTGGGTCTCGGTCATCTTGCGGGCGTGCTCGGCCATGGTGGTGGGGGTGAGCAGATTGCCCGGCATGTTGGCGAGGTTCTTTGCCATGCGCATGCCGTTGCTGATAGCGGTGGCTTCGCGCACGTAACGTTCGGCCTCCATCAACTCGCGCCGCGTCGGCAGGATGAAGGTCACTTTGCGCAGTGGACGGCGGGGTCCGAGATCCCGATCGGTCTTCAGGTCGTCGAAGCGGTACAGGGCGTCGCCGATGGCGACGACACTCTGGCGCAACACCTGCTTTATGCTGCCGCCGCGCACATTGATCTCCGAGAGATGGCTCACGCACTCGGCCGTGCCACGGTGGTGCAGGGCCTCGACCGCGGCACGAGTCGCCTTGATCAGCCCCCGAGTATCCAGCTCTCGCTCCTTGCCAAGTCCGACCAGCATGACGCGGTCGGCCTGGATGTTGGGCACGCCGTGCAGCAGCAAGGTATCGCCCAGATCGCCGTCCATGTCCCCGCGTCGGGTGATGGCCGAGATGAAACCGTCGCTGACCTGATCGATGGTTTCCGCGGCGGCCGACAGACGGCGGGACTCGAACACCCCGACGATCAGGCAGGCGGTACGCTGTTTTTCCGGAGCGCCACTTTTTACGGAGAATTCGAGCACGTTGATCTTCCTCGGGTCTGATATGCGTGGGTTGCGGAGCAGCACCTGTCTGGGGCCCCGCAGTTTCTCGTGGCGACAGTCTAGCAAAAAGACTGGCTTGCGCCGGCTGCGCTTCGGCCTGTCTACTCAGGTCTGTTAGCATTCGATGCTCCCAGAGTCTGATTTTATAAAGGGTGGCACGATGACCGATCATTCCGAGAAACAAATTCCTCCCCCGTCGGAGGAGGAGTTCGAGCCGGGCATCGGCAATCCCTACCGTTTCGAGGCGCCGTCGCGACAGACCGGTTTCGGCTTGGTGTCGAAGGTCATACTGGTGATTGGCGTGATTCTCTCGATCGCCGGTGTAGTCGGTGGTCTTGGGCCGTTGCTTTTTACCAGCGCGGATGATAAGAGTCAGTTCATGAATCTGCTGATGCTGACCCCGGCCGGGGTGCTTCTGACGTTCGCTGGCATGACCGGCTGGGTGATTGCTGGCGGTCGCTGAGCGAGATTTTCCTTGCATCGACAGCCATGGCAGAGGGTTTGCCATGAGGGGGTCTTTATGGGTCGAATGCTGGCGTTGGTCTTGATGCTGGCTGCTGCCTGTGTCCAGGCCAAAGAGCATGCCGATGATGCGGGGGACGTGGTCACGAGCGAGCGGATCGGCATGGGGCTGGCGGCAGAAATTGCCGAGGAGGCGATCGCCGCCTGCACGCGCCGAGGCTACGCGGTGACCGCGGTGGTGGTCGATCGGTCTGGTGATCCGCAGGTGATGATGCGCGCTACCCATGCACCACGCTTCACCCGCCAGATTGCGACCGACAAGGCCCGTGCGGTGATCCTGGCCGGGATCGATTCGGGAGCTTTTCGCGCCAATCGCGAGGACATCCGCATGGAGATGAATCACGTCGACGGGATTCTCATGCTCGATGGGGCGGTGGCGATCGAATCGGCCGGCTCGACCATCGGCGCGCTGGGCATCAGTGGCGCGCCGGGTGGCGACAAGGATACCGAGTGTGCCCGTGAGGCATTGGATGCCTTTTTCGATCGGTTGCAGCTGCGCTGATTCGGGGCTGCCCGGGCCTATCCACTATCCCGTGGCGGCAATTAATCGCGACTATGCGTCGATCGGGCAGGGGCAGCCGCCCCGCTCGATTTGTACGGTGGCGTGCTCGATGTCGAACCGCCGCTTGAGCTCCTGCTGAAGCTGACGGAGGAAGCGGTCGTGATCGGTGGGCGGCGTGGGCATGACCAGATGGACGCTCAGCGCCGTCTTGCGGGTCGATAGCGCCCAGACGTGCAGGTGGTGATGATCGGTGACGCCGGGCAGGGCGGCGAGGAGCTGTTCGACCTCGTCGAGGTCGATCCCGCTCGGTACGCCGTGGAGGATCAGTTGCAGCGCACGCCGGGTCAGACCCAGTGCAGGCACCAGGATCACCAGACTCACCAGGATGCTGAGTGCGGGATCGATCCAGGCCTGGCCGGTCAGCAGCACGGCTAGCCCCGAGAGCCCCACGGCCACCGAGACGGCAGCGTCGGCGACCATGTGCAGGAAGGCCCCGTGCAGGTTGAGGTCGTGTTTTTGCTGGGCCATCAGTAGCCAGGCGGTCGCAGTGTTGATTACCACGCCGGCAAACGCGACGGCGATCACCAGCACCCCGTCGACGCTCGGCGGATCGGCGATGCGCATGCCTGCCTCCCAGAGGACCCATAGCGAGGCGAGTATCAGAGTGATGCCGTTGATCAGGGCGGCCAGCATGGTGCTGCTGCCCAGTCCGTAGCTGAATTGCTGGTCGGCCAGGCGGCGACTGAGCCGGTTCGCGCCCCAGGCCAGCACCAGTCCCAGCACGTCACCGAAGTTGTGGGCGGCGTCGGCCAGCAGGGCCATCGACTGGCCCAGAATGCCGGCGGTCGCCTCGATCACGACAAAGCCGAGGTTGAGCGCGATGCCGATGCCCAGGGCGCGGCCGGCTTGGTCGATCAGGTCGTCGGGGCGATGGTGCTCGTGCATAGGCGATCTGCCCGGTAACGGCCGCCCGATCGGCGGGTCAGTGCAGCAGGCCGAACATCTGGCGGCGGTACTGGCGAGTGAGTGGGTGCTCGGCGCCCAGCATTTCGAACATGTCGATCAGGCCGCGGCGACCGGCATCGTCATTGTAGGCCCGATCATGCAGCATTATCTGGTAATACTGCTCCAGCGCGCCCTCGATCTCATTGCGTATCGCAAATTTTGCGGCCAACGCCTCGCGTGCCTCCAAATCTTTCGGATCAGCCTCGATGCGTGATTGCAGCTCGTCTTCGGGTGGGCCAGAGCGGGCCGAGCGCGCCATGCCGATGCGGGCCTTCAGTTCGCGCACATCGTCACGCGTAGCGGCGTCCATGGGCAGGGCCTCCAGGATCTGCCAGGCCTGGTCGAGGTCGCCTTCGGCGGCGAGCAGGTCGGCGAGATCCAGCAGCACCTCGACGTTGCTCGGCTCTTGCAGGTTGGCCTGCTTGAGCAGATCCATCGCCTGCTCGGTCGCCCCGGCAGCACGCACCTGCTGGGCCTCACGACGCAGCTTGTCGATCTCGGACAGCACATGACGGCCGATGAATTCACGGATCTGTCTCTCGGGCAGTGCGCCCTGGAACTGGTCGACCGGTCGACCGCCGACGAACAGTATCACCGTGGGCAGGCTGCGCACGCCGAACTGCTGAGCCAGCTCCTGCTCCGTCTCGGTGTCGACCTTGGCGAGTTTTATTTGGCCATCCATGCTCTCGACGATCTGTGTCAGCAGCGGCATCAGCTGGCGGCAAGGGCCGCACCATTCCGCCCAGAAGTCGACCATTACTGGGGTTTCGTGGGAAGCATCGACGACTTTGTCGGCAAACTCCGGGGTGGTGACGGAAAAGACGTGCGCACTTTCGCTCATGGCTGGACTGTCCTCGTGAAAAGCTGGTGTGGCCTTACATGGCGGCGCCCGGTCGGTTTTCAAGGCCGAGGCGGGAACGGCTGCCAGCATCAAGGTAGGTGTGTACAATTTGCCACAGGCCGCGATGGTCCACCTTCGATGACCCAATTGAGCACCTGTTCGACCCGCGCGGGGCATGATTTTCAAGGGATGCACGGTTGATTATGGCTGAACGATCCGACTATGACTCCGGCTCAATCGAGGTGCTCACTGGCCTTGACCCGGTGAAAAAGCGCCCGGGCATGTATACCGACGTTACCCGGCCGAACCATCTGGCCCAGGAGGTGATCGACAACAGCGTCGATGAGGCGATCAGCGGCCATGCCAGCATGATCGACGTGATCGTGCATGTGGATGGTGCACTGACGGTCACGGACGACGGCCGTGGCATGCCGGTCGATCTGCATCCCGAGCATGGCATCACCGGCGTGGAGCTGATCCTCACGCGCCTGCATGCCGGCGGCAAGTTTTCGGACAAGTCCTACCAGTTCTCCGGCGGCCTGCATGGCGTGGGTGTGGCGGTGGTCAATGCCCTGTCGAACCGGCTGGTGGTGGATATCAAGCGGGGCGGGCAACTGCATCGCATCGAGTTTGCCCACGGCGAGGTCACCCACCCACTGGAAGTCATCGACACGGTCGGCCAGCGCAATACCGGTACGCGCCTGACCTTCTGGCCGGACACCCGCTACTTTGACCAACCACGCTTCAATATGTCGCGACTGCGCCACGTGTTGCGCGCCAAGGCGGTGCTTTGCCCAGGTCTCAAGGTCAGCCTGACGGACGAGGTCAGCGGTGAGCGCGAGGAGTGGTGCTATGCCGATGGACTAAGCGACTACCTGCTGGAGAGCGTTCGCGGTCAGGAGGTACTGCCGCCGGAGGGGTTCGTCGGCCATATGCGGGCGCCCGACGGCAGGCGTGCCCAGGAAGTGGCCTGGGCGGTGGTCTGGGCCACCGAGCCGGGCGAGGGGTTGACTGAGAGCTACGTCAATCTCATTCCGACCTTGCAGGGCGGCGCGCATGTCAATGGTCTGCGCCAGGGACTGACCGAGGCGATTCGCGAGTTCTGCGAGTTCCGCAACCTGCTGCCGCGCGGCGTGCGCCTGTCACCGGAGGATGTCTTCGAACGGCTGCGATTCGTACTGTCGGCCAAGCTGCACGACCCGCAGTTCGCCGGGCAGACCAAGGAGCGGCTGTCGTCGCGCGAGTCGGCCAGCTTCATCAGCGGCGTGATCAAGGATGCGCTGTCGCTCTATCTCAATCAGCACCCGGAGATGGGCGAACGCATCGCGAAAATCGCGATCGAGTCGGCTCAGGATCGGATCAAGAGCGAGAGGAAGGTCGCCCGCAAACGGGTGACCAGTGGTCCGGCGCTGCCGGGCAAGCTGGCCGACTGCGCCTCGACCGATCTGTCGCGCACCGAGCTGTTCCTGGTCGAGGGTGATTCGGCCGGTGGCTCGGCCAAGCAGGCCCGCGACCGTGATTTCCAGGCGATCATGCCGCTGCGCGGCAAGATCCTGAACACCTGGGAGACCGATCCCGCCCAGGTGCTCGCCAGCCAGGAGGTGCACGATATCGCCGTGGCGCTGGGACTGGAGCCTGGCTCCGACGACCTTAGCAAGCTGCGTTACGGTAAGGTCTGCATCCTCGCTGATGCCGACTCCGACGGTCTGCACATCGCCACCCTGCTGACGGCATTGTTCCTGCGTCATTTCCCGGCGCTGGTCGACGCCGGTCACGTCTTTGTCGCCATGCCGCCGCTGTACCGCATCGATATCGGCAAGGAGATGTTCTATGCACTCGACGAGCACGAGCGTGACGGCATCATCGACCGGCTCGAGGCCGAGGGGCGTCGTGGCAAGATTCAGGTGACCCGCTTCAAGGGTCTGGGCGAGATGAATCCGATCCAGCTGCGCGAATCCACGCTCGCCCCGGCCACCCGCCGCCTGGTCCAGTTGAAGGTCGAGGGTGACGACACCCTGGAGGTGTTTGACATGTTGCTCGCCAAGAAACGGGCGGCTGACCGTCGCGCCTGGTTGGAGCGGAAAGGCGATCTGGCTGAGGTGGTGTAGTTGGTTGCCTCGGGGCGGTCTTGGTGGCTGCCGTCCCGCTTGCGCCTTGGCGCGGCCTGGCTGATCGCGACATTTTTCTTCGGGTGGTCGGGAGCCATGGCGGCGGCCACGCCACAGCTGCAGCTGACCGGCCTGTCGGAAACCCGGTTGATCACCAACGTCGGTCTGTCCGTGCCCCGAGTGGGCTTTTCCTGCCAGGCGAGCACCGCCCAGATCCGCCGCTATCTCGACGCTGCCGTCAAGGCGGCCAGGGAGGCATTGCAGGCTGACGGCTACTTCAATGCGCGCATCCGCCCATCTATCCGGTCGCGCCAGGATTGCCGCGACCCGGCACTGGATATCGAGGTGGGCCCGGTGACCACCATTGAGACGGTGACGGTCGACCTGCCCGCAGAGATCCGATCACTGGGGTCGGTAGACCGCTTCATCAGCGAACATCGGCCGGCACCCGGGGAGCCGCTCGACCAGTCAGCTTATGATGCCTTTCGTGACGGGCTGCTTTCGCGGGTGCAGGGGCAGGGTTATCTCGACGCACACTTCACCACGCGCGAGCTGCGGGTCGACCCGGCGACACAGTCGGCGCAGATCGCCCTGGCGCTCGACGCCGGTTCTCGCTATCACTTCGGCAAGGTAAGTATCGAGCAGTCGGTGCTCGAACCCGAGCTGGCCCTGCGCCTGACTGGCGTGCCACCCGGCGCGCCGTACACCAGCCGCGATCTGCTGGCGATGAACCAGAACCTCACCGGCACCGAATACTTCGAGTCCGCCGCGGTCCGGCCACGACTCGACGAGCGCGAGCAGCTCGAAGTGCCCGTGACCATCACCACCCAGGCAAGCCCACGCACCGCCTACGAATTACGGGCCGGCTACGCCACGGACGTCGGACCGCGCGTTGGTGCCAATGTAAAGCGCCGTTACGTCAATCGGCGTGGCCACCAGTGGACGGCGCGCACCCAGCTGTCGGCCATCGAGCAACGCCTGGATACCAGCTACTCGATTCCTCGTGCCGCCGACCCGCTGCGCGAACGCTACGATATCTACGCGCGGATGACTCGGGAAGACAACAACAACATCGTCACCACTACCGCGGCGAGCGGGGTGCAATGGGTGCATGAGGGTGATCGCTGGACGCGGTCGCTGTTCACCGAGTACCTGTTTGATCGCAGCCGCTACGGCGACGAACCGTCCGAATCGAATGGGTTTGCCATTCTCGGCGGGCGCCTGGGCTACAACGGGCTGGACGATCCGTTGTTCCCCACCGAGGGGGTGGTGTTCAACGTGTCTTTGCAGGGGGCGGCCGAGCCGGTGCTTTCGGCCGCGAGCTTCCTGCGCAGTCGAGTGTTTGTCGGTGGCTACCTGCCGCTTGGGCGCTGGATCTTTGCCGGCCGGGGAGAGGCGGGGATGATCGCCACCGACGAGTTCGACAAGATGCCGCGTTCGCTGCGGTTTTTCACCGGCGGAGATCGTTCCGTGCGCGGCTATGGCTACGAGTCGCTCTCGCCGAGAGACGAAAACGGTACCCGCATTGGGGGCAAGTACCTGGTTGCCGGTAGTATCGAGGCGATGTATCCGGTGATTCGGGACGACTGGTATCTGGCCGCCTTCGTCGATACCGGTAACGCCTACATTGACCCCAAGGCCGATCTTCGCACCGGTGCGGGGTTGGGGCTGCGCTGGCGCTCGCCGGTTGGTGTGGTGCGTCTTGACGTGGCCCAGCCACTGGACGGGAGCGGTGGCCTGCCGCGGCTGCATCTGGGACTGGGGTCGGCGTTTTGAATCTGGCCGCGCTACTGCTGACGAGCCTGATCTGGCTGCGCCGCCTGGTGCTGGTCGCCGCCTGGTCGGCTGCGTTGCTGGTATTGCTTGCGCTGGCCGGTCTGTGGTGGTTGACCTCGACGCCTGCAGGTACGCAGTGGGGCATCCAGCAGGCCGAGCGCCTGTTGCCGCCGCTGTCGGTCGAGCAGGTGGCGGGCACCCCCTGGCAGGGGCTGACCCTCGACGGGGTGATCTGGTCTCCGCAAGAGGGGGCGCGGCTGCGTATGGACACCACCCGGCTGCGTATCGATCCGGCTGAACTCTGGCGTGGCCGACTGCATCTGTTCGAGCTGTCGCTGCGTGGCGGCGAGGTCGAACTGCCGCTCGGCGAAGCAATGGCCCCGAATGCGGATGACGCTCCCTGGCGCTTGCCGTCGCTCCCGGCGGTCGCCGTCGATGTCGACCAGTTGGCGATCGATCAGCTGGTCATTCTTCGTGACGGGCAGCGCTACCAGCTGCTGCGCGGTCGTCTGGAGGGCCATCTGGAGACACGAGGCGAACGGCCCAGGCTGGCGGTGGCGCTGGGCGAGCTCGACTTGCGCCTGCCCGATGACCTGCGGCTGGAGGCCGCCGGTGATTTGATGCTCGAACCGACCGGAGCGATGCCGTTGGTCGCCCAGCTGGAACTGCTGATCGATCATCCCCGCGGTTGGCTGTCGGGGCAGATCACGGCCGACGGCTCGCTGCAGGATAGCGTCACACTGGTCCCGCAGCTCGCTTGGATCGGAGTCGACGGGGTGCCGGCGACGGCCTGCGGTCGGCTGGAGCTGGCGCTTGGCGCATCGCAGCTGCACCTTGATACCCTGCGAGTCGCTGTCCTTGGCGGTCTGCTCGACCTGCAGGGCGAGGCGCGCTGGGCCCCCGATTGGTCGGTGGCGTTGACGGGGCGGGCCGAGTCGATCGATCCGGCCTGGATCGACGCGGCCATGCCAGGAAACCTCGGCTTCATGTTCGACGCGCAGCTCGATGCGATGGAAGGCTGGTTGCCGGCAGCCGGGCAGGTCAAGATCTCCGCCCTCAACGGGCAGCTTGCTGGTGAGCCAGTCGAAGACGTGGCCCTCGACCTGCGCCTCGACCAAACACAGGCCACCGCTCGGCTTTCCGGCATGGTGGCGGGCGGTCAGTTGCACTTAGACGGCGAGCTGGCTTCTGATCTGGCCTTCACAGCCGACTGGCAGATTGAGGCCTTGCCGCTTCCCGGTGGCGAGGATGAGTCTGCCGCGCAGTTGGCCAGCAGTGGTCACCTGGACGGCCAGTTGCCCGAGTCGCTCGCCTTGCTTGACGGGCATGGTCCTTTGACGGCCGCCGGCTGGATTGAGCGCAGTCGCGTGGTCCTGGAGGCTGGCGAGCTGCGGTTGACAGAAGGTGGTGAGCCGGATGCGGGTCGCTCGGCCGAGCTGCAGCTGGCGGTCCGGCTGGAGCAAGGGCGATTATCTGTGCAGCGCGCCACGTTGACCGCCCCGGGGGCCGACCTGTCGATATCCGGCGGCCTGACCCTGTCACCCGACTGGGCCCGGTGGCGGCTCGACGGGGTCGAGGCCCAGTTGTCCGCTCCTGATCTGGCAGCGCTGCCATGGGATTTGCTCGCGCGCGTGCCGGGTCTTGATCTAGCCGCGTTGCAGCCACAGACAGCTCGCGGCTCGGTCGAGCTGGATCTGTCCGTTACCGGGCCGTTACTGGCGCCCCACGGTGAGCTCGACTTACGGGGCGAACGGCTGCGACTGGCCGGCTACCAGCTCGATCGTCTGGTGACCAATGCCCGTGTCGATGCGGGTGACGACGAGTCGTCACCAATCGAGGATCGGCCGGTACAGCTGTCGCTGCAGGCCGATCGCTTGCGCTCCACGCGTGATGATGACGAAGAACTGCTGTTCGAGCAGCTGACTGTTTTGGTAGACGGGCGCCGCGCCGACCATCACTGGACGCTTGATCTTCGCGGTTCAACCGACGCTCACCTCGAGGCGCGGGGTGGTTGGCAGGAGAATGTCTGGCAGGGACGGATGACGCAGTTGACGCTGGACTCGCCCCGGGCAGGGGGCTGGCGCCTGCTGGCACCGGCACAACTGTCCTTGTCGCCTGCGCTGCAACGCGTTGATGGGCTGTGCCTGGCGCCGGTCGCCGCCGCTATCGATCGACCCGGCTCGCTGTGCCTGGACGGTGAGCGCCAGACGAGTGGTCTGGAGGCGCAGCTCCGGGCCGACCTTGCCCTGGAAGCTATCTGGAAGACCATTTGGCGGCAGTGGCCCGAGTTAGCCGGGGATGAGATGGAATGGCCAGGGCGATTGAAGATGGATGGGCAGTTGGCCCTGGCCGAGGGTGATCGAACGGCCGACCTATCGCTGGTCCTGCCGGCCAGTGAGTTGCGGGTTGTTGCGCAAGATGAGGACGATGAGACGGCCGCCGAGGTGGTGGCCTACCCCGAGACACGGTTGTCCCTCCGGCTGGTCGATGAGGAGATCAACGCCAGCCTCAAGGGTGGGCTCGAGGATTGGCTGATGTTTGCTGGACAGGGGCGGGCCAGTCTTGAGGATCGGTCGATCGCGGGTGATCTGTCGCTGAGCCGAGTCGATCTCGGCCGGCTATTTCCCCTGCTCGAGCGGTTGGGCGGCCCAATGAACATGCCGGTCAGCGACGTGGTCGGCACCGTCGGCGGACGGTTGACACTGGCTGGCCGGCTCGATGCGCCCAGTGTGTCTGGTCGGCTGACAGGGCAGGGGCTCGGCTTTGCCTCGTTGGCGGCCGGGACTGAATATCGCGACGGGCGCTTGGAAATTACGCTCAGTCCGGATGGCGACCTGCAGCTGTCAGGGTCTCTGCTTGGTGAGGCGGACACACCGCCGAAACCGGTATTTGATGGGCGCCATGTAACCGAGACCGCCATGCCGGCCAGTCGCGGACGTCTTGAGCTGGAGGGGACGGGGCGGGTCAAGTCTCTCGACGACTGGCAGGTGAGTGCGCGTCTGGGTGGCGAGGCGGTGCCCCTGCTGCGCCTGCCGACCCTGGCACTGGATGCGCGCCCGGATCTGGTGGGCGAGTTCAGGCCATCTGGCGGCCAGCTGTCGGGCCAGATACATGTACCGTTAGCCATCGTCAATATCGCTCGGTTGCCGTCAGGCGTACGCAGCAACTCCGAGGACCTGGTTATCGTCGGTGAGAAACGCGAGCCGCGGTCGGTCATCTATCCGGTCACGGGCGATATCGAGGTGGTGCTGGGCGAGGATGTCAGCCTGCGTGGGCTGGGACTGGCGACACGTCTGACCGGCGGGATCGACCTGCGGATACGGCCGGATCAGCCGGTTGGCGGGTTTGGCGAGATCCGGCTGGTTGATGGGCGTTACGATGCCTACGGCCAGTTATTGACTGTTGAGCGCGGGCGCCTGATCTTTTCCGGCGCGCTGACTTCGCCCGGGCTGGATGTGGTCGCCACCCGCCAGATCGACGACGCGGACGGCACCGTGGTGGGGTTGCAAGTTATCGGTCCGCTCGACTCACCGGAAACCGAGGTGTTTTCCCGCCCGGCGACGTCACCCAGCGACGCCTTGTCGCTGCTGCTTACCGGTCGGCGGCTGTCGACGGGCGGTGATGCCGATGCCTCTTTGCTGCTCAACGCCATCGCCGGGCTGGGCATCCGGCAGGGCGATGAGATGGCCCAGCAGGTCAAGTCCGTGTTCGGTGTCGACGAGATCGGATTTACGTCGGCCGACGGCGTCGAAGGCACACGTCTGAGTGTCGGCAAGCGCATCGGGGATAACCTCCTGGTTCGTTATGCCGTGGGCGTGTTCGATGGTGTCGGCGAAGTCATCACAAGCTATCGCCTCAACCGGTTCCTGCGTCTTGAGCTCTCCAGTAGCGCCGAGTCGCAGTCCGGCGATCTCATCTATCAGATCGAAACCGGGCGTCCGGAGGACTGATGGGTATCGGGCTGTTGATTGGTCTCGGCCTGATGGTCGCGCTGTCCTACCTGCCGGGTTGGTGGGTAGGGCAGGTGATGCGGCGTTATAGTCAGCCGGCCGACCGGTTCGACTTCAGCGGTGCCGATCTCGCCCGCTATCTGCTCGACCGGCACCACCTCGAGTACGTCAAGGTGGAGCAGACGGAGTCGGGGGATCACTACGATCCGGTAGATCAGGCCGTGCGGCTGTCCCCAGGCCATTTTTCCGGCCGGTCGCTTACCGCGATTACCGTGGCCGCTCACGAAGTGGGACATGCCTTGCAGCACGCTGAGGATTACCCCCCGTTTCAACGGCGCCAGGAGGTGGTCGAGCGTACCCTGTGGGCGCAGCGGATCGCTGGCTGGACCCTAGTGGCCATTCCGGTCGTGTCGGTCATTCAGAAAGGGCCGCTCGCCGGGCTGGTGATGTTCGCCGGCGGCGTGCTCACCATGGCCGTGCCGGTGTTCGCCCATCTGGCCACCTTGCCGACCGAGCTGGATGCGAGCTTCAACCGCGCCCTGCCCATGCTCCAGGAGGCGGGGCTGCTCAAACGGGCTGACCGACGCCCAGCACGACGGATCCTGCACGCGGCGGCGCTGACTTACGTGGCGCAGGCGCTCTCCTCGGTGATCAATGTGTTCAAGTGGTTGCGCGGCGTGCGTCTGTGACCGGAGCGGAACGTGGTCGGGGCGAATAGTAATTGGGGCAAATCGCCCCTGTCAGGGTCTCGGTTACAATGCCGCCCATCACGCCGCTATCCGGCAGGAAATCCAGAAGAAAACCAGGAAACGTATCCATGCAGAGTCAATACCTAGAAACTGCCCTTGCCGCCGCGCGCGCGGCTGAATCGGTCGTCCGCCGCTATTGGCAGCAGAACATCAAGATCGAGATAAAGGAAGACGCCACACCGGTCACCGTGGCCGACGTCGAGACCGAGGAGGCAATCAAGTCCGTCATCCTCGATGCCTTCCCGGATCACGGCTTCTACGGTGAGGAGACCGGCAAGACCCGGCCCGAGGCCGAGTTCACCTGGCTGGTCGACCCGATCGATGGCACCAAGAGTTTCGTGCGTGAGTACCCGTTTTTCTCGACGCAGATCGCGTTGATGCGGGGCGATGAGCTGATTCTGGGGGTTTCCAGTGCGCCGGTGTTCGGCGAGTACGCCTACGCGGAGAAGGGTGGTGGCGCTTTCTACATGGACCGTGAGGCCCGAGTCTCCACGATTGACTCGCTCGCTGATGCGACCCTGTCGGTCGGCAACCTGACCACGCTCGCGGGGCGGCCGGCTGGCTGGGCGGGGCTCGGCACACTGGTCACCGAGGTCAACCGTCTGCGCGGCTATGGCGACTTCTACCATTATCATCTGCTGGCGCGTGGAGCGATCGATCTGGTGATCGAGTCGGACGTCAACGTGCTTGATATTGCGGCCCTATCGGTGATTGTCCGCGAGGCTGGCGGCCTGTTCACCGATCTGGAAGGCCAGGGCGTCGGACTGGACACCACCACGGTCTGTGCCGCCGCCACCCCGGAATTGCACCGGATCGCCCGCAAGCGCCTGGGCTATTAGTTTGGGCTATTAGCTCGGGGTATTGGCCTGGAGAACCAGCTTGGTGTCTTGGCCCGGGATCATGGCCTGGAATACTGGAAACCCTGCGCTATTGAGTCCTTCGCAGGCCATCGCGACCATGAGTGCAGACAGGCCATCGTCCCTTTGCTCTGGTCACGATCCGGTCGGTCGAGCTGCCCGTCTCAGCTTGTCATCCGACCGAACGGCCCAAGCAAGGTAGCCAGGGTGGCCCGAGTTGCCCGGGTACCATGGCGGTATCATTTGCTCATTTACGGATTGCGCACGAATGTCGAAGAAATCTCGTCAGAAACGACTTCCCGGCGAGGCCTACGCCCCGAGGATTCATGCCCGACTCTGGCTGATCGACGCAGCCGGCGAGCATTATCTGGGTGTGGGCAAGGTGCGGCTGATGGAGGCGATCGATGAGCTGGGGACGATCAGTCACGCAGCGCGCAAGCTCGGTATGAGTTACAAGCGCGCCTGGTCGCTGATTCAGGAGGTCAACCAGCTCGAAGACGAGATCTACGTGACCAGAGAGGTCGGCGGTGCCGGCGGCGGCCACGCCAAGGTGACCGAGGCTGGCCATGCGGCGATCGCCCGCTACCGTGAGCTCGAAGACGACCTGCGCGACTTTCTCGCCGAGCGAGCCCGGAAGCGGGGAGGGCAGGCATGACCGATACGCTGCGCGAACGGGCCGGGCAAGCCCTACGCGACCGCGACCCGGTCACCAAGGCCGCTGCTGTCCGCACACTCTACCAAGAAGCCATGGCGCTGCCGGATGAGCAGCTGCCCCTGCCGCCGTCGTCGGTCGAGTCGGTGCCTGATCCCGGTCGTCCCGCGAGCCCCGAGCTGGTTGCGCCGAAAGATGTGCCGAAACGCGGCCCGGCCACGGTCGAAGGGCGTGCGGCGATGGCGCATTCCTTCGCGCATATCGAGTTCAACGCCTTGAATATCGGATTGGACGCCTGCTACCGCTTCGATGACATGCCGGCGGATTTCTACCGCGACTGGCTCTCGGTGGCGTGCGACGAGGCCAAGCACTTCGAGTTGCTGGATGGCTATCTGCGCGAGCGCGGTTATGCCTACGGCGCTTTCCCGGCCCACGCCAGCTTGTGGGAGACCGTCTTCGGGACCGAACACGACGTAATGGTGCGCATGGCCTTGATCCCGCGCGTGCTCGAGGCCCGCGGGCTGGACGTCACCCCCGGTATCCAGCGCCGCTTGGCCAAATACGACGACCAGCCACTGATCGAGATCCTCGACGTGATCTACGCCGAGGAGATCGGCCATGTCGAGATAGGCACGCGCTGGTTCCATTACGCCTGTCAGCAGCGCGGCGTCGACCCGCGCCAGACCTTCCGCGAGTTGTTGCAGCAGTACATGGCCGGCCGGATCCGCGGGCCGTACGATGAGGTCGGGCGGAAGGCCGCCGGCTTCAGCGACGAGGAGATCCAGGATCTCAAGGACATGGAAGCCGACACCCTGGCGCGGCTGGAGGGCAAGTGAGTACTGTTCTTGTGCCCACGTTTCTGCGGCAACCGCCGCGCTCCTGCAATGCCTCTGCCCGCAAGGGTGCTTTCAGGCGCGCTGGCCAGGCTTTGGCTCCTGCACCTATCGTGGCTAAAGCCGCTCCTGCGTCTTCCCTGCTGTCTGTGGGAGCTTGCCTTGCAAGCGAATCGCGCCGCCAGGCACGAGTTCTTCCGGGCTCCGCCTGGTGCCACGATCCGGCCGGGACGGCGGCTGCCGCCGCCTTCGCGGCCAATGCCCGCTCCCACAGTGGGGCGCTTGCCAGCTGTGGGAGCTTGCCTTGCAAGCGAATCGTGCCGGCAGGCGCGAGCCTCTGGTCAGTTTCAGGCGGGTACTGCTGCCGCTTGTGCGGCCAAGGTCCGCTCCCACAAGAGGAGGCCGTCGCATGAGCTTCGTCCACCTTCATGTGCACAGCGAATACTCACTGATCGACGGCACCCTGCGAGTCAAGGACGCGGTCGTTCAGGCCAAGGCCCGCGGCATGCCGGCCATCGCCTTGACCGACCAGAGCAACCTGTTCGGATTTGTGAAGTTCTACCAGGCCGCACTCAAAGCAGGGGTCAAGCCCATCTTCGGCGCGGACTGTTTGCTCTACGAAAACAGCCAGACCCCGCCATCGCGTGTGCTGCTGTTGGCACAGAACGACATCGGTTTCCGGCACTTGACCGAGCTGGTGTCACGGGCCTACTGCGAGGGACAGCACAATGACAAGCCCTGTCTGGATCGCGACTGGCTGAGCCCTGCGCAGTGCGAGGGTCTGATCGCCCTGATCGGTGTCGACAGCGATCTGGGGCGTGGGCTGGTCCACGGGCTGGATCACCTCACTGACGAGACGTTGGCGTTCTGGGCCGAGCGCTTCCCCGACCGGCTGTACCTGGAGCTTGTGCGCACCAACCGCGTCAACGAGGGTTTGTTCATCGAGTCGGCGGTTGACCTTGCCATCGCTCGGGATCTGCCGGTGGTCGCCAGCAACGACGTGCGATTCCTTGACCAGTCGGATTTCGAGGCCCACGAGGTGCGCGTCTGTATCAACCAGGGCCGTACCCTGGAGGACCCACGCCGCCCGCGCGCTTACAGCGATCGCCAATACCTGCGCAGCGCCTCCGAGATGCGCGAGCTGTTCAGCGACATTCCCGAGGCGCTCGACAACAGCCTCGCTATCGCTGAGCGCTGCAACGTCACCCTGAAGCTGGGCGAGAGTTTCCTGCCCAATTTCCCGACGCCCGCGGGACAGACCGAGTCTGATTATCTGCGCGAGCTGTCCGTCCGGGGGCTGGAAGAACGTCTCGAACGTGTCCCGGAGGCCGATCATCAGGCCTACCGTGAGCGTCTCGAACGCGAACTGGATGTCATCATCCAGATGGGCTTTCCCGGCTATTTTCTGATCGTCGCGGACTTCATCCAGTGGGCCAAACGGCAGGATATCCCGGTCGGGCCGGGGCGCGGCTCGGGTGCGGGCTCGATCATTGCCTGGGCACTGTTGATCACCGATATCGACCCGATGGCCTTCGACCTGCTGTTCGAGCGCTTCCTCAACCCCGAGCGGGTCTCGATGCCCGACTTCGATATCGACTTCTGCATGGAAGGCCGTGATCGGGTGATCGACTACGTCGCCGACCGCTACGGCCGCGACGCCGTCGCGCAGATCGCCACCCACGGCACTATGGCCGCCAAGGCGGTAGTGCGCGACGTCGGCCGGGTGCTGGGCTATCCCTACGGCTTCGTCGACCGGATCGCCAGGCTCATCCCCTTCAAACCCGGCATGGACGTCACGCTGGGCGATGCCCTTGGCCGCACGGAGAGAAGTCAGAGGGAGCCTGATCGTTACTCGGCCGACCTGAAGGAATTCTACGATCGCGACGAAGAAGTGCAGGCGGTCGTCGACATGGGGCTGGCCTTGCAGGGCCTGCCGCGCTCGGTGGGCAAGCACGCCGGTGGTGTGCTGATTGCACCTGGCAAGCTGACTGACTTCACGCCGATGTTCTGTGAGGCGAACCATGCCTCGCCGGCCTCGCAGCTCGACAAGGACGATGTCGAGGCCGTCGGGCTGATCAAGTTCGACTTCCTGGGATTGCGCAACCTCACTATCATCGACTGGGCGCTCAAGGCCATCAATGCCATGCGCGAGCAGGCGGGCGAAGAGCCGATCGACATCTCGGCCATTCCCATGGACGACCCGAAGAGTTTCGCATTGCTCAAGCGTTGCGAGACCACGGCCGTGTTCCAGCTTGAATCCAGGGGCATGAAGGGGCTGATCAAGAAGCTCCAACCGGACAACTTCGAAGAAATCATCGCGCTGGTGGCCCTGTTCCGACCAGGGCCGCTCGACTCCGGCATGGTCGACGACTTCATCCTGCGCAAGAAAGGCGAGCAGCAGGTCGAGTATCTCCATCCCTGGCTCGAGGACGTGCTCAAGCCCACCTACGGGGTGATCGTCTACCAGGAACAGGTCATGCAGATCGCGCAGATCCTGGCCGGTTACACCCTGGGTGGCGCGGACCTGTTGCGGCGTGCGATGGGCAAGAAAGACCCCAAGGAAATGGCCGAGCAGCGCCAGATCTTCCTCGATGGCGCCGCGGCGAAGGGGGTCGACGCCCATCAGGCTGGTTACATCTTTGATCTGGTTGAAAAGTTTGCCGGCTACGGCTTCAACAAGTCACACTCGGCCGCTTATGCACTGGTGGCCTATCAGACTGCCTGGCTCAAGGCGCACTACCCGGCGTACTTCATGGCCGCCGTCCTCTCGGCGGATATGGACAATACCGACAAGGTCGTGGGCCTGATCGAGGAGTGTCGCCGCATGGGGCTCGAGGTGGTGCCGCCCTCCGTGCAACGCTGTGCCTATCGCTTCACCGCTGGTGGCGAGCGCGAGGTCGTCTACGGCCTTGGCGCAATCCGCGGGGTGGGCGAGGGCGTGGTGCAGCGCATCGTCGAGGAGCGAACCGAAAATGGCCCGTTCAAGGACATGAACGAATTCTGCCAACGCGTCGGCGCCGGCTCGCTCAACAAGCGCGTGCTCGAGGCGATGGTCTGCGCTGGTGCACTGGACGAGTTGGGCCAGACGCGTGCCACGCACCACGCCCATATTCCCGAGGCGATGAAGGCGGCCAGTCAGGTCGCCACCGCCGCCGAGGCCGGCATGAGTGATCTGTTTGGCGGTATGGACGAGCCGGAGGCGGTTGTCTCCAGCCCCATCAAGCCCCTTCCCGAGTGGTCCGACGACGAGCGTCTGCGTCTCGAGAAGAACGTGCTCGGGCTGTACCTGACCGGCCACCCGATCAACCAGTACACAGCCGAGCTGGAGCGCTTCATTACCGGCTGGCTGGACAGGCTTACCGAGAAGGCCGAGGCTGCCTCAGCAGCCGTCGGCGGGGGCTTCACCCGCGGTGAGCCGGCAGTAGTGGCCGGCCTGTGCGTCGCCGAGCGCAGCATGCGCACCGCCAGCGGCGACAAGCAGCTATTCATCACCCTCGATGATGGCCGCGGCCGCGGCGAGATGCGGCTGGTGGGCGAAGACATCGAAGCCTTGGCCGACCATATAGGCCGCGACCAGCTGGTGATCGTCGAAGGTGATGTCTCCTACGACTCCTTCAATGGCAACCTGCGCATCCGCCACAAGCAGCTCTACACCCTCAGTGAGGCCCGCGCCCGCTTCGCCCAGTGCGTCACCGTGGCACTGACCCCCGACTGCGGTAGTCAAGCCACCGAACGGCTGCTCGACATCATCGAACCATTCCGCACATCGGAGGGGCTGCCACTGATCGTCGAGGTGCAGAGTGAACTGGGACGCGGGGCATTTCGATTATCCGATGACTGGCGAGTGGCACCGGAGGCGGCGTTATTTGAGCGAATGGAAGAGCTCGATACCGTCAAGCGGGCGGTGGCCTATTACCCGAAGTGTTCGAGTTGACTAGACACCGGTCGGGATGACGTTAGTCGAGCGTTGAGGCAGCGATGATCAAAAAAACGCCCCGGGGGAACCTCGGGGCGTTTGTCATCAACAAGCCAAATTTAGCGCGGTGGGTAGTAGGTTTCCAGGTAGTCCAGAATTTCCTCCTCCACTTCCGGAGCAAACTCCCAGAGGCCCTGGCTGTCCTGCATCCAGCGGATTTGTTCCAGCCAGACCTCGCGGGTGTACCCGCGGCCGGTGATCAACCGGGCCGAGTGACACGCTATGCAATTGGCCTTGACCGTTTCAAACCCTGGAGCCTTGATCAGGTTGGTTTCCGGGTCGATCTCGTACTCCTCGGCGGCCTCGATCTGGTCGCCCGCAATGGCGGGCGCTACCCAGAGGAGGCCGAGGAGGGCCGATAACAGCAGGGCCATCTTTGACTTCATTGGCAGCTCCTCAAGCTACTACGTGGACATCGATGTGGTGGGCCATGTTGTTGCCATACCCGCGCGGGTTCCAGCCCGGCAGCATCATCGGTTGGCTCTCGCCCTTGCTGTTGGTCGCCCTTGCCCAGACCTGGTAGTAACCGATGGTCGGGAACTCGACATCGGCCTCCCAGAGCTGCCAGGCAAATTTGTTTGCGGGCCGCTTGAGATCAGCCTCCTGCCAGGTCTGACCATAGTCGATGGACACGTGCAGCTCCTCGACATCACCCCAGCCATCCCAGGCCTTGCCTTGTACCTTCAGGCCGTCGCCCTGCGTGACACGGATTCCCGTCTTCGGCGAGGTGATGAGTGATTTCACCGGCATCTCCTCGAGGATTACCATGTCTTCTTCCGGCACGTCGGCCCCCGGCTCGACCGGATAGGCCGGTACGCGATAGCTCTGCCCCGTCATCTTGGCCCCGTCGTGCACCCGGTCACGAATCAGGATGCCCTGCAGCCATTTGCCACTGGCGGAGGCCGGGAATCCCGGTGTGATCAGGCGCAGCGGATAGCCATGCTGCTCGGGAATGTCCTCTCCATTCATGGCCCAGACGATCAAGGTCTCGTCTTCCACTGCCTTGCGCATCGGGCAACCACGGGAGATGGCGTCCAGATCGGCGCGGCCACTGAGATGGGCATCGCCCGCCTTGTAGCCGATATACACGGCCTTGTCCTTGTCGTAACCGACATCTTCCAGAACGTCCCGCAGGCGCACGCCGGTCCAGGTCGGGCAGCCTACCGCACCCACATTCCACTGGTTGCCACGCGGTGACGGCTCAAATGCGGCACGCCCATTGCCTCCGCATTCGAGCCAGATCTGCCGTTCCACATTTTCGAACTTGTTTTTCAGATCATCGATCGAATAGGTCACTTCGCGGTTGGCCGCCTCGCCACTCACGGTCAGAGTCCATTGCGAGGGGTCGATGCTGTCCTTCGCCGGCGGCACGCCGTTATTGCGGATGAACATGTTCGGGTACGGGGTGACTTCGTCGTGCAGCAGGTGCGGCGGCAGTTCACCGTTGATCGGGCGGTCATTCAGGTAGATGAAGTCATCCACTTTGCCCTCGACACTGAAACCCTCGATGCCCGCGGCCACTGCGCTGGACAGGGTGCTGCGCTGGAACATGGTCTGCATTGCGGTTTCCGCGCTCAGACCGAAGATGGCCAGAGCGGCGCCGCCCTTGGTCACGCGGCCCAGGAAATCGCGACGTGCAACACCAGCGGCGGCCAGGCCTTCCCCAGTCCCCTTGGCCTGTTTTTCGGACTCACGGTTGACCTCGAAACGATCGTTCTTGTTGTCACTCATTTGCCAGTCCCTCCTCCGGCTTATTCTTGGAACACCATGTGGCCTCACTCCAGTCCCTGGAACAGCCAACCCGATCTATAGCAGACCCTAGAGGAGCCTGCAATCTCGGTTGGTGATCCACCATATCACGCCCTCAGGCCACTCCCTGCCGGCGCCACAGGCCCAGGCCCAGGCCCGCAAGCAGCGTGGCCAGCAAGGGCATGGCCCAGGCAGAGAGGGTCGGAATGCTTGCCGGTACCGATGGCGCCGAGTCCGCTGGTCCGATAAAGGCACCGAAGGCTGTGGGCGCGCTCCCGACGTCCACGATGTCGATTATCGTGAGTGTCGCCGTGTCGATTACCGAGACGGTGTCGGAGCTGTAATTGGCCACATAGGCCCGTGTTCCGTCCGGAGTGATCGCAAGGCCGAGAGGCTCGCCCCCGACGCCCAGGAATGTCACTGTGAGCGTCGTCGTGTCAATCACCGCAATGCCATCGATGTTCGTCACATAGACTTGGGCCCCGTCCGGGCTGGCCGCAACGCCGTAGGGATCGCTCCCGACGGCGGGCACAACGGCGGTCACCGTGTCTGTCGCGGTGTCGATCACTGAGACGCTGTCGTCATCGGCATTCGTTACATAGACTCGCATCCCGTCCGGGCTGACCGCGACACCGTGGGGAGCATTCCCGACGGTCACGGTGGCGGTTACTGCGACCGTCGTCGTATCGATCACCGAAATGCTGTGGCCATAGCTATTTGCTACGTAGACCCGCGCCCCGTTCGGGCTGACCGCGACACCGCGAGGCACGTTTCCGACGGTCACGGTATTGGTCACCGTGTTTGTTGCCGTGTCGATCACCGAGACGGTGTTGTTGCCTTGATTCGTTACATAGACCTGCGCCCCGTCCGGGCCGATCGCGACACCGAAAGGCACAGCTCCGACGGTTATGGTGTTGGTTGCCGCATTCGTCGCTGTATCGATAACCGAGACGCTGTTGTCCAGGTAATTAGCCACATAGACCTGCGCCCCATCCGGGCTGACTGCGACACCGGAAGGGTAGTGCCCGACGGCCACGATGTCAGTCACCGTGTTGGTTGCCGTGTCGATCACCGAGACGGTGCCGTCATTGAAATTCGTGATGTAAGCGAACGGTGCCGCCACTGCTAGGATCGGCAGCAGCAGAAACATCAATCCGGCCAGCCCAGCCCGCATGGCGCACAGGTGGGAGGCGGGATGTCGTCGAATGGTGGTGAAAGCCTGTCGTCCAGGAGCCGATGAGACCAAGGAGGGAGGTAATGTGTGTCGCACCGGAGCTTCCTTCCAGCATTATGTTCCTGTTTTATAGACCACAGTCCCCGTATTGTCGCTAAAACTGGCGATTAGCAGCAGCGCAATCGTCTGGATGGCTCCCCCGTCACATCAAATCCAGCCCGAGACGGGGAGCGATCACTTTCCGGGCAATGTCCCAGTCCAGTCTCGAGGTGATCTTGATATTGCTTGCCTCACCAGCCACGGCGGCAAGCGGTGTTTGATAGGGGGTGCAAATGTCGAGGCCGGTGGGCTCGGCATGGTTGCGGGCTTTGAGCAAGATGTCGCGCCTGATCGCCCGTGGTGTTTGAAAGGCCCGGAGATGGGCATGGTCGTTTGGCAGGGTTATATGTCCGTCGCCAAAGAGACCGATTGGTGCGCTGTGTCGTACGCAGGCCGTGGCCGCGCCCTGCGCTTCCGCGGCCTTTAGCACGGCGCGATGGAGTTTGGCCGATGCGAAGGGGCGAGCCACAAATTGATACAGCAGCAGCTCGCCCGTGGCGACTGCGGCCAGTTTCATCAACGTGTCTTCCCTGGATTCGCCCCCCTCGATGATCTCCACCTCTGAGGGCAACAGCCTCGCGGCATGATCTGCCAGGCCGGGAGGGGCGGCCACGACGACCTGATCACAGACCTCGATCAGCTTCGATGTCGCGATTTCCAGCAGGGTCCGTCTGCCCAATTTGAGAAACGCCTTGGGGCCGAGCCCGAGACGGGTTCCCTGTCCTGCCGCTGCGAGCAGTCCGCTCGATCGAGTCGAGTGGATGATCTTCTCCATCGTTATTCATTCCCCAGGGGTTTCGATATGGTGGCTGGCCTTGCCCTGCCTATAGTTTTCCTAGCCATTATACTTGTCGGCCTTTTTGGCCTGTCTGAAGTGGTGCTGTGATCACGGCCGTCGAGATGGTCCGGGGCGGCATGGGTCGGTTTCGATAACGCGGGGAGCAAGGTGTTGGCGTGAATGGTTGGCTCAAGGCCATGCGGAAAGGGTCGAAGGATTTCGAGAATGGCCGCTGGGAAGATGCGATCAAGGCGTTCGAGCGTGCGGTTCAGGTACGACCGGGGCGGGTGGAAGGCTGGGTGAATCTCGCCAGCGTGCTGCTGCAGGCCCATCGCCTGCCGGATGCCGAACGCGCTTGGCGCGAGGCGGTCAAGCGCCGTCCTGATCTGTCCATGACATGGCTCGGGCTGGGTCGTGCCCTTGGGCATCAGCACCGTCCGAATGAGGCGGAATCGGCCTTCAGAAAGGCCTTGGCGATCGAGCGAACGGCCGAAATCCTCAATGATCTGGGTGTCGCGCTGCGCGATCAGCAGCGCCAGGATGAGGCGCTCGAGTGTTTTCAGCAGGCCTGCACCCTAGACCCGTCCAACAAGCTCGCGGCCGTCAACCTGGCGACCACGCTGCTGCTGGCAAGACGATTCCCCGAGGCGCGTGAACGTATCGATGCCTTGCGGTCCAGCAGGCTGCCCCCGGAGCTGCAAGACGAGGTCGAGGCCAGCCATCTTGCGATGCAGGATCGGGAAAGATTGCTCAAGCCGGTCAACGAAGCCCTGCGAGGCAACGATATCGAACCGTTGGTGGCTGGCCTCGCCCGGCGCCCGGTCCAGTTGCTCGATCCGGTGGTGACAACGCGGCTGGATCGTTGCGTGCGCTCTCTGCAGGAGATGGCCTCCCGCGAGGAGCAGGTGCTGGGCCCGATCCCTGCTTCAGCCAGTCTCTCGACAGGGGATCGGCAGCGTCTTGAGGCATTGCTGATGATTCCGGTTGTCGAGGAGGTGGAGGCCTGTGCGCAGGCAATGACGGCCATCGATTCGATCGAAGGCCCGGAATGGGATGAGACGCGAGGCATGCTGGCAGCCGTGGTCACCGCAGACGCCCTGGGTGGGCTGACCGGGCAAGCGGTTCGGGATGAAGCGATGCTGCGGCTGTGCCATGCCCGAGCCTGCCAGGCGTTCCCCGATATGCTTCCCGGCCATTTCAAGCTCGTGCGCAACAAGGCGGGCGATCCTCGGTTCCCGAAGGCCCAGCCCCACCGAGTGGCCGAGACCCTCCATCACTTTCTGGAGCGGCAACTGCCCGCAGTGCCGGCCGGCGCGCCTCGGGCCGCCCTGCTGTTCATGGGACTGAGTGACATTCACCCCTTCGCGGACGGCAACGGGCGGGTGGCCCTTGCCCTGCTCAACCGGGAAATGGAGCGTAGTGGTGAGCAGATTGCCCTGCTCGATCGCGCCCTGGGGGTGACCGGGCGGCTGGGTGAGGCATTGCGGGCCGCACGTTATTCCGATGGCGACATGCGTCCCTTGCTGGAGGTCTTTCGTGAAGGACAGTCCTTCGCGGCCCACCTTATGTCCGGCCTCCGTCAGCGGGCGAGCGTTTCTGGATGATGATTAAGTAGATGAAGGCGGGGCGCTTTCCCCTGTGCATTTTAGCAGGTTTCGCAGCCGTCTTTGGTTCAAGAACTCCCTGTCGTTGTGGTTCCAAGCAATGCCGAAACCGCTAGCTCGCTGGCCACGCTGTGTTTTTCATGCTGCCGGCGAATTCCTGCAGGGATTCGCAATTGAGACAGAGGCGCTGGTGGTAACAGGAGATTGAGCTGGGAGGGCCTCCCCTTGGAGGCATATCCTGGAGGCATATCCTGGAGGCATATCAAATTGATCGGCCGTGCTTGTACGCTTTGAGATTAGTTCTTACTGTGTTTTGATGGCTCGGATTTCTCGGAACGATGTGTTTCGGAACGATGTGTTAAGGGAGGTACGGGCGAGGGATTATGCAGACCAAGATCAGAGCAAGCATTCGCAATGGGGCAGCAGCGCTGCTCCTCTCGTTATTGGCACTCTCGCCAACCACCGTATGGGCGGCGGTCACCTACTCATCGCTGTCTGCCGTGGAGATCGGTGGGCGGTGTATAGACGATGGCAGAAAAGCAGCGGTGGGCATCCAGATCCCTGCTGGTGGCCCAGACTACCGCATCAACGAAGTGACCATTCGTTTGCATGACGCCACGGGAGGAGGTGGCGGAACACCCTTCAGCCTTGATGTCTATGACGATAACGCCGGCTCGCCCGGCTCCCCTATTGCCTCCATTGGCAGCGGTACCGGCAACGGCCACGACACATATGATTTATACACCCTGACTCCAGCCTCTCTCATCACACTGCAGGCCGGGGCGGTGTATTGGATCACCGTCAGCAGCAGTTCGGATATCTATTGCGCGTTTGGGTGGTCGGAGAGTGGCGCTGACCCGGCTGGGAGCATATTTCCCCATATCGGCATTCAGCGATATTCCAATGGAGCTTGGACGGATCGCTCGGGCGACTACATGCCGCAGCTAGAAATTGACGCCGACCCCGTTGTGGCTCCTCCTGTTGCGGCTCCTGCATCCATCCCCACGCTTTCGCCATGGGCCCTGCTGCTCCTGGCACTCGGCATGTTGTCCGTCGCTGGCATCAGTCGTCGTCGGGGATAATGTAGGCGCGCGTTGCGCGATGATTGCGGGTGGGTAGTGGATAAAATCGGTCTTTCCGTTGTGTAAACGCCTTCAAGAGCGCAGATGGCGGCTCTGGATGCCTCATGCCTTGTTAAATCGGCGTCGTTATCTCTCGTGACGCCGCTGTTACACTCCGGCCGGTATCAAGATCTAGCCGGAGAAAGGCAATGTCCTCGCCCAACTCGACCCCGATGCATCACTTGGATAATGACATGCCGGATCACCGCGTCACGCCTGCTCAGGCCGTCAATCTGAGTGGGCTGTTTTTCGAGCGCGTGGCGCGCACGCCGGAGGCGATCGCGTATCGTCAGCACGATGCGGGTCGCCAGGACTGGTTTGATACCACCTGGGCGGATATGGCCTATGAGGTGGGGCGCATCCAGGCGGCCATGCGGCGCGATGGGCTGGTGGCCGGCGATCGTGTCGCGATCATGCTCAAAAACGCTCGTGAGTGGGTGCTGTTCGATCAGGCCGCGCTGGGGTTGGGGCTGGTGACTGTGCCGTTGTACACGGATGACCGGCCACAGAACGTGGTGAACATAATCAAGGAGACCGGGGCCAAGCTGCTGGTGGTCGACGGCCGGCGCCAGTGGCGCGGGCTGGAAGCGGTCGCCGATGGCTTCGAGACCTTGACGCATATCATCACGCTCGCGCTGGTCGAGGTTGGGGATGGGGCGCAGGACAGGCATCTGAAATCTTTTGCCGACTGGACCTTCGGAGCGCGCGGCGAGCCGGTACGGCTGCAGGCCGATGGCCAGACACTGGCCTCGATCGTCTATACCTCCGGCACCGCTGGGGGCGCCAAGGGCGTGATGCTCAGCCACAGCAATATGCTGGAAAATGCCTTCGCCTGCTCCAGGATCGCTCCGATCACGGCAGATGATCTGTTTCTGTCTTTTCTGCCGCTGTCGCACACCCTCGAGCGTACTGGCGGCTACTACCTGCCCATGATCTGCGGCTCGACCGTTGCCTTTGCCCGCTCGGTGCAGCAGTTGGGTGAAGACCTGAGCGTGATCAAGCCGACCTTGTTGATCTCGGTGCCGCGCGTCTACGAGCGCGTCTACGACCGTATCGGCTCGGCGCTGGCAAAGAAGGGCGGCCTTGCCCAGTGGCTGTTTCGTCTCACGGTCGATGTGGGCAGTGCGCGCTTCGAGCGTCACCAGGGCCGGGGTGGCAGTGCGCTCAAGGCCGCATTCTGGCCGCTGTTCGACAGGTTGGTGGCGCGCACCCTGCGGGAGCGCCTCGGTGGGCGTTTGCGCTACGCCATCTGCGGCGGTGCGCCACTATCGCCGGAGCTGGCGCGGGTGTTCAACAGCATCGGCGTGCCGGTGTTGCAGGGCTATGGCCTGACCGAGGCCAGCCCGGTGGTGTCGGTCAACCGGCCGGACAATAATCGCCCGGAGACTATCGGCACGGCACTCGACGGCGTCAAGGTGCGCCTCGGTGAGCAAGATGAGTTGCTGGTCAAAAGTGCCGGGGTGATGCGGGGTTACTGGCAGAACGAGGAGGCCACTGCCGCGGCAATCGACCCGGACGGCTGGCTGCGCACCGGTGACCAGGCGGTGATCGACCCGGACGGTCATATCCGTATCACCGGGCGGCTCAAGGACATCATTGTCATGGTCAACGGCGAGAAGGTGCCGCCGGCGGCGATGGAGACCGCTATCGGTCTCGATCCGCTGATCGAACAGGTGTTGGTGTTCGGTGAAGGTCAGCATCAGCTGGCGGCCTTGGTGGTGGTCGAATCGGAGGCTTTCGCCGCGCTGATGCGAGAGTTTGATCTAGACCCCGAGGATCCGCAGACACTGACCGACCGTTTCGTTGAACGACTGGTCTTGAGGCGAATCAATGCGCGGCTATTCGATTTTCCCGGTTACGCCCAGGTCCGTCGCGTTGGCATCCTCACCCAGCCCTGGGCCATAGAGGAGGGGCTGATGACCCCAACGCAGAAATTGAAGCGCCCGTTGATCGAAAAGGAACATGCGGCAGATATCGCTGCGCTGTTCACCGAGCGCTAGGCCTGCGGAATCTGTAGACACTTGCAGGTGGCCGCGGTGACCGAGCTGGTTCGCGGAGATAATCGGATACCGGGTCGATGGGCGGGCCTTGTGTACAGCGGTTGTCGGTGGTCTCGCGGCGTGAGCCTGTTCTGGCCGTCTGGATCAGACAGCGGCGAGCGGGTCCAGGCCCGCCTCGCGCAGCAGACGGGCGGTGGCGATCAGCGGCAGACCCAGGATTGCGGTCGGGTCGCGGCTGTCCATGCGTTCCACCAGGCAGACGCCCAGTCCCTCCGAGCGCATGCTGCCGGCACAGTCGAACGGTTGCTCGATGGCCACGTAGCAGGCGATCTCCGCGGCGGAGAGGTCGCGCATCTGTGCCTCGACCGTCTCCTGCCAGTCGAGTCGCCGGCCGTCGGCACTGATCACCCGCAGGGCGACGTGAAAACGGATCGGCTGGCCGGCGATCTGGGCCAGTTGCCGACGGGCGCCGTCGGCATCGCCTGGCTTGCCCAGGATGCCACCTTCCCAGGCGAGCAGCTGATCGGAGCCCAGCACGATCGCGCCAGGGTGGCGTTCGGCGACGGCCTCGGCCTTGAGTTGGGCCAGTCGCAGGCAGGCCGCGGCTGGCGACTCGCCGTCGGCAACGGTTTCGTCGATGTCCGCCGGATCGGCCAGGTAGGGCAGCTTCAATCGGTCGAGCAGGGCGCGTCGCGTTGCGGAGCCCGAGGCGAGGATCAGATTGGGGTTGGTTTGTGACATGGCGTTTGGTGAAAGTGTAAGAAGCCGGTAAACTTGGCGGATTATGATCCCCGCTTGTGAGTGCTGGCGGTGCGCGGTACGAGTCGTGCGCCGCTGGTGCAGGACGTAGTTGGATGTCGACCGACAATCGCCAGAATGACACCAGGCAGCTGACTGTGCCACTCAGTGTGCGGGCCGTTTGTCGCGCTGGGGTGGTCGAGTCCGGCGAGGTGCCCCAGGCAGCGTTGTCGCGTTGTCGGGACATGGTAGCCGAGGGCGGCGCGCTGGCCTACCAGGTCCGCTTTTTTGAGGGGCAGGATGTCCATCCGCTGGCCGCCGAGGTGCGGGTCGAGGCGTCGCTGGCGCTTGAATGCGCACGCTGTCGCGAGATGGTAGTGACGCCGGTGAGCTCGACTTCGGAGGTTCGCTTCGTCTTCAGCGATGACCAGGCCGAGCATGTCGAGACGGAGGCCGAGCCGGTCATTCTTGATCGCGAAGGGCGGCTGCAGTTGCTCGACTTGCTTGAGGATGAGTTGCTGATGGCGGTGCCGTTGATGCCGGTCCATGACCAGCCTTGTGCCGAGATTTCGGCGGATCGCCCCTACACCTCAGGTGTGCTGGAGGAGGCGGACGAAGAAGAGCGCGAGAGCCCCTTTGCGGCGCTGGCGGTGTTGAAAAAGGGATCCGGCAGAAAGGATTGAATTCCGGACGTGGCGGGTAGACCGCAACGGATGGAGTTGGAGAAACGTGGAAGTACGCAGGCGCGCCCCGGCGCGTCTCGATCATTTTGGAGGTAGAAAATCATGGCCGTTCAGAAAAACAAGGTTAGCCGCGCCAAGCGCGGTACGCGTCGTGCTCATGACAGCTTGAAGAGTGCGCAACTGTCAATCGATGCCACCAGTGGTGAGTCCCATCGCCGTCACCACGTCACGCCGGATGGCTTCTACCGTGGCCGTCGTGTCGTGACCAAGGCAGGCGACAACGTCTGACTTCTCCCGTCGAGCGCCTGTCCGCCTCGAGCCTTTGTTCGTCTGCCGCCCGCGTGGCAGACAGGCAGATCCGGCTGTGTCGTGAAAGCGGCACGGCAGGCCTTGTCGTGGGCAGATATTCGCCAGTTAAGAGGCGTTGATGAGCAGTCAGATCGCAATCGATGTGATGGGCGGCGACCATGGACCGGAAGTTACGGTCCGTGCCGCCGCCCGTTTCCTGTTACGCCACCCGTCTGTGGGGCTGTTTCTGGTCGGCGACCAGCCCACCATTGAGCGGTATCTCGCCGCCGAGAGTGGGATTGACCGCAAGCGGATCGAGATCGTGCACGCCGACCAGGTGGTCACGATGGACGAGTCGCCGGCGATAGCGCTGCGTACCAAGAAGCGGTCTTCGATGCGGCTGGCGATCGATCTGGTCAAGGAAGGTCGGGCCCAGGCCGCGGTCAGTGCTGGCAATACCGGGGCGCTGATGGCCACGGCGAAATTTGTCCTCAAGACCTTGCCCGGCATCGAGCGTCCGGCGATCTGTACCGCGCTGCCCAGTGTGTCGGGGCACACCCATGTACTGGACCTGGGGGCGAACGTCGATTGTGACGTCGAGCATCTGTTCCAGTTCGCCGTGATGGGCTCGGTGCTGGCCGAGGCCTTTGACGACAATCCATCGCCCCGTGTCGGACTGCTCAATGTCGGTGCCGAGGCGATCAAGGGCAACGATACGGTCAAGGCGACAGCCGAGCGGCTCGAAGCCGGGCCGGTCAACTACATCGGCTTCGTCGAAGGTGATGACATCTACATGGGCGATGTGGACGTGGTGGTCTGTGATGGCTTTGTCGGCAATGTGGCGCTCAAGAGCAGTGAAGGCGTGGCGAAAATGATCAGTCATTTCCTGCGCCAGGAATTCAAGCGCGGACCGTTCTCGCGGCTGGCTGCGCTGATGGCGCTGCCGGTGCTCGAGCGATTGAAAAAACGGGTCGATCCGGGCCGCTACAATGGCGCGAGTCTGCTCGGCCTGCAGGGCATCGTCGTCAAGAGCCACGGCGGTGCCGATGTGGCTGCTTTTGGCAAGGCCCTTGATGTGGCGCTGCGAGAGATTGAGAACGACGTGCCGCGTCGTATCGACCAGCGTCTGGAGACATTGCTGCAGGAGCGCCCACAGGCATGATCCACTCACGTATTACCGGTACCGGCAGTTACCTCCCCGAACGGGTCATGACCAACCATGACCTGGAGAAGATCGTCGATACCTCCGACCAATGGATCCGTGAACGTACCGGCATCGAGCAGCGGCATATCGCCGCCGATGGCCAGTTGACCTCGGATCTCGCCGAGCACGCCTCGCGGCGTGCGCTCGAGGCCGCCGGCCGGGTGCCGGAAGAGGTCGACCTGATCATCGTGGCAACCACCACGCCGGATCGGACCTTTCCATCGACCGCCTGTCTTTTGCAGCAGAAGCTCGGCATCCATGGGCCGCCGGCGTTCGACGTCCAGGCAGTCTGTACCGGGTTCATCTATGCACTGTCGGTGGCTGACAAATTCATCAAGACCGGCGCGGCCCGTTGTGCGCTGGTCGTGGGAGCAGAGACGCTGTCGCGCATCGTCAACTGGTCCGACCGCAACACCTGCGTGCTGTTCGCCGATGGGGCTGGTGCCGTGGTGTTGGAGGCCTCGGACGAACCGGGCATCATCCGTACCGACATCCATGCCGATGGCAGCTATGAGTCGCTTCTTACTACTGCCAAGCCGGACCCGGAGACGATGGACCCGGAACGGCTGGCCGACGGCACCGCCTTCATCGAGATGCGCGGCAACGAGGTCTTCCGCATGGCCGTCAACACGCTCGGGCGCATCGTCGTGCAGACCATGGAAGCTGCCGGCATGAGCCCTGATGAAATCGACTGGCTCGTGCCGCATCAGGCGAATATCCGCATCATCCAGGCTACGGCTCGGAAGCTTGGCATGTCGATGGACCGGGTGGTGGTCACGGTCGACCAGCACGGCAATACCTCGGCGGCGTCCGTGCCGTTGGCACTGGATGTCGCGGTTCGGGACGGGCGCGTCAAGCGTGGTGATGTCGTCCTGACCGAGGCCTTCGGCGGAGGGTTCACCTGGGGCTCGGCATTGCTGCGTTACTGATCGATCGTTGCCTTTATCGGGGGTTGCATGGCGAAGGAAATCGAACGCAAGTTTCTACTGGCCGATGACAGCTGGTGGCATGAAGTCGAGCGCTCCGATCGCATGCTGCAGGGCTATCTCAACGATCAGGGACCGGTGTCCCTGCGGGCACGCATTATCGGCCCGCGAGCCTGGTTGAACATCAAGAGCCGTACGCTCGGCCTCTCGCGCGATGAGTTCGAGTACGAGATTCCACTGGCTGATGCCGAGTACATGCTCGACCAGCTGACCACGGGCCCGGTGATCGACAAGACCCGACACCTCATCCGTCATGGCGGGCTGCTGTGGGAGATCGACGAGTTCCACGGCGAGAATGAGGGACTGGTTGTCGCTGAGCTGGAGCTCGAGCAGGTCGACCAGTTTTTCGCCCGCCCGGCCTGGTTGGGAGACGAGGTCTCACACGAGGCGCGCTACTACAACGTGTCGTTGGTTAAAAAACCCTACAGTCAGTGGTAGATTAAGAGGCGGCTCGAGACTGGGACGGCGCGAGCGAGCAAATGAGGACCGGCCGGGGCTGCTGTCAGGCGGGTCGCCTGCCGGGCAGTCAGTGAAAGGAGTCGCGCGAGGTCTGTTTCGTACCAAGACGATAGGGTTACCGATGATTCGGGTCATGATTGTTGATGATCACACGATGGTGCGTGCCGCGATCGGCCATCTGATCGGTGGTGTCGGCGACATCAGGGTGGTCGCCGAGAGCGACAGTGGCGAGCAGGCGCTCGACAAGCTCCGTTCGAAGGACATCGACACCATTCTCTGCGATATCCACATGCCCGGCATGGGTGGCTACGAGTGTCTGAAGCGGGCCCATCGATGCTATCCCCAGCTGGGCCTGGTCGCACTGACGGCCGAGGCCGACGTGTCCCTGGCCCGTCAGGTGCTCGAGATCGGTGTGCACGCTTATGTGACCAAGGATGCCGACCCCGACGAGCTGATCGATGCCATTCGCAAGGCGACGCGGGGAGAGCGTTTCGTCTCTAGTCGTATCGCGCAGGAGATCGCGTTGCACAGCGCCAGCGTGGCGGAGGATCCGTTCGAGGAACTCTCCCGCCGTGAGCAGCAGGTGTTGCGCATGATCCTTGAGGGCAAGGGCAACACGGGCATCTCTGACGCCCTCTGCGTCAGCCCCAAAACCATCAGCACCTACCGCACCCGCATCTACGAAAAGCTCGGTGTGAGCACCGACATCGATCTGCTGCGCCTGGCGGTCAAGGCCGGCCGCGACGTCCTCTCCAACTGATCAGGACGGGTGTCGATGGGCGAGCGATTTGATCCCAAGGCCTTTCTGGCTTCCGTAACCGAGCGTCCCGGCGTCTATCGCATGCTCAATGCCGAGGGCGAGATCCTCTACGTCGGCAAGGCCCGCAACCTCAAGAACCGGCTTACCAGTTATTTTCGCGGCACACCGGCGGCGATCAAGACCCGTCGGCTGGTTGAGCAGGTCGCGGATGTCGAGATCACCGCCACCCAGACCGAAGCCGAGGCGCTGCTGCTCGAAAGCAACCTGATCAAGGCTCATCGGCCGCGTTACAACGTCCTTTTACGCGATGACAAGAGCTACCCGTGGATCTACGTCTCCACCAATGATCGCTTCCCGCGGCTGGCCTATCACCGTGGCTCCCGCAAGCGTCCGGGGCGTTATTTCGGCCCGTATCCGTCGGCCGGGGCGGTGCGCGAGACGCTCAATCTGCTGGAGAAGGTCTTCAAGGTGCGTCAATGCGAGGAGAGCGTGTTTCGGAACCGCTCGCGTCCCTGTCTGCAGTACCAGATCGAACGCTGCAAGGCGCCTTGCGTGGGCTATGTCGACGAGGCCGAGTATCGGCAGGATGTCGAGGACACCATGGCCTTTCTCGCCGGACGTAGCCAGAAACTGATCAACGACCTGGTTGCGCGCATGGAGCAGGCGGTCGCGGAGCTCGACTTCGAGCGGGCGGCGAGCTTGCGCGACCAGATCGGCATGCTGCGGGCAGTCAGCCAGCAGCAGGGTATTACCGGGATGTCGGGTGATGCCGACGTCATCGCCCAGATCAGTGAGCAGGGCATGACGGCCGTCGGGGTGGCCACGATTCGCGACGGCCGACACCTGGGCACGCGGCAGTTCTTCCCCGACGTGCCGGCGGATGCCGATGCCGGCGAGGTGATCAGCGGTTTTCTCGGTCTCTACTACAGTGAGCACGAACCACCCCGGCGCGTGCTCTGCGACATTCTGCCCGAGGATGCCGACTGGCTGGCCGGTGTCTTCGCCGAGCAGGTCGGTCACCGGGTCGAGCTGCTGGTGCCGCAGCGGGGCAAGGCGCGCGCCTGGCTTGAAGATACCCGCGAGAACGCCCGTATTGCGCTGGCGGAACGGCTGGTCAGTCGCAGGGGGCTGACGCGTCGCTTCGAGGCGCTTGGGCAGTGGCTGTCGATGGATCATATCGAGCGGATCGAGTGCTTCGACATCTCGCATACCCAAGGCGAACTGACCGTCGCCTCCTGCGTGGTGTTCGGTCCGGAAGGGCCGCGCAAGGACCAGTACCGTCGCTACCACATCGAAGATATCGCCCCGGGCGACGACTATGCCGCCATGCGCCAGGTGCTGTCGCGTCGTTTCGATCGTGCGGTGCGCGAATCCGGCCTGTTGCCTGATCTGTTGTTGATCGATGGTGGCAAGGGGCAGCTCGCGCAGGCGATCGAGGTGCTCGCCGAGCGTGAGTTGACCGATCGCGTGCGCGTGATCGGCGTGGCCAAGGGCCCCGAACGCCGCCCCGGCGAGGAGACCCTGATCCAGCCACTGGCCGATGCCCCGGGACTCTATGCGGAAGACCAGCTGAGTCCGCACGACCCGGCGCTGCACCTGATCCAGCAGGTACGTGACGAGGCCCACCGCTTCGCGATTACTGGCCACCGGGCTCGTCGGCAGAAAGCGCGCACCCAATCCGACCTCGAACGCATCCCGGGCGTGGGCAGTAAGCGCCGCCAAGCGTTGCTCAAGCACTTCGGTGGCATTCGCGGCCTCAGAGGGGCCAGTGTGGCCGAGCTGGCCACGGTGCCGGGCATATCGCCGACTCTGGCCTCGCGCATCCATGAGTGGTTCCATGAGGGCGGGACGGCGTAGGTGACCACCTTGGGCTGGCGGTGCGGCCAAGTGGAGCTTCCCTGAGCTGAGGTCTTCTATCCTTTACCCGCCATTTCTCGTTTCGGAGATCTGCCGCATGCTGCGTGCACTCGTGGTCCGGTCCGTATCATTCATCCGTCCGTGGTTATGGCTGCTGACAGCCACCCTGCTGATGGCCCTGACCACCTCGCTGGTGATGGCACAGACGCCGGGCTCAACAGGCGGCCAACCCAGCAGCGAATCGGCCGGATCAGGTGGTGAGGGAAGCTATGCCGCCTTGGTGGAGCTGCTCAAGGATCCGGTCCAACGGGAGCGGTTGATCGCTGAGCTCGAGCAGTTATCGGCCGATGGTGAGAGCAATGGCAACGACTCCACCGCCGGGGATGGCGCGGAGATATCGGGGATTACCGATGGTCCGGCGTCGGGTCTGGTCAGGCTGGTGTCCAGGACAATGGGGGAGATGGCTGGCGCCATCCAGCGGTTGGTTATCGATGGCTGGCTGGTTGACTGGCCTGTCGTCGTCGCACTGGTCTGGCGCCTGATAGCCGTCCTTGCGCTAGCTTATCTTGTGCTGGTTTTGGGGCAACGTCTGCTCGAGCCGCTATGGCAGCGCTTGGAACGGCATCTCCAGTCGGTCACGGAACGTCATCGATTGTTTCACGTCAGCATGGCGGCGCTGGTCAGCCTCGCCTTGGGCGCAGGCCTGTTGGCAGTGGCCTTTGTGGTTGCCCAGGCGATCGTCTGGTGGCTGGCCGATGGGGACCGATACACGGCCGAGGTGCTGGGGCTGGCCCTGCAGGCCTTTATCGTGGTCGAGGCGGCCCGTCTGCTGATCAAGGTGGTTTTTGCGCCGCGATCGCCTGGCATGCGTCTGTTCCCTTTGTCCGAGGAGAACTCGCGCTACTGGTCGCGCTGGCTTTCGCGAGCGACTTGGCTGATCGGGTATGTCGGCATCATGCTGGTGCCCGCCATTCAGGGCGGTGGCCATCTGGATCTGGCCGGTGCGATTGGCTGGGCAGCGGCACTGCTGGCGCTGGCCTACACCTGGAACCGGCTGTGGGTAGCGCGGCCTATGGTGCGTAGTGGTCTGGTGGCACTCGCTGATCAAGCCGAACGAGCTGAGCGGGCATTGACGGCCTGGGCATGGCAGCTGCTCGCGATCAGCTGGCACTGGTTGGCGCTGATCTACGCATTGGGCGTGTTCGTTGTGGCGATCATCCGTCCTGGCGAGTCGCTGCCATTCGTGGCTCTGGCCACCCTCAAGACCGTAGTGATCGTGGGCGGGTCGATCTTCGTTGCGGCCATGTTGAGCGGATGGATCAGTCGCGGCGTGTCGATGCCCGAGGGGCTGATGGCGCGCCTGCCGACCCTGCAGCTGCGTTTGAATGCCTATGTGCCGTTGATCCTTCGTATCTTGCGGGGCGTGATCGCTCTGGTGGCTCTTGCCGGCATATTCTGGGTCTGGGGTTTGGTCAATGTGTTCGCCTGGTTCACCAGTGAAGGTGGGCGGTGGTTGCTGGCGGCCACGTTCGATATCTTGATCGTGCTGCTGATTGCGCTCACCGTCTGGCTGGTGGCCACCGGCCTGATCGAGGCCAAGCTCAACAGCGTCACCGAGATGCCGTCGGCGCGCATGAAGACCTTGCTGACCTTGTTTCGCAACGCGATCGCCATCGCGCTGATCATCATTGTGGCCATGATTGTCCTCTCCGAGCTGGGGGTGGACATCGGGCCGCTGCTGGCTGGCGCTGGTGTGCTGGGCCTGGCGATCGGCTTTGGTGCGCAGAAGATGGTGCAGGACATGATCACCGGCGTGTTCATCCAGATCGAGAATGCCATCCACACGGGTGACGTGATATCCGCCGCCGGCGTGACCGGCACGGTCGAGCGCCTCTCGATCCGCTCCGTGTCCGTTCGTGACCTTTCCGGCACCCTGCATGTGGTGCCATTCTCATCGGTCGATATCGTCTCGAACTACACGCGTGACTACGCCTATCACCAGGCGGACTACCATATCGGTTATCGGGAAAACATCGACGATGCAGTCGTTCAGTTGAAGGCGGCTTTCGATGAGCTGACCAACGACCCCGAACACAAGGAGTCGATTCTCCAGCCGATCGAGATTCCCGGCGTGACGGCGTTGGGTGAGAGTTCGGTTGCTATCCGCGCGAGGATCAAGACCGCCGCGGGATCCCAGTGGAGGGTGGGGCGCGCCTACAATCGTTTGGTGAAGATGTATTTCGACCAGGCAGGTATCGAGATTCCCTTTCCGCATACCACCCTGTATTTCGGCGCAGACAAGGACGGAACTGCCCCGCCGGTGAACCTGCGTCTGCTCGATGCCGGGCGAGACCGGCAGACGGGCCGCACCGATGGGGACGGTATCGAGCAGCCCGAGACCTGATTCCCCGGAAGGGGTACAGAGGCAGGCTGGCGGTTTCAGATGTTCTCGGTGTGAGCTGGCTCAGCTCAGTCGTCGATTGCCGCGATGATCGAGAAGGCCCCACGGATATCGCCTTTCTGGAAGCCGGTGGCCTGATCCTCCGGATACAGCTGGTTGATCTTCGCCTTGAGGGCCGGATCGATCTTCTGGCCGTGACAGGTCAGACAGACTTCCTGGGTTTCGATGGCCTTCATAAAGCGCAGACGGTGCTCGCCATCGACCTCGGCGACCTCGTGCCACTCGATGGTGCCCGGGGCTTCACCGGCAGCGTGACGGGATTCGAAATCCTCCAACACGGCTCGCTCCCAGTCCGTGGGCGTGGTGGCTCGTGGTTTGAGGCTGGTCCGTCGCAGGGTGAAGCCGGTCGCCTCGCTCAGGTCCGAGGCGATCTCGGGGGCGCGCTCATGACAGATGTTTACGGCGGCCAGGGCGCCACCTTCCTGCATGGCTGCCTGCAGCTCGCCTTTGAGGGTCTTGCCGAAGGTCTGCATGGCCTGACGATATTCCTGCAGCTGCTGATCGATCGCCTGGTCGGCCGCTTGATCGGCCATGGCCGGCAAGGTGGTGGCGAGGCTCGCCGTGAGGGCGGCAGCAATCAGTCGGCTCCGGTGCTGGCTGGATGCTTTCATCGACATTCTCCTGTTTTCTGGATAAACGGTTGGCATAGGTGAGAATGCCTAGTTTAGTTAGGGAAGCGATGCCGGTCACACAACCGGCGGGGTAGTCGAACACGAAAATGCCGGCCCAGGTGGCCGGCGTGCAATGGGGCCTGGGCGGGCTTGGCGCTCGGGGGGTCAGAAGGGGTTGTAGGACTTGTCTTGAGTGAACTGGATATAGCCCACGCCAGCACCCAGGCGCAGGCCGACGCCGACGCGAATCGGGGCGACCACAATCGACTGGCTGCGCAGGTAGTGCATGCCCACGCCGCCGACCAGGAAGGCGGAGCCGGAAACCCCGGCGAAGCGTTGAAACATCAGCTCGGGGCTGGGCAGGTTGTAGACCAGCATGAATACTCGACCGCCATCACCACCGAAGTCCCAGCCGATTGAAGGCCCCTGCCAGTAGACCTTCTGCGTGACGCCAGACTTCGACGAGAACTCGCCCATGCCATAACGCAGTCCGACGACGACCGCACCGCCGCCCTCCTCGCCCTTGATGATGGCGTTCGGACGCCCGTACTGGGCGAAGGCGCGGTCGACAACCTTGGCGATCGCCTCCGCGGAACCCCCGAGGAAGTCCACCGCCTCCTGGGTGGTCTGGTACTGGTCGTAGCCATCCTCCTCCTGGTTGACGGTCGCGGTATTGTTTGTGCTGCCGGTCGACTGATTGGTAGCGCAGGCGCTGAGCAGCAGCGCCGCGGCTACGGGCAGGATCAAACGGGCCAGCCGCGAGAGGGCCGATGTGGTCGGGTAGGTCGTCGTGCTATGGAGAAAGCCTGTCATGATTGCGCAAAGTCCCTGTGATCGGAGTGAAACGGCCGGCGGTTGTCTATCTCAAGAGACCCGCGTGTTGCCCGAAAGTTGCCGGCAAGGGCTGTCGGCGTCGCCGCTGGCAGTGGTTGACAATTTGCTTGGTTATGGTCAAGGATACGCGCTTTGCTGCCGGGGCGCCCGGCGGAACTGTCATTGTCTGATGGGGTCACCCGATGAGCATCAAGTCCGATCGCTGGATCCGCCAGATGGCCGAGGAACACGGCATGATCGAGCCGTTCGAGCCCGGCCAGGTGCGTAGCAGGACCGGTCCGGATGGAAGCGCTCAGCCGATGGTGTCTTACGGCACCTCAAGTTACGGTTACGACGTACGCTGCTCGAACCACTTCAAGGTGTTCACCAACATCAACACCACGATCGTCGATCCGAAAGCCTTCGACGAACGCAACTTTGTCGATGTGTATTCTGACGTCTGCATCATCCCGCCGAATTCCTTCGCGTTGGCGCACACGGTGGAATATTTCCGTATTCCGCGCAATGTACTGACCATCTGTCTCGGCAAGTCCACTTACGCGCGCTGCGGCATCATCGTCAACGTCACGCCGCTTGAGCCCGAGTGGGAAGGCCATGTGACGCTCGAGTTTTCCAACACCTCGCCCATCCCGGCGAAAATCTACGCCAATGAAGGCGTTGCGCAGATGCTGTTCTTCGAGTCCGATGAGGTCTGCGAGGTTTCCTACCGGGATCGAGGCGGCAAGTACCAGGGGCAGCGTGGCGTCACTTTGCCGACCACCTGATTCGCCACTGTGCTCGCTTATTCCGCCGTTTCCTCAACGGCGTTGAGCAGCAGAATTTCCCAACCGCGCGCCTCGGCCTCGCGTCGCAGCACGGAGTCCGGATCGACCGCCACCGGGTGATCGACCTGTTTGAGCAGCGGTAGGTCGTTGCGCGAATCGGAATAGAACCAGGTCTCCTTCGGACGGGCCTGCTGAGCCTCCAGCCATTCTTCCAGTGCCAGGATCTTGCCGTGCTGGAACGTCGGCGTACCCGTGTAGTGGCCGGTGTAACGACCATTACGGCGCTCGGGTTCGGTTGCGAGCAGGTGAGGGATATCGAACAACTCGGCGATCGGTTCGGTGATGAAGGCATTGGTGGCCGTGATCAGCATCAGGGTATGCCCGCGGCGGCGATGTTCCTCGACCAGCTGGCGTGCCGGCTCGCCGATCATCGGCCGGATTCTGTCCGTCACGAATTCCAGCCGCCAGGCTTCAAGGGTCTCGATCGGGTGCTTGGCCAAGGGCGCCAGCGCGAAGCGCATATAGGCGTCGATGTCGAGGGTGCCCTGCTGGTAGTGACGCAGGAACTCATCGTTGTGACGGGCATAATCATCTGCATCGACGATGCCGCGCTCGGCCATGAAGGCACCCCAAGCGTGGTCTGAGTCGCCAGCGAGCAGGGTGTGGTCGAGGTCGAAGATGGCTAATTTCACGATATGCCTCCAGCCGGGCGGGAGATGCTCCCTGCCGTCTTGATCGTGGTTAAGTCCCGGATCATTCCGGGTGGACGGCCGCATATGATACCGCATCACGGACTCCTGGATCACGGGTTCCAGGTGGGGCTGTGATCGAAGCGCCACGCCGTCTGGCGAGATCCGCAGAGGTGTTGTGAATCGCACCCAGGAGCGAGCCAAGAGGCGATCAAAGGTGTCTCCGAGTTTATCGCCTCAAGGTTTTGTGAAAGAATCACGGGCACTTGGGTGACCGTCACCGGCTACGTGCCGCGATCATGGTCTACCTCTGCGGGGTTCGTCAGCCCCGCCATGTCAGGCGTGCGACTTTGCAAGAGTGGAACCGTGATTGACCGTAGTGGCTTTCGATCCAATGTCGGGATCATCGTGTGCAACCAGCGAGGCGAGGTCTTCTGGGGCAAGCGGGTCGGGCATCGTTCCTGGCAGTTCCCGCAGGGCGGCATCAATGCCGATGAGCGTCCGCTCGAGGCGATGTATCGCGAGCTGCATGAAGAAACCGGCTTGCTGCCAGAGCATGTCTCGGTGGCGGCGTGGACACGCGGTTGGCTGCGTTACCGGTTGCCACGCAACATGGTGCGTCGCCACATGCAGCCTGTCTGCATCGGCCAGAAACAAAAATGGTTTCTACTCCGGTTGCGTACCGATGAAAGCGCTTTCGATCTGAATGCGTCGCCCAAGCCGGAGTTCGATGGCTGGGAATGGCGTCCATTCTGGTCGATCCTGCCCGAAGTGATCTACTTCAAGCGCACGGTCTACTTCCAGGCACTGCACGCGTTGGCACCCTTCGTGGAAGGGGTGCCCGCCGACTGCCCGGATGACTGTCTGCCTGAGCAGCTCGAGCGCCGTATCCGGCAGGGCGGCTTGATCGAGGCGGGAGACCGCGATGCTCGATAAGCTGCGGCAGATCGTTACCGAAGTCTCCAAGTCTGCTGACCTGTGTACTGCTCTTGATCTGATCGCCCGGCGGGTGCAGTCCGTGTTGGGCGCCTCGGTCTGCTCGGTCTACGTACTGGCCGGGGAAGAGGTGGGCACGGCTGAACCCAGCCTGGTGTTGCAAGCCACCGAGGGCCTGAACAAGTCGAAGATCGGCCAGGTCATGCTGGGATTCGATGAGGGGCTGGTGGGGCGAGTCGCCCGACGGGCCGAAGTGATCAACCTCAAGGACGCCCCGGCCCATCCGGATTTCAAGTTCGTCAGTGATATCGGCGAGGAGCCCTACCACGGCTTCATGGGCGCGCCGATCATCCACCGGGGCGAGGTCTTGGGTGTGCTGGTCGTCCAGGAGCGTGAGTATCGTCGTTTCTCGGATGAGCAGGAATCCTTCGTCGTCACGCTGGCCACCCAGCTGGCTTCCGCAATTCGCTATGCCTGGGCCAGCGGTGAGCTGATGCGTACGAGAAACGAATCCGGTGGCCTGGATTCGGCTTTCTCCGCCCGCGGCCTGCCGGGTTCACCCGGGGTGGCCTTCGGCACGGCGGTGGTAATTGCTGACGGTCAGTCACTGGAGTTGGTCGAGGACCGTGAGGTCGAGGACGTCGATCATGAACTGGCGGTGCTCGATAGTGCTATCGAGGCGGTGCGTCAGGAATTCGAGCAGATCAAGATCGACTTCGCGCGGGTATCGGGCAGCGAGGAGGAGAGTCTCCTGTTTGATGCCTTCATCCGTATGCTCTCGGGCGGCTCGCTAGTCAGGGCGATCGAGAGGGAGGTTCGGGCCGGCAAGTGGGCCGGGGCGGCCTTGCGCGATGCGGTTGCCGAACACGTCGCCGTGTTCGAGCAGATGAGCGACAGCTATTTGCGTGAGCGGGCCCAGGATATCCGTGACCTGGGCAACCGTGTGTTGCAGAAGCTGTATGCGGAGAGTGCCGAGCCAGTCGAATGGCCTGAACATATTGTGCTGGTGGGCAATGACCTGTCTGCATCGCATCTGGCTGAGCTGCCCACCGAACGGTTGGTCGGGCTTGTCTCATCGAGCGGCTCGGGGTCGTCACACTTGGCAATCCTGGCGCGTGCGCTGGGCGTGCCGGCGGCCATGGGCGTTTCCGATCTGCCGGTTTCCCGCCTGGGCGGCAAAGAGGTGGTGGTCGACGGCTATCGCGGTCGGGTGGTGGTGCGCCCACAGGGCCCGCTGCGCGAGAGGCTGCTGCGACTAGCCCGCGAAGAGGTCGAGCTCACTGAAGAGCTTGCCACCCTGCGCGACGAGCCGGCGCTGACGCTTGACGGTGTTCGCGTGGCGATGCACGTCAATATCGGTTTGCTCTCCGATATGGCGCCGTCGTTGACCGTCGGTGCCGAGGGTATCGGCCTGTATCGCACCGAGGTGCCTTTCCAGATCCGCAAGCAGTTCCCCGGAGAGGAAGAGCAGGCGCATATCTACCGCGAGGCCCTGGAGACATTTGCTGGCAAACCGGTGGTGTTGCGTACGCTGGATGTCGGCGGGGACAAGTCGCTGTCGTATTTCCCGATCCGTGAAGATAACCCCTTTCTGGGCTGGCGTGGCATCCGGTTGGTGCTCGATCATCCCGAGATCTTCCTCACTCAGATCCGGGCGATGCTCAAGGCCTCGGTGGGGCTGAACAATCTGCACATCATGTTGCCGATGATCTCAGCGGTCGACGAGCTTGATCAGTCACTGTCCTATATTGCTCAGGCAGTGGACGAAATCTCTGAGGAGATCGGCGAGATCCATCCGCCCAAGGTTGGCGTGATGATTGAGGTGCCTTCGGCGGTCTACCAAGCCGAGGCGCTCGCCAGACGCTGTGATTTTCTTTCCATCGGCACCAATGATCTGACTCAGTACCTGCTTGCTATCGACCGCAATAACGAGCGGGTGGCCTCGCGCTATGACGCGTTGCATCCGGCGGTGCTCGCAGCGATTCAGGATGTTTGCGCGGCGGGCATACAACAAAACTGCGAGGTGGCGGTCTGTGGAGAGCTTTCTAGTGATCCACGGGGTGCCGTACTGCTGTTGGGCATGGGGATCCACTCGCTGTCGATGAGCGCCGGATCGCTGCCCCGGATCAAGCGAGTGATTCAGCGTTTCTCGCATGTCGAGGCACGAGATCTTCTTGAGCAGGCGATGCGATGTGAGCGACCGGTCGAGATCCGCTCGCTGCTCAATCAGGCGCTTGAGGAGCGTGGCCTCGGTGGCTTGATCCGTGCGGGACGATAACAATCGACCCACGCTCCGGGGTGATTGACTTCGTCCGCCGTGATCCATATTATGGCGCACCTTCGTCGCCTAGACGGGTCAAGCCGCCTTGGCGGACGGGACGCGTTTGCGCGGTGACGGTGAACGGAGTGTAGCGCAGTCTGGTAGCGCACCTGGTTTGGGACCAGGTGGTCGTGGGTTCGAATCCCTCCACTCCGACCAATCATGAAAAACCGAAACTTGCGCCTGTAGCTCAACCGGATAGAGCATCGGCCTTCTAAGCCGAGGGTTGCAGGTTCGAGTCCTGCCGGGCGCACCAATGCGCACCTGCACGAATGGCAACTGCCTTCGATGGTGACTGTAGCTCAGTTGGTAGAGCCCCGGATTGTGATTCCGGTGGTCGTGGGTTCGAGACCCATCAGTCACCCCACCATTGCCAACGAAGAAACCCGCCAAAATGGCGGGTTTCTTCGTTTCTGCCTCGTCGTTTCTGCGCCCACAGGTCCGTATGTCCGACGTCAGGCGCATGATCGAATGGATCGGAGCCGTCCTTTGCTCAGGACCGGATGTGTTGCTGACGAGGTCCGTTTGCAAGACGAGATCGCAAGTCTGGCGCTGTGCCCGCGATCGGGCCTGACTCGGGCTCGTAATATCCACAGGTCGCGGATGTCGCGCGTAGTACGCGGCTCGTTGAGATAGTTGTTATCAGGTGAAGACGCCGGCCCCAACATCACTACCTGCATTGCAGTCTGCTGGGATAGCAATTGTCGCGACTGAAAGAGTGGCTGTGGAAATTGAGGCTCGCAGATAGCAGATGGTGGAGTTGGCGTAGTGCGGGGTGAGTGGTCGGAATTAGTCGGGTTGCAGCTGACGGGTGCCGATAACGATGGCGCGCTTGGGCAACCGAATGGGGCCGACGACTTCCAATCCTGATTTGTTTACCAGTCGTTGTGATTCTGATTGGGAAGTGACCCTTGAGAGGCGTCTGTCTTTCCTTGCTGTAGTGAATCGAGTCGCTGATTGAGCGCACTCAATGACTCGATCTAACTCTCTAACTCTCTGGAAAGCGGTTATTTGATAATGTCAGTTTTAATTAATGATTATCGTTGACGCTCTGTTGGCTATGAGCTAGATTCCCCCGGTATTGGCCCGGAACGAGGAGGGTTCGGTTTCCTTTTGAGGCCGGAGTGCGGGTCCAGCACATGATATTCTGCGTCCATTGTCAGATAAAGAGTAGGTGTATAGATGAATCAAATCGATGTTAAAAAGCTTTCCGCCGATGAGCTGAAGAAGTTGGTCAACGACGCCGAGCAGGTCCTGCGTGAGCGCAGCAAGCAACGGGTCATGGAGCTGCGTCGTGAGGCAGAGGCATTGGCCAAAGAGCTCAATACTACGGTCGCCGACCTCTTTGGTTTTGGCAAGACTAGTACGCGGACGGGTAGGAAGTTGCCGGCGAAATACATGAACCCGGCCAACCCGTCACAAACCTGGTCGGGTCGCGGCAAGCGACCGAACTGGCTGGTCGCCGAGCTGAACAAGGGCAAGGAGCTTGAGGATTTTCTTATCTGAGTAGCGAGCCGGTTGGCATAATGGCTGTGGGTGATCCGGCGACCATGTACTGAATTCGCCCGAATGGGCGAATGCCTATCATTCGAATGATCAAGGCCCCGTCTATACATAAGCGGGGCCTTTAATATTTGCGGCCGTCAAGACGCGATGTGCAGCTGTGGTTTAGTGCGCCGAATGCGAGCAAATCCGCTAGCTCTCTTCGGGCGGGCCGCCCAGGTCATGGCTTGGGGCCCGTCTGCGCCCAAGTCATGGCCTGGGCAGCCCTTGTAAAGGACCACCGCCCTTCACGGCGGACTGCATCTCGCATGGACCCTTGCGTGGCCCCGCAGAGACACTATTTATTCGTGCGGAGCTCCCCTAGGCGTCGGAACAGCCACCCTGGTGGATGGTCGATTTTATTCAGGCAGTAGCGGGCAGCCCGATCGATCACACCCTGCTCGTGGTAAAGGCCTTCGTTCTCGACCCAGTCACGAACTTCCTCTTCAAGAATGCCGTGGTGTTTGGCAACACTGATCAGCTGAACCACGGCATCGCGGTGCCATTTCGCCTGCATAGTGGTTTTTTCTTCCTGAGTCTCGGCTACGGCCACTGCGGCGGCCGCTATCAGTGGTGCGCTTTTTTCTCGGCGGGAGACATCGCTGACCAACAGGCGGCCGGCAAGTGGGCAGACCACTTCGGCTGGCGCTTTCAGGGCGAGAGCCGCGGTGAAAGCGAGTAGTAACGCTTGCGGATCATCAGCGCTCTGGTCGATCAGGAGGCTGAGCACAGTGCGATAGTCGCCGACCTCGATCATCAATGCCATGCCGCGTTCGCGTGTGGCAGTATCGAGCTGAGGCCCGAGTCGAGTGAGCATTTGTCGCCACAGGCCGAGGCGGTGTTCGTCGAGCCAGGGCGAGAGGATCTCGACGGCTTCATCGCTGCCACCTTGTTCGATGAGCTGCTCTATCAGGAGGTCGGCCGCCTGTTCGAGATGGGCTGGGTCGTCGACCCGAGCCGCCGTCTCGACGGCTTGGGTCAGAAGCGGAATTGCCTTGAACAGGCTGCCTTGGCGGCGATAAAGCGTCGCCAGGTCAAGAAGAACCTGAGTGGCAACCTCGGCGGGTAGCTCGGCGAACGCGGGCTGGCCGATCAGCCCGCTTAGCAGAGCGATGGCCTCGGGCGCTGCCCCGCTGGCGGCACGGGCCAGGGCCAAGGTGTGGGTCAGGCCCGGATCAGCATGCTCGGCCAGAAGTTCTTCGGCCAGTGCCGCGGCTTGATCAAGCTTGCCTGCGCCGATCAAGGTGACGCACAGTCCGTCGGCAATCTCGAAACGACGTGGGTCGTCGCAATGGCGCATCCAACCGAGCAGCCATTCCAGTTCGACCTGCTCGATCTCCTCGGTCTGCCAAGTCTCCCAGTAATACCAATCGAGCACCGCAGCCGCTTCCTCGCAAGAGATGGGGCTGGTAGTGGGCCTGTCCATGCGGAGGCGCAGGGTTTCCAATGAAGGGGGAATCGGCTTTGCCATGGGGGTGCTCATCGTCTGTCTGGTTGGATGCGTTTGGATCCGGACAAGTCTACCGGATTGCGCCGGCGGCCATGGAGGGCGGGCCGTGGCTGCGACGGCGGCGCTCGACACGCCCCCAGGATCCGTTATAATTCGCCGTGGAGTTGGCTAGATTGTCGCGGCGCCCTTTCCTTTCGGGGAGGGCGCCGAGGAAAGTCCGGGCTCCACAGGGCACGGTGCCAGGTAACGCCTGGGCGGCGCAAGCCGACGGAAAGTGCTGCAGAAAGCAAACCGCCGATGGCCGCAGCAATGCGGCACAGGCAAGGGTGAAAGGGTGCGGTAAGAGCGCACCGCACGCGTGGCAACATGGCGTGGCACGGCAAACCCCACTGGGAGCAAGGCCAAATAGGGGAACAATGGCGTGGCCCGCGCTGTTCCCGGGTAGGCTGCTCGAGCGTAATGGTGACGTTGCGCCCAGATGAATGACAATCCACGACAGAACCCGGCTTACCGGCCGACTCCACCAGATTCTCTCACTGACGGTCCTCTCCGACCGTCTTTTTTCTATGTAGTGCCCCTACACCCGTCTTGTCCTCCCGCGTTGGGTCGAGTTGTCGGCATTTCTCCTGATCTTGCCGCCACCGGCGGCCACTGCGGTGGGAATGCGGCTCGCCGCATCCTCGTGCGCTTTGTGATCTATCCGCGGTAACCCACTGTTTTTATCTGGAAACAGCCTCGGTTCTTTTGCTTATTGTCTGCTAACTCCTTGTGGCCAAAAGAAAAATGCCTCGATTTTCTTGAACGGCCACTGGGGTGGGGCTATAGTGCAAACAAGTGTGGGAAAGTGGGAAAAGGTGGGAAATAAATGTTCCGGGGCATCACCAGCCTGAACCTAGACGCCAAAGGACGCCTGGCCATGCCCACGCGGCATCGGGAGGCGTTTGCCCAAGACGACAACCAGCTGATCCTCACCATCGACACCCAGGAGCATTGCCTCCTGGTCTACCCGCTGAGCACCTGGCTCGAGATCGAGAAACAGATCGACGCCTTGCCGTCGTTCAACAAGACAGCCAATCGCATCAAGCGGATGCTCATCGGTCATGCTACCCAGGCGGAGTTCGACTCCGCCGCTCGCATCGTCGTTCCGCCGGCCCTGCGGGCCCATGCCAAGCTGGAAAAGCAGGCCGTGCTCGTGGGGCAGGGCAAGAAACTCGAACTTTGGTCGCAGCCGCTGTGGACTGAAATGACTGAGGATTTCCTCGATCAGTCGGACGAGGACGATCATCTTCCGGCGGCCTTGGAGACCTTGTCACTATGACTGTCGATGCAAGCCACGACACGGTGTTGCGCGACCAGGCGGTTGGCGCCCTGGTCACTGACCCGTCGGGCGTTTATGTCGACGGCACATTCGGTCGCGGCGGCCACAGCCGCGCCATCCTGGCGCGGCTATCGGAAGACGGTCGCCTGATCGGCTTCGATCGAGATGCCGAGGCGGCTGAAAGTGCCGCAGAGCTGGCCGCGAACGAAGGCCGTTTCTCGTTCATCCGGGCCGCTTTTTCCGGTTGGGGCGATGCCCTGGTCGAACGGGGCATCACCGAGCCGGTCCATGGGGTGATGTTTGATCTGGGCGTGTCCTCGCCGCAGCTTGATCAGGCCGAGCGCGGTTTCTCGTTCCGTTTCGACGGGCCGCTAGACATGCGCATGGACCAGAGCCAAGGCATCTCCGCGGCCGACTGGTTGGCGGTGGCCGAGGAGGAGGAAATCCGTGATGTGCTCTTCCAACTGGGCGAGGAGCGCTTTGCTCGTCGAATCGCAGCGACGATCGTCGAGCGGCGTCGCGAACGACCACTGACCCGTACCAATGAACTGGTCGACTGCGTGATCGCCGCAACTCCGCGACGTGATCCGAACAAGCACCCGGCCACTCGCACCTTTCAGGCCATTCGCCTGTACATCAACCAGGAGCTCGACCAGATCACCCAGGCCCTCCAACAGGCTTTGGTACATCTGCGACCTGGTGGTCGGTTGGTAGTGATCAGCTTCCACTCGCTGGAGGATCGGATCGTCAAGCGGTTCATCCGTGATCACAGCACCGCTGACAAGGATTTCTTCGGTAATCCCACCGGCCCGGTTGCCCTGAAGAGAGTCGGCAAGGCCATCCGTGCGGATCAGGCCGAGACACGGCGAAATCCGCGTGCACGCAGTGCGATCATGCGGATAGCGGAGCGGACGGCATGAGGGCGTTCAACCTTGTTCTGCTGATGTTCCTGCTTGGCAGCGCCCTTGCCGTGGTGCTGCTGGTTGCCGAGGATCGCCGCTTGACTCAGCAGATGGCGATGGCCCATGACGGCATCGAGCGGCTCGAGGGCACCTACGCCGAGCTGCAATTGGAGGAAGGCACGCTCACCGCCCAGGGGCGGATCGAACGAATTGCGACCGAAGAGCTCGGCATGCTCCAGCCGACCCAGGACAACATCACGGTGGTGTTCCGATGAACGCGCTCTGGGGTGGCATCCTGCAGTGGGCAGCCTGGTTGGGCGTACGCTGGCGGGCGGGGATTGTTCTGCTGCTGTTTGCCGCGATGGCCCTGGTGTTGCTCGGGCGCGCGGTGCAGCTGCAGGTGACCGAGCATGATTTTTACGCTTCGCAGGGCGGTGATCGGCAGCAGCGCGTGCAGGCCATCGCCGCTCATCGCGGCATGATCACTGATCGGCATGGTGAGCCCTTGGCGATCAGCGTGGCCATGCACGCGGTGTGGCTGGATCCCAAGGTGATCGTTGCGCATCCGGAGGCCGTGGGCCGTCTTGCCGAGATCCTCGATCAGCCGGCCGACGAGCTTGAGCATCGGGTACGAAAACATGCGGCCCGCCGCTTCCTGTACGCTGCCCGCCAGGTGCGCCCCAGCGTGGCCGCCGTGGTGCGCGAGGCCGGATTGCCAGGCGTCGGTCTCCAGCGTGAATACAAGCGCTTCTATCCGACCGCTGATGTGACCGCGCCGCTGCTCGGGTTTGCCAATATCGACGACGAAGGGCTCGCAGGCGTCGAGTTGAGTTTCAACCAGCTGCTGTCCGGCACGCCGGGCAAGCGTCGCATTCTCAAGGATGGTGATGGGCGCGAAATTGTCGATCTCGGGGTGATCCAGGAGGCCCGCCCGGGTCAGGATCTGGCGTTATCGATCGACCGTCGCTTGCAGTATCTGGCCTATCGCGAGTTGGCACGGGCCATCGACGAGCACCAGGCGGAGGCCGGTTCGGCGGTACTGATGGACGTCGCCACCGGCGAGGTGCTGGCGATGGCGAGCGCGCCGTCGTTCAACCCCAACAATCGCGCCAGCATCGATCCATCAGTCACTCGCAACCACGCGATCGTCGATCAGCTTGAACCCGGATCAGCGCTCAAGCCGTTCACCGTCGCCACCGCGCTGACAACCGGACGCTGGCAGGCGACCGACACGCTGGATACCGCACCCGGTTATCGCCGGGTGGGTGGCTTCACCATCCACGATCACCGCAACTACGGCACGCTGGACCTGACTGGTCTGTTGGAGAAGTCGAGCAACATCGGCGCCAGCATGTTGGCCGAGGACATCGGTGCCGAATCGTTGTGGAAGACTTACCGGGAGCTGGGCTTTGGTCAGATCACCGGGGTGGGTTTCCCGGGCGAGGCCGCCGGCTCGCTCAGCCTGTGGCGCGACTGGCGAGCAGCCGATACGGCGGCCCACAGCTACGGCTACGGGCTCGCGGTTACACCATTACAACTGGCCACTGCCTATGTCGCGCTGGCGAATGGCGGCCAGTATGTCTCCCCGAGCCTTTTGCGTCGTGATGGCCCACCGGCCGAGACCCGATCGGTATTCGAACCTGCCGTGGCCAACCAGGTAGTCGATATGCTGCGCACGGTGGTATCTCCCACCGGCACGGCAGCGAAGGCGACCATCACTGGGTTTCAGGTGGCCGGCAAGACCGGTACCGTGCGGCGGCTCGGCAAAGGGGGCTACTCCAAGACCGACTACAACACCGTGTTTGCCGGGGTTGCCCCGGCGAGTGATCCACGCCTGGTGCTGGTGCTGGTGATTCAGCGTCCCACGGCCGGCGAGATCTACGCCAGTGCGGTGGCGGCCCCTGTGTTCCAGAGGGTGATGAGCGGCGCGTTACGCCTGCTCAATATCCGCCCCGATGACCTGCCTGAGCTGCCGGTCACCGTCGCCGAGAGCGACCCTGGCAAGGAGGCCGGCTGAGATGGCGCGCGTCGATATCTCCGAGCTTGGCCTGCGGGATCTCCCACAGCTGCGTCATGCCGCCGCGCCGGATTGCCGTATCCGTGCAATCAGCGATGACAGTCGTGACGTCGATGCCGGCACGCTGTTCTACGCTCGCACGACTCAGAGCCATGCGGCCGACCGGTTCGTGGCCGACGCGTTGGAGCGTGGAGCCGCCGCGGTGATCGGCTGCGGCCTGACACCGGCGCCGGGGGTGATCAACATTGACCAGCCCGAGGAGACGATCGCCGCACTGATCTACCAGGCGAACGGTTGGACACCAGACACGGTGAGTCTCACCGCCGTGACCGGGACCAATGGCAAGACGACGGTCAGTCACCTGATCGCCGGCTTGATCGGTCTCGACGATGAGCCAGTCGGGGTGATCGGCACGCTCGGTTGGGGGCTATGGTCGCCGCAGGCAGCCTATGAGGCCACCGGCCTTACCACGCCCGGGTTGATCGATAACTGGCGCCTGATCTCGGCCCTGGTTCGCAAGGGTGTGCGCGAGATCGTGATGGAGGTCTCCTCGCATGCCCTGAGCCAGGGGCGGGTCGAGGGGCTGCCAATCCACAGCGGTGTGTTCACCAATCTCAGCCGGGACCACTTCGACTACCACGGTGATTTCGAGGCCTACCTCGCGGCCAAGGCCCGCTTGTTTGCCTTGCCGAGCCTGCGTCAGGTAGTGCTCAACGCCGACCAGTCGGCCAGCCAGCGGATGCTCGTGACCCTTGAGACACGCGAGGACGCTCTACAACGGCTGTGCTTCAGCCTGGCGCCGGCCACGCCCTTGCCCGACTGCCGGCCTTGCCTGTTCGGGTGGCTGGAGGTGCCTGAGGCCGGGCGTCTACGTCTGTCGGTCACCAAGGACGGCGAGACCGCACAGCTGGCCACCGCCCTGACCGGCCGTTTCAATGCCGAGAATCTGCTGGCAGCACTGGCCGCCCGGTTGGTGGCGGGCGAAACGCTTGAAATATTGACCGACCGCGTGGGGCGACTGAACGCACCACCAGGGCGGATGGAAAGTTTTGTGATCGGCCGGGGCATGACGGCCGTGGTTGATTACGCCCACACGGCCGATGCGCTGGAGAATGTCCTGGCCAGTCTGCGCGAAGCCATGCCGTCCGGGCGGCAGCTGGGCGTAATTTTCGGCGCCGGCGGCGATCGGGATCCGGGCAAGCGGCCACTGATGGGAGCGGTGGCCGAGCGGCTGGCCGACTGGGTGATCGTGACCAGCGACAATCCACGCAGCGAGTCACCGGAGACGATCATGGACGCGATTCTGGCGGGCATGGAGGCCCCCGAACAGGCCGAACGGATCACTGATCGCCGCGAGGCGATCGTCGCCGGCATCCGTCGGCTGGCCGCCGGGGAGTCTGGTGATTGTCTGCTGATTGCCGGCAAGGGGCATGAGACCGGTCAGGAAATTGGCGGCCGGCTACTGCCCTTTGACGACCGCCAGCTGGTGCGCGAGTTGGCCCAGGAGGTGGCGGCATGATCCGGGTCACCCTTGAGAGGATTGCACAGTGGAGCGATGGGCGGTTGGCAGCCGGGGCGGACCCGGCGGCATCGATTGCCGGCGTGGGTACCGATACCCGCGTGCGTCTGGACGGCCGTCTGTTCATCGCCCTGAAAGGGCCCAATTTTGATGCCCACGCCTTTCTTGAGCAGGCCGTTGAGCAGGGTGCTGCGGCCGCTCTGGTCGAGCGCGAACAACCAGAGATCGATCTGCCGCAGATCGTGGTCGATGACACCCAAGCTGCCCTCGGTCGCCTGGCACGCGGCTGGCGTGAAGCGGTCGACCCGACCGTGATCGCGATTACCGGCAGCAGCGGCAAGACCACGGTCAAGGAACTGCTGGCCGGCATGCTCGGCGAGATCGGTCCGACGGCAGCCACCCGCGGCAACCTGAACAACGAGATCGGTGTGCCGTTGACCCTGCTCGACTGGCCGGCCGAGACACGTTTTGCCGTGGTCGAGATGGGGGCGAATCATGCCGGCGAGATCGCTGCACTGACCGAACTGATCACCCCCGACATCGTCACCGTCACGATGGTGGGGCATGCCCATGTGGGCGAGTTCGGCTCGGTCAAGCACATCATCGAGGCGAAAGGCGAGATCTATCGTCACCGGCCGAGCTCGGCGCGGGCATTGGTCAACCTGGACTCGCTCGGGGCCGATCGATGGCTCATGCACGCCCCACAGGCGGATACCTTCAGTCTCGATCCCAGCCATCGCGAGTGGGCCACCTGGACCGGCGAATACGACGCCGAGCGGCATGAACTGTCGGTCGATGAGCGCGGTCGGAGCCTGCTCGAACATCTTCCCATCCCGGTTCTCGGGGAGCACAACGCCATGAATCTGCTGGCGGCAATCGCTCTGGCTCGCCTGGCTGGCGCCTCCAGCGAGGCGATCAGCGCCGGGCTGGCTGCCTTTCGCCCGCCGGCGGGGCGCATGAATCTGGTTCGGCTGGCGAATGGCTGGCGGGTAATCGACGACAGCTATAACGCCAATCCGGAGTCGATGCGCGCCGCGCTCGACTATCTGGCCGGCCAGCCGGGCGAACGGTTGGCGGTGCTGGGCAGTATGGGCGAGCTCGGTGCACAGGCCGAGTCGCTGCACCGGCAACTAGGCGAATTTGCGGCCAGACAGGAACTCCAGGGGCTGATCGCGGTCGGTCCGGGGGCTGCGGCGATCGCAGCCGGCTATCGGACTGCTGGCGGCGCGGCCGACTCGATTGACACGGCCGAGGACAGTGCCGCGGCAACCGAAGCTCTGCGCGCCCGACTGGCTCAACTGGCCCGTCGAACGGACACGGCCATGACGGTACTGCTCAAGGGATCACGTTTCATGCACATCGAACAGGTCGGCGCGGCCCTTGAGCGGGAATACGGTCTTGCGCCGCAGGCCGGCAACCAGTCCATAGGGAGAGGGGAAGATGCTGCTCTGGCTGACTGAATGGCTGACCCAGTACGCCAGTTTCTTTGGCGTATTCGACTATCTGACCTTCCGCGCGATGCTCGCAGTCGCCACGGCCCTGCTGATCTCGCTGGCAATCGGGCCGTTCGTGATCCGTTGGCTGCGGAGCGTCAAGGCCGGCCAGCCGATTCGTGCACTGGGCCCGGAGACGCATCAGGCCAAGGCGGGCACCCCGACAATGGGTGGGGCGTTGATCCTGATTGCGATCGCCGCGTCGATGTTGCTGTGGGGTGATCTCGGCAATATCTATGTCTGGGTGGCGCTGCTGACCACCCTGGGGTTCGGCCTGATCGGCGGCTGGGACGACTATCTCAAGCTGTCGCGACGTAACAGCGACGGGCTGGCCGCGCGCTGGAAATATCTTGGTCAGTCGGTGGTGGCCTTGGTGGCAGCAGTGTTCCTGTACGGCATCGCCGCCACGCCGGCCGAGACCAGTCTGCTGATTCCATTGCTCAAGGATGCCCTGATCCCGCTGGGATTCGGCTTCGTGGTGCTGAGCTACTTCGTGATAGTGGGCAGCTCCAACGCGGTCAATCTGACCGACGGTCTCGACGGGCTGGCCATCATGCCCACCGTGCTGGTGGCCGCTGCTCTGGGCGTGTTTGCCTATGTCACTGGTCACTACCAGTTTGCCAACTATCTCGGACTGCCGTTCATCGGCGGGGTGGGCGAGTTGGCGGTGTTCTGCGCGGCCATTGTCGGTGCCGGGCTGGGCTTTCTCTGGTTCAACAGTTACCCCGCCGAGGTGTTCATGGGCGACGTCGGCGCGTTGGCCCTGGGGGCCGCCTTGGGGGTCGTGGCGGTGATGGTCCGCCAGGAGATCGTGCTGTTCATCATGGGCGGCATCTTCGTGCTGGAAACCGTCTCCGTGATCCTCCAGGTCGCCTCATTTCGTCTGACCGGCAAACGTATTTTCCGCATGGCGCCGATCCATCACCACTTCGAACTCAAGGGTTGGCCGGAGCCGAAGGTGATCGTGCGCTTCTGGATCATCACGGTGATCCTCGTCCTCGTCGGCCTGGCAACCCTGAAGGTGCGCTGATGCAACTGATAGTCGGCATGGGACAGACGGGCTTTTCCGCCGGGCGCTTTTTCCAGCGCCGCGGCGAGGCATTCGTCGCCACCGACACCCGCGGTATGCAGGCGCCGCGGGAAGTTTGGCTGCGCACTTTCGGCGTGGGCACGACCTATGACGGGCCGCTGGCGGCCGAGATGCTCGACGATCCGGCGTTGACTGATCTTGACAGTATCGTGCTCAGTCCGGGGCTGGACCCGGCCGCCATGCCATTGCGCAAGCTGTTGGCCGAGGCTGCACGGCGCGGCATCCGGGTCGAGAGCGATATCGCCCTGGCGCTGCGCCATGCCACCGTGCCGTATCTGATGGTCACCGGCTCAAACGGCAAAAGCACGGTCACTGCGCTGACCGCAGAACTGCTCACGGCGCTCGGCTATCGCGTCGGCATCGGTGGCAACTACGGCACGCCGGCGCTTGACCTTTTGGTTGAGCCGACCGACCTGCTGTTGCTCGAGGTCTCCAGTTTCCAGCTCGAGGCCTGCCAGGCTGCCGGCATCCGCGCCCGGGCGGCGACCGTGCTCAATGTCACGGCCGACCATCTCGACCGCCACGGCACGATCGACAGCTATGCCGCCCTCAAGCAAAAGCCGCTGGTACAGGCAGAGACCGCGGTGATCAATCTCGATGATCCGATCGTGCGCGCGATGGCCCCGGTCTGTCAGGGGCGGATCGTTGGTTTCTCGGCCAGCGCCGAGGCAGATGGGATAGCGGTCGAGCATCGCTTCTACCTTGACGCGGATGGGGGAACGCTCTGCCGTGATGACCAGGTGCTGCTGGATGGGGAGACGCTGGCGCTGCCGGGCACTCACAACCGCCTCAACGTACTCGCTGCATTGGCACTGACCGAGGCCTTCGCCGGACATGACGCCTTGTCGAACGCAGCACTGCGACAGGCCGTGCAGACCTTCGGCGGCCTGCCGCATCGCATGCAGGTGATTTGTCGCTGGTCTCAGGGCGGGGCGGAAGTGCGTTTCATCAACGACTCCAAGGCGACCAATGTTGCTGCCACCATTGCCGCAGTCGAAGGGCTGGCCGCAGCGGGCCTCGACCGCCAGGTGGTGATCGTCGGTGGTCAGGCAAAGGGGCAGTCATTCGATGAACTGGCCGAGGTCCTGGTGGCCCACGCCGATGCCGTCGCCCTGATCGGCGAGGACGCCGGCCTGATCGAGCAGGCACTGGCGCAGACTGGTGGGGCCAGCCATCCCGTGACCCGGCGCGCCGCCTCGATGGACGAGGCGGTGGCCTGGGGGGCTGAGCGGGCCGCGCTGATGGTGACACCGGGGCATTCGGTGGCGGTGCTGTTGTCACCAGCCTGTGCGAGTTTCGACATGTTTCGCGGTTATGCCCAGCGCGGCGAATGCTTTGCGCGCGCCAGCGAATCCGTCTGTGCCCAGATGGATGTGACGGTGGAGGTGCGGGCATGAGCCTGGTGAGCGCCAATATCCGCAGCATCCGCTGGCTGGGCCGGATCGGCGGTGATGGGCTGCGCTGGCTGAGCGATCGTCGTCAGGCCGAGGTGCTGCGTCATGCCGATGGCATCTCGCTTGATCGGGCATTCCTGGTTGCTTTGCTGTCGTTGCTGTCGATCGGGCTAGTGATGGTCGCCTCGGCCACTCTCGGCATGGGTGACTCGGCGACTGCCGGGCGGGGTGCCTTGATCCGCCAGGCCGCCGCCGTGCTGATCGGTCTGGTTGCCATGACCGTGTTGTTGATGGTGCCGCTGCGTCATCTGGTCGCGACACGCAGCCTGATTCTGCTGTTGTCGTTCGCTCTCCTGGCCGTGCTGTTCATCCCGGGGGTTGCACACACGGTCAACGGCGCGACGCGCTGGATCGATCTTGGCTTTGTGCGCGTGCAGGCAAGCGAGTTCGCCCGTTTGGGCATGATCATCTGGATGGCCGCCTACCTGGGCGTGCATCTGGAGAAGGTGCAGACGCGGGTGCGCGGCATGATCGGTCCGGTGGCGGTGATCGCGCTCGCCTCAACCTTGCTCCTGCTGCAGCCGGACTATGGCAACGCGCTGGTGCTGGGTGCGACGCTGTTCGCGATGGCGTGGCTGATGCGCGCCCAATTGCTGACCATGCTGATGCTGATGATTGCCGGTGGGGCGATCGCCGTGGCGGGTGTGTTCTCGGCGCAGTACCGGGTCGACCGGCTGCTGTCGTTCTCCAACCCCTTTGCTGATCCGTTCGGCGATGGCTATCAGCTGGTCAACGCCCTGATCGCTGTCGGTACTGGTGGCCTATTTGGTCGTGGGTTGGGTGAGAGCGTGCAGAAGCTCGCCTATCTGCCGGAGGCGCACACGGACTTTATCTTTGCTGTATTCGCCGAAGAGTTCGGTCTATTCGGCGTGATTGCCCTGCTGGGGCTGTACGCCGTGCTGGTGTGGCGTGGCTTCGTTATTGCCCGGCTGGCCTGGACGGCCCAACACTACGTTGGTGCGGCACTCGCCTGGGGTATCAGCGTGTGGATTGGCATGCAGACGCTGATCAACATGGGCGTGAACATGGGGCTGTTGCCCACCAAGGGCTTGACGTTGCCATTGATCAGCTTTGGCGGCTCGGCCATGGTCGCGACCTTGTTGGCGCTGGGGCTGGTATTGCGTGTCCACCATGAGGCCAATCAGGCGCTGGCCGAGAACGAATCGGCGGAGGTGAGTCGATGAGCCGCGGGTTGATCTACCTCATGGCCGGTGGCACCGGCGGCCATGTGATCCCGGCACTGGCGGTCGCCGGGGCGCTGGCCGAGCGCGGTTACAGCATTCGCTGGATGGGCACCGAGCGCGGCATCGAATCACGCCTGGTCCCCGAGGCGGGCTACCCGGTCGATTACCTCGCGATCGGCGGGCTGCGCGGCAAGGGGCTGGTTACCCTGCTGGCCGCGCCATTCCGCCTGCTGCAGGCCCTGTGGCAGGCCGCGGGTCTGCTGCGCAAGCATGATCCCGTGCTGGTGGTTGGCATGGGCGGGTTCGCCGCCGGTCCGGGCGGGTTGGCCGCCTGGCTGCTGCGCCGCCCGCTGTTGATCCACGAGCAAAACGCCATCGCCGGGCTCACCAATCGGGTCCTGTCTCGGCTGGCAGGGGTGACGCTGGCGGCCTATCCCAAGGCCTTCGGCCGCTCGCTTCCCGCTGACCAAGTGGTGGGCAACCCGGTGCGCGCAGCCATCGAGTTGTTGCCGCCTCCGGGTGAGCGGTTCGCTGGTCGCCAGGGCCCGGTTCGCGTGCTGGTGCTGGGTGGCAGCCTCGGGGCCCAAGCGCTCAACGAGACGGTGCCCAAGGCGCTGGCGCACATCAGCCAGAGAACCGATATCACGGTGCGCCATCAGGCCGGCCCGCGGCATGCCGAGGTGACCGAGCGCCACTATGCCGAAGCCGATTGGGGTGCGGGCAGCCAGCACGAGGTGACGGGGTTTGTCAGCGACATGGCGGAAGCCTTTGGCTGGGCAGACTTCGTCATCGCCCGGGCCGGGGCCATGACGGTTGCCGAGATTGCCGCCGCTGGTGTCGGCGCCTTGTTCATCCCGTTCCCACATGCCGTTGATGATCACCAGCGCTTCAACGCCGCCTGGCTGGTCGAGCAGGGGGCGGCGCGATTGCTTGATCAGACTGAGGCCGACGTCGAACGGCTGGTCGCTCTGCTCGGCCCGCTGCTGGCCGACCGCAAGTTGCTCCTCGATCTGGCTGAGCGTGCTCGGGCGGCGGCCGTGCCAGCGAGCACGGCCCGGATCGCCGCGTTCTGTGAACAGCTGATCGACGGCCGAAACTCTGGGGAGGTGGCGTGATGGCAGCGCTGAACGTCGAATTTGCCCCGGTCGCCCAGGTGCGCATGCGCAAGGTGCACCGGCTGCATTTCGTCGGTATCGGCGGAGCAGGCATGAGCGGCATTGCCGAGGTGCTGCATACCCTCGGTTTTGTGGTCACCGGCTCGGACATGCTCGAGTCACCGGCCGTGCAGCATCTGCGCGAACTGGGTATCGAGGTGTTCATTGGCCACGATGCGGCCAACCTTGGTGAGGCCGACGTGCTGGTGATCTCGACGGCGATTGCGCCGGACAACCCGGAGCTCGAAACCGCCCAGGCCCGCCGTCTGCCAATTGTGCGGCGTGCCGAAATGCTGGCCGAGATCATGCGTTTTCGTATCGGACTCGCAGTCGCCGGCACGCATGGCAAGACCACGACCACCTCGTTGCTGGCGGCGATCATGGCCGAGGCGGGGCTTGATCCCACCTACGTGATCGGCGGCAAGCTGCTCGCCAGTGTTTCCAATGCGCGGCTTGGCCGGGGCGAGTACCTGATCGCCGAGGCGGACGAGTCGGATGCCTCGTTCCTGCACCTGCAGCCGCATGTGGCCGTGGTCACCAACATCGATGCCGACCATCTCGAGACTTACGACAACGATTTCTCGCGGCTCCTGGATCACTTCATCGAATTCCTGCACAACCTGCCGTTCTACGGCTTGGCGGTGATGTGCGCTGACGATCCGCACGCCATGAGCATCGTCAATCGGGTCGGTCGGCAGGTGCTGACCTACGGGATCGATGCGCCGGCGGACGTGTACGCCAGCAATATTCACAGCGATGGCTTCGACTCGACCTTCGATGTCACCCTGCCGGATGGTGAGTTGCTCTCCTGCCGACTGGCGATGCCGGGCCGACACAATATTCTCAACGCGCTGGCAGCGATCACCGTCGCGCACGACCTGGGCATTGCCGGGGCCGAGATCGTGCGCGCCCTGGCCGACTTCAAGGGGGTTGGGCGGCGCATGGAGCGGGGCGGCACGCTCGCCTTCCGCCATGGTCGGCGCATGCTGCTCGACGACTATGGCCACCATCCGAGCGAGGTGACCGCGACGCTCGCCGCGGTGCGGGAGGCCTGGCCGGATCAGCCCCTGCTGCTCATCTTCCAGCCGCATCGCTACACCCGCACCCGTGATCTGTTTGAAGACTTCGTCGAGGCACTCTCGCAGGTTGATCAACTGATCCTGCTGGAAGTCTATGCCGCGGGTCAGCAGCCGATCGCTGGCGCCGATGGCCGCAGTCTGGCGCGGGCGATCCGTGCCCGCGGTCAGGTCGACCCGGTGTTTGTCACCGACCTGGCACAGGTGCCGGAGGTAGCCGACGACATGGTCCGTGAAGACGGCATCGTGCTGACGCTCGGTGCTGGCGATGTCGGTCGCCTGCCGGGGCTGTTGTTCGAAGCCTGGGGGGAGCGCAAATGAACGGACAGGGATTCGGTCGCGTGATGGTGCTGATGGGCGGCTGGTCGGCCGAGCGCGAGATTTCACTTGCCAGCGGCCGGGCGGTCCATGAGGCGCTGGTTGGTCAGGGTATTGATGCGATTGCGGTGGATCTCGATCGCGCCGGCGCCCGTCAGTTGGGGCAGCGACTCGCCACCGAGGGCATTGAGCGGGTTTTCATCGCCCTGCATGGTCGCGGCGGCGAGGATGGCCAGATTCAGGCCCTGCTCGATCTGGCTGATGTGCCTTACACCGGCAGCGGTATGGCGGCTTCGGCCGTCGGCATGGACAAGGTGCTGTGCAAGCGCATTTGGCAAGGTGCGGGGCTGGCGACACCGGATTTCGTGGTGGTGGAAGATCCGGCTGCGGCCCATGCGGCCGCCGAGCGGCTCGGTTGGCCGGTGATCATCAAGCCGGTCGCCGACGGCTCGAGCATCGGGGTGAGCAAGGTCGATCACCGGGAAGACGTCGCAACGGCATTCCATGACGCAGCGGCACATGGCGAGGTGATGGTCGAGCAGTTCATTGCAGGCGGCGAGTACACCGTCTCGATCCTTGCTGAGCGGACTTTGCCGGCGATCCGGATTGACACGAGTGCCGAGCATGCCTTCTACGACTACCAGGCCAAATACGAGGCCGAGGACACCGGTTATCGCATTCCTTGCGGACTGTCGGCCGACGAGGAGGCCCAGATGGCCGAGACGGCTGAGGCCGCCTTCCGCCTGGTGGGCGCCAGCGGCTGGGGCCGGGTGGACTTCATGCGCGATGCCTCTGGGCGGCACTGGCTGATCGAGATCAACACGGTGCCGGGCATGACCAGCCACTCGTTGGTACCCATGGCCGCCCAGGCCGTGGGGATGGATTTCCCGGGGCTGTGTCGGGCGATCCTTGCACAGACCCTGAACAGGCCGACCAGGAAACCGACCAGGAAACCGGTCGGGGAACACAGAGGAGGCGAAGCGGCCAATGGAGCGCTTTGATGGCTTTGCGACGAACTTCCCAGGCACGACTGCGTGGGCCCACCTGGCGCGAGCGTTGGTTGGCACTGGTGGCCGGACTGCGCGTGATCCTGCGTTGGGTCTGGCAGCTCGGCCTGTGGCTTGCCTTTATCGCCGCATTGGTACTGGTCTCGCAGCGGGTGTGGCTGAAGCTGCAGTCACCGGTGGCCAGCATCCAGGTCGAGGGGGCAAACCGTTTCGTGACCGTAGAGACGGTACGCCGAGTGTTGGAGCCGGCCAAGGGGCAAAGCATCTGGTCGGTGGACATCGAGGCACTGCGCCAGCGGTTGCTGGCCGACCGCTGGCTGACCGCGGTGCAGGTCGAGCGCCACTGGCCGGACCGTCTGGTGGTTCGGATGGCGACGCACCAGCCGATCGCGGTCTGGAGCGAGGACCAGCTGCTCAGTGCCGCCGGGGTGGTGTTCGAACCGCAGCAACGGCCGGCGGATCTCGAGTTGCCGGCACTCGCTGGCCCGCCGGGCAGCCATTGGACCGTGTGGGAGCGCTACACCAGCCTCAAGCCGGTGCTGGCCAACGTGGGGTTGGAACTGGTCGGCGTGACCATGAGCCCGCGCGGTGCGCTGAGCCTGCCACTGGCCTCTGGTGCGGTAATTCACGCCGGGCGGGAATCGCTCGAGATGCGATTGCAGCGGCTGCTGGACGTGTATCCGGACACGCTGGCCGGACGTATGGACGAGGTCGAGCAGATCGATCTGCGCTACAGCAACGGGTTTTCGGTGGCCTGGCGTGAGCGGCCCGCTGAGGACGATAGCCAAAGCCCGGAAGAGTGACGACAGGAGCATTCGGGGGCTGAGGCCAGGAAAGATCGGAAATGATGGAAATCAAGGGCAGACATACAGCATGAGCACGTTGAGAAAAGGAGAGCGAGAATTCGTCGTCGGGCTCGACATCGGCACCCATAAGGTGGCCGCTCTGGTGGGTGAATGCGATGGCGATGGGCGACTGAGCCTGGTCGGTTACGGCTCGCACTCGACCAACAAGGGGTTGCGTCGTGGTTCGGTGGTCGATATCGAATCCACCTCAATGGCGATACGTCGTGCCGTCGACGCGGCAAGTGCCCAATCCAATTGCGAGATCGCCTCGGCCTGGGTCGGCGTGGCCGGTGATCACGTGCGCAGCATGGACTCGCAGGGCATGACTGGCACCGGTGGTCGGGAGATTACTGACGCCGACGTCATCCAGGTCATCCAGTCTGCTCGTGCGGTCAAGATCCCGGATGGCCAGCAGATCCTGCACTGCGAGCCACAGGAGTTCCGCATCGACGGCCAGGACGGCATCCGCAATCCGCAGGGCATGAGCGGGCACCGGCTCGAGGCCAATGTGCACATTGTCACCTCGGCGGCCAACAACGTGCAGAACGTCATCAAGTGTGTCGAGCGTTGCGACCTGCACGTCGACGGCACCGTCCTTGAGCCGATCGCCGCGGCCCGCGCGGTTCTCAATGACGACGAGCGTGAGCTCGGCGTGGTGCTGATCGACATCGGCGGCGGCACGACCGATATCGCCATCTACACCGGTGGTGCGTTGCGTTATGCCGCCGTGTTGCCGATCGCCGGTGAGCAGATCACCAACGATCTGTCCTATGGCCTGACCACGCCACCGGCGGAGGCCGAGAAAATCAAGATCCATCATGCCGCTCTCGGCTCGCTTGATGAGCATGAGGGCTCACGTGCCATCGAGGTCCCCGGGGTCTCGGGCCGACCGCCGCGCCGTATTCCGCAGGAGACGATGATGCGCATCGTCCGCCCTCGAGTGGAGGAGCTCCTCGGTTACGTGCAGGAGGAGATCCGCCAGTCGGGCTACCAGAACCTGGTCAATGCCGGGGTGGTACTGACCGGTGGCACGGCGCAGATGCCCGGCTTTGTCGAGCTGGCAGAAGACTTCCTGCAGATGCCGGCCAGGTTGGGTATGCCCCAGGGCGTGGTCGGCAATCTGGAGGCACTTGAGGACCCGGCGAATGCCGTCGGGATCGGCTTGATGCTCCACGGGTTGCAACAGGCCCGCGAACAAATGGCCCATGGACCGGCGACGGCCCATGGAAATTTATTGGAACGCCTGAAGGGCTGGTTCCGAGATCATTTTTGATCCACATCCACTTATCTGAACGCCAAGCGACAGAAGGAGACGACACCATGAGCAGCGACTGGAAAATGGCAGAGATGCAGACCGAGAGTGCCAAGATCAAGGTTATCGGCGTTGGTGGCGGCGGTGGCAATGCCGTCGCGTACATGGTTGGGCAGGAGATCGAAGGCATCGAGTACATCAGTGCGAACACCGATGCCCAGGCGCTGGTGAACAGCAATGCGCCTTCCCAGCTGCAGATCGGCGCGAACATCACCAAGGGTCTGGGCGCTGGCGCCGACCCGGAGCTTGGCCGTCAGGCCGCGCTCGAGGATCGTGAACAGATCCAGGAGGCGATCAGTGACGCCAACATGCTGTTCATCACCACCGGCATGGGAGGCGGCACGGGTACCGGTGCGGCACCGGTGATCGCACAGATTGCCCGTGACATGAACATTCTCACCGTCGCCGTGGTCACCCGTCCTTTCTCTTTCGAAGGCAGGCGGCGTACCGCGGTTGCCATGGAAGGCATCCAGGAGCTGGAAGACAGCGTCGATTCACTGATCGTCATCCCGAACGATCAGCTCACTGCGGTGATGGGCAAGCAGGCGACCCTGCGCGATGCCTTCGCCGCCGCCAACGAGGTGTTGTTCACCGCCGTGGCCGGTATCTCCGAGCTGATCACCCGACCGGGCGAGATCAACCTCGACTTCGCCGACGTCCGCGCGATCATGACCGAGAAGGGCACCGCGATGATGGGGACCGGCATCGGCACCGGCGACAACCGCGCGGCCGAGGCGGCCGAGGCGGCCATCCACAGCCCGCTGCTCGATGACATCAACCTTACCGGTGCGGACGGCATCCTGGTGAACGTCACCTCCAATGGCGATCTGTCGATCGGCGAGTTCATGGAAATCGGCGAGATGGTCCAGTCGCTGGCCGGTGACGATGCCGTGGTCAAGGTCGGCACCGCAATTGACGACGAACTCGACAGCCAGTTGCGCGTCACCCTGGTGGCGACCGGGCTGTCGCGCATCAAGGATGTCGCCGCAGCGGGTCGGCCGCGGGTGGTGATCGATAATGATCGTCGCGAGGAGAGTGCCGACGAGTCGGCCGAGCAGCCGCATATTGAGAGCCAGCCGGCCTATGCGGGCAACGGCTATCACGGCAATGCTGCGATCAACCTCGATACCATCGATATCCCGTCGTTCCTGCGGAACCAGGCGGACTGATCGGCACCCGGCCGCTGGATCGGGGAACCGGCTGGTGAGGCAGAAAACAAAAGGCCTCGGGATGCACGTCCCGAGGCCTTTTCTTGTCTGCGGCGGGTTTTTTATCTGCGACTAGGCGCGAGCTGGTTCAGCGGTTGGGCAGCAGTTGCACGACGCGCATGTCCAGATGGCGGTCGATCCAGCTGCGCCGCTTTGCATCCGTGAGTGCGGTCAAGAGCAGCAGCCCCGCGGTGGCGAAAGCCAGCATGCCGAAGCCAAAACGCATGAGCATCGGCATGAGGCAGCAGTCATCGCGTTCGCGGATTAGTAGCAAACGCCAGACCTTCATTCCCGGCGTCTGGCCAAAGCGGCACCAGAAAAAGACGAAATAGCCCGCGACCCAGGCGAGCAGATAGAGGCGGAACAGCCACTGGTCGGGGCCTTGGGCCGGGATGGACTCACCGCCGGTGAACAGCAGAGCGATGAAAGTGGCCAGGATCAGGACGGCGATGACGAACAGCAGATCGTAGCCGAGCGCGGCCAGCCGTCGCCATAGCGGCGCGGTACGTGCCAGGCGTCGCGGAATATCCTCGGTGGCAGCGGCGGTCATGCCGTGGTCTCGACGGTCTCGGTGGCCTCAGTGGCCTCAGTGGTCTCGGGCAGGGCGATGTCATCCAGGATTGCCCGGATCACCGCCAGGCGATCCTCGAGGGTCGGCATCTCGCGGCTGAATCTGAGGGTGTTGGCCGAGAGCTGGTAGGTATCGGGGGCGGCCTGCACAGCGGCCACCAGCTTGGCCGGATCGACACGCGCGTTCTCGCCGAAGATCAGCCGGCCGCCGTGAGCGGTAAGCTCAAGCTTGGTGATGCCAAGCCATCGGGCATGGATACGCAGCCGATGGGTCTCGACCAAGGTGATCACCGGGTCGGGCAGCAGACCGAAGCGGTCGATCAGCTCGACCTTGAGCTCATCGAGGGCCTCGTTGCTCTTGGCGGTGGACAAGCGCTTGTAGAGCGTCAGGCGTGTGTGGACGTCATTGACGTAATTCTCGGGGATCAGGGCCGGCTCGCCCAGGTCGACCTCGGTCGAGCGGGTTTCGATCGGTGCCTCGATCGCCGGCTCACGGCCCGCGCGAATGTCGGCGACCGCACGGTCGAGCAGCTGCATGTAATAGCGATAGCCCACTTCGTGCATCTGGCCGGATTGGCCCGAGCCGAGCAGTTCGCCGGCGCCGCGGATCTCCAGATCGTGCGTGGAGAGCGTGAAACCCACGCCCAGATCCTCGAGGGAGGCGATGGCCTCCAAGCGTTTTTCGGCATCTGGGGTCAGCAGGCCCGGCTCCGGGGTGATCAGGTAGGCATAGGCGCGATGGTGCGATCGGCCGACCCGCCCGCGCAGTTGATGCAGCTGGGCCAGGCCGAACTTGTCGGCGCGATGGATCAGGATGGTATTGGCAGTCGGGATATCGATGCCGGATTCGATGATCGTGGTCGAGACCAGCACGTTGAAACGCTGGTGGTAGAAGTCCGTCATCACCTGTTCGAGCGCTCGCTCGCCCATCTGGCCGTGGGCTACATTGACTCGTGCCTCCGGGACGATTTCCTCGATCATCCGGGCCATGCGATCGATGCTCTTGACCTCATTGTGCAGGAAATACACTTGCCCGCCGCGTTTGAGTTCGCGCTGAATGGCCTCGCGAATCTGCACCTCGTCCCAGCGCAGGACAACGGTCTTCACCGCCAGGCGATCGCGCGGCGGCGTGGCAATGATCGTCAGGTCACGAATGCCGGACAATGCCATGTTGAGCGTACGCGGGATGGGTGTGGCGGTCAGCGTCAGCAGGTCGACCTCGGCGCGCAGGGCCTTGAGTCGTTCCTTGTCGCGCACACCGAAGCGCTGCTCCTCGTCGATGATCACCAGCCCGAGATTGGCAAATTCCGGTGAATCACGCAGCAGTTTGTGGGTACCGATGACGATGTCGACTTGCCCAGCCTTGATCCGCTCACGCAGCTCGGCGGTTTTTTTACTGCCCGATAGACGTGAAAGGCTGTCGATGGTGACCGGCCAGTTGGCGAAGCGGTCGCGGAAACTGCGCAGGTGCTGCTCAGCCAGCAAGGTGGTGGGGACCAGCACCGCGACCTGGGCCTGGTTCTGGACCGCGACGAAGGCTGCGCGCATCGCCACCTCCGTCTTGCCAAAGCCGACGTCGCCGCAGACCACACGGTCCATCGGCTGCTGCGCGGCCATATCGACCAGTATCTGCTCGATGGCCTGGCGCTGATCGTCGGTCGGCTCGAAGGCAAACTCGTCGGCAAACCGACGATAGTCGGCCTGGTCGACCTGAAGCGAGATGCCCTTGCGGGCGGCCCGACGGGCATGCACGTCCAGAAGCTCGGCGGCGACGTCGTGCACCTGTTTGGCAGCCCGTTTTTTTGCCCGTTCCCACTGCCCGGAACCAAGCCGATGCAGTGGGGCGGTCTCCTCGGCACCGCCGGTGTAGCGTGAGATACGCTCTAGGCTGGAGACCGGTACATACAGCCGGTCGTCATCGGCGTAGGTCAGCAGCAGATATTCCTGCGGCTGGTTGTTCATCTCGAGCGTGACTAGTCCCTGGAAGCGGCCGATGCCGTGGTCTTCATGCACCACGGGGGCGCCGATGGCGAGATCGTCGAGGTTCTGGATGATCGCGTCGGCATCACGCCCCCGGCGTGAGCGGGCCCGGCGCTGAGCGACCCGCTCGGCAAACAGGTCGATCTCGCTGATGACGGCCACGGGCCGACCAGCCGTCGGCAGGATCGCCCCCTGTTCGAGCTCGGCCACGGCAATGCCCAACGGCGCTTGGCTGGCCTCGTTCCAGCCTTCGACGCTGGTCGGCTCGAGGCCGGCGGTGGCGGTCTGCTCGATCAGCGCCTGACGTCGACCGCTGCTCTCGGCGACCAGCAGGCTGTGGCCGTCGAATCCATGTACGAATTCGGCCAGTCGTTCGATCACCGCTGTCGGTGCGGCACTGCCGGCGGCCAGATTGGGTAGAGGGCGGTCGCCGATATCGGCAGCCTGCGGGAAACGCTGGTCGGCCGCGGCGACCAGTTGCCAGCGCGGCCGCGCCCTCACCTGTTCGTCGAACTCGTCCGGCGTCTGGTAAAGCGCTTCGGGCGCGGGGATGGGATGGTCGATATCGCTGGCACGTTGGACAAAACGTTCGTTGGTCTCGGTGACAAAGCGGTCGATTGCCTGGTCAATGCCGTCGAACAACAGCAACCGGGCCGTTTCCGGCAGGTAGTCGAACAGCGTGGCGGTCGATTCGAAGAACAATGGCAGATAACTTTCGATGCCTGCTGGCACCAGCCCCTCGGAAACCTGCCGGTAAATCGGCGAACTGGTGGGGTCGCCGGGGAACAGGTTGCGCCAGTTCTGGCGGAAGGTAGCGATACCTTTTTCGGTCAGTGGATATTCACGGGCCGGCAGCAGGGTGATCGCATCAACGGTCTCGTTGGAACGCTGTGACTCGGGCTCGAAGTGGCGCAGGGTCTCGATCTCGTCGTCGAACAGATCAATGCGGACTGGCTGTGCAGCACCGGTCGGGAAGACATCGATCAGCCCACCACGCAGGGCATATTCCCTGTGCTGCTCGACGGTCGAGACCCGGCTGTAGCCGGCTTCTTCGAGCTGGCGCTGATAGGCTTCGCGATCAAGACGTTGGCCGACCTCAAGCAGCATGCCCTGGCCGGCGACGAAGGCCGGCGGTGGCAGGCGCTGGAGCAAGGTGGTCGCCGCGATCAGGGTAAGCCCTGTCGTCTCCTGCGGCAGTCGCCACAATCGCGAGAGGCGATCGGAGATCAGGTCCTGGTGTGGCGAAAAACGGTCGTAGGGCAACACCTCCCAGTCGGGGAATATGCTGGCGGACACCCCGAGAAAGGCCAATGCGGCGCGCGTGTCATTGACCGTCCGGCTGTCGGGCAGCACGACCAGCAGCGGGCGTTTCGCTGTCTCGGCGGCCAGGCGTGCAGCCAGTGCGCGGCCGAGGTCGGTATGCACGCGCAGGTAGATGGGATCGTGACGGTCGGTTGGTTGGGGGAGGGAGTGTTTGGTGTCGCTCATTCTCGGGTTCGATTGATTGGCAAGGGGGCGAGATTGTCGCGCATTTGGAGAACGGCTGCACGGACCGGTGTCGGCTTGCAGGTGGTGGCCTGGGCAATGGCCTAGGCAATGGCCTGGGTGATGGCTCCGTTGCTGGTCAAGAAAGTGCAGCTCTGCAAGTTACGCTTGGGGCCGCATCAAGCGGTGGTTGCGGCCAGGTAAGGGAGCCGTGTTCAGGCGTGCAGAGTTTCCTTGGGCACGGGTCAGTCCGGTTGGCCAGTCAGAAGCAGCAGTTCGGCGGTATCAAGCGCTTCCGGGGAGCCGTACAGGGTCAGCACGTCGCCTTCCTGCAGCTCGACTTCGTCGCTGGGGCTCTCGCCGCGGATGCCGTGACGGTTGATGGCGTCAACGACCACGAGGTCGCGGTTGGTCAGTGCCGCCGCAAGCCGCTGGCCGATAGCGGCCGAGCCGGGCACCAGTGACACGTTTTTCAGGGTGCGTGGGGCGAGCGGCGCGAAGTCGTTCGCATCATGCGCCCGGTCGCCGTGGAAGGTATGACGCAGCGGGGCGTAGTCTTGCTGGCGGATCACGATTGCGGTGGAGGAGACACTCAGCACCCCGGCCAGCACGAAGGCTGCGGCCGGGCTGAAGCCCATCATCAGGGCCGCTCCACCCGTGATCAGCGCGGTCAGAAGCACTTGTGCCCCGCCCATGCCCACCACCGCACGACGCATGGCAATCAGCCGGGGGAGGGAGAACTCCAGCCCGAGCATGAACAGCAGGAACACCACGCCGAACTCGGCGATCAGGTGGATATCGTGAATATCCTTGACCAGGCCCAGCGCATGCGGGCCTGCCAGCATGCCGACGGCCAGGTAACCGAGGATTGCCGGCAGATTCAGTCGCCGCAACACCACCACGGCACCCACCGAGAGCAGGAGCAGGGAAAGCAGCGTGGCTGTGGTGTCAGCGGGCATGGGTCGGGTCTTGTTCCTTTCTTCAGGCTTAAGGCCAGTCCGCGGGCGCACGGGGAGCCCAAGAGGAGACCTCTGGTTTAATCCGAGGTTCTTTTACTTTTTATCATAGGTCGCTGTGCCCGTGGTTGTCTTGGCCCGTCAGCGGGAGAAGAACGAGCGCGGGTATTCCTTGGGTATATATACCTTGGCAGCCAGGGTGCGCAGCTGTTCGGTACCAAACTGCGCCTGGAGAAAGCGGGATGGCGCGTCGCCCAGAAAGCGCGACAGATGAAGATGTTGGAGCAGATGCGCTGGCCTGCCGCTGCTGCCAGTCCGAGCCTTGAGCGTAGTGGTCGCCAGGGCATGCAACTGAATCTTTATCGGCTCCTCTTGCGACAGCTTGATGATCAGTGAGCTCCAGCAAGCCCGGACACGATCAACCGGCCCAGGCGATCGTCAAGATCATCGTCCGGGACTACACGGTTAGCTGATAGGTAGACACAGCATGGAGCAGGGATGGCGTAAGAAAATCATGCCGATCAGTGGTGCGCGCCGTTGGAATCCTTGCCGTCGATGCGTCTGGTGTCGATATGCCCCCACATCAGCTTCCAGACGACCACGAGCAGGATGACAAATCCGACGATGATCAGGATCTGGCCAAGCCGCTGCTGGTCGCCAAGCAGATAATTGCTGCACAGGCGCTGTGGTGAAATCAGATACAGCCAGCCCAGACGCAGGGACATGGCAATGACTTCGGCCAGGACAATGCCGCGAACTACGAAGCTGGCGCGTGGCCAGCTCAGCGCCACGGGCACGCCGATGAGTAATGGCACGCTCAGGAATTTTGCCAGTGTGACCAAAGGCTCGTCGATGGCCGCATCCATTGCCCTGGGCAACATCCACACCAGGCCGGTCAGCGAGGCCAGCAGCAGGCCGTTGATGCCGGCCTGGTCCCAGGGCGCCAGACGTCGGCCTATGGCCGCCGGCAGACCCTGAGCAAGCGCCCAGCCAGCCACGGCCAGCAGCGGGAGCTGAACGAGCATCTGGTAGGTCATTGTCGACTCGAGCGGGTGGCGCACGGCCGGTAAGGCCAGTGCTGCCCATAAAACCACACCGGCCAGGGCGGTTCGCTGGCCCGCTTTCAAGGCGTCAACCGCTGCATGACGTAGTCGACCGCGCCACGGGTATCGTCCCAGTCGCGGATTGCGACCAGCCGGCCGGCTGGGTCGACCACATTGATGGCCGCATTGTGCACGTACCCGCCTATTTCATCCGGCACAGCGGTAACGCCGAAGGCGCGCATCAGCGCCTTGCGGCCGTCGTCATCGACTGCTCGAGCGGCCATCCAGCCTGCGCCCTGGTCGCCGAAGCGACGCTGATAGTGGGCCAGATCTTCAGGTCTGTCGCGGGGGTCGAAGCTGACGCTGACCAGAAGCAGCTGGTCGGCGGCAATAGGCCCGGCCAGTTGGCGCTGCAGTTGAGCGAACTCGCCACCCTGCGCCAAGCAATAGGTCTCGCAGCGAGTGTAGATGAAGTCGACCAGCAGCCAGCGGCCACGCAGCTTGCCAAAGCTCGTGCGCTCGCCTGCAGCGGTCTGTAATGCAACCGGCGGGATCGCTCGCGGATGTTCGCTGACGACAATACGGCGTGCGGTTTCGCTGGTGAAGGCACGAAACCCCTCAGTGACGAAGGCCAGGACTGCAAGGCCCGTCGCCAGCACCACCAGGCTAGCCAGCAGTGTGCGCAGCACCGTCACTGGAATTCCCGGATGCGGGTGAATCGGGGCTGCCGGGCGCGGGTGACTTGAGCAGGCCGACGGTGATGCGGATAGCAAAATAGGTCATGGCCAGGATTACCAGCAGGGCACCAACCACGCCGATTTTGTCGGTGAAAATCCATGCCGGCAGGTGCGTGTCCATTCTTCGCGCCACACTGAGGTGGCCGGAATAAAGAAGCGCCAGGACGAAAATCAGCCCACCGACAAGAAACACCGGAAACCCCAGCCGATCACCGCCGGTGTTTGGTGGGAGGTTTTCACGCCGGCCGATGACGTGGAACATCAAAGCCAGCACCATCGGCAGCACCCCGAGCAGAATGTAGAAGTGGAAGTGCCCAGGGACCCATTGGGTATTGTGCATCACCATATTGACGCTGATGGTGGCGTCGAGAATGGCCGGCCAGATACCCGCCGCCCAGCCGAACAGCGACAGGATCATCAGCCGAGCGGGCAGGTTCCAGCGCATGTTGGAGCGGTAGATGTTGGTCAGCGCGCCGTACATGGTGACCAGAAACACTGGGAAGCCCGCGCCCCATGACACCACCTGGCCCATCACCGACAGCCAACTCGGCTGGACATAGTCCATCAACAGATGATGAGGATAGACGATGAGCACAAACAGCGTGCTTACCGCCCATGCCCACAGAAACGGTCGTGAAGTCGGGTAGGGCTTGCCCGAGTAGCGTGGCAGCAGTTCGTAGACCGCAATCACGGCCATATAGATCGTGAGATTGATGAATGTGTGGCCAAACCAATAAATCAGGTTCTTGGCCAACAGCGCGTCAAGGACCATTTCCGGGTAGTAGATATTAACCAGGCTCATCACCAGCGCCACCGCGCCAATCAGGATGCCCACCGAATTGGAGATGATCACCATGGTGCTGGCGACCACGGCCTTGGGGTGATCCGGGTCGACAGTGCCGCGAAACAGCCATTGCAGACCGAGTGCGCGCCCGAGGTTGCCGTGGACCTTGATGATTGCGGCCGCAGCATCCAGGTAGAAGATCAGCATGCCTATACCGATCAACAAATAACCGACCATGAACAAGGCCGCGGCGTTGGGGCTCCACAGGCCCATGCCCATGGCCGGCAGTGGATACAGAAAAGTCCACAGTGCGCCGTAGCCGCCGACAAAGATCGCCCCGATGATGCACAAGGCCCCGAGCATGAACAGCACGTAGTTGGTGACGAACGCCCATAGGTGCAGCCGGACATACTGGCGCAAGAAGAACCACATCACTGCCGTGGCGGCCAGTGCGGTGGCGCCGACCATGCCGGCACCATGCATCGACAGCACACGATAGAACAGATCAGCTGGCATGGGCAGCCAAGCAGCCTGAGAAGTAAGCATGCTCAATCCGAGGAGCATCATCAGCAAAAACAGCGCCAGGGCCGTGATCATGTACAGATTGAATATGCTCCGCTCGCCGCCTTTGAGGCGTTCCTGATCGGAATACATCGTAAGAATCGCCATCGCTCAGTCCCCTTCCTTAGCTGCAACCACCTTGATCTCTGCGGTCATGGGCGTGTGCCCCACGCCGCAATATTCCAGACACATCACCTGGTAGGTACCTGGTTCTGTAAAGGTATGAACCAGCTTGTTGGTGTAGCCGGGCATTGCCTGGGTCTGGGTGATGATGTGGCCGTCGGGGGCGTATAGCGCGAAGCTGTGGTTGACATCCCGGCTGGTGACCCGGAACTCCACCGTGCTGCCGGCTTGGACGGTGCTTGGCTCGATCAACCAGTACCACTGTCCGCTGATTACATCGACCACCTGGTCGACATCCAGCGGCTCATGTTGCGGCGGGATCGGGAAGTTTTTCAAGGTGGCGTAGCTGCCGGTCACAAAGGCAATCACAAGCGCGGCGAACAACCAGCGGCGCAGCACATGGGAGGTATGCGTGGCCTGGCGAGTGGCGGCGGCGTCGGCCGGCTTGCTGGCCTGGCGGATTACGTGCATAAAACCCAGTGCAATCAGGCCGATGCCCGCCAAGGCAATAATCCAAATGACGTCCTGAACAGTCATGGCAAGTTCCTTTTATCAGCCAAGGTCTGGTCACTATGCTGCCGCAACTTTCTGGATGTCAAGGCCGGCGTCGATATGATCGTGCTCGTGTTTTATGCAGATCCCAAGAACATGGCCATCGGCGCCAATGAGATTCCAGCCGTGGCTCGAATGGATTGGCGGTAAGAGGCTGTTTATTCAGGATTTTATGGAGGCATTCGGGTTATGGTTGCCGTCACTGGAATAGTGGGATGCCGATGGGGTTGTCGGGGTCGTGGGGTTGGCGCTCAGACGTCCACGGTGGACGCCGTTTTGGCCATACCCCCCCCCTAAGCTGTAGCGTTAAGCAGGTAGCGTTTTTTCACAACCGGCCGGGTCGGCGGCCGTTGCCTCGGCCAACCAGCGGGTGAAGAGCGAGCGCGGGTATTCCTCGACTCCCAGGCTGCGCAGATGTTCGGTGCTGAACTGTGCATCGAGAAATGTGATCTCGCCCCAGGCCTGGTCGACCAGGATGGCGGCCAGGGCGAACTTTGAGGCATTCGAGGCGCGACTGAACATCGATTCACCGAACGCGGCGCGACCGATGCGGCTGCCAAACAATCCACCAACCAGCTCCTCACCGGACCACACCTCGACCGAATGTGCGATGCCGGCGGCATGCAGGTCGAGGTAGGCTTGGCGCATTTCTGGCACGATCCAGGTGCTGGCGGCTCCATGGTCGTTGCCATCGCCAGCACGCGGAGCGGCACAGCCGTCGACCACGGCGGCAAAGGCGGTGTCGATGGTCACCTGATACCGATTCTGTCGACGCCACTTGGCCAAGCTGCGCGAGACATGGAAACGGTCGGGCGTGAACAAGGCGCGCGGGTCCGGACTCCACCACAGGATGGGGTCGCCCTCCGAATACCAGGGGAAAATACCGCGTCGATAGGCGGCCTCCAGACGCGCGACTGAAAGATCGCCGCCGGCAGCCAGCAGTCCGTTAGGTTCCCGCAGGGCGAGGGAGACTGGCGGGAACGCCTGTGGATCGGGGCCCAGCAGCGGGATCATTGCTGTTGCGCTTTCCCCGGTCTGGGCAGAATGAAGCCAGACTGGTTCTCCCGGGGCCGGAACAGCACCGCGACGTGGCCGACCGTCTGCACCAACGTCGAGTGGGTCGACGAAGTGATCGCCGCGATAACGTCGCGCTTTTCGTCACGCTCGACACCGGGGATGCGTACCTTGATCAGCTCGTGGGTCTCGAGCGCCTGATCGATCTCGGCCAGCACCGCATCGGTCAGTCCATGCTGGCCGAGTAGCACTACCGGCCTGAGGTGATGGGCCTCGGCGCGCAGATATTGTCGCTGACGAGCGGTGAGGTTCATGTCGTGCTGGTCTCCGGAAAGTGTCTGGGATGTCTGGAAAAGTTTGGAAAATGCCGGTTAAGGTTGACTGGAGCTGTGTGAAATCACACATTGCGGCATCATGAGTGGATCGGCAGTTTAACGGTTTGAATCCCGACGACCAATCGAATATGAGGTGCGAAGGTCCCATGCGAGCGATCCGAGTGCTGCTAACCCTGACAATGGCAATGGCAATGGCGTGGCTGACCGGCTGCCAGCCAGATGATATAGATAGCCGGCTCGCCAACTATGAAGCGCCTGATCCGCTCGTGCTCAGAGCGCTCACGACTCCCATCGCCGTGCCTGTGGTGACACTCGATGGAGTCGATGGTGAGGTGGCCTCCGAGGCACTATTTCGTGATCACTGGACACTGCTCTATGTGGGCTATAGCTACTGCCCCGATGTCTGCCCCACCGAGCTCGGTCAGCTGGCGCAAATCCTGCCCGAGCTCGAGCAGCGCCTGCCGGATATTGATTGGCAGGTAGTGTTCTTCTCGGTCGACCCTGAGCGGGATACGCCAGCGCGCCTGGCAAAATACACGGCTTTCTTTTCCGATGAATTCGTGACGGTCAGTGGCTCGCGCCAGGCGATCGATACGCTTACCGGGGCGGTGAAGGCCGGCTACCGCATCGAGCCGCACGAGCCCGGCGATGTCACCTACAGCGTCGCGCACGGCACGAGTTTCCGCCTAATCGATCCGGCAGGTCGGATGCTGGCCCTGTTGCCGGGGCCGCATAACCCGCCGGCGATCGTGGATGCCCTTGAAGATTTCCTGTCTGAGGTGAAGTTATGATCAAGACGACAACAGTCGCGAAAACATCATCATTCAAGGCCCTGCTGCTGGCCGCGTCCCTGCTGCTCGGTGGCCTCGCTCAGGCAGCGGAGCTTGAGGTGGATTCGCCTTGGGTTGCCCTGGCTCCGCCAGGGGCGCAGGCCACCGCAGCGTTCATGGAGCTGCACAATCCCGGTGATGAGCCGGTCGATCTGGTCGGCGTGCATGCCGAAGGCTTCCAGGCGATCGAGCTGCATCGCTCCATCAATGAAGACGGCATGCATCGCATGATCGAGCAGGAACGTATCACTGTGCCGGCCGGTGGGTCGGTCTCGCTCGCCCCCGGCGGGTATCATGTGATGCTGATCGGCCCTGAGCGCACACTGGAGGAGGGCGAGCTGCTCAGCCTGGAGCTGCGACTGAATGGTGGCGAGATGCTCACCATCGAGGCACCGGTCACGCGTCGTGAGCAGGCCATGGGTGGGGCTGGGGGCGGGGCTGGCCACCATCATTGACGTTTGGGGCGGCGAGGTCATCGCATCAGTTTGGGCAACCGGGGGTGATCGGGGATAATCCCGCCCCCGGTTTTCTGGTTTAGTTGGAGTCCCGCATGGCGCGTTCGGGCAGCAGCAAGCGATGGCTCGCTGAACATTTCAGTGACGAGTTCGTGCAAAAGGCGCAACGCGAAGGCTGGCGTTCGCGTGCTGTCTACAAGCTGATCGAGCTCAACGAGCGCGACCGCTTCCTGCGCCCAGGCATGACCGTGGTCGACCTGGGCGCCGCACCGGGTGGCTGGACCCAGTATGCCTCCCAAGTGGTCGGGGCCCAGGGGCATGTGTTCGCCCTGGACCTGCTGCCCATGGACCACTTTGCCCACACCACCGTGCTGCAGGGAGACTTCACTGAAGACGCCGTGCTCGAGCAGCTGGAATCCGCGCTCGGAGATCGTGAGGTCGACCTTGTGCTTTCCGACATGGCCCCCAACATGAGTGGAATGGATTCGGTGGACATCCCGCGCTCGCTCTATCTTGCGGAACTTGCGTTGGACTTCTGCGATCGCATGCTCAAGCCCAATGGGGGCTTCGTCACCAAGCTGTTCCAGGGCGAGGGGTTTGACGAGTATGTCAAGGATGCGCGACAGCGATTTGACCGCGTGGTGGTGCGCAAGCCCAAGGCCTCCCGTGCCCGCTCGCGCGAAGTCTATCTGGTGGCAACCGGCAGGCGCGTGAGATAAGGTTCACCGAACAGCATTCGATCCATTGATTCGCCAGGGCCGGCCGTATGGCCATGCCCGTCTGTTATTAGCTACACGCACGAGGTGTTGCGTTGAACGATTTGACCAAGAACATTCTGATCTGGGTGGTGATTGCCGTCGTGTTGATGACGGTATTCAACAGCTTCGATCAGCGCGCAACCACGACCAGCGCCGTGCCCTACTCACAGTTCATTCAGGATGTGAAGAGCGGCCGGGTTGACTCGGTCATCCTCGAGGGCCAGAACATCACCGGCATCACCGGCTCGGGTACCCGTTTCGAGACCTACAGTCCGGAGACGGACAACCGTGCGTTGATTGGCGACCTGTTGAGCGGCAACGTCAAGATCAACGCCAAGCCGCCGGAAAAGCCGTCATTGCTGATGACGATCTTCATCCAGTGGTTCCCGTTCATCCTGCTGATCGGTATCTGGATCTTTTTCATGCGCCAGATGCAGGGTGGCGGTGGCCGCGGTGCAATGAGCTTCGGCAAATCCAAGGCCAAGCTGATGGGCGAGGACCAGGTCAAGGTCACGTTCAATGACGTCGCCGGTGCCGACGAGGCCAAGGAAGAGGTGGTCGAGCTGGTCGAGTTCCTCAAGGATCCGGGCAAGTTTCAGCGGCTGGGCGGCAACATCCCGCGTGGCGTGTTGATGGTCGGTCCGCCAGGTACCGGCAAGACGTTGCTGGCCAAGGCCATCGCCGGTGAGGCCAAGGTGCCGTTTTTCACCATCTCCGGTTCGGACTTCGTCGAGATGTTCGTCGGGGTGGGTGCCTCGCGCGTTCGTGACATGTTCGAGCAGGCCAAGAAGCATGCCCCCTGCATTATCTTCATTGACGAGATTGATGCGGTCGGTCGTCACCGTGGCTCAGGCATGGGTGGTGGCCACGACGAACGTGAGCAGACACTCAACCAGCTGCTGGTCGAGATGGATGGTTTCGAGGGCAATGAGGGCGTGATCGTGGTTGCGGCCACCAACCGCGCCGATGTGCTCGACAAGGCGTTGCTGCGCCCGGGCCGCTTCGACCGTCAGGTGATCGTCGGCTTGCCGGATGTGCGTGGGCGCGAACAGATTCTCAAGGTCCACCTGCGCAAGGTGCCGGCCGCCAAGGATGTCGAGCCATCGCTGATCGCCCGCGGCACGCCGGGCTTTTCCGGCGCGGACCTGGCCAATGTGGTCAATGAGGCGGCGCTGTTCGCTGCCCGCGCCAACAAGTCCGAAGTCACCATGTCTGATCTCGAGCACGCCAAGGACAAGATCATCATGGGCGCCGAGCGCAAATCGATGGTGATGAGTGAGGAGGAGAAAAAGCTCACTGCCTACCACGAGGCCGGGCATGCCATCGTCGGTCGCCTGGTCCCCGAGCATGACCCCGTCTACAAGGTCTCAATCATTCCGCGCGGCCGGGCGCTGGGTATCACCATGTTCCTGCCGGACCAGGATCGCTACAGCTATTCCCGCCGCAAATTGGAATCGAACATCTCCAGTCTGTTCGGCGGCCGGATCGCCGAGGCGCTGATCTTCGGCGAGGATGCGGTGACCACCGGGGCGTCCAACGACATCGAGCGGGCCACCGAGCTGGCACGCAATATGGTCACCAAATGGGGCATGTCCGACAAGCTCGGCACGCTCTACTACTCCGAGGATGACGGTGACCCGTTCATGGGTCGTCAGACCAGCGGTGGCCACTTCTCTGATGACACCAAGGAGATCATTGACGCCGAGATCAAGGACATCATTGATCGCAATTACCAGCGCTGCCAGCAGATCCTGGTGGACAACATGGATATTCTGCATGCCATGGCTGATGCGTTGATGACATACGAGACCATCGATGCCGGTCAGATCGACGATCTGATGGAGCGCCGCCCGGTACGTGAGCCGGAGGGCTGGAGTGACGATCGCTCTGGTCCGGGCGAGGCGCCCCCCAGTGCCGGCCCGCAGGTCGACGCTAGCGACGAGGAGCCCGAGGGGGATGCAGGCACCGCCGGTGCTGAGCCACCGCAAGATGGTGGCCGCAGCCCGGGTGCGGATCCGCTGGAGGACCCAAGGGGCGGGTGATGGCCCGTCGCTGTCCGGATTGGAGGCAGGAAGGGCGCCCATGGATCATGGGCATCCTCAATGTCACGCCAGATTCTTTTTCTGATGGTGGCCGGTTAGACAGTGTCGAGCAGGCGGTGGATGCGGCTGCATCCATGCTCGACGCCGGTGCCGACATGCTTGATGTCGGCGGGGAATCCACCCGGCCGGGTGCGAGTCCCGTCTCCGAGCATGAGGAACTCGACCGGGTCGTGCCCGTGATCGAGGCGCTGTCGGCTCGATTCGACTGCCCCCTGTCGGTCGATACCAGCACCCCGGCGGTGATGAGTCGGGCGGTAAACGCCGGCGTCTGTTTGATCAATGATGTTCGAGCCCTGACTCGCCCCGGTGCGGTCGAAGCGGCAGCGGCTAGCGGCGCGGCGGTCTGCGTGATGCATATGCGGGGTGAGCCTGGCGACATGGCCGGGCGCACTGACTATCATGATGTTGTGGCTGAGGTGATCGACTATCTTGCCGAACGCTTGCGATCTCTCAAGGCGGCCGGCATCTCGAGCGAGCGTGTACTGGTCGATCCGGGTTTCGGTTTCGCCAAGACTTGCGAACAGGATTTCACGCTGCTGCGTCGATTGAGGGAGTTCGATCGCCTGGAGGCGCCGTTGCTGGTCGGCATGTCGCGAAAGCGCATGATCGGCGAGGCGACCGGCCAGAGGGTCGATCGGCGCGCCGTGGGGAGTGCCGCGGCTGCGCTGCTGGCGGTCGAGCGGGGTGCGAAGGTGCTGCGTGTCCATGATATTGAAGCCACGCGGGATGCACTGGCAGTCTGGAAGGCGATGCACACGGCTTGATAGATGTCGCTCGGACAAGCATCGTTTTCCCGCCATAAAAGCATTTGCCTTGGGTCGGATTAGGGTTTTCTGATATTTTCCCCGCCGGGATTGAAATGGTTGACGTCAAAATCACCGCACACTCGCTCGATCACCGACTCATGGCGCCTCCGGGCCTGGGTGGTGTTTGTTGGCATTTGGTCAGATGCGGGTGGGGTCGGGATACAACAGTTGAGAGAAAAAACATGAAAAATATGCGTCGTTCGCTCATCGCCCTTGCTGCCAGCGGCATGCTTGCCGCTCCATTGATGGCTCAAGCTGCCGGCGACCCGTCTGTCGGCAAGGAAAAGTATGCCACCTGCGCTGCCTGTCATGGCGCCGACGGGCAGGGGCACGGAGGGGCTTTCCCGAAAATGATCGGTCTCGGTGAAGAAGAGACGGTCAAGAAGATGACGGCCTATCGCGATGGCGATCAGGAATACCTGAAGAGCGTCGGTCTTGGTGATCGTTACGGCACGATGGCGCCGAACGCGTCCAATCTGTCGGATGAGGATATCGCCAATCTGGCCGCCTATATCGCTCAGGAATTTGGTGGCGCAGCGGCTGGTGACGGTGCCGCCGACGCAGAGCCGAGCGGTGCAGATCAGTCTGTGACGGACGGCATCATCCAGGCAGACTTGGGCCGCGGTGCTGCCCTGTATTCCTCTTGTGCCATCTGTCATGGTGAACAAGGAGAAGGTGGGCACTTGTTCAATGCGCCGAAGCTGAAGGGGTTGCCGGCCTCCCAGGTCGCCTCCCTGATGAAGGTCTACCGCAAGGGCACCGAAATGGGCCCGAACTCCTATGCGATGATCCCGCAGGCGACCCACTTGTCCGATGCGGACATCGATAACCTGGCTGCCTACATCGCCACGATCGGCGAGGACGCTGCGGCCGATCAAGAGTAAGTGCCTGACTGTCGCCCGGCTGTCCAGTCCGGACCCGGGTGGCGCGATAGATGCATTCTGGACGCCGGCTGCCATGCCGGCGTCTTTGTGTTTTGCGGATGGGTCAGGTGGGCCGGTTCGTTCGGGAGTGAAGATCAAGCATGAGTGAGGCAAGGGTGTTCGGAACTGATGGTGTGCGTGGGGAGGTGGGGCGCTACCCCATGACACCGGAATTCGTGCTCAAGCTGGGCTGGGCGGTCGGCCGGGTGCTGGGCGCGCAGGGGCGTCGGCGAGTGCTGATCGGCAAGGACACACGTGTCTCCGGCTATATGTTCGAATCGGCGTTGGAGGCGGGTTTTTCCGCCGCTGGGGTGGACGTGCGCCTGCTTGGGCCGATGCCTACCCCCGCCATCGCCTATCTCACGCGCACGTTGCGGGCATCGGCAGGCGTGGTGGTCAGTGCTTCACACAACCCGTTTCATGACAATGGCGTGAAGTTCTTCTCGTCGCAGGGCGAGAAGCTACCTGATGCGGTCGAGGACGAGATTCAGGTGATGCTCGGCCGCGAGCTCAAGGTGGTCGATAGCCGGCAGTTGGGCAAGGCCGAGCGGATAACGGATGCCGCTGGTCGGTACATCGAATTTTGTAAAAGTACCGTACCCAATGGCATGAGTCTGTCCGGGCTGCGAGTCGTAGTCGATTGCGCCCATGGTGCCACCTATCAGATTGCCCCCCGCGTATTCGCCGAACTGGGAGCCGAGGTCGAGGTGATCGGCGCTGCCCCCGACGGCTTCAATATCAACGAAAGTGTCGGTTCGACTCACCCCGAGGCGCTGCAGACTGCCGTACGCAAGGCGGAGGCGGATCTGGGCATCGCTTTGGACGGCGATGGCGATCGGGTGGTGATGGTGGACGCCGATGGGCAGATCCGGGACGGGGACGAGCTGCTCTACATCATCGCTGCGGGTCGCATCGAGCAAGGCTACCAGGGTGGTGTGGTCGGTACCTTGATGAGCAATCTCGGGCTCGAGCAGGCGATCGAGGCATTGGGTTGTCCCTTCCGCCGCGCCAAGGTCGGCGACCGCTATGTCCATGAGGTGCTCAGGGCTGAACAGTGGCTGCTGGGCGGAGAGTCTTCGGGGCATCTGCTGTGTCTCGATCGGCATAGCACCGGCGACGGTATCATCGCCGCCTTGCAGGTGCTTGCCGAGATGGTGCGCCGCCAACGCTCGTTGAGCGAATTGCTCGCACCGATGGCCGTATTGCCGCAGACGCTGGTCAATGTGCAGGTCGAGCGGGCCGTTTCCCTGAACGATCCGGTGATCGTCGACGCCGTATCCGCCGCTGAGCGGGAGCTTGCCGGAAATGGTCGTGTCCTGTTGCGGCCGTCGGGTACCGAGCCGTTGATTCGGGTGATGGTGGAGGGAGAGTCGCGCGAGCAGGTACGCACAGTCGCCGAAGCGCTGGCCGAGGTCGTGCGGACGCATGCCGCTACGTGAATTGCTCGCCCTGCTATCGCCACGGTTCCGTCGGACGAGGTTCTCCCGTATAATGCGCGCGCCGGGTCGCTCTTTTTGAGGGTCGATCCGAAATCCCACACGCCCATCGAGTTGGCAGCGCGGGGTGCCCCAGCAGTTCGGCCGGGGTTGCGTTGCCAGATGTGGCGGAGGCCTAACCCAAAGAAATCAGGTAGTTATCAAATGGCTAAAATCACGATGCGTGAGATGATCGAGGCCGGTGTCCACTTTGGCCATCAGACTCGTTACTGGAACCCGGGCATGGCGCCCTACATTTTCGGTCAGCGTAACCGGATCCATATCGTCAACTTGGAGAAGACCCTGCCGATGTTCGAGGATGCCTTGAACTATATCGGCAAACTGGCAGGCAATGGTGGCACGATCCTGTTCGTCGGCACCAAGCGTTCGGCGCGCGATCTGGTCGAGCAGGAAGCTGAGCGCTGCGGCATGCCGTACGTTACGCATCGCTGGCTCGGGGGCATGATGACCAACTTCCGCACGGTGCGGGCCTCCATTCGTCGCCTGAAGTCGCTCCAGCAGATGGAGGAGGACGGCAGTCTCGCCAAGCTGGTGAAGAAAGAAGCCCTCGAGACCATGCGGGAGCGTGCCAAGCTTGAGCGATCCATCGGTGGTATTCAGAACATGGAGCGTCTCCCTGATGCCCTGTTCGTGATCGACGTGGGTCACGAGGAAATCGCCATCAAGGAAGCCAAGAAGCTCGGTATTCCGGTGATTGCTGTAGTCGATACCAACAACAGCGCCGACGGCGTTGATTACGTCATTCCGGGTAACGATGACGCGATCCGTGCCATCCAGCTGTATACCAAGGCCGCGGCCGACGCGGTGCTGGACGCCAAGGGTGCTGCCAGCGTGGGTGAGTCGGACTTCGTCGAAGTAGCCGAAGAGGAAGAAGTGGCCAAGTAAGGCCAGTGGCCGGGGATCCATCCGCGACCACCTGGCACGAATTTTATGAGCAACGGGTCGATTGGCCCGTTGTTTTCGTACAAGACAGAATTTGGGAGACAACAGTTCATGGCTATTACCGCCTCTCTGGTCAAGCAACTCCGCGAGCGTACCGGCTCGGGCATGATGGAGTGCAAGAAAGCACTGGTAGCGACTGGTGGCGATATCGAGGCCGCGATCGAGCAGATGCGCAAGAGCGGGCTGGCGAACGCCGACAAGAAGGCCGACCGCGTCGCCGCTGAAGGCCAGGTGGCCATCGCCATCAGCGATGATGGCAAGAGCGCTGCCATGGTCGAAATCAACTCTGAAACCGACTTCGTGTCCAAGGGTGATGATTTCACCGGGTTTGCGCAGACGGTGGCTGACAAGATTCTCGCGGATGACCCGTCCGACCTCGACGGGGTTCATGCCCTTGATATTGACGGCGAATCGGCCGACGACCGCCGCAAGGCGCTGATCGCCAAGTTGGGTGAAAACATCCAGATCCGTCGCTTCGTTCGCATGAGCACTTCTGGCTCCATTGGCGCCTATCGTCATGGTGAGCGCATCGGTGTGCTGGTCGAGCTGGAAGGCGGCAGCGAAGAGCTGGGGCGTGACCTGGCCATGCATGTGGCGGCTTCTCGGCCCAGCTGTGTCGATGAGTCGCAGGTCGACCAGAAGACCCTGGAGAAGGAGCGCGACATTTTTCGTGCCCAGGCCGCCGAGTCCGGCAAGCCGGCAGAGATCGTCGAGAAGATGGTCGAGGGCCGTCTGCGCAAATTTCTTTCCGAGATCACCCTGGTCGGCCAGCCGTTCGTCAAGGATCCTGATCTGACCGTCGGTCAGCTGCTGAAGAAAGAGTCTGCCAGCGTCGTGCGTTTCGAGCGCATGGAGGTCGGCGAGGGCATCGAGAAAGAAGAGGATGACTTCGCCGCCGAGGTAATGGCGCAAGCCAAGGGGGACTGATCTCCTCCACTGAAAACCGGGCATGCCCCGGTTTTTTTTCGGCTTACGGAATCCCTGCCTGAACCTCCCCCTGACCAAAAACTAGCGGGTCTCAGGCAGACATCCCCAGCTTTGAATCCGTCGCCATCCAGTGACGCTCCGTCCATCGCATGATCACAGCCCACAGGAGTACAACATGAAAACCGCCGGCCCTCCCCGTTATCGACGCGTCCTGCTCAAGCTCAGTGGTGAGGCGCTGATGGGCGATCAGCCTTTCGGGATCGATCCCGCGATGATCAATCGACTCGGTAGCGATATTCAGGCGCTACGGGATGCGGGTGTCGAGGTGGCCGTTGTGGTCGGGGGTGGCAATATCTTTCGTGGGGAAGGGCTGGCTGACGCCGGCATGGATCGGGTCACTGGTGATCAGATGGGTATGCTTGCCACCGTGATGAACGGCTTGGCGATGCAGGACGTATTCGAGCAGCTCGGACTGGATGTGCGAGTGATGTCGGCGGTCTCCATCCACGCCGTCTGCGAGGACTATATTCGGCGGCGTGCGATCCGTCACCTGGAGAAGGGGCGTATCGTGGTTCTGGTTGGCGGGACTGGCCATCCATTCTTTACTACCGACTCGGGCGCCAGTCTGCGAGCGGCCGAGATCGGTGCTGATCTGCTGATCAAGGCGACCAAGGTTGATGGCGTCTACAATGCCGATCCGGCCCTGGATGCGGATGCGAAACGCTATGATCATTTGACGTACAATGCCGTGCTTGACCAGCGACTGGGCGTCATGGACGCCACCGCGATCGTGATGTGTCGCGATCAGCACGTGCCGCTGATGGTGGTGGATATCAACGAGCCGGGGAGCTTGCTGCGGGCCGTCGCAGGTGAACCTGTCGGGACCTTGGTTACAGCGGAGAATGTGAACAAATGATGGACGATGTGATCAAAGATGCCAGTGCTCGCATGAGCAAGAGTATCGAGGCGCTCAAGAGTGATCTTGCCAAGATCCGCACCGGCCGAGCCCACGTCAGTGTGCTCGACCACGTCCAGGTGGAATATTACGGCAGCGAGGTGCCGCTTTCCCAAGTAGCCAGATTGGCGGCGGAGGATGCGCGCACGCTGACCGTCACGCCGTGGGAAAAGGACATGGTGGGCAAGATCGAGAAGGCGATCATGACTTCCGATCTGGGGCTGAATCCGACCACCGCCGGTGCCGTCATCCGGGTGCCGATGCCGCCGCTTACCGAGGAGAGGCGTCGCGAACTGGCCAGGGTCGTTCGCCACGAAGGCGAAAACGCCAAGATTGCCATCCGTAATATTCGCCGGGATGCCAATAACGACCTCAAGGCCTTCCTCAAGGAAAAGGAGATTTCCGAAGACCAGGAACGTCGCGGTCAAGATGCGATCCAGACGGTTACCGATGAGCGGATTGCCGAGGTGGATCAGATCGTGGCCGAGAAAGAAAAAGAGCTAATGGAGATCTGAGCATCGACGTGCGGGCACGTAGCAACGAGTACGAGCCGGTGCCCGACGTCGACCGGGGGTGTCTGCCGCGCCACGTGGCAATTGTCATGGATGGCAACGGCCGCTGGGCACGCTCCCGCCATCTGCCGCGCTCGGTGGGCCATCAGCGCGGGCGTCGTGCTGTGCGGGCCACTATTCGGGCTGCCATTCGTCGGGGCGTACCCCTCCTGACCCTGTTTGCTTTCTCCTCCGAAAACTGGAAGCGCCCGATAGAAGAAGTCGACGCGTTAATGAAGCTGTTCATCAACGCGCTCGAGAAAGAACTGGACGAGCTGGACGAGAACGGCGTGCGCCTGATCTTCATCGGCGAGCGTGACCGTCTTGGCTCGCGGGTACGCGACTTGATGGATGCAGCGGTGGCCCGCACGGCGGATAATGACCGACTCGTTCTCCAGATCGCCGTCAGCTATGGGGGGCAGTGGGACATCCTGCAGGCGGCCCGCCGACTGGCCGAGCGGCATGCCGAGGCGCCGCTCGCGCTTGACGATTTCGAGACCCTCCGCTCGGCCTTCGAGGCCGAGCTGTCCACTGGTGACCAAGCGCCGGTGGATCTGTTTATCCGTACTGGTGGCGAGCGGCGCTTGAGCAACTTTCTGCTCTGGCAGGCCGCCTATGCCGAGCTTTATTTCACCGATGTGCTCTGGCCCCTGTTTGACGAAGCCGAATTCGAGCAGGCGCTAGCCTGGTTTGCGAGCCGTGAGCGTCGTTTCGGACGGATCGGCGAGGTCGATGAAATATGACGGGAACGGCCCTGCGTTTACTGACAGCTCTCGTGGTCGGGGCGATCGCGCTTGCCGTCGTTTTGCTCGCGCCCGAGCGTATTTTTGCTGGTGTCACGTTGATCGTGCTCGGCTGGGCGGCGGTCGAATGGTTCCGGTTGTGCGGACTGGCTCCTTGTCAGATCTGGCCTTGGGTGGCTGCCACCGTTGGCCTGGCGGTTGGCTGGCAGACCGTTTGGCCAGCGGATCAGCTGCTGTGGCTGATGGCTGCGGTGGCGGTCGTGTGGCTGCTGCTGTTTGTGGCCCAACTGCGTCATCGTCGCGAACGTCCAGCCAACCGACCGTTCTGGCAAAGGCGGCTGATCGGTCTGGTGATCCTGCCGTTGTTCTGGCTGGCGCTGGTGGAAGTGCGTGGCGCGCCCAATGGTGAATGGCTGCTGATGTTCGGCATCCTGGTGGTGGTCGTGGCTGATTCGATGGCCTACTTCACCGGGCGGGCCTTCGGCCGCCACAAGCTCGCCCCGATGATCAGCCCGGGCAAGTCGATCGAAGGCGTGTTCGGTGGCCTGGCTGGCGTGGTGGTGCTGGCTGTCATCGGTGCTGCTCTGCCTCTGTTTTCTGCCACCTCAAGCTGGCTGTTGGTCGGATGGTGCCTGCTGGTGGCGCTTGCCTCCGTGGGTGGTGACCTTGAGGAGTCACGTCTCAAGCGCGAGGCGGGGGTCAAGGATAGTGGTCGGCTGCTGCCCGGCCATGGTGGGCTGCTCGATCGCCTTGACGGTCAGTTTGCCGCCATGCCGTTGTGGTGGCTGGGCCTCTGGCAGATGCAGCTGCTGGGGGGCGCCGTATGAAAGGAATGGTGCAACGCGTCGGTCTGTTCGGCTCCACCGGCAGCATCGGTGTGAGCACCCTGGACGTGCTCGCACGCCATCCGGAACGATTCTCCGTGGAGGTGCTCGCGGCCCACTCGCGGGTAGTTCCCTTGTTTGAGCAGATCAAGCGCTTTCGTCCCGCGGTGGTCGGGCTGGTTGATGCCGAACAACTGCCGGCCTTGCTCGAGCGGCTGGCGAGCCTGCCGGAGGCTTATCGCCCGCAGGTGGTGACTGGGCAGGAGGCGGTCGACGAACTGGCTGGCCAGGATAATGTGGATATCGTGGTGGCGGCCGTAGTCGGCACGGCCGGGCTGCGCTCGACCTGGAATGCCTTGTCGGCCGGCAAGCGGGTGTTACTGGCCAACAAGGAATCCTTGGTCGCAGCGGGCGAACTGATGCTGGACGTAGCCCGTCGGGGCGAGGCGACCCTGCTGCCGATCGACAGCGAGCACAATGCGATCTTCCAGTGTCTGCCGGCCGAGCAGGCCGCCGTGGTGGGCCGGGCAGGCGTGCTCGGCGACACCCGTGATATTGAACGCCTGGTGCTGACCGCTTCCGGGGGGCCGTTCCGTGACCGGCCGCTGGCAGACTTCGACACGATCACTCCCGAGGAGGCCTGCGCACATCCGAACTGGTCGATGGGGCGCAAGATCTCGGTCGACTCGGCCACCATGATGAACAAGGGGCTCGAGGTCATCGAGGCCGTCCGGTTGTTTGGTGTGTCCGCCGATCGTATCGAGGTACTGGTGCATCCCGAGTCGGTGATCCACTCGATGGTGCGTTTCGTCGACGGGGCGGTGATTGCGGAGTTGGGTGAGCCGGATATGCGCACGCCCATTGCCCATGCGCTCGCCTGGCCGGATCGCATCGAGGCGGGGGTGCCGCCCCTGGATTTCGGAGCGCTGGCCGGGCTGCATTTCGAGGCCCCGGACCCGGAGCGCTTCCCCGCGCTGCGACTTGCATTCGAGGCCCTGGCCGCCGGTGGCGCCATGCCGCTGGTGCTCAACGCGGCCAATGAGGTGGCCGTGGCAGCCTTCCTCGACCATCAGATCGGCTTCACGGCCATCCCGACGGCGATCGAGGCGGCCATGACGCATTTTGGCCAAGTCGCGCCATTGGATCTGCCGACCAGCATCGAGGGGGTGCTGGTGGCTGATCGGCAGGTGCGTGATTGGACGGCCGAGTGGTGCAACGGCCAGGATGGGCCTGAGGTAAAATAGGCCATGGATATTCTCATCAGCCTGGTCGGGTTCCTGCTGACCATCGGCATCCTGGTCGCTTTTCACGAGTATGGCCATTTCTGGGTGGCGCGGCGGCTTGGGGTGCGAGTACTGACCTATTCGCTGGGGTTCGGCCGCGCGATCTTCACTACCCGGCGTGGCCCTGACGCGATCGAATTTCGTGTCGGTGCGTTGCCGCTCGGTGGTTATGTACGCATGCTCGACGAGCGCGAAGGCGAGGTCGACCCGGCCGAGCGTCATCGGGCCTTCAGTCGCCAGTCGGTGAGGGTGCGGGCAGCCATTGTCGCTGCCGGGCCAGCGGCCAATGTGCTCTTGGCGCTGTTTTTCTGGTGGCTGATGTTCATGGTCGGTACCCAGGGGTTGTTGCCCAAGGTGGGCAACCTTGCGGTCGAATCGCGTCTGGCGGTGGCCGGTGTCGAGGCTGGCGACGTGATTCGGGCCGTTGGTGGCAAACCGGTGGCCACGCTTTCCGACTTGCACCTGGAGCTGCTTAATGGGGCGATTGCACAACGCCAGCTCCCGATCGAAGTCGAACGTGATGGCTCGAGCCATGAGGTCACGCTCGATCTGCGTCATCTGGATCCGCTCGGTGGCGAGATCGGTCGTCAGCCTACGGACATCCTTGAGCGTGTCGGTTTTGAGCCATGGCGGGCGCCGGCACAGGCCGAGATCGCCAAGGTGCAACCTGGTTCGCCGGCGGCTGCGATCGGCCTGTCCGCTGGCGAACGGATCCTGGGGCTGGAGGGGCGACGCTACGACGATCCCTGGATGCTGATCGATGCCATTGGTCAGCGAGCCGGCCAGCCGACTGATCTGATTGTCGCAAGTGAAGGGGGCGAGCGCATAGTGAGCATCACACCGCGGCCGACCGAGGTCGAAGGCGTGATGGTCGGCCGCATCGGTGTGGCGCTGACATCTCGACCGCTCGATTTCGAGGCGGCCCAGGCAATGTTCCTGGTCGAGCGCGCTGGCCCGTTCGAGGCCATGGGACTGGCCGCCGAGCGTGGCTGGAAAATGACCACTCTGACCTTCGAGGTGTTCTACCGGCTGCTGACCGGCGAAGCGAGTCTCGCCAACCTCTCCGGTCCGGTGGCCATTGCCGAGTACGCCGGCAAGAGCCTGGCGTTGGGACTGTCGACCTTCCTCGGCTTTCTCGCGCTGGTGAGCCTGTCGCTTGCGATCCTCAACCTGCTGCCGATCCCGATGCTCGACGGTGGGCATCTGCTTCTTTATGCCATCGAGGCCGTCAAGGGCAGTCCGGTTCGCCCCTCCTTCGAGGAGGTGTTTGCCCGCCTCGGGCTCGTGATGCTCGGCATGTTGATGCTGGTGGTTTTCTACAACGATATTGTCCGGTTGATGCACTAGCCCTGCTTGGGCCACAATAGCCCGGTTTCACGCTTGTGCCGGGGGCGTGCCCCTATGTCGCAGCCGATTTCCCGATCCCCGTTTCATCTGTTTGAACAGGAAAGCCTTTCGGCATGACCATCTTTCAACGCTGCACATCCTTGGCGCTTGCTGCGCTGCTCTTTCTGCCCTCGTTGGTACAGGCATTTGAAATCACCGACATCCGGGTGGAAGGGCTTCGCACCATCTCTCCGGGCACCGTGTTTACCTACATCCCCTACGAGGTTGGTGATGACTTCCAGCCAGAGGACAGCACCCGGGTAATCGGGGCGCTCTACGACACCGGCTTTTTCAAGGATGTCGAGGTAGGACGGGCAGCGGATGATGCCCTGCTGATCCGGCTGCAGGAGCGCCCGACCATCACCGCGCTTGAGGTCAACGGCAACAAGAAAGTCGAGACCGAAAAACTGCAGGAAGCCCTCAAATCCATCGGCCTGGTGCAGGGGCGGGTGCTCGACCAGCGGGCACTGGACAAGATGCAGACCGAGCTGCAGCGGGTGTACTACAGCCTTGGCCAATACGGAGTGCAGATCGACACCGAGGTCGAGGAGCTGGAAGGCAATCGGGTCTTCGTCAATATCGAAATCTACGAAGGCAAGCCCGCCTCCATTCATCGAGTGCGCATCATCGGCAACGAGGATTTCAGCGAACGTGAGCTGCTTGGCGAATTCGAGCTGGGTCCTGTTTCATGGTGGCGTTTCTGGTCGAAGGGCGATCAGTATTCCAAGCAGAAATTGGCTGGGGACCTGGAGCGCCTGCGTTCGTTTTACTTCGATCGCGGTTACCTGAAATTCTCGATCGACTCGACCCAGGTGACGATCACCCCGGACAAGAAAGACATCGAGGTCGTTGTCAATATTACCGAGGGCGATCGTTATACCGTTGAAGGCGTTACCTACAGCGGCAACATGCTGCTCAATGAACAGACTCTCGAGGAGTTGACCCAAGTTGAGGTGGGCCAGTACTTCAACCGACGTCAGGTGACCGACACCAGCGATGCCATCGGTCAGCGCATGGGTGACTATGGCTATGCCTTCGCGCAGGTCGAGCCGCGCCCGGAGATTGACGAGGGCAACAAGACCGTCGTCATCGACTTTAATTCGCAGCCAGGGCCTCGTGTCAGCGTTAGACGGATCGAGTTCGGGGGCAACTACAACACCAACGAGGTTGTCTATCGTCGCGAAATGCGCCAGATGGAAGGCAGTTGGTATGCTGGCAACAAGCTGGATCGCTCCAAGCAGCGCCTGCAACGTCTGCCGTCGGTGCAGGCGGTTGATCAGCAGGTCAAGCCGGTCGCAGACGCGCCGGATCAGGTGGATATCCAGTACGACATCACCGAGCAGCTTTCCGGCTCACTTACCGCCGGCGTTGGGTACTCCCAAGCCGAAGGCGTACTCTTCAATGTCGGTCTAAACCAGCCGAATTTTCTCGGCACAGGCAAGGAGGTCGGCTTCAATGTTGAACGCAGCTCCTTCCGCGAGTACTACCAGTTCAATTACCGTGACCCCTATTTCACCGTTAACGGTGTGAGCCAGGGCTTCGGTCTCTTCTATCAGAAACAGGACGGCACCGAGTTGTCGCTATCACGCTACCTGGTCGATTCCTACGGCGGCAATATCAACTTCGGCGTACCGCTCTCGGAGCGCACCTACGGCTCGATCGCCTTTGGCGTCGAGAGCCAGAAGATCAAGTCGACCAGCTATTCGCCCAGCTGGATCACCGGTGTACCCGACAACGACCGGCCGGGGCCTGGTTTTGAAGGCAAGCAGTACTACTCCTTTACGGTGCGGCCATCCTGGCGCTACGATTCGCGCAACCGCCACCTCTTCCCGACTGCTGGGCAGTACCACAACCTGTCAGCGAGCGTCGCGGTGCCGGGTGGTGATCTCACCTATGTCAAGGGTGAATATGACGGCGAGTTCTACCTGCCAGTGAGCAAGATGTTTACTTTGCAGGCGCATGGCAACGTTGGCCAGATCAAGGCCTACGGTGATACCCAGAGCGACCATAGTGGTGTGAGTCAGTACTATGACGGCGTGCCGCCATTCCTGAACTACTTCACCGGCGGGATCCGCTCGGTGCGCGGTTATGAAGACTACTCGCTTGGCCCGCGCGACAACAACAACGACCCGATGGGGGGCACGTTCAAGATTAATGGTGGACTGGCCCTCTACTCGCCGTTGCCGTTTCTGACCGAACAGCGCGAATCGCTGCGCATGTCCCTGTTCTGGGATATTGGTAATGCCTACCGCGATATCGATGACTTCGAAGTGGATACCCTGAGGCAATCGGTTGGGGTCGGCTTTAGCTGGATTTCGCCTGTGGGCCCGCTGATGTTCAGTCTTGCCCAGCCGCTCAATGACGAGCCCAACGACCGCACCCAGATGTTCCAGTTCTCGGTCGGTGCGTCGTTCTGATGTCGTCGAGTCGTACCCATCCGCTATGGCATAATGACTTGCCTCGAAGAGTCGGGCGCCGCCCGGCGAGGCCCGTTCGATCCGCTCGGGTCCAGACGTTTCAGGAGATGACCGCGTGATTCGCTTGGTTCAACGATTCGCTTTTCTGACCATAGCCCTGATGGTGCCATTACTGGCCCAGACCACGGCCCAGGCCGCCGATGGCATCAAGATCGGCTTCGTAAATTCCACCGTGCTGCTCGAACAGGCGCCGCAGGCCGAACGCGCCAAGCAGAAACTTGAGCAGGAGTTCTCCGTACGTGAAGGGGAGCTTCGCGATCTACGCCAGGAAATCCAGGATCTCGAAAACCGGCTCAATCGTGATGGTGTCACGATGAGTGAGACCGAGCGCGGCAACCTTGAGCGTGAGCTCAATCGCAAACTGCGTGACCTGCAACGAGAGCAAAGCAACTTTCGTGACGACCTGAACCTGCGTAAGAATGAGGAATTGGGCAAGCTCCAGCGCCTGGTGCTGGAGGCCATCCGCGAGGTGGCACGCGATCAGGGCTACGATCTGGTGCTTTCCGAGGGAGTCGTCTATTCGGTCGATCGCGTCGAGCTCACCAAGGACGTACTCGATCGTCTTGAGCAGAAAACCCGCTGAACGGTCGGACCGGGCCAGAGCGATATGAGCATTCCTGCCAGTATCAGCGCCACTATTGGTGAAATCGCCGTGTGGCTGGAGGCCGCCGTGACCAACGAGGCCGCTACCCGTATTACGGGAGCGGCCTCGTTGACGTCTGCTACCGGTAGTGAGATCGCCTACTACGATGGTGATGGCAAGTCCGCGGACCTGGCCGCAAAGACCAGCGCCGGTGCGGTTATTACCACCGAGGTTGGCTGTGAACAGTTGCCGCCGGAGGTGCCCGCCTTGCTGGTCGAACAGCCTCGGCTGGCTTTTGCCCATGTGCTTGAGCGACTCTATCCGCGAGTAGTGCCCGAAGCGGGCGTGCATCCGAGCGCCCTGGTGGCGGCGGACGCGGTGATTGACCCGACCGCTCATGTGGCAGCCCGGGTCGTGATCGGTACAGGCACACGCATCGAGGCGGGGGCGCAGATCGGTCCTGGCTGCGTGATTGGTCGACAGGTCGTGATCGGTGCGGATAGCCGTTTGCTAGCCCAGGTGACGGTACTCGATGACAGCCTGATCGGAGCGCGGTGCGTGATACAGCCGGGCGTGGTGATCGGCTCAGACGGCTTTGGTCTGGTGCGAGAGCAAGGGGCCTGGCGCCGGGTACCGCAGGTCGGGCGCGTGGTGATCGGTAACGATGTCGATGTCGGGGCGAACACCACCATCGATCGGGGTGCACTTGACGACACGGTGATCGATGACGGGGTCAAACTCGATAACCTGATCCAGATCGGCCATAACGTACGCATTGGAGTGCATTCGGCGATTGCCGGCTGCGCGGGACTCGCCGGTTCGAGCGAGGTGGGCCGGCACTGTACTCTGGGGGGCGGTGTTGGCCTGGCCGGTCACCTGACGCTGGCCGACAACGTACACGTCACCGGCATGTCGATGGTCACCCGGTCAATCCATCAGCCAGGTGTGTACTCGGCGGGTACGCCGCTGGACCGCAACGAGCGCTGGCACCGTAACGCCGCGCGATTCAAACAACTCGACCGACTGGCACGTCGGGTAAGGCAACTGGAAAAACAGCTCGGCGACGCGCCGACGCGTGAGGAAGATTCGTGAGCGAAGACAACACCATGATGGTGCAGGAGATCATGAATCTCCTGCCGCATCGTTACCCGTTCCTGCTGATCGACCGCGTGATCGACTGGGCCCCCAACGACTACTTGGTGGCGATCAAGAACGTCACTTTCAATGAGCCGTTTTTTCAGGGACATTTCCCGGTGCGGCCGATCATGCCCGGCGTGCTGATCACCGAGGCGATGGCACAAGCGACCGGCGTGCTCGCGTTCCGGAGTGACGGTGGCGAGCCGAAGGGCAATGCGCTGTACATGCTGGTCGGACTTGACGACGTCACTTTCCGCCGCATGGTCGAGCCAGGCGACCAGCTCACCATCCGTGTCGAGATCAAGCGCATGGCCCGTGGCTTGGGCATCTTCAACTGCGAGGCACGTGTGGGCGACGAGCTTGCGGCCCGGGCCACGATCAAGTGCGTGGCCAAGGAAGTGATCGAGTGATTCACCCGACCGCCATCATCAGTGACGAGGTCCGACTGCACGAGAGCGTGGCGGTTGGCCCCTTTGCCATCCTCGAAGGTGAGATCGAGATCGGCGCCAACACCGTGGTCGAATCACATGCGGTGATCAAGGGGCCCTGCCGAATCGGGGCGGACAATCACATCTTCAGCCACGCCGTGATCGGTGAGGTGCCGCAGGACCTCAAGTTTGCTGGTGAACGGACCTTTCTCGAGATCGGTGATCGCAACCGTATCCGCGAGTTCTCCACCATCCACCGCGGTACCGCCGGTGGTGGTGGATTGACGCGACTGGGCTCGGATATTCTGTTGATGGCTTATGCCCATATCGCCCACGATTGTTTGATCGGCGATCACGCCATTCTTGCCAATGCCGCCTCGCTGGCCGGCCATGTCGAGGTGGGCGAGCATGCGATCCTCGGCGGCTTCGCCGTCGCGCATCAGTTCTGCCGCATCGGCGCGCACGCCTTCATCGGCGGTTTTTCCAAGGTGTCCAAGGATGTGGTGCCCTTCGTCATGGCCGATGGGGCCCGGGCGCGTGCCATTGGCCTGAACAAGGAAGGCCTCAAGCGCCGCGGCTTCTCCCAGAAGACCATCACCCTGCTCAATCGTTGCTTCCGTCAACTGGTCAAGCGCCAGGGAGATGGCCAGGCCTGGGCGGAGTTCGAGCTGGCCGCCAAGGCCGACCCGGCGTTGGCCGAAATGCTCGGGTTTATCCGTGATAGCGAGCGTGGCATCACACGCTGATCCCGGACCCGCGACACCTCATCTGCTTTCCCGCTTTCCTTCTCAGCCTTCCCATCCTGACAACATGAAATCCATGCAACCTGCCGAACGTATCGAGCATGACAGCCTGGGCGAGGTGCGCCTGCCCGCCGCGGCCCTTTTTGGTCCGCAGACGCAGCGGGCGGTCGACAACTTTCCGGTCAGTGGCCGGCCCATGCCGCTCGCCTTCATCGATGCACTCTGCCGACTGAAGGCCGCCTGTGCGCAGGGTAACCACGAGATTGGCGCGCTCGACACCGCCCGTGCCGAGGCCATTACCAGCGCGGTCGATCAACTGGTTGCCGGACTGGCCGCAGGACGCTTTCTGGAAGCCTTTCCGATCGATGTCTACCAGACTGGTTCAGGCACTTCGAGCAACATGAACGCCAACGAGGTGATCGCCCAGCTGGCCGGGAATGAGGCGGGCGTGCATCCCAACGACCACGTCAATATGAGCCAGAGCTCCAATGACGTGGTGCCGAGCGCTATCCGGTTGATGTCGGCGCGGCGGGTGGAAAACGACCTGCTGCCGGCGCTGGCGCACCTGGAGACCGTCTTGCTGGCCCGTGCCCACGAGCTGCGTGATGTGGTCAAGACCGGTCGTACCCACCTGATGGACGCCACCCCGATTCGTTTCGATCAGGTCTTTGAGGGCTATGTAGAACAGCTCAAGGGTTGGCGGCTGGCGCTGGAACAGGCACGTGACCGTAATCTGGCGCTGCCGCTGGGTGGCACGGCGGTGGGCACGGGGTTGAACGCCCCGCAAGGATTCGCCGCAGCGGCCATCGGCGCGCTCAACCGTGGCCTCAAGCGCGAGCAGCCGTTCACGCGTCAGTCACAGCCGACGGTCGGGATGAGCGTCCAGGACGACTCGCTCGCCCTGAGTTCGGCGTTGCGCGGGGTGGCGGCCTTCTTACACAAGCTGTCCAACGACCTGCGTTGGATGAACAGCGGCCCGCTGGCCGGTCTGGGCGAGATCACTCTGCCGGCGCTGCAGCCGGGCAGTTCGATCATGCCGGGCAAGGTCAATCCCGTCGTGCCGGAGTCGGTCGCGATGGTCGCCGTGCAGATCCAGGGGCTCGATCACGCCATCGCCATGGCGTCCCAGTCGGGTAATTTCGAGCTCAACGTGATGTTCCCGCTGGTGGCGGCCAATCTCGACGAGATGATCACGCTGGCGGCAAACGCCTCGCGGCTCCTGGCCGACAAGGCGATCGCCGGATTCACGGTCAACCACGAACGCATTGAGCGCGATTTGGCGGCCAACCCGATTCTGGTGACCGCCTTGAACCCGGTGATCGGTTACGAGGCCGGCGCGGCAATCGCCAGGCGTGCCTACGCCGAAGGCCGGTCGGTGCTCGATGTCGCGCTCGAGATGACCGATCTCGACCAGGCCACGCTGGCTGAGCTGCTCGACCCGCGGGGTCTTACCGGTGATCGTTGAGGTCGCTTAGCCGCGAGGCCGTGTCATCCCCTGCCACCATCCTGGTGGCCAGCTTGGCCAGCCGCTCGAACGCACCACCGGCGCCCAGTCGTTCCCGGATTTCGCCGGCCGCATAGCGTTGTTCACGGGCGCCGCTGGCGCTGAGGATGGCCTCAATGTCGGCGGCCAGGCGGCCCGGATTCGCTGCATGCTGGATCCGCTCGGGGACCGCCGGGCGATCGAGGACGATATTGGGCAGGCCGACCCGCTCGATCCGCAGCAATCCTCTGGCCAGCGCGTAGGTCAGCACATTGCTGCGATAGGCGATCACTTGTGGCGTGCCGATCAGTGCGGCTTCCAGCGTGGCAGTGCCGCTGGCGATCAGTAGTGCATCGGCGGCGGCCATTACCGCTCTGGCGTTGCTGTCGGTGATGGTCAATCGATCGCGCAGGGTCGCCGATGGAGCGGCGCGATCGATCTGTTTGGTCAGCCAATCGGGATCGATCGAGTCGGCCCGTGGCAGGACGAACTGGCGCGCTGGCTCGGCGGCCAACAAGCGGTCGGCCGTGGCGATAAAGACCGGCAATAGCCGCTCGATCTCGCCACGACGACTGCCGGGTAGCAAGCCGATGATTGGTGCGTCGGCAGGCAAGGCGAGCGTCTTCCTGGCAGCTGGCTGGCTGGGTGTCTTGCGGTCGATCAGGTCGATCAGCGGATGGCCGACATGGGTGGTTGGCAGGCCGTGCTGCGCGAACAGTGGCACTTCGAAATCGAACAGCACCGCCAGATGATCGGCGTAGCGGTCGAAGTGGCGCGCCCGTCCCGGGCGCCAGGCCCAGACCTGCGGGGCGACGAAAAACAGTACCGGGATGCCGCGTGCCTTGGCCGCACGCGCCAGGCGCTGGTTGAATTCCTGAAAGTCGATGGCGATCAGCAGATCCGGTCGCCTGCGGTCGAGGGCCTCGATCAGCGTGTTCAACGCCGCGCGCAGGCTGCCATAATGCCGCAGAACTTCGACCAGCCCCATGACCGAGACCTGGTCCATGTCGATGATCGTCTCGATGCCGGCGGCACGCGAGCGAGCACCGCCGAGGCCGAAAGCGGCCAACTCCGGCAGTTGCTCGGCCAGGCGAGACATGAGTTCGGCGGCGTACATGTCGCCGGAGGCCTCGCCGGCGGCGAACATGATCCGCGGTTGTGGCTTGGTCAGTGAATCCAAACGATCCTCGGCAACAAGGAGTGTGATGACAGTGGACGCGAGTATGCCGCAAGGGGATCTGTTTGACGATCTGGACGCCGTGGGCCGCTATTGTGGCGTGGACGAGGCCGGTCGTGGGCCGCTGGCCGGGCCGGTGGTGGCCGCGGCGGTGATTCTGGACCCTGCTCGCCCCATCCGCCAACTTGACGATTCCAAGCGGTTGTCGGAGGCGCACCGGGAGGCGTTGTTCGACGAGATTTGCGAGTGCGCCGCCGGCTGGGCGATCGCCGAGGCGAGCGTGGCCGAGATCGATGAGATCAATATCCTGCAGGCCTCAATGCTTGCCATGCGCCGTGCGGTGCTGGCATTGCTCGACGCCGGCCATGCTATCGACCGGGCCCACATCGATGGCAACCGCTGCCCCGAGCTGCCCATCATCGGTCGGGCGCTGGTCGGTGGTGATGGGACCGACCCGGCCATCGCTGCGGCCTCCATCCTGGCCAAGGTGGCGCGCGATCGACAGATCGTCGCCCTGGACGCCGAGCATCCCGGCTACGGACTGGCACGCCACAAGGGCTATCCCACTCCCGCCCATCTGGCTGCGCTGACCGAGCTGGGCCCCAGCCCGATCCACCGCCGTTCCTTTGCTCCGGTACGCCGTCTGTTGAGCTGACGTGTCCTTGCTGATCACGGTCAGATCAGAAACTCGATGGCCGGCCCTCGGGAGAGAAAGCCGGCGGGGGAGGCCGAGGCGCTGTAGGCGCCCGACTGCAGCACGGCCAGCCAGTCGCCCGGCGCGAGAGGTGGCAGCGATTGGTTCTTGCCGAGGACATCCAGCGGCGTGCACAGTGGCCCGGCAAGATCGACGCGCTCGTTGGCTTCGCTGTCCAGATGGTCGATCGCCACCAGTGGCCAGTTGCGTCGCAGGATCGCGCCGAGGTTGCCCGACAGGGCCAGGTGGTGATGCATGCCGCCGTCGCAGAGGAGATAGGTAGTACCCCGCGATACCTTGCGATCGACCACGCGCGTGAGATACACGCCGGCCCCGGCGACCAGAAAGCGGCCCAGCTCCAGGCGGGCGTCGATGGTAATGCCACCCGCTTGGCCAAGAGTGGCCAGTTCGTCGTCCAGGCGGGCGAAGGCCGGTGCCAGCGCGTCCAGCTCGAGCGGCTGCTCACCCGGGTGGTAGGCCACACCCAGCCCCGGGCCAATGATGAGCTCCTTCGGCGTGTAGCCGGTCGCCTGTTGCCAGTCGCGCAGTAGGTCGGTCCAGGCGGCGAGCGTGGCAGCGATGGCCTGGGCGTCAAGGTTTTGCGAGCCGGCAAACAGATGCAGTCCGACCAGGTCGATACCGCCTGCGGCCAGTCGTTGACGTTGCTCGAGCAAGGCAGGGATCGCCTCGCTGTCGATGCCGAAGGGGCGGGCGCCCCCGCCCATGTGCATGCCTGAGCCCTTGAGCGTGAACGGCGGATTGACGCGCAGGGCGACGCGGGCGGTTCGGCCCATCGCACAGGCCTCGATCATGATGCGTTCGAGTTCACCAATGGATTCGGCGTTAATGGTGACGCCGGTCTCGATCGCGTAGCGGTGCTCGGCGCGCGATTTTGCCGGCCCGGCAATCGAGAGCTTGTGCCCAGTTTGGGCCACGTTGGCGGCGAGTTTCATCTCGGCCAGCGAGGCGCAGTCGAAGCCATCGACTCGTTCGGCCATGTGGCGCAATAGCGGTGGGAACGGATTGGCCTTGATGGCGTAGTGGATGCCGATCGAGGCCGGCAGGGCGTTGCGCAGCGCGGCGGTGGCCATGTCGAGACAGCGTCGGCTGTAGACATAGGCCGGTGTTTGCACCAGCCGGGCCGAGAGCGGCTGGCAGTCGATCGAAAGCTGGCCATTTTCCTGGCCCCAGCATTCGGCCAGCGGTCCGAGGGTGCGGGTGAGCACCTCGCTGCCAGTGGCCGCATCGATTTTGCTGGGCTTTGCCATGGTTATTGCGTCTCCGTCTCGTCCAATTCCTGAGTGTTCAGTTTCTGGGCGTTCAGGGCCTGGCGATCGAATTTACCGTTGGCCGAACGGGGCAGGGCGGCGTGGCGGTAAATGGCTGCCGGCTGCTGGTAGGGGGCGAGATGACTGCGCAGATGCCGCCGAAGTCCGTCAAGGTCTGCATCATGCGGAGCGACGTGCAGCAGCAGTTGCTGATTGCCGCTGTCCGGATCGGGAATGCCTATTGCGACAGCTTCCTCAATGCCGGGGGCGGCATGTGCGGTCGACTCGATCTCCTCGGGGCTGATGCGGAAACCCGCCACCTTGATCTGCTCGTCCAGCCGTCCCTCGAAATACAGTCGCCCCGATGGATCCATGTGGACGCGATCGCCGCTGAAGACCACACGCTCATCCTGTTCGTTGGGCCAACCTGGCGGCGGGGTACGGAAGCGTTCGGCGGTGGCCGCCGGATCGTTGATGTAGCCCTGCGTCACCAGTGGCCCACCCTGGATCAGTTCACCGCTCTCGCCCGGGCCGAGCAGCCGGCCGTCTGTATTAACCAGTCCGATCGTCGTCTCGGGCAGGGGGTAGCCGATGGCATCGGGGTGTGCATCGACCTCTTCGGGGGGCAGGTAGGTGGCGCGGAAGGCTTCGGTCAGGCCGTACATCAGGAAAAGCTGTGTATCCGGGCGGGCCTCGCGCAACCGGCGGGTCGCAGCCACTGGCAGGGCGCCGCCAGAGTTGGTCAGTATGCGCAGGCCGGGGGCATCGGCAAGCCACGGCTGTCGTGAGAGCGGCACCAGCAACCCCGGCGTGCCGGCGAATACCGTCGCCTCTTCGCGTAGCAGTGGGCGCTTGAGGTCAGCAGGCAGCAGGTAGTCGTCAAGATAGACTGCGGCGCCAGATGCGAGGCCGGTGGTGATCTGCGAAAAGCCGTAATCGAACGCCAGAGGCAGCACGGCGGCGATGACATCATTCGCTTGCAGAGCGAGATAGTCGGCCACCAGGCGTGCGCCGGTGTCGAGGTTGCCCTCGCTGACCATGACGCCCTTGGGCAGACCGGTGCTGCCGGAGGTGAAAAACAGTATTGCCAGTCGATCGGCCCGTCGGTCGGTCAAGTGGTCGACCAATTGGTCAGTCAGGCGGCCTTGGTCAGTCGGGGTGGGGCTCCATTTGGTCGATCCTGGTGGCAGGGGTGATTGATCCGACCGGGGCGCGTCCAGCTCGCGGGGTGTGCCGCCGCTGGGCAGCCAGGCCCAGGGGGACTCGAGCGAGGACAGACCTCGCTGGCGTAGCCGGGCCTGGTCGGCCAGTAGCCCGCACGCCTCGCAACGGGCCAGCTGGTGATCGATCTGTTCGGGCTTGAGACCCGGGTGGGCTGGGGCAGGCACGATGTCCTCGGCGAGCATTGCCAGCAGCCAGATAACCGTGTCGACCGACTTGCCCGCCCAGACCACCACGTGGTCGCCGGCGACCAGGTCCAGTTCCTGCAGCGTCCGGCGAGCCGCACCGAGCCGGCCGACCAGCGTGGCGTAATCCAGCCACTGGTGCCGGTCGCCCAAGGCGCGGGCGTCCGGGCGACTCTGGGCCTGTCTGCCGATAGTGGAAATAAGGTCGATGGGCATGGATGGCTGTTCCTAGCTGCTCCTGGTCACTCCTGGTAACCCTTGTGGGGCAGTGTCCGGATCGGACAGGTATACTTCTTGGGAGCTCCAGCGGGGCATGTCCTGAGGGCATGTGCCAGGGGCATGGCCCCAGGCCGGTGCTGTCGTCGACAATTGGCGGTGGCCGGCACGAGCAGCTCAGTTTATCACGCCCCGCCAGGCGAGCGCTTGGGGCGCAATCGACCGTCGCGACCGCTGTGGTCGCCAATTTTTGGAATGGTCTACTTATGGCAGGCAACACTTTCGGCATCCTGTTTCGGGTCACGACATTCGGTGAATCCCACGGGCCGGCGCTCGGTGCAATAGTCGACGGCTGTCCGCCGGGACTGGCACTTACCGAGGCCGACCTGCAGGCGGATCTTGACCGGCGGCGTCCGGGCACTTCGCGGCACACTACGCAGCGGCGCGAGCCCGATCGGGTGCGCATTCTTTCGGGCGTGTTTGATGGGGAAACCACCGGGACACCGATCGGACTGCTGATCGAGAACGTCGACCAGCGCTCCGGGGATTATTCCAAGATCGCCGAGCAATTCCGCCCCGGACATGCTGATTACAGCTATCGGCAGAAGTACGGTCGGCGCGATTACCGTGGCGGGGGGCGTTCCTCGGCCCGTGAGACGGCAATGCGGGTGGCAGCCGGTGCGATCGCCCGAAAGTGGCTGGCCCAAGAGCATGGTGTAGTCGTGCGTGGTCACCTGACCCAGCTCGGCCCGATCCGTCTGGCCGATGACTGCTTCGATTGGAATGCCGTTGGCGAGAACCCGTTTTTTTGGCCCTGCACCGAGCAGGTGGCGGAGCTCGAATCCTTCATGGACGACCTGCGTCGCTCGGGTGACTCGGTCGGCGCGAAGATCACGGTGCGTGCCGAAGGCTGCCCGCCGGGCTGGGGCGAGCCGGTGTTCGACCGACTGGACGCCGACATCGCCCATGCCCTGATGGGGATCAACGCGGTCAAGGGGGTGGAAATTGGTGCTGGCTTCAGTGCGGTTGACGCCCGTGGCACCGAGTTTCGCGACGAGATCAGCCCGGACGGCTTTTTGAGCAATCACGCCGGCGGCGTGCTCGGCGGCATCTCCAGTGGGCAGGACATCGTCGCCCATCTGGCGCTCAAGCCGACGTCGAGCATCCGTCTGCCCGGACAGAGTGTTGATCTTGAGGGCAAGGGCACCGAGGTGATCACCACTGGCCGCCACGACCCCTGCGTCGGTATCCGTGCCACGCCGATTGCCGAGGCAATGCTGGCCCTGACCCTTATGGATCACGCCCTGCGCCACCGCGGTCAGTGCGGTGTCGTCACCAGTGACACGCCGGTGGTCCCGGCCGGGGAAGGCTCGCTACTCGGCCGATGAGCGTCGCGCCGGCAGGTCAGGGCGGGGCGGGCAGCCTTAACCCGATTCGGCTCGGGTACTTTGCCTTCTTTCTTGGTCTCGGCATCTACCTGCCGTATTTCAGTCCCTACCTGATCGCGCAAGGCTTCGGCCCTGACACGGTCGGGGCGATGCTGGCGATGGTGATGGCCGCCAAGATCGTCGCTCCGCCGCTGCTGGGCTGGGCGGTCGATCACAGCGGTCGGGTGGTCGTCTGGCTGATCATGGCGGCGGCAATCAGTGCCTTGTTGGCAGCGGGTCTGGGCCTGTTGGTTGGCCTAAATGCGGGGCTGCTCGGCTGGATGCTGCTGCTGACCCTGTTCGGCTTTTTCTGGCAGCCATTGCTCTCGCAACTGGACGTCACGGCGCTGCGCCTGACCGGCTCTGCCCCCGAACGCTACCCGGCCCTGCGGGCCTGGGGCTCGGTCGGCTTCATCGTCGCTTCGGTGGGGCTGGGCGCTCTGATCGACCGCATTGGTCTTGCCGCCGTGCCCTGGCTGATGGCGGCAACCTTGGTCGGACTGGCGGTGGTGCTGTGGCGGGTGCCGGAGCCGGGCCTGCCACGCGACCCGGGCACCCGAGCAGTCTCCATCCGGGCCCGGTTGCGCGAGCCGGCCATGCTGGGATTCTTCGCCGGCTCGTTTCTGATCAATCTCGCCCATGGCGTCTACTACGCCTTTTTCAGCGTGCACCTGGCCGAGCTGGGCTATTCGGCGACCGCCATCGGTCTGCTGTGGGCCCTGGGTGTGGTTGCCGAGATCATGCTGTTCTTTCTCCTGCCAAGGCTGCGCAATCGCTTCGCGCCACTTGGTCTATTGCTGATAGCCATCGTCCTGATGGCGGTGCGTTGGCTGCTGATCGGCTATCAGGCCGACGTGCTTGGCTGGCTCTTGTTTGCGCAGCTGTTGCATGCAGCAAGCTTCGGCATGACCCACGCAGTGTGTGTCTGGGTGATCGACCACCAGTTTCCCGGGCGGGCCCATGCCCGCGGCCAGGCGATCCTGTCGGCGGCCAGCTACGGAGGCGGGGCCGCGCTCGGTCTGTACCTCGCCGGGCTGCTCTGGGGTAGAGTGGAGCCCGGTATCGCCTTCGCCGCGATGACTGTCGCTAGCCTGCTGGCCTTCGGGCTGATGCTCGTCAGCCGGCGGGTGGTGTGCTGGTCGCCGGGAGCGCGCGAGGTTATCTGAGGAGTGTCTGGACGAAATCAGCCGCGTCTGCGTTCTCGAGCTTGCTCGTGCACGACGTTGTTGCTGTTTCCAGATGAATAATTCCCATCGTCATTCCGTGAGGTCGTCGTGAGTCGGACCGCCGCCAAGCACAGCGAGTTACCCGCCAGTGTGGCCGCGGCCGACTGGTATCGCGGTCCGGTCGGACGTCTGGTGGCCGCCGACCTGATCGAGCTGCTTGCCCGTCGGGCGGAAACGGCCTTCGGCTATCACGCGCTGGTGCTGGGCGAGGCCGGGATTGAATTCGATCACCGCTTCGACTGGAACCGGCAATTGCGTATCGGTCATCAGGTGCTGGCCGGGCCGGCCGGCGGGGACAGCGCCGGCCGGCTGACAGTCGAGCTGGATGCGCTGCCGATCGAGAGCGAGGCGATCGATCTGGTGATTGCCCTGCATGTGCTCGAGGACCGCCGCAATCCCCACGAGATCCTGCGCGAGATCGACCGGACCTTGCACCCCGAGGGTCGGTTGCTGCTGGTGGGTATCAACCCGACCAGTCTGCTGCATTTGAGTGCTCGTTTCTGGCCGCGTTGCCATGCATCGCTCGCGCGCGGCCGCCACCATCCCGCCTGGCGGGTGGTCGACTGGCTGCGTGTGCTTGGTTATCAGATCGAGGCGATCGAACCGCTCGGCGGTGTCGCTCCCTGGTGTCGCGAGGCCGCCTACCGGCGCTGCGAGCGTCTGCGTCGGATCAGCAGCGACTGGGCCTGGTTTCTCAATGGCCTGTACCTGATTGATGCCAGGCGGCGCGTTATCCGGCCGACGGTGGTCAGGCCGGCCTTTCGCCTCTCGTCGCTGGTCGGGCAGCCCGTGCGCGGTGAGATAGCCGGACGGAGTCGCCAGACCCAATCATTCTTATCCCACCCACCCTCATCTCATCGATAAAGCAAATCAGACAACACATGGATCAAAGCGAAACTTCTTCCACTACGGGGCGCAAGGTCGTCCATGCTTGGACTGATGGCGGTTGTCGCGGCAACCCCGGGCCGGGCGGCTGGGGGGTGGTGCTGCGCTTCGGTGAACACGAACGCGAACTCTGGGGAGGGGAGATCGAGACCACCAACAACCGCATGGAACTCATGGCGGCAATCCAGGCGCTCGAGGCGCTCAAGGAACCCTGTGAGGTGCATCTGACCACCGACTCGCAGTACGTCCGCCAGGGCATCACTGAGTGGATTCACAACTGGCGGCGGCGCAACTGGCGCACGGCGGCCCGCAAGCCGGTCAAGAATGCCGATCTTTGGCAGCGCCTTGAACAGGCTGCCGCCCGGCATGATGTGCATTGGCATTGGACCCGTGGGCATGTCGGTCATCCGGAAAACGAGCGCGCCGATCAGCTGGCCAACCGAGCGATGGACGAGTTGATCGCCCGGGGCTGAGACAGCAAACCGATCGCGATGCCGGAAACCGGCGGCCGAAAAATACAGAAAAACGTATCAAGGGGAGCGTGTCGATGAGCAAACGATGGTTGCAAGACAACATGGGCTGGCTGGTGGTGCTGGTGATGGTCCTGTTGCTGGCCGCCTGGATACTGACGGGCGAGCCGCCGGCCCCCGAGCCACCCGTGGGAGATCGCAGCGGCATCGTGCATGTGGCACTGGAGACCAGCCGGGCCGAGATGATCGAGCGACAGATCGCGGTGCAGGGCCAGGTCGAGCCGGATCAGATCGTTTCCCTACGGGCCAAGACCGGTGGTGAAGTGGTCGAGGCGCCGGTCGAGGAAGGGGCGGTGGTCGAGCCGGATGCCCTGATCGCGCGACTGGACATGGATGACCGCGCGGCACGCCTGCGTCAGGCACAGGCCGAGCTGCAGCGTGCCCAAAGCGACTACGCTGCCGCCGAGCGACTGGCAAAAGAGGGTTTTCAGGCCCAGCTGCAGGTCGAGCGGGCCAGTGCCGGTCTCGAGGCAGCCCGTGCCAGTGTCGCCGCGATCGAACTCGATATTCGTCATACCCGGATCATCACTCCTATCGCCGGGGTGCTCAACACCCAGATCGCTAGGGTGGGCGATTATGTAGCGCCGGGGGAGCCGGTGGCCGAAATCGTGGAAAACAATCCGCTGCGTGCGGTGGTCCACATTCCCCAGCACCGGATTGCCGAAGTCAACGAAGGGCAGCCGGCCCGGGTGATTTTTCTCGGCGGCCAGCAGCGCGAAGGGCAGGTCAATTACATTGCGGCCAATGCCGATCCCACCACGCGGACCTTCATTGTTCGGGTGCGCATCGATAACCCCGATCGCAACCTGCCAGCCGGCACCAGCGTCACCGTCGAGATTCCGGTTGAACAGGTATCGGCCCATGCCATCTCGCCGGCCTTGATCTCGCAAAACGAGGCAGGAGTGCTGGGTGTCAAGGTGGCGATCGAGACCGTCGACGGGTGGCAGGCGCGCTTCGTGCCGATTGAACCGGTGCGGGCGGATGCCAGCCGCATCTGGGTGACTGGCCTGCCAGATGAGGCCCGGGTGATCGCACTGGGACAGGGCTTCGTGCGAGACGGTGATCGGATCGAAGTGAGCGAGGTCGGTTCATGAGGGCGATGCTTGCCGTCCTGTTTGCCCATTCGCGCAGTGTGCTGATGGTACTGCTCGGCCTGCTGGCTGCCGGTGGGATCGCCTATGTCTCGATTGCCAAGGAGGCGGCCCCTGACGTCGATGTGCCGATCTTCTTCGTCACCGTGGTCTATCCGGGCATTTCGCCGGAAGACAGCGAGCGACTGCTGATCCGTCCGCTGGAGCGCGAACTGTCGACGATCGAGGGCCTCGACGAGATGCGGGCCAGTGCCGGCGAGGGATTTGCGCTGCTGCGGCTGGACTTCCGCGCCGGCTACGACAACCGCCGGGCGCTGGCGGATGTACGCGAGGAAGTGGATCTGGTGCGCCCCGATCTGCCGCCGGAGGCCCGGGAACCCGTGGTGGCCGAGGTCGATCTGTCGATGTTCCCGGTGCTTACCGCCGCCCTGTCCGGGTCGGTGCCCGAGGCCACCCTGGTTCGCATTGCCCGCGAGCTGCGCGATCGCATCGAGGCGGTGCCCGGCGTGCTTGAGGTCGAGATCGGCGGTGAGCGCGAGGACCTGCTCGAGGTGAACATCGACCCCCAGACGGTGGAGACCTACCAGCTATCCTATGAAGAGCTGGTGGCCGCGCTGGGGCGCAGCAACCGACTGGTCGCCGCCGGTGCCATGGATACCGGTGCCGGTCGCATGTCGCTCAAGGTGCCCGGCGTGATCGAATCGGTCGAGGATGTGCTCGAACTGCCGGTGATCGCCCATAGCGGCACCGTGGTCACCTTCGGCGAGCTGGCTACGGCCAGACGCACCTTCAAGGATCCGGATGGTTTTGCACGCATCGATGGTCAGCCGGCCATCTCGCTGGAGATTCGCAAGCGCAGCGGGGCCAATATCCTCGAGACGGTCGAGGCGGCTCGCGTCATTATCAAGGAGGCCAGCGAGGACTGGCCCGGTGGTGTTGAAGTGCGCTACCTGCAGGACCAGGCGCGCGATATTCGCGACCTGTTGGGCGATTTGGAGAACAACGTTCTCACCGCCATCCTGCTGGTGATGCTGGTGATCGTGGCGTTCCTGGGCGGCCGTTCGTCCTGGTTGGTGGGGTTGTCGATCCCCGGCGCCTTCCTCGGCGGCGTGCTGGTGCTGTATCTGCTTGGCTACACCATGAACATCGTGGTGCTGTTTGCGCTGATTCTGGTGGTGGGCATGCTGGTCGACGGCGCCATCGTAGTGATCGAGCAGGCCGACCGCTATCTGGCCGAGGGGCGAGGCACGATCGCCTACCGCGATGCCGCCCAGCGTATGGCCTGGCCGATCATCGCCTCGGTGGCCACCACGCTGGTGGTGTTCCTGCCAATGCTGTTCTGGCCGGGGCTGGTGGGAGAATTCATGTTCTACCTCCCGGCGACCGTGATCATCACCCTGTTGATGTCGCTGGCGATGGCACTGGTCTTTATTCCGGTGCTGGCCGCGGCCCTAGGGGGCGATAAATCCAGTCGTCCAGAACAGGTTGCCCGCATTCGTGCGGCCGAGGCGGGTCGTTTCGACGAGATTGACGGCGGCACCAGACGATATGTCGATACCCTGCGCTGGACGGTGGCCCATCCGGGTCAGACGCTTGCTGTCGCTGTGGTCGTGGCCGCCGGGTTGTTCGTCGCCTACGCACAGCTTGGCCGTGGGGTGGATTTCTTTCCCGAGATCGAGCCGCGTTTTGCACAGATTCAGATTCAGGCCCGCGGCGATCTCTCGGTTTGGGAGGCAGACGATCTGGTGCGCTCGGTGGAGTCACGCCTGCTCGATCGTCCTGCGCTGAAGACGGTCTACACCCGGACCATCGGCTCGGCGCAGGATCGGCTCGCCCAGAATTACACCGAGGACGTGATTGGCGTGATCCAGTTGGAGTTCGTCGATTGGCAGCAGCGTCCGCCCGCCGGCTTGATCCTGGATGATCTACGCGCGGAGCTGGCGGATATTCCTGGCGTGCGACTGCAGTTCTTGACCCAGTCCGGTGGTCCCCAGGCAGGCAAGCCCGTGGTGCTTGAGGTGTCGGGTGCGCGCAAGGGTGCCTCGGAGAGTGAGCTGGTCGAGGGCGTCGAGCACTTGCGTACGGGAATGCAGGCAATCGGCGGGTTCGTTGATATCGAGGACGACCAGCCGCTGCCGGGTGTCGAGATCCGGCTTGAGGTCGATCATCGCGAGGCGGCCCGCTTCGGGGCGGATGTCACCTTGCTTGGGCAGGCGGTACAGGCCCTTACCCGGGGCCTCGAGCTCGGTGATTACCGGCCGGCGGATGCTGACGAGGAGGTCGAGATCCGGGCACGTTTCCCGCTTGGCGAGCGCAATCTCGAGCAACTGATCAATCTGCGGGTACCCACCCAGATGGGGCTGGTGCCAGTGCGAAATTTCGTCGAGTTCGTACCGGCGCCCAAAATAGGGGTCATCAACCGGGTCGATGGACGGCGGACTTTCACCGTCGAGGCGGATGTCGCGGAGGGGCGGCTGGTGGATGAGCGCGTGCGCGCGCTGACTGATTGGCTTGCATCGCATCCGATGCCGGCAGGTCTGCAGCTGGCGATCCGCGGGCAGCAGGAAGACCAGGCCGAGGCTGGAGGATTCCTGCTGGTGGCCTTTGTGGTTGCCATCGGCCTGATGCTGCTGATCCTGGTCACGCAGTTCAACAGTTTCTACCAGGCGCTGCTGGTGCTGAGCGCGATCGTGATCTCCACCGGCGGGGTCCTGCTGGGATTGATCCTGCGCGGTGAGCCGTTCTCGGTGGTGATGAGCGGTATCGGCGTGATCGCGCTGGCCGGGGTGGTGGTCAACGCCAATATCGTCCTGATCGATACCTTCAACCAGTTGCGCCGTGATGGTATCCCGACAGACGAAGCCGCCCTGCGTACCGGGGCGCAGCGGCTGCGGCCGGTGCTGCTCACCAGTGTCACCACGGTGCTGGCACTGGTGCCGATGGTGTTTGGTCTGACCATCGACTTCGTCGGTCGCGAGTTCAGCATCGGCGCGCCTTCGACCCAGTACTGGGTGCAGCTGGCTACGGCCATGGCCGGCGGCTTGACCGCAGCCACCTTGCTGACGTTGTTGCTCACCCCGGCGATGCTCGCCTGGTGGGATCGCCGCTGGGTGAGGCCGGAATAATCATGTCGGGGCGATTGCGCCGGGGCGATCAGATCAGCCAGGCGGTCAGCAATCCGCCGCTGAGCGACAGGATCATGGGCCCGGTGACATGTAGCCCGAGCTGGCGCGTGCCGATGCCGCCGGCGATGCCTGTCTTGACCAGATTGTTGACCGTCGAGGCGATGATGATGCCCATCACGGCGGTGTGGATGTCGATGGACTCTTTCGCCATGCGCGCCAGGGAGAGGTTGATCGCATCGACGTCGGCCACGCCTGAGGAGGCCGCCAGCAGGTAGATACCCGCACTGCCGTGCCAGTCACGTAGCCATTCGCCGGCGAGCATGATGGCAGTCAGCAGGGCGCCGAACAGCAGGGCGGAGGTCAGATCAAGCGGGTTCTGCTTCAACTCCGGTCGCTTGACCGATGGATGCAGCCGTGCCCGATGCCACATCAGCGCCGCCGGTACGTACAGGAGCACCGTCATTACCGCCAGCGGCCAGAGCAGTGGTGCGAACATGGGCGGATGGATGGCGGTCGCGACCAGCAAGACCCGCGGAAACATGGTGCCGCAGGCGACCAGAATGCCCACGGCGAGCATCGGACTGAGGCCGGGCGTGTGGCGTGACTGACGCGCGAAATGCAGGGTCAGGGCAGTTGAGGAACTCAGGCCCGCAAACAGGCCAGTGAACAGGATGCCTTTTTCCGCACCACCGACCCGGATGGCGAAATAGCCGACGAACGAGATCGAGGCGATCAGCACCACCATCCACCAGATCTGGTAGGGGTTGAGCGCCCCGCCCGGGCCTAGCGGTTCGTTGGGCAAAAGCGGCAGCATCACCGCGCTGATCAGGAGCAGTTTGAACGCTGCGTCCAGTTCGCGCGCCTCGAGTTTCTGCAGCAGGCCGTGAATCTCGTCCTTGTTGTCGAGGATCATCACGGTTGCCACCGCGGCCGCGGTGGCAATGACCACGTCCACGGCCACGGCGATCGCACCGAGGCAGAGGGTGATCAAGAGACCGATGCTGCTGGTGATACCGAAGTCGCGCATTGACTGGGCCCGGGTGCGCCACGCCACCAGGGTGATGGCGGCCACGGCGAGCAGCAGGGCGGGGAAGGCCCAGACGGTGAGCGTCTCGGAAAGCAGGGCCGCCAGGCCGCCGAGCAGGCCCACCAGCGCATGAGTACGGATGCCGGCGATCCGTTCGCCGGGTTCCTGTTCCCGTGCCGACCAGCCGCGCTCCAGACCGATCAATGCACCGAGCAACAGCGCGACGGCGAGCAGCGCCAGTGTCTGGTTTTCCTGAAGAAACTGACTGGTCAGATTGTCCATGCTCACTCCATTGACTACTGTGCCGGCTCAAGCCACCTGTCCGGCGGTGATCCCAAGGCCCAAGCCCGGGCCCAGTGGAACTGTACCCGTGGTGACCGCCCACATCGGCCACCTCCTCGATGAAGAATAGCCCCGGTTGCCCCTGAACTGCCATGATCGGCGAGATAGTACGTGGCCGCGTCCACCGTCCGGGGTGATTTCGTTCAGAGACGTCCTGGCGGACCGGCTGGCTTTTCCATAGTGTTTGATGTGGTGGTGTTCGACCAGTTGGAGCAAGGCCCGCTGCGGATAGCATTTTTGGACGCCCAAGTTGGACAGGCGCGGATTGACCGCGAGAAGCGGGTTCGGGCACTGCGCCGGTTCGAATACCGAGCTGAGATAAGGAGACATTGCACCATGAAGCCTGTTGTTGCTGCTGCCAACCCCGCCAAGGTCACCCTCAAGGCCGGCACCGAGTACTACTGGTGCCGCTGTGGCCGCTCCAAAAGCCAGCCCTTTTGTGATGGCTCACACCGCGGGACCGGCTTCACGCCGCAGGCGTTCACGGCCAGCGAGGACGGTGAGGTCTGGCTGTGTCGATGCAAGCAGACGCATGACGGCCCGTATTGCGATGGCCACCACAAGCAAGTGCCGGCCGAAAAGATCGGCAAGGAGTTCGTGCTCGATGCCAACACCAGCGTCGCGCGTGCCTTCGGCCTGGAGCCGGGGACCGAGCCGGATGCAGACGCCGTGGCCCAAGCGCCGGCGCAAGCCGCGTCGAGCGGTGATGAGGCACCCGCGGCTGTGCCTACGCCCGAAGAGCCCACTGTGGCCTTTATCCACCGGCTGGCACGCGAAGGCCTGAGCCAGCTGGGTCCGTATGGCGAGATGGATGCCATGGGTGTACCGCGCAGCCAGTTGCCGGACTGGAATGACATCCAGTTCATGACGGCGCAGCTGGCCATGCAACCGCTGATGGAAGATGTGGCGGTGGGCACCGAACTGATCATTGGTCCCGAGGCCAGAAAGCCATTGCAGCTGAACATGCCGCTGTTTGTCAGCGACATGAGCTTTGGTGCCCTGTCCGAAGAGGCCAAACTGGCGCTGGCCCAGGGGGCAGAGATGGTCGGCACGGCCATCAGTTCGGGCGAAGGCGGCATGTTGCCCGAAGAACAGCAGGCCAATAGCCGCTACATGCTCGAGTATGCCTCAGCCAAATTCGGCTACAGCGACGACTTGCTGCCGTTGGTGCAGGCCTTTCATTTCAAATGCGGCCAGGCGGCCAAGACCGGCACTGGCGGACATCTGCCCGGCGCCAAGGTGCGGGGCCGTATCGCCGAGATTCGCCAGCTGCCCGAGGGCAAGAATGCCGACTCGCCCCCCACCTTTGCCGACCTGCATACGGTGGATGATTTCGCCCATTTTGCCGACCATGTGCGTGAGCTGACCGGCGGCATTCCGGTCGGTTTCAAGATGAGCGCACAGCACATCGAGCGTGACATCGCCTTTGCCGTACAGGCTGGTGCCGACTACATCATTCTCGATGGCCGTGGCGGCGGTACCGGTGACGCGCCGCTGCTGTTCCGTGACCATATTTCCGTGCCGACCATTCCGGCGCTGGCGCGGGCGCGCCATTGTCTCGACAAGCTGGGCGCCAGTGGTCGGGTCACGCTCATCATCACCGGCGGGCTGCGTACGCATACCGATTTTGCCAAGGCGTTGGCACTGGGCGCCGACGGTATCGCCTTGGCCAATTCGGCCATGCAGGCCGTCGGTTGCGTGGGCGCGCGCATCTGCCACACCAACCGTTGTCCCACCGGGGTCGCCACGCAAGATCCGGCGCTGCGCAAGCGCTTGGATGTGGACGTATCGGCCAAACGACTGGCCACGTTCCTGGAGGCCAGTGTGCAGCTGATGCAGGTGATGGCACGCGCCTGCGGTCATGATCATCTGAACCAGTTTGCCCGCGACGACCTGGCTAGCTGGCACAAGAACATCGCCGAGCTGGCCGGCATCCAGTGGTCCGGTTTCATGCCCGATCGTTGATCAAACCACCTGTCCGGCGGCCACGGCCGAGGCCCAGGCCCACTGGAAATTGTGCCCGCCGAGATGCCCGGTCACGTCGACCACCTCGCCGATGAAGAACAGGCCTGGTTGCTTGTGTGCTTCCATGGTCTGTGAGGAGAGCTCGCGCGTGTCGACTCCGCCCAGCGTCACCTCGGCGGTGCGGTAGCCTTCGGTGCCGGCCGGATGGACGGCCCAGGACTGCAAGGTACTTGCCACTTGCCGGATATCTGCCCGAGCGTACTCCTGCAGCGGTCGCGACCAGTCATGCCATTCACACAATACGCGCGCCAGCCGGCGCGGCAGGTGCTCGTCGAGATACTGCAGGATGGTGCTTTGTGGCCGTTCGGCGCGACGGTTCACCAGATCGGTGTCGACATCGATGCCGGGCAGCAGATCGATCACTAGCGGCTCGCCGGGTTGCCAGAAGCTCGAGATTTGTAGCATCGCCGGCCCCGACAGGCCGCGATGGGTGAACAGCATCGGCTCCTCGAAACGCATGCCGGAAGCGCTTACCGCCACTGGCACGCTCACGCCCGCAAGCGGTGCCAGGCGCTCCTTGAGCGGCGGGTGCAACGTGAAGGGCACCAGGCCGGCGCGAGTGGGCAGCACCTCCAGACCGAACTGGCGCGCGACCTCGTAGCCGAACGGTGTCGCCCCCATGGTCGGGATCGACAGCCCGCCGGTGGCGATCACCAGCGATTCGGTGGTGATTGTTTGTGCCGCCGCGCGCACGCGGTAGCCGCCGTCGTACGGTTCAATCGTATCGACGCCGGTTTGCAGCTGCAGCTCGGCGCCGGCCCATTCGCACTCGGTTTTCAGCATATCGACGATTTCGCGTGCCTTGCCGCTGCAGAACAATTGTCCTGCCGCCTTTTCGGTGTACTCGATGCCATGGCGCTCGACCAGCTCGAGAAAGGCCTGCGGCGGATAGCGTTTGAGCGCGGAGATGCAGAAGCGCGGGTTGGCGGACAGAAACTGCGCCGGCGTGCTGTTGAGGTTGGTGAAGTTGCAGCGCCCGCCGCCGGACATCAGGATCTTCTGCCCGGCCTGGCGGGCGTGCTCGAGCAGCAGCACGCGGCGGCCTCGATAGCCTGCGGTGGCCGCGCACATCAGACCGGCCGCACCGGCGCCAACAATCACCACGTCCACATGCATTGGGGCACCCCGAGGAACTTGAATGACGCGGCATCATAGCAATGCCGTCGCCGGCACCGTCCCATCGGCCGTCAACCCGTACTATGCTGTGCGCTGCATTCGGCCGCCCACCCGCTTTTCCGGAAACGTCATGCTGCCATTTCGTCTGTTTCGCCGGTCCGGCTCGTCCAGTTCAACCGCGGTATCGAACCGTCTGCTCGCGCCGGTGGTGTCGATGCTGTTGCTGGCGTCGCTGTCGACGGCCCTGCACGCCCAGGGCGAACGCCCGGCAACTGCCGTGATCGCCTCGGATGCCGAGCGGCAGACCTGGTCGGACCCGCTCGAGGCCCTCGGCACGGTGCGGGCGGACGAGTCGGTGACTTTGTCGGCGACGGTCACCGAGATCATCCGCGCGGTGCACTTCGAGGACGGCCAGCGGGTGGCGGCTGGTGACCTGCTGGTGCATCTGGAGGATCTCGAAGAGCAGGCTGAACTGGCTGCGGCGCAAGCCCGGCTGGTCGAGCAACGCAATGCCCTTGAACGTGCCCGTGGATTGGTCGAACGCAATCTGGGCGCCCGGGCGGAGCTGGAGGATGCCCGGGCCCGGGTCCAGCAGGCCCAGGCAGAGATCGAGGTGGCCCAGGCTCGTTTGGCGGCCCACCGTGTGCTGGCGCCGTTCGATGGTGTGGTGGGCCTGCGCGACATCAGTCCCGGCATGCTGGTCAGCCCGGGCACGGCGCTGGTCCGGCTCGACAAGCTCGATATCGTCGACGTGGATTTCACCGTGCCCTCGCGCTACCTGGGTGCCGTGGCCCGTGGTCAGACGATCACGGCCAGCACCGATGCCTATCCGGGGCGGCGTTTCAGCGGTCGAGTCACCGGCATTGATAACCGGATCGATCCGGCCACGCGCAGCATCACGCTCCGCGCCCGGATCGAGAATGACGATGGTGCCCTGCGTCCGGGGCAGTTGATGCAGACGCTTCTCGAGCGCGACCGGCGCGAGGTGGTGGCCGTGCCGGAGTCGGTGCTGTTGCCGCAGGGAGAGCACCAGTATCTGTTCGTGATCGACCGGCAGACGGCCACTGTCGAACGCCGCGAGGTCGAGATTGGTGAGCGCCGTGAAGGCTGGGTGGAAGTGATCGATGGGGTCGTGCCGGGCGAGCGGCTGGTGCGCCACGGCATTCAGAAGGTGCGTGATGACGATTTGGTTCGTGTGCTGGATGTCGCTGACGAGGACAACCCGATTCGCGAGATCCTGCGGCGTCATCGCGACGTGCTCGATGCCGAGCGCAGCGAACCGTGATCCTTTCCGACATATCCGTCCGGCGGCCGGTACTCGCCGGCGTGCTGTCGGCCCTGCTGGTCGTCTTTGGCCTGATAGCGCTCGACCGCTTGCCGCTGCAGGAGTACCCGCAGATCGATCCGCCCGTGGTCAGCGTCGACACGCGCTATCCGGGAGCCTCGGCGGCGGTGGTCGAGACACGCATCACGCAGGTGCTGGAAGACCGTATCGCCGGGGTGGAGGGGATCGAGATGATTACCTCCACAAGCGAGGATGGCCGTTCGTCGATCACCGTTGAATTCGCGCTGTCACGTGATCTGGACGCGGCGGCGAACGACATCCGCGATCGCATCAGCGGCGCGCTCAACAATCTGCCCGAGGAGGCCGATCCGCCGGAGGTGGAAAAGGCGGATTCCTCCAGTGAGGTGGTGCTGTGGCTGGGCCTGTCTGGCGAGGAGTATTCCATCGCCGAGCTGACCGATTACGCCGAGCGCTATCTGGTGGATCGCTTTTCGGTATTGCCCGGCGTGGCGCGCGTGCGCGTCTCGGGTGGCCAGACCTATTCGATGCGTGTCTGGCTCGATCGGCAGGCGCTGGCGGCCCACGGACTTTCGGTCAGCGGTATCGAATCCGCGTTGCGGGCCGAGAACGTCGAGCTGCCGGCCGGCTCGATCGAGTCGCGTGAGCGCCAGTTCATCGTCCGTCTGCCGCGCAACTTCGAGACGGCCGCGGATTTTCGTGATCTGGTGGTCAAGCGCGGCGAGCGTGGTCACCTGGTACGACTTTCCGATGTCGCCCGGGTGGAGGTCGGCGCCGTCGAGACCCGCAGCATCTTCCGCGAGAATGGTGTGCCGCGCGTGGGGCTTGGCATGATCAAGCAGTCGACCGCCAACGTGCTGGAGATCGCCCGGGGGACGAAGGCCGAACGCGAGCGGCTGCTCGGTACGTTGCCTGACGGGATGACGCTCAATCTGAGTTATGACACCTCGGTGTTCGTCGAGAGTGCCGTGGGCCAAGTGGTCTCGACCCTGTTCATCGCCATCGGGCTGGTGGTCCTGACCATCTTCCTGTTCCTGGGCAACCTGCGTAGCACCCTGATCCCGGCGATCACCGTGCCCATCGCCCTGATCAGCACCTTTGCGGCCTTGTACCTGTTCGGTTTCACCATCAACCTGCTGACGTTGCTGGCGCTGGTGCTGGCGATCGGCCTGATCGTCGACGATGCCATCGTGGTGCTGGAGAACGTCAATCGCCGTATCCAGGAATACGGCGAGACACCGTTGGTCGCCGCCTTCCTGGGCACGCGGCAGATCGCCTTTGCGGTGGTGGCGACCACCCTGGTGCTGGTGGCGGTGTTTCTGCCGCTGTCCTTTCTGGAAGGGGATATCGGCCGCCTGTTCTCCGAGTTTGCGTTGACGCTTGCCGCAGCGGTCATCATCTCGAGTTTTCTCGCCCTTACGCTCACGCCGATGATGGCCTCAAAAATCCTCGGACCGCGTGAACAGTCCGGGCGACTGGCCGTGACGGTGCAGTCGCTGCTCGATAGCAGTCGGCACGGCTACCGCGTGGCTCTGCGCTGGGCGTTGCGGCTGCGCTGGCTGGTGGTGGTGCTGTTCCTCGGCGCGATCGCGGCCACGCTGTGGCTGGCCGATCAATTGCCGCGCGAATACACGCCCACCGAGGACCGCGGCACGTTCTTCATCGTGGTCAATGGGCCCGAGGGGGCGAGTTTCGACTTCATGCTCGATTACATGGATGAGATCGAGGCCCGGCTCGAGCCATTGCTTGAGTCGGGTGAGGCCGAGCGGGTCCTGATCCGCGCCCCGCTGGGCTGGGGCAATATCGAGAACTTCAATACCGGATTCGCCATCGTGACCCTCGATGACTGGGCCGATCGGCGTTCCGGCTGGGCGGTCATGGAGGAGGTGCGCAGGTTGGTTGCCGATCTGCCGGGAGTGCGTGCCTTCCCGGTGATGCGCCAGGGTTTTGGTCAGCGGGTGCAAAAACCGGTGCAGTTCGTGCTTGGTGGCGGCGAGTTCGAGGAGCTGGCGCAGTGGCGCGACCTGCTGTTCGACCACATTCGAGAGCACAACCCGCGACTGACCGGGCTGGACTCCGATTACAAGGAAACCCAGCCGCAACTCAAGGTCGAAATCAACTACGATCGGGCCGCCGACCTTGGCGTGACGGTGACCGAGATCGGGCGGACACTCGAGACCCTGCTGGGCGGGCGTACCGTGACGCGTTACGTCGATGACGGCGAGGAATACGACGTGATCCTCGAAGGCGAGCGGGACAGCCAGCGCAGCCCGCGGGCAATCGACAATATCTACGTGCGTTCCGCGACCAGCAGTGAGCTGATCCCGCTGGGCAGTCTGGTCAGCCTGACCGACTTTGCCGGGCCGGCCACACTCAACCGTTTCAACCGGATCCGTGCCATCACCATCGAGGCCGATCTGGCCGATGGTTACCCGCTGGGTGAGGCATTGACCTATCTCGAGGAAACCGTCGACGAGATCCTGCCGCCCGAGGCCCAGACCGACGTCAAGGGCCAATCGCGCGACTACCGCGAGGCGGGCGGGGCGACCGTGTTCATCCTGGTGCTCGGGACGCTGGCGGTATTCCTGGTCCTGGCCGCGCAGTTCGAGAGCCTGATTCATCCCTTCGTTATTATGCTGACCGTGCCGTTGGCGATCCTGGGGGCGCTGCTGGGTCTGTATTTCACCGGTCTGTCACTCAATATCTACAGTCAGGTCGGGTTGGTGATGCTGGTTGGATTGGCGACGAAGAACGGCATTCTGATCGTCGAGTTTGCCAACCAATTGCGCGATCAGGGCCAGGCATTCGCCGAGGCACTTGAGGAGGCAGCGGCCACCCGTCTGCGCCCGATCCTGATGACGGCGGTCACCACCATGGCCGGCTCGATTCCGCTGATCGTCTCCAGTGGCGCAGGCTCGGAGACGCGCCTGGTGATCGGGACCGTGATCCTTGCCGGCGTGGCCCTGGCCACCGTGCTGACCCTGTTCGTCGTACCGGTCGCGTATGATCTGCTTGCCCGCCGGACCGGGTCGACTGGGGATGTGGGACGGCGGTTGGAGCGAGAGATGAGAGACGATCCTGTCGTCTGATTTTTTTTGGTACGGATGGGGCTCGCATGCCGTTTGCGTGACATGGAACGCGATGTCGATTCGTACGTGGTGGAACTGTTTCACGCGCCGGTCTACCGGCGAGGCATAAATTGGCCGTCGTACCCGGCGCGCGAGTCGATTTTCTTGCTTGTCCAAGAAAACCGACGAAAAGAAGACACCCCGATGCCTTGGCCCTGCGGGCCTGATAGTCGCGGATGGCATCCGCGACTATCAGGCCCGCGAACAAGTGATTGCGGACGGGTCGGTTCGACGCGACTTCCTGTCGCGGCGAACCTCTGGCCGGCGCCCCTGCCGGCCAGACCCTGCAACCACTTGTCCGCGAGGCAAGACACAGGCGGACTCGACTCTTCGGTTAAGCCGAGAGTGCAAGCTTGGAGCAGCAGCTTCCCTGGAGATTTGAGTCACGCCACCCGATAGCTGGGCACCAGATCCCCTTGCGTTCTGCCTCGCGGCCGGCGGTTGGCTCGGGGTCGGAGCGACAGGGACGTCGCTCCGAGGCTCGCCGTGACAGGAAGTCACGTCGAGCCGGCCCCGAAGCCGGCCGCCGGTTGCGAGGCTTCGAGTCCGGACGTTGTCCGGGCTCGAAGGCCCGAAGGGCCAGGACGTCGGGGTGCCTTTCTTTTTTCCGCTTTTCTTGGGCAAGCAAGAAAAGGGGGCTCGCGCGCCATGCATGGAGAGAAAACAGTGCCTCTCCACGCGACCGGCGCGTGAAATCGTTCCACCGTGTCTGACTCATTCCCCGTTCCATGCCGGGCACCCGGCATGCGAAACTTTCCACACCGTTACATTACGGATTGACTGGAAGCCTTAACTGGCCACTCAACTCAAACCACGGAAACCACATGACTATCTGGGTCGACGCCGACGCCTGTCCCGTTCCCATCAAGCAGATGCTGTTCCGTGCCGCGGATCGTGTCGGCGTGGAGGTAGTGCTGGTGGCCAATCACGCCATGGCCGTGCCGCGCTCCAGGCGGGTGCGCTTCATGCAGGTGGCAGCGGGGTTCGATGTCGCCGACAATGCGATTGTCGAGGCGGCCGAGGCCGGGGATCTGGTCATCTCGGCGGACATCGAGCTGGCGGCCGAGGCACTTGCCAAGGGTGCGGCGGTAATCGGCCCGCGCGGCGAGGTGTTTTCCAGCGAGTCCATTCGCAGCCGGCAGGTGCAGCGTGAATTCATGCAGACGCTGCGCGAGAGCGGGGTGGTTACCGGCGGGCCCGCGCCACTGGCTCCGCGTGACAAGCAGGCCTTCGCCAGCGCCCTGGAGCGTTGGCTCAATCAATACCAACGCGAGAACCGTCCATGACATTGCGACAGATCATCCTGGATACCGAGACCACCGGCATGCCGGTCGAGGAAGGGCATCGGCTGGTCGAAATTGGCGCAGTCGAGCTGATCGAACGGCGCCTGACGGACAACAATTACCACCAGTACGTCAATCCGGACCGTGCGGTGGACCCCGGAGCCTATGCCGTCCACGGGTTGTCCAATGACTTCCTGGCAGACAAGCCAAGCTTCGCCGAGGTGGCCGAGGAATTCCTCGCTTATGTGCGCGGAGCGGAGCTGGTCATCCACAATGCAGAGTTCGACGTGGGCTTTCTCGACGCCGAGCTGAAGCAAGCCGGGCATGCGCCGTTGAGCGAGCATGTCGAGCTGGTCACTGACTCGCTCGCCATCGCCCGCCAGAAGCACCCGGGGCAGCGCAATAGCCTCGATGCGCTGTGCCGTCGCTACCAGATCGACAACTCCGAGCGCACCCTGCATGGGGCGTTGTTGGACTCCGAGATCCTCGCCGATGTCTATCTGGCCCTGACTGGTGGCCAGTGGGACTTGTCTTTTGACAATCCAGCAGAAGCGGCCGCGGCAGGTCGGGCGGCGCTCGGCACAATCCCTGCTGATCGACCCAGGCTGCGCGTGATTGCCCCCGAGGCGGCGGCGGTGGCGGCTCATGCCGAGTGGGTCGAGCGGCTCCGGCAGGCCGATGAACGATTCGTCTGGCCACGAGAGTAGTCTGCGAGACCAGGCTGGGCGCGCCCGCCACTGAAGGTAAAGAGGCGAGCGGTATGGAAAAACATACCGGTTCGCCGAGTCGGGTACTTCCTTGTTACTATGCGGCTTACGGAGTGTGTCGGCCCCGCCGGCACGGTCCCCGGAACGCACGGTAGGTGGCCTTGACCGAATATATTCTCATTCTGATCAGTACCATTTTGGTCAACAACTTCGTTCTGGCGAAGTTTCTCGGCCTGTGCCCGTTTCTTGGGGTATCGAACAAGGTCGAGACCGCCATCGGCATGTCACTGGCGACGACTTTCGTGCTGACGCTTTCGGCGATCGCCAGTTACATCACGCATGCCTGGCTGCTCGAGCCGTTGGGGCTGGAATACCTGCGCACCATCATGTTCATCGTGGTGATTGCGGTGGTGGTCAACTTCACCGAGATGATGGTCAGGAAGACCAGCCCACTGCTGCACAATGTGCTGGGCATCTACCTGCCGCTGATTACCACCAACTGCGCCGTGCTGGGCGTGGCCCTGCTGAACGTCCAGGAAGCGAACAATTTCGTCCAGTCGGCGTTGTACGGCTTTGGTGCTTCAGTGGGCTTCTCGATGGTGCTGATCTTGTTTTCTGCTCTGCGCGAGCGGCTGGCCGCGGCTGATGTACCGGCGGCCTTCCAGGGTGTGCCGATTGCCCTGGTTACGGCCGGGTTGATGGCGCTGGGCTTCATGGGCTTTGCCGGGATGGTGACTGTCTGATGTGGTTGGCAATCCTTCTTGCCGTTGGGCTGGCGATCCTGTTTGGGGTGTTGCTGGGACTGGCGGCACAGTTCTTTCGTGTCGAGGGCAATCCGCTCGTTGACCGGATTGATAGCCTCTTGCCGCAGACCCAGTGTGGTCAGTGCGGCTATCCTGGCTGTCGGCCGTACGCCGAGGCATTGGCCAAGGGCGAAGAGGACATCAATCGCTGCCCGCCGGGTGGTGAGTCGACCATCCGCGATCTTGCTGACCTGCTGAATGTCGAGTTCAAGCCGCTGGACGACGAACTCGAGGTCCAGGAGGTCAAGATGCTGGCGGTCATCGACGAGGAGGTCTGTATTGGCTGCACCAAGTGCATCCAGGCCTGCCCGGTGGATGCGATTCTCGGCGCAGCCAGGCAGATGCACACGGTGATCGAGGACGAATGCACCGGCTGCGAGCTGTGCGTCGAGCCCTGCCCGGTGGACTGCATCGACATGGTGCCGGTCGAGGAAGGGGTGGAGGCCTATCGCTTCCCGATGCCTGAGTCTGCCCATCCGGAACCTACCCGCGGCCCGGGCGCCCGACACGGGACACTGGTCAATGCCTAAGGTGAAGGCGACGGTTTCCCCGGGGTTGTACGGCTTTCATGGCGGGTTGGTCCTCGAGGGGCACAAGGCCCCGGCCTGTGAGCGCCCGATTGCCGAGATGCCGCTGGTCGACGAGTACATCCTGCCGTTGCACATGCATATCGGCGCACCGGCCATCCCGGTGGTTGCGGTCGGCGATCGCGTCCGCCGTGGACAGCTGCTGGCCCGTCCCGACGATTTCATTTCCGCGGCCATCCACGCGCCGACCTCCGGGGTGATCAAGGCGATCGAGCCGCGCGGGTTGCCGCATCCGGGCGGGCTGTCGGCACAGAGCATCATCCTGGCTGCCGATGGCGAGGACCGTGAGGCCGAGCTGCTCGAGCCCTGGCCGGACTACTGGAATCGCAATCCGGTCGAGATCCGCGCGCGTCTGCGTGAGGCGGGCATTGTCGGGCTGGGTGGCGCAGTGTTCCCGACTGCGGTCAAACTCGCGACGGCCACCCCGGGCGGAATCGAGACGCTAATACTCAATGGGGCAGAATGCGAGCCCTATATCTCCTGTGATGATCGGTTGATGCAGGAAGCGCCCGAGAGCATCCTGCGCGGTGCGCAGATGCTGATGCACGCCGTCGGTGCAGCCCGCTGTCTGATCGGCATCGAGGACAACAAGCCACGCGCGGTTGAGGCCCTGCAGGCCGTGATCGACCGATTGGCGGCCGACGAGGGTGAAGAGCGTCTCTCGATCCGGGTGGTGCCGAGCATCTATCCGGCTGGTGGCGAGAAACAACTGATCCGGACACTCACCGGCATCGAGGTGCCACGCAACCGCCACGCGACCGACTACCAGATGCTGTGCCTGAACGTGGGCACGGTGGCCAACAGCTGGCATGCAGTGACCGAGGGCCAACCGTTGATCGAGCGCGTGGTGACGGTGACTGGTGGCGGGGTGGCCGAGCCACGCAATTTCCGCGTGCGTATCGGTACGCCGATGGCGCAAGTGATCGAGGCGGCCGGCGGCTACACCGATGGGGTCGACCGATTGCTGATGGGTGGGCCGATGATGGGGTTCGCCCTGCACAGCGACCAGATACCAGTGGTCAAGGCCACCAACTGCCTGCTGGCCCTGCGCCCGGTCGATCGTGATCCCGAGCCTCCAGCGCAGCCCTGCATCCGCTGCGCACGCTGCTCGGATGCCTGTCCGGTAGACCTGCTGCCGCAGCAGCTCTATTGGTACGCTCGCGCCCAGCAGTTCGAGCGCAGCCTTGAGCATCATCTGTTCGATTGCATTGAGTGTGGTGTCTGTTCGGCGGTCTGCCCGTCGCATATCCCGCTGGTGCAGTACTTCCGCTACGCCAAGACCGAGATCTGGTCTGCTGAACGCGAGAGGGCCAAGGCCGAACACGCCCGGCGACGATTCGAGTTCCACAACGAGCGGATCGAGCGGCAGAAGGCCGAACGTGAGGCCGCCTTGGCGAAAAGGCGCGCTGCCATCCAGGCTGCCCAGGAAAAGGCCGCCCGGAAAAAAGCAGTCCAGGAAAAAGAAGCCCAGGAAAAAGAGGCTCAAGGAAAAGTAGCCCAAGAAGAAACAGTTCAGACAAAGCCTGCCGCCAAACAGACCAGCGACCTGGCCGGAGAGGGCGCCAAGACGGCGAAGGCCGGATCTCCCGAGCGAGCGGAGGGGGTTGCCGCGGAAGGCAAGAAAGACCCGGAAGGCCAAAAAGACAAGGAAGGCCAAAAAGACAAGAAAGACGGTGACAAGTCGGCCGTCGCGCTCAGCATCGAGGCCGCTCGTGCCCGAGTGCGGGCGCGCAAGGCCCGAGCGCAGCAAGACGATCAGCCTGACAGTGATAAAGAGACGGCAGCGCCACCCTCGACCGAATCGACCGACCAACCGGGAGAGTCGTCATGAAATTCTCGGTGAAGACCTCGCCACATGTCGAGGCGTCCTCGAGCGTGGCCGAGGTGATGACCACCGTGCTGTGGGCGTTGCTGCCAGGTACGGTGGCTGCCGTCTGGCTGCTCGGCTGGGGCGTGCTGGTCAACGTCCTGTTCGCTGTCGGTGCGGCCTGGCTGGCCGAAGCGCTGATGCTGTGGTTGCGGGCGCGGCCGTTCCGGCCGGCGTTGACCGACCGTTCGGTGCTGATCACCGGCTGGATACTGGCGCTGTGTCTGCCCAACCTTGCCCCCTGGTGGCTGCCGGTGGTGGGGGCAGTCTTTGCCGTAGTGGTAGCCAAACAGCTCTACGGAGGCATCGGCTACAACCTGTTCAATCCGGCCATGGTCGGTTACGTGGTGCTGTTGGTTTCGTTTCCCGAGGCGATGACCCGCTGGGGTGCGCCGGTCGAGGGCGGTGCAGCCAGCCTGTCATTCGCCGAGGCGCTGCAATGGAGTCTGTTTGGCCTGCTGCCGGCTGGCATGGGATTTGATGCCTTGAGTCAGGCCACGCCACTCGACCAGTGGCGAATGTTGGTCACCCAGGGTGGCGAGATAGCGGGTGCGGGTGCCTCGATCTGGCAGGCCGGTGGCTGGTCACTGTGGCTGAATTTCGCCTTTCTCGTCGGTGGCGCCTGGATGCTCCATCGTAATGCGATCCGCTGGCATATTCCGGTGGCGATGGTGGCTGGCGTGCTGGTGACCGCGGGCCTCCTGTGGGGCATCAATCCCGAGCGTTTTGCCGATCCGTTGTTTCACCTGATCAGTGGTGGGGTCATCTTCGGTGCGCTGTTTGTTGCCACCGACCCGGTGACTTCCTCGACCACCCCGCGTGGGCGATTGGTGTTCGGTTTCGGTATCGGCATGTTGGCGGTACTTATTCGCAGCTTCGGCAACTACCCTGATGGGGTGGCGTTTGCGGTACTGCTGATGAATCTGGCGGTGCCGCTGATCGACTACTACACGCAGCCGGCCGTCTTCGGCCGCAAGGGCCGAGCTGACCCCGCTGGAGAGCAGCGTCCGTGAGGGACCTGGAGCTGCGCCGTGTCGTCATCACCGCGGTGATCCTGGCGGTGTACTTCGGTCTGGGAGTGGGGTTTGTCGCCTACACGCAGCAGAAGACGGTCGATCAGATTGAGCTCAACCGTCAAGCGGTGCTGCTCGGGCAGATCATGGCAGTGCTTTCCGGCCGAGCGCATGACAATAACCCGGCCGAGGATGCGTTCCTGCTGCCCGACCCCGAGGCCCTGGGTCTTGGCAAACCGGTGCTCGAGTCGGCCGGACTGAACGACGGATCGAACTCGCTGTCAGCTGAGGAACGCGAGCGGGCGATGGCGGCCGGGCAGCTTGGTTTTCGTGCCCGCGAGGGTGACGAGGTCACCGCCGTGGCGATCCCGGTCGTGACCCGTCGCGGCTACAGTGGTGATATCCGCTTGCTGGTCGGGGTGTGCCCGGAAGGAGAGGTCATTGCAGTACGGGTGCTCGAGCAGAGCGAGACCCCCGGGCTGGGCGACAAGATCAAGGCCGACAAGACCGACTGGATTTTCGGCTTCGCCGGGCGCCGGCTGGGCGACCCGCCGGTCGAATGGTGGGCCGTGAAGAAGGACGGCGGTGTGTTCGATCAGTTCACCGGGGCGACGATCTCGCCACGGGCGGTGGTGGCAGCGGTCAAAGATGTGCTGCTGTACGTGCGTGAGCATCGACAGCAGCTGTTTGAGTATCCGCCGCGCACCGATCAAAGCCCGCCGAAGAACGGTCAAGGGGAGGAGCATGACGATGAGTGACCCGCGCCTATCCGAGCTTGCCCTCGACGGGCTGTGGAAGAACAACCCGGCCCTGGTGCAGGTGCTGGGGCTGTGCCCGTTGCTGGCCATCTCCAATACCACGATCAACGCCATCAGTCTGGCGATCGCCACCCTGGTGACCCTGGTGGTGTCCAACGGCGTGGTCTCGCTGATTCGTGACTGGGTGCGGCCGGAAGTGCGCCTGCCGGTCTACGTCATGGTGATCGCCTCGACGGTCACCGTGATCGAATTGATCATGAATGCGCATTTCCATTCGCTCTACAACACGCTCGGTATCTTCATCCCGCTGATTGTGACCAACTGCATCATCATTGCTCGGGCCGAGGGCTTTGCGTCACGACAGGCATTTGGCCTGTCGGTGTTCGATGGCATCGTGATGGGCATGGGCTTCGGGCTGGTGCTGATCGCGCTGGGCGGCATGCGGGAGCTGATCGGCTTTGGCACCCTGCTGGCCGGGGCCGACCAGCTGTTCGGCCCGGTAGCGGTCGACTGGGGTCTGCGGGTGCTGCCGGAACAGATGACCTTCCTGCTGGCGCTGATGCCACCGGGGGCCTTTATCGGCCTTGCGTTGCTGATCGCCCTCAAGCAGGCAATCGACCAGCGTTCGGCGCGCCGAGTGCGGGCCGCCCAGGCCGCCCGTAGTGGTGAGCCGACCGCCGAGCCTATCGGCTGAGCCGGCAGCTGAGCATGGCAGCGGCCACCTCAGGCTGCTGCTATATTCCCATTTTGCGATGTCCCGTTCGGACATTGCTCCCCGTCGACTGGCGGGGTAATTTCCTGAATCGTCCCCAATCCAAGGAGAAAGGCATGGCTGCAGAGATCAAGATCGAGGAGCTCGAATACCGTTCGGATGAGCTGATCATGAAAGGCATGGTTGCCTTCGACGCCAATGCCGCCGGGCCGCTCCCAGCGGTGCTGGTGGTGCCGGAGTTCTGGGGGCGAAGCGCCTATATGGAAAAGCGTGCCCGCGACATGGCCGAGGCCGGCTACGTCGGTTTTGCCATCGACCTCTATGGTGACGGCAAGGTGGCCGGGGATGCTGACGAGGCCACCGAGCAGATGAACCTGGCCCTGTCGGACTTCGACGTCCTCAAGACTCGCTACCGTCTCGCGATCGACGCGATCAAGCGCCATGATGCCGTTGATGCCGAACGATTGGGCGCGATCGCCTACTGTTTCGGTGGAGCGGTCAGCCTGAGCATGGCTCGCCAGGGCGTCCATCACGATGCCTTGGTGACCTTCCATGCCGCCATCGATGGTCTGGCGCCGGTTGCCGGCCGGGTCGACACGCCGACCTGGATCTTCACCGGCGAGGAGGACCCGTTGGCCGACCCGGCCGAGGTCGAGCGCGTCGCCGAGGAGATGCGCGCGGCTGGTGCCGAAGTGCATGTCACCCGTTATCCGGGGATCACTCACGGCTTCACCAACCCGGGTGCCGATGACAATGCGCGGCGCTTCGGTCTGCCGCTATCCTATAATGAAGCCACCGACCAGGACTCCTGGGCGAAGACACTCGATTTCTTCGCCGACAAGCTTGGCTGACAGCCGTTTCATCTTGGGCGGGCTGGCAGCACTGTTCTCGTGATGGACAGAGAACATCTCACCCTGATCGAACATCATTCTTGCCAGCCACCAGGCCACCACCAGGCCAGGTCCTGGCTCGGGTTACACTGCCCGCCGAACTAACCACCGACGTCACCCAGGGATGCCATGCACTCGGCCAACTACATCAGCACCATTGACCGCTATCACGAGCAGTCGCGTCCCATTCGGAGTTTGATCGAGTCGATCATCACCGGCATCGGCGAGCCGCGGTTGCTCACCGACCAGGTCGCCCTGCACTCGGTCACGGAGAAGCTGATCGATCTGTATCCGTTCGTGGACCTTGTCTATCTGCTTGACGAGAATGGGGTGCAGATCGCCGAATTTGGTGCAGACGAGAGCGGCGACGTCAGCCAGGTCATGGGGCGTGGCCAGGGCCTGGATCGCAGCGAACGGCCGTATTTCAAGTTCGCCAAGTCGGACACGCATGTCCATCTCACCGAACCCTATCTGTCCTCGGTCTCGCCGGAACTGTGTATCTCGGCGACGCTTCGTATCGAACAAGAGGGGCGTATCGGTTATCTCGTCATCGACGTCGATCTCGCGGCCATGATCAGCTTCCTGTTCGGCGACACCCTACGGCGTCGCATCGAGCCGTTTTTTCGCGTACTTTACGGTCTGTTTGCCGCGGCCATGCTGCTGGTGGCCGGCGTGCTGTTCTACAGCAGCATGAGCGAACTGGTCCATGCCCTGATGGAGCCCGGCTGGGCAGCCGAGCTGCAATTCAAGCCATTTGAGGTGATCGTCGTGCTGACGTTGGCCATGGCGATCTTCGATCTGGCCAAGACGATGTTCGAGGAGGAGGTGCTGCTGGAAAAAGACCTCCATCGGCATAGTACGACCCGACGAACGATGACCCGTTTTGTCGCCGCGATCCTGGTCGCGATCCTGATCGAGGGGCTGCTGACCATGTTCAAGGTATCCATGGGCTATTCCGAACAGGGCGGTGTGGCCACGCTGATGGTGTTCTCGGCCGCGGCCCTGTTGGTCGCTCTTGGCCTGTACGTGTACCTTGGGGCGCTTGCCGAAAAGGCGCTGCTGGGCAAGAGTGGTCACCGCCAGCAGCTGCGTGACCAGCACGAGGACTACTGACTCCCCCGCCACTGGAAGGACCGCGCCATGACGGCATTCGGCCCCTTGATGATTGATCTGGCCGGCCCCGAGATCACGACCGCCGACCGCCGCCGGTTGCTACATCCGTCGGTGGGCGGGGTGATTTTTTTCGCCCGCCACTTCGAGAATCGCGCCCAGATTTCCGACCTGATCGCGGAAATCCGCGCCCTGCGCCGACCGCAGCTGTTGATCGCGGTCGACCAGGAGGGCGGCCGTGTGCAGCGTTTCAAGGGCGACGGCTTTCTGCCGCTGCCGGCGATGGGGCGCATTGGTGAACTGTTTGCCGAGGATCGACAGGCCGGACTTGCCGCGGCACGGTCATTGGGCTGGCTGATGGCCACGCAGTTGCGTGTTGTGGGGGTCGATCTGAGCTTCGCTCCGGTGCTTGATCTCGATCGCGGCATCAGTGGCGTGATCGGGGATCGAGCCTTCGATGCGCGCCCCGAGGTGGTAATTGAATTGGCGAGCGCCTGGACCGACGGCATGCAGGCCGCTGGCATGGCCGCAGTGGGCAAGCACTATCCCGGCCATGGCGCAGTGGCGGCTGATTCCCATATTGCCTATCCGATCGATGCCCGGCCGTTGGCGACGATTGAACAGACTGACCTGCGCCCATTCCGGGTGATGGCCGAGCGCTTGATTCCCGGCCTGATGGTTTCCCACGTGATCTACCCGGCGGTCGATGAGCTGCCAGCTGGCTTCTCGCCGGTCTGGCTGCGCGAGATCCTGCGCGAGCAGTGGGGTTACCAGGGAGCGGTGTTCAGTGATGACCTGACCATGGTGGCGGCCTCAGCGATCGGTGAAATCGAGGCCCGGGTCGAACAGTGCCTGGTCGCGGGCGTGGACATGGCGCTGATCTGCAATCACCCCGAATGGGTCGATCGGGTGCAGGAGTCGTTGGATTTTGAGCCAAGCCCCGAGGGCGCGGTGCGGCTGAGCCGAATGTTCGGCCAGGGCCCGGTGCCGGCTGTAGAACGACTGACTCGCTCAGCGCAGTACGCCGAGGCTGTCCGATGGATTGAGCGCCTCGGTATCGACGAGTCTGATTACCCCTGATGAGTCAGGGACGGTGCGGCGAGCGGCCTGAATGCAGGTTGCCGTGCTTGCAATCGGGGAGCAGGCCATAGATCGTGCAGAGCTTCCCTTGTCGGCGAGCGCATGGATTACCATGCCTGCTTTCATCATTTTGTCTGGTATTCATCCGCCTGTGAGCAGCGCGTGCATGCCGGGCGTGAACTGTTGATCGTTTCGGGAGAGGGCTGACGTGCATTTGGCTATTATCGGTGGGACCGGGTTGTCCCAGATCGAAGGCATCGAGGGCGTGCGCCACCAAGTGGTTTCGACGCCATACGGTGAGCCCTCCGGGCCCCTGTCCATCGGTCGGATGCAGGGTTGTAACGTGGTGTTTTTGCCGCGTCACGGCTATAACCACCGTATTCCCCCGCACCAGATCAACTATCGCGCCAACATCTGGGCCCTGCGCGAGCTTGGGGTCGACGGGATTCTTGCCATGTCCGCTGTCGGCGGTATCAATCCGGACATGGGGCCGGGCACGCTGCTCGTACCCGACCAGCTGATCGACTACACCTGGGGCCGACCGTCGACCTACTACGAAGGGGATCTCGACACGGTCACCCACGTTGATTTCACCTATCCCTATGATCAGTCCCTGCGCCAGGCCTTTCTCAGGGCCGGTGAGGTGTTTGGTCTCCCGATGATCGACGGCGGCACCTACGGCGCCACGCAGGGGCCGCGCCTGGAGACGGCGGCTGAAATTCGAAAACTAGAACGCGATGGCTGTGACGTGGTGGGCATGACCGGCATGCCCGAGGCCATCCTGGCCCGTGAGGCGGGGATCAAGTACGCCAGCCTAAACGTGGTGGGCAACTGGGCTGCGGGTGTTCATGAAGGCGAGGCGGCTTCGATGGAAGAAGTCGAGAAGACGCTCTCGCTCTTGATGCGTCAGGCCCGCAAGGTGCTCAGGCAGATTCTGAACGACGAGGACCGTCTGCTCGCCGGCTGAGACGTCCTTTCTGTTGTACTGCACTGGCTCCTGACAGGCGAGGGCCGGCAGGGTAAAATGCCCGACTAATCATCCAGATCGCCGCCCGGTGTGCCCGAGGAACGGGTCGCGCGGCGACGTGTCATTCAAGCGAGATCCTCATGATGCATCAAAACCGCTACACCGGTCTGCTCGATCGGTATCGTGACCGCCTGCCGCTGTCCGACGACACCCGTCTGATAAGCCTGGGCGAGGGTGCCACACCGCTTATCCGGTTGCAGAACCTGCCCAAGCTGTTGGGGCATGCGGTGGAGATCTACGCCAAGTACGAGGGGCTCAACCCGACCGGTTCATTCAAGGACCGTGGCATGACCATGGCGGTCACCAAGGCGGTCGAGGAAGGCTCCAAGGCCATCATCTGTGCCTCGACCGGCAACACGTCGGCCTCTGCCGCCGCCTATGCCGCCCGTGCCGGCATCACCGCTTTCGTCATTATCCCGGACGGCAAAATTGCGGTAGGCAAGCTTGCTCAGGCGATGATGTACGGTGGAACCATCCTGCAGATCCGTGGCAACTTTGACGATGGCATGCGCCTGGTCAAGGAAGTCGCCGAGCAGGCACCGGTGACCATCGTCAACTCGGTCAACCCGTACCGTCTGCAGGGGCAGAAAACCGCCGCCTTCGAGATCATCGAAGAGCTGGGGCGTGCCCCCGATTACCACTGCCTGCCGGTGGGCAATGCGGGCAACATCACTGCTCACTGGATCGGCTACAGCGAATATTCGGCCACCTCCGGCGAGCAGGTAACCGAGGCCTGCGCCTACTGCGACGGCAAATGTCCGTACGCCGGCGGCTCGGTTAGCAACCGGCCGAAAATGGTCGGCTACCAGGCCAGTGGCTCGGCGCCGTTTTTGCGTGGCGAAATGGTCGATGACCCGGAGACCGTTGCCACCGCAATCCGTATCGGTCATCCGCAGAGCTGGGATCGCGCCTGGAAGGTGATGGAGGAGTCGGGAGGCTGGTTCGCCGAGGTCTCGGATGCCGAGATCCTCGCCGCTCAGCGTCTGCTGACCCAGCACGAAGGCATCTTCTGTGAGCCGGCCTCTGCCGCCTCGCTCGCCGGTCTGATCAATGACCTCAAGGCCGGCAAGATTCCGGACGGCTCAAGCATCGTGCTGACCTTGACGGGCAATGGTCTCAAGGATCCGGACAGCGCGATCAGCCAGTGCACCGGTGAGGTGGTCGACTGTGACACGGCCGCCATGGTAACGGTTGATGCCGATCTCGAGTCGGTGCGCAACGCGATCCTCGGCTTCATGGACTGAGACTTCATGGGCTGAGGCTTGATGAATTGATCACCGGCCGATCGGGAGCCGCATGACGGCATTTGCCTCGAGCCCCGCCATTGCCGTGACCCCTGTCAGCTGGACCGCAATCCAGCTGACAGGGGTTTTCTTTCGCCAGGCGCGGTGATCGCCTATGCTCTCTGCGGGGCCTGCGAGCTGATTTTCTTGGGAGCGATCGATGAGCGAGCCTAATCAGGGTGAGGCCAATCAAGGAGAAGTGATATCCGTGCGCGGCAGCGTCGTCGAGGTACGTTTCAAACACCGCCTGCCGCCAATTTTCACCCTGCTGCGCGCCGGCCGGGAGGGGAAGATCGTGATCGAGGTATTGCTGCAGTCGGCTGCGGACCGTGTGCGTGGCGTGGCGCTCACGCCGACGCAGGGTCTGCAGCGTGGCGCTGTTGTCACGGATACCGGTGGGCCACTACAGGCCCCGGTGGGCGAGGCGGTGCTCTCGCGCATGCTGGATGTCTTCGGCAACACCATCGACCGCGGCCCGCCGCTGGACGATGTGCAATGGCGCTCGGTCCACCGGTCGCCGCCGCCCCTGGAGCGCCGCTCCACCCACTCGGAGATCTTTGAGACCGGCATCAAGGCCATCGATGTGCTGATGCCGATGGAGCGCGGCGGCAAGGCCGGCCTGTTCGGCGGGGCCGGGGTGGGCAAGACCGTGCTGCTCACCGAAATGATCCACAATGTGATCGGGCAGCAGGAGGGGGTGAGCATCTTCTGCGGCATTGGTGAGCGCAGTCGCGAGGGCGAGGAGCTCTACCGGGAGATGAAAGAGGCCGGGGTGCTCGGTGGCATGGCGATGGTCTTCGGCCAGATGAACGAGTCGCCCGGCAGTCGGTTTCGGGTCGGGCACACGGCGCTGACCATGGCGGAGTATTTCCGTGACGACGAGCACCGCGACGTGTTGCTGCTGATTGACAACATCTTCCGTTTCATCCAGGCGGGCGCCGAGGTCTCGGCCCTGATGGGGCAGATGCCGTCGCGGCTGGGTTACCAGCCGACCATGAGCACGGAGCTGGCCGCGCTGCAAGAGCGCATCGCCAATACCGATGCCGGTGCGATCACCTCGATCCAGGCAGTCTACGTGCCGGCGGACGATTTCACCGATCCGGCCGCGGTACATACCTTCTCGCACCTGTCCGCTTCGATGGTGCTGTCACGAAAACGGGCCGCGGAAGGCCTCTATCCTGCCATCGAACCACAGCAGTCGCGCTCGAAGATGGCCACGCCCAGTGTCATCGGTGAGCGTCACTATCAGATCGGGCGACAGGTGCGCCAGACCCTGGCGCAATATGAGCAGCTCAAGGACATGATCTCGATGCTCGGGCTCGAGCAGCTGTCGGCGGAGGATCGCCGGGTGGTTGATCGGGCGCGCCGCCTGGAACGATTTCTTACCCAGCCGTTTTTCTCCACCGAGGCATTCACCGGATTGGCGGGCAAGCTCGTCTCCCTCGAGGAAGCGCTGGACGGCTGCGAACGGATTCTCGCCGATGAGTTCAAGGATCTTCCCGAGAGTGCCCTTTACATGATTGGGGTGGTCGACGAGGCTTACAGCAAGGCCGCTGAGAGTGCGGAGCCCCAGTCGGCCGATTCGACAGCCGCTGCGGGGTAGCGTGATGATGGCGACGATGACACTACGCATCCTGCTGCCGTACGCGGTCTTCCTCGAGCGCTCCGAGGTCACGCGGATCGTGGCCGAAGGGCGTTCGGGCGTGTTTGGCGTGCTGCCACGCCGTCGGGACGGAGTGGCCGCCCTGCCACCCGGAATACTGGTTTTCGAGGCGGGCGGTAACGAGGAGACTTATGTGGCAGTGGATGAGGGCGTGCTGGTCAAGACCGGCCACGAGGTGCGCGTCTCGGTGCGCGATGCGTTGATGGGCACCGACCTGCGTCATCTCCGGCAGGCGATCGAGGAGCAGTTCCTGACTCTCGATGAGCACGAACGAGATGTGCGCTCGGTGGTGGCCAAACTCGAAAGTGGCCTGATTCGACGACTGGCGAGGTTTCACCATGACTGACGGCCCGGACAAGCGCGATGTGGGGCGCGAGGCCCAACACGATCCCGGGCATGAACCTGGACACGATTCTGGGAACGACCCCGGGCACGACGCTGGGCGCGACTCCGGACACGAGGGTACGGCCTTCAGCCGCGCCGTGGGGGCCAAGGCGGCACGCAAGCTCCTGGCCCAGCGGGATACCACGCATGGGGTCTGGTTCGGTCTGGGGATGATGGGGCTGGTCGGCTGGTCGATAGCGGTGCCCACCCTGCTGGGCGCGCTCGGCGGTGCGTGGCTCGACCAGCATCATCCCGCGCCGTTCTCGTGGACACTGGCGTTGCTGGTTGCCGGACTGATGATCGGCAGTCTCAATGCCTGGCGCTGGATCAGCCGCGAACGTCAGGCGATGGAATCGAACTGGGAGGGAGGCGATGACTGACTGGCTGGTCTTGCTGCTTGCGATCATCGCCGGTATGGCATTGGGGATATTCTTTTTCGGTGGCCTGTGGTGGACGGTGCGTCATGGGCTGTCGATGCGGTTCCCGGCATTGCTGTTTCCAGCGAGTCTGCTGCTGCGTCTGGGGGTGACCGTGGTCGGTTTCTATCTGGTTGCGGATGGTGACTGGCGGCGCCTGATCGCCTGCCTGGTCGGCTTCATGCTGGCGCGTTGGCTTGTGAGCCGCTGGACGCGAGGACAGGCAGAAAACATGGCTGATGAGCAGGTGGAGCAGCGATGGAACTGAGTCCCGATACAGTGGTGCTATGGCAGTTTGGCTGGCTCAAGCTGAATGCCACGATCCTGTTCACCTGGGTGATCATGCTGTTGCTGGTCGGCGGATCGTGGCTGATCACCTCACGATTGTCGAGTGGCGAGAGGCGTTCGCGTTGGCAGAACCTGGTCGAGATGCTGGTCATCCAGATCGAGAAACAGCTTGAGGACGTTGGCCTTGATCGACCACGCAAGTATCTGGGGTTTCTCGGCACGCTGTTCCTGTTCATCGCCGCCTCGGCGCTGGGCACGATGATCCCGGGCTATCTGGCACCCACCGGTTCCCTGTCGACCACTACCGCACTTGCCCTGACCGTATTTGTCGCGGTGCCCTTCTACGGCATCATCGGGCAGGGGCTGGGCAGTTACCTGCGCTCGTATGCACGGCCGACCCCGATCATGCTGCCGTTCAATATCATCAGCGAGCTGTCGCGCACCCTGGCTTTGGCCGTGCGCCTGTTCGGCAACATGATGAGCGGCGCGATGATTGCCGCCATTCTGCTGACCATCACCCCATTCCTGTTTCCGATCGTCCTGACCGCGCTAGGCTTGCTGACCGGCATGGTTCAGGCCTATATCTTCTTCATCCTGGCTACCGTCTACATTGCCGCGGCTACCCGCGTGCAGTCAGTCGGTGGCTGATGTTTCTCGAAGGGAGAAAAACATTCATGGACAGCATGACCTTCATTGCAGTGGTTTCTATCGTCACCGCCGGGCTGACTGTGGGCATCGGCGTGCTGGGGCCATCGCTGGGCGAAGGGCGAGCGGTCGCCACTGCCCTGACCTCGCTGGCACAGCAGCCGGACGCCGCTCCGACGATCACTCGCACCCTGTTCGTCGGGTTGGCGATGATCGAATCGGCCGCGATCTACTGCTTCGTGATCTCAATGATCCTGCTTTTCGCCAATCCGTTCTGGAATCACTTCCTCGCCGCAGCGGGTAGCTGACCGATGCTGATCGACTGGTACACGGTGGTTGCGCAGGTAATCAATTTTGCAGTCCTCGTCTGGCTGCTGAAACGATTCCTGTACCAGCCGATCTTGCGGGCGATCGACGCCCGCGAGCAGCGCATTGCCGATTCGCTGGCCCAGGCCGAGGAGATCCAGGCTGAGGCCGAGGCTCAACGCAGGATATTCGAGGAGCGCAATGCCACCTTCGAGCGACAACGCCAGGAGCGACTCGGGCAGATGGCCGAGGAAGTCCGGGACGAGCGTCATCGGTTGATGGAGGAGGCCCGTCGCTCGGCCGAGCAGCTGCGCGAACGGCAGGTCGAGGCACTGCGCCGGGAACAGGAGCGGCTGAGCCTGGAGCTGGTCCGCGGGGTCCGCGAGCAGGTGCTTGCCATCACCCGGCGGGCCTTGAGCGATCTGGCTCATCGTGACCTGGAGGCTGCCATGACCGCCGTGTTCCTCGACCGGCTGCAGGCCTTGGAACCGGCCGAGCGTGACCGGCTTGCCGGCACTCTGTCCAGGGCCACCGAGCCGATCCGGCTGCGCACCGCGTTCCCGTTGTCGCGCGAGCAGCAGCAGCGGCTGGAGGCGTCGCTGTCCGAGACGCTCGGGCTTGAGCCGCCGATGCAGTTCGAGGTGGTCCCCGAGATCGTCGGCGGGATCGAGCTCGTTGGCGATGGCGAGAAGCTTGGCTGGAGTATCGAGGAGTATCTGCATGCCCTCCAGCACCATCTGGCCGAGCGACTTGACGGCGAGGTGGGGGCGATCGAGCCGCCTGCTGCTGACGAGCCAGACGCCGAGCCGATCAATGGAGGGTCGCTGTCGTGACGACAGCCGACCAGACGCTGCTCCATCAACTCGAGGACGGGTTGCACGCCCTGAGCGAGGCCAGTGATTCGTTCCGGACACAGCTTGAGTGGCGCGAAATCGGGCGGGTGCGGAGCGTGTCGGCCGGTATCGCCCATGTCACCGGACTGCCCAATGTCGGTTACGAGGAACTGCTGGTCTTCCCGGGCGAGATCTCCGGCATTGCCTTCAACGTCGACGAAGACGAGATCGGCGTGGTGCTCCTGGGCGAGTACTGGCACCTGCAGTCGGGTGACGAGGTCGAGCGGACCGGTCGAGTGATGGATGTGCCGGTCGGCGAAGAGCTGATCGGTCGGGTGATCGATCCGCTCGGCCGGCCGCTCGACGAACGGCCCGCCCCGCCAGCCAGCCAGCGGCTGCCGATTGAGCGGCCGGCGCCACCCATCATGGACCGAGCGCCGGTCTCGGTACCGTTGCAGACCGGCATCAAGGTGATCGACGCACTAATCCCGATCGGCCGCGGGCAGCGGGAGCTGCTGCTCGGTGATCGCCAGACCGGCAAGAGCAGCATTGCGATCGACACCATTCTCAACCAGCGTGGCAAGAACGTGTTCTGTGTCTATTGCGCGATCGGGCAACGCACCGCGGCGGTCGCCAGGGTCATCGAGACCTTGCGGGCGCACAAGGCGATGGAGTACACCACCGTAATGGTGACGGAGGGCAACGGCCCGCCCGGGCTGTCCTACATCGCGCCTTATGCGGCCACCAGCATCGCCGAATACCTGATGGCCCAGGGTCACGACGTGCTGATCGTCTATGACGATTTGACCCAGCATGCGCGCTCCTATCGCGAGCTGTCACTGCTGCTGCGCCGGCCGCCCGGACGCGAGGCCTTCCCCGGTGACATCTTCTATATCCACTCCCGTCTGCTGGAGCGGTCGACGCAGCTGCGGGCCGAGGAGGGCGGCGGGTCGCTGACCGCTCTGCCCATCATCGAGACCGAGGCGCAGGATGTCTCGGCCTACATCCCGACCAACCTGATCTCGATCACCGATGGTCAGATCGTGCTGTCGCCCACGCTGTTCGAGCTGGGTACGCTGCCGGCCGTCGATGTGGGCAAGTCGGTCTCACGCGTCGGCGGCAAGGCACAACGCAAGGCATTTCGTCACGAGGCCGGTGATCTCAAGCTCGCCTATGCCCAGTTCGAGGAGATGGAAAGCTTCGCCCGCTTCGGTGCACGTCTCGACGAGCACACCCGCCGCCTGATCGAGCATGGCCGCCGCATTCGCGCCTGCCTGCGCCAGCCAGAGGGGCAGCCGGTGCCCATCGCCGAGCAGATTGTCGTGTTGATGGTGCTGAACGAGCATTTGTTCGATGCGGTGCCGCTCGAACGGATGCCCGAGGCGGAGGCCGCCATCCGGCGCCTGCCCGCTGATCTCCCCGAATCACTTCGGCAGCGTCTGGTCGCAGGTGAGGCGGTGCCAGCAGAAGAACGTGACCATATTATCGCCGCTGCTCGTGAGGTATTGGCGCGCTTTTCGAGTGAAAATGAAGAGCATGCCGGGAAGGGTGAGCGGTGACCACGAGCACGTTGGCACTGCGGCAGCAGATCGAGAGCGCACACGATATACAGTCCGTCGTGCAGACGATGAAGGCCCTTTCGGCCTCGAGCATCGGTCAGTACGAGGCATCGGTGCGTGCCCTCGATGACTACTTTCGCACCGTGTCCCTCGGCCTGGTGGCGAGTCTGCGGGAGCAGGGCGGCTGGGCCCCGCAGACCGTCGGGGCGGCCGACGCGACGGGTGTCCATTCCCTGGTGGTGGTCGTCTTTGGTTCCGATCAGGGGCTGGCCGGTCAGTTCAACGAGCGGATCGTCGCGTTCGCCCATCGGTATCTCGCCGCTCACCAGGGCGAGTTGCATCTCTGGGCCGTAGGCGAGCGGGTGGAGGGGCGATTGCAGGACCTCGGGTTCACCGTCCGCGGTCGTTTCGACGTACCCGCCGGGGTGCGCGCTGTGGGGCCACTGGTCGGCCATCTCCTGCTGGCCAACGAGCACTTGCTGACCGACGACGAGTCCACCGAGCTGCAGCTGTTCCACAATCGGCCGACGGCCGGCTCCGTGTTCGAGCCGATGCAGCAGCGCCTGTTGCCGGTCGATCAGGACTGGTTGGCCGCGTTGATGGAGACTCCCTGGCCGACCAATCAACTACCGGAGGTGATCGGGGCAGGGCAGGTCACTCTGCGCGCACTGCTGCGGGAATACCTGTTCGTCTCGATGTTTCGGGCCTGTGCCGAATCACTTGCGAGCGAGAACGCCAGCCGGCTGGCGGCCATGCAGCGAGCCGACCGCAATATCGAGGAACTGCTCGAGCAGCTGCAGACGAGCTATCACCGCCGCCGCCAAGGCAGTATCGATGCCGAGCTGTTCGATCTGATCGCGAGCTTCGAGGCCTTGGACTAGCCGTAGTGGACGGCTGCCATCGGACGGCATGCCATTCGGTGCCTGACGTGCCAGCCCATGCCGTTCTCCGCCTGGGCCTAGCCTTGTTGACCACAAAATGATGGTGGCCGAGGAACAGCGGCGTCACAGGTGCGGGTTACTTCGGTGCCGCTTCCTGCTCAACCGGGACGCCAACACAGCATTCTTCCCGCAAAAAGTCGATCAGGCTTTCGAGATGCTGATACTCAGGTATGCAGATGATGCTGCGACTGTGCCTTTCCTGCCTGATCAGTCCCACCTTGGCCATACGTGCCAGGTGATGCGACAGCGTTGAGGCAGGAATACCCAATGCGTTCTGTATCGTCCCCACCGAGGCTCCCTGATGGCCGGACTTGACCAAAAAGCGGAAGATCGCCAATCGGTGACTATTTCCTAGCTCCGCCAGGCTGGCTGCGACCTCTTCGTGCTCCTCTTCGTGCTGCATGGGCATCCTCCCGGGCCATGTTTCCATGTTTCTAGAAATATCGTTGACAGGACTGAGGGCAGCAGTTTACCATCCCGAAATATTTCCATGTGTCTAGAATCATAGGATGGTTGGATGTCCCCGCAACTGCAAGACACCCTGGGCATGTTTGCCTTTCTCGCGGTCGAGCTATCGGCGCTGTTTATTGGTATAAGCCTGCTGGTCGGGATGCTGCAGCGGCATATCCCGCCATCGAGGGTAGAGGCCTTGTTGAGCTCCAGCCGGCGCAGGAGTTACCTGCTGGCCGCTGGTCTGGGGGCGATCACGCCATTTTGTAGCTGCTCGACCATTCCCATGCTGAAAGGCCTGATTCGTGCACGTGCCGGTTTCGGGCCGATGATGGTATTTCTGTTCGCCTCGCCGCTATTGAACCCCATTATTGTCGTCCTGCTCATCGCTACTTTTGGTTTGACCCTCACCACCATCTACGTGCTCGCGGCCCTGCTGGTCTCGCTCGCTGCCGGCTGGCTGTTGCAAGAACTGGGGTTTGAGCGTCAGGTTCGTCGTGAGGCGAGCAGAGAGGCGGGTGAAGACGAGTGCTGTGGGGCTTCTCCCGCAATTCACTGTGACAGCAACCCGGCCACCTCCAGCTGTGAGACCAGCAGTTGTGGCAGTGCGCCGGTGCAGAGCTCCTGTGATGTCGCCGGAGCGATGAGTGCTCAGTGCGGCGGCAATATAGCCGCTGAATCCACTTCCAGGAAAGGCAGGTACAGCGGTTTGTGGCAGGAAGCCTGGTCGGATTTCCTCGAGGTCTTGCCGTATCTGCTCATTGGTATCGCGATTGGCAGCCTGATCTATGGCTATATGCCCACCGGTCTGCTGGAGCAGTACGCCGGGCCTGATAATCCCTTTGCGATCCCGATTGCTGCCGTCATTGGTGTGCCGCTGTATATCCGCGCCGAGGCCGTGATACCGCTAGCAGCCGCATTGATGGCCAAAGGGATTGGGGCCGGAACGGTGCTGGCGTTGATCGTCGGCAGTGCTGGAGCCAGCCTGACGGAGCTGATCTTGTTGCGCTCGTTGTTCACGCTCAAACTGCTGGCGGCCTTTGTGACTGTCATTTTTGCCATGGCGATGATTGCGGGCTACGTCACCTTCCTGTTTTTCTGAATACAGCTCCAGACACCACGCTGAGCAAGCCTCCATCCAGCGGTCCGCCTGGCTTGGATTCATTTGGCTGCCTTGAGAAAGAACCCGAAAATCCGCCTGGCAGAAGGAAGCGAACCGCTTGCAGAAAAGCCTTGCTCTGCCTTTCTTTTCAGGATTTGAGCCGGTTTCCACGTCAGATCTTCCACGCCAGATAACGATAAGCCACAAAAAAACCCCGCCATGATGGCGGGGTCTGTGTTGCTGCAAGGCGTTGGCCGCTTACTGGCTGACGCCCGTTACCGCATGACCGACCACCTTCGGCTCGAAGTCATAGCAGTCGCTCATGCAGCGGGTGTTGTCAGTATCCGGGCGTGTCTCGGTGACGAAATAGTCGACCGACGGCATCTTCACATCCGCCAGCGTCTCGTTGCTGCAGGTGAAGTCCCAGTCGACGACGTCTGCCAGGTTCAGGACATAGCAGGTCACCGCGTAGGATTCATCGACACCCATGGTGCCTGGCGCGTAGAACGGCATGTGGCGCTTGATCATGTCAAACAGCGTCGGAGCATGACCCCAGAGATTGTTCACGCCACGGTTGCCCACGCCATCAAGGCCCTGTTTAAGGGACGTGACGAATTGCGGCATCGGGTCGCCGACCATCTTCGGGTAACCCTCGGCACCTTCGCCAAAGTCACCATGACACATGGCGCACTGTGCCTGATACGGCTGCTCACCCGCTTCGACGGAGCCTGAGCCTTCCGGCAGATTGGTGCCGTCGTAGAACACGCTGATGTCCCATGGCTGAATGGCTTCCTCGGTGATGTTTGCACCGATGCCGTTGAAGCCGCTGGCAGCGCTGGCCGCCATGCCGGCGGTGCTCAGGCCCAGAGCCATCGCTCCGGCCGCCAGGCCCAGGCTGAACTTAGAAATTTTCAATTTGGACATTGCTCACCTCGCCGGTCTTTTCGATTTTCCAGGCCTGAATGGAGTTCTTGTGATAGATGCTGTTCATGCCGCGAACGTTGCGCATCTGCTTTAGGGTCGGCTGAACATAGCCTGTCTCGTCGGTGACGCGGCTCATGATCAGGTGCTCATCCCCGTTCCACTCGAACGGGAGCTTGAACTTGGTCACGCACTTGCTCAAGACCGGCTCGACCAGTTCGGCTTCCTGCCAGTTCTTGCCGCCATCGATGGAGACATCGACGTGAGCAACCTTGCCATGGCCCGACCAGGCAATACCACGGATCTCGTGGGCACCCTTGCCCTTGAGCTGCTGGCCCGGGCTGGGGGAGCTGATCACCGAGTTGGCCTCATTGATCAGGGTGAACTGGCGGATGGTGCCATCCGGCAGCGGCTCGATGTAGTGACGAGTCTCCTGATAGGTGACCAACGGCTTGTCGACGAACTTGATGCGGCGCAGCCATTTGATCGACATGTTGGCTTCGCAGCCCGGGAGCAGCAGACGGATCGGGTAACCGTTCTCGGGGCGGAGCGCTTCACCGTTCTGGGCGTACGCGATCATTGCGTCCTTGTACATCTCGCAGCTGTCGGCGGGGATCGGTTCGCCGAACTGATCCTTGGCACCCTCCATCGGGATGGAGCGCTGCAGGGCCGAGCCGTCGGTGCCTTCAGCATAGAACCAGGTCGATTTCGGATCGACGCCGACGTACTCCATCAGATCAGTAATCTTGACGCCGGTCCACTCGGAGCAGCTCAACATGCCGTGGGTAAACTGCATGGAGTCCATCTGAACCCCGCGCCACTCCATCGCACCGTTGGCCGGGCACTCCAGAAAGTGGATCGCGGTGTGGGATGGCATGCGCTTGAGATCATCCACGGTGAAGATCATCGGGCGCTCGACCATGCCGTGGACGACCAGACGATGGGTCTCCGGGTCGATGTCGACGGCACCGGCATGGTGACGTTCGAAGTGCAGGCCGTTCGGCGTAATGATGCCGTGGAGGTCCTGCCACGGGGTGAAGCTGATCGAGGCGACGGTGTCGGCGGTCAGCCAGCTGACGTTACGACGGACCACGTGCTTCTCGAACTTCGACGGCATGCCGTAGGGGACGGAAACGACACCGCGGCCGAGGATGTTGCGGGCCGGGTCGTCCTTCAGAGGCTCGGTGACGGTATCCAGCTTGACGTCAGCCGCAGAGGCATTACTGGCGGCTGCGACGGCAGCACCAGAAGCCGCCAGCGCGACGCTCTTGCGTAGAAATTTGCGACGGTCGCTGGAAGCGACGCCCTTGCGGGCATCACTCTGCAGCGCTTGATCAATTGTGGTGTCTGACATTGCTCACTCCTGCATCGTAGGCAACTGGCTTGGATCAGTCTCGTGTCGATCCATTGAACGTATCTTGCGGTTTTCCGACGACCGAAAGGCACGCTTACGTCTGGGGTCGGGTACGGCAGCTTGCCGATAACGACGATTGAACCCGCTATTGTTCATGGGTCCATTGGATCGGTCAAACCTGACTGGGCGGTATGGCCCATGCTCCGACCAAAAAATTGAACCGGCAGCAATCTACATCAGCGGGTTCTGATTGACAACCAAGCATGCTTTTGAACATTTGATGGGGTATCAGCCACGCCGGCGGACCGGGGTGCACGCGCGGCTCCAACCGCACTCTGACGGGGTTGAGGCTGTTCGGCCTTGGCTGGTGGCCGCTGGCTCGTTATAGTCTGTCGGAAATATCCAAAGGGCGGCGAATTACATCGTGTACCGTTTTATTCGTGTTCAAGAGGCCGATTTCGATATCGGCAGCGTGATCGGCGAACTGCGTTCGCAGTGCGCACAAGTGGGCGCGGTGGCGAGTTTTCTTGGCACCGTGCGCGACATGAATGACGACCTTGAGGTCAGTGATCTGGTGCTTGAGCATTATCCAGGCATGACCGAACGGGCACTTGAGCGGGTGGCTGATGAGGCAATTTCTCGCTGGCCACTGAAAGGCGTGAGCATCATTCATCGTGTCGGCCGCCTTGAACCGACCGACCAGATCGTGCTGGTGGCGGTGACAAGTGCCCATCGCGGCGATGCGCTGGACGCCTGCGCCTTCATCATGGATTACCTCAAGACCCACGCGCCGTTCTGGAAAAAGGAAATCGACCCGGCGGGCAAGACCCGCTGGATCGATGCGCGTGAGAGCGACGAGGCCGCCCGCCGGCGCTGGTTTGCCGATTTCGAGTAGTCAAGATGTATGGATTGTATAAGGAGGCGCGTGCGTGGAGCCTGTTGAAGATGTCGTCGCCCGACTGCGTGACCAGATCGAACCGCTGGGGATCACCGAGCAAGTCCCGGTGCTCGAATCGGTCGGACGTGTATTGGCCGAACCGGTGCGCGCCCCCCGCAATGTGCCGTTTGGCCCGCTGAGCCTGTTCGACGGCTACGCGCTCGCAGGCCCGATCGGCAGCGGCGAGCGCGCGGCGGTGGTGGGCAAGCAGTTTGCCGGCGATCCACCTCAAAGGCTCGAACCCGGCACGGCCATGCGCATTTTTACCGGCGCCCTCCTGCCCGAGGGAGCCGACACGGTCATTGCTCAGGAGTCAGTTGAGCTCGACGACGGGCAAGCGCGTTGGCTCGAGGATCTGGCAGTGGGTGCCGGGGTGCGCCAGACCGGCGCTGATACTCGCCAGGGGGAGATTCTGCTCGAGGCGGGCACGCGCATTACTGCGCCGATGCTGGGCCTGATTGCCAGCACCGGGGTGGCCGAGGTTGCGGTTAGCCGTCGGGTGCGCGTGGCCCTGTTGACCACGGGCGACGAGCTGCTCGCCCCGGGTGAGCCGTTCAGCCCGGGCAAGATCTATGACGCCAACGGCCCGATGCTCGAAGCGCTCCTGGCGGCCGCCGGTGTGGAGATCGTCCAGCGGGCCTGCCTGCCGGATGATCGGGACGAAATCGATGCGCGCTTGCGCGAAGCCGCCGAGGCCGACCTGATCATCACCTCTGGTGGGGTGTCGGTCGGTGAGGCCGATCTGGTGCGAGCCGGGGTCGAATCGCTCGGTCGGATCGACCATTGGCGCATCTTCCTCAAGCCGGGCAAGCCGTTGGCGATTGGTGAGGTGCTGGGTACGCCGTTTCTTGGTCTGCCCGGCAATCCGGTCTCCACCTTTGTCACCTACCTGCGGTTCGCGCGCCTGGCGATCGATCGGCTGGCCGGGCAGGCCGAGCCCGGTGCCTGGCCGAGTCAGCCCCTGCCATTGGTTACCGGACGAGAAGGGGGCGACCGCCCTGAGTACATCCGCGTCCGCGTACGCCGGGTCGAGGCCGATGGTCGACCGGGGCTCGAGCCCTATCCGGACCAGAACTCGGGGCTGCTGAGCTCGCTCGCCTGGGCCGATGGTCTGGCCCTGATTCCACCCCAGGTCCGTCTTGCCGCTGGCGACACGGTTGAATTCACCGCTTTCAAGGAGCTTGGCCTATGAGCCGGACACTGACCCACCTGGACGAGAAGGGCGAGGCCCGTATGGTCGATGTCGGCGACAAGGCTCACACCCGGCGCGTTGCCGTGGCCGAGTCGCGCATCGTCATGCAGCCTGAAACACTGGAGCTGATCCTCTCGGGCGGTCACAAGAAGGGCGATGTGCTGGCCACCGCACGCATCGCCGGGATCATGGCCGCCAAGCGTACCGCGGATCTCATTCCCATGTGCCACCCGCTGATGCTCACCCGGGTGAAGGTCGAGCTCACACCGGAGCCGGCGCGCCACGCCGTGCGCATTACCGCCGAGTGCGCCGTCAGCGGGCAGACCGGAGTGGAGATGGAGGCACTGACCGCTGCATCGATCGCGGCGTTGACGCTGTATGACATGTGCAAGGCCGTCGATCGCGGCATGGTGATCGAGCAGACCCGGCTGCTGGAAAAGCAGGGCGGCAAGAGCGGGTACTGGCTGGCAGATGCCAACGCCTGAACGTGGCGTACCGTCTGCGCGGCGAAGGGTTCGGTTTTTCCAACTATAGCGCTTGCATTTCCACTTGTGGCTGATACCGTTATGTTCGAGTAAACATGACGCAAGCTTCACTGATGCTCCTGCATGACAGGCCTCGGTCGTGGTCGATTCCGACCCCTCGGCCTCGATCGGGCCCATTACCAAACCACGCAGTCGGCCGCTGTGCCGGCCGCATTTTCCCAGTTACCCGTGCGACTTGAAGGTCGGCATGGCAAAGGCAAAGGCTGACAAGACGATGCAGCAATTGACCGACCCGTTTGGCCGTTCCATCAACTACCTACGGTTGTCCGTGACGGACCGTTGCGACCTGCGCTGTTTCTACTGCATGCCCGAAAGCTTCAAGGACTTCGAAATCCCGGAGCACTGGCTGACGCCCGACGAGATCGAGCGATTGCTGGGGGTGATGGCGGACATGGGGCTTTCGCATGTACGCATCACCGGTGGGGAGCCCCTGGTGCGCAAGGGCATCGAGGATATCGTCGGCCGGGTGGCCTCACTGCCAGGCATCCGCGATGTATCGCTGTCGACCAATGCCACCCGCATGAACAAACTGGCCGAACCGCTGCGCGCCGCCGGTGTCAATCGCATCAATGTAAGCCTCGACACACTCGATCCCGCCCGTTTCCAGTCGATCACCAAGGGCAAGGTCGAAAAGGTGCTCGATGGCCTGACGGCCGCCAAAGCCGCCGGCTTCGAGCCGATCAAGATCAACACCGTGGTGATGAAGGGCATCAACGAGGATGACGTCGAGGATCTGCTCGACTATTGCATCGACAATGGTTTCACCCTGCGCATGATCGAGACCATGCCGATGGGTGACACCGGTCGGGGTGCGCTCGACTACTACGTCAATCTGCAAGACGTCCGGCAGCGCCTGATGGCCAAATATGATTTGATCCCGGCGGTCAACGCAGTCACCGGCGCCGGTCCAGCGCGTTACCTGCAGGTGCCCGGCACCGACACCCTGGTCGGTTTCATTACCCCGATGTCGGAGCATTTCTGTGAGACATGCAACCGCGTGCGGCTGGGCTGCGACGGCACCATGTACATGTGTCTGGGCCAGGAAGAAAGTTTCGCCTTCCGCCCGCTGCTGCGCAAGGGCATCCCCGACGACGAGCTTAAGGAGGCGCTGCTGCATGCCATCGCCCTGAAGCCCGAGCGGCATGAGTTCACGGAAAAGCCCGAAAAAATCATCCGCTTCATGTCGATGACCGGTGGCTGAGCGTCTCGATCGCCGAGCACCGTAGACAAGATCACGCGTCAAAGCTGCAATAGGCCGCCTTCGGGCGGCTTTTTCATGCGCGGCAACCGGCCATGTCTTTGCCCGATCCATGGCCTATGCTGGGTATCGAGTCCCAACGGTTGTCACTGTTGGCCGGATAATGAGAGGTGAAACCCCATGCAGACAGCTCCCCGCGTCAGGATGGCGACCCGATGATCCCCCGGGCTGCGTGGCGCCGGCTGCTCGGGCCGTTTCTGATACTGGCCGGGTTGGTCTGGTTGCTGGTAGCGTCCGTCCAGGGCCAATCGCGCGAGGCGATCGTGCTGACGGTGCAGGACGCGATCACGCCCGCCACCGCTGATTACGTCATCCGTGGTATCGAGTCGGCCGAGACGCGTGCCGCCGCCCTGGTGATCCTGCAGCTGGATACCCCCGGCGGGCTCGATTCCAGCATGCGGGCGATCATCCAGACCATCCTGCGGGCCGACGTGCCCGTGGCCAGCTACGTCCACCCGGCCGGGGCGCGAGCGGCCAGCGCCGGTACCTATATTCTCTACGGCTCGCCGATCGCCGCGATGACGCCCTCGACCAACCTCGGTTCGGCCACGCCGGTTCAGCTGATCGGTGGCGGGCTGCCGAGCCTGCCGTCATCCGATGATGAGGATGGCGACGACTCGGACAAGGGCGGCAGCTCGAGCGGCGATGCCATGGAGCGCAAGGTCCTTGAGGACGCGGTCGCCTATATCCGCGGGCTGGCCGAGCGCCACGGCCGCAATGCCGACTGGGCGGAGCGGGCCGTGCGCGAGGGGGCCAATCTCGGCGCACATGAGGCGCTGGCACAGCAGGTCATCGACATTGTCGCGACCGATGTCCCTGATCTGCTGGCCCAGCTCGATGGCCGCGAGGTCACCGTCGCCGGCGTCAAACGCACGCTGTCGACCGAGGGGCTCGAGGTGGTCCGCATGGATCCGGATTGGCGCAGCGAGCTGCTCGCCGTGATCACCAATCCGAATATCGCCTACATTCTGTTGCTGATCGGGATCTACGGCATCATCTTCGAGCTGGCCAACCCCGGCGCCATCGTGCCGGGGACCATCGGTTCGATCGCGTTGATCCTGGCCTTCTTCGCCCTGCAGGTCATGCCGCTGAACTATGCTGGTCTGGCGCTGGTCCTGCTGGGGATCGTGTTCATGATTGCCGAGGCATTCGTGCCCAGTTTCGGCGCACTCGGCATCGGCGGCCTGGCCGCCTTCACCGTGGGATCAATCATGCTCTGGGACGACCCCAACCTGAACATTGCCCTGCCGCTGATCATTGGCGTGGCCATCGGCATCGGCGCCTTTTCCATCTGGATACTGGGGCGATTCATGGCCCTGCGACGCCGAAAACCGGCCACGGGTCAAGACGAGATGGTCGGGCTGGTAGGTACGGCGCGCGAAACATTCGATACCACCGGCCGCGTCTGGGTGCATAGTGAACTCTGGACGGCCGACACCCGGGCGCCGGTCAAGGCCGGCCAGGCGGTACGGGTGGTGGCCATTGACGGGCTCAGGCTGACGGTCGAGCCGGTGGAATAGCCGCAGCGACGGTCGGCACAACGCAGACTCGGGACAACACAGACACAGGGCCTACGGGCCGAGGAGGAAGGCAAGATGCTTGGCAATTTCGGTTATCTGGTGGTGCCGCTGATCATCCTGATCGCGATCATCGGCATGTCGCTCAGGGTGCTGCGAGAGTACGAGCGCGGCGTGGTGTTTTTTCTCGGTCGTTTCCAGCGCGCCAAGGGACCGGGGCTGGTTATCGTCATCCCGGTGATCCAGCAGATGGTCAAGGTCGACCTGCGGATCATCACCCTTGATGTGCCCAGCCAGGACGTGATCTCGCAGGACAACGTCACCGTGCGGGTCAATGCGGTGCTCTATTTCCGGGTTGTCGACCCCGAGAAGGCCGTGATCCACGTGGAAAACTACTACGCCGCCACCAGTCAGCTGGCGCAGACCACGCTGCGCTCGGTGCTCGGCAAGCACGATCTCGACGACATGCTCTCCGAGCGCGACAAGCTCAACAACGACATCCAGGACATCCTTGATGCGCAGACCGATGCCTGGGGCATCAAGGTCACCAACGTCGAAATCAAGCACGTCGACCTGGACGAATCCATGATCCGCGCCATCGCTCGCCAAGCGGAAGCCGAACGCGAACGTCGTGCCAAGATCATTCACGCCGAAGGCGAATTCCAGGCCGCCGAGCAGCTCGTCAACGCCGCCAAGATGATGGAGCAAAGCCCCGCCGCGCTGCAGTTGCGCTACCTGCAGACCATGGCCGACATGTCCACCACCGGCAAGGCCACCTCGGTGTTCTTCCCACTACCGATCGAGCTGACCAATGTCTTCAAGGACTTTTCCAGCCAGTTCGCTGACAAGCACCGTGGAGGATAGCCGGCAGCACGGCAGCGCACCGGTGAGTGGATATCCTTGCCGGATGGCTGACCGATGGAACATGTCCGCACCGTGAAGGCCAAACAGGGGCATGTCATCCTCGCGCGACAGCCCTTCCTCCGGCCATGCGTCGCAGGAGAATGCAGATGTCTCGTTTGATTTGGCTGCCGATCATATCGTTCGTCATGATGTTGATCTTCCTGTCCCAGCCGCTGCATGCCGAAACTCGCACGATCGCTTTTGGCATGGGGTGCTTCTGGGGTGCGGAAAAGCGCATGGCCGCCCTTGAAGGCGTAATCGACGTGGAAAGCGGCTTTGCTGGGGGTGAGGCCGAGACGGTTGGTTATCGCGACGTGCTCTCGTTGGAACGGGCGATTCGCCGCGGCGAGAGTGATGGCCGCAACCACGCCGAAGTCGTCCGCGTCCGCTACGATCCCGACATCATTGCTACCGAGCAGCTGCTAGCCCGCTTCTGGGAAAACCACGATCCCACCCAGGGCGACCGGCAGGGCAATGATGTGGGCAGCAACTACCGCAGCGCCATCTACGTCACCACCGATGAACAGCAGCGTCTTGCCAAACAGACCCGGAAGATCTACCAGCAGGCACTGACCGCGGCCGGTTATGGTCGGATCACCACGGAGGTCGCGCCGCTGGAGCACTACAACCGGGCCGAGGACTACCACCAGAACTACCTGGAGAAGAATCCGGATGGCTACTGCGGGCTTGGCGGCACGGGGGGTGGATTACCCCGCCAATGCTGCCCGGCCGAGTGGCAACCGGCCGGAGCCGTTGTCTGTTGATGAGCTGACCGCCGAACGCCAACTGATCGTGTTCGAGTCCGAGGCCTGCCCGTTCTGCAAGCAGTTTCGCGCCCAGGTCCTGGATCAATGGCAGGCGGATGTCCCGATCGCTGCCACCATGGTGGCGCGCCCTCCCGAGGGCTGGGAGCTGAAAAAGTCGCTGTTCGCCACGCCTACCATCGTACTGTTCGAGGACGGCCGTGAGGTCTCGCGCTACACCGGCTAGCAGGGGGACCATGAGCATTTCTGGAAATGGCTGGGCTTCCAGCTGCTCAGCCCCGAGCAACAACGCATCGCCTTCGAACAGGGCACCGAACGCGCCTTCAGCGGCTCGCATCTCGACGAGACGCGCCCCGGCACCTTCGTCGACCCGATCACCGGCGCACCACTGTTTCGCAGCCAGGCCAAGTTCAAAAGCGGCAGCGGCTGGCCGAGTTTCTTCCAGCCGGTCGAGGGTGCGATCACCCTTCACGAGGACAGCTCCCACGGCATGCAGCGCACGGAAGTACGCAGCGCCAGCTCCGGTATCCACCTCGGCCATGTCTTCAACGACGGCCCAGCGCCCACCGGCAAGCGCTACTGCATCAATGGTGAGGTGCTGAAATTCGTGCCGGACGAGGAATAGCAGGCGGCAGACTCGATCCCGGATTTATCCCGAGCTTGCCCGGGCCTTGCAGCGATCGCGCCGGGCGTTTCATCTCCGACCCAGCCCCGTACACTTGTTTCATCTCCTTGCTCCTTGTCGCCCGCCGTCCTAAGGTGAAGGCGGACCAGCAAGGAACCGCAGGGCATGGACAGGCTCGATCGAATCTTTCATCTGTATCAGGTGTTGCGTGACCGACGCGGCCCCGTTCCCGGTGCGGAACTGATGGAGCGCCTGGAGTGCAGCCAGGCCACACTCAGTCGGGATATCGCCTTTCTGCGCGACATGCTCGACGCCCCCATCGAGACCATCCGCGAACAAGGCTATTGGCTTGATGCCACACAGGGATTCGAACTGCCCGGGCTGTGGTTCAGCGCCGACGAGTTGCGTGCGCTGCTCACCGTGCAGGCCCTGCTGCGCGAATTGGGCCAAGGGCTGCTCGATGAGCACATCCGCCCGTTGAGCGCACAGATCGATCAGCTGCTGGAAAAGGCCGCCCGTGGAGTCAGCCCGGGCGAAATCAGTCGACGCCTGCATTTCCTGCCCATCTTTCAGCGCGCCAGCAGCAACTTGCCCGTATTCACCACCGTCGCCGGCGCAACATTCGATCGAACCCGCCTGCAACTCAGTTACCACGGCCGCGCCCGGGATCGTCTCGACGAGCGGCTGGTATCACCTCAACGCCTCACCCATTATCGCGGTAACTGGTACCTCGATGCCTGGTGTCACGAGCGCGATGGCCTGCGCCGATTCTCGCTTGATCGCATCCGCCAGGCCACTCGGCACCCCCAGCCAGCCTGCGAATGCGACCCGAGCGAGCTCGAACAGCTCGATCGCGGCTTTGGCATCTTCACTGGCCATACACAAAGAAAGGCCGAACTCCTGTTTTCGCCTGAACGTGCCCGCTGGGTGGCCGATGAACAATGGCACTCCGACCAGATCGGCCGCCACGAACCCGACGGCCACTACCGGCTCATCCTGCCCTACAGCGACTCGCGCGAACTGATCGGCGACATCCTGCGTCACGGCGTACAAGTCGAGGTGCTCGGCCCGCCGGAACTGCGGTTCGAAGTAGAAACAGAAATTCACCGCATGGCGGCGAAATACTCAGGATCTGAGGATTGGCAGTGATAGCGTGAATTTATGGCAACCGGGGTGGACTGAGGGCCAAGGTGTCGTCACGGCCGCAGCTCAATGCCTGAGACAGTCACTGAATCGCTGTCGCAAGGTGCAAGGAACAAGCCTCTTGATGGAAAGTGAACTCAACGAGTGAACAAACAGATGACCTTTCGACAACTTTTTGAATGCGCAACCAGTGGGTTGACCCCATATCCCTACCAACAGCGGTTGGCAGAAGAGGCCTGGCCCGAACTGGTCGATGTGCCGACCGGCATGGGCAAGACTTCGGCCATCAGCATGGCGTGGATTTTCAAGCGCGGTTGGCGGACGGATGGAGACCATGTACCACCTGACGCCGACACACCCAGACGGTTGATCTGGTGTCTGCCCATGCGCGTTCTTGTGGAGCAGACCGAGGCTAACGTTAGACAGTGGCTGGATCGGATGGGGATTCTTGGTGAGGCAGGTGACACAGGTCGAGTGGCTGTGCATGTACTGATGGGGGGCGAGGACGACCTGCGTCAGGCCAGCTGGGCCGCCAACCCCGAGCAAGACGCCATCCTCATCGGCACCCAGGACATGTTGCTTTCCCGAGCTCTGATGCGTGGTTACGGCATGAGTCGGTATCAGTGGCCGGTACATTACGCCTTGCTCCACAATGATGCTCTCTGGATTTTTGATGAAGTGCAGCTCATGGGGCCCGCACTGGCCACGACCACCCAGCTGGAAGCATTTCGGCGGCAACTGGCCACAGCCAAACGTAGCCACAGCATCTGGTGTTCTGCGACGTTGCGGCCGGAGTGGCTAGGCAGTGTGGACTTCCGCCCCGTTCTTGAGGCGGGCCTCTCCTCCATGACACTCACCGAGTTGGATACCTGCAAGCCGGCTGTTTCCCGGCGGATCAATGCGCCCAAGCTCTTGCAGCAGGTCGGAGCCTGCCTGGAAAAAAGCGGCCGTGATCAATTGAAGCAATATATTGGCGCGCTCGCTGACCAGGTTCTAGAGGCGCATGTTGTCGGCGAGCAGACCTTGGTGATAGTCAATCGCGTAGAGCGGGCGCAGATGTTGTTTGACGCTCTGGGTCAGCGAGATGCGTCCCCTGAACGGCTGTTGCTGCATGCGCGTTTTCGTCCCCATGAGCGTCGCCAGATCGAATCTCGTCTACGACAAGAGACCGAAGGCCTGGGGCGGATCGTGGTTTCGACCCAGGCCGTCGAGGCCGGTGTGGATATTGACAGTCGGGTCCTGTTTACCGAGCTGGCCCCCTGGTCCTCGCTGGTGCAGCGTTTCGGCCGATGCAACCGCGCGGGTCGCTACAGCCAGGCGGATATTTTCTGGATCGATCTGGGTGAGACCGACCAGGGCGTGGCCCTGCCTTATCGTGACACCGAACTCTCCGAAGCTCGTGACCGGCTCAAGACGATCAAATCAGCCGCACCCACCGACCTTCCGGCCGTCGAACATGGGCCTGAAACCACGCAAGTGCTACGACGCCGTGATTTTCTGGATTTGTTCAACACTGATTCCGATCTTTCCGGATTCGATACCGATATCTCACCCTACATTCGTGACACGGGTACGCCACTGGTCCAGGTTTTCTGGCGGGCACTTGAGCCACAAGCTCACCATGAACTGCCCGGGCCCGGGCGAGATGAATTATGTCCAGCCTCTCTGGCGCAGATCAGAGATCATCTAAGCAAGAAATTTCCGGCCAAACGAGCGAGACATCTACAACGGGATTATCCGTCAGCCTGGCGGCTCGATCCTCTGGCAGGGGGGAGCGACGAGCCTCGTTGGGTGCGTATACGGCACCCGGGTGACATCCGCCCTGGGCAACAAGTGCTTCTGGCCGCTGACGAGGGAGGCTACGCACCGCAGCTTGGCTTTATGCCCGGTCTGCACGAGCCGGTGAGCACGGTTGGCGGGACAAGTGGTACTGATGGTGACGAGTCGTATTCCAGTGAGGCGTTGAGCCATATCGGCCGCTGGGTAGCACTTTCTGAGCACCTCGACAATGTAGCGACCACGGCTCGTGCGTTGGCGGATACGTTTTCTCTTGATGCCAGCACGGTATCGCTGCTGGGAAAAGCGGCCCGATGGCACGATGTAGGCAAGGGCCACGAGGCTTTTGTCCGTGGTATTGGTGCCGATCCCGCTGATCCAGCTGGCCCGTGGGCCAAGTCAGATGGCCGTGGTCGGCCTGACTATCACTGCATCGATGCGGACGACCATAAACAGTCGCGCCGATATTTCCGCCACGAGCTGGCCTCCATGCTCGCTTGGCTTGAGCATGCTGAGCCAGGAATCCCTTCCGGTGAGCGGGATCTGATCGCCTATCTGGTACTTGCCCATCATGGACGAGTGCGCATGGGATTGCGGGCACTGCCCGATGAGAACGAACCGCCCAGCCCTCAACAGCTTTATGCTCGCGGTGTGTGGGATGGTGACCAGTTGCCCGCCATGGAGATTGGTGGGACGACAATCCCCGAGACCACCCTGAAGCTTGATTTGATGCGCCTGGGAGCCGGGCCGCAGGGGCCATCCTGGGCCGAGCGTAGCCACCAATTGTTGAATGAACATGGCCCCTTTCGTTTGGCATGGCTGGAATCGCTGCTGCGTATCGCGGACTGGCGGGCCAGTGCGCGTGAGAAACAAGGAGAACAACAGTGACCCGTCAAGTCGTGCTTGCCGGCTGTACCCCCGTCCCGTTGGTTGGTTATCTGAAGGCGCTTGGCGTACTGCGTTTGGTAGCAGAACAGGCAGACCCGGATGCTCGCGGCTACTGGGAAAATGAACAGTTTGTGCTGCAGAGTCGTTTGGATGAAGTCGGGCTGCGGCGTTTCTTTCTGGAGGAATACGAAGCGACGCCAGTCATAGCACCGTGGAATGGCGGCAGCGGGTTTTATCCCAAGGACAACAAGTCAGGCATTAAGCCGATCGAATCTGGCAATGCCAAGCGCTTTCATGGCCTGTCTCGCGCAATTGCCGTGGCAAAAACCAGTCTTGGCCAGCTGGGCCTGGAGGAGAGGCCGGCGGGAGACTCCAAACAGGAGCTGTTGGCTTTGCTGCGTGCGTCCTTGGATGATGCTGCAGTGGCATGGCTCGATGCTGCAATTCTTCTGACCGAAAGCGGCCCCAAATACCCACCGCTGCTCGGCACGGGCGGTAATGACGGCAGGCTCGACTTCACCAACAACTTCATGCAGCACCTGGTTGCCTTGTTTGATCCCGATAGCGGTCAGGCGAGCGCGACAAACGAGGCCTTGTTGCAGGAATCTCTGTATGGGGAAGCAACGCCCGGCATGAGTTCGGCCAAGATTGGGCAGTTCGCCCCAAGTGATGCCGGAGGAGTCAACCAGACCTCGGGGTTCGAGGCGAGATCGCTGGTCAATTCCTGGGATTTTGTGCTCATGCTCGAAGGGGCCGTCCTGTTTGCCGCCTCTGCTACCCGACGTCTGGAAAGCGGGTCTGCTGGGGCTTTGAGCTATCCATTCACTGTTCACCTTGCAGCCGGGGGCTCCGGGGCAGCGGCGTTGAGCGATGAAGGCGCTGCTCGAGCGGAAATCTGGATGCCGCTCTGGTCCAAACCTGTGGGATTTCGGGAGCTGGAAGCCCTGTTGTCGGAAGGGCGGGTCACGTTGGGACGGCAGGCGGCGCGGGATGGATTGGATTTCTCCCGTGCTGTTGCTCGATTGGGGGTGGACCGTGGCATCGATGCATTTCAGCGTTATGCCTTCTTGATGCGCTCCGGGAAGGCGTACTTTGCCACGCCTTTAAACCGGGTCACGGTTACACGAAACCCGGCCGCCGATCTGATCGATGAACTTGACGAGCGGCATTGGTTGTCCCGTTTCCGACGGTACGCCGAAAAGGAAGGAAGTCACCAGGTACAGATCCTGAGGCGCAATCTGGAGGCGGCCATTTTCAGCCTCACGACAGGTTATAAAGATACCGCGGACTCGACTCGCCGTTTGCTGATCTGCTTGGGCGAAATCGCTCTGTACTTTGCTCGCAGCCCCAAAGCAAGGGAGGCCTGCCCACCGATTCCTCGACTGTCTCGGCAGTGGGTCACGCAGGCAGAGCCAGGGGGTGGGCTCGAGTTTTCCCTGGCCGCTGCTCTGGCCGGTTTGCAGGGCAAGCATTCGGGCAACTGGATCTACCCCATGCGACTGCACTTGTTGCCTGAGAAACCAGGGCGATATCAGCAATGGGACGAACAGGCCGGCCACCGGATCACCTGGGCTGAAGGGACGCTCGAGGCCAATCTCGCCGCCACGCTGCAGCGGCGGCTATTGGATATTCAGCACCTGAAGCTTGATGACAAACCGTTGGTCGCTTCTCGGACGGCCTCGACAGCCCATGTGGCTGCATGGTTGGCGGGGCAAGCAAATGCCAGTGATATCGCAGCATTATTACTGGGCTTGATGTTGGCGCGCATTCCCTCCGGTCGAGTGAGTGACAGCCTGCCTCCGCTCCCGTTGCCCGGAGCCTATCGGCTGCTCAAGCCCTTTTTCGTCACCGATACGCAATTGCACCGCGCTGGTCTCTTGCCCGCGGAGCGAAAGCTTCCGCTCCCCGGCGACATGGTGCGCCGGCTCGCGGCTGGCCAGATCCGCCAGGTGCTGCCTCCGGCCATGCGGTTGCTGCGTGTGGCGGGGCTTTATCCGGGAAAGACTGAGCCGGCAGCCGGTATACAGGATGGGCGGCTACTGCTGGCCGCCCTGATGGTGCCGATTTCCGATCACGATCTTCAACGCCTGTGGCCCCGGGAATGGGCACAGGAAAACCAGCAAGCAAGCTGAAAAAGGAGTCCACACGACATGTCTTTGAATTTTCAGGCCCTGCGCCAGAGCCCTCGGTTGCTGATCGAGGCTGATTTGCAACCGATCCAGGGAACACGTTTCCAGCCAACGGGCTTTCCCGATCTTGGTGCGGCCGAGTACACCGCTCCCGATGGTAACGGCCAGATGCTGTTGGTCGAGTCAGCGCAAAGCATGGCCAATCGCCTGGAGCTGGTCTGCTGGAATGAATTGGAAGATGACTGGGTTGATGCCCTGCGGGGCCTGCCTTTCATACGAGTTCGGGATGACAAGGGCGGCATCCTGACCAGCTCCGTGCTGGAAGCGCATCGACTGAACTCGCCATACATCCTTGAAAGCAAGGACGACAGCGTCCTGGAAATGCTCAAGTCTGAATTGGCAGATCAGGAAGTAGGGCGCGTGGATTTGCGCAAATTGGCTGAAACCCTCGTTCGTGTTGACACCAATGCGGCCTTGCATGGAGTTTTTCTGGCCAAAAAGGAGCTGGCAGGTGGGCGCTTGCGACTTCCTCGGGCGTTATCCGGCTTCATTGAAGCGGCCGAGGTCAAAGTAGCGCCGAGCGGGGGTGTCAAGATCGACACGGTCGATCCGAAAGGCGATACCTCAAAAGGCTTTGGTCATGTGCCATATGCCCGTGACGAATATGTTTCACCCGCCATCACCGCCTATTTCAACCTCGATCTGGCGCAAATCCGGGCATTTGGGTTGGGCGAGACGGCAGAAAATCTGCTGATTGGCCTGGCCCTGTACAAGATCCAGCGTTTTCTCGAGACCGGCCTCAGGCTGCGTACCGCCTGTGATTTGGAGCGCCTGGCCACCCGAGTGAGCAGGCCCGAGCCATTCGAACTGCCGACACTGACGGAAATCGAGCAGGCCATGCCCGGATTGATTGAGCAGGCCGCTGATGCCGGTTTGTTCAACGAACCGCGTATCACCGAGGTCACTTACAGGAAGTAACCATGTTGGCAATCGCAATTCGATTTCCTGCCGGACGTTACCATGCCACCCCGTGGGGGCGGCACGTCAATGAAGCGGCAGTAGAGTGGCCACCATCACCCTGGCGCCTGCCGCGGGCCTTGATCGCGACCTGGTACAACAAGGGAGATGCTTCCCGGTATCCGCGAGCCACGCTGGATGCCTTGATCGAGGAGCTGGCTGGCGAGCTGCCTGGTTATCGGCTGCCGAAAGGAGTGCAGGCCCATACGCGGCATTACATGCCCCAAAGGGGGTTCAAGAGTGGCCGGATCGACACCTCGCTGGTCTTTGATGCCTTTGTGGGTCTCGACAAGACCGACGAGCTGATCATCGGCTGGCCGGGGCTCAAGCTTGAGGCAGAACAGCGAGCGCTGCTGGCTCCCTTGAATGCAGCCGAGTACATTCGCTGGCGTGAACGAATGACTGCCGAGCATGGACTGGATGGCAAGCTCCGGACCAAGCGACAGAGGGATCTGTTTGCCACCTTGCCCGAGCAGTTGGCCGATGCACTGCGAGCGGAGACTGGCGCGATCCAGCAGGTCGGCTGGAGCCGAGCGCCAGGCTCACGATTTGTCACCTACCAGCGACCGAGTGACGCCTTCGTTCCTCTACGACAGCATCGACCCCGGCCGGTACGGCCTGTCACCACCGTCCGCCTGGCCCTGTACGGCAAGCCATTACCCCGTATCGAGGATGCGGTGAAGATTGGTGAAATTACCCGTCTGGCGGCGATCAGAGCGGCCGGGCAAGACAATGCCGCGCGCGTCCCTTCGGTAATTTCCGGGCATGACATGCCGAGAGACAACCGGCATGGTCATGCGTTCTACCTGCCTGAGGATGACGATGGTGACGGTCATATCGATCACGTCCTCATCCATGCGCCCGCAGGGTTTGCTCCGGACTCCCTGCGAGCGTTTGATGCAATGAAAAAACTGTGGTCAGGAGCAGCGGGCGAATGGTCCGTGATGCTGGAGGGTTATGGAGAAACGGCTGATTGGCCGGAATCCCACTACTTGGGCAGTGCCGTGGAATGGATATCGGTGACCCCTTATCTGCACCCATGGTTTCGCAAGAAGCAATTTGGAGTCGAGGATCAAATTCGCCGGGAATGTCGTGAAAGAGGAGTGCCGGAGCCGATCGAGATCGAGCGGATTCCATTCCTTGAGATCCACGGACGCCAACGGCGGCCAGTGCATTTTCACCGATTTCGCCGCAAGCGAGGGCTGACTCAGCCGGATCGGCAGGGCAGCTTCTTCCGGCTGCGATTTCCCCAGCCGCTCGAAGGTCCGCTTGCACTGGGCTTTGCCTCCCATTTCGGACTGGGGTTGTTTCGACCCCTGCCCTGAGTGGTGGCCGATGTAGTGAGAAAGCGAGTGACTCGGGTTTTCAAGAGTGACCGCAGGAAAATTGGAGCGTGGGAAAATGGAATACAAGCCCGCTAAACGAGGACCGAACGCATCCTCCACAGTATCGAAGACAAGTGTCGACCAGCCGTTACTGCCTGCCCGAATGGTCAACGAGTACGTATATTGCCCACGCTTGGCCTACCTAGAATGGGTGCAGGGCGAGTGGGAAGACTCACGCGACACCGTCGGTGGTCAGCACCACCATCGTCGTGTCGATCAGCGCAAGGGGAAGTTGCCACAGGCTGACGAGCTGACTGAGGATGACCGCATCCACGCTCGATCCGTCACGCTGTCTTCAGAATCACTCGGCGTGATCGCAAGGATGGACCTGATCGAAGGCAGTGAAGGAAAGGTCAAGCCCGTCGACTACAAGCGCGGCAAGCGCCCGCACGTAAAACATGGTGCCTGGGAGCCCGAGCGGGTACAGGTTTGTGTTCAAGGGCTGATCTTGCGTGAACAAGGCTATACCTGTGAAGAAGGGGTCTTGTATTTCGCCGGATCAAAAGAACGCGTGCGAGTGGTATTCGATGACGAGCTTCTGGCCAAAACTCAGGACGCCATCAGCGGTCTGCGTCGGATTGCTGCTGGCGGTCAGATGCCCCCTCCATTGGAAGACAGCCCCAAATGCCCGCGATGCTCCTTGGTGGGCATATGTCTGCCTGATGAAGTCAACTACCTGAAATATGAAAAAAGCCCGCCGCGTCCCATGAGTGTTGTTCGAGACCAGGGGCAGCCCGTCTATGTCCAGGCCCATCGGGCCAAGGTGGCCAAGCGAGGCGAAACGCTTGAAATAAGCATTGACGACAAAAAAGTGCAGACAGCCCGGCTGATTGACGTATCTCAATTGGTGCTTATGGGTAACGTCTATGTCACTACACCGACATTGCAGACACTGATGTCGCGGGGGATTCCCATCAGCTGGCACGGCTATGGCGGCTGGTTTCATGGTCACAGTGTTGGCACCGGCCACAAGAATGTCGAATTGCGCACCGCCCAATATCGTGCCAGCTTCGACGAACAAGCATGCCTCCGTATCGCCAAGGGATTGATTGATGCAAAAATTCACAATTGCCGTGTTCTTTTGCGTCGCAACTGGAAACACGATGACCACGAATCTCGCGACGTGCTGGAGGGCCTGAGCCGCGATCAGCGCAAGCTCAAGCGCGCTGACAATATTCAAACCCTGTTGGGTCTTGAGGGCAGTGCGGCATCACGTTATTTCCGCCATTTCCAGCACATGTTGCGCGGTGGGGAGAACGAAGACCCACCATCATTTGATTTTCAAGGGCGCAATCGACGCCCGCCCACCGATCCGGTCAATGCATTGCTGTCATTTGCTTACACCCTCCTGACGCGCAACTGGCTGGTCACGCTTACGGCCGTCGGGTTCGATGCCTATCGTGGGTTTTATCACCAACCACGTTATGGCAGCCCCGCCCTGGCGCTGGACATGATGGAGCCGTTCAGACCGTTGATTGCTGACTCTGTGGTGATTCAGGCGATCAACAATGGCGAGGTTCGGCAAAATGATTTCATCGAAGTGGCCGGCAGAGTCGCCTTGCGCCCTGAGGGTCGGAAGCGCTTCATCGCCGCCTTTGAGCGTCGCATGCGTCATGAGATCGTCCACCCGCTGTTTGGCTATCGAGTCAACTATCAGCGCATGCTGGAAATACAGGCTCGGCTCCTTGGGCGGCATCTCCTCGGCGAGCTGACCGACTACCCCAATCTGAAGACTCGATGAAGGCTGCCCATGCGCGATACGCTTTACCTGGTCACCTATGACATTTCTGACCCCAAACGCTGGCGGCGGATATTCACCTTGATGAACGGCTATGGTGAGTGGCTGCAGCTGTCCATCTTCCAGTGCCGTCTGACTCCCATGCAACATGCGGAAATGCTCTCGTTTCTGGATGGGATCATCGATCACCGTACTGACCATGTGCTGGTCATCGACCTGGGAGCTGCCGACAAGGTTGACCCAAAGATCACCAGCCTGGGCAAACCTTATGAACGGGTCACCAAGGACTCGATCATTGTCTGAGACCTCGCTATCCCAGAATAGGGTAGGGGGTAGAGTTGCCTTCCGCCTGCGAGCGCTCCGATGTTGCCTCCATCCCCGGCTACCGCTCGCAAGAGGATATGTCTTTAAAAAACAGCAAGATAGAGTGTCTGCATGTTGATAAGCCAGCTGATCTCAACGCAGATCTGCCATATATATGGCAGTGCTCGAAAGGTTGCGCTACGATCCCATCAGACCGAGCTCAGAGAGCGAGCGGTAATCCTCGGCATAACGCCGAGGCCTCATTGAAGCCCACCTCATGTTTCTGCATCATCCCCCCCGCTCAAGTAATCCTCGGCATAACGCCGAGGCCTCATTGAAGCGTCAGTATCTGGCCGGTGTATTCGCCGATGACGTTGGTAATCCTCGGCATAACGCCGAGGCCTCATTGAAGCGTGATCAGCGGGTGGCTGACGGTGGGGGCGATGAGGTGTAATCCTCGGCATAACGCCGAGGCCTCATTGAAGCTCATTGCCATAGCCACCCCGGACCCACCGAGCTCTCAGTAATCCTCGGCATAACGCCGAGGCCTCATTGAAGCACCAGTGCCCTGGGGACCGTGCATGATGACGGCGCTGTAATCCTCGGCATAACGCCGAGGCCTCATTGAAGCGCGAGGAGCTGAACGTCGGCACCCAGACGGAGCGCAATGTAATCCTCGGCATAACGCCGAGGCCTCATTGAAGCCCTCCATTCCCGCTGACTGGTCGCTTTGTGACGGCGTAATCCTCGGCATAACGCCGAGGCCTCATTGAAGCGCGCGAAATGCTAGATAGCAGATGGGCACGCCAAGTGTAATCCTCGGCATAACGCCGAGGCCTCATTGAAGCCACATACTGAAAGTTATCATCGACCTCGCCGCTATTGTAATCCTCGGCATAACGCCGAGGCCTCATTGAAGCCCGAGCAACATGCAGAGCGTGAGGAGGATTCGAAATGGTAATCCTCGGCATAACGCCGAGGCCTCATTGAAGCGTCTGGCTATTGCATAGCGTCGGAAAAGGCGAATTTGGTAATCCTCGGCATAACGCCGAGGCCTCATTGAAGCATCATGGCCCAAATCACGAAAAACGACGACAAGGCGTGTAATCCTCGGCATAACGCCGAGGCCTCATTGAAGCTCGCTGGTCGCGCCTGAGTAGACCTCGGCACCAGGTAATCCTCGGCATAACGCCGAGGCCTCATTGAAGCTTTGTGCAGGAAGGCGGGTCGTACGCGGGGGTCCCGGTAATCCTCGGCATAACGCCGAGGCCTCATTGAAGCTTATCAGGCTATGGCCCAAGTAGCCACCGACCTTCTGTAATCCTCGGCATAACGCCGAGGCCTCATTGAAGCGGGTTGTAGTAGGCGCGGGGGTCGCTGCTGGTGCGAGTAATCCTCGGCATAACGCCGAGGCCTCATTGAAGCTCATGCCCCCCTGCCCCTCCGCTCGTCTGCGGTCTTGGTAATCCTCGGCATAACGCCGAGGCCTCATTGAAGCCGGCACCCCCCCGCGCGGTCAATCAAAAATCGACCGGGTAATCCTCGGCATAACGCCGAGGCCTCATTGAAGCATGCTCATGGTGTCTTTCCTCGCTCTCCGGATTCGGTAATCCTCGGCATAACGCCGAGGCCTCATTGAAGCATCCGTCAGCTCAAGGACAGCAACGGCCGCCCGATGTAATCCTCGGCATAACGCCGAGGCCTCATTGAAGCATCCTCTTGGTCTTCCGGCACCTCAAACCCCGATCCGTAATCCTCGGCATAACGCCGAGGCCTCATTGAAGCGGCACCACCTCCATGCTGCTGCACGGCGACTGGTTCGTAATCCTCGGCATAACGCCGAGGCCTCATTGAAGCATTGGAGCGCCAAACCTAATGCCCGGGACAGATGATTGTAATCCTCGGCATAACGCCGAGGCCTCATTGAAGCAAGTTTAATGTGGCGGTTGCCTTCGTATTCGTCCCAGGTAATCCTCGGCATAACGCCGAGGCCTCATTGAAGCGAGGTGGTTGGCGAATGAGCCTGCCCAGGTTGCCAGGTAATCCTCGGCATAACGCCGAGGCCTCATTGAAGCGTCGACATCACGATACCACCATTTTGGGCGACTGTAGTAATCCTCGGCATAACGCCGAGGCCTCATTGAAGCTCCTGGCTGAATTTTGCCCCAGTGCCGCCCGGCCGGGTAATCCTCGGCATAACGCCGAGGCCTCATTGAAGCATGGCGGGCGGCGATGCAATCCGGGGAGCACGTGCCGTAATCCTCGGCATAACGCCGAGGCCTCATTGAAGCATCAAAGCCCAGCTCCAGCCGCTGGTTGATCTCGTGTAATCCTCGGCATAACGCCGAGGCCTCATTGAAGCTACGCAATCGCTCCCGTTGCGTCTAAAGCGCTGGAGGTAATCCTCGGCATAACGCCGAGGCCTCATTGAAGCGCCTGCCGCCCACTCGGTGCAATCCCAGCTGATTCCTGTAATCCTCGGCATAACGCCGAGGCCTCATTGAAGCCGCTAAGCCCCGGTCAAGGCCGGACGTGTCCGCGCGTAATCCTCGGCATAACGCCGAGGCCTCATTGAAGCTCCACCAGGGAAAACACGCGATAGCCAAACAGGGTGGTAATCCTCGGCATAACGCCGAGGCCTCATTGAAGCCTGTGGGCGGCCAGGGCATCGTTAGCCACAAGCCAAGTAATCCTCGGCATAACGCCGAGGCCTCATTGAAGCGATTTGTACGTGTTTTTCTTGCAGACACGCCAAAACCGTAATCCTCGGCATAACGCCGAGGCCTCATTGAAGCCCCCGATGCGCGCCGCCTTGATCTGCTCATGGCCGGGTAATCCTCGGCATAACGCCGAGGCCTCATTGAAGCATGGCATCGAGGATGCGGGTGGCCACGTCGGTCTGGAGTAATCCTCGGCATAACGCCGAGGCCTCATTGAAGCGACGTACTGAAAGTTCCCATCGACTTCGCCGCTATGTAATCCTCGGCATAACGCCGAGGCCTCATTGAAGCATCGTCAAGCCGGGCGATTCGTTCGGCGAACGTGCGCCGTAATCCTCGGCATAACGCCGAGGCCTCATTGAAGCCTGCGACCTGGCGCATGCCGCCAAACTTCTTCATGTAATCCTCGGCATAACGCCGAGGCCTCATTGAAGCGCTGTGCATCTGCAGGCTGGCCGTCAGCTCGAACACGTAATCCTCGGCATAACGCCGAGGCCTCATTGAAGCACTTCCTCGCCGGTCGGCTTGATGCGTGAGAGGTGGTAATCCTCGGCATAACGCCGAGGCCTCATTGAAGCAACGTCGATCCGATGTCTGCCGTTGTTGGCATAAAGTAATCCTCGGCATAACGCCGAGGCCTCATTGAAGCTCCTTTTTTCTGTTGGTGTAGACGCAGAATAGCCCGGTAATCCTCGGCATAACGCCGAGGCCTCATTGAAGCGCACCATGGCGGGGTTGCTGAATAGGGAGGCCACACAGTAATCCTCGGCATAACGCCGAGGCCTCATTGAAGCACCAGAGCGACCCGACCGCATAGCCCACGTCACGGGCGTAATCCTCGGCATAACGCCGAGGCCTCATTGAAGCGGCCGCGTCGCCAGTTCCTTCCCAGCCCGCGCCAAGTAATCCTCGGCATAACGCCGAGGCCTCATTGAAGCCTCAAGCGCGCCCTCCGACAGTGGTAGTTCCTCGGTGTGTAATCCTCGGCATAACGCCGAGGCCTCATTGAAGCAGCACGGCATGGGCGTTGTCCGCCCGATCGTTCGCCTCGTAATCCTCGGCATAACGCCGAGGCCTCATTGAAGCGGATGGTGTTATCCGCCGGATCGGCGACCACCCGATAGTAATCCTCGGCATAACGCCGAGGCCTCATTGAAGCGCCTTGCGCCAGACTTCCGGGTCGGTGAGCAGCTTGTGTAATCCTCGGCATAACGCCGAGGCCTCATTGAAGCTGACGAGGTGGCAACATGCCAGTAGATTCCCGACATGTAATCCTCGGCATAACGCCGAGGCCTCATTGAAGTCGGACTGGGGAATAGCGCCATCTGAGTTCTGGGGAAGTAATCCTCGGCATAACGCCGAGGCCTCATTGAAGCTTGGTCCAGGTGCTGCGCAGCTCGACGTAGTAGGCCCGTAATCCTCGGCATAACGCCGAGGCCTCATTGAAGCCGTAAGCATTAGGGTTTCTTTTTGCCTTGCTAGCAGGTAATCCTCGGCATAACGCCGAGGCCTCATTGAAGCGAGTTCGATATCGTTTGGCGGCGCATCGCCTGCGGTGCGTAATCCTCGGCATAACGCCGAGGCCTCACTGCCGAACATCCTTGGCAGGAAGACATGGAGTTTTCCACGAAGATGGCGGTTACCCTGTGGGAGCTTGCCTTGCAAGCGAATCGCGCGGGACGCGCGAGTTTTGCTCAGGGTCGGGCAACTGGTTTGGATTTGGTGGCAGCCTGGCGGGGGTAGCTGTTGCTGGGGCGGCTTTCGCGGGCGTTCCCCGCACCCGTGAGGCTGCTGGAACTGGGTGTCGAGATATTGCGGGAGGGGGATGATGCTCAAAACTCGATCCTCATCCCAGCCATGATGCTGCGGCCCTGGATGGGCGCTGCACGGGCGATGAATGAGCTGTGGTTGTAGGCGAGTTTGTTCAGCAGGTTGCTGCCTTTCAGGTAGAGCAGATAGTCCTTGTCGCTCAATGTGGCTTTGTACGAGATGCCAGCGGCCAATAGGCCATGGCTGGGGGTGGCTTCTTCGTAACTGGCGATGCGGCTTTGGCGCAAAACCTGGGTGTATTCCAGGAAGCTGTCCCAGCGGCCCCGAGTGAGGTCGGTGCGCGCTCCGATGCGTGCGGATGGTATGCGCGGCAGGTCGCCAGCACCGTGACGCAGTTTGCCGCGGACATGGTCGCCAAAGAGGGTCGCCGATACCGTTGGTGAGAATTGATAAGACGCTTCCGCTTCCAGGCCTGTGAAGGTGGCATCGCCTTGGCTGTACTCGATCAGGCGAAAGTCCTCATGCTGATCCAGCGTATCGCCGTAGATGTAGTCATCGATGCGGCTGTGAAAGAGATTGATGGCAAATTGATAGTCGCCCGTTGTTTTGCGCAGGCCAAAGTCGACTGCCTGCGCGGTTTCCTTGTCGAGGTTGGCATTGCCTCTCTCGTAAGTGAGTGTGGCGAAGTGCAGCCCCCGGGCGTAGAGCTCTTGTGCATTGGGCATACGCTGGGAGTGTGACAGGGAGAGTGAGGCGGTATAGCCCGGCATGAAGTCCCAGGTTGTCCCTGCCGACAATGAGGTGGCGTTGCCGTTATAGCTGGGCTGAGGGCCACTTTCGGGGGTGACGGATTGCCATTCGTGACGTGCGCCGAGCTCGAAGCGCCAGTCATCCCATTGGTAGCTTTCCAGCAGGAACAAACCGGTCGATTGGGTGCGAGTTTTGGGAATGAAGTTTTCCGCACCACCAAAAGAGGCGAAGTCATAGCGAGCGGCTTGTGCGCCGATGACGCCATCCCAGCCACCTAGTGGGTCATGGCGCAGCTCGAGTCTTCCGTCGTAGCCGCGATTGGTGAAGGTGGTGCCGGGCAGGTCGTCTTCACGTTCATCGTGCTGGTAGTCGGTGTAGCCGCCACGAAATTGCAGGCTGGAAAAACCGGTAAACGGATCGTCCAGTTCGCCACGGAGGTCGAGCCGATCACTGCGCAAATAGGCGGTCGGAGCATGCGCGCTATGTTCATGTTCGTCGTGTCCGTGGTCATGGTCATGAGCGCCGCAGTGCAGCGTTGAGCCGTGCGGATGGCAGTCTTCGTACTCATGGCTATGGCCCGGCAGGCCGTAGTCGTCTTCACGATACGAATAGGCGGCACCAACATAGCCACGGCTTCCTATGAACGACAAGCCGACGCTGCCGGTGGTGCTGTCGGCATGGGAGTTGGGTACCTTGCTGCTGCTCCAGCCGGCCACACGATAGTCGTCGGCGCGACGCTTGGCCCCTTCCACATGCACGGCAATATTGCCTTCGCCCACTGTCAACCCGACGGCGCCGGCGCGCTCTTTCGCCGCGGTGGAGCCCTGCACTTCAGCCGAGCCGCTCAAACCGTTCTCCGGTATTTCGGTAGGGATCTTGTTGTCCAGCACATTGACCACGCCGCCAATGGCCCCGCCGCCATAAAGCAGTGCCGAAGGCCCACGCAGGATTTCAACGCCACGCGCCAGCAAGGTATCAACCGCCACCACGTGGTCGGGCGATACCCCGGAAGCATCCAGCACCTCCGAGCCATCGCTCAAGACCTTGACGCGTGGCGCTGTCTGACCGCGAATTACCGGGCGACTCGCACCGCCGCCGAAGGTATCGGCATGTACGCCGGGCTCGGCGCTGAGCAGCTCGCCGAGTGTGCCTTGGCGCTTCAGCGTCAATTCGTCGCCCTCCAGCACCGTGACTGGAGTTGTCAGGTCGTCGCTACTCAGGTCGAGCGGACTGGCTGTTACAACAATAGTCGGCAGGCTGGTCATGGGCAGGTTCGCCGCTGAGGTGGTTTGCGCATAGGCAGTTGGCGAAAGTGCCATAACCAGGGCTGGTGCTAAAGGGCGCGGAGGCAATCGCATGAAGTCTTCCTTGAGAAGTCGAGACTTGAGAAATCGAGAACAGGGCGCGCCGAGCGGGTGTTCAGTTCGCTTACGGGCCCATGACAAAAACGTTATGTTATAACGTATCCATGTAATTGTGGGAGCTTGCCCTGCAAGCGAATCGCGCGAGTTTTGCTCAGGGTCGGCAACTGGCTTGGATCAGGTGGCGGCTTGGGCGGGGGCCGCCGCTGGGGGCTTTCGCAGGCGAGGGTCGCTCACGCAGAGTCGTTGGCTATACGTGCAGACCTTCCCAGGTTGTGGAATGTAAGGGTCAAGCGCCCTTGGACCGTGAATTGAGTTTTCCTTCGGCTATTGTTGGGGTATCGCCGTCGTGTGGGCATGGGCGAGAGTCGATCAGACCGTGGTCGAATTGGCCCGGGAGCACCAGCTAACGGCCCGGCGTGTCTGGGATATCTTCATGGCACTCCCCGAGCCGGTTTCCCAGAGGGACCTGTTCGATTAGAGTTTTCTCATCCAGGAGGAGCCCGGCCATGCAGTCACGACACATCATTGCCATATTGGCGGCGGCCCTTGCCGTGGGCTCCGTTCAGGCGGCGGTCTATAAATGCGAAGGCCCGGACGGCGAACTGACATTCAGCGACCGGCCTTGCCCGGGTCAGCCGACCGAGGAAATCGCGATCGACTACCTCGAGCCCACCGATGCCCAGCGACTACAGGCGGCCGAGACGGCCGTGAGCTACGCGCGCCTGGAGCAGGAGCGCGCCATGCAAGCCCGGCATGACCGGATTGCGGCGATCGAGCAACGGGTCCGTCGGCTGCAAAAAGCACGCGACCGGGAGCTGGCCGTATTGCGTGCCAGGAAGCGTTACGCTGCCAACAACCTGGCCGGGGCCACCTGGCTGCAGAGCATCAACCAGGAGATGGACACGGTCACCAGAAAATATGCCGGCGAGATCGAGGCCGCCCGGAACCAGGCGCAAGCTTTGAGAGAGGCCGCCCGGGACCAGGCGCAGGCTTTGCGAGAGGCCGAGGCCGAATGATAAAAGGCTTGGTGGATAAAGGACCCGGCGGCACGGTGGCCTTCGTGGGGCCAGTGGTTGGAGCAGGGGTGGTCTAGCCCGCACGCGGGCTGCTCACCGACTCGCTCCAGCTGCGTAAGTCGGCAGAATCGAGCCGACGTGGCGAGCTGAGGTCAGGCACGGAAGGAGAGCACCAGCTGCTGCAGGTTGTCGTGGCCCCGCGAGCGGACGAAGCGATTGAGAATTTGGTAGGCCGGCTTGATGCGACGATCGTCGCGGTAGTTGGGTTTCTGTTCTGTACGGCACGTTTTTGGTGAACAGCTTCTCCATCCCGGGCTCAGATCCTCGCGGGGAAAAAAATGGGTCGAGATATAGCCCACTCGCTGGCCGTCTTGCATGAATGGGTGTGACCCGTGTCATTGCCCAATAATGATCGCTGTTTAGTTAATGAATAACATCGGGTTATGAAGAAAGGATGGGCATCAGCGTCTATATTGCTTTTCAGAGGCACAACCATGTCGTCGATTTGAAAGACTAGTTAAGGAGCTTCTGATGCCTAACCACAATTGGATTTTCACCGGCTTGCTTTCTGCCAGCGCTGTGGCCGTACTGACGCTATCAATGGCGGTGCCGGCCTTGGCCCAAAGTGAGCCGATTGCAGCCAGCGCTGATCTCGAGATTATTGATGCCAAAGTGAGGTATATCGAAGATCTGGATCTGCTGGTGTTTGAACAAGAGGTTGCAGGCCAGGCCGGCGGGACCAAGCCTGAGACTCCCGCTCACGCGCGGGATAATGATGACCTGCATTGGGAGGATGTGGCAGCCGCCGGTAATTTCGACGGCTCGGCTGTACTGTCCTATGTCTTTCCGACCGATCTGCCGCCGGAGTCCGTCGGTTTTGGGCCCGTCGAGGGTATCTTGGCCCTGGTCGCCACAAGCCATCCGGCCTTTGACGACACGCCGCTCTGGGATGAGTCGGGTGATGGGAACTATGCCAATGATGGTGGGATTTATCACGCCCATTGGGTTGTCCTGATCGAGGACGACCGGGTACCGGGCGGTCTCGCGGTCCGTGAAGTCGAGGGGGATCCGGCCGAAGTGCTGCCACCGACTGCGCCGGGCATGCCGATTTATCTGGATTCGCCCGGATTCCAGGTGCAGACGCAGGGAAAGACAGTGCGGTTGATCGTTCCGGGCACTCGCATCCGCGGCGCGCTGATGGACTTTGGTTTTGACGCCGTTACTGCCTATCTGGAAGTCAATATTTCGGACGAAGAACGCCCGACGCTCGGCGTCTATAAGGTCTATGACGTGCTTTCTGAAGACCTGAGCTTGCCCTATGAGGTGACCTCGGATTGAGCAAGAGGCGACCTGGGTTCTGCCCACTTTTCGGGCATGTTTCGAAAAGGCCCGTGCGCGCTCTTGATGGCGCATGCTGTTCACTCCTGCGCGGCCACAAATCGTGTGAGAGGTAACAACTGATGGCAGATGCAGGCGCGCCCCGCATCGGTGGGGCCAATCCGGATGGCTTGATACGAGCGGTTCTGACCGGGAGGCTAGCTCCTTTGGGGCGTCACGGCGTCGCCAGCGGGATCTGCAAGAAGCCGCTGGACGGGACAGTTAAAGTTACCCGAGAGGGTCTTTGCGGCGATGAGCAAGGCGACAAAAAGCATCACGGTGGCCCTGAGAAAGCAGTCCATCACTATCCTTATGATCACTATCCTTTTTGGCGGCAGCATCTCCCGGAGCTACAACAAGATCTCTTCAGAGAGGGCGGTTTCGGAGAAAATGTCTCGACTGTAGGTCTGACCGAATTCAATGTCTGCGTCGGCGATATCTATCGGGTCGGGGATACATTGCTTCAGGTATCGCAGGCGCGACAGCCTTGCTGGCGTCTCAATGAGCGTTTCGGCGAAGCTGCCATGGCTCAACGGGTTCAAGACACTGCCTTGACTGGATGGTATTACCGCGTCCTTGAGGAAGGCTGCATGGAAGCGGGCGACAGGATGAAGCTGGTGGAGCGCCCCGCTGAGGATTGGAGCCTGCAGCGCGTACTGCGGATTTTATATCAGGACACGCTCAATCGCGGTGAGTTGGCGCAACTGGCCCAATTGTCCGTGCTCACTGAATCCTGGCGCGAACTCGCCCGGCGTCGTCTCGAGCACGGCGTGGTCGAAGACTGGTCGCGCCGGCTGATTACCCCGGAGAAGATCCCTCTCTCCTGACAAGCCAGATCTGTAGTCCCGGATGATGGCTTGACCCTCTATCGGTCGAGCCAAGTGCATGGCGCCTGGCTCTCTGTAAAGTCAGGGGCGGGTTTGGGCTTCTTCATGTGATGATTGGTCGACCCGATCCGGCTGCTTGATGCGACGGGATCGGTGAATGTGGCCGCGTGTTGGCATCAGGCGCGAGAAGAGAGCACTAGCTGTTGCAGGTCGCTGTGGCCTCGTGAGCGGACGAAGCGATTGAGAATTTGGTAGGCCGGCTCGAAACGGCGATCGTCGAGGTGGCCGGTTTTGTGCTCCGCGCGGCGCATTTCGGTGAACAGCTTTTCCCATTCCGGAATAATTTCGGCGCGGGGCAGAAAACGGGCCGAGGTGTAACCTACGCGCTGGCCGTCCTGCATGATCGGCGCGACCCGTGTCATCACCCAGTAGTGGTCGCCGTTCTTGCAGCGGTTCTTTACCAGGCTGAAGAATTCGCGACCGGCCTGGATTTCGGTCCACAGCAGGTGAAAGATCGTATCCGGCACGTCGGGGTGACGCAGTATGTTCTGCGGCTGACCGATCAGTTCATCGCGGGTGAAGCCGGAAATCTCCGCCAGCGACTGGCTGGCATGGGTAATGACGCCGTCGAGGTCGGTCTTGGACTGCAGGGCGCGCCGTCCGCTCACATTGACGCTTTTGTTGGTCACCTGCCGAATATCGATTGGCGGCTGAAAACCCATGCTCAGCATATGTGCTCCTTGGATCATGTAGGTACGCCTTGCAGCCCCCCGATCGGGATGGCGAAAGGCGAGTCGGCTTTATTCTAGCAGCATCCGATTCATCCGGTATTCGATTCAATAATTGGAGTGGCTAGCGACCGCTCGGAATCCACCATCCCCTGCTTCGACAGCAGCTCACCATCATTGCCTCGCAGACGATATTCCGAGCCGCTGGCTGACCCCGCCGGAGTGACATGATTTAGGCTGGAATGGCCGTTTGTTGCTGTCTCCCTAAGCGGATCGGATAGAAAGCCGGCTCTTGGCAGCATGCGTCATTCCGGTCTGCAAGACGGCGATAGGTCGTAGTAGATCCACGGGATTGCGCTTCGATATATACCGTAGTATCTTTCGATCCCGACGCAGCGGCGCGTTATTTTTTTTCCTCTCGATATGTACAAAGATACACATCGTGGCGTGGTGCGGACCAAAAACAAGAAAAACGGGGAAGGACTCATGGGTGGTTTGCGGGGGAAGGCGTTGGCACTGAGTGTCTGCGGCCTTGGTGTGGTTGAGGTGGCGGTTGCGGAGACGTCGGTAACGAGCGACAAGCCGTTCGAGCTGGGCGTGATCGAGATCACCGCCGAGGGCAAGTCGTTTGATGTCAGTGATCCGGGGGCATTGGTGATTGATGGCGAGGCGTTGCGTCGGCCGGAGCGCCAGACCGTCTCCGACATCCTGCGGGATCAGCCGGGACTGTCGCTGCGAAGCGCCTCCCGTCGGAATGAAGACAAGATTCTGATCCGGGGCTTTGATTCCCGCCAGACCACGCTGAACATCGATGGGATGCCGGTTTATGTGCCTTACGACGGCAACGTCGACCTGTCGCGTTTCCTTGGTGCCGCGCTGGCACAGATATCGGTTTCCAAGGGGATGAGTTCGCTGATGTACGGGCCGAACAATATGGGCGGCTCGATCAACCTGGTCACACAGCGGCCGGAAGAGGAGTTGTCTGGTCGAGTTCATGCCGGCGGCCAGGCGGGGCGTGACGGGGTGTTTGGTCGCCATCTCGGCGCACAGATCGGCAGTCGTCCCAACGAGTGGTTCTATGTGCAAGCTGGGGTGGAGCGTCGCTCGGAATCGGGCTATCCGTTGTCGAGGGGTTTTGAGGCCGTGCCGAGCCAGCCGAGCGGCAAACGACTGAACAGCTACGAAACGACCACCAATACCAACCTGCGCCTCGGCTTCACACCTGGAGATGACGACTACAGCCTGTCGTATTACGGCACCCGCGGCGACAAGGGATCACCGCCGTACACCGGCTCGGTCCCTGGCGAGCAGGTCCGCTATTGGCAGTGGCCGTACTGGCGCAAGAACGGCCTTTATTACACTGGCGAGACGCATATCGGCCCCGGTGTACTGAGCACGCGCCTGTACTACGACACCTTCGAGAACTCGCTGTCCTCCTACGACGATGCGGACTACAACAGCATGAGTCGTGGGTATGCCTTCCGCAATGAGTATGACGACAACGCGACCGGCGGCGGGTTGCAGTGGGAACAGGCCGTGGGCGATCACCAATTGCGGGCCATGGCGCAGTTCAAGCTGGATGTTCATAAATCTCGCGATCTATCCATGGCTGGGGTGCCGATCAGTGGATGGGAGGAGGACAAGAGTGAAATCTACAGCGCCGGTATCGAGGATCGTTGGCAACTGACCGACAACACCGACCTGGCAATGGGTTATCGGGTCGACCGCTTCGAGGTCACTGGTTCTGACCAGACTGCACCGGACGGCTCGCCGGTGAAGCTGGGCGACCCGGAGTACGCACACAATTTCCAGTTGGTGCTGTCGCATGATGTGGCTGAGCAGACGGTATTCGCTGGCGTATCGCGCAAGACGCGCTTTCCCAGCATCAAGGAAATGTTCTCCTACCGCCTGGGGCAGGCCATTCCCAATCCGAGTCTGGGCCCGGAAACGGCGAATCATGTCGAGCTTGGTAGCCGCGGCCAGTTGGCCGGCAGCGATTATCAGCTAAGTCTGTTTTACAGCCGCGTTGAGGATGCGATCGAATCGGTCTCCATCGGGGGCGGGCTGAACCAGGCGCAGAACATAGGCGATGCCACCCGCTCCGGTATCGAATTGTCGATGTCGCGAGATCTTGGTCGCTATTTCGCGGTATCCGGACACTACAGTTACTTGCACAGTGAAGCGGGCGACGACGAGCTCAATGTCCGCTTCCTGCCGCGACATTCCGGGCAGCTGGCGCTGGACTGGTCGCCGATGGCATCGCTAACCACAGGCGTCTCCATGAACGGACGCTCGCGTACGGAAAGCAGCACTGACGGGAGCCAGCCGGTCGGTGGCTACGCCACGGTCGACTTGCATGCGCGTTACACCCTGAGCCGGCAGGTCACCTTGCGGGCCGGAGTGCGCAACCTGGGTGATCGCAACTATGCATTGCACGAGGGTTACCCCGAGCCGGGCCGGACCTTCCACGGGGATGTGGAATGGCAATTCTGAGCTCCGTCGTGAATCCGGTGTTCGATCCGCGTCGTCGCCGTGGGCTTGCGATGTTGACGGCGCTGCCATTGATGGCCGCTGGCGGAGCGCGTGCCGACAATGTGACGCGGGTCTATGGCGCCAATCCGGTCGTCACCTGGCTGTTGGCGGTCTTGTATCCGGAGCGGCTGATTGGCTGGAACTTCCCGCCGGCCGCGCAGGCGCAGGGGTTCATTGAACCCGCGGCGCTGGAGCTACCGGTGGTGGGTGGTTTTTTCGGCCAGGGGCGAATGCCCAATGCCGAGTCTCTGCTGGCGCAACGCCCTCAGCTGGCGGTGGTCTCGGGGGCCACATCTGTCGCACTCAAGCGCAGCGTCGAGGCCATGGCGGTACTGAATGTTCCCACGCTCACGCTCGAGCTCGAGCGTGTCGATGAGTATCCGGCGGCCATCCGTCAGCTCGGCGAGCGCTTGGGGGAGGCTGGTCGCATGCAGCGCGCGGCCCAGGCGGCCGAGCATCTGTTGGCGATCATCCGCGCCTTCCCCGATCACGGTGGACCGAGCGTGTTCTATGCCGAGCAGCATGACGGGCTGGCGACCGAGTGCCGTGGTTCGATTCATTCCGAGGCGATTCGGTTGGTCAATGCCAGCAATCCGCATGTCTGCGGGGAAGGGGAGGCCAGCCAGCGCTTCGGCATGGTGCGGATCGATCGAGAGACACTGCTGAGTTACGACCCGGACTGGATTCTGACTCAGTCACCGGCGATCTACCGCGGTTTTTTCAATCAACCCGCTTTTTCCATGCTGTCGGCAGTACAGGCAGGTCGCGTGCTGCTCGCCCCGCAAGCGCCGTTTCCCTGGCTTGATCGACCGCCGTCATTCATGCGGCTGCCCGGGGCACTCTGGCTGTTCGATCGGCTGCATGCCGGTCATGGACGATTCGATCTTGAAGCGGAGCTGCAGCGGTTTTTTGGCGACTTTTACGGTCTGCGGCCAACGGCTGCCCAGATGGCGGCCATGCTGCAGCCTGAGGAGAGGGTTTGATGCGTATCGGTTTGATGTCCTTTCTGGATGCCCACCATGGTCAGGATCCGAGCGAACGCTTGCAGGTCGGGCTGGATCTGATCGAGCGGATCGAGGCGCTTGGTTGGGACACGATCTGGCTGACCGAGCATCACGGTTCGCCGCACAATCCGACGCCGCGGCCGGAAGTGGTCCTGGCTTATCTGGCTGCCCGTACCCAGCGGTTGGAATTGGGCTTTGCCGCTTTGCTGCTTGGCTACCGTAGCCCGCTGGAGATCGCCGAACTGCTCGCCGTGCTGGCGGGCTTGGCGCCCAAACGACTGCGCGTTGGCCTGGCCAAGGGCGGGCCGTTTGAATCCCTGCGCAAGATTGATGCTGTCAGCGGCCCCGCGCGCGACCAACGTTTTCACGACGGGCTGACGCTGCTGCATCGCTGGCTGGCCGCTGAAGAGATCACGGCCGAATGGGATGGCCGGCAGTGGCGGGATACCGCGTTGCATCCACAAACAGCGGGGCTTGCCGACCTGCCGTTGTACGTCGCCAGCCGCACCCCGGCGACGATAGCCGAGGCCGCCCGCTGGGGTGATGGCCTGATGGTCGGCCAGACCATCACCGATGCGGATCTGGTCGCCTTGCGTGCCCGTTATCACGAGATTGCACAGCACGACCCGGCCGTGATGCTTTCACGCGGCATCTGGATTGACGACGACCTGGACCGTGCCCGCCGCCAGGCGCTCAGCCACATGCAGGCGGTGCGGCTGTCCAAGCGAGCATTCAAGCAGCGGCATGACTACGGCGGCGGGCGTAGTCGAGGCCGAGGTTTCCAGATCACCACAGACAACATCGATGACTTCATGCTGCTGGGGCCGGCCGTGCGCGTCGCCGAACGGATGGCGGAATTGAAGGCGATTGGTGTGACCGATCTGGCTGTTACCCCCGCCACCCTCGATGACGGCGAACGTCGCGATCAGATCGAACGACTCTCAGAGGAGTTGGATCATGTCCGACGCGCCTAGCGAATCCATCCCTGCGCCCCGGTCTCGGTTCAGCGTACCGCCAGCAGCCCGGCCGTGGCTGCTGCTGCCGGTGTTGATCGCGGCGATGCTGTTTTCACTGACTCTGGGGCGCTATCCACTGGATTTTCCAGATTTGATAGCCGGGCTGCTGGGGCGTGATGGCGGCAGCCAGTGGGAACTGGTGCAAAACCTGGTGTGGGAGATCCGCTTGCCGCGGGTGCTGGCCGCCGTGTTGATCGGTATGGCGCTGGCGGTCTCTGGCGCGGCATTCCAGTCGATGTTCATGAATCCACTGGTGTCGCCAGGCGTGCTGGGTGTGCTTTCCGGGGCGGGTTTTGGCGCCGCCCTGGGGATGGTGATTTCCGGCCACTGGATCGTGGTGCAGATACTTGCCTTCGGTTTTGGTGTCGCCGCGGTGGGGGTGGCGCTGTTGATCGGGCGCATGTCGCGGGCCAACGCCCTGATCCTGCTGATTCTGGGCGGGATTATCAGCGGCGCTTTCTTCAATGCGCTGCTCTCCGTGGTCAAGTATGTCGCCGATCCCTACGACGACCTGCCGGCGATTGTCTACTGGTTGATGGGTTCGCTTGCGATGGTGGATCGCCCCACGGTGCTGATGCTGGCCGTGCCGATGCTGATTGGCACCGGGCTGATCATGGCGCTGGCCCGGCCACTTAACGCCCTGTCGATGGGTGAGGACGAGGCCAGGAGCCTCGGCATCCCAGTACGTAGCGTGCGTCTGACCGTGGTGCTTGCTGCCAGCATGATCAGCGCCCTGACGGTGGTGATGGGCGGCATGATTGGCTGGGTGGGGCTGGTGGTGCCGCATATTGCCCGGCTGCTGGTTGGTCCGGACAACCGCCTTTTGATTCCCACGGCCGCCATGCTTGGCGGGTTGTACTTGTTGTTGGTCGATAACGTCTCGCGGCTGGCCTTCAGCGTCGAGATTCCCATCGGCATTCTCACCGCGCTGATCGGGATCCCGTTTTTTGCCTGGGCCTTGCGGAACGTCAGGAAGGGGTGGGGATGATGCTTGAAGTTCGCAATCTCAGCGCCGGCTACGCCGGGAAGACAGTGCTCAACAAGGTGTCGTTCTCGGTCAGTGCCGGCGAGTCGATCAGCCTGCTGGGCCCCAACGGCTGCGGCAAGACCACGTTGTTGCGCTCGCTGCTTGGGCTGCATCCGGCCAGCGGCGGGCAGGTGCGCCTCGCTGGCCGACCGCTGGCCGATTGGTCCAGCCGCGAGCAGGCGCGTTTCGTCGCCTATATCCCGCAAGTTCATGTGGGTGCTTTCGGCCACCGGGTGATGGAGGTGGTGATGCTCGGGCGCACCGCCCATCGGGGCCTGTTCGCTCGCTATACCGCCGAGGATCGGCGTATCGCCCTGGAGGCATTGGCGCGGGTTGGGCTCGAGGGGCTGATCGATCGTCCCTACACGCAGATCAGTGGCGGCCAGCGCCAGCTGGTCCTGATCGCGCGGGCACTGGCCCAGCAGGCACGGCTGTTCATCATGGATGAGCCAGTCACCGGGTTGGATTTTGGCAATCAGCTACGGCTGCTCGACCTGATCCGGCAGTTGTGTGAGGAGGGCTTGACCGTGATCCAGACCACGCATTATCCCGATCACGCGCTCTACGCCTCGTCGCGGGTGCTGATGATGGATGCAGGGGAGGTGCTGGCCGACGGTGATCCCGAGGAGACCATGACCTCCGAGCATCTCGCCCGCCTCTATCGCATCGAAGCTTGGGTGGCCCGGATGGGAGAGCGGCGCTTCTGCGTTCCCGAACGGGTGCTTGCCGAAGAGCACTGATTGGGGCCTGAGGAGGAGGTGGACCAGTGCCCACGCACGCCACTCGATATGTACCTATGGACATAAGGAAGCATGGGGTATGTCTTTTGCTTTTGCACGCATGAAGCCGTTGGCGCGAGTCATTTCGGTCCCGTTGTTTGTCGCTGTACCGCTGACAGCCATCGGGGCAGAGAATGGCGCGATGTCACTATCGACCATCGAGATAGTTGGCGGCTTGCCAGCATCTCGAACATTTTCACCGCCGGAATCTGCTGTTGGTACTCGACATACGGTCAGTGGCAAGGGCATAGAGACCCAAGGCGGGCCAGAAGCGTTGTCCTTCGAGAAGGCCCTGCGGATGGTGCCGGGCGTCGATGTGACGAGCATTGAGCCTTACGGTAACGAGTCGAGCATGCGCATCCGGGGCAAGAGCCATTCCAATCACGGCCGCACCGGGGAGACCATTGAGGGGCTGCCCATCAAGGGGATTGGCCCAGGCTTGAGCATCGCTTTTGATCTGGAAAATGCCGAGTCAATCTCGGTCATCAAAGGGGCTGTGCCGGCCGACGAGGGGCTGGGTTTCGGCACCGATGTCGGCATGGTTGATCTGCGTATTCGGCGTCCGCAGGAGACCTTTGGCGGCCAGTTGCGCCAGGTCTTGGGTAGCGATGCCCTGCAGAGAACATTTGTTCGGTTGGATAGTGGCGATCTGGGTGGTGTGGCAAGAGCGTTTGTTTCCGGCTCGTTTACTCAGGCGGACAAATGGAAGGGGGCAGGTAGGTCGCCCGATGGTGATACCAATATCATGTTCGGTCTGACGGGTAACCCCGATTCAGCGGTGATTTGGGAGCTGTTTGGTAATCACAACGAGACAGACAAGCATAATTATCGGGGGCTGAACTACCTCCAGAGCCAGGACCTCGGCCGCTACCGCAAGCTCGATCACCGTCTTGAGCTGACCGGTGATCCATTGAAAGATGCCGATTACTACGACTACAACCGGCAATCATTCGACAGTGACACTGTCTTCGGGCGTATCACCGTGCCGATCGCGGCTGGTGAATTGACGCTCAAGCCGTACTACTCCACTGAAGAGGGCTACCGGCTGTTCAGCAGTGGCAACAAGGTGACTCGTTGGGTGGTCGATCACGATACCTATGGCTTGTCGCTGGACTGGGATCAGACTGTCGTCGGCGTGGATCTGACCGCTGGCTACTGGTACGGGGTGCATGAGCCGCCGGGGCCACCGACCGCGCAGAAGGCGTTGAATACCCACGATCTGTCTTTCGCCAAATGGACGCGCCTGGAGAAGGCGGGTGATCATGTTTTTCATAGCCCCTATGTGCAGCTAGCGACCGAGTTCGGCCGCACGCGTCTTTCCGCCGGGCTCAAGTTCCTGAGCATGCAATCGCCCGATCTCACTATTTACGACACGGCCGGGCTACAAGATGCCAGTTACTCCAGCGTGTTCGCACAAAACCCGGACGTCGCCCTGTATCTCGAGGATCAGACCAACCGTCTGTGGTTGCCCAATGTCGGTCTGAGCCATGACATCGATGCCGAGTGGCAAGTCCGTGCCAGTTATGGACGCAATTTCTACACGCCCAATTATTCCTTGGGTGGCCAGGTTCTGGCGTTTGTGAACAAGTTGCCGGCATCGACGATCAATGGCCTCTGGGGCGCGTTGCAACCGGAGGTATCGGACAACATCGATCTGGGTGTGAACTGGGAAGGCGTGAACAGCTGGGTTTCCACAACGGCTTTCTACTCGCATGTCGATAACAAGGGCACGAACCTGTATGACCCAGATCTGAACATGGAATACCACCAGAATCAGGCCAAGGCTCGCTCCTGGGGAGTGGAGCTGGCGGCCGGGAAACAGCTTGGCGACTCGCTTGATGTCAATTTTTCCCTGACCTGGAACCGTTATACCTTCACCGAGAACCTCGCCGGCGCTCAAGGCACGGTGATTAGCTCGAAGAACAACCAGATCCCCAACACCCCTGAGCTGATGGCAGCCCTATCTGTTGACTGGCGCGTGGCCGGTTTTGAGATCACGCCGACGGCGCGCTATGTCGGCAAGCGATACGCTGACGTTGAGAACGTCAATAGTGTCTCCTCGCATACCTTGGTTGACCTGGGTATCAGCCGCGACTGGCGCTGGGCCAACGGCCATAAACTGACGGTCGGCGCGGCGGTAACCAACCTGTTTGACGAGCGATATATCGCCGAAATCCAGGCCCCTGATGCTGCTTCGCCCACCCAGACTGGCGCCGGAGCAGCCGGATCGACGAGCTTCTATCCTGGTGCGCCGAGGGCGTTCTTCATGTCCGCTGAGTGGACGTTCTGATGGCCGTTCGTCTACAGCTGACAGTGCTGATAACTGTTCTTTTTCTCGGCTCGACGGTGGTGTCGGCTGACGAGCCACCCACGCGAGTCTGGGGTTCCTCGCCCCCAGCTGCCCTGATGGTCTATGCGTTTGATCCGGGGTTGTTGGTCGGCTCGATCTATCCACTCGCGGGGCCGCCACGCCCGATGGTCGATCCGCGCATGGCCGAGTTGCCGCGGATCGGTGGATGGTTCGGCCAGGGGCGTATTCCCAACCTCGAAACACTGATGGAGGCCGAACCGGATCTGGTGGTGGTTTGGGACAACCTGCTGTTTCGCGACCAGTTCGAGGACGCACTGGGCAAGCTCGATTATCCGGCGCTTTACCTGGATCTGGGTCAGACCGAGGCGATGCCCAACGCGTTGCGCCAACTGGGCGAACGTTTGGGCCAGACCGAGCGTGGCGAGCAGCTGGCATCTTATGCCGACCAGGTGCTCGAATCGGTCCGTGAAGTGCGCGAATCGTTGCCGGAGCAGGAACGTCCGAGCGTCTATTACGCTGAGGGACCAAAGGGTCTGCAGACCGATTGCGATCAGTCATTCCATGCTGAGCTGATTCCGCTGGCTGGCGGGCGCAATGTGTACCAGTGCGAGCAGCGCCAGCATGTTGGCCGCGAAACGGTCGGAATGGAGCAGGTGCTTGCCTGGGACCCAGATGTGATTCTGGTGTTCGACCATGGCTTCTATGAGTGTATCGGTGACGACCCACGCTGGCGGATTCTACAGGCAGTGAAAAACGGCAACGTTCATTTTATTCCGCGCGCGCCGTTCTCCTGGTTCGATCGTCCGCCATCGTTCATGCGGCTGGTCGGCCTGCCGTGGCTGGCGCAGTTGCTACACCCCGACCGTTATACCTGGGATGCCGAGACCGAGGTGCCGCAGTTCTATTCCCTGTTTCTACGTGAATCACTCACAACGACTGGACTGCGGGCGATCATGGATGGAACCGAACTGGCCCCTGGGCCCAGCGTTACACGATGAGGTGGTCGATGAGACGCCGCCGCTTCCTGCAGCTTGCTGCTGGTGTTGCAGTAATGCCGTCCGTGTCGATGGCCGGGGCCGGCATCACCGTCACTGATATGGCGCAGCGGACGGTGAAGTTGCCAGGCGTACCGCGGCGCGTGGTCACGGTTGGTGGTGTGCCCGCGATGGGTAGCTTCCTGTTTGCATTGGGAGTGGGTGGGCAGGTTGTCAATGGTTTGCCGGCCTTTGCCTGTGGCGCGCGCTGGGCTGATCACCTGCGTTTTGCGCCACAGATGGCCGACCAGCCAGCCGCTCAGGGGAGTGGTGGTACTCCCGCATTGGAAACCTTGCTGGCCCTGCGGCCAGACGTAGTGTTCACCATGATCCCGCAAGCGCTCGAACCGATGGAGCGAGTAGGGCTGCCGGTGGTGTACCTGTCCTGGAAGGAGGCTGAAATAGGCCCCTGGGCGTCGGTTCAGACAAGCATGCGGCTGATGGGGCGGGTGCTCGGTCGAGAAGAGGCGGCGGCCCGTTATCTCGTCTGGGCTGACGATCTGCTCAAGCAGGTTTCTCAGCGGCTGCCGGAAACGCGTCCACCTGTGTTGTTCGTCAACTTGCAAACGATGTCTCAGCAGTTCCGTATCGTTAATCAGTGGATCACTGCAGCAGGCGGGCACAGCGTCACGGCAGATGAAAATAACCAGCAGGACCATCTCGCCTTGTCGCTCGAGCAGGTTCTAAGTTGGGATCCCGAGGTGCTGTTGCTCTGGGGCGAGATCGATCAAGAACGAGTGCTCAGCGATCCTCGCTGGGCGCAGCTGGCCGCGGTGCGCACCGGGCGGGTTCATGTCACCCCGTCGATCGCTCACCCTTGGGCTTCCTGGACCGCTGAGCACCCACTGATGGTGCTCTGGGCGGCGCAACGCCTTCACCCGAACGTTTTTTCCGTAGCTGAAGTGCTGAGTGCCGCTCGGATGTTTTATCACCATTTCTGCAACGTGGCGTTTACAGACGCAGAGTTGCGCGAGCGCCTTTATCAGGAGGTTTAAAGGAGGGCATATGTCTAAAATCGACTTTGACGAGACTCTGACCAGCTTTGACGAGGTGGTGCGGCGTCCCTCGACGGGTTCGCGACGCTTCGGCAGCGACGATCCACTGCGCGTGCCGGCGATGCACGACGTGATTTATCCGGCCGTTCCGTTTCCGAGCGCCCGCATCTTCCGCGAGGCTGGTGAGGCGGCCATTCGCCGGCTGGTGCACGATCAGCATGAGCGATTGCGAGACAGCCCGGTCGGCGCACTGTTTCCCGCCGACGAGCAACGGTTTCGTGCGGCGGTTGAACGCAGCGAGGATTTCTTCGTCGAGATGCTCGGTGGGCCTGACGTGTTTACTTCGACACGAGGGCAGCCCGCATTACGCGAGCGTCACTTTCCGGTGAGTATTACGGAGGCGGATCGATTGACATGGTTGGACTGTCTGGCCCAAGCCATGGTCGAAAGTGGGTTCCCCGCCTCTTGCCATGAAGAGCTATGGAACTGGGTTGAGCCACTCTCGATTCGCATGATCAATCGACGGACCACCATGTATGCCGTCGAACGGTTGCCGTTTGCCGACTACCCCCGTTTTCGGAAAGGAATACATCATGACTGAAAGAGAAAATCCTCGTTGTCCGGGGCGAATTGATGCGGATTGGAAAAATCGTAGAACGTCGTTTCCCGACGCCCCGATGCCTGGGCCGGAGACGTTCCAGGCGCTCGGAGAGGCAAAAATTCGTCGGATAATTGAACGACAGCATAATGAACTATGGAGCAGCCCATCAGGCCGGCTGTTTGGCGACGAGGAACATTTTCGCCAAGTAGTGACACATGCGGCCGACTACTTCGTCGAGATTCTCGGTGGGCCGGCACGCTATATCCCGCAGCGGGGGCGACCCATGCTGCGTGTGCGGCATCGGCCTTTCGGTGTTACTGCCGTTGATCGCGAGATCTGGCTGCGGGCTCTGGCCCGAGCCATGGCCGCCGAGGCCGTGCCACAGTCGGTTGCCGAGACCATCTGGGCCTGGGTCGAGCCACTGTCGATGCGCATGATTCAGCAGTTGCCGGACCCCGAGACGCTATCCCGGCCTGGGCTGGAGCAAATGGGCTTTACTGTCGACCCGGATACTCCGGCCACAAAAAATGTGGCCCCGGGGAACACGGCTTCGGAAAACACGGTGTGATCTTTTTTACCCAGCACGAGGTCGACCAGTGGATCGAAGAGGATGCGCCGCTGCTGGATCTGACCAGCCATCTGCTGGGCCTCGACAGCCAACCGGCACGTTTGACCGTGACAACGCGGCATCCTGTTCGGGTGACGCTGACCGAGGAGGCGGCTCGGATCTTCACCACGCTCGGGGCTGAGGTGACCACAGTGATTCCCAGTGGATACGACGCCGCCACAGATGAGTGCCTGCTGGTCGTCAAAGGGAGCGCGGGAACCTTGCACCGTGGCTGGAAGGTGGCAATGAACCTGCTCGAGCACGGCTGTGGTGTGGCCTCGCGTACGGCCGAGATGGTCGCCCTGGTGCGCAAGGTGTCGGCTGCCCCGTTGCTGGTCACGCGCAAGCACCCGCCGGGGCAGAAGAAGATTTTGAGCAAGGCCATTCTTTCGGGCGGGGCCGAGCTGCATCGGGCCGGCTTGAGCGAGACGGTGTTGCTGTTCGAGAATCATCTCAATCTGATCGGTGGACGCAGGATCTTGCCAAAAGCCCTGGAAGCGCTGTGTTCTGCTGCCTGCGAGAAGAAGATCACTATCGAGTGCCATGATCTGGCGCAGGCAGAACAGGCGTTGTCGGCAGGTGCCGATGCAGTGCAGTTCGACAAGGTGTCGGCTGACGACTTGCAGGAGTGGTGTGCCGCATTGCGCCACGATTACCCCAGGGCAACGCTGCTGGTGGCTGGCGGTCTGCGCATGGACAACATCCAGGCATATGCGTCTTGTGGCGTGGATGGACTGGTGCTCAGTTCCGTTTATCATGCGCCGCCGGCCGATCTGGCGGTGGAGATCTTGCCGGATTAAGGGCCGCGGGGGAGGGGAGTGAACGTAAGCCCTGATTCGCTGTGCCCAGGGCTGAGATGGTGTGGTGATCGTCGACTTTGGGTGGCATTACCCGCCCGGTTTTTCTCGACCTTTGCCTGACCTCTGCTCGACCCTCTGGCAGCTTTCGGATCGCCTGAAAATGCTGGTCGGACGGCTTTGATGTGAGCTTGTTGAGCTGGTCTGGAAGCGCGCGACATTGACAGTCAGAGCGCGGCTCCTTACTGTTTGTCGTCTTTGCCCGGATTCGGCGAACCAGCCGAGCCTGCGCCATCCGATCCACCTTCACCTAACGCATCAGAATCCTAGTGAACGAAGATTTCGCCCGTATCAAGCGACTGCCGCCCTACGTATTCAATATCACCACGGAACTCAAGGCGAAAGCGCGTGCCGCCGGTGAGGACATCATCGATTTCGGCATGGGCAATCCCGACCAGCCGACGCCGCAGCATATCGTCGAGAAGATGGTCGAGGCCGCCCGACGCGGCGACACGCATGGCTATTCTCAGTCCAAGGGCATCCCGCGGCTGCGGCGCGCTATTGCCAATTGGTATCGGTCGCGCTTTGATGTCGAGATCGACCCCGAGTCCGAGGCGATTGTCACCATTGGCTCGAAGGAAGGGCTTGGCCATCTGGCGATGGCGACCCTGTCGGCCGGCGACACTGTGCTGGTGCCGAACCCGGCCTACCCGATCCATCCCTACGGCTCGATAATCGCCGACGCGGACATCCGCCACGTGCGCCTGACCCCGGATGTGGACTTCTTCGAGGAGCTCACCCGGGCGATCAAGGAGACCTGGCCCAAGCCGAAGATGTTGATTCTCAACTTCCCGGCGAACCCGACCACCCAGTGCGTGGATCTGGAGTTTTTCGAGAAGGTGGTCGCGATCTGTCGTGAGGCGGGCATCTGGGTGGTGCACGATCTGGCCTATGTCGATATCGTCTTCGACGGCTACCGGGCGCCGTCGATCATGGAGGTGCCCGGCGCCAAGGACATCGCTGTGGAGTTCTTCACCCTATCGAAGAGCTACAACATGCCGGGCTGGCGGGTGGGATTCATGGTGGGCAACCCGAAGCTGGTCGAGGCGCTGGCACGGATGAAGTCGTATTTCGACTATGGCACCTTCACCCCAATCCAGGTGGCCTCGATCCTCGCGCTTGAGGGGGACCAGAGTTGCGTCCACGAGATCTGCGATATGTATCGTCGTCGTCGCGACGTGCTCTGCGAGGGCATGAACGCCGCCGGCTGGCCAATCGAGCCGCCCAAGGCGACCATGTTCGTTTGGGCGAAGATCCCGGAACCGTTCGCGCACATGGGGTCGCTCGAGTTCAGCAAGCTGTTGCTGGCCGAGGCCAAGGTAGCCGTCTCACCGGGCATCGGATTCGGTGATTACGGCGATGATCATGTACGTTTCTCCCTGATCGAGAACGAACACCGCACCCGGCAGGCAATCCGTGGCATCAAGGCGATGTTCCGCGCTCACGGGGTCAAGCCGCCCTCGGAGGAGGAATAAATGAGTCAGAAGCAGAGTCAGGAGGCCGAGACCTTGGCACCGATACGTGTTGGCCTGTTGGGGCTGGGTACCGTCGGTGGCGGGGTGATCAATGTGCTGGCCCGCAATGCCGATGAGATTGCCCGTCGTGCCGGGCGACGCATCGAGGTGGTGCATGCCTCGGCCCGTGATCTCGATGCCCCGCGGATCTGCCCGCTGGATGGGATCGAGCTGACCACCGATCCGATGGCGGTGGTCGAGAACCCGGATGTCGATGTGGTGGTCGAGCTGATCGGCGGCATGCAGCCGGCCAACGACTTGATTCGTCGCGCGCTCGAGTTGGGCAAGCCGGTGGTCACCGCCAACAAGGCCCTGATCGCGCATGAGGGCATGGCGCTGTTCGAGCTGGCGCAAAAGCAGCACACCATGGTTGCCTTCGAGGCGGCGGTGGCTGGTGCCATCCCGATCATCAAGGCCATCCGAGAGGGGTTGGCCGGCAACCGCATCGAGTGGCTGGCGGGCATCATCAACGGCACCGGCAACTTCATTCTTACCGCCATGCGTGACGAGGACCGGGCATTCGCCGAAGTGCTTGCCGAGGCGCAGTATCTGGGCTTTGCCGAGGCCGACCCGACCTTCGATGTCGAGGGCATCGATGCAGCGCACAAGCTGACGATCCTGGCCGCGATCGCTTTCGGCATGCCGCTGAAATTCGACCAGGTCTACACGGAAGGCATCTCCGGCATTGAAACCGACGACGTCCAGTACGCCCGTGAGTTTGGCTACCAGATCAAGCATCTGGGTATTGCGCGTCAGCGTGATGACGGTGTCGAATTGCGTGTCCATCCGACCCTGATCCCCGAGCGCCGCCTGCTGGCCAACGTCGATGGAGTACAGAACGCGGTATTGGTCTGGGGGGACGCGGCCGGCCCGACCATGTACTACGGTGCCGGTGCCGGTGCCGACCCGACCGCCTCGGCCGTGGTCGCTGATCTGGTCGATGTGGTGCGTACGCTGACCGCTGACCCGATGCACCGCGTGCCGCATCTGGCGGTGGTGCCTGATCAGCTTAGTGATTTGCCGGTCGCGCCGATGGATTCGATCGTTACGGCCTACTACCTGCGCATCGCGGTGCAGGACAAGCCGGGTGTGTTGGCGCGTATCGCCCAGATCCTTGCCGATCACGATATTTCCATCGAGGCGATGATGCAGAAGGAGTTGAGCGAGGATGAGCGCACCCTGCCGATCGTCATGCTTACCCACCAGGTGCGTGAGCAGGCCATGAATGCGGCCATCGCCGAGATCGAGGCGCTGGAGACCGTGCGCGCCGCAGTGGTGCGGATGCGGGTCGAGACGCTCGACGAATAAGAACGTCAAGTCCGAGCGCTCTGCGTCGGACTTCTTTCTGGTGGATTCAACTAGAGGCGCTGGCAGACTTGCTGGCGCCTTTTTGTTTCCGCCTGCCTATATCTACCCGTATCTGCCTAGCATTAGTGACGTTGCGATGTATCAGTGACATTGGGGTCAGAGCGCGGCTGCGGTTACACGACAGCCGAACCCCGGAGCGCCGTTAGGCGCGGCCCACGCCCATGCCCATGCCTATGCCTATAGGCAGCGCCGTTGTTTGCATCAGAAGCTGTCTTGCGGCTCTGGGGATGGCGGGCGCTGGTTGCGCAGGGATCAGGTGCCTGCGGACCTGGTTGGGGCACTGGATGAGTTGTCCCCGCGCGGCGTGTCAGGCCTCGTGCCGGGGCAGTCGCTCGGCTAGTTGCGGCCCGAATGGGGCGTCGCACTTGAGGCGGACACAGTGCCTTGCCTCGTCGGGACCCAGAGGTTCGATCGTCTGCAGCTGCTGTCTGAGCACCTGCTCGTCGGCCTCGGAAATGTCATCACCTCGGGCCTGGCGGTTACGCAGGTAGATCAGCAGCTGCTCTTTTTCGCATTCGATGAACAGGATGCTGTAGGGGACACCGATCTCCTCGGCCAGTGACTCGAACTGCCGGCGCCGGGCGCGTTCGAGGAAAGTCGCGTCGATGACCATCGACCAGCCACTGCTGGCGCCCAGGCGGGCGATCTCGGCCAGCCGTCCGTAGGTGCGGTCGCTGGCCGCTTGGCTGTAGCGTTCGGCTCGGTCGGTGAACAGGCGTTGGCGCTCGGCATCCGAGCGCACCCGGATCGCGCCGTGGCCGATCACCAGCTCCTGGCTGGCCAGTGACTTGCCGCTGCCGCTGAGGCCCATGGTGATATACAGCTGGCCCTGGCTGGCTGTGAAAAAATCATTGGCCAGATCCGCATACTCACGGAAATCACTCCAGGCCACGTTGCGTTCGTCGTCAGTCATGTCCTCGCGCAGGCCGAGCAGGGCGATCTTGGCACGCACCGCGGCCCGGTAGCCCTGGTAGAAGTGCAGGATGGGCAGTGCTTCGTAGTCACCGCTGATTTCGAGATAGCTGCTGAGCAGCTGGCGGGCGGCGGCGATGAAGCGACGCTTGTGCAGATCCATCAAGGCAAAGGCGAGGTCGTTGGCGGTATCGGTCCAGCGAAAATCGTCATTGAACTCGATGCCGTCGAAGATGGTCACAGTCCCGTCCTGCAGCGCCATGTTGGCCAGATGCATGTCGCCGTGACATTCCCGGATGTGACCTGCTTGCTTGCGTTGCGTGAGTTCGGGCTGGATGGCCTCAAAGGCGGCGCGGGACAGGCGGGCCAGTTGCTCGAGTCGCTGCTGATCCTCGTCGGTCTCCAGGAACGGGGCGATCTGGTCGAGGTTTTGCTGCATCGGTGCCCAGACGGTTTCGGGCGTGCCGAAACGGGTCTGTGCGGGCGCGACCTCGGCGCGGGCGTGGAAGGCGGCGATCTGGTCGGCGATCTCGTCGACCAGCTGTTCGTCGAGCCCCTCGCGGCCTGCGAGCAGATCGAGTCGGTCGGCCTGGTCGAAACGATGCATGCGGATGACGAATTCTTCGGCCGCATCCGTCGCCTCGACCAACTGGCCATCGGTATCCAGGCCCAGTACGGAGTCGTACAATTTTGGGGCCAGGCGGGCGTTGAGTCGGAGTTCTTCTTCGCAGAAGTGGCGCCGGTGGTCGAGGGTGGAGAAGTCGAGAAAGCCGAAATTGACCGCTTTCTTGATCTTGTAGGCCCAGGGGCCGGTCAGGAAGACGTGTGAGATGTGGGTCTGTATATGTTCAAGGGACGGATCGTTGACGGTGAGGTTTTCCTTGAACCGTTCGATCAATTGCTCTTGCGAAGACTCGGCCATGGGTGTTCCTGAGGTTGGGGCGATCCGGGTGTCTGCGTTGTCGGGCCGGCATCCGGTTGGTATTGGGTCGAAGAAGAAAAGACCGGTTTGAGCCGTTTTCCTGGGTGAGCCGGACAAGCCGTTCCCGGTCGGGTTTTTCATCCTGATAGACTGGCGCCGACCGCATCAGCATGCGGTCGAAATCATTCACCGAAGTGTAACAGTGTGGGTTGAAGGTGGCATCCAGCAAGAGAAGCGGCAAGAGCAAGGCACGGCGCAAGCCTGCCACCGCGGTCCGCAAAGGCACGACGAAACGGCGCCGGGCAAGTCGACGTCCGCCTCGGCGTAGCTGGCGCCGGCGCCTGTTCAGCTGGCTGCTGCGTGTCGGATTGCTGGTGATGCTGGTCGGCCTGGCGCTGCTGGCGGCCTGGGCGTGGTATCTCGACCAGCGGGTCACCGAGCGGTTCGAGGGGGCGCTGTTCACCTTGCCGGCCACGGCCTATGCCGCGCCCGATGAAATCTACGTGGGGCAGTCGCTGGATCTCGATCAGCTGGTCGCCTCACTCGAGCGGCTCAATTACGTTGCCGCCGATTCGCTCGCGCAGACCGGCACCTTCCATCGCCGCGGCAATCGGGTCGCCTTCCATCGTCGGGCCGTGGCCTTTCCTGATGGCGAGGAACCCGCTCGTCGGGTCGAGGCGCGCATCATCGATGGGCAGGTGGTGGAGCTCGAGTCGCCGGGCGGTGAGTCTCTGGGCATCATCCGGCTCGAACCGCGCTCGATCGGCACGCTCTATCCTGGTCGGGCCGAGGATCGGGTATTGCTGTCGATCGACGAGGTTCGTGAGCAGGCGCCGTTGCTGATCGATGCCTTGTTGGCGGTCGAGGACCGTGCCTTCTACGAGCACGATGGGGTGGTGCCAACCGCGATCCTGCGGGCATTTCTCGCCAATCTCGTTTCCGGCGAGCGGACACAGGGGGGCAGCACGGTCACCCAGCAGCTGGCGAAGAACCTGTTTCTCAGTCAGGACCGCACCTATCGGCGCAAGTTTGCTGAAATGATCATGGCGCTGGAGATGGAGTGGCATTACTCCAAGGACAAGATTCTCGAGGCCTATCTCAACGAGGTCTATCTGGGCCAGGACGGCAACCGGGCGATCCATGGCTTCGGCCTGGCGGCGAGTTTCTACTTCGGTCGTCCGGTCAACGAGCTGCGGCCCGAACAGATCGCCCTGCTGGTGGGCATGGTCAAGGGGGCCAATTACTACAACCCGCGCCGCAATCCGGAGCGGGCGCTGGCTCGTCGCAATGTCGTGGTCGATGTGATGGTCGATCTTGGTCTGGTCGACCAGACTACCGGGGCCGAGTGGCAAAATCGGCCACTCGGGGTGCTGCCCATGGCCGGTTCGCGCGATCGCCATCCGGCGTTTGTCGATCTGGTGCGCCGCCAACTGGTCGCGCAGTACGATCCGGAGGACCTGAAAACCCGCGGGCTGGCTATCTTCACCACCTTGCGGCCCCAGGTGCAGGCTGCTCTGGAACAGAGCACTGCACAGCTGGAAGCGGTCGAGGCGGCCCGCGGCCTGGAGAAGGGCACCCTGGAGACGGCCGGGTTGATCGCGTCGGTGAGTACCGGCGAGATCGAAGCGATGATCGGTGGGCGCGCGGTGAACTTCGATGGCTACGATCGGGCGCTGGATGCCCGGCGGCAGATCGGTTCGCTGATCAAGCCGGCGATCTATCTTGCGGCGCTCTCGCGTCCCGACCAGTACAATCTGATCACGTCGCTGGCCGACGAGCCGATCGCGGTCGAACAGAAGGGGTCGGCAGTCTGGCAGCCGCAGAATTACAGCGGCACGTTCCAGGGTCCCACTCCGCTGATCGAGGCACTGGCGCATTCCCGCAACGTGCCCAGCGTTCGATTGGGTATGGAGATCGGCCTAGATGCGGTGGCCGACACCCTTGCTCGCCTCGGGGCGGCCCGTCCATCGCCGTTCTATCCCTCGATGCTGCTCGGATCGATGAGCATGACTCCCTTCGAGGTGACACAGATGTATCAGACCTTGTCCGGAGACGGATTCGTGACTCCATTGCGGGCCATTCGCAGCGTCGTTGACCGCGATGGCAACCAGCTGTCACGCTACTCCCTGGATGTGCGTCGGGGCGTGGCCCGTGAGCCGTTGTACCTGCTGCAGCATGGGTTGCAGACGGTGGTGGCCGAGGGCACGTCCACTCGGCTTAATCAGACGTTCCCGGCATCACTGGGCCTGGCGGGCAAGACCGGCACCACCAATGATGGGCGCGATGCCTGGTTCGCCGGTTTTACCGGCAATCGGGTCGGTGTGATCTGGGTCGGCCGAGATGATGATAGGCCGGCCAATCTCACCGGTTCGAGTGCCGCCCTGCCGCTCTGGGCTGCAACCTTTGAGCGCCTTGATAATCAGCCACGCGACAGACACCCGCCACGCGGGGTACGCTTGGCGCATGTGGGCCCTGAGCGGCGGTTCGTCGTCCCCGAGCACTGCCCGGGAGAGCTTTTGCCGTTCATGGCCGGGCACGTCCCCGAGATGGCCGCCAGCTGTGATGGCAGACGGCCCGAACAGCGCTCCAATGAGCGGGGCGGCTTGTGGGACTGGTTTCGCTAAGACCATGGATGGAGTCAATGGATAACAGTATGCAGTCGACCCGACTTCCGATGAGCGCCTTGTGGCGCCGGCCCCTCCTGTCGCTAGCCGTTACCGGCTTCGTGCTTGCTGGCTGTGCGCCGCTGCCGACCCGCCCGCCGGCGCCGGTTCCTGAACCGGTACCGGCGCCGGAACCGATCGTGCGCGCCACCCCGCTGGACGCGCCGACGATCCAGGAGCAGGAGTTGCCGAGCGCGCCGGCCAAGAAACCCGAAACTTCCCGGACTTCGCCGGCAGTGCTGGCGCTGGTACGACAGGCGGACCAGCGCCGGTCGGTCGGGGATCTGGCCGGGGCCCAGTCGACGCTGGAACGCGCGGTGCAGATCGAGCCCACCAATGCGCGTGTCTGGCTGGATCTCGCGCAGCTGCGTCTGGCCCAGGGGCAGCCGGAGCAGGCCGAGCAGTTGGCACTGCGCGCGGTGGAGCATGCCCGTGACAATCAGGTCCTTTCAGCAGCCTGGTCGCTGATCGCCAAGGCGCGCCGCGCCCAGGGTGACGAGGCCGGTGCCCGCGAGGCCGAAAAACGCGCCGGAGGACTCTCCGCCGCGCTGACGCACGGGTTTTTGAACGCATGAGTGCAGCACCCGACCACGTTTCAGGACACGTTTCAGGGCACGCCTCCAAGCTGGGGCTGGAAGAGGTTTTCGGCCCCGATGGGCGGCTGGCCGGTGCCTTTGAGGGCTACCAGCCCCGGGCCGGGCAACGTCAGATGGCCGAACTGATCCGCGATGCCATCAACGATCAGCACACCCTGGTGGTCGAGGCCGGCACCGGCGTGGGCAAGACCTTCGGCTATCTCGCGCCGGTATTGCTTTCGGGCAAGCGTGCCTTGATTTCCACCGGCACCAAGCATTTGCAGGATCAGCTGTTTGATCGCGACCTGCCAAAGCTGCGCGATCTGCTCGGGGTCAAGGCAAAGGTAGCCTTGCTCAAGGGACGGGCGAATTATCTGTGCAAGTACCGATTGGATCTGGCCGATGGGCAGGTGCGACCACCGCGACGTGAGGATGCCCGTGCGTTGGCCCGGGTGCGCAGCTGGGCCACACGAACCATCGATGGCGACCGGGCCGACTGCCCGGGCGTGGGTGATGATCATGCGATCTGGCCGCTGGTGACCTCCACCAACGACAACTGCCTGGGGCGAGAATGCCCGCTCTATGATGAGTGCTTCGTGGTCAAGGCGCGTGAGCGGGCGCTGAAAGCCGATATCGTGGTGATCAACCATCATCTGTTCTGTGCCGACCTGGCCCTGCGCCAGACTGGCTTTGCCGAGCTCCTGCCCGAGACCGACGTGGTGGTGCTCGACGAGGCCCACCAGGTCCCGGAGATTGCCACGATGTTCTTTGGCGAGTCGATCGGCTCGCGCCAGTTGCGCGATCTTGCTGCCGACACCCGGGCCGAGCAGAAGCACGAGGCCCGCGATCAGCCGGATCTGGCCGAGGCCGCCGATGCCCTCAAGAACGCCACCGATCCGGTACTGGAAGCGCTGGCCCGGATCGAGAGTGAGCGGCTGCCCTGGACAGAGCTGGCGGATGATGCGGCGATTACCGACGCGCTGGACCGGCTTGCTGAAGCCCTCAACGAGCTGGTGGCCGAACTCGAGATTGCCGCGCCACGTGGCAAGGGATTGCAGGCGTTGTTCGGCCGAGCGCAGGAACTACAGGAAGAACTGTCGGCCTTCCGTGATGGCAAGGTCGAGACCGCCGGCTATGCCGTGCGGTGGGTGGAGCGGCGCACGCGCTCATTTATCTTGCATACCACGCCGATCAATGCCGCTGGGCAACTCAAATCGCATATCGAGTCCGTGCCCCGGGCCTGGATCATGACCTCGGCGACACTTGCCGCCGGCTCCGATTTCAGTCATTTCACTCGACGCATGAGCCTCGACGACGTCCGCTGTGAACAGGTTGAGTCGCCGTTCGATTTTGCCAGCCAGGCCGTGCTGTATCTGCCGCCCAACCTGCCCGAGCCGAGCGGGCCGGGTGGGGCGCGCGAACACACGCTCGCTTCGTTGCGGGCGGTCTATCCGCTGTTGAAGGCCAGTGGCGGGCGGGCGTTTCTGCTGTTCACCTCCCATCGTGCACTGAAGCTTGCCGCCGAGACTCTGGAGGAGCACCTGACCGAGCTGCCGTTGTTCGTGCAGGGCACGCGCGCCAAGTCGGTATTGCTCGAAGAGTTCCGTGCTGCCGGCAACGGCGTACTGCTCGGCACCCAGAGCTTCTGGGAGGGGGTGGATGTGCGTGGTGAGGCGCTGTCGCTGGTGATGATCGACCGTATTCCATTCGCTGCCCCCGGCGATCCGGTGCGTGCCGCCCGTGAGCAACGGCTCAAGGACCAGGGATTGGTGCCATTCATGCACATGGCCTTGCCGGAAGCCATCATCACCTTGAAGCAAGGCGTTGGCCGGCTGATCCGTGATACGGCCGATACCGGCGTGATGGTGCTCTGTGATCCCCGACTGCAGTCAAAGGGTTATGGCAAGAGGATCCTGGACGCGCTTCCGCCCATGCAGCGTACCCACGACGGTCGGGTGGCGCGCGACATGCTGAAGCCCTCGACCGACAAAGTTTCCTGACGCCGGCTGCTATTACGACTTGCCGTTTTTGGGTCGCTCTTTTGCCATCTCCTGGCGGCCCGGCAGAGCCCATCGGAGCTCAAGGCGCCATTGACCCACCGCCTTGCGGTCTTGCCCTTCTCGGTTGCCGGACAGCGCCTGGTCGTTGAGTCGACTCGGGGCGCGTGCGACAATCATTTCTTGAATCACACCTTTATCCGCATGTGACCCGCCCCATGACTGCAAGACTTCTCGATGGGCGAGCCGTGGCCGCTACCGTGCGTGCCGGACTTGCCGAATCCATCGCTGCCTTTACCGAGACCGGCCACCGCCCGCCGGGGCTGGCGGTGGTGCAGGTGGGGGACGATCCGGCCTCAACGGTCTATGTGGCCAACAAGCGCAAGGCCTGCGCCAAGCTTGGTATCGCCTCGTTTTCGCATGATCTCGACCAAACGATCAGTCAGGCAGAGCTCGATGCGCTGATCGACAAGCTCAACGACGATCCGCGCGTCGACGGCATTCTGGTGCAACTGCCGCTGCCGGAACACCTGAGCAGCGACTCGATCATCAATCGCATCGATCCGGACAAGGACGTTGACGGCTTCCATCCGACCAATATTGGCCGGTTGGCGATACGTCAGCCGGGCCTGCGGCCCTGCACGCCCTATGGGGTGATGCGGCTGCTCAAGGAGACCGGTCGGGATCTGCATGGCGTCGAGGCGGTGGTCGTGGGAGCATCGAATATCGTTGGCCGCCCGATGGCCCTCGAGCTGCTGCTCGCTGGGGCGACCGTGACTATCTGTCACCGCTTCACCGAGGATCTGGCCGCGTATGTTCGTCGTGCCGACCTGGTTGTGGTCGCCGTCGGCAAGCCTGGTCTGGTCAAGGGGGAGTGGATCAAGGAGGGTGCGATCGTGGTCGACGTCGGCATCCACCGCCGCGAGGATGGCACGCTGCACGGCGATGTCGACTTCGACACGGCGGCGGCGCGGGCCAGCTACATCACACCGGTGCCGGGCGGTGTGGGTCCGATGACCATTGCCATGCTGATGTCCAACACGGTGTCTTCCTGGCGACAGCGCCTCGGTCTTGATTGAGCGATCGATGAGCAAGACTTTTGATCGGAGCGATTGGACCATCGCGCGCCGCTTTCGCGGTTTCGTACCGGTGGTGGTGGACGTCGAGACCGGCGGGTTGGATCCGCAGGAACACGCGTTGCTCGAGTTGGGCGCGGTGTTGCTCGATGTCGATGAGCAGGGTCGGCTATATCCCCGCGAGGAACACGTCATCTCGGTCCATCCGAGTGAGCTGACTACGGTCGATCCGGTCTCGATCAAGATCCACGGTATCGACCCCGCCGACCCCGAGCGTGAGGCTCTGCAAGAGCGAGCGGCGTTGGAAGCCTTCTTTGGTCCGATCCGGCGTCAGGTCAGGTCGCTCAATGCCCGGCGGGCGATCCTGGTAGGACACAATGCGCCGTTTGATCTGGCCGTGCTCCAAGCTGCCTGTGATCGCACCGGTTACAAGCGCAACCCCTTCCATCCGTTCTCTACCCTCGACACCGTCACGGCTTCTGCCGTCGCGCTGGGCGAGACCGTGCTGGCACGTGCCTGCACGGCCGCCGGGTTCGACTGGGACAGCAGTCGGGCCCACGGCGCGCTCTATGACGCGCAAAAGACCGCCGAGCTGTTCTGCCACATCACCAATCGGCTCTCCATCGACGGCGGTCGGGCAGCGCTGCGGGTACAAGAACCCTCGGAATAAGTCCCCCGGAATAAGTCCCCCGGAATAAGCCCTTATAAATAGCCTCTTGAAGCGGACTGCATGCCGGCCCTGTGGCTTGGTCCTGCAGCTTCAGTCCTTGCTGTCGTCCGGCTCGTCCCGCTTCTTGATCACGTTCAGGGTGACCCGGCCGCGAGCGGGTTTGTCTTCCTTTTCATCTCTTCGCTGGCCATCCCTTCGCTGGTCGTTGCCGGTCTCGGCTTCTTCCTCAGTCCGTACGTAGCGTTCGCCGATGAGCACTTTCAGCGGCGAGTTGTCCTGCGTGGCATGAGCGATTGCGCTGCGTGCGATCGCATCCAGTTCGGCCGGCGTGATGTCGACCACCACGTTGAGATCGCGCACGGCGGCTTGCAGATGGCGCGATGTCAGCGGCGGGGCAGGGGGGTCCTCCCATCGCACCAGGCCGATCGGGTAGCGACGCCAGGGGAACGGATAATTGGCAGCCACGGCGATCAGGAAAATGATGGCCGTGTTCGCCAGCACCGGCAGCAGGACATAGCCGTAACCCAGGTCGTGTACTGCCGGGCCGCCGATCACGGCGATCAATGCGGTCGCGCCGCCGGGTGGATGAATGCAACGCAGCAGCTGCATGGCAGCGATCGACCCACCGACGGCTACTCCGGCGGCTAGTGCCGGGTCGGTCAGCCACTGGGCGGCGGTCACACCGATGAGCGCGGAGATGAGCTGACCACCGAACACCGGCCAGGGTTGAGACAAGGCGCCGTGCGGGACGGCGAACAGCAGGACCGCTGCTGCCCCCATTGAGGCAACCATGATGACCGTGGCCAGCGGACCGAGGACCCAGCTGGTCAACACGTATACCGCCGCGATGCCGAACAAGGCCGACAGGCCCGCGATCGTGACTTCCTTCCAGCCTACTGCCGTGGTCCCGGGCCCGATGAATGCCTTGAGTCGAGAAAGCCGGCTATCGCCGGGGGATCTGTCTGTCATGGATCGGGGTTCTTGCCTGCGGAAACGAGCGCCGGATTCTACGCCAGTTGCCTCGCTTTGATGCAATCCACAATGCATGCATTGGGTGTTGACGGCGGTGCCGGCTCCCGGGTAAAGTCCGGAGTTAGACGAGACTAACTTTTTGATGAGGAGCCGGCGAGATGGTGAATGAAGAGGGTGCGGAGGCAGCACAGCATGCAGGCGCGGTAGGACGTCGACATCTGTTGCTGGTCGGGTTCATCGTGCTGTTGGCATGGCTGGTGTTCGGGGCGAAGGCACAGGCAGCCAAGCCTCTGTCGGTGGTGACCACGACCAGCATGATCGCCGATGCAGTGCGTGAAATTGGCGCTGAAGAGGTCACGGTCAAGGCGCTCATGGGGCCGGGCATCGATCCCCATTCCTACCGGCAGACTCGCAGTGATATCGCTGCCATGACCCGCGCCGATCTGGTGCTGTCGAACGGGCTGTATCTCGAGGCACAGATGGAGGAATTCCTGCATCGACTGGCTCGTCGTCAGCCAGTGGTCGCTGTCGGCGAGGTGTTGCCGGTGGATCGTCTGCTGGGCCACGATGACTATGACGACAAGTTTGATCCGCATCTGTGGATGTCCCCGGCCGAATGGTCTGAGGTGGTGGGCGCGGTTCGCGATGCGTTGATTGAACTGCGCCCGGAAAAGGAAGCAGATTTTCGCGAGCGGACGGACAGTTATCTCGACAAAATCGGTGAGGTGCAGCGTTACGCTGAAAGGATCACGGCGACCATCCCCGAGGACAATCGAGTCCTGCTGACCGCACACGATGCGTTTTCCTATTTCGGTCGTGCCTTCGGTCTTGAGGTCATCGGGATCCAGGGCATTTCAACCGAATCGGAAGCCGGGCTGCGACGCATCCGGGATCTGGTCGATCTGGTGCATGAGCGTGGCATTCCCGCGGTGTTCGTGGAAAGCACGGTGCCCGAACACAATGTCCGCGCCCTGGTGGAAGGTGCCAAGGCGCGCGGGCATGAGCTCCGGGTGGGCGGCATGCTGTTCTCGGATGCCATGGGCCCGGACGGTACCTACGAAGGCACCTACATCGGCATGATCGATCACAATGCCACCCTTATTGCCCGCGGCCTGGGCGGTGAGGCGCCAGCTGGCGGCATGCAGGGCCTGCTGGACGAAGGTGGATCATGAGCATGATCCAACGCCTCCCGTTTATTAACGGTCGCGGTAGCCGTGACATGAGTTCAAACCCGGTGGCTTCGGCCTCCTCGATGGCTGATCTGTCCGACAAGCCGTTGGCGGTGCGCGGGCTGACCGTGACCTATGGCCAGAAGCCGGCTGTCTTCTCGTTGGACATGACGGTTGAGGATGGCTCGATGACCGCCATCATTGGCCCGAATGGCGCCGGCAAGTCGACCACGCTCAAGGCAGTTCTCGGCATCATTCCACGCCTGTCGGGCGTGGTGACCGTCTACGGTCAGCCGTTGGCCAAAAGTCGACATCGCATCGCCTATGTTCCCCAGCGTGCCTCGGTCGACTGGGATTTTCCCACCCGTGTGATCGACGTGGTGCAAATGGGGCTGACTCGCGAGCTTGGCCTGTTGCGTCGAGTGAATGCCGACCACCGACGGCGCATAAACGACTGCCTGGACAGAGTCGGCATGCGCGATTTCGCCGACCGGCAGATCGGGCAGCTTTCCGGCGGTCAGCAGCAGCGGGTATTTCTCGCCCGGGCGCTGGCGCAGGGAGCGGACTTGTATCTCCTCGACGAGCCTTTCGCTGGTGTGGATGCCGCCACTGAGCGGGCCATCATTGACGTGCTCAAGACCCTCAAGGCTGAGGGGCGGACCGTGGTCGCGGTCCATCACGACCTGACCACCGTCTGTGATTATTTCGACCACGTGATGATGATCAACGTCCACAAGGTGGCTGAAGGCACGGTGGCTGAGGCCTTTACCGAGAAGCATCTGCAGCAGGCCTACGGTGGAAGACTGGAGGCCACTCTGATGGATCAGCTGCAACTGGGTGGACACTGATGCTTCTCGAAGCACTTACCCTGCAGCTGGGATACAACGCCACCCTGGTGGCCATTGGGGCGGCCCTGCTGGGCATTGCGGCCGGCGCATCGGGCACGTTCCTGTTCTTGCGCAAGCGGGCGCTGGTCTCGGACGCCATCAGTCATTCGACCCTGCCGGGTGTTGCGCTGGCCTTTCTGGTCATGGTCGCCTTCGGTAGTGATGGTCGCCATCTGGGTGGATTGCTGATTGGCGCGGGCCTGTCGGCGGCGGTGGGTTTGCTGGGCATGCACTGGCTGACGCGCCGAACCCGCCTGGCCGAAGATGCCGCTATCGGGGCGGTGCTGTCGGTGTTCTTCGGTTTCGGAGTGGTGCTGCTGACTGTGATCCAGACTGTGTCGGCCGGTCGGCCGGCCGGACTGGAGAACTTTCTGGTGGGGTCAACTGCCGGGATGCTGTACGCCGATGCGATGCTGATCGCAGTGGCGGGAGCACTGGCCGTCCTTGCCGTCTGGGTGCTGCGTCGGCCGATGACGCTGGTCGCCTTCGATGCCGGCTTTGCTGCGGCCGCCGGTATCAACGTGCAGCGCATGGATCTGGCCGTGATGGGGCTGGTGACGGCGGTAACCGTCATCGGTTTGAAGATCGTCGGCTTGATCCTGATTGTGGCGCTGCTGATCATCCCGCCGGTGGCGGCGAGATTCTGGAGCAATCGTAGCGATCGAGTGCTTGGTATTGCCGGGGTGTTCGGCGGGCTGTCGGGCTACATCGGCGCTGCGGTTTCAGCCACCGCGCCGGCGCTACCCACGGGACCGATCATTGTCCTGACCGCCTTCGGACTGTTCGTCATCTCCATGTTGTTCGCCCCGGATCGGGGGTTGCTGGCCGTCTGGATGCGTCATCGTCGCCAGCAGCGACGCATCCACCTGCGACAGGGGTTGCTGGCGATGGCCCAGGACTTGCCAATCTACGAACGCTATACCCTCAGATTGCTGGTGAAGGCCGGGCTGGCGCGGCCGGACGGCGTGCCTACTGAATCGGGCCGGCGGCGTGCGGCCAAGGCCCGTCGGGATGAGGCGCGCTGGGCGGTCGCTCGATGGATGCATGCCCATGAAGCGGTGGTGTCGCGTTACGACGGACTGCGCCCGATTGAAGCGGTGCTGACCGCTGATGAAATCCGCGAGATCGACCGCCGGATCAGCGCGGTCCAAGAGGAAGGCTTCAGGGAGGGCTTCGCATGATGGGCAGTGAATTCGTGATGCTGTCGCTGGTGCCGATGCTGATCGGCGTGCTGGCAGCCGTGGCCTGCGCCTTGCCGGGCAATTTCCTGGTATTGCGTCGTCAGGCGCTGATCGGGGATGCCATCAGTCACGTGGTGCTGCCGGGGATCGTGGTCGGCTTTCTGCTCACCGGCACGGTCAGCTCCTGGGCGATGATGGGCGGCGCCGCCGGAGCGGCGGTGGTCGCGGTGATCCTGATCGAGCTGATCCGCCGGTTGGGCCGGATTGAGCCGGGTGCGGCCATGGGGGTGGCCTTCACCGCGATGTTCGCCTTCGGGGTGCTGTTGCTCGAGCAGTCGGACACCTCATCGGTGCATCTGGACGTGCAGCATGCGCTCTATGGCAGCCTCGAGAGCCTGATCTGGGTCGAGGCCACCGGCTGGCGGTCGTTGCTCGATCCGACGGCCCTGGCAGCGCTGCCTCCCGAATTGCCGCGGATTGCCATTGTCACGCTGCTGATGTTGGTGTTCACGCTGGTCTTCTGGCGGCCGTTGATGATCTCGACCTTCGATGAAGGGTTTGCTCAGGTGCTGGGCATGCGCACCAACCTGATCGGTTTCAGCCTGGTGATCATGGCGGCGATCGCCGCTGTGGCCGCCTTCGATGCGGTTGGCTCAATCATCGTCATTGCCATGTTCATCTGTCCGCCAGCGGCCGCCCGCCTGATGACCAATCGTCTCGGACATCAGGTGCTCTGGTCGGTTGCCTTCGCGGTGTTTTCCGCCGTGGTTGGCTACGTCCTGGCCGGCTACGGCCCGCTGTGGCTGGGCGCCGATGATGCCGTCAGTGCAGCGGGCATGATCGCCACCGTCTCCGGGTTGGTGCTCGCAATCGCAGCGCTGTACGCGCCACACCGGCAGCGCAGCGGGGAGCCGGCTGGCAGCTGAACCTGCCGCCGGGCACTTGGCACGATTTGCCTCGTGCCTATCGATTAAGCCCATCCGCCCGCTGTTGTCTGTTGTGCTTTCCGGGAGCTTTGCGGCATCGAATTTCAGCACGAATCGTAATGAGACGGATTCGTCACGCAGACTCGATTCTGAGAGGCGCATCCCGTCTCAGTTGCTTTCATAAATTGTTTTCAAAGGGGCAAGCCAGCCGTCGCCAGCCAGCCCTGTCCATAACACGCCCTCATGGGCGAATAATGATCAGGAGTTTTTCATGTACAAGATGCACAAGACTTGCCCCGGCCAATTGGCCGCCCCCCTGTCCCTTGCCATTGCCCTGGCCTCGGCGCCAGTCGTGGCCTCGGCTGACGACGGCAGTGAGTTCCCAACGATCGACTTCCAAGGCTTGGTTGATGTCGAGGCTTATCACAGCAGCCCATACACAGGATCAGATGAGAGCGGCACTGTCGTGGATCGTGCCGAACTGGGGCTGGAGGTGCTGCTCAATGAGTGGTTGAGCGCTGAGGTCAGCACGCTTTACAGAGAAGACCACACGCCGTTCGAACTTGATACGGTCGCCGTCGCCGTGACCCATCCCGATCAGCTCTGGTCGCTGCGCGCCGGCCAGTTCTACCTGCCGTTTGGTCTCTACGAGAGCATCATGATCTCCGAGCCGCTGACCTATGAGCTGGGCGAAACCCGCAAGACTGCCATTTCGGCCCAGGCCGGTATCGGGGGGGTCCGAGCTGGCCTGTATGCCTTTGATGGTGACCTTGGTAGCAAGGACCGGATTGATAATTGGGGCGGGGTACTGGCCTACGAGGCGCAAATCGGCGAGGCTGATCTGTTGCTGTCCGGTGGCTATATCAACCATTTGGGCGAGTCCAGGGAGATGGAAAGATTGCTGACGGAGGAGGTGTCCGCCGGGCAGGTCAATGGCGACAAAGTGGCTGCCTGGACCACCGCAGTGGTGCTGGATATTCATGACGTCATCACCCTGGTGGGCGAATACCTGGCGGCCATCGATGACTTTGCTGTCGATGAGATGGCCTTCCGCGAGGCTGGGGCACGTCCAGCGGCCTGGAATGTCGAGGCAGCCCATGAATTTGGTTTCCACGGCCGGCAGGCCGAGGTGGCAATTGGCTATCAGGGCAGCGAAGAGGCCATTGCGCTTGGTCTGCCTAAAAGCCGCGCCCTGGCCGTGTTTGCGGTTGATGTCTGGCGCAACACGACGCTGAGCTTCGAATATGCTCATGATCGTGATTACGGTGTTGCCGTCGGCGGTACCGGCAAGACTGCTGGGACGTTTACCACCCAACTGGCGGTGGTCTTCTAAAACACCCCACGATCTCGTGAGAAGCGGCCGGCGAACACAGGCATGCGTTTGCGGTCAGGGCAATAGGCTGGCACTTTGTTCTGTGTAAATCATGCAAGGGAGAGCGACAGATGCAAAACACGAAAACAGGGATGGCGCTGGCCCTGACCGCAGCGACCGCGCTGATGCTGGGGCTTGCTGGCTGCTCTGGTGCCGGGAATGGCCCTCGGGCCGAATTCGTGGCGGCCTGCATAGACAACTCGGATGATGCGGCTGGCTGTGAGTGCATCGCCGACCGTCTGGAAGATGAGATCAGTGCAGAAGAATTCAGCCAGCTGGCGGAGTTCATGGCCTCGGATCAAGAGGACTTGAGCGATTTTGAGCGCGGCCAGCTGTTTGGCGACAGTGCCATACAAAAGCTGATGGTTGCCGCCAAGCAATGCGAAGTGGGCCAATAGCGGTCGGACTTGCCCTGATTCTGGGCCTGTGGGCAAGCAACGCCGCTGCGGGCGAACTTCGCACTGGTGACATCGTTCTCCTGGGCAACGACAGTGCTTGGGGATTCGTGGCGCGCCGGTTCGCCGACGCAGATACTCGTTGGAGTCATGCCGGCATGGTGCTGCGCGAGGGCGGCTCGCTTTCCGTGGTGCACATGGACGGTTCACCCATGGGTGGGCGCATTCGCCGCGAGGCCTTGCCGGATTTCACCGCGAATGCCCGTTACACGCGCATTGTCCGCCCGGGGCTCGATGCCGAACAGCGGGCGCATGTCGGCCGTTGGCTTCTGGGCCACATGGCCCGCAACACCGCCTTCGATACTCGCTTTCGCCTCGATGACGATTCCGTCATGTACTGTTCCGAGCTGGCCTGGCGTGCCCTGGATCAGGTCGGGATGACCCCCGGGAGCGACAGTCTGCCGCGCCTTGCCGGCCGGGCCTACGTGCCGGTTGATCGGTTGCTCACCCTCGGTCGAGAAGTTGGTGACCGGCTGACGTCCGTAGCCGTGACCGATCTGCCCTGAGCCGCTCAACAGTCGTATCGGCTTAGTATCAGAGCTTCCTATAACAAGATGAGAGCACGGCCGTTTGGAGCCTGTACCGCTGATGAGTACGCTTTGTCGTGTTGAAATGTGCTGGCGTGATTGTTTCGGCGACCTATGCCGGTTGAGGCAGCACTGATGCCGGGCGGTCCATCCCTGTTCGCCCTGTTCGGGCTGATTTTCCTGTTTGTCCTGATCCAGGTCGGGGCGCTGCAACTGGCGTTCCACAAGCTTGGCTTGAATCCCGAGGCCAGCATGACGCTGTTGTTCGCCTCGCTGCTGGGTAGCCTGGTGAATGTGCCGTTGTTTCGCATGCAGGCGGAGGAGCCGCCGGAACCGCCGCCCGAGACAGCCTTGGGCCGCCTGCTAGGCTTTCGTCAGTTGCCATTCGAGGGCTACACCACGGTGGCCGTCAATCTGGGCGGCTGCCTGCTGCCGCTGACTTTTTCGGCCTACCTGGTGCTCAATGCCGGGGCGGCGTGGTTCGATCACCTGCTCACGGTGGCGGTCGTCTCGGCGGCAGCCTACGGATTCAGCCGGCCGATCCCGGGGATCGGCATTGGCATGCCCATCCTGATTGCCCCGTTGGCCGCAGCCGTGGCCGCGTTGCTGATCGATCCCGAGCACAGCCCGGCACTTGCCTATGTGGGTGGGACGATCGGCGTGCTGATCGGGGCCGATCTGCTGCGGCTCAAGGACATACGCAAGCTCGGCTCGCCGGTGGCCTCGATTGGCGGGGCTGGTACCTTCGATGGCATTTTCATTACCGGAATCCTGGCGGTGCTGCTGGCCTGAGTGGAGCAGGCATCACCCAGGCAGTGACCAACGGCATCGTGGGAGATTCCATGCCTCCCCACAAGACTCGTCGCATCGCATCATTGTGGGGGCGGACCCCACCCGCGAAGTCACAGCAACCACCACGCCATAGTGGGAGATTCCATGTCTCCCCACATGGGGTTCTGGTGGCACGGTGCCATTGTGGGAGCGGGCCTTGTCCGCGAAAGCCGCGCCAGCGGCTGTCCAGTCGTAAATTGTCACTGGATTCAACCGCGCGGCGCCCTCAAACTCCAACTCGCGCCTCCCGGCGCGATTCGCTTGCAGGCAAGCTCCCACAGGGCACCGCACCATTGTGGGGAGACATGGAATCTCCCATATCTTATTGCGCGGCCTTCAGTGCCTGCTCGAGATCTTCGATCAGATCATCGATGTGTTCGATGCCGATCGACAGGCGCACCAGGTCCGGTGGCACACCGGCGGCACGCAGTTCCTCATCGTTGAGCTGGCGGTGGGTGGTCGAGGCCGGGATGGCCGAGCAGCTCTTGGCGTCGCCGATGTTTACCAGGCGCAGGATCAGCTGCAGCGCGTCGTAGAACTTGGCGCCCGCTTCACGCCCGCCCTTTAGCCCGAAACTCAGGATCCCCGATGCCCGCCCGCCCATGTAGTGTTGCGCCAAGTCATGATCTTTGTGCTCGGGCAGCCCGGCGTACTTCACCCAGCTGATTTGCGGATGACTGTCGAGATACTCGGCGATTTTCTGGGTGTTGTCACAGATGCGCTCTATCCGCAGGGACAGCGTCTCCAGCCCTTGCAGCAGGTTCCAGGCCGATTGTGCCGAGAGGGCCGCGCCGGTATTGCGCAGGGGAACCACGCGGGCGCGGGTGATGAACGCCGCCTCGCCGACGTCCTTGGTGTAGCTCACGCCGTGATAGGAGGGATCGGGATCAATCAGGATCGAGAACCGCTCGGGGTGGGCGGCCCAGTCGAATCGTCCGGAATCGACGATCACGCCGCCCAGTGTGGTGCCATGCCCGCCGATGTATTTGGTAGCCGAATGGATGACGATGTCGGCCCCGTAGTCGATCGGGCGCAGCAAAAATGGAGTGGCGACGGTGTTGTCGACCATCAGCGGCAGGCCGTGACGATGGGCGATCTCGGCCAGCTTCTCGATATCGGCGATGCTGCCGGAGGGATTGCCGATCGATTCGCAGAAAATTGCGCGAGTGCGGCCGTCGATCGCTGCCTCGATGCCGGCAAAGTCGTCCTTGTCGCAGAAACGTACCGTGATGTCCTGGCGCGGGAAGGTGTGGGCGAACAGGTTGTAGGTGCCGCCGTAGAGCTCGCTGATCGAAACGATGTTGTCGCCGGCCTGTGCGATGGTCTGGATCGCATAGGTAATTGCCGCCATGCCGGTGGCGGTGGCCAGTGCCCCGATGCCCCCATCAAGCAAGGCCAGTCGCTCCTCGAGCACGGCGTTGGTGGGGTTCATCATCCGCGAATAGATATTGCCCGGGACCTTCAGATCGAACAGATCGGCGGCATGCTGCGCGTTGTCGAAGGCATAGGACGTGGTCTGGTGAATCGGCACGGCCACGGCGTGCTGGTCGTCGGGCTGATAGCCGGCGTGTAGAGCGATGGTCTCGGGGCGCATGGATTTTCTCCTTAATATTTCTTTAAGAGGATTGGTAGCACCAATCTCGCGGAATATGGTGGTCTCTTGACTTGAATTATCGGGCTTCCTGGGCAACGGCCTCAAGCAACTGGCGGGTTTTCTGCCGTTTGTACAGGCGGTTGAGCCAGGGGCTGGCCGCGCGGATCGGGATGCCGGCACGATCTCCTAGTCCATCGATCATCACGAAATACCCGTCCTGATGCCAGGCTAGGTTGTCCAGGGAGAGGTCATTGACCAGCAGATTGGAGTCGATGATCCAGTCGAGAAAGCAGTGCAGGGCCTGTTCCTCAGCCGGGCCGAAATCCCCCCGCTGCAGCAGGTCGGCCAGCGTAGGTGCCGGGTCACCATGCTGGTCCAGTACCCCTTCGACCAGCAGCGCCAACCCCAAGTCGGTATCGACCATGCCGAGGATGTTCTGGACGTGCGGGCAGTGGACGAGCTGGCCTGGATGCTGGGCCCGAAGCACCAGGTGCTCGATTATCTCGCGGGCAAACATTCGATAATGGCCGAGGCGTCGACGCTTCTTGTAGAAGGCATCGGCGCGATCACGACGCCTGATGAAATCCGGATTGACTACCTTGACCAGCACCCGTGGGTCGTCCGGGTGGTGGAAGACGAGCTTCTGTGCCCCCTGGCCGACGGGCTTGAGCGAGGCGAGTTCTAGGGGGGTGATCAGATCCATGGGCACTCGGGGCAAAGACTGAGATTGTACCGCGCCGACCGCAAGGGGTCAGTCGGCCTGCTCCTCGGCCGGGGTGATCTCACGCTCGCAGGCCGTGTCGGTCTCGATGCAGGTCAGGTTCTGCAGGGTCTGGTTGGCGATCTGACCGAGTGCCTCGTGGGTGAGGAAGGCCTGGTGGCCGGTGATCACCACGTTGTGAAAGCCCAACAGGCGGGCAAACAGGTCGTCGGTGAGGACCTCGTCGCTGCGGTCCTCGAAGTACAGCGGTCCCTCGTGCTCGTAGACATCCATCCCCAGCCCGCCGATCCGCCCGCTCTTGAGGCCGTCGATGACCGCCGGCGTGTCGATCACCGCGCCTCGGGCGGTGTTGACGATTACCACGCCGGGTTTCATCCGGTCGATGGCGTCGGCATCGATCAGGTGATGGCTGTCCTCGGTGAGCGGACAGTGCAGGCTAATCACGTCGGCCTGCTCGAACAGTGTGTCGAGGGAGACGTATTTCACGCCCATCGCCTCGCAGTCGGGGTTGGGGTAGGGGTCGTGGGCGATCACCCGGGCACCGAGGCCGGCCTTGAGGATCCGAGCGAACACCGCCCCGATCTTGCCCGTGCCGATCACGCCCACCGTCTTGCCGACCACGTCGAAGCCGGCCAGGCCATGCAGGGCGTAATTGCCCATGCGCACCCGCGCGGTCGCCCGCGGAATCTGCCGATTGACCGCCATCAGCAGGGCGACGGCGTGCTCGGCCACCGCATTCGGCGAGTAGGCCGGCACGTGGACCACCCGCATCCCGGTCTCGGTCACCGCATCGAAGTCGACGTGGTTGCACCCGGCACAACGCAGCGCCAGCACCTCGGTGCCGGTCTCGGCCAGCGCCCGGATCACCGGGGCGTCGAGCACGTCGTTGGCAAACGCACACACGGCCGGATAGCCCTTTGCCAGATGGACCGTGTCCTCGGTCAGCCGCTGGGGAAAGAAGTCGATCTCGTGCTCGTGATCCAGTGCCTCGAAGGATTCGCGGTCATAGGGTTTGGTGGAGAAGAAAGCGACTTTCATGCGATGTGGTTCCTGTCAGTGATGCTTGGCGACGACCATCCGGCCCCGTGGGGCATAGGGATCACGTATGCGGGCGTCCATTGAGCTTAGTCCGCGCGCGGGTCTGCCGGTCAGGATTTGTCTGGGATATCAAGCGCCTCCAGAACATGGCGCAGCGTCTGTCGGCAACGGGCGTCGATGTCGCGTCGTCCGGCAAGGCCGAACCAACGGGCGATCGTATCGTCCGTGGTGAGTTGCAGGAAACGCCCGATCAACAAGGCGCGTTCCTGTGCTGATACGGCCTCGACTACCGCCGGTTGGGTCAGCGCGGCCGGCAGGAATACACGCAGCGGCGCCAGTGCGGCATCGAAATGATGTTGATGACGGGCGCAAGCCTCGATCTGTCGCCACGCCTCCGAATCAAGCAGTGGCAGAGGCATTGGCCGGGCGCGGGCCAGCAGATGGGCGAGCCGGGCGGGGTCGATATGGCGCAAGGGGCCGGCGGCCTGTGTCGGCAGGCTGTGAATGAAGCGTCGGGCCGATTGCTCGACTGCCTGCCGCCCGACCGGCGAGAGCCCTGTGGCCATGACCAGTGCTTCCTGACCAGAGGCCGGATCGCGCAGCTGACCAAGATGCAGGCTTTCCAGGCCGCAGGCTCGCCAAAAATCGATCAACTCGTCTTCGGCGCCGAAACTCACACCCAGAAAGTCGAACTGGTCCGTCTGTGCCTGTTCGGCCAAGGCAGCGACCAGCTGGCGGCCCAGTCCCTGCCGCTGTGCATCGGGGTGCACGGCAATCCGCTGGATGCGTCGGCCCCGCAGCGTCGCCCAGTGCCGCTCGCCGGCATGGGTGGCCATCGTCTGTGGCAGCAGGTGGCCACGCGGACGTCGCTGGCCACGGAATATCGCTTCGGCCAGCGGGGCGGGCAGTCCACCCTCGTCCTGCGTCGCCGCGGTGGCCACGACCTGGCCGGCCGGCGTCTTGATTGACCACAGCTGGACACCGGGCGCGTCGAGCAATTGCCGCAGATCGCGTGGGGTGGTGCGGTAGTGGGCGCTGACCAGCAGACCGAACAGCTCGGACAGGCCGGCCTCGTCTGTGGCCAGTGCCTCGGGATCCAGCCGCGTCGGTGGCCCTGTCTTGATGATCGTGTCACCCGGCAGCTCGGCCGGGTCGGCGTCGAGCAGCAGCAGACAGTTGATCAGAGATTCCAGCGGGTCATCGGCGGACCAGCGAATCGCCGTAGTCAGCCAGTGGTGATGAACCGAAACGGCTTGCGATTGGAGATAGGGCAGGAATCGCAGCGTAAAGCCGCGGCCGCTGCCCTCGTAGCCGTGCTCGGTGGTGGCAAAGACCGTGCGAGGATAGGTCGCAAACAGGGATTCGAGCACGGAGGCCGGCAGGGCTGCCGCTTCGTCGATCAGCAGCAGACGGGCCGAGGGACGCTGTTTGAGCAGGACATCCGGTGGCAAAAAGCGGAGTCGATGCTCGCCGAGCTGAAGTGATCCGTCGGCATGTGGCTCGATGCCGGTGGTCTTCGCCGCCCGATCGAACAGCGGCGCGACCGCTTCACGTCGTGGTGCCGTGACCAGAACGTCGCCAAGTTCCACCTGCAACACGCGAGCTGCGGCGATGCCGAGCGCCGAACTCTTGCCGCGGCCACGATGCGAACGCAGCACCAGTGGTCGGCGTGGCCGGCCCTGGGCCACGCTGAGGATCCGCTCGACTGCGTCGGTCTGATCGGCGGTACGACAGGGGGCATGGCCCGCATCTGGTGTGTAGACAGGCCCGGCGACCGCCGCGGGAACTGGTGGCAGGGGGTGGCCTTCTGCCAGCCGCCAGAGCAGCGATGACTCGCGCAGCAGACGGACCAGCCGCTGGATGTAGGCCGAACCGGCGTCCGCCGGCGAGAACGGATAGGGCGTGATGCGGGCGAGCTCCGGATCGACCTGCGTCGGCCAATCGTCCAGTGGCGGGGCAAGCAGGATCAGGCAGCCACCGGCCCGCGGCAGGCCGGCGACCGCGCCGAGGGCGTCCGGATCGAAACCCGACAGGGCATTGAACACCACCTGTCGAGCCTCCTGCCCAAGCGCTTCCCGTGCCCGACGGAATGACAGCGAGCGCACCGATAGCGAGGTATCAGGACCGATCCACAAGGTATCGTCATCAACCAAGGCCCTCGCACAGGCCAGCGTCCAGTCGGACGAACCGCTGATGAGTATCGGCAGGCGGTGGCCGGCTTGCCGCCAAGCGGGCAGGGCCGCGTCGAGCGCTTCACCGATGGTGCGTTCGCCGGAGCAGGGAGCAGGCATGGGTGGATTGTACCGCGCTCCTGTCGGCCGCTGGTTTGTCAGACGGTGACGAGCATGAGGCTGCTGATCAGGAAGAAGAATGTCGCCGCCAGACCGGCGGTCGCCGGTACCGTGATCACCCAGGCGGCGGCAATCTTGAACAGCATGGAGCGCTTGACCAGTTCCCGCTTGTAGATTTTCTTCAGACCCTTGCGCTGGCGCTTGCTGATGTGGACCTGACGGCGGGCGCTCTTCTTTTTCAGCTCCTTGATCATCTGCTCCTTCTGCTTGAGCGGGGCGGCACGAAAACGCTCGAGGTATTCGTGCATGACCTCGTCGTCGCCATTGGCCGGATGCAGATCACGAACTTGCTGCTCGATACGGTCATAGTTCGACTTGATGTATTCGCGCAAGAAGCCGACGCCGAAGACCGCACCGATCGTGACATGCGTGGTACTGACGGGCAGCCCGAGCTGTGAGGCGAGGATCACGGTCAGCGCGGCGGCCAGCGCGATGCAGTAGGCGCGCATCGGGTCGATGTCAGTGATCTCGTTGCCGACCGTGCGGATCAGCTTCGGGCCATACAGCGCCAGGCCGACTGCCAGGCCCAGTGCGCCGACCAGCAGCACCCACAGCGGAATGGCCGCACTGGCGGCGGTGCCTGCCTGGGTCAGTGCATCGTTGATGGCAGCCAACGGACCGACGGCGTTGGCCACGTCGTTCGAGCCGTGGGCGAAGCTTAGAAGAGCCGCGGCGAAGACCAGCGGCAGGACGAACAGCCGGTTGACACTCGCCTTGTTGTTCTCCTCCATCCGGTCGGCCGTACGCGTGACCATCGGGCGCACCAGGAAGAAGACTGCGGTGGCGACCACCAGCCCGATGGCCACGGCGCCGACAAACGGTATCTCGATGATCTTTTTCAGTCCCTTGATTACGAGATAGGTAGCGAATGCCCAGGCCATCAGGGCGAGGAACCAGGGCACCCGCCGCTTGGCCGCGGCCAGCAAGTCACCCTGATAAGTGATGCTGCGCTTGATCAGATAGAGCAGTGCGGCGGAGATGAGGCCGCCGAGCAGTGGTGAGATCACCCAGCTGGCGACGATCTGCCCGACCGTGCTCCAGTTGGCGATCCCCCAGCCGGCCGCGGCAACGCCGGCGCCCAGCACACCACCGACGATCGAGTGGGTGGTGGAGACCGGTGCGCCCAGGGCCGTGGCGAGATTGAGCCAGATGGCCGCAGCCAGCAGGGCGGCCATCATCAGCCAGACGAAGATCATTGGGTCGCCGATGGCGGCTGGGTCGATGATGCCGCCCTTGATGGTGGTCACCACCTCGCCGCCGGCGATGATGGCGCCTGCCGCCTCGAAGATCGCAGCGATAGCGATCGCCCCGCCCATGGTCAGTGCCTTCGAGCCCACCGCCGGGCCGACGTTGTTGGCGACGTCGTTGGCGCCGATATTCATGGCCATGTAGGCGCCGATCACTGCGGCGAACACCATCACCGAGCTGATATGACCCTGGGTGATCCAGGTGAACATTGCCACGCCGAGAACGAACAGAAATGCCAGTCCGAAACGTAGCAGCTCTCGACGGGTGGAACGGGATGCCTTGTCGATTGCACCAATCTCGTTGAGATTCATGATGAGTGCGCCTGCCGTGTGCTAAATGAAAATTACGGTATCCCAGCGGGACCCATGTTCGTCCATTGCTCCACCATGGGCACGGGACGACTGTGCCGCGGTGGTTCCTTTCTCGGGCCGGATCTGGCCAAATATCGGCCATGTCGAACCGTCCCCACGAAATACTGAATACCGTCTTTGGTTACGAGGACTTCCGTCCGCCCCAGGGCGAAGTGATCGAGACGATCATGGCCGGGGGTAATGCCCTCGTGCTCATGCCTACCGGCGGCGGCAAATCGCTGTGTTACCAGGTGCCGGCACTGGCCCGCCCGGGTACCGCAATCGTGGTTTCGCCGCTGATCGCGCTGATGCAGGACCAGGTCGCCGCCCTGCGGCAGCTCGGCGTGGCCGCTGCTTTTCTCAATTCCAGTTTGTCGGCTGAAGAGGCCCGCGAGGTGCTGCGGCAACTGCATGCCGGCACGCTCGATCTGCTTTACGTCGCACCCGAACGGTTGATGAACGCCTCGATGCTCGATCGCCTCACCGAGGTGCCGCTCAGCCTGATCGCGATCGATGAGGCGCATTGTGTTTCGCAGTGGGGGCACGATTTCCGGCCCGAGTATATCCGCTTGGGCGAGCTTGCCGACCATTTTCCCGGCATTCCGCGCATTGCCCTGACGGCAACTGCCGACGAGACCTCGCGCGAAGAGATTGTCGCGCGCCTGCGACTTGACGACGCACGGCGTTTCATTTCCGGATTCGATCGTCCCAATATCCGCTATCGCATCAGTCAGGGCACCGGCGGTCGTGACCGGTTGCTGCATTTCATCCGCGAGTCGCATCCGGGCGAGGCCGGCATCGTCTATTGCCTGTCGCGAAGGAAGGTTGAGCAGACGGCTGACTGGCTGGGAAAGCAGGGACTGACGGCGCTACCCTATCACGCCGGCCTATCGGCTGAATACCGCCGCAAGGTTCAGGAGCGTTTTCTTGCCGAGGAGAGCGTGATCGTGGTCGCAACCATAGCTTTTGGCATGGGCATCGACAAGCCCGATGTGCGCTTTGTTGCACATCTCAACCTGCCCAAGAGTATCGAAGCCTATTATCAGGAGACGGGCCGGGCCGGTCGCGACGGGCTGCCGGCAGACGCCTGGATGGACTATGGCCTGCAGGATGTGCTTAGTCTGCGCCAGATGATGGCGGGCTCCGAGGCCGACGAACGCATCAAGCGCATCGAGCAGACCAAGCTTGACGCCATGCTCGGGCTGACCGAGATGACCAGCTGCCGCCGGCAGGCATTGCTGGGCTATTTTGGCGAAACGCTCGCTGAACCCTGTGGCAATTGCGACAACTGCCTTGAGCCGCCGGAGACCTGGGATGCCACCGAGGCTGCCCAGAAGGCGTTGTCGTGCATTCATCGCACCGGCCAGCGTTTTGGCGTGAATTATCTTGTGGCAGTGCTGCGTGGCGAGGCCGATGAACGCATGCGCCGCTTCGGCCATGATCAAATCTCGACCTTCGGCATCGGTACCAAGCTCTCCGCTAACGCCTGGCGCGGCCTGTTCCGTCAGTTGATTGCCCGTGGCCTGATTGCAGTGGATGCCGAGGGCCACGGTGGGCTGCGTCTCGATCCGAGCTGCCGGGCCGTGTTGCGGGGCGAGCATGATCTGCAGCTGCGTCCCGAAAAAAAACGGAGTGCGTCCAAGAGGGCCGCGCGGCGTGCGCCGTCGGCGCCGGTGGCGGTCGAGGACCAGCCGCTGTGGGAATCGCTGCGCGCCTACCGGCGTCGGCTGGCCGAGGAGCAAGGCATCCCACCGTATACCGTCTTCCACGACGCCACCCTCAAGCACATGCTCGAGCTCCGTCCATCCACTCTCGAGGAGATGACCGCCGTCTCCGGCGTCGGTGAGCGCAAGCTGGCGAAGTATGGCGAGGGTTTCCTGCGGATCCTGCAAAACCATACCGGCTGATCGTTCACGCTGTTAGTCACCCAGGGCCTCCATCGGCCCCCCCCCATTGGCCCCTCCATCGGGCAAGGGCCCCGTTTATGGCTCACGGTTGGTTTCAGGAGCAGCTCAGGGCGAGTCGAGCAGTCCGGCCAGCAGGCTGTGGTCATCGGCGGTGAGCCAGACCGAGTCCGGTGCCATCATCATGGCTTGTGCCGGCACCAAACCCTCTTCCAAGAGCTCCGCAGCGGGACGTCCGTAGTAACGCGAGAGCAGGTCAAGATTACCGAATATCCAGTCTTCGTGATTTTCAGGGAAGGCGCAGGTCGTGATGCTGCCGATATGCGCGAGGTTGATGGCACCGCCGTGATATACCCCGTTGCGCCAATAGATATCGTCGCGGTCTGGCGGACGCCTTGATTCAAGGATCAGCATGTGCGGATAGGCACGCTTTGCCGGGTGGGAGTGGCTTTGCGGATTCGGGTAGGGCACCACGTCCAACAGGCGATACGGCTGGCCCTCCTTGAGGAAGGCGCCGTTGAAGGAGAACACGGATACATGGATCGACTCACCGATCCGGGTCTTCAGGTGTTCGATCAGCTGTGCATAACGCGGCCCTGGCCACAGGTCGCCGCCGACGGCCGGAGTAGCCTGTGTTGACGCATCAAGGGAGCCCTCGGCAGCTGTCTGTATGGCCGGGAGCGAGCCCGATGTGGCGGCATCAGTTGATGTTTCCAGCAGTTGTCCAGAGGCATGGTGGGAATGAGTGACAGGCGCTGAAGTGCCCGCCTCTCGGGCATCAGAAGCCTTATCACGCTGGTCGCGGCGGGGCTCGGCCCCTCCGTCCCCAGCCAGATGTCGCTGCTTGTTCATCGGCCCCTCCCGTACCATGATTGATCATTATCACTAGAACGATTGCAGAGTCGATCTCTCGGGTCAACCGACAGCCCGCGCGTGACACGAGTGCCGCCGCCCTGACAGGCCGCATCATTCATATGCCCAGATCTGGGCGATATCCTCCCGCCGTCGCTCGCAGACGAAGCGGATGGACCAAGCCGGTCAGTCCCGAATATTTGTATTTTCTCGATTTGGGGAACTCTTGAATTTCGGCCTGGTCGGAACCCATGAGTCGCATAGAGACACTTCTTCATCTTCATCGACTCCTCCTGCGGTGAGTTTGTGGGCAGACTGGTCTCCTTATTATCGGAGAGCGGCCTGCCCATTTTTTTGTGGCGCTGTTATCGTATTGCTACTGGTTCACGCGCCTGAAGAGCTTCATTTACTCCTCCGTCAGGCTAGACTTCTCCCGCTGAACCGCCATTAAAACGAAGGGGACAAGACAATGACAAACACTTTCCGGACACTGGTCGCGCTGCTGCTCGCGCTGCCATTTCTCGGTGGCCTCGCGCAGGCAGCTGAACGGGTTGAAATCGACCACGATGGCACGACTCTCGTCGGCCACATGGAAGTCGCTCCCGGCAACGAGATCGCCGATGGCGTGGTGCTGATGGTCCACGGCACCTTGGCTCACGGCCAGATGGAGGTCATGAGCAACCTGCAATCGCTGCTGGCCGAGGCAGGTTACAACGCACTTACCATCAACCTGAGCCTGGGGCAGGATGCCCGGGTAGACATGTACGACTGCGACAGCACGCACCGTCACAAGCATGAGGACGCGGTTGACGAAATTGCCACCTGGGTTGAGTGGCTCAAGGGGCAGGGTGCCAAGCGATTGGCCGTGATGGGGCATTCGCGCGGCGGTAACCAGGTCGCACGCTATCTGGCCGAGCGGCCCGATCCGAGCGTTGAGAAGGCAGTACTGCTGGCTCCACAGACCTGGTCGGCCGGCGCTAATGCCAAGGATTACAAGGCACGCTACGGCACGGAACTGGGTCCGCTGCTGGAGAAGGCCGAGGCGCTGGTCGCTGAGGGCCGAGGTGACGAGGAACTCGAGATGAGTTTCATCTACTGCGAGGACACCACCGCGACTGCGGCTGGTGTGGTCAGTTACTACAGCGAGGATCCGCTGATGGATACCCCGACCGTGCTCAAAGCGGTCAGTGTGCCGACACTGGTAATTGTCGCCGGGGCGGACGCCACCATCACCGATCTTGAAGAGAAGATGGCCGAAGTGGTCGACGAGAATGATCAGATCGAGATGACGGTTGTTCCTGGAGCCGACCACATGTTCCTTGATCTGTTCCTTTACGACGCGGCGGATGCCGCCACGGAGTTCATCGGCTGGTACTAAGAACCTGGCGCGAGCATGAATGAGCGGAAGGCGGTCCGAGTGGCCGCCTTTTTTGTGCGTATCGTTTGATGATCAGCCCACTACAGATTTTCCTGAAGTAAGGAAATTGTCAGATTGATGGGCGACACTATCGATCCGTGCAGAGTGATAACGTTTGTCCGGCGACCAACCGGAACCTGAGGAATGCCCCATGATCGAACCCTGCCCGATCCTGATCGCCAGCGATCTGTCTGCCTGCAGCGATATAGCCGTGGCCCGTGGCATGCAGCTGGCCGAGCGGCGTAATTGTGCGGTGACTGCATTGCATGTAATCCAGGAAGAGCCGCTTTGGTGGGTGGGAAAGAGTCGTGATCGTGCCCCGACTACCTTGCGTGAGGACGTGTTGCGCGAGGTGTCCGCGGGTCTGGATCGGCAAGTGCGCGCAGCCGCTCGGCTGTTGGAAAGCGAGCCTGGACCGGTCGATCTTCAGGTGCGGCAAGGCAGGCCGGTCGATGTCGTCAGCGAGCTGGCGTTGAAGAATCATGCCGAACTGATCGTTGTGGGTGCCCATGGGCGTCATGTCGTGCGCGACTGGCTCATCGGCACCACGGCCGAGAAAATCGTACGGGCCGACAACGTGCCGGTACTGGTCGCCCAGATCGAGCCGACCCGCAGCTACCGTGTCGTGGTGGTCGCGACCGACTTCTCCGAGCCGAGCCGGGCCGCCTTCGCCTCGGCACTGGCCTGGGCGCCACAGGCCCAGTTCATATTGATGCATGCCTACGAGACCTGGTTCGAGTCCTATATCGAGGCGGCGACCTATGAGCGCATCCGACGGGAGCAGGAGGAAGACTTCCATGACCAGCTGCGGGCCTTTGCCCGGGAGGCCGGTGTTCGCGGCGATCATGTGGTCGATTATCGCGTGATCGCCGGTCATCCCGGCACGGCGATAGTGGATGCCGCGCTCGAGGCCCGTGCCGATCTGACCGTCTGCGGCACCCAGGGCGATACCGGTCTGCGGCAGCTGTTGCTGGGGAGTGTCGCCCAGCACATCTTGCGTGAATCAAAGAGTGATGTGCTTGCCGTGCGCAACACAGTGTCCTTTACTGATACTGAAGAAACAGATGAGGCATGATGGGCCATCCAGAGCCTGACTGACTCCCTGCAACAGCCCCGCGGCAGGTCTGACTCGACCGATGCTGCCTGAGGAGGAAACGCCTGATGCTGATCTATAGCCATCCCGTCTGCTGGAAGCACGCGAATGAGGAGAACGCGATGGTGCCTCATCCCGAGCGGCCGGAGCGGCTGGATGCGGTCATGGCGGCGATCGAGCGTTTTCCTGCTGATCGTTACCAGCATATCGAGGCACCGTTGGCGGAGAAGGCCGACTACGAGCTGGCACATGATGCACGCTACGTAGAGGCCATATTTTCTCAGGCGCCGACCGGGCCTGGTGTGCTGCGTGTGGACGGAGACACCTCGCTGAACCAGTACACGCTCGATGCCAGCCGGCGCGTGGTGGGTGCGGCCATGGAGGCCGTCGACAAGGTATTGGCTGGCCCCGAGCGGCGCGCCTTTCTTGCCATGCGCCCACCTGGCCATCACGCCGGGCCATGCCGCCCGGCGGGTTTCTGCGTGTTCAATAACGTCGTGATCGCAGCCTATCATGCCATTCGCCAGCATGGGCTCGAACGGGTGGCCATTGTCGATTTCGACGTGCATCACGGTGATGGCACCGAAGCGATCATCGCCAACAGCGCGCCGGTACGCTTCTTCTCCTGTTTCCAGCATCCTTTCTATCCCTACTCGGGCATTCCGTCGATGTCGGACAATTATTTCCCGGTACCTCTGGAATATCGCACCGATAGTGAGGGCTTTCGTCGGGCCATCGAGGAGTCGGTCTGGTTCGACACCCTGGCCGATTTCAAGCCTCAGCTGCTGTTGTTCTCCGCCGGATTTGACGCCCACCGGCAGGATCCGCTGGGTGGGTTGCTGCTTGAGGACGCGGATTTCGCCTGGATCACCCGAGAAGCGATCCGGGCCGCTGGCGGTGATGACTTGCCGGTGGTCTCCCTGCTGGAAGGTGGCTACGATCTGGAAGCGCTAGAGGACTCGGTCCTGGCGCATCTCGAGGCGCTGGATGACCAGTGAGCCGGTCGAGCTGAATACGCTCGAGGCCAAGATCCGAGCCTGTCGGCTGTGCGAGGCGTATCTGCCGCTCGGGCCTCGGCCGGTGTTCATCGCCCGTTCCGAGGCACGTCTGCTGATTGCCTCCCAGGCACCGGGGAGGCGGGTCCACGAGACGGGGCTGCCGTTCAATGATCCCAGCGGGGATCGGCTGCGCGACTGGTTGGGGGTGGACCGCGAGACTTTCTATCACCATCCGGCCATCGCTATCGCCCCGATGGGTTTCTGCTACCCAGGCACCGGTCGGGGAGGGGATCTGCCGCCGCGGCCCGAGTGTGCTCCTGCCTGGCGACGGCCGCTACTGGCAGCCATGCCTCGAGTGGAGACCACCGTAGTCATCGGTCGTTATGCGCTTGCATGGCACCTGGGGCTGAAGCAGGGCCAGCGTCTGACCGACCTGGTGGCCGACTGGCGTCGTTACGCGCCGGCCCAGTTCCCGCTGCCGCATCCCAGCCCCCGTAACAACCGCTGGTTACGGACCAACCCCTGGTTTGAAACTGAGGTGATCCCCGTCCTGCAGACGCGGGTTGCCGCCTTGCTGGCAGGCGACCCAGAAGAAGGTAGCCCAGAAAGTAATCTAGAAGGCGACCGGACTACTTCTCCTCAGGCCCCCTGAACTTGAGCCCCACCTGGGTGATGGTCGGGCCTTCCATCTCGCGTACAGTCAGCTTGATGCGGTCGAGCACGACCGCATCGCCCATCACCGGCGGGTTACGCAAGAGCGACTTGATTGCCTCGTCGAGCGTTGCCTCGGCCAGTTCTGGTGGCGGCTCGATACCGTAGACTTGGGCCAGGTCGTCGACTTTTACCGCTCCACGCAAGGAAAAGGCCCCGAAAAAAGCCTGCTCCGCCAGGGCCTGCTCTTTTTTCAGCTCGCCGGTGAAGAAGCGATTGAGGTCAGTGATCTTGTCCTCGGGGATGACTGTCAGCACGATGTCGCCGGGCTGGAAGCGGAAATCGTCCTCAGGGGTGCGCAGGGCAAGGTTGCGCACCACGCCTGCGATGGTCACCGATCCGCTGAACGGCATGCGATCCAATCCCGCACCGTCGGCCTCGGTATGCCGGCCCACGACGAACTGGACCATCTCCAGCAGGGGTTCCATCGGCAGGTTGAGATCCGCCCGGTGCCGCGGCTCCGGCAGTGGCGGTACCTTGACACGTAGCAGGCGCGCAGCCAACGAGACGGTACCGCCTTGAATAAGGAGTGAGAAAATAACGACCACGTAGGCGATCTCGAAGAAGCGTTCGGCCCCTTCGATGCCATACATCATCGGGAACAGCGCCAGCACGATTGGCACCGCGCCGCGCAAGCCGACCCAGGCGATGTAGGTTGTTTCGCGCCAGTTGAAATGAAAGGGCCACAGGATGATGCCGACGGCCAGCGGGCGGGCGATCAGCAGCAGGACAAAAGAGAGAATCAGGGCCGGCACGATCTGGTCGAGCACGGCCGAAGGTGTGACCAGCAGCCCGAGGATCAGGAACATGCCGGCCTGCGCGAGCCAAGCCAAGCCATCCATGATGCGCAAGACATGGAAAGTCCCGCGGTTTCTTGCGGTGCCGATCACCAGGCCGGTGAGGTAGACCCCGAGAAAGCCGCTACCGCCAAGTTCGTTGATGATCGCAAACGACAGCAGCCCACCCGAGGCGATCAGCAGCGCGTACAACCCCTCGACCAGCTCGATGCGGCGCAGCATCTCGCGCAGGATGAAACCGAAACCGATGCCGAGCAGCGTGCCGATCCCGAACTGCTGGACGAGAAACAGCAGGATCCACGGGTCGAACAGCGACTGGCCGGTCCTGATGACCTCGATCAGGGTGATGGTGAGGAAGATCGCCATCGGATCGTTGATGCCCGACTCGATCTCGAGGGTCGAGCCGACCCGTTCATTCAGCCGCGTCCCGCTGCCTCGCAGGAGTGAAAACACGGCCGCAGCGTCGGTCGAGCCGATGATCGCCCCCATGAGCAGACCGTAGTACCAGTCGAAGCCCACCAGCCAGACTGCGAACGCCCCCATGATGGCGGCAGTGATGATGACGCCGAGTGAGGCCAGTGACAGGGCGGGCTTCAGAGCGACCCGGAAAGTATGGATATTGGTGCGCAGACCGCCGTCGAGCAGGATGACGGCGAGTGCGATGTTCCCGATCAGATACGCGGTCTGATAGTCCTCGAATACCACCCCACCGATGCCATCCTGTCCGGCGAGCATGCCGACGCCGAGGAAGATCAGGAGCAGGGGAAAGCCGTAACGCGATGAGGTCATGCCGGCGAGGACGCTGATGAATAACAGCAGGGCGCCGAGCATGATGAAAGAGTTGGTCGGGTCCATAAGATCCTTGGGGGAACCGTTCGGGGCAGCCGGTTACATTATACGATATGCGAACGCAATACGATATGCGAACGCAGCTGAGCACGGCGTGCCGCGGTTAGCGAGATGGAGTTTTCCTAGAGTTGCATTGCGAGACCGCCTGATGGCAGCCGCTCCGACCGATCGGGCTAGATTGGTGTCGGGTACGGAGAGGGCGGTCGTGACGTGGTAGTCAGTAATCCATCAGTTTTTCGGCCCATTCAAACCGGCTCGGGTTCGATGATGGAGATTACCCCCGCTGGCGGGGCGATGGGCGACGGGAACGGATCGAGCCGACGGCATCGGGCGCCCGGTCCGCCTCCGATTTTCCCTGTGTCTGCCTTCAATTGTTGGCTCGACACAGGACCAGACAGGCCCGAATGGGTTTTCCTAAGTTTCTACAAGAAAGAATGGAAAATTCGAACTCATCAACTACGGTCAATGGTACCACTACTGGAAAAGGGGAATTCGAGATGAGCAAGATACGCAGCACTCTGTTTTTGGGCACGATCCTGGCAGCAGCCGCGTCTCCATTACATGCCGCCGAGGGAACGTTCGACACCCCGGCCCTGGTCCCTGAGGTTGCCGTCAAGGCGGTGGTGGCGGCTGTGGAAGCCTGTCGTGCTGAAAATGCCCAGGTCACCGCCGTGGTGGTGGATCCGAATGGCACCCTCCAGGCGCTCAAACGAGATCGGTATGCTGGACCGCATTCGGTGGAAACGGCGGAAAGCAAGGCGTGGACTGCAGTCAGTTTCCGTACCGACACCACCGACCTGCGTGACGCTACCAAGCCGGGTGGGGCCAGCTATGGCATTCAGAATCTGCGCGGGGTAACTATCCTCGGAGGAGGCAAGCAGATCACCTCAGACGGGCGCATCGTCGGCGGTATTGGTGTCTCGGGTTCGCCGAGTGGCAGCATCGACGACAAATGTGCTGCTGCCGGCATCGAAGCGATTCAGGACGATCTGCTCTGATCTCGTACTGACTCGCTATTTCTTCGAGAAGAGGAGTGTCCGGCCTGTGTTTCGGTCAGTGGCTGGAACGCGCTCTCAGCATACCAACGCCCCTTGTGGGGCGTTTTTTCATCGTGCTCATGTGGTTCGACCTGTCAGTGCCATCCGGACAGCAAGCTTTCCGGCCTCTGTGTCCAAGAGGCCGTTGCATATGTTCACGAGATTTTCAATCAGGATGGTGGTCGAGTAGCCAAGCATGCGACTATTGCCTAAAGAGATTGCAACCGCATTGGTCGAATCCGGTGGCGTAATAAATAGGGGGAGAACGAAGATGGGATACACAGCGAACAGCAGCGATGCTGTCGGACGTAATAGAACGAGGCTGGGCGGGCTGCTGCTCCTGATGCTGACCTTGCCAATGGTGGCGCTAGTCCAGGCCCAGGCCCAGGGGGCTGGGTCGGAAGCACTCTCGCTCTATACGGATGAGGTCGCCTTCGTCGATCATCTCAACAATCTGCCGGCGGACCTGGCGTGGATGAGAGAACACAAGAAGCCGATGATGGTGTTCTTCCATGCGAGCTACTGCAGTTACTGTCAGCAGATCGACGACGAATTTCTCATTCCGATGCGGCTGGATCCGACATACCAAGGGCGCCTGCTGATCCGGCGTGTACAGATTGACAGTGATCAGCAGTTCATCGGTGTGGACGGCCAGATGCACGACGCGGCGGCCCTAGCCGATCGCCTGGACGTGAGAGGCGTGCCCTATGTCCTGTTCTTCACGGAAAACGGCCAGCGGATCAGCGAGATCACTGGCACGGCAGCAGAGTTCTACAGCCATTACTTGCAGCGGAACGTCGACCTGGCCGAGCGCTGTGCAGTCGATATGACACCATCAGAATGCCAACAGGCAGTGGATGAACCGGGGTTGTTCTGAACCGAGGTCAGGCCGGGTTGCTATCGTTTGCTGGCTTGGTTTCTAGTCTGATAGCACGAGCCGGAATCGTCGAGGTCGACTTTCGATGACATCGGTTGGTGGGGCGCGTCATGAATCGACCGCTGAGCCGTGATCGCTGTCTGCGTCGAAATCCGCCGTCGATTCCATTTCGAGTTACCCGGTAAGGTTGCTTGGCAGGAGTGGGCAAGCGCAATTGCGTGGGCCAGACGCGACAAAGGGGTTGCCGCTGCCGGCAACCCCTTTGTATCAATTGGTCGGAGTGGAGGGATTTGAACCCACGACCACCTGCACCCCATGCAGGTGCGCTACCAGGCTGCGCTACACTCCGAAGGCCGCGAAGGATAGCGCATTTTTCTTGAATGAGAAAGGCCGCGACCGAATTTGTTGAGCTGTCGTTGGCCCATGTTGGGGCGGATCACAGGGAGTGACTGGTCACCCGAGTCGCGACCGATGCGGATTGGATGATTTCGGGGCGGCCGAAATGGAAGCCCTGACCCCAGTCGACTCCCATGTCACGCAGCAGGTCGGCGGTGCGCTGATCACCGATGAATTCGGCCACGGTGATCAGCCCCAGGTCCCGGGCCATTGCCTGGATGTGCTGGACGATTTTCCGAGCCCGCAAGCTTTCGCCCATGTTCTGGACCAATGCCCCTTCGATCTTGAGGAAGGTGAAAGGTATATCCAGCAGGTAGCGGTAGGATGAGTAGCCACTGCCAAAGTCGTCCAGGGCCAGGCGTAGACCGAAGTCGATCAGTGGTTTGAGCGCAGCCAGGGCATCGGCGGTGTCGTCCAGCACCTCGCGTTCGGTCATCTCAAGCACTAACGGCTTGACTCCGACGTCGCCTTTGATGCCCGTGCAAGCCTGTCGGATGCTGCTGATCACCTGTTCCATCAGTTCCGGATGTTGCAGAAAGTCGCCTGAGATATTGACGAAATGCGCCATCGGTCGCTGGCTGATCGAGGTGACGCAGTTGCTGATGGTCTGATTGATGATCTCGAAGTCGATGCGGTGGGTCATCTGCAGCCGTGAGGCGGCCTCGATGAACAGCCCGGCAGGGATGACATCACCTTCGGGGGTAAGCATGCGGGCTAATGCCTCGTCGGCTACCACCTGCCCGGTCTTGAGGTCGACGATCGGTTGGCTCGCGGCGACGATGCGGCCTTCGTTGATGGCCCGGTCAAGTGCTCCGCCGGTGATGTAGACGGACGGTTGCCGTAGCTGGTCGGCATTGATCACGCGATCGCGTCCGGTGCGTTTGGCCTCGTAGACGGCCGCATTCAGGGCGCTGAGCTGGTCGCGCAACGGCGTATGACTCGTCTCGTCGGGTCGGAGCGCGCCGTGGCCGATGCTGACGGTGACCATGCCGAGTTGAGGGGTGTCGTCATCTGAGGTGATGCTGGCGCTGGCCGCCGCCCGGATACGCTCGGCGATCTGTGGGCTGATCTCCGCCTGCCGGGGTGGCATCAGGAGCATGAACTCGTGTCCGCTCCAGCGCGCGAGCATCACATCGTCGGGCAGTATGGCCAGCATGGCGCGTGCCAGATCCCGGATCACGCGATCGCTGACGTGGTAGCCCAGATAGTCGTTGACGGTCTTGAGCCGATCGATGTCAATCAGCATCAACCGGTGGCCCCCTTTCCCCTCGGACAGGATTTCGCGGATATGCTCGATCATGGTGCTGCGGTCCGGCAGCCCGGTCAGCGTGTCGCGGTTGTCAGGTGGGCGGAGACTCTCAAACAGAACAACCAGGCGCTGGTGTTCGTTGAGTGGCGTGATGCTGAGGGTGGCCTCGCGATTGTCCAGTTGGCCGTGCAAGGCGCCTTCCTGCCGGTCGATCAGGCTGTTGGTGAGCGATGATTGCCCGGCACTGAGGCTCAGCCGTTGGTCCAGACGTTCGCGGAGCATTTCCTTGCCGTCGGCCGGGAACAGCTCATCGGCTCGGGGGCTGGCACTGAGTACACGCCCGGAGGCAGTGCACAGGAAGACGATCAGGCCCTGATCCAGCCCTCCGTCCACCGTGGCGCGGTCGATTTGCATGCTGTGTGGTTCTTCCCTGAATTGGTTTGCGCTTGGGGTCGGGCACTGTCCGGATTATCGGATGATCTTGAAATCAGGAATATCGTAGCAGCGAACCCCTCCGAGCTGAATCAGGATTCCCTGATGGGGTCCGTTCTCCATGTCACGATGGCTCGCTATGGCAGGCCGGGGTGGCATTGATTCGGTCGATACAGTCGATCAGGGCGTGGATGAGCGACTGTATCTGGTCGGTTGGCAGTGAGCGGTCGATGGCCGTTTCCAGTGCGCCTGCCAGCTGCTGCAGTTCGGTTTCCTGGCAGCAGGCCGCCGCGCCACGCAGTTTGTGGGCGGCCTGGTGCAGGGTTTCGAGGTCGTGGGTCGGTTCGTTCAGCAGGCGACGGTAGCCGGGCAACTCGTCGCACAGCAGACGGGTGAGGAACGGGTCGCGTTTCGTCTTCTTGCGTCCGGCTGATGACCCGGTCGCGGCCGCCTCGGGATGGCCGTGTGTCTGTAGCGGGAAGAACTCGCCGATCACGCTCAGGAGGTCGCCGGCGCTTACCGGCTTGGTGAGTACCCGTTCGATGCCACCATGAAGCAGGTCCTGGTGCACGTTGCCCTGTCGGTTTGCGGTGATCGCGATGATGGGGGTTTCCAGGTGACGTGGGCGCTTTTTCAGGATGCGGGCAATGCCGGCCCCGGTGATATCCGGCATGTGCATGTCGGTGAAGATGATGTCGATATCTTCATTATCGGCCAGGCCTAGCGCGTGCTTGCCGTTGGTCGCCTCCAGGACGTCAAAGCCGAGGCCGGCCAATGTCTGACTGAGGTGAGCGAGGTAGACCGGGTCGTCGTCGACCACCAGGGCCGTGCGTCCGGCGAACGAGTAGAGGGCATGAGGCGAGGGTCTGGTCGCCTCCGAAGGCGAGCTGTTCGAGACCAGCGACCCATTGGTGCCGGTTTGCGATGACGTCGCTACGCTCGAGGGGCTCCGTCGCGGACCGGGGGCTGGTGCCCCGAGCACCCGTTCCAGTGAGGCGGCCAGAGCGCGGGCGCGTATGAATAGCGGCAAGGTGAAGTCAGCCCAGTGCAGTGGCGCGGCTGGGCGGCCTCGGATCGTGAGGTGGCTAGATAGGCCGATCACTCGTCCGGCGAGCGATATCCACTGGCCGAAGGCCGGGTCATCGTGGTGATGCTCAACCACGCGCTCGTCAAGGAACAGCAAGTCGACTGGCTGACCGAAGTCAGGCTCGAGCTGTAGGTTCGCGCCCAGGGCAGCGAGGTTCCCCTGCCACGCTCGTCGATGCTGGGCGGAGGCGCAGACTACGCTGCAGAGTTGACCGGCCAGCTGACTGCTGCTGTCTGGCTCGTCGAGCAGGATCGGGGCACTGAAGGTTGCGGACAGGCCAAACCGGTCATTATCTGTTCTGACGATCTCGAGAGTAGCGTCAAGATAGTCAGAGATGCAGCGGGTGATCCAGACGTCGATCAGATCATCATCCAGCAGCCCCTCGAGTGAGTCGGGCAAGGGCTGTCTCAATCGCTTGCCCAGCTGATCGGCATTGAGCGATGTCGGTGCGCCGGGCAGGCCGTCAATCGTCAGGCTGAATCGGCCCACACGATCACCACCGTCGTTCTCCCGCTCGTTCTCGAGCTGCAGGGTCACGGCCGGTTCATGTAGTCGGGCGATCCAGAGGGCCTCGTTGAGTAGCCGGTCGAGCAGCTTGCGCAGCATCTGCGGGTCGAAAGCGATCTCGCGGGGCAGGTCCTGATAGCCGATGAACTGCAACACCTGGCCATCACGCTGGGCGGTGGGCTGCCAGTCAGCCACCAGATCCTCACCGGTGGTGCGCAGATTGAGCCGGCTGTCGGTGCGGATCATCCGGCCGGCGGTGATTTCGTGATAATCGATGATGCTGTCCATTGAGATGCGCAGCCGGTGGCTGGCATGGCGCATCAATTGGAGTGAGCGCGCCGGCTCGGGTCGCCCGTCGCTCGAGGGTGGGGCGCAGCGCGCCAGGCGGCGCTCCATGCTGGCCAAGGTGTCGACTGCCGAACGCAAATGGCCCAAAGGCGTGACCCATTGCTGGTTGACCAGCTCGAGCACTGACGCTGCCGTGAGTTGGTTGTTGGCGGTGGGTTCTGGTGTGGGGTGGTCGGGGCTCGCCGGCAGGGCATTGGCTCTCGGTTCGGTACGGCGGCGCGAGCGAAGCCACAGGAGCACGATTGCTGTCAGCCACAGGCCGGCCCAGGCAGCGGTCAGCTGTCCGGTCAGCGGCGTGACGATGGGGCGACCGGCCAGCAGGGCCTCGATGACGAGTAGCAATGGTGGACCGATCAGCGCCATCAGCACTAATGGGATGGTCGGAAACGGGCTGGTACGGCCTCGTTGGTCGGCGGCCTGTTGTCTGCGAGTCGAAGCGTTCACCGAAGGCCTTTGTGGCATACTCGGGGCGCGGCGTTGCCGCCTTCCCTGATAGATATCCATTAAGTTAAATCAGAACGAGCCGACTAAGCGTATGTTAGGTCACCGTCTTGATCAATTGATCGGTAACACCCCATTGGTGCGCATCCAGCGCCTCGATCCCGTCGGAGCCGAGCGTGGCAACGTGATCCTCGGCAAGCTCGAGGGCAATAACCCAGCCGGTTCGGTCAAGGATCGCGCCGCTCACTCGATGATTTCGCGGGCGATCGAGCGCGGCGATCTCCAGCCGGGGGATCGGCTGATCGAGGCCACCTCTGGCAACACGGGGATCGCGCTGGCGATGGTGGCGGCCACCTTGGGGCTGCGATTGACGCTGATCATGCCCGAGCACATGTCGATTGAGCGGCGCCAGTCGATGGCCGCCTATGGCGCGGAGCTAAGGCTGGTCTCGCAGGAGGAGGGCATGGAAGGAGCCCGGGATCTTGCCGCTGCCATGGCTGCGGCTGGTGAGGGCGTGGTGCTGGACCAGTTTGCCAACCCGGACAACCCGCTTGCCCATTACCTGGGCACCGGGCCGGAGATCTGGCGCGCTACCGAGGGCCGGGTGACGCACTTCGTCTCGGCGATGGGCACTACCGGCACGATCATGGGCACTTCGCGTTATCTCAAGGAACAGAGCCCGGATGTACAGATCGTCGGTGTGCAGCCGGGAGAGGGCGCGCAGATTCCGGGCATCCGTCGTTGGCCAGAGGCTTATCTGCCGATGATCTTCGAGCCGTCCCGGGTGGACCGTACGCTGGATGTCAGCCAGGAGGAGGCTGAGGAAGTGACGCGTCGGCTGGCGCGCGAAGAAGGCGTCATGGCGGGCATTTCCTCGGGCGGCGCGATGGCCGCTGCGCTCAGGGTGTCGGCCGAGGTCGAAAATGCGGTGATCGTCACTATCATCTGCGACCGTGGCGACCGTTACCTGTCCACTGGGGTGTTCCCGGCCGGCTGATCTCGTTTGCCATCAAGCACTTGAACCGGTCCGGCAGCCTCCAGGATGGCCGACGTCGAGCGGCCAATTTTGACCATCGTTCCGTCGCTGGCTTCTGACGATCCGGCCGAATCTTTCTCCTCGGTGGTACCAGGCTTGTCCGAGGCTGTCGCGATCAGTTGTTGCGACCGTTTTAAGATGTGTCCATCGTACTTCGGGGACGAAGAGGTGAGTCACCCATTGTCACGCTGCGGCGGTTTGGTTAGAATCTTCGCCCTTCACGGCCATTGGGTTCGCTTGGTGGTCGGGGAAAACTGGAGAGGTGTCCGAGTGGTTGAAGGAGCTCGCCTGGAAAGCGGGTGTACGGTAACCCCGTACCGAGGGTTCGAATCCCTCTCTCTCCGCCAGTTTTATGTCGGCACGGTCCGCCGTGCCGTTTCTCGTTTGGAGAGGTGCCGGAGCGGTTGAACGGGGCGGTCTCGAAAACCGTTGACCCCTCGCGGGGTCCCAGGGTTCGAATCCCTGTCTCTCCGCCAAATGTTTTGTGAGTTGCGGTTAAAAAGCCCGGATGCGACGCATCCGGGCTTTTTTGGTCCTGCGTATTTTTGGGCAGCTGGTCTGTCCTGTGGCGCTGCTCCGCGTGCGCGGCCGTGACGTATTGGCGAGCGGCCTACAAGCACATGGAGAGGGTGCCTGGATCGCCGTCTCTCCCATGTCTGCGGTCGTTTTCCTCTTGTTTTGGCTGCGGACAACGGTTCGTGTCGCGATGGGCTGGATCAGTGCGTCGGACAAACATCAACGGTCCGCGGCTGGATGGCCTGATACGGAGGCGATGCCTGTCATGGTCTTTGCCCGGAGCCGGTAAATTGTGGTGATTGCGGATGGATGAGTCTGTCCACTAGCTTTAAAGCTTGGCCCTGAGGGCCCGACACTGAAAGCCCCCGTCAGTTGGACAGCAGTCCAGCAGACAGGGGCAGTTCATCCGCAGAAGCACTATTGATTGGTTCGTACGGAGCTTTCTTGGGGGTCAGGATTTGCCTGATGTCGCCTTCGTGTCGCCCGATGCGGCTGAGGTAATCAGCATCTGCGGGAATGGAATGGTGATGTCATGGGTGTCGAAGGCTTCTTTGATCTGCTGTTGCAGGTCCGACTTGACCAGCGGCATGTCGGTTGAGCGGACCCATGGGCGGATCAGAAAATCGATGTTGGAGGCGCCGAACTGCTCCACCAGGATCACTGCTGCCGGGTCTTTCAGTACGCGGTCGTCTTTTTCGAAGACCTGCATGATCAGCTCCTTGGCCTTGGCGATGTCGTTGGCATAGCCGATGCTCATCTTCAAATCCAGTCGTCGAGTGTCACGCACACTGTAGTTGGTGATTGCTGCGCTGTAGAGCTGCCCGTTCGGCACGATCATCTCAATGTTGTCCGGCGTGTTCATCCGAGTGTGGAAGATGCCGATCTCGTTGACGGTGCCCATCAGTCCTGCTGTCGCAATGAAGTCGCCGGCCCGGAAGGGTCGGAAGATGAGGATCATCACGCCGGCGGCGAAGTTGCTGAGTGAGTCCTTCAGTGCAAGGCCGACCGCGATGCCCGCACCAGCGACCAGCGCCACGAGTGACGTGGTGTCCAGGCCTAGTCTGGATAGCGCGGCAATGGCGATGAACAGCAGGAAGGCTGCTTGGGCGATGGAGACGGCGAACCCTATCAGCATGTTGTCCAGCTGCGTACGCTGCAACAGTCGGGTCAGCCAAGGCATGGCGATCTTGCTGAGGTAGTAGCCACCTACCGCAATGGCGCCGGCCAATAAAATGTTGATGATCCAGGGCAGTACGTACAGGGAGAAAAAGCCTGCTTCCATGGTGGTCTCTCTTTGTTTTGTTATTTTGATTTTGTCCGGTCACGACTCGAGTCGTGTTGAGGACAGTATAAGTACTGTGTAGCGATTTTCAGGTTCGATTTGGGGGGGGGCGCACAAACAAAAACACCGCCCGGAGGCGGTGTTTTTCCCACTTGGGTCGTCGAAGACGAACGGATTACTGGGCCGTGCCCTGCACGGTAACTTCTACGCGACGGTTTTGCGCGCGACCCTCGCGGGTCTTGTTGGTCGCAATCGGGCTGGACTCGCCCATGCCGCGGGTCTCGATCTTGTTGGCAGGAACGCCCTTGTCGGTCAGGTAGTTCTTGACCGTGGCGGCACGACGCTCGGACAGGCCCTGGTTGTACTCTTCAGTACCGATGCTGTCCGTGTGGCCGACCACGTCGATGTTGGCTACGGCGTTCAGATCGCCCATGTCACGAACCAGTGCGTCAAGCGTGCTCTTGCCTTCCGGCTTGAGGTTCGACTTGTCGAAATCAAAGTAGGTGTCCGCTTCAAGCGTGACGGTCTTCATTTCCGGTGCCGGAGGCGGCTCGACTACCGGCTTTGGTGCCGGCTCGACTTTGGCGATCAACTCCGGGTTGCACTCTTCGATGGCGGTCTCGCTGTTGAGCACGCCATGGCCGTTGTGCAGGCAGGTGCCATGACCGGTCATGACCGGCTTGCCGCTACTGTTGAATACGTACGGGGATGGGTCTGCGGCGAGGGCCTGGCCAGAGAAGGCAAACGTGGCTGCAACGGAGGCAGCGATCACGGTCATTTTCTTCATCTGTGAAATCTCCTTGTGTCTTCTGAGGTCAGAGATGACTAATTTTTTAGTCGCTAGGAATAGCGCGATTCAGGTCCGGCAACGGGTGAATCTGACTAGAATAGTAGTCGTCCGGTCCGACAAAGTGCAAAAATGATCGTACTGGTATGCGTTTACAGGTATCGAAAGCGGGGCTGCTGACTGCCGGCTGAGGGGCTGGGGTTCTGGCGGTGACATCTTATCGCAGTTTCTCAGCAGGGTCTTTCCCCTATTAAGATGTTGATTTAATGGCAAGTTCCCTGAGGTCATTTTGTTGGCGAGTGGAGGAGCACGAAGATGACTGGCTGTGTTGTAAGGATGCAACGCGCGTGGCGAAAGTGATACGTGGTGGGGCGGCTTATGGGTGTCGCAATCTCTTGGAAAGATAATGGCCTGCAGTTGCTCGATTTGGCAGCGAGCAGGGCGTTCGGGCGGGTTGTGTGTTCTGCCTGGGCTGTGGTGATTGGCGTGATGAGCCGGCCCGCCATGGGTCAGTGGCCTGTTCCTCAGAGGCCGCTCGGGCCGCATTCGTCATTGGGTGCTGTGGTATAATGATGCGGTTTGTCGGCGCTCCGGGTTGAGCCGGTTCGGCGACGGCCAGACGCGCGGCGAGGTGTGTTGTCAGCTGTGGGCGCCAAGTGGGCCGATGGAGTCCAGCGGGCGGCATCGTGGATTAGCCGCGTGTGGATCAATTTCAGGACACTCGAATGACTCAGTTCGCTCAAGAAATTCTTCCGGTCAATCTCGAAGACGAGATGCGGCAGTCCTATCTCGATTACGCCATGAGCGTGATCGTCGGGCGTGCGTTGCCGGATGCCCGTGATGGCCTCAAGCCGGTGCACCGACGCGTGCTCTATGCCATGCGTGAGCTGGGCAACGACTGGAACCGGCCTTACAAGAAGTCCGCCCGGGTGGTCGGTGATGTCATCGGTAAATACCACCCGCATGGCGATTCCGCCGTCTACGATGCACTGGTGCGCATGGCGCAGGACTTCTCCTTGCGCAACATGCTCATCGACGGTCAGGGCAACTTCGGCTCGGTCGACGGCGATGCGCCGGCGGCGATGCGTTATACCGAAGTGCGCATGGCGAAAATCGCGCACGAATTGCTTGCCGATATCGACAAGGAAACCGTCGACTTTGTCGATAACTACGATGGTTCGGAGTCCGAACCACAGGTGCTGCCCGCCCAGTTTCCGAACCTGTTGGTCAATGGTTCATCAGGCATCGCGGTGGGCATGGCCACCAATATTCCGCCGCATAACCTCGGCGAAGTGCTCAACGCGACCATCGCGATGATCGATGAGCCGGACATCAATGACGATGACCTGCTCGCCTACGTGCCGGCCCCGGATTTCCCCACTGCCGGCATTATCAACGGCACGGCTGGGCTGCGAGAGGCCTATCTGTACGGGCGCGGCCGCTGCGTCATGCGTGCCCGCGCGGACTTTGAGGATAGCGAGACCTCCGATCGCACCTCGATCGTCATCACCGAACTGCCCTACCAGGTCAACAAGGCTCGTCTGGTTGAACGTATCGCCGAGCTGGTGCGAGAAAAGAAGATTGAGGGCATCAGCGAGCTGCGTGACGAATCCGACAAGGATGGCATGCGGCTCGTTATCGAGTGCCGGCGTGGCGAGATGCCTGATGTGTTGCTGAACAACCTCTATCAGCAGACTCAGTTGCAGAGTGTGTTCGGCATCAACATGGTCGCGTTGGTCGATGGCCAACCGCGCACTGTAGGGCTGCGCGAGATTCTCAATGTCTTCTTGCGTCACCGCCGTGAGGTGGTCACCCGTCGCACACTTTTTGACTTGCGCAAGGCGCGCGAGCGGGCGCATATCCTGGAAGGGCTGGCCGTGGCGCTGGCGAACATCGACCCCATGATCGCCGTGATCAAAGCAGCCCAGACCCCGGCGGAGGCCAGGATGAAACTGCTCGACGGCACCTGGGAGGCCGGTGTGGTCCGTTCGATGCTCGAGAAGGCCGATGCTGCTGCTTCGCGCCCTGAGTCGCTCGGTGACGAGTTCGGTCTGCAGGACGACGGCAACTATCGACTGTCGCCCGATCAGGCGCAGGCGATTCTCGATATGCGCCTGAACCGTTTGACCGGGCTTGAGCAGGACAAGATTGTTGAGGAGTACGCCACTCTCCTTGAGCGCATCATTGATCTGCTCGATATCTTGCGTTCCGACGAGCGTCTGATGCAGGTGATTCGTGACGAATTGCTGCGCATCAAGGACGAGTACGCCGACCCGCGGCGCACCGAGATCCGCCTCGACTATGAAGACCTCTCCATGGAGGATCTCATCGCCGAGGAGGACCGGGTGGTTACGCTTTCGCGCGAGGGCTACATCAAGACCCAGTCGCTGGATGAGTATCGCAGTCAGCGCCGCGGCGGCCGTGGCAAGGCCTCGACCCGCATGAAGGATGAGGACGTCATCGAACAGCTGCTGGTGGCGAGTACCCACGCCTGGGTGCTGATGTTTACCAACTTTGGTCGGGTCTATTGGCGCAAGGTCTATCAGTTGCCGCAGGGCGCTCGCGGCGCACGCGGTCGGCCGGTAGTCAATGTCCTTCCGTTGCAGGATGACGAGCGCATCAACGCCATGCTCGCGATCCGCGAGTTCGTAGAGGATCACTACGTCTTCTTCGCCACCCGGAATGGTCAGGTGAAGAAGACCCCATTGGTCGACTTCTCTCGCCCGCGGCAGGCCGGTATCATTGCCATCGATCTGCGCGAGGGTGACCGCTTGGTCGGCGCGGCGCTGACTGACGGCACGCGCGAGATCATGCTGTTTACCAATGCCGGTAAGGCCACACGCTTCGTCGAGGAAGATGTGCGCTCGATGGGTCGGACGGCCGCCGGCGTACGCGGCATCCGTCTGCAGGACGAGCAGTTTGTCGTTTCGCTGATCGTGGTCGACGAGGGCGAGGTGCTTACCGCCACCGAACACGGTTTTGGCAAGCGCACGCCTACCGATGAATACCCAGTCTACAACCGGGGTGGCCAGGGTGTGATCGCAATCAATACCAGCGAACGCAATGGCGAGCTGGTGGGCGCGGTGCTCGTACAAGAGGATGACGAGGTGATTCTGATTTCCAACCGCGGTACACTCGTGCGCACCGAGGTGTCCCAGATTTCCTCCCTGTCGCGCAATACTCAGGGCGTGACCCTTATTCGTCTGGGCGAGGATGAGCGTCTGGTCCAGATCGAGCCGGTCACGGCCATGGATGACGAGGGCGGCGAGGAGAACGAGGCACAGGATTCGGAGGAGTGATCCCCGCGCCGTGGTCTGCGAACCATAGCTCCGCTGTGGTCATGGCATGTCGCCACACCCATCAATGTGTCCTGCTAAGCCAAGGGCGGCCCTTGATCGTATGAAAGACCGGGCGAGGCGTCGCCCGGTTGCTTTTTTCCGTTTTTGTTCAGGAGTAGTGCATGGCTCGCGTTTACAACTTCAGCGCCGGTCCGGCGATGTTGCCCACCGAAGTCCTCACCCGCGCACGCGATGAGATGATCGATTACCAGGGAACCGGCATGTCGGTCATGGAAATGAGTCATCGCGGCAAGACGTTCGTCGGCATCGCCGAACAGGCCGAAGCGAATCTGCGCAAGCTGTTGAGCATTCCGGACAACTACAAGGTGTTGTTTCTGCAGGGCGGGGCCTCAAGCCAGTTCGGCGCGATCCCCCTCAACCTGGGCAATGGCTCGGGCAAGGCGGACTATCTCAACACTGGCCATTGGTCGGTCAAGGCGATCGCGGAGGCCAAGCGCTTGGTCGATGTGAAGGTGGTTGCTGACACCCAGCCGCAGAATTTCACGACACTGCCGGCCGAAGATGAGATCACTTTCTCGGGTGACGCCGACTACGCTCATTACACGCCGAACGAGACCATCGCCGGCGTCGAGTTTCCCTACATACCGGACACGGGCGATGTGCCGCTGGTTGCGGACATGTCCTCGACCCTCCTGTCGCGCCCGATTGATGTCTCCCGGTTTGGCGTCATCTACGCTGGCGCACAGAAAAATATCGGCCCGGCCGGCCTGACCATTGTCATCGTCCGCGAGGATCTCTTGGGCAAGGCGCGCGAGGGCATTCCGTCGATGCTTGATTGGTCCATTCAGGCCGAGGCCGATTCGATGTTCAACACGCCGCCGACCTACGCCTGGTACATGGCAGGGCTGGTGTTCGAACAGCTGCTGGCCAGCGGCGGTCTCGAGGAGATGGCCAAGATCAATCGGCGCAAGGCCGACAAGTTGTACGCGGCCATTGATGGCAGCGACTTCTACCGCAATCCGGTCGAGCCGGCCTACCGTTCCTGGATGAACGTGCCGTTCATGCTGGCCGACGATGCGCTCGACAAGACCTTTCTCGACGAGGCCGGCCGTCAGGGCCTGGTCACGCTCAGTGGCCACCGTTCGGTCGGTGGCATGCGTGCGAGCATCTACAATGCGATGCCCGAGGCGGGTGTCGACGCCTTGGTCCACTTCATGAACGACTTCGCCAAGCGCCACGGCTGAGTATCGATCGTCGGGCTACAAGACATACGTTTCAAGGAATCCGCCATCATGTACAAGCTTCACATCCTGAACGACATCGCCAACAAGGGCCTCGAACGCCTGCCGGCCGACCGGTACGACATTGGTGCCGAACTCGGCGATGCCGATGCCATCCTGGTCCGCTCGGCCAAGATGCACGACATGGATCTGCCTGAATCATTACTCGCTATTGGCCGCGCTGGTGCTGGCGTGAACAATATTCCGGTTGATCGCATGACCAAGAAGGGCGTAGTGGTGTTCAACGCCCCGGGTGCGAATGCCAACGCGGTCAAGGAGCTGGTCATGGCTGGCATGCTGATGTCGATTCGCAACATCGGCCCCGCCTGGGATTTCGCTCGCAATCTCGAGGGCAGCGACGAGGAGATCAGCAAGGCTACCGAGGCCGGCAAGAACAACTTCAAGGGCTTCGAGCTGCCGGGTCGTACGCTCGGCATTATCGGCCTGGGTGCGATCGGCGTGCGCGTGGCCAACTCCGCCAAGGCGCTGGGCATGCGAGTGGTCGGTTTCGATCCGGGCATCAGCGTTGCTCGAGCCTGGGAGCTCTCCCCGGAAGTCCATCAGGCGAGCAGTGTCGATGAAGTCCTCGCCAAGGCTGACTTCGTCTCCTTGCACGTGCCGCTGATAGTGCAGACCAAGGAACTGATCAACGCCGAACGTCTGGCGTTCATGAAGGACCAGGTAGTAGTCCTGAACTTTTCTCGTGAGGGCATCGTGAATGAGCAGGACATGGTCGATGCCCTGGACCGCGGTCAGGCGCTGTCCTATGTCAGTGACTTCCCGTCCAATCTGACCAAGAATCACCCGAAGTGCCTGACCTTGCCCCACTTGGGTGCGTCGACTATCGAGGCCGAGGACAATTGCGCGATCATGGTCGTCGACCAAATACGCGACTACATCGAGAACGGCAACATCAAGAACGCGGTCAATATGCCACGTGTGCAGATGACTCGTTCCGGTGTACAGCGCATCGCGATCGTCAACCTCAATCTTCCGGACATGGTCGGGCAGATTTCGCACATCCTCGGTACAGCGGGCGTGAACATCGAGCGCCTGGTCAACGAATCCTATGATGAAGTCGCCTATACCCTGCTCGACGTTGATCGCAAGGTGCCGGCAGAGACTCGTGACGAGCTGGCGGCAATCAAAGGCGTTCTGCGCCTGCGCCTGCTCTGATTCTTGTTCGGATCCATGGGCGGCACTGATGCAAAGTCCGTGATCGAGGAGGCGCTGCCCGAGAACCTGGAAGCGGTGCGCGAACTGATCGATTCGATCGATCGGCAGCTACTCGACCTGCTCAGTCAGCGTGCGCGCTTGGCTGAACAGGTTGCGTTCATCAAGGAGCGCGATCCGGACTTTTCGCCCGAGCAGTCCTTCTATCGGCCGGAGCGCGAGGCGCAGGTGCTGGCTCGCATTCGCGAGCTCAATCCCGGTCCGCTGGACGATGACACCGTCGCTTGGCTGTTTCGCGAGATCATGTCTGCCTGCCTGGCCCATGAGCGACCGCTGACGGTCGCGGCGCTGGGGCCATCGGGCACCTTTACTGAGCTGGCCGCGATCGCGGCCTTCGGTCACGGCGCGAAGCTGCAGTTTGAGCCTGGCATCCCAGAAGTTTTCCGCGCCGTTTCAGCCAATGGTGTTGACTTCGGCGTGGTGCCGCTGGAGAACTCGACCGAGGGCAGTGTCTCGGTGACGCTGGACTCGCTCGCCGACAGCGACCTGTTGCTGTGCGGCGAGGTGGAACTGCGCATCGATCAACAGCTGATGGTGCACCCCGAGGCGCCAGATGTTCCACGCGTGATCGTATCTCATGCCCAGTCGCTCGCGCAGTGTCGCGAGTGGCTGGACGCGCATTTCCCGGGTATCGAGCGCATGGCCGTCCCCAGTAATAGTGCCGCGGCCCAGCAGGCAGCACAGGACCCTGAAGTTTTCGCTATTGGGCCAGCGTTCGCCGCCGAGCGTCACGGTCTGGTGGTGCGCGCGTCCAATATTCAGGACAACGCCCAGAACACCACGCGTTTCGTGGTGCTCGGCCGCGAGCCGGTGGCGGCTTCAGGCAACGACAAGACCGCTTTGCTGGTCTCGGTAACCAACGAACCCGGGGCGCTGTCGCGCCTGTTGGTGCCGCTCTCGGAGGCCGGCATCGATGTGTTGCGTATCGAGTCGCGCCCGGCCAGGGATCGAGTCTGGGATTACGTCTTCTTTATCGACATCGCTGGCCATCGCGATGATCCCGAGATCGCCGCGGCGCTCGAACGGCTGAAGCCGCACTGTGGGCAGCTGCGGGTGCTGGGTTCCTACCCGGTGCCGATGATCAGCCAACCGGGAGGCAGGTGATGAGCCAGGAGCCGACCCACATGCCGGCGGGCCGGGCACGCGACTGCGTGCAGGCAATCCGCCCCTATGTTCCGGGCAAGCCGGCCGAGGAGGTGGCGCGCGAGTACGGGATCAAGGAAGTGCTCAAACTCGCCTCCAACGAGAATCCGCTTGGCCCGTCGCCGCGCGCGCTGCAGGCTGTCCGGGACGGGCTGACCGACCTGCATGTCTATCCGGATGGCAGTGGTTTTCACCTCAAGCGAGCGATTGGCGAACACTATGGCGTGCGTCCGGAGCAGGTGACGCTGGGTAACGGCTCGAATGACGTGCTCGAACTGGTGGCGCGCACTTATCTGGAGCCGGGGAGCAATGCGGTGTTCTCCCAACACGCCTTTGCCGTCTATGCCTTGGCGACACAGGCGGCCGGGGCCGAGGCCCGGGTGGTGCCAGCGCGCCCGGCGGACGATCCGGAGATGCCGTTTGGGGCCGATCTGGCGGCAATGGCCGCGGCGATCGATGCGAATACCCGCGTGCTATTTCTTGCCAACCCCAACAACCCGACCGGAACCTGGGTGGAGACCGCTGAGCTGCGTGCGTTGCTGGATGCCGTGCCAGCGCATGTGATCGTGGTGCTTGACGAGGCCTATACCGAATATGTGGGTGATCCGGCCTTCCCGGATGGCATCGAGCTGTTGGCTCACTACCCGAATCTGGTGACCATACGCACCTTCTCCAAGATCTTCGGTCTGGCGGCCTTGCGGGTGGGATTCGCGGTCAGCGATCCGGCCATCGCAAGCCTGCTTGATCGAGTGCGCCAGCCGTTCAATGTCAACACGCTGGCCCTGCGTGCCGCCGAGGCAGCCCTTGAGGATGACGAATTCATCGCCGAGAGCCGTGCTGTCAATCATGCCGGGTTGGCGCAATGGATGCGGGCGGCCGACGAGCGTGGATGGCAGACTGTGCCCAGCCGCGCGAACTTCATCACCGTGATGACCCCGTTCCCAGCGGGATGCGTGTTCGAGGCGCTGTTGCAAGAGGGTGTGATCGTTCGTCCGCTTGGCGGCATGGAGGCGTGCGGCGGCTTGTCGCAGGCATTGCGGATCACCATCGGTACCACCGAACAGAATGCCCGTGCCATCGAAGCACTCGAGCGTGTGCTGGCCCGGCTGGCAGACAAGGGCTGTTCGTCATGATGTTTCGCCGGCTGGCGCTGATCGGCACCGGGTTGATCGGCGGCTCACTGGCGCTCGCGTTGCGCGAGCGGGGCGAGGTCGGCGAGGTGGTCGGCTACGCTCGGCGACTGGAAACCCGATTGGCCGCTGAGCGACATGGGCTGATCGACCGGCCGGTGGATTCGATCGCCGCGGCGGTCGATGGGGCGGACCTGGTCTTCCTGGCCACCCCGGTCAAGGCGATGGATGTGGTGTTCGATGAGTTGGCCGACTGCCTGCCGGCGGATGCTCTGGTTACCGATGGCGGCAGCGTCAAGGGTGCGGTGGTCGAGCGAGCGCGGGCGCGGCTGTCGCCAGGACAACTGGCGCGCTTTATCCCCGGCCATCCGATCGCCGGGCGTGAACGCAGTGGTCCGGGAGCGGCTACGGCCGAACTCTACCGCGGCCAACGGGTAATTCTGACTCCAATCGAGGTCAATCGCGACGAGGACGTGGCACGCATTGAGGCGATGTGGCAGGCGGTGGGCGCGCAGGTCGAGCAGCTGGGTGTGGCCCACCACGATCATGTGCTGGCGGCGACCTCGCACCTGCCGCATGCGGCTGCCTTTGCCATGGTCTCGGCGCTGGCCCGCCTGGCCGAACGCTACGAGGTGTTTCGTTACGCGGCCGGTGGTTTCCGCGACTTTACCCGCATCGCCAGTTCCGACCCGGTGATGTGGCGCGACATTTGTCTCGACAATCGCGACGAGATCCTCGTGATGCTTGACCATTATCGGCATGAACTCGATGGGCTGCGCGGCATGCTGGATGCCGGGGATGGCGGTCGGATCGAGCAGTATTTCAGTGAAGCCAAGGCCGTGCGCGACGCGCTTTATCCCGCTGCCCAGATCGATCGCCAGCCCCGGAACCTGGCCCGGAATCTGGCCGGTGACCAAATCAATGGTAGCGACGGCCAATAGCCGACTGTTGCCGACCAAATACTTTCCCAGCCAACTTCGGATAACCGTGCCATGACAGCAGCTCATGACTCCATTTCCCTGACCTATCGCAGCACAGCCGCGCAGTCCCTCCAGGGCGAGGCGCGGGTGCCGGGTGACAAGTCCATCTCGCATCGCGCGATCATGCTCGGTTCGCTGGCCAATGGCACGACCGAAGTGTCCGGCTTTCTCGAGGGCGAAGATAGTCTCGACACGCTCCGTTGCTTCCGTGCCATGGGGGTGGAGATCAGCGACCCGCAGGACGGCCGGGTCACCATCCACGGTGTGGGATTGCATGGTTTGAAAGACCCGAAGAAGCCGCTTTATGTCGGTAATTCCGGTACTTCCATGCGGCTGATGGCGGGCATCCTTGCTGGCCAATCGTTTGATACGGTGCTGGAGGGCGATGCCTCGCTGTCGCTCCGACCGATGGAGCGCGTGATTGATCCGCTGGCCGCGATGGGCGCGCGGATCGAATCCGGGCCCGAGGGTCGCCCGCCGCTCAAGATCCATGGCGGGCAGCATCTCAAGGCGATCGACTATGCAATGCCGATGGCCAGCGCACAGGTCAAGTCCTGCGTGTTGCTGGCAGGCCTGTACGCTGAAGGGCGCACCTGCGTGACCGAGCCGGCGCCGACGCGCGACCACACCGAGCGGATGCTGATGGGGCTCGGTGTCGGTGTGGTGCATGACGGCGCTCGGGTCTGTCTTGAACAGGGCGACCCGCAGGCGCGCCGGCTCACGGGACGAACGCTCGAAATACCCGCCGACATTTCTTCAGCGGCGTTCCTGCTGGTCGCGGCCAGCATCCTCCCTGGCTCGGAACTCGTATTGACCCATGTTGGATTGAACCCGACTCGCACCGGGGTGATCGATATCCTCCTGGCGATGGGCGCAGACATCCGTATCGAGAATCGCCGCACCGTCGGTGGCGAGCCGGTCGGTGAGCTGCGCGTGAAAAGTGCCGCACTTCAGGGCATCGAGATCGACGAGGCGTTGGTGCCGCTGGCCATCGATGAGTTTCCGGTGATCTTCGTCGCCGCCGCTTGCGCCAAGGGCCGGACGGTACTTACCGGGGCCGAGGAGTTGCGAGTCAAGGAGTCTGACCGCATCGCCGTCATGGCCGATGGCTTGCAGCAACTGGGTATTGACGCCACGCCGACGGCCGACGGCATGATCATCGAGGGGCGCGGTGAGCCGCAGCCATTCGGTTCAGCCACCATCTACGCGCAGGGCGATCATCGTATCGCCATGGCCTTCGCGGTGGCCGGACTCAAGGCCCATGGCGAGGTCACCATTCACGACTGCCAGTTCGTCGAAACCTCATTCCCCGGATTTGCAGAGCTGTTCAACCGCTTGGGGGGCAGCCTGGAGCTGTCTCGTCAATGAGCCATAACTCTTGAAGGAGATCCCATGATCCCCGTCATCACCATCGATGGCCCCAGCGGCTCCGGCAAGGGCACGGTTGCCCGTCGGCTGGCCGCACGTCTGGGCTTCGGCATGCTTGACTCCGGCGCGCTGTACCGACTTACCGCACTGGCAAGCCAACACGCCGGACTGGCCCCGCAGGACCCCGAGGTGGTCGAGGTCGCCCGTCACCTCAACTGCCGCTTCGACGAGCAGGGCAACGTCTTTCTCGATGAAGAGAATGTCAGCCACGAGCTGCGTACCGAGACCATCGGTGCGATTGCCTCGCAGATGGCCGCCCGACCGGAGGTGCGAGACGCCCTGTTACAACGTCAGCGCGACTTCGCGCGCGCGCCTGGCCTGGTCGCCGACGGTCGTGACATGGGCACGGTGATATTTCCGGAGGCGCAAGCGAAAATCTTTCTGGACGCGAGTGCCGAGGTGCGTGCTGATCGACGTTATAAACAGTTGATCGAGAATGGATTTGATGCTAATTTTGCCGCCCTTGTCGAAGAGATCCGCCAACGGGATGAGCGGGATCGGAATCGATCGGTTGCGCCGCTTAGGCCGGCCGAGGATGCGTTAGTCGTTGATTCCAGCGAGCTTTCCATCCACGAGGTAGAGGCCACGCTGTGGCGTTACATCCAGGATCGGCTTGCCGATCAGGGGGAGTAACGGTGCGGAGAGGCCCGGATTTTGTGATTTGAACTCGTGTTTTTGCGCGGGCAATGTCGCCTGATCATCAACCCAACCAGTCTGGCAAACCCAGGGATCGGATACGCCAGTTGTTAATAACCACGACGGACAGCAGTTGGAACGTCCTGTCGTCAACCTTTTTGGAAATGCGGATTAATGTCTGAAAGTTTTGCGCAACTTTTTGAAGAAAGCCTACAAAATGCCGTCATGCAGGCGGGCTCGATCGTCTACGGCCGCGTCGTGGACATCAACGATGATTTTGTCACCGTCGACGCCAGCCTGAAGTCAGAAGGGATCATCGCGACCGATGAGTTCCGTGACGAGAATGGCGAGATCAACATCAATATCGGTGACGAGGTCGAGGTCGCGCTCGAGGCGGTTGAAGACGGCTTCGGCGAGACCCGTCTGTCGCGCGAGAAAGCGCTGCGTGCTCGTGCCTGGAGGGCACTGGCGACGGCGTTCGAGGCCGATGAAATTGTCACAGGCCGCATTTCTGGCAAGGTCAAGGGCGGTTTCACCGTCGAGCTGGGCGATGTCCGCGCCTTCCTGCCGGGGTCGCTGGTCGACGTCCGCCCGATTCGGGATACTACCTATCTCGAGGGCAAGGATATCGAGTTCAAGATCATCAAGCTCGACCAGCGTCGCAACAACGTGGTCGTGTCCCGTCGTGCGGTGGTTGAGGAAGAGTACAGTGCCGAGCGCGAAGCGCTGCTTGAGCAGCTGCAGGAAGGCATGGTGCTGCGCGGTATCGTCAAAAACCTCACCGATTACGGTGCGTTTCTCGACCTGGGCGGCATCGATGGTCTGCTGCATATCACGGACATGGCGTGGAAGCGGGTCAAGCATCCGTCCGAAATGGTCAACATCGGTGACGAGGTCGATGTCAAGGTGTTGAAGTTCGACCGTGAGCGCAATCGTGTCTCGTTGGGGCTCAAGCAGTTGGGCGAGGACCCTTGGACCGATATCGCCCGTCGTTACCCGACCTCCACACGCCTGTTCGGCAAGGTCACCAACATCACCGATTACGGCTGCTTCGTCGAGATCGAGGACGGTGTCGAGGGCTTGGTGCACGTCTCCGAAATGGACTGGACCAACAAGAACGTCAATCCGAGCAAGCTGGTGAGTATCGGTGACGAGGTCGAGGTGATGATCCTCGATATCGACGAGGATCGTCGTCGTATCTCGCTGGGTATGAAGCAGTGTCAGCCCAACCCCTGGGATGCCTTCGCCGCTTCTCATATGAAGGGCGACAAGGTCACCGGGCAGATCAAGTCGATCACCGACTTCGGTATCTTCATTGGCCTAGAAGGTGGTATCGACGGTCTGATCCATCTTTCCGACCTGTCATGGAATGAGCCAGGCGAAGACGCCATGCGACAGTTCAAGAAGGGCGATGAGCTTGAGGCAGTGGTCATCGCCATCGACCCGGAGCGTGAGCGCATCTCTCTGGGCCTCAAGCAGCTCGAGGATGATCCGCTGTCCAACTGGGCGGCCGAGAATGCGAAGGGCGATATCGTCAAGGGCACGCTGCGTGAAGTCGATGCCCGTGGCGCCGTGGTCGAATTGGCTGAAGGCATTGACGGCTATATTCGTGCCTCCGACATCGCCCGTGAGCGCATCGATGATGCCCGCACCGTCTTGAAGGAAGGCGAGGAGGTCGAGGCGAAATTCATGGGGATCGATCGCAAGAACCGCATGATCAGCCTGTCGATTCGCGCCAAGGATCACGCCGAGGAAAGCGAGGCAATGGAAGAGCTGAGCAAGCAGCCGTCCACTTCCTCGCCGACCCTGGGTGATCTGCTCAAGGAGCAGCTCGACCGCTCCGAGTAATCCGGTTTGATCGAAACTGGAAAACGCCATCCGATGTGATGGCGTTTTTTGTGGGTGCTCGGTGTAGGATTGCCGCGCCCGACCTGACATTTTCTGCGCGCCCAACAGGGCGCGCTTATGGGAGATTTGACCGATGACCAAGTCGGAACTTATCGAACGGCTGGTGGATCGACAGCAGTATTTGCCGGTGCGCGACATTGAGACCGCGGTACGCCTGATGCTCGACGAAATGATGACAGCACTGAGTACTGGAGAGCGCATCGAGATTCGCGGCTTCGGCAGCTTTACGCTCAACTATCGCCGACCTCGGCTGGGTCGCAATCCCAAAACCGGCGAGACGGTGTCGCTGGGCGCGAAGTACGTGCCACACTTCAAGCCGGGCAAGGAATTGCGTGAGCGGGTCAATGCGGCCAGAAAGTCTGGAGTTTGATGACAGTGTCACACCGTGACCAGCCGCGTATCTATGTGGCCTTGGATGCCACACAACCGGATCGCATTCGCGCGCTGCTTGCCGCGCTAGACCCCGCGCTCTGTGGGATCAAGATTGGCAAGGAGGCCTTCACGGCGCATGGTCCTGCAGTGATCGAATGGGCGCGCGCGCGTGACTTCCCGGTCTTTCTGGATCTCAAATTCCACGACATCCCCAATACCGTCGCTCAGGCCTGCCGGGCGGCGACGGCGTTGGATGTGGCGTTGATCAACGTCCACGCCAGCGGCGGACGGCGCATGCTTGAGGCGGCGCGCCAGGCCGTGCCGGCGGGTGATGAGGCTCCTGGCTTGATCGCCGTGACCGTGCTCACCTCGATGGAGGATGCGGATCTGGCCGATATCGGTGTGATCGATGGCGCCGAGAGACAGGTCGAGCGGCTTGCGCGGCTGACGGCGGAGGCGGGCTTGGATGGCGTGGTGTGCTCGGCACGCGAGGCGGCCGCCATGCGGGCCTTGTTCGCGGGCGAGGGCGGCCTGGTCGTCACTCCGGGGGTGCGCCCGTCAGGCAGTGCGCGGGATGATCAACGGCGCGTAGTGACGCCAGCCGAGGCACTGGCTGCGGGGGCGACCAGCCTGGTGATCGGCCGGCCGATTACCGCTGCAGTCTCTCCCGGTGAGGCGCTGGAAGCGATCATCGCCGAGCTTTAATCGTTAGAACTAGCGCTACCAACCTGTTGGTGGCGAAGGTTTTGGAAGGCCCTGCCCCGCGAGGGTGGTGCCGGCCTCTTTTTTTCTGCTCACTCGACCTCTGGGTCACCCGCGCGCGGCGAGCAGTTCGTCGCGGGTGGCAGTCCAGATCATCAGGTCGTGGAATGCACGGATGTTCTCGACGTAATTGACAGTCTCGCTGCCGCGGGCATAGCCATAGCGCATGTCGCGGTAGATGGTCGGTTCAGAGAGTTGCGGCAGGCGAGTGCGCACGTCGGCCCACTGTGAGGGGTCGCCGCCCTGATGGCGGGTGAGTTCGATGGCATCGCTCAAGTGACCGATGCCGACGTTGTAGGCGGCAAGTGCCAGATAAGTGCGATCGGGCTCCTCGGCCTCTTCAGGCACCAGTCCGCGCAACTGGGCGATATATTTGGCCGCACTCATGATGTTGGCCGTCGGGTTGCCGGGATCGGTCAGTCCCAGCTCACGTGCCGTAGGCAGGGTGATCTGCATCAGGCCGTAGGCGCCCTGGTGTGAGACGGCGTCCGGTTGCCACTTGGACTCCTGATAGCCAACCGAAGCCAGTAGCCGCCAATCGATCTGGTAGCGTTCGCCAGCGCGACGAAATGTGACCAGATACGGCGCCGCCTGGTGCTCGAGGTCTTGCAGAAAACGGCGCGACAATGATTCGTCGAGCCGCTCGAATTGGGCGTAGTGGCGATCGACCAGTCCCTTGAGTTGCTGGTCGCTACGGATCTCGGCAAAAAACTGGCCCGCGGCATTCAAAAGCGAGTCATCGGCCTTGCGGGAAAATGCCCAGGCAAGCGATACGGGCGGGCCGACTGCCGGGCCGATCGCCACGTCGTCCGATAGTTTGTGCGCAAGCAAAGCGATATGCGAGAGAGTCAGCCCGTAATCGACTTCTCCGCGGCGGATACCCTCAAGGATGGCGAGTTGATCCTGACGCTCTTCCGTGATCAACGAAGCCGGGCTGCCTTGTCGACCAAGACCCTGGATCCACTGTTGGCTGGCCGAGCCGGATGCCAGGGCGATGGTTTGCCCGGCAAGATCGGCCAACCCCTGTGGCGGGGGCTTGTCCGCGGCATGGATGAGCTTGCGGCTGACAGTCAGGTAGGGTGGGCCGAAGGCGAACTGTTGTTGTCGTGCTGGATCGATGGCGAGCCCGGCGGCGGCAATATCGACGCGGTTATCGGCCAGGGCTGCATAGGCAGCCTCAATCGTCGGCACGACGACGTAATCGACCTTGACGCCGAGTCGTTCGGCAAACTGCTGGCTCAGGTCATACTCAAGGCCTTGCGGGCGATAGCTGTCCGGGATGTAGAGAGTGGGCTCGATCAGGGTCGCGACCCGCAATACGCCCCGGTCAGTCACCTGGGTTAATTGGGGGGTGCGCTTGAAGCTTTCAGCGACGTCGATGGCCACCAGACGCGCCGGGCGTTCGTCGGGCGTCCATGTGTGCATCAACCAACCCAGCGGCGCGGCAAATAGCGCACTCACGCCGAGAAGCGGGATCAGCCAGCGGCCGATCCCTCGTTGTACCTGCCGGGTTGTCAAAACTTGAAGCCCACGTGGATGGCGACCACACCGAAGGTCAGGTTGTGCACGTCGACGTGGTCGAAGCCATTGTCGAGCATCATTCGTTCGAGGGTTTCCTGATCGGGGTGCATGCGGATCGATTCGGCCAGATACCGGTAGCTGTCGGCGTCATTGGCCAGCAGTTTGCCCATCACCGGCAGCGCGGAGAAAGAGTAAGCGTCATAGACGCGCTCGACCAGCGTGTTGGTGGGCTTGGAGAACTCGAGGATCACCACCCGGCCGCCGGGTTTGAGCACCCGGCTCATCTCGGCCAGCGCGCGGGGCTGGTCGGTGACGTTGCGCAGGCCGAAGCCGATGGTCACGCAATCAAAGCGGTTGCTCTCGAAGGGCAGCTCCTCGGCGTTGGCCAGGCTGTATTCGACGTTGTTGAAGATGCCTTGCTCGTCGAGTTTCTCCCGGCCGACTGCGAGCATGCTGGCATTGATGTCGGAGAGCACCACCAGCCCGGAATCACCGACCATGCGCGCCATGCGAGCGGCCAGATCACCGGTGCCTGAGGCGAGATCCAGCGCTTGTCCGCCGCGCTTGAGGCCGGTGTACTCGAGCGCTACGCGCTTCCACAGTCGATGGATGCCAAATGACATGGCATCGTTCATCAGGTCGTAGCGACCAGCCACCGAATCGAAGACCGACCCCACCAGCCGGGATTTCTCCTCGCGGGGTACTTGCCGGTAGCCAAAATGTGTCTTCTCGGTCATGGTCGGGTCTCTTGTTCAGGAAAATCGTGAGCGGGCTCAGTCCGATTGGGACGAGCCGGGCGACGATAATACATCGTAGGGTGCGGCCGAATCCTTGCGATCGGGTTCGCGCTCGATGCCGGCGGCGGCCAGCCGGCCGAGGTAGTAATTCCATTGCTCATCGCGCTGCTCACCCAGCTCACGCAGCAGCCCCCAGTCGTACAATCCGCTGTCGTGGCCATCGTCGAATACGAGTTTGACCGCATAACGGCCCACTGGTTGCACATCGAGGATTTTCACCCGCTCCTTGCCGAGCACCAGCATCATCTCGCCACCGCCGTGGCCCCGGACCTCGGCGGATGGGCTGAATACCCGCAGATACTCGGCGGAAAGATCGAAGGCCGCTCCGTCCGGGAAGGCGATGTTCAAGGAGCGGCGGTCCTTGCCCAGGCGAATCTGGCTCGGAACGGGGGGATGCTGGGACATGGAATACCTCGGCTTTCGGAGTGGGCTTTTACAGAATATAGCGGCTCAGGTCCTCGTCGCGCGCCAACTCGCCGAGGCGTTCTTCGACAAAGTCGGCGTCGAGGCTGAGGGTCTTTTTCTCGCCGCTGGCCTCGAAGCTCAGGTCCTCAAGCAGGCGTTCCATCACCGTGTGCAGACGGCGCGCGCCGATGTTCTCGGTGCGGTGATTCACCTCGTAGGCGATCTCGGCGATGCGCCGAATGGCGTCCTCGGTGAAGGTGATTGTCAGCCCGTCGGCGGCTAACAGGGCCGTGTGCTGGCTGGTCAGGGCGGCATCCGGCTCGGTCAGGATGCGGACGAAATCGTCACTGGTCAGCGGTTCGAGTTCGACCCGAATCGGCAGGCGGCCCTGCAGTTCCGGGATCAGGTCCGAGGGACTGGCGACATGGAATGCGCCTGAGGCAATGAACAGGATATGGTCGGTGCGCACCAGGCCGATCTTGGTATTGACAGTCGAGCCCTCGATCAGCGGCAGCAGGTCGCGCTGCACACCCTCGCGGGAGACCTCGCCACCGCCGTGTTCGGCACGCTTGGCGACCTTGTCGATCTCGTCGAGGAAGACGATGCCGTTCTGTTCGACGCGTTCGGCTGCCTCGGCGCGGATCTCTTCCTCGTTGATCAGGTTCGCCGCCTCTTCCTCGGTAATGGCGGACAGGGCCTCGCTGACGCTCATGCGGCGAGTCTGGGTCTTACCCTGGCCCACGCTCTGAAATATCGAGCGCAACTGGCTGGCCATCTCCTCCATGCCCGGCGGTGTCATCACATCAATGCCGGTTGGTGCTTGATGGAGCTCGATCTCCACCTCGCGGTCGTCGAGCTCACCGCGGCGAATCTTGTCACGAAACTTCTCGCGGGTATTGTGATAGGCCTCTTCGCCGTGGCTGTCACTCTGCCACGGTTCACGCGGCGCGGGCAGCAGGGCGTCGAGCACGCGATCTTCGGCGGTCACCTTCGCGCGGTCCTGTACTTGCACCATGGCCTCTTGTCGCACCATTTTCAGAGCATACTCGGCCAGGTCGCGGATCATCGACTCGACGTCGCGGCCGACGTAACCGACTTCGGTAAACTTGGTGGCCTCGATCTTGAGGAATGGTGCATTGGCCAGTTTGGCCAGTCGGCGGGCAATCTCGGTCTTGCCCACGCCGGTCGGGCCGATCATCAGGATGTTCTTCGGCGTGATCTCGCTCTTGAGCGGCTCATCGACCTGCTGGCGCCGCCAGCGGTTGCGCAGGGCGACGGCCACCGCCTTTTTGGCGGCCTGCTGGCCAACGATGTGCTTGTCGAGTTCCGCGACGATCTGTGCGGGTGTCAGGTTCATCTTCATCAGTCGAGTTCTTCGATGGTAAGCGTATGGTTGGTGTAGATGCAGATGTCGCCGGCAATGTGCAGAGCCGCCTCGACGGTCTCCCGCGCGGGGAGCTCCGAGTGGCGCATCAGGGCGGTGGCTGCCGATTGGGCGTAGGCGCCGCCCGAACCGATGGCGATCAGCGAGTCTTCCGGTTCGATTACATCGCCGTTGCCGCTGATGGTCAGCATGGCGTGACGGTCGGCGACTACCAGCATGGCCTCGAGGCGACGCATCATGCGATCGGTGCGCCAGTCCTTGGCCAGCTCAACCGCCGAGCGCAGCAGGTTGCCACTGTAATTGTCGAGCTTGGCCTCGAAGCGCTCGAACAGGGTGAAGGCGTCGGCGGTGGCGCCGGCGAAACCGGCCAGCACCTTGCCGTCGTATAACGTGCGTACCTTGCGGGCGTTGCCCTTGACCACGGTATTGCCAAGCGTGACCTGGCCGTCGCCGCCAATGACGGTCTGGCCGTTCTTGCGCAGGCAGAGGATGGTGGTGCCGTAGATAATATTTTCGTGATGAGCCATGGGGGTGCGGATCAATCCGGTTGTTTGTGATGAGTGGGCAAGTTGATACGGACATGGGTCTGGGTCGGCAGATGCGCGCTGACGATCCTCGACAACCTCTCGGGACAACCTCCCGGGCAGATTTCCTGGTAGCCGAAGGGTGAACAGTGGGGGCGGCCTGCCGGGTTTTCAACCCTTGTCGTCGGTGGGGTCCGATGGGATGGTGCGGCGCGCGGCGCGGGGATGGGCGCGCTCGTAGACACTCATTAGGTGCTGGAAATCCAGATGGGTGTAGATCTGGGTGGTCGAAAGGCTCTGGTGGCCAAGCATCTCTTGCACGGCGCGCAGGTCGCCGGAGGACTCGAGCACATGGGTGGCGAAGGCGTGTCGGAGCTGGTGCGGGTGCAATGGTGCGTCGAGGTCGGCTTGTCGGCTGGCGCGATTCAGGCGCAGCTGTACGGAGCGGGCCGACAGGCGTCGGCCGCGATCGCTGATGAATACCGCGGGCGAGCCTTGTCGATCCCATTCGCGACGGTGTATCAGCCAATCGCGCATGGCCTGGGCCGCCTTGCGACCGACCGGCACGATACGTGTCTTGCCGCGTTTGCCGGTGATCCGAGCCTGGCCGTCGGCCAGATCAATATCCGCCAGGTCGAGCGAGACCAGCTCGGCCAGCCGCAGGCCGCTGCCGTAAAGCCACTCGAACAGGCAATGGTCACGCACGGCGCGGATTTCGTCGGCAGGCTGGCGGGCTTTTGGACTGGGGCTGCTGGTCAGGTTGTCCCAGTCGGTATCCAGCAATCGCGTCATGGTCTCGATGCTCGGCGCGTCCGGCAGGCGACGCGGTGCACGTGGGGCCTTGAGCAGCAATGGGTCGGCCGGGCAGTCGATGTCGAGGCGTTGCCAGCAATGCAGCAGGCGCTTGAGCGCGCTGACGTGACGGGCGATCGAGCGCGGCGACAGGCCGTCACGGGACAGCTCGGCGAGGAAGCGGCGCAGGCGCCGGTCGTCGATACGGTCGGTGTCGGTCACGTCCACCGCGGCGAGGTGTTGCCGGAACCGCGCCCAGGTGGCCTGGTAGGTCTTTTGGGTCAGCGGGTTGAGGCGATGATCGGTAGCCAGCGCCTCGTCGGCCCGGGCGAAGGCCGCCGTTAGCGGAACAGCGCTCATCGGCGGGTCAGTCCCGGCCCTCGAGCGATAAGTGACCGAAGAAGGCTGCGGTCAGCTCGCCGATTTGCTCGAGGAAGTGGGTGCCCTGGGCGGGGTTGAAACCGTCGGGCAGGTGCCGGCCGAGGGCGATGACGTAGCCCGCGGCCTGTCCGCTGCTGGCCGGCACGGAGATCAGGGCCACTGAGCCGGTCTGGGGCAGATCCGCGCCGAACAGCGCCTCGCGCACCGTGTCGTGGATACGGCCGCAGAGCGGCATCGGGTTATCCAGCCAGCCGGCCAGCAGTCCGCGCACCTCGTCGCTCAGCTCGGCCAGCGATACGACGCGGCAGGCATCGATCTCGAAGGTCTCGCTGATCAGCCGCTCCAGGGTGGCGGCGCTGCGGTCGTTCGCGCCCAGCAGGGCCTCGCAGAAGCGATGCAGCTGGCGATCGGCAGCTGCATTGTCCGAGGCGAGTTGATGGAGGCGATTCAGGGCAGTCTGGCTTTGCAGGGCCCGATCGCGCCAGCGGCGCAGTTGCCAGTGGTGCAGCGAGGCGGTCGGCTGCGGCGGACCGGGCAGATCGATACCGTCGAGGGCCTCGGGATGCTCAAGAAAAAACGCCGGGTGTGTTCGCAGGTAGTCGAGTACCGTCTCGGCAGTAAGGGTTTTTCCACTGTTGGCGTTGATATCCGTGTCGGCCAGGTCGAGGGCCACGTTCTCGTTCATGCGTCTTTCCCTATGATGAATCGTTTTTAGGGGTGATCATTCTGGTCGGCAGCCGCCCACCGGACATTGACCTCACCTTACCCGCCACCCGGGGCGGCGGCAATCGCCGGGAGCTTCCCTAGCCTTGGTCGTCCGGCTGGATATTGATTTCGCCATCGAAGACGAACTCGGCCGGGCCGGTCATGAACAATGCGTCTGTCTCACGACCCGACCAGTCGATGGTCAGTGTGCCACCGGGGAGATCCACCCGACAGGGCGATCGTAGCCGCCCGGCACGGATACCAGCGGCGACCGCCGCACAGGCCCCCGTGCCGCAGGCTAGGGTCTCCCCGGTGCCGCGCTCGTAGACTCGCAGGCGGATGTGATCTGCTGCGCACTGTTCAGCGAATCCCACGTTGACTCGACGTGGGAAGGCCGGATGGGATTCGAGCACCGGGCCGATCACCTCCACCGGAAAGGCATCGACGTCATCCACCTGGATCACTGCGTGCGGATTGCCCATCGAGACCACCTCGAGAGTGATCTGCTCAAGCCCGCCGGGACGGCCACTGAGCATCAGTGTGTAGGGCGGGCTGCTAGCGGTCACCGGCGGCCGAAACGGGATCGATGCGGGGGCGAAGCGTGGCTGGCCCATGTCAACACGCACCTGCGCATCGTCGGTCAGGTGCAGCACGATCGGCCCGCCGGCGGTCTCCACTCGAATCTCTCGCCGGTCGGTCAGGCCGCGTTCGGCGACGAAGCGAGCGAAGCAGCGTGCGCCGTTGCCGCATTGCTCCACCTCGCTGCCATCTGCATTGAAGATGCGATAGCGGAAGTCGGCTGTTGTGCCGACCGGTGGTTCGATCAGCAGCAATTGGTCAAAGCCGATGCCGAAGTGCCGATCGGCCCAGCGGCGGATGCGTTCGGGCGTCAGCCAGTCGGCGACCGGGATGGCACGGCTAACGGCATCGACCACCATGAAGTCGTTACCCAGCCCTTGCATCTTGGTGAAAGCCAACCGGTCGGCCATCGAGTGCCTCGTTGTGGTCTCGTCGTGATTCTAGAGGTATGTAGGGTATCCCAATCACTTCAGTATCCCTGTCCGACTGTGTTCGAATCCTGTTTTTTTTGCAAGAGCTTGCGGGCGCAAAAACCATCCCAGAATGTGATGGACACTGGCGTGTCAGGCCTTGGGCCGAGCCGGTCGGTACCCTTGCGGAGGGACACTATCGATTCGTGCAGAGTTTCCCCATAAAAACCGGGACCCGGGAGGTGCATCACCCGGGGCGGGCTATTGATCGTTGTCGACAGGAATTTTGTCTGCGCTCAGGACGTTGGACTTCATTTTTGTCCTTGTTCCTCGGTTGAATCGGCTTTTGTGTTTATACTACGCGCCCATATTTCAACCCCTTGGATCGTATATTTCGTGATCGCCAATCTTCGCAACATCGCTATCATCGCCCACGTCGACCATGGCAAGACCACTCTGGTCGATAGCCTCTTGAAGCACTCCGGCACCCTCGATGCCCGCGCCGACCATGGCGAACGGGTGATGGACTCCAACCAGATCGAGAAGGAGCGCGGCATCACGATCCTGGCCAAGAATACCGCGATCAAGTGGCAGTCCCCCGCGGGTGAACACTACCGGATCAACATCGTCGACACCCCTGGTCATGCGGACTTCGGCGGCGAGGTCGAGCGGGTCATGTCGATGGTCGACTCGGTGCTGTTGCTGGTCGACGCGGTCGACGGCCCGATGCCGCAGACACGTTTCGTAACACAGAAGGCCTTTGAGTATGGCCTCAAGCCCATCGTCGTGGTCAACAAGATCGACCGAGCGGGTGCGCGTCCGGACTGGGTCATCAACGAGGTATTCGATCTGTTCGATCACCTCGGCGCGACCGATGATCAGCTCGACTTTCCGATCGTCTACGCTTCGGCCCTCAACGGCTATGCGGGTCTTGACGATAGCGTTCGTGAGGGCGACATGACCCCGCTGTTCGAGGCGATTGTCGAGAGTGTGCCGGCCCCGGATGTTGATCCGGACGGCCCGTTTCAGTTGCAGGTCTCGAGCCTCGACTACAACTCCTACGTGGGCGTGATCGGGATTGGCCGAGTCAAGCGCGGCAAGGTTTCCACCAATACACAGGTGAGAATCATAGGTCACGATGGCGAGGTCCGGAGCGGTCGGATCCAGCAGATCATGGGTTTCCATGGACTTGACCGGGTCGAGGTCGATTCGGCGCATGCGGGCGAGATCATCGCTTTCTCCGGCATTGATCCGCTAAACATCTCCGATACGATCTGCGACCCAGATCATGTTGAGGCCTTGCCGCCGCTGGCGGTTGACGAGCCGACCGTCTCGATGACCTTTGAGGTCAACACCTCGCCGTTTGCCGGGCGTGAGGGCAAATACCTCACCAGCCGCCAGATCCGTGAGCGTCTTGAGCGTGAGCTTTTGCACAATGTGGCCCTGCGCGTCGAGCAGCTTGATGATGCGGACAAGTTCCGTGTTTCGGGCCGTGGTGAGCTGCATCTGTCGGTGTTGATCGAGAATATGCGCCGAGAAGGTTTCGAGCTGGGCGTTTCTCGTCCTGAGGTCATCGTTCGCGAGATCGACGGTGAGCTGCAGGAACCTTATGAACAGCTGGTTATCGACATCGAGGAACAGCATCAGGGCACGGTGATAGAGAAGCTCGGTCTGCGCCGCGGTGAGATGCGCAACATGGAGCCCGATGGCCATGGCCGGGTGCGCCTGGAATTCATCATTCCCTCGCGCGGGCTGATTGGCTTTCGTAACGAGTTTCTCACCTCGACCCAAGGGACCGGCCTGATGTTTTCGGTGTTCGACCACTACGGCCCGTATCAGCCGGGCGTGGTTGGTCAGCGGGTCAATGGCGTGCTGATTGCCTCGGAGACCGGCAAGGCACTCGCCTACGCCCTGTACACTTTGCAGGACCGTGGTCGCCTGATGATCGGTCATGCCGACGAAGTCTACGAAGGTCAGATTGTCGGCATCCACGCGCGTGAAAACGACTTGACCGTGAATGTACTCAGGGCCAAAAAGCTCTCTAACGTGCGCGCGGCCGGTACCGATGAGGCGCTGACCCTGACTCCGCCGATCCGGCACACGCTTGAGCAGGCGTTGGAGTTCATCGATGATGACGAGCTGGTCGAGGTGACGCCGGAGTCGATCCGGATACGCAAAAAGTACCTGACCGAGAATGAGCGCAAGCGCGCCAGCCGCAGTGCCTCCTGAGCCAGCCGCCATACTGGCGGGGCATAGGGGCGAGAGGGGGTAGTTAATGTTTGACAATCTTTCCAAGCGACTCGGCGGACTGCTCGACGGCCTGAGAGGGCAGGGGCGGCTGACCGAAGACAACATCAAGGATGCCTTGCGTGAAGTGCGCATGGCGCTGCTGGAGGCCGATGTGGCCCTGCCGGTGGTGCGCGAGTTCATCAAGGACGTGCGCGAGCGGGCGGTCGGTGCCGAGGTGGCCAAAAGCCTCAAGCCGGGTCAGGTGTTCGTCAAGATCGTCAACGACGAATTGACCCGCCTGATGGGATCGGAGAACGCCGAACTCGACCTCGCTGCCCGCCCGCCGGCGGTCATTCTGATGGCGGGCCTGCAGGGCGCAGGCAAGACCACCACCACCGGCAAGCTCGGGCGCTGGCTGAAAACGAGTCAGAAAAAGAAAGTGCTGGTGGTTTCGGTGGACGTCTATCGCCCGGCAGCGATCGATCAGCTCGAAACGGTGGCCAAGCAAGTCGGCGTTGATTTCTTCCCGTCCACCAGCGGCCAGGATCCGGTCGACATCGCCAAGGCCGCGCGTGCCGAGGCGGAACTCAAGTTCTACGATGTACTGATTGTCGACACCGCCGGGCGCCTGCATGTCGATGGCGAGATGATGGATGAGATCGCGCGCATCCACGGGGCGGTCGATCCGGTCGAAACCCTGTTCGTTGTTGACGCCATGACCGGTCAGGACGCGGCCAATACCGCCCAGGCTTTCCACCAACAGCTGCCGCTGACCGGTGTGATCCTGACCAAGGCCGATGGTGATGCCCGTGGAGGGGCGGCGCTATCGGTGCGCTCGATCACCGGCAAGCCGATCAAGTTCCTGGGCGTGGGCGAAAAGCTCGACGCCCTTGAGCCGTTCCATCCGGATCGGATTGCCTCGCGCATCCTCGGCATGGGGGACGTGGTCTCCCTGGTCGAGCAGGCGCAGGAAGTGGTCGATGCCGACAAGGCCAAGGAGCTGGCCGACAAGGTGCGCTCGGGCAAGGGCTTCACGCTCGAGGACATGCGCGACCAGTTCAGTCAGATGCTGAAGATGGGCGGCATGAGCGGCTTGATGGACAAGCTGCCCGGCATGGGCAAGCTTGGTACCGATGCCCGTCAGCACATTGACGACAAGGACATCAGGCACATGATCGCCATCATCGACTCGATGACCCCGGCCGAGCGCCAGCGTCCCGACATCATCAAGGGGTCACGCAAGCGCCGGATCGCGAACGGGTCAGGCATGCGGGTGCAGGACGTCAATCGGCTCCTGAAGCAGTACCGTGACATGCGCGACATGATGAAGAAGCTCTCCGGTGGCGGCATGAAGAAGATGATGCGGGCCATGAAGGGCCGTATCCCCGGTGGTTTGCCGTTTTGAGACAGGAAGCCGTCCGATGTGGTGGCCCATTGCGGATAATCGGCTTTGGGCATGCGGTCGGCTCCGGTATACTCCCCCGCTTTGATCGGAAACCTCGGCGAGAGTGGCGGAATTGGTAGACGCACTGGTTTTAGGTACCAGCGCCTTACGGCGTGAGAGTTCAAGTCTCTCCTCTCGCACCAGATTTTGATTATGTGCCCCGCCTGTGCACAGGCGGGGCGGACGGCATGTAGACATTGGTTTTATTAGAGGATCGTATCCATGCAGGTTGAATTGCAACCGGCCGAAGGCCTGACCCGTCGCTTGGCGATCGAGGTCCCCGCCAACGAGATCGACGACCAGGTCGAAAAGCGCCTGAAAGACATGCGCGGTCGCCTACGCATCGACGGCTTCCGTCCAGGCAAGGCGCCGCTGACGGTCGTCCGGATGCAATATGCGGCGCGGGTGCGTGACGACGTGATCGGCGATGTCATGGGCCAGAGCTTCCAGAAGGCGGTCGAAGAGCAGAACCTGCGCGTCGCCGGTCAGCCGAGCATCGAGGAAGTCGAGAGCAACAAGCAGGGTGAGAACCTCAAGTTTGTCGCGGCCGTCGAGGTCTATCCGGAGATCGATCTGGGCGACCTGTCCAAGCTCGAGATCGAGACGCTGAAAAGCGAGGTGACCGACGCGGACGTCGACGAGATGATCGACACCCTGCGCAAGCAGAATGCCGATTGGAAAAAGGTTCGGCACAAGGCCCGTAAAGGCGAGCGCGTGACCATCAATTTCGTCGGCAAGATTGATGATGAAGTCTTCGAGGGCGGTTCGGCCGAGGGCGTTGAGGTAATCATCGGTGAAGGGCAGATGCTGCCGGAGTTCGAGAAGGGGTTGATGGGCATCAAGCCGGGCGAGCCGGTCACCATCGAAGTCACTTTCCCGGAGGATTATCAGGCCGAGCATCTGGCGGGCAAGACCGCCGAATTCGAGATCGAGGCGACTCAGGTCGAGGAGCAGGTGCTCCCCGAGGTCGATGAGAAGTTTGCCAAGCTGTTCGGCGCCGACTCGGCCGAGAAGTTGCTTGAGGATGTGCGCGAGAACATGGAGCGCGAGCTCAAGCAAGCCACGCGCCGTCGCAACAAGGATCGCACCATCGAGGCCCTGACCGACTCGCTGCAGTTCGATGTGCCATCGAGCCTGATCGATGACGAATCCGTCTCGATGCGCGACCAGTTCGTCCGCAACCAGATGCCGGAGGCTGATGCCAGCAAGCTTGATCCGACTCTGTTCCGCGAGCAGGCCGAGAAGCGCGTCCGCATGGGTCTGGTGATCATGGAAGTGGTCAAGAACGCCGACCTGAAGCCGGATGACCAGCGTGTTGACGAGTTCATCAATGAGATTGCGGCGGCCTACGACGAACCCGAGCAGGTCATCGCCCATTACAAGGGTGACCAGCAGATGATGAGCAACGCACGCACCGTCGTCCTTGAAGAACAGACAGTGGAACATATTCTCGACCAGGCCAAGGTCAGCGAGAAGTTTGTTCCGTTCTCGGAGCTGATCACTCCCCAAGGGTGATCAGTGCTGACCGCAACGCGGTCCATGATCGGGCTGCCTCGGAAACCCGAGAGAAATTGCCATGTATCCAAGGCCGCCCTCGAGGCGGCCGAACCGTATAAGCCGAGGTAATGAATGAAAGAGGTGTTTGAACGCTGGAGCGGTGGGCAGCCGGAGACGAATGCCCTGGTGCCGATGGTGGTCGAGCAGAGCTCGCGGGGCGAGCGTGCCTACGATATCTACTCGCGGCTGCTCAAGGAGCGGGTTATCTTCATCGTCGGCCCGATCGAAGACCATATGGCGAACCTGGTGGTCGCCCAGTTGCTGTTTCTCGAATCCGAGAACCCGGACAAGGACATCCACCTCTACATCAACTCGCCGGGGGGCGTGGTGAGTGCCGGCATGGCCATCTACGACACCATGCAGTTCATCAAACCGGACGTCTCGACACTGTGTATCGGCCAGGCAGCGAGCATGGGTTCGTTCCTGCTCGCTGGTGGGGCCGAGGGCAAACGTTATGCGTTGCCTAATTCGCGCATCATGATCCACCAGCCGCTGGGTGGTTTTCAGGGACAGGCCTCGGACATCAAGATCCACGCCGAGGAAATCATCAAGCTGCGTGAGCGCCTGAACAGTATCCTGGCTCAGCATACAGGCCATAGTCTCGAGCGGCTTGAGCAGGATACCGACCGCGACTACTTCATGACGGCGGCGGAGGCTTGCGACTACAATCTGATCGACAAGGTGCTCACCAGCCGTCCGCAGACTGGCCCAGCGGACTGATCGTCCGCGGCGCACCCGCTGGCTTGTTTGGCGGTCCGCGCCCATTTGGCCGAACGGCTGTGCCGACAATGCCGGCGCGGCCCGACCCAAGAGGTTCGACGAAACACAGCCATGGCTGAGAATACAAAAGACACGCAGGATCTGATTTGCTCGTTCTGTGGCAAGAGCCAGGACGAGGTCAGGAAATTGATCGCCGGTCCGAATATCTACATTTGCGACGAATGCGTCGAGCTTTGCAACGACATTCTGCGCGAAGAGGTGGAAAAAGAGGGCGAAGAGGCCCCTGGACGCCTGCCGACACCGCAGGAGCTGGTTGCGGCCCTTGACGAGTACGTCATCGGTCAGATGCCGGCCAAGCGCGCACTGGCGGTAGCAGTCTACAACCACTACAAGCGCCTCAATCTGTTCGGCGAGCGCCGGCAAGAGAGCGAGGATGATGTCGAGCTGTCGAAGTCGAATATCCTGCTGATTGGTCCGACCGGTTCAGGCAAGACCCTGCTGGCCCAGACGCTCGCGCGCGTGCTGGACGTACCATTTGCTATCGCCGATGCCACCACGCTCACCGAGGCGGGTTACGTCGGGGAGGATGTCGAGAATATCCTGCAAAAGTTGTTGCAGCGCTGCGATTACGACATCGAAAAAGCGCAGCATGGCATCATTTACATCGACGAGATCGACAAGATCACCCGCAAGTCGGAGAACCCGTCGATCACCCGAGACGTCTCCGGTGAGGGCGTGCAGCAGGCGCTCTTGAAAATGATTGAAGGCACCACCGCCTCTGTGCCGCCGCAGGGTGGGCGCAAGCACCCGCAGCAGGAGTTCGTGCAGATCGATACGAGCAACATGCTGTTCATTGTCGGTGGAGCTTTTGCGGGGTTGGAAAACATCATTCGCCAGCGAGTGGAGAAAGGCGGCATCGGCTTTTCTGCCGAGGTGAAGTCTGAGCTGGACCAGAAGGCCACCGCCGAACTGATGGGGCAGATCGAGTCCGAGGATCTGACCCGTTTCGGTCTGATCCCCGAGTTCATCGGCCGCCTGCCGGTGATCGCGATCCTGTCTGAACTCGACGAGGATGCGCTGATCCGCATTCTGACCGAACCGAAAAACGCGTTGACCAAGCAGTACGAACGGTTGTTCGAGATGGAAGAGGTTCAGCTCGAGTTCCGCGAAGACGCCCTGCGTGAGATCGCGAAGAAAGCAATGCGTCGTCGCACCGGTGCTCGCGGGCTGCGGACGATCATGGAACATATCCTGCTCGACACCATGTACGAGGTGCCGTCGCTGAGCAATGTCGACAAGGTGGTCGTCGACGGTGCGGTGGTTCGTGATGAATCGGAACCCTATATCGTCTATGGCAATGCTCAGGATGGAGCGGATGCCAACGAGGATACGGCGGATGGGCGAAACAAGGCTTCTTCTGATGGCTGACCCCGGGAGGATGATCCTGGATGATTGCTCCTGAATAACCGCCCCGGGCCAGTGATGGCCAGCCTTGCTTGATTGGCAGACACCCCGACTCCGGTCGGGGTGTCTTCGTTACGGGTGGGCAGTCGTGGGCTTCCCTCACAGCCACCTTCCTGACAGGGACGGCTTGAAAAGCTATTCTCCGGTCATAGGTCAGGGGAAATCCCGATTCGTCGGCCGGAATGGCCGTCAGTCCGCATGCACCGCCGAGACGGCGCTAAAGGTACAGCTACATGAGTCACAGCGAACAATCCTCCGAAGTTATCCCGGGCTCGCCGCGCCAAGTGGTCGTGCTGCCGCTGCGCGATGTAGTGGTCTATCCCCACATGGTGATCCCGTTGTTCGTCGGCCGGCCGAAATCAGTCGCCGCAATCGACGCGGCGATCAAGGACAGCAAGCAGCTGCTGTTGGTCGCACAGAAAGATGCCGAGAAGGATGATCCGGGTATCGATGATCTGCACCGTGTGGGCACGCTTGCCTCGATCCTCCAGCTGCACAAATTGCCCGATGGCACTATCAAGCTGCTGGTTGAGGGCATCGAGCGTGTCGAGCTCGATCGTGTCCATGAGCTTGATGGCCACCTGACCGCCGAGGTCCATTCGGTCGAGCCGACGGCCGAGGTCGACGAGCGCGAAGTGGAGCTTGAGGCGCGCGCACTGCTCAATCAATTCGAGAGCTACGTCAAGCTGAACAAGAAGACGCCGCCGGAGGTGTTGACCTCTCTGGCGGGTATCGACGACGTCTCGCGTCTGGCCGATACCATTGCCGCCCACATGGCCCTGGGGCTGGAGGACAAGCAGGCGATCCTCGAGACTATCGACTTGCACCAGCGTATCGAGCGGCTCATGGTGTTGATCGAATCCGAGATCGACACGCTGCAGGTCGAGCGCCGCATCCGCGGCCGCGTCAAGCAGCAGATGGAGAAGAGCCAGCGCGAGTACTACCTCAATGAACAGATGAAGGCCATCCAGAAGGAACTGGGCGACCTTGAAGAAGGTGGCAGTGAGCTGGATGAGCTCGAGAGCAAGATCGAGAAGGCTGGCATGGCCAAGGAGGTGCGTGAGAAGGCCATGGGCGAGCTCAACAAGCTCAAGATGATGTCGCCCATGTCCGCTGAAGCCTCGGTGGTGCGCAGCTACCTCGACTGGATGGTTGCGGTGCCATGGAAGAAGCGCAGCCGGATAAAACATGACCTGGATGCCGCCGAGGCGGTGCTCGAGGCTGATCATTTCGGCCTGGAGAAGGTCAAGGAACGGATCCTTGAATATCTGGCGGTGCAGACCCGCGTGCGCAGGATGGCCGGTCCGATCCTCTGCCTGGTCGGTCCGCCGGGGGTGGGCAAGACCTCGCTGGGTCAGTCGATTGCCAAGGCCACCAACCGCAAGTTTGGCCGCATCGCCTTGGGCGGCGTACGCGATGATGCTGAAATCCGTGGTCACCGCCGGACCTACGTCGGTGCCTTGCCTGGACGAATCGTGCAGGCCCTTACCAAAGTGGGTACCCGGAATCCGCTGATCCTGCTCGACGAAATCGACAAGATGGCCTCGGATTTCCGTGGTGATCCGGCTGCGGCCATGCTTGAGGTGCTTGACCCCGAGCAGAACAAGGCCTTTGCCGACCACTACATGGACGTCGACATCGACCTGTCCGAGGTGATGTTCGTCTGCACGGCAAACAGCTACAACATCCCCGGGCCGCTGCTTGACCGGATGGAGACCATCCGTATCGCCGGCTATACGGAAGATGAAAAGACCGAGATCGCTAAACGCTATCTGCTGCCCAAGCAGTTCAAGGCCCACGGACTCAAGGAGGGTGAGCTCAAGGTCAGCGACAACGCCATCCGCGATATCATCCGCCACTACACTCGTGAGGCGGGTGTGCGTAATCTCGAACGAGAGTTGGCGAAGATCTGCCGCAAGGTGGTGCGCGAGTTGCTCACTACCAAAGATCTGACGGGCGTCTCGGTCACGACGAAAAACCTCGACAAGTACCTTGGCGTGCAGCGTTTCGACTATGGCCGTGTCGAGCTCAGTGACCAGGTGGGGCAGGTCACGGGCTTGGCATGGACCGAGGTTGGTGGTGATCTGCTGACCATCGAGGCGACCACCATGCCGGGCAAGGGCAATCTCAAGTACACCGGCAAGCTCGGCGAGGTGATGCAGGAGTCTGTCCAGGCGGCCATGACGGTTGTGCGGGCTCGTACTGATGCCTTGGGCATCGACAAGGATTTTCACCAGAAGTGCGATATCCACGTGCATGTGCCGGAAGGGGCAACCCCCAAGGACGGGCCGTCGGCAGGCGGTGCGATGTGCACCGCTATCGTCTCGGCCCTCACCGGCATCCCGGTCCGGGCCACGGTTGCCATGACCGGGGAGATCACCTTGCGCGGCGAAATGCTGCCGATCGGTGGGCTCAAGGAGAAGTTGCTGGCGGCCCAGCGTGGCGGTATCGAGACGGTGCTGATTCCGGAACAGAATCGCAAGGATCTGGCCGAGATCCCCGACCAGATCAAGAAGAAGCTTGATATTCGACCAGTGCGCTGGATCGATCAGGTACTCGAGACAGCACTTGTCCGCATGCCGATACCTAACGAGGCGGGTCCCTCGGGCGAGGTCGGCCTGATAGAGAAGAAAAAGCCGGCCGGCAAGGGCAAGAATCTTGCGCACTGATCTGGGCGTGGATGGTCTCGGGAGCGGTCGGCCCGCCGGAAAGCGTATCGCGCGGGCCATTTGCGTGTTGACAGGCCAAAGGTCGCGCTTGTATAACTGTTTTCGTTGTTTCCGTGCGGTGGCCTGCTACGCTGCGTCCTGAACGGGGCGCTTATCGAGCCCGGGCCCAAAACTAGACACTTCTTTCACCAAGGGATGCAAGGTATGAACAAATCTGAACTGATTGATGCGATGGCCGAAAACGCGGATATCTCCAAGGCGGTGGCCGCGAGTGCCCTGGATGGCTTTATCGAGGCTGTCAGTAACGCGCTGAAAGAGGGTGATCAGGTCACGCTGGTTGGCTTCGGTACTTTTCTGGTCCGCGAGCGAGATGCCCGCACTGGCCGCAACCCGCGCACGGGCGAGACGATCCAGATCAAGGCCTCCAAGTTGCCGGCCTTCAAGGCAGGCAAGGGCCTCAAGGACGCGGTCAACTAAATCGATTCGGAACAGTTGGATTTTCGGGTAGGCTGTTCGGGGATTCCCCCGATCGGGTATCCAAGGACAAGGGGCGGCGACGCCCCTTTCTTTTTGTCTGCCCGTCGGGCAAGCCGACCGCTGTCATTTCGGACGTGAATCAGTGGGGCCAGCCCTGCTATCATGCCCGGCGGCCCGCGTTTGGTCGTCGCCCAATGAGCCTGCCGGCCCAGCGACGCCCCACACCGACAGACCCGAGACGGGAGTGACGTAGACATGTTGATGGATATCCGCGAAAAAATTCGCGGCTGGTTGGCTTATGTGATCGTTGGATTGATCAGCATTCCGTTCGCGCTGTGGGGCGTGGGCGAATATCTCGGTGGCGGCAAGGAGACGGTCGTGGCCGAGGTCCAGGGTCACAAGATCACGGCTCGAGAGCTCGATCAGGCCTTCAGCGAGCGCCGACAGCAACTGATTGCCCAGAGCGATCGTCAGATCACCGCCGAAATGATCGAGCAGATGGGACTCAAGCGCCAGGTGCTCGATCAGATGATCAACGAACAATTGCTGATCGGGTTTATCCAGCAGCAGGGCTACGCCGTGCCCGACGAACTGGTGGCTGCCACGATCCGCAACATCGGCGCCTTCCAGGTCGACGGCCAGTTTGATCGCGAGGCCTATCAACGACGCTTGGCACAGCTGGGCCTTTCGGTCGAGCAGTTTGAGGATGACGTGCGTCGCGACCTGTTGTTCAGCACGCTCGACAATGCTCTGGTCGGCAGCGCCTTTGTCACCGCTCCCGAGGTTGAACAGTTGGTGGCGTTGCGGGACCAGTCGCGACGGATCGGCCTGATGCGCATTGATCGCGATGCGATCGCTGCGGGCATGGATCCGGCCGATGAGGCGACGCTGCGCGCTTACTATGAGGAACACCAGGCAGCCTTCCAGCGCCCGGAGCAGCTGCGCCTGTCCTATGTGGAGATCACGCCTGATGTGTTGGCCGATGCACAGGAGATTGATGAGACGGCATTGCAGTCTGCTTATGAAGACTACCGTAATCGCCAGAGCGAGCAGACCGTTCGCAAGGCGCGACATATTCTGATTCAGGTGCCGAGCGATGCCGACGCTACAGCGGTCGAGGCCGCCCGTGAGCGTCTTGAGAAGGCCCGTCAGGCGATCATCGACGGCGAGGTGACCTTTGAGGAGAAGGCCAGGGAGCTGTCTGACGATGTCAGCAGCCGCGATGCCGGGGGTGACCTTGGCCGAGTCGGGGGTGGCGAGATTGCCAAGTCATTCGACGAAGCGGTCGCTACGCTCGCTGAGGGCGAGGTCAGCGAGGCGATACGGACGCGCTTTGGCTGGCATCTGATCCAGGTTTATGACCTCAGTGAGGCCGAAATTGAGCCGTTCGACCAGATGCGCGAGGAGCTATTGGCCCAGTTGCGTCGCGACCAGGCCGAGAGCGCCTATTACGATGCCTCGGAGACGCTCGCGAGCATCAGCTATGAGCAGCCCGACAGTCTGATCCCGGCAGCCGAGGCATTGGGACTGTCCGTCCAGACCAGCGACTGGATCAGCCGCGAGGCGGGCGAGGGCATTGGCCGATATCCGGCCGTGCGTGAGGCCGCTTTTGACAAGGGCGTGCTTGACGAGCGCTTCAACAGCCAGCTGATCGAGTTGGGTAACAGCCACGCGGTTGTGGTTCGAGTAGAGGACCATCGCGAGGCGGAGGCGCGCTCGTTTGAAGCGGTGCGTGGGCAGGTAGCCGAACAGTGGCGGATGGAAGCCTTGGAGACGGCTGTTGCCGAGCGGGCCGCCGCCTTGAGCGAAGCATTGGCCAAGGGTGCCGACCCCGCCGAGCTGGCCGACGAGACCGAGGCGGCTACTTGGATTGAGGCCGCTTGGGTTCAGCGCGAGGATGTCGACCAGACCATCCCGGCAGCAGCTCTTGCTGCTGGTTTCGGGCTGACCCCGCCGTCCATGGGCGAGGTGGCAACTGCCATCGCGACGCTCGATGGGGGGGATAAGGCTGTGGTGGCGCTCTACGAGGTCAGACCCGGTCAGCCGGCTGACCTCGACGCCGAAGCCCGTTTGAACCTGGCGAGCCAGCTCGAGAGCAACCAGGCCAATCGCCTGATCGATGCCTTCATGCGATCGCTACGGGCTCAGGCCGACGTCGAGATCCGCGAGCGCGCCTTCGACTGAGTCACGGTCGGTCGGCAGCGCTCACTTGAGCGGCTGGTCGAGACGGAGTTGAGCCATGGCCTTGCACTGGCAGATCGTGATCGCGTTGGTCGCCGCGTTCGTCATGGGTGCACTGCTCGGCCCTGAAGCGGCCGGTATCCCGCTGCTCAGTATCTACGCGTTCGTCGGTGGCATGTTCCTCGACGCACTCAAGATGTTGGTGGTGCCCTTGATCACCGCTTCGATCATCTCTGCGGTGGCCAGTCTTGGCAGTGCCAGCGTCGTCGGTGCATTGGCCGGCCGCACCATCGTCTATTACCTGTTCTCCACCTTGCTTGCGGTAGTCATCGGGTTGCTGGTCATGAACCTGCTCCAGCCCGGGATGTCCGGCGGACAGCCGCTGGCCCAGACTGCAGCACTGCCGCCGATCGGCGACGAGGTCAGTGGCCGATTGGAAGGCAAGCAGTTGTCGGAGTTCTTCAACATCCTGCGTGACATGGTGCCGGCCAATATCGTCGAGGCTGGCGCCGAGGCGCAGATGCTGGGCCTGATCTTTTTTTCGATCCTGTTCGGTATTGCGCTGACTCGGGTGAACCCGCCCGGCCAACAGGTGGTCAAGGACTTCTGGGTCGGTGTCCAGGACGCGATGATCCTGATTACCCACTGGGTGATGCGTGCCGCACCGATCGGGGTGTTTGCGCTGGTGGCAGGGGTGATTGCAGAAAGCGGGTTGTCGACCTTGCTGCCGATGCTCGATTTCTTCTTTGCGGTAGTGTTGGGGCTCGCGATCCATGCCCTGGTGGTTTTACCCATGGCGCTGTGGCTGGTGACGCGTCGCTCGCCGGTCCGGTTCATGCGCGTGGTCTGGCCAGCGTTGCTGGTAGCGTTCTCGACCAGCTCATCGGCGGCCACCTTGCCGGTGACCCTGAATGCCGTGACGCAGGGTGCTGGCGTCTCGCGGGAAACCGCCTCGTTCGTGTTGCCGCTGGGCGCGACCATCAACATGAACGGCACGGCGCTCTACGAATGTGCCGCGGTGCTGTTCATTGCCCAGGCCTACGGCGTGGATCTCTCGCTATCGATGCAGGCGCTGATTGTCACATTGGCGCTGGTGACCTCGATCGGGGTTGCGGCCGTACCCTCGGCGAGCCTGGTGGCAATCGCGCTGATTCTCGGTGTGCTTGGCCTGCCGCTTGAGGCAATGGGGCTGCTGCTGATTGTTGATCGGCCGCTCGATATGTTGCGCACCTCGATCAATGTCTACAGCGACGCCACCGGGGCGGTGATTATTGCTCGCCTGCGTGGCGAGGATCGTGTCCTGATGGATGCCCGTCCGGAGGACATCGCTACCGACGAGCTGGCCTCGGTTGGCGAGCGAAGCTGAGGCCTCACAGCAAACGGCCATCCAGCCGATGCGGACGGCGGGCGAGACCAGGCCCACTCTCTGGACCAGCATACAAAAGCCCGCCGAATGGCGGGCTTTCATTCTTAAGAACGCTTTTCTCGTCAGCAGGACCCTGGTCAGTCCTCGCAACGCCCCATGCCGGTGATGAAATAACCGGAGTCGACGTGCACATTCTCACCGGTCACGCCTGAGGCAAGATCCGAGCAGAGGAAGGCGGCGGTGTTGCCTACTTGCTCGGTGGTGACATTGCGGCGGAGCGGGGCATTGAGGGCGACGTAGTCGAGGAATCCCTTGAAGTCGCCGATGCCGGAGGCGGCCAGCGTCCTGATCGGGCCAGCAGAGATGGCGTTGACGCGGATACCACGTTCGCCCAAGCGCGAACCGGCCAGGTAGCGTACGGTCGCCTCCAGCGAGGCCTTGGCCACGCCCATGACGTTATAGTTTTTCATGACGCGCTCGGCACCGAGATAGCTCAGAGTCAGCAGGGCGCCTTCGTCGCGCAAGTATTTCTCGCCGGCCTTGGCCAAGGCGGCGAGTGAGTAGGCCGAGACGTCGTGGGCGATGGCGAATGCCTCGCGGGACATGCCGTCGAGAAAATCGCCATCGAGGGCCTCACGCGGGGCAAACGCCATCGCATGGACCACGATGTCCACGCCGTCTGGCCAGTGCTCGGCCAGCGCCGGGAACAGGGCATCGATCTGTTCGTCGTCGGTGGCATCCAGTGGCAGGTAGATGGATGAACCGAAGTCCTGGGTGGCCTTCTCGACCTTCGGCTTGAAACGGTCGTTATGATAGGTGAAGGCCAGCTCGGCGCCTTCGCGGTGCATGGCCGCGGCGATGCCGTAGGCAATTGAGCGTTTGTTGGCAATACCGGTGATCAAGGCGCGCTTGCCGGATAGAAATCCCATCAGTCTCTCCTGTGTTCCAATAATGAAGAAGCCGCATCACCTGCAACGGCGAAGACTGCCGGGTGATGCTTGGCCTGTGTTCGTGTTTCACCGTATTGTATCGCCTGATGAGCAACAAGCACCCCACAACAGACCTTTCCCGATCGTCTACAGACGAGACCTCGGCCGTGCCGACAGGGCGTAACCTGCTGTCGCCCGACCGCCGCGGCTTCCTGCGACGACTGGCGGGAGTGGGCGGGCTCGCTGCGGCTGGTGCCTGGCCGAGTTTTTCTCATGCCGAGGGATTTGCTCAGGCCATGGGTTACAAACCGGCCTATGCGGCGGACTTCTCGCATTTCGATTACGTCAACGCGGACGCCCCGCGTGAGGGCTCGCTGACGTTGTCGGTATTAGGCACCTTCGATTCACTCAATCCCTTCGTGCTCAAGGGGCTTGCGGCAGCCGGTACCAACAGCCTGTTGTTCGACACCCTGGTGGTGCGTGCCTGGGATGAGCCGTTTTCTGCTTATGGTTTGTTGGCGGATCGGCTGGAATTGTCCGAGGACGGTCTGTCGGCCACTTTCCGAATCAACGCCGAGGCGCGCTTTGTCACTGGTCGCCCGGTGACGGCCCACGATGTGGTGTTCAGTTTCGAGACGTTGGTTGGCGAGTCGGCTCACCCGCGCTATCGCTACTACTGGGCCGACGTCAGCAGCGCCGAGGCGCTAGACCCCAGCCACGTGCGCTTTTCCTTCCGCCGCGTGAACCCTGAGCTGCATATGATCATCGGCGAACTGCCGGTGTTCTCGCGCGATGCGCTGGCCGCGGTGGATTTCTCTCAGCATTCGCGCACACCGCTGCCCGGGAGTGGCCCGTACGAGATTGAGGCCATCAACTTCGGCCAGGACATCCGCTATCGACGTCGGGATGATTACTGGGCACAGGATTTCGGCGTCAATCGGGGCATGTACAACTTCCGCATACTGGGATTCAAATACTACAAGGACGAAACCGTGGCGCTGGAGGCCTTCAAGGCCGGTGAGTTCGATGTGTTCCACGAGACCAATTCCAAGCGCTGGGCGCGTGCTTACGAGGGCAGGCCGTTCAGCGAGGGGCGCATTCGCCGGCGCGAGATCCCGCATCACAACAATGCCGGCATGCAAGGTTTCGCCATGAATACCCGCCGGCCGCTATTCGCCGATCGTCGCGTACGCCGGGCGCTCAATCTGGCCCTCGACTTCCACTGGTCCAACGTGCATTTGTTCTATGGGCAGTACAGCCGCTGCGACAGCTATTTCTCCAACAGCGAGATGGCGGCCACCGGCATCCCTGAAGGGCGAGAGCGTGCTTTGCTGGAGCCATATCACGAGTTCCTGCCTCCCGAGCTGTTCCTTGAGCCTTATGTGGTGCCATTCGCCCCTGACCCCGAGGCCCAACGGGTCAACTTGGTCGAGGCACAGCGGCTTTTGGCCGAGGCCGGCTGGCAAGTGGTCGATGGCCGACTGCGCGACGGCCGCGGCGAGCCGTTTTGCTTCGAGATCATGCTGGCCCAGCGCGGTTTCGAGCGCATTGTCGCCCCGTTCGCCTACAATCTGAGAAGGCTGGGGATCGACGTCTCCTATCGCACCATCGATGTGGCGCTCTACCAGCGGCGCATGAATCACTTCGAGTTCGACATGACCGTGGTTGCCTACGGCCAGTCACAGTCGCCCGGCAATGAGCTGCGCGATTTCTTCGGTAGCGAGTCGGCCGCGCGCGAGGGCTCGCGCAACTACAGTGGCATCGACCACCCGGCGGTCGATGCGATGATCGACGCGGTGATCTATGCCAAGGATCGCGAAGCCCTGGTGATTGCCTGTCGGGCGCTCGACCGGGTGTTGATGTGGCACGAGTACCTGGTGCCCAATTGGTACATCGGTGCACATCGGTTGGCCTGGTGGAATCGCTTCGGCTACCACGACGATCCGTTGCCGCGCTACTTTGGCGGTGCTGAATGGATGCTGCAGACCTGGTGGGAGACCCACGCCGAGGCGCAGCCTGGCCCGGTGGTCAACGATGTCAGCCACCTCGAGGGGGAGAATGGGGCATGAAGATCCTGAACGAATACCGCCTGTTCTGGCAGGCGCTGGCCGTGCTGCTCGTGGTTGGGGTTGCTGGCTGTGCTGCAGGACCGCGCTATGCCACTGAAGTGCGCTATCTGCCGCCGAGCACCGAGGCCGGGTTGGCCTGCCTGCAGGGCTGTCACATCGACATGCAGGCCTGTCTGGCTGATTGTGAGTCGCGCCGCCAAGCCTGCATTGCCGGTATCGAGCCCAAGGTGGAGGTCGCCTTTGAGCAAGCCCTGCACGATTACGAGGCCGAACGCCGCGTTTATATGCGTGAGCGCCAGTATTATCAGCTCGACCGCAGCCTGCGTTTCGGAGCTTTCCGCGATCCGTTTTACTACGGTTATCCGGGGTCATATTATTATGGTTATCCGGGTCCGTTCTGGTACACGGATTACTATTTCGACAGTTTGCCGATCCCGCCGGTGGCACCTGATCGGGCAGCGATTCGCTCGCGCTTGATCGAGGTGGAATGCGATCTTACCTGTGAATGTCAGGATCGTTTCGATCAGTGTTATATCGGTTGCGGCGGGCAGGTAGAGCGACGGGTGGTCTGTGTCGAGAACTGCAACGGTGAGCCGCCCGGCTCACGCACGTCGGCAACTCCGGTCATTCCCGACTCCCCGGCTAACGGGCAGCGGGGCGAGTAGATGGGCGCTTACATCGCCAAACGATTGGCGTTGATGATCCCGACGTTGTTCGGCATCTTGCTGATCTCGTTCGCCGTGATCCAGTTCGTTCCCGGAGGGCCGGTCGAGCAGCTGATGATGCAGCTCCAGGGCGGCACGCAGGGCGGGGCGGCTGAATCGGGCGGTCAGTTCACCGGCGGGCTCTATCGTGGTGAACAGGGGCTGGGTGCCGAGCAGATCGAACAGTTTCGCGAGTTTTATGGCTTCGATCAGCCGGCCTGGCAACGTTTCGCGGACATGCTCGGCAACTATCTGACGTTCAACCTGGGTGAATCGTATTTCTACCAGCGCAGCGTCGGCGAGCTGATCGTCGAGAAGCTGCCGGTCTCGATCAGTCTGGGGGTGTGGACCTTCCTGCTCACCTATCTGGTTTCCATCCCGCTTGGTGTGGCCAAGGCCGTGCGGGACGGCAGCAAGTTCGACTCGATCACCTCGACGGTCATTCTGGTCGGCTATGCCATCCCCGGGTTTGTGCTCGGCCTGGTGCTGCTGGTGCTGTTCGGCGGCGGCAGCTTCGTGCAGTGGTTTCCGCTGCGCGGACTGACTTCGGACAACTTCGACCAGCTCTCCTTGCTGGGCAAGGTTCTCGATTATCTCTGGCATCTGGTGCTGCCGATCACCGCGATGGTGGTGGGCAACTTCGCCGTGATGACCATGCTGACCAAGAACAGCTTCCTCGAGGAAATCCGCAAACAGTATGTGCTCACCGCGCGTGCCAAGGGCCTGGCTGAGCGCACGGTGCTCTATCGGCACGTCTTTCGCAACGCGCTGATACCGATCATCACCGGCTTCCCGGCGGCATTCATCGGTGCGTTCTTCACCGGCAGCCTGTTGATCGAGACTATCTTCTCGCTCGACGGTCTGGGGCTGTTGTCCTACAACGCCGTGCTGCAGCGCGACTACCCGGTCGTATTGGGTACGTTGTACGTCTTCAGCCTGATCGGTTTGTTCGGCAAGCTGCTGTCGGATCTGGTCTATGTTTGGGTTGACCCGCGGATCCATTTCGAGGCGGTGCGCTGATGATGGCGCTGCGAGAAAGCTATTGTGCTTGCGGCTGCGGCGTCGCTTGTGGCCAGCGGGTCACAGCCGCCCTGTCTTGCTGGACAGTGGCCTGTTTTCCTGTTCAGGTGGCCCTACTCGCCTCCATGACAAGCTGCCGAGGTGGCCATGAGCCTGATTGATGCCGGGGCGGGGTCGGCGGTCGCCAAAGGTAGCGGCTCACAAGGCCAGGTGTCCACGGCAGAGCGTGCCTGGAAGCGGTTTCGTCGGCATCGCCGCGGCTGGATCAGCCTATGGCTGTTCCTGGCGCTGTTCATCTTGAGCCTCGGGGCCGAGCTGATTGCCAACGATCGCCCGCTGCTGGCCCAGTACCAGGGCGAGTTGCTGTTCCCGCTGTGGAACGATTACCCCGAGACACGTTTCGGCGGGGATTTCGCCACCGCAGCCGACTACACCGACCCATATGTGATCGAGCTGATCGAGCAGGACGGCTGGGTGCTGCGTGCCCCGATCCCGTTCTCTTTCGACACCATCGACTACTACAACGAGGCGCCCAATCCGGCCGCACCCAACAGCCGTCACCTGCTCGGTACTGACGACCGTGGCCGTGACGTGGCCGCGCGGCTGATTTACGGCTTTCGCATTTCGGTATTGTTCGCGCTCGCGTTGACGGTGATCGGCACGGGTATTGGCATCCTCGCGGGCGCGGTACAGGGCTATCTCGGCGGCAAGACGGATCTGGTCTTCCAGCGCTTCATCGAGGTCTGGTCGGCGCTGCCGGAGCTGTATCTTCTGATCATCTTCGCCTCGATCTTCGAGCCATCAATCGGGCTATTGCTGGCGCTGCTGGCCCTGTTCGGCTGGATGGGACTGTCGGATTATGTCCGGGCCGAGTTCCTCAAGGGGCGCAATCTCGACTACGTGCGTGCGGCGCGGGCGCTGGGGGTCTCCGGTCCGCGACTGATGTTCCGGCACCTGATGCCCAATGCCATGACTCCGGTGATCACTTTCCTGCCGTTTCGCATCTCCGGGGCGGTGCTGGCGCTGACCAGTCTCGACTTCCTTGGCCTGGGCGTGCCGCCAAGCACTCCTTCGTTAGGCGAGCTGCTTTCCCAGGGCAAGACGAATATCGACGCCTGGTGGTTGTCGTTCTCGACCTTCTTCGTGCTGGTCGGCATGCTGGTGCTGCTGATCTTCATCGGCGAGGCCACTCGCGACGCGCTGGACACCCGCCGCGGCTGACAAAATTCACCGCAGCGCTACTGCAGGAAGCTTGATCCTGGCCGAAAGTACTTGAAGATCGTGATGGGCAGAGATAACCCGATAAACAACCGTTTCCCGGTGGAGCGAGACTATTGCGCTGCCTCAAGGGTCTGATGGGGCGGTGGGCGCGGTAGAGGTGTCGATGACCGCCGGGCTCGTCTGGGCGGCGGCCTGGTCGAAGTCGATCTTGCCCTTGACCAGCCAGTCGATCGCCAGCGGATAGATCTGATGTTCGATGCCATGGATGCGTTGCTGGAGGCTGTCGATGCTGTCGTCGCTGCGAATCTCCAGACGGCCTTGCACGATCGGCGGGCCGGCGTCGACGGTCGGCGTGACGAAGTGCACGGTTGCCCCATGCAGTCGGTCGCCAGCCTGCAGTGCCCGGGCGTGGGTGTCCAGCCCGGGGTATTTCGGTAGCAGTGAGGGATGGATGTTGATCAGCCGGCCGAGAAAACGGTCGACGAAGGCATCGGTGAGGATGCGCATGAAGCCGGCCATGATGATCCAGTCCGGCTTTGCTTGATCAATGGTCTCGGCCAGCACGGCATCGAAGGCCTCCCGGTCGGGGAAGGCCTTGTGGTCGATCATGCGGGCGGGGATGCTGTGCTTGGCGGCGCGCTCGAGGGCGTAGGCATCGGGCCGGTTGACCACCAGCAGGACGATCTCGGCGTCAAGCCGGCCGTCTTCGCAGGCATCGATGATCGCCTGGAAGTTCGAGCCGTTGCCGGAGGCCAGTACCACTAGCCTCGCCTTGGTGATTTCCTCGTCCGCCGCCATCAGCGATAGATCACGGACTTGTTGTCACCCCGCTCGACGATCTCGCCGATCACCCAGGCCTTCTCACCGGCTGCCTGCAGCGTACGGATGGCCGTGTCGGCCTGCGCGGCGGCAACGATGACCACCAGTCCGACACCATTATTGAAGGTGCGACGCATCTCGTCAGCCTCGACATTGCCTTGTTCGGCCAGCCAGTCGAACACCAGCGGGCGCTGCCAGCTTGACCAGTCAATGGCTGCAGCCAGCTGATCCGGCAGGGTGCGCGGCAGGTTTTCGGTCAGCCCGCCACCGGTGATATGGCTCATGGCGTGGATCTGGACCTGCTCGGCCAGCGCCTGGATCGATTTGACGTAGATGCGGGTCGGGGCGAGCAGCTGTTCGAGCAGTTGTTGGCCCTCATCAGTGGCCCAGTCTGGCTGGGCGCGTTCGATGATCTTCCGGATCAGCGAGTAACCATTGGCATGCGGGCCGGAGGCGGGCAGGGCGATCATCTTGTCGCCGGCGGCCACCTTCGAGCCATCGATGAGCTGATCCTTCTCCACCGCGCCGACGGCGAAGCCGGCCAGATCGTAGTCACCGTCCTTGTACATCGAGGGCATCTCGGCGGTTTCGCCGCCGATCAGCGCGCAGCCGGCCTGCAGGCAGCCTGCGGCGATGCCCTCGACCACTTGCACGGCGACGTCGACATCAAGCTTGCCGGTGGCATAGTAGTCGAGGAAGAACAGGGGCTCGGCGCCGGTGACCAGGATGTCATTGACACACATGGCGACCAGATCAATGCCGATCTGGTCGTGCCGGTTCAGATCGATCGCCAGACGCAGTTTTGTGCCCACCCCATCGGTGCCCGAGACCAGCACCGGCTGCTTGAACCGGCTGGTGTCGAGCGCAAACAGGCCACCGAACCCGCCCAGGCCACCCATGACCTCGGGGCGTTGGGTGCGTTTGACCGCGGGCTTGATGCGTTCAACCAGACTGTTGCCGGCATCGATGTCGACGCCCGCGTCGCGATAGGTCAGGGGGGTGTTTCCCTGGGAGGTAGAGTGGGACATGGCGGTAGGCTGAGTGCTTGAGTGGAATGGCGCGTAGTCTACATCAATCCTGACCTTGGAGGCCTCTTGACCGGAGTCGCGTGATTGCAGCGGAGCATGCGTTGATGGTGCATGGTGGAGTCAGACATGAAGATCATTTATCGGGCCGAAAATATCCTCGAGGCGCATATCGTCTGCGGCATGCTCAACGCTGAGGGTATCGAGGCCGAGGTGGCGGGCTTCTATCAGCAGGGCGCAGTCGGCTCGCTCGCTCCGCAGGACTTCGCCCATGTGATGCTGATCGATGAACGTGACACGGCCCTCGCCGAACAGCTGATCGCCGCCTACGAGCAACGCCCACCCGAGGCGCTGACCGGCGATAGGAGCGAGGGCGAGCTGGCGGGTGGGGAGGCGTCCTCCCAGCTGGCCTGGTGGCTGTTGATTGCCGCGCTGATCGTCTTGTTTGCCAGTTGGGGGTTGCTGTCGTGAATGACAGCTATCCGCATGTCGACCGACGGTATTGATGAAGGGTGATTGTTTTGCGGCAATTTTGCTTTATGCGTCGAGCGCAGAGCTGCGCAGGGGCCTTGGCGTGTCAACAAGATAGTAAACTTGGAAGACATTGATTCGGACTGCGATTCGGACTGCTGACAGCGGCAATTGCTATTCATGTTTTACGCTGATAAGTTGCTGATTACGATCCGTTGTTATCAATATTTTCAAGGAAAACATAATGCAAGACATGATGAAAGGCGCTGTATTGGCAGTGAGCGTGGCGGTAGCGGGTATTGCGGTTGCGGATGAGCGTCCAAGCCACTTCAAAGGCCTGCCGTCCCCGGACCTGCAAACGGCGGTAGCTAATTTTTCCGAGTACAATAATCGTCTGGAAGAAATTCTCGCCGGAGAGCTGACCGATACGGATCTGGTGAAGATCCATGAGCTGACTTACACCCTGGAAAATGCCCTGGAAAAAATGAATGACGAGATGGAAGAGCTGGCTGAAACTCTGGAGGAGATACACGTGGCTACAGAGACCTTTGACCGTGATGCTTTGAAAGAAGTCGCTCCTGGCTATCTGGAAACATCCCGTATTCTGGTCAAGTGACCACAGTGTCCCTGACGATTAACGATTAATGGCTCAAAAATGGAAGCATTATCGAGATTGTCTGGGAGGTTGCCTGGGAGATTGTCCGGCCCGTAATTTCGTGGATACCACCATTCAATGGTGATGAGTTGGGGTGATGAATTGGGATTATGAGCCGGCGGCTTCAGCAGTAGGGCGGGTGTTTTTGCCATGAACACGGTAAATCGCCCCCGATTGTGCAGAAAATCCCCAGGGGGCAGCGGTTAGCTGCCCCTATTTCGTTTTTCCCCAGGAGTCGCGCAGGGTCACGGCCCGGTTGAACACTGGTTGTCCCGGCTGATGATCCTGCTGGTCGGCGATGAAGTAGCCATGGCGCTCGAACTGGTAGATCGACTCTGGTTCGGCATTGGCTGCGGCCGGCTCGAGGTAGGCGCTGACGGTGTGGATCGAGTCCGGGTTGATGTCGTCGAGGAAATTGCGCTCGATCTCCGGATCATCCCCCTCGCGGCGTGCACCCGGGGCGGGCACGTTGAACAGGCGGTCGTACTGACGGACGGTGGTCTTGACCGCGTCGCGTGCCGACAGCCAGTGGATGTTGCCCTTGACCTTGCGCGCCGCCGCCCCAGGCGTGCCGGACTTGGTGTCCGGATCATATTCGGCATAGATGCAGGTGACGTTGCCGTTGTCATCCAGCTCATGGCCGACATGCTTGATGATGAAGCCGTAACGTAAGCGCACCTCACCGTCGGGCTTGAGGCGGAAATATTTCTTCGGTGGATCAAGGGCGAAGTCACCTCGCTCGATCCACAGCTCGCGTGTCAATGTGACCTCGCGCTGCCCCCAGTCCGGCTTCTGCGGGTGGTTGGGGGCATGACAGGTCTCTTCGTGATCCTCGGGGAGATTGACCAGCACCAGCTTCAAAGGGTCGAGTACGCAGATGCGACGTTCGGCCGACTCGTTGAGCGTCTCGCGCATGCAGTCTTCGAGTACACCATAGTCGATCAGGCTGTCGGACCTGGATACACCGATACGATCGGTGAACAGCTTGAAACCCTCCGGTGTGAAACCGCGCCGACGGGCCCCCTTGAGTGTCGGCATGCGCGGGTCGTCCCAGCCGTCAACAAAACCGCCCTCGACCAACTGGATCAGCATGCGCTTGGACAGCGGCATATAGGTGAGGTTGAGTCGTGAAAACTCGATCTGCTGTGGCAGCGGACGCTCCAACACGCCGAGATCTGCGAGCTGGTCGTTGAACCACTCGTACAGCGGACGGTGGTCCTGAAATTCCAGCGTGCACAGCGAATGAGTGATGCCCTCGATGGCATCAGACACGCCGTGGGCGTAGTCATACATCGGATAGATCGGCCAGTCGTCACCCGTACGATGGTGATGTGCGTGGCGGATGCGGTAGATGGCCGGATCGCGCATGTTGAGGTTGGGCGACGCCATGTCGATTTTTGCCCGCAAGACATGTTCACCGTTGTCGAATTCGCCGGCCCGCATGCGGGTGAACAGATCCAGGTTCTCTTCGATACTGCGCTCGCGGTAAGGACTGTCGGTGCCCGGCTCGGTCAGCGTGCCGCGGGTGGCACGCATTTCTTCGGCCGACTGGGAGTCGACATAGGCCAGTCCAGCCTTTATCAGTGCCAGCGCCCCCTGGTAGAGGGTTTCGAAATAGTCGGAGGCGAAGTACTCGGGTGTCGAGTCAAGAAAACCAAGCCACTCGAGATCCTCGCGGATGGCGTCCACATAGGCCTGCTCCTCCTTGAGCGGGTTGGTATCGTCGAAACGCAGGTGACAGATGCCGTCGTAGTCTTGCGCCAGCTCGAAATTGAGGAATATGCTCTTGGCATGTCCGAAATGTAGAAACCCGTTGGGCTCTGGCGGGAAGCGGGTAGTCACCTTGCCACCATAGGTGCCCTTCGCCTGGTCGGCGTCGATGCGGTTGCGGATGAAGTGGCTGATCGGCTCGTTGGATTCGGACATGCTGGTTCGACTGGCCTCGACTGGCTTGTAATGGATGGTATTAAAAGAAATTTCTAAACGAACATTGTACGAAAAATCGTGTCGCTCGCCTTGCGTTCAAGGTGGAGGCTGGCCCGATGGGCTGAGAGATCAGCCTGTCCAGCGCGTGATCTCGGCCTGGTGACGACGTTTGCCACGCTTGGGCGCACCGTCCTTGATGTGACCGATATTGATCAAGCCAATCAGGCGTTCGTTCTCGGCCAGGCCCAGTGCTCGCATGACGTTGTCGTCATAGACGCGCAGTCCAGTCAGCCAGACGGCGCCGAAGCCCATGGCCCGGGCGGCAAGCAATATCTGGTGGGTGGCAATACCGGCGGCGAGCAGCTGTTCGATCGCGGGGATCTTGGCGTGACCGGGTTCCTCGCGGGCGATGGCGGCAATGATCATCGGTGCACGCTGGGCTCGCACCCGCTCGCGTTCCAGGGTGTCTTCGCTGGCCTCGGGGTCCTTGGCTCGCATGGCCTCGACAAACACCTCGCCGAGGTGCTCGAGGGCCGCTCCATCGATTACGAGGAAACGCCATGGGCGCAGTCCACCGTGATCCGGTGCGCTCTCGGCAGCCTGGAGGATCTGCTTGAGCGTGGCATCGTCCGGCGCCGGTCCGGTCAGGCAGGTTGCCGGGGTGGAGTGACGGTGGATCAGGGCCTCAAGCAATTCGGGGACTTGGTTCATTGCGTTTCGTTCATAGGTTAATGGATCATCCAGTATTCGACCGGATTACCAGCCGGATTGCTACCTGGGGGCGGCATATTGGCCGCCAGATCGATCAAATGACCCGGCCGCCTTGGCTCGCGGGCACTTTTGGTCGATAATCACGCACCATTTCAACCCACTAGAGGATTTATGGCAAAAGAAGATCATATCGAGATGCAGGGCGTAGTGATTGATACCCTGCCGAACACCATGTTTCGAGTCGAATTGGAAAACGGCCACGTGGTGACTGCCCACATTTCGGGGCGCATGCGCAAGAACTACATCCGTATCCTGACCGGTGACAAGGTCACGGTACAGTTGACCCCTTACGACCTGACCAAGGGGCGCATTACCTTCCGCTCCCGCTGATTCACTCTCACTGACCCCAGTCTGATCAGTAGGCTGTCGTTCCCGGACCTACCCCGGGCAGCTGCTGGCCGCCCACGGTTCCATCGACAGGCATCACCCGGCTCACGCACGTGCGTGAGCCGGGTGATGCCTGTTTGTGGTCCTGAGGAAAACATGGCCGACGAATAACCCCGCTGCCCGTCAAGAAAACGGCGCCGGGAAATGGCGGCGCCGCGAGCAGGGTTGCGCCGATCGCTCGACCGGTCAGGCGGTCGAGGATTCCTCGGCCACCGAGGCGGGCGCCGGGGTGGCCAGCAGGGCCGGCTCGTCATCTTCCAGGCTGAAGCGCGCGCTGCCGCCGTCGACCAGGTCGCCGAACAGCATCTGTTCGGCCAGTGGCCGCTTGAGCTTGTCCTGGATCAGGCGGGCCATTGGCCGCGCCCCAAGCACCGCATCGTAGCCATTCTCGACCAGCCAGTGGCGCACCTCGTCGTCCACCTGCAGGGTGACGTGATTTTCCTCCAGCTGCTGCTCCAGCTCCAGCAACAGCTTGTCGACCACGTTGGCGATCTGCCGGGGGCCCAGCGAGCGGAACTGCACGATGGCATCCAGCCGGTTACGGAACTCGGGCGTGAAGCCGCGTTTGATCGCTTCCATCCCCGATGCACCGATGTCCTGGGCGACGAAACCCATGCTGTGCTTTGCCATTTCCTCGGCCCCCATGTTGGAGGTCATGATCAGGATCACGTGGCGGAAGTCGATGTGGCGGCCATTGGTATCGGTCAGTGAGCCGTTGTCCATTACCTGCAGCAGCACGTTGAACACATCCGGGTGCGCCTTCTCGATTTCGTCGAGCAGCAGTACGCAGTGCGGATTCTTGTGCACCTTCTCGGTCAGCAGGCCACCCTCGTCGAAGCCGACGTAGCCCGGCGGGGCGCCGATCAGCCGCGAAACACTGTGGCGCTCCATGTACTCGGACATGTCGAAGCGCAACAGCTCGATACCCAGCAGACGGGCAAGCTGCTTGGAGACCTCGGTCTTGCCCACACCGGTCGGGCCGGCAAACAGGTAGGAGCCGATCGGCTTGTTGTCCGGCCGCAGGCCCGAGCGTGCCAGCCGGATAGCGGTAGTGATCTGTGCGATTGCCTCGTCCTGGCCGAAGATCACCATCTTGAGATTGCGATCGAGGCTCCTGAGCAGTTCACGGTCCGAGGTGGAAACACTGCGCTCGGGGATACCAGCCATCCGGGCCACCACGCGCTCGATCTCGCTGGGGGTGATGCGGTTATCCTCAGGGCGCGGGTGCTGCAGACGGTGCTGGGCACCGACTTCATCGATCACGTCGATCGCCTTGTCCGGCAGGTGACGGTCATTGATGTGGCGGATGGACAGCTTCACTGCCGCCTTGATGGCCTCGTCGGTGTAGACGACGCCGTGGTGCGCCTCGTAGCCCTCGCGCAGGCCGCGGATGATATCGATCGTCTCTTCTTCGCTGGGCTCGGGGACATCGATTTTCTGGAAACGGCGGGTCAGCGCGGCATCTTTCTCGAAGATGCTGCGGTACTCCTGATGCGTGGTCGAGCCGATACAGCGCAACTCGCCCGAGGCGAGCGCCGGCTTGATCAGGTTCGAGGCATCCATGGAGCCGCCGGAGGCCGAGCCTGCACCAATCAGGGTGTGAATCTCGTCAATGAACAGGATTGCATTGGGCACCGAGCGGATCTTCTTCAGCACGATCTTGAGTCGCTTCTCGAAATCGCCGCGATATTTGGTGCCGGCAACCAGTGCGCCCAGATCGAGCGCATAAATGGTCGCATCAGCGAGTGCCTCGGGCACCTCGCCGTCGATGATCTTGCGTGCCAGGCCCTCGGCGATAGCCGTCTTGCCCACACCGGCCTCGCCAACCAGCAGCGGGTTGTTCTTGCGGCGCCGGGACAGGACCTGCTGCACACGTTCGACCTCGGTGGTACGACCGATCAGCGGGTCGATCTTTCCTTCGGCCGCCCGCTTGTTGAGGTTGATGGCGAAGTTCTCGAAGGCGTTCTCATCGGCTGGCTGTGTCTCGGCTGCCTCAACGTTGGCTTCGTTATCGCTTGGCTCCTCATCATCGACTCCACTTTCCTCGGCATCTGGGCCGTGGGAGATGAAGTTGATCACATCCAGCCGGGTCACACCGGCCTTGTGCAGCAGGTGCACGGCATGCGCATCCTGTTCGCCGAAGATTGCGGCGAGTACGTGCGCACCGGAGACCTCGTTGCGCTGGGCGGCCTGTACCTGCATCACCGCTCGTTGGAGCACGCGCTGGAAGCCCAGTGTTGGCTGGGTTTCGCGGGGATCGTTCTCCGGGATGCGCGGTGTGGTGCGGTGGATGTGTGTCTCAAGGTCCATGGCGAGCTGCGAGATGTTCGCATTGCAGCCCTCCAGTACCACGCGTGTGTCGGGGTCCTCGAGCAGCGTGTGCAACAGGCTCTCAAGGGTGACGAATTCGTAGTTCTGGCGGCGGGCGCGATCGAATACGCGGCTCAGGGTGGTTTCGAGGGATTTGCTCAACACCGATCCTCTCCTCCGGTCTGGTTAGGGCCCCAAGTGGGGCGGTACCGGTTGGTCGCCGTTACCGTGGTTTGTCTCCCGATGATACGCCGGATTGCGGCGTTGCCAATGGGGCTAAGGTGCCAGGAGGGTGCCAACCGACTGAAGACGCATGTACCGCAAGCGGTTCGGCGCTTCCTGGCTATTCGGCGCGCTCCATCACGCACATCAGTGGGTATTCGTGTTCCCGTGCAAGCTGGTTGACCTGGCTGACGCGGGTTTCTGCAATGTCGCGGGTAAATTCTCCACAGACGCCTCGACCCTGATGATGCACTTCCAGCATGACGGCATTGGCCCGCTCGAAGGTCATGCCGAATAGTTGCATCAGGATATGCACGACAAAATCCATAGGGGTGAAATCATCGTTCAACAAGAGTACCCGATACATGGGCGGCTCATCACTGATCACCTGCTCCGAGACCTGCTCGGTCTCAATCGGTTGGTGCGTGGTCTGTGGGTCGGCGTCAGCGCCGTTCCCGTAGTGTGCTCGGATTTTCATACTGTCGATCATGCCTACAGTGTAACCGAGCCAATTCCCTCATGGTCGGGACACGCTCCTTAAAAATTTACGGGAGCATCATCGGCGTAGCAGTCTCCCGGGCCATGCCGAACAGCGAGCTACCCAAATCGCTGGCGGCCATACCCAGTAGTTGCTCGAGGCGATTGCGCCTTGGGGTGAAGTCGACCTGTTCCTTGACGCCGATCCGGTTGAGGATCACACCACGGACGCTATCCATGCCATCAGTCAGGCCTAGCCTCATCGCGGTCTCACCGGTGTAGAACCGCCCGGAGAAAATCATGTCGTCATCGGCCAGGCGGTCGCCACGGCCAGCCTTCACCGCAGCGATGAATTGCGCGTGGATCTCTTCGAGTATGCCCTTGAGATAGGCGGTCTCTTCCGGGTCGGCTGGGCTGAACGGATCACCAAGGGCCTTGTGATCCCCGGCTGTCAACAGACGCCGCTCGATACCGAGTTTCTCCATTGCCTCAACGAAGCCGAAGCTGTCCATGCGCACCCCGATCGAGCCAACGATAGATGAGGGGTTGGCGTAGATTTCGTCGGCTGCCGCGGCGATGAAGTACCCACCGGAAGCTGCCACGTCTTCGGCCACCGCGTAGACCGGCTTGTCTGGATATTGGGCCTTGAGCTCAAGGATGGCGTTGAAGATGGCACTCGACTGGACCGGGCTGCCGCCGGGGGTGTTCAAGCGCAGCACGATGCCTTTGATGTTCTCCTGCTTGAAGGCTTTTTCCAGCTGCGGGATGACACGGCGTGCCTCGGTCGGCTCGCCTGCGGCTATCAGGCCGGTGATGTCAATTACGGCAGCGGCCGGTTTGCCCAGGCTCGGTGCGCTGCGTTTGCCACTGGTGAACAGCAGGGTCATCAAGGTAAGCGACCAGATCAGCAGAGCCACCGAAGCCAAGCGGAAAAACACCTTCCAGCGACGAGAGCGGCGCTGTTCGATCAGGCCGTGACGGGCCATGTCGAGCAGGGCGTCACGGGCCCAGTCCGGTTCGGCCTTGCGTCGCGTCGCTGCTTCGGCCGAAGGGTCTTGCGGGATAGCGCGGCTCGGTTCGTCGGGCCGATCAATCCGCAAGTCGTCTGACGGTGGTCTCTGGCTCATGATGATCTTGGTCCGGTATTTCTGGCTGATGCGGTATTTGCTGGCGTCGTCAGTACTGTCGACGGGGGTAGGCTGTCAGATGGCGGGATGTCGGACGGGTTCCGCCAACCATCACTCGCCATCGTGCAGCTGGGCGAGTCGCTCGATCAGCCAGTCTGGCTGTGCGGCGGCCAGCCGTTCGGCCGGGTGTGCCCCATGAGTGATACCGATCGCGTGCGTGTCGGCGTTGCGCGCCATCAGCAGATCGAAGTCAGTGTCGCCCACCATCCAGGTCTCATCCGGTCGACTGCCGGTGTGGTCAAGGATGCCCTCGAGCATCGCCGGATGCGGCTTGGAGCGCGTTTCCTCGGCGGTGAGTGTGTGATGGAAATAGTCCGCGGTGCCGGTCTGAGCTACGGCAAGATCGAGCCCCCGACGTGATTTGCCGGTGGCCACGGCCAACAGGCAACCGGCCTCGCTCAGCGCCTGCAGCAGGGCCTCGGCCTCCGGGAAGAGGGTGGCCGGCTCTTCATTGGCGAAATAATGACGGTGATAATTCAGTGCCAGCGCCTCGCGGAAGTGATCGTCCCCCTCGGGGAACAGCTCGACGATCGCATTGGGCAGCGACAAGCCGATGATGCCGAGGATCGCCTTGTCGGGTAGGGGCGGATGATCCACCGAGGCTAGCGCTTCCTGGAAGGTAGCGACAATCCGACCAGTGGAGTCGGCCAGCGTGCCGTCCCAGTCGAAGACGACCAGTCGGGGCAAGGTGTGCAGGTGATCCGGGCGGGCAAGAAGTCTGGAGAGCTCACTCATGCAGGAGATTATCGGGGCGGAACGGTGTTTTTCAAGGTCAGCCCGGCGCTATCAATGTTGGCGCCATCAAGCAGGGGGCGCCAATTCTCCGGCGGGGCGCTGCTGATCGTCAGTTGACCGCTGTGGATCGGGTGCCTGAGGGCCAGCTGGCAGGCATGCAGCATCAGGCCGGGCCGGCGGCTCGCCAACGTTCTGTCGAGGCCTCGGTCGCCGTGCTTGCTGTCACCAATGATCGGATGGCCGGCATGCTGGCAGTGCACTCGGATCTGGTGGGTGCGGCCGGTATGCAGGGTGGCTGCCATCAGACTGATTGCCGGGCCGGTTTGACTGATGCCGAGGCGTTCGAAGTTCGTACGAGCGGTCTTGCCACGCTGGGGGTCGACCACCACACGGTGGGCGCGGCCCTCTCCCTGCTCTTTGTGCAGTGGAGCGGTGATGGTCTGGCGTGGCGTGGCCCAATGCCCGTGGCAGAGCGCGAGGTAATGCTTCTCTGCCACGCCATCGGGTTGGAACTGTTCCTGGAGGTTGAGCAGGGCCTCGCGGGATTTGGCGATCACGATCAGGCCACTGGTCTCGCGATCGATGCGGTGGGCCAGCTCCAGCATGGGGGCGTCGGGGCGGGCAGCACGCAGCAGCTCGATCAGCCCGAAGTCAAAGCCGCTGCCGGCGTGGGCGGCGAGCCCGGCGGGCTTGTCGACCACCAGCAACGCCTCATCCTCATGCTGGATCAGAGTCTCGGCCCGTTTGAGCCAGCCGGCGGGAATGCTGGCGTGCCGCCGTGCCGCATCAGGGTCGCCGCGCAGGTCGCGCACCGGGGGGATGCGTACGATGTCGCCGCTGTGTAGACGCTGCATGGGTTTGGCGCGCTTTTTGTTGACGCGCACCTGGCCGGTTCGGATCAGCCGATAGATCAGCGCTCGCGGCTGCTTGTCGTGTTGGGCTCTAAGCTCGCGCAGCAGGAAATTGTCCAGGCGCTGGCCGTCGCTGCGGGCATCGACCGTCTCAAGGCGGACACGCGGGCGGTCGCTGGCTGGCCGGGGTGATCGCTGTGGGGTGGCCGGGCGGTCTTTCTGGTGGTCTTCGGCGGTCATTGATTGGCTTATATTGTCGACGGAGGCCAAGTGGGATTGTGATAGTATCAGCAACCTGTGGCGAGGAGCGGGCGGCACGGCATGAGTCCGCCATCCTCAGCAGTCCGCGAGGTCCGGATACTTTATGACTTCCCGGCACCGAATGCTGGCACCAGTCGGGCCTGCTCTTGAGCTACTCGGCCGGCCATCCCGGCCGAGGGCGGCGGGCTCGACCAGCTTCGGATTACCGTCCGCCACAGTCGTCAAGTAACGATTATTTACGTTGTCACGTCTCGAGTATATGTATCTAGCCTGGTTTCTATTCCTGCCGTTTTCCGCTCTCTGCCACTTCACGGCAGTCGGGCGGGAGTTGTCGTGGCCGCGGTCGCAACCGACCGTGCGGCGCATGGAATTGGCTGATGCTTTTCGGGACGTTCCCCTGAAATCAAGTCATTTGTCGCGCATGGCCTGTTGCCATGCGCGGCAGCTGCAGAAATATCGAGATTTTTTTCATGAAACGAATGCTGATCAACGCAACGCACTCCGAGGAGATTCGCGTTGCGCTCGTCGACGGGCAACGCCTCTATGACATTGACATAGAGACTCCGTCCCGGGAGCAGAAAAAAGGCAATATCTACAAGGCCACCATCACGCGCATCGAGCCCAGTCTTGAGGCCGTGTTCGTCAACTACGGTGGCAATCGTCACGGGTTCCTGCCTTTCAAGGAAATCGCTGCTGAGTACCTTGACCCCAAGGCGGTCGATGAGCGAGGGCGGCCGACCATCAAGGACGCCCTCAAGGAGGGGCAGGAGCTGATCGTCCAGGTCGAGAAGGAAGAGCGCGGCAACAAGGGCGCGGCCCTGACCACGCTGATCAGCCTGGCTGGGCGTTATCTGGTGGTCATGCCCAACAATCCCAGGGCGGGTGGTGTCTCGCGGCGGATTGAGGGCGACGACCGCGCCGAGATCAAGGCCGCGTTGGCTCAGCTGGATGTACCAGCTGGCATGGGGCTGATCGTGCGTACCGCCGGGCTTGGCCGCGATGCCGAGGAGCTGCAGTGGGATCTCGATTACCTGGTGCAGGTCTGGAACGCGGTCGGCGAGGCGAGCAAGACCCGCCCAGCGCCGTTTCTGATCTATCAGGAAAGTAACCTGATCATCCGGGCGCTGCGCGACTACATGCGCAGCGACATCGGCGAGATCCTGATCGACGAGCCGACCATCTACCAGCAGGCGATGGATTTCGTCCAGATGGTCACACCCAAGGTCGCCGAGAAGATCAAGCTATACGACGACCCGACACCGCTGTTCTCACGTTATCAGATCGAGTCGCAGATCGAGTCGGCCTACCAGCGTAGCGTGACGCTACCCTCGGGGGGCGAGCTGGTGTTCGACGTTGGCGAGGCGATGACCGCGATTGACATCAACTCCGGGCGCAGCACCAGGGGCCAGTCCATCGAGGACACAGCCTTCAATACCAACCTTGAGGCGGCGGAGGAGATCGCACGTCAGCTGCGCTTGCGCGATTTGGGCGGGCTGATCGTGATCGATTTCATCGACATGAGCGCCTCGAAGAATCAGCGCGAGGTCGAGAATCGGCTGCGCGATGCGCTCAAGTATGATCGCGCCCGGGTGCAGACCAGTCGCATTTCACGTTTTGGTCTGCTGGAAATGTCCCGTCAGCGCTTGCGGGCTTCGTTGGAAGAATCCAGCCAGCATACTTGTCCGCGGTGCAACGGCCAGGGCGTGATTCGTTCGGTCGAGTCACTGTCGCTCGCGATCCTGCGATTGTTGGTCGATGAGGCGATGAAGGACAACACCGGTCGAGTCGTCGCCCAGGTGCCGATCGATGTGGCGACGTATCTTCTCAACGAGAAGCGCGACCAGATCAACGAGATCGAGCAGACGAACAATGTTGATGTGTTGCTGATCCCGAACATCAATCTAGAGACTCCGCACTACGAAATTGAGCGGATCCGTGCAGATGAATCGGAGTCGCGTGGCCGCGATGTGACAGAGATGGTTGAACCGTTGAAAGTCGAAACACCGTCGCCCGTACCGCGTCATCAACAGGTCGAAAAAGCGGCGGTGCAGGCTATCCCTCGCCCGGCACAGCCGGTACTGGAAAAAGCCACCGAGCCCGCCGCTGCGGAGCAAAAAGCGATTGCGGCCAAGCCGCTCGCCAATGGGGCCGTCTCTCTGTTACGCCGGGTAGTGGGCCAGCTCTTCGGTACCAGTGTCGAAGAGGAGGCCAAGCGAGCCGCACGCGGCAAGGACCAGTCACCCATCAGGAGTGGCGAGAAAGGCAAAGGTGATGAGCCCCGAGCTGCCGACCGAGTTGAGCAGTCGGACAAGGACGGCAATGATCAGCGCAAGAGCAGATCCAGCAGTCGTCGCCGTCGTCGTCCCAGTGGTCAGCGGACCAATGGCCAGAGGCCGGAGCAAAAGCCTCAGGAGGCGAGTGGCCCGGGCAAGGCCGATGCTGGCAAGCCCCAGCCTCAGCCCCGACCCAAGGCAGAACCCAAGGCAGAAACTGGCAAGCCCCAGCCCCAGCAGGCCCGGGCCAAAGCAGAAGCTGGCGGCGAAGATCAGGCGGCTGCCAAGGGCTCAGCACGACGTGATCGGCGTCCGAAGAGTGAGCCGCGGACTCCGCCGCCACTGGGTGAGCGTGAGCGCAAGATGGTTGAGCAACAACTGGCCGCACCGATTAGTGAAGGCAAGGGGCTGCCGTTGGACCTCTCCAGAAAGAAGAGCCGGGCTGAGGAGCTGCCACCGAATGCCGCCGTGCGCCTGGAAAGCAGCGATCGGATAGTGAAGGCCGTCGACGACAGCAAGCCGGTGAAGGCTGCCGCAGCCAAAGCTGTAGTGAGCGATAACGTTCCGACCGCATCGAGCAGCAAGTCCGACGACGGCAGACGGAACAAATCGGCCAGTGTCGAGACGTCTGATGGCAAGGAGGCACCGAGCCGGGAAAGGCCGCAGGACGCGCAGCCGACTGCCAAGATGGAACAGACAACGACTCAGTCTGAGCCAGCGGCCGTTTCAATGACCGACACCACAGCGCAGCCTGATGTCACTGGGAAGCCTGCCAAGACAGCGACGGCCAAGACAAGGCCGGTAAAACCCGAGGCGGAAGCTGAGGCCCCGGTGGCCGGGAACGTTCAGAGCGAGTCGGCTCCGGCCGCCAGTACAGCTGGTGATGACGCCAAGGATGAGAAGAAGGTTGAGAAGGTCGAGCAGGGGAAACGCGAGCTCTGACCTGGCTGCGTCATTGATTCGTGCCGAGCTTCCTTGGCCGGGCACCAAGACCAAGGCCTGAGTCCTGTATTCCACGGGGCTCAGGCCTTTTAGTTTTCCCTTGATTGAGTCTGAGTGCTTCGTTATTGGGCATTTCGTCATGAAGAAACCCCTGTCAGTTGGCTTGGCGTCCAACTTTCAGGGGCTGGTTCAGGTGTTTTTGCGAGGCGTTTTTGTGCCGAGATACGACAGGTGCCGGCGCTATTCCTTGGTGAGGGTGGCGAAGCGTTTGCTTTGTTCGTCAAGGCCGAGCAGCAGGCCGGCGACCAGGTCGAAATACCAGCCGTGCACTTGCAGCTCACTCTTTTCGACCTGGTCGCGCACCCAGGGGAAGGTCATGAGGTTTTCGTAGGACAGGCGCACGGACTCCAGTTCACAGCAGCGACGCAGGCTGTCCTGGTCGTGGTGGTCGCAGTTGCTCTGTGCGCGCTCCAGGGCGGGTTGAGCCAGGCCTACCCAGCGGCCGATGAAGCTTTCCGGATCGTATGGCCCGCCGCGCACCAAGGTGTTGATGCCGCCGCAGAGCGCATGCCCCATGACGATCAGGTGATCAACTTTTAGATTGGTCACTGCGTACTCCAGCGCGGCGCTGGTGCCGTGATAGGAGGCCCCGTGCGGCTGGTAGGGCGGAACAAGAGCCCCCACGTTGCGGATGACAAACAGGTCGCCCGGATCGCAGTCGAGCGTTAGCGATGGATCGACACGCGAATCGGAGCAGGCAACCAGGGCAATCCGCGGCGACTGGCCTTCGGTGATCAGGCGCTTGAATGGCCCGCCCTCGCCGTAACGGCGCCGACTGAAGGCGGCAAAGCCGTCGATAAGCTGCTGGATGGGGTCCATGACGGCGGCAACTCCTGCGGGGTCAAGATTAGCTGGTGAGGCGGGCGAACAGGTTTGGTAGCCGCTCGGGCAGGCGGTCGACATGGTCGACCACGGTGTAGCTGTTCGGCCCGAAGATCCGCGCGACGTAGTCGTCAGCATGCGGGTCAAGCGTCAGGCAGTAGCTCATGATACCGTCGCGCCGCAGTTCTTCGACCGCCTTTTTTGCATCGTGACGCAAGTGCTGCGGATCCTGGACATCAATGTCCGCAGGTTCGCCGTCCGAAACCACCAGCAGCAGCTTCTTCGACTCGGGCCGATCCTTGAGGAAGCGTGCCGCGTGGCGGAAAGCGGCCCCCATGCGGGTGGAGTACGCCCCGGTCATTCCGGCCATGCGGGCTCGCGCGTCGTCATCCAGCGGCCGGTCGAAGTCCTTGAAGCGGAAATATTGCACCTCGTGGCGCGTGTCCGAGTTGAAGCCGTGGATGGCATAAGGATCGCCGATGGCATCCACCGCCCAGGAGAGCAGGGTGCAGGCCTCGCGAGTCAGGTCAATCACCGGTTTTTCCGAGTCGCCCAGGGTCTCGTTGGTGGATTCGGACAGGTCGAGCAGTACCACCATGGCGAGATCGCGCTCCTTGCGCTCGTAACGGATGTTTACCCGCAGATCCGGTGTCTCGCCATAGCGCAGGTCGATCATCGCCCGTATGGCGGCATCGATATCGATCTCGTCACCGTCTTCCTGGTAGCGCTGGCGGATGATGCCCCGCGGAATCAGCGCGTCAATGATCTGCCGCAGACGACTGGCGATCGGTTTGCTCTCGGCGAGAATCCGGTCGAACATTTCCGGGTCACCCTTGGACGGGCGCTTTTCCAGCACGGTGACCCAGTCCGGGCGGTAGAGCTGCACCTGGTAGTCCCACTCCTGATAATGGAAGGGCTCGGAGATCGGCTCCTTGCCTTCCATCTCGTTGAACGAGACGCCTTCGTCTTCGTAGGGGAACAACTCGGTTTCCAGGCGCCAGATTTCCTGGGCATCATCACCGGCCAGTTCGGTGTCGACCTCGTTGACCATTTCCATGAGGTTGACGGTCCTGCGCACCTGCTTGTTGCCTTCGATGTACTCGACGTCATCATTCCAGACGTTGTCGGCGAACGACCAGACGATGCGATTGTCGTCACGATAGGGGATGTTCAGGTTGCGCTCGAGCAGACCGAGGCCCGGCATCCCGAGGCGATCGTTGAGCTGGTGGTACAGACTCATGCCGACATTCCAGGCGACCTGGTTAGTCTCCGGGTCCTTGTCCATTGCCTGCCGGAATTCGGCGAGAATGTTGGCGACGATCGGGTCGCTGCCGTCTTTCGCCTCACCGTTTAGCAGGGCGGAGGCGACGTCTTCGAGCACGCCGATGGCCTCATGGCGACCTTCGGGTGCTGGCAGATCGTGCAATTGCGCCCAGAGCTTCTTCAGCCCCGGGAACTCGCGGATGGCCAGCGCCTCGATACGGGCGTCTTCTACCAGCGCGATGACGAACATTTGCACCGGGCTCAGCATTTCCGCGGAGATCGCTTCCCGACTGTAGACGATATGGGAGGCAATGTGCGCGCAGGCGGCTCGGTATACCTCCAGGCCGGAGACCTTTTCGCCACTGGCTGTCTCGACGTCATCGTAGGCATCCGGGACGTGGATGATGTTGTTTTCTACATAAGGGCGCAGACCTTCCTTGGTCTCATAATCGCCGGAAGTCGGGCGCAGGAAGAAATCACGGCCCCACAATGCGCGCAGGTAGAAATTGATCTTGCGTTGGGTGTCGACGAATAACGTGCCGCGACGCTCGTTCTGCAACACTTTGTGCGAGTCGGGAGACTGCAGGCTGAAGTATTCGATCTGTTTCTTGAAGTCGCGCCCGTAGGCTTGTGCGCCCCAGAGCGCCCAGCGACGGACGCCGCCGAGGGTCAGCTTGCTGAGTAGTTCGTCGAGGTGTTCCAGCATTGGCCTGAGCCCGCGCGGTACCTTGGCGGACAGCTGATGGATCAGATTGAGGTACTTGAGCACCAGTTCCGGATCGCCCAGCCGGCGGGCGGCGGTTGGCATGCTGCCGAGGACCAGGCGCACCACCTCGCCGCTGACCATCGAGGACAGCTTCATGCAGCTTTCGATGACGTTCGGAATGATTGAATCGCCGACCTCCTTGCAAGCCGACGGCATGGCCTCGAGCCAGGTGACCACCAGGTCGCTGCCCTTGCCCAGCTCGCACAGGGCCCGCATGCCCTCGAGGTAGTTGTGCAACCCCTGCGGGCTCATGACCCGGCTGGCCTCGAGGAAGCTGGCTTCGAGCACCGGTTCGGCCTCGGGCGCTCGTTCGAGGATGCATTCCTTGTACTCGTTCAGATCAATCTTCATTGCGTGTCTGACCCTTGGGAAGCCGTGAGCGTCATACGGGCATGGCCGTGCATGTCTGAGCCAATTGTCGCGCCGGACCTGTCTGGCGAGTAAGCCACCGATAGGCGGCTGGTTTTCGGCTCCTGATTGCGTGTCTGCCACCTCGAGGGCAGGGACACCTGGTGGTGCATCATCACGGTCGCCTGATGATTAGAAAAACGTGTTGACGGCCGCGTCGAGGGTGTCGCGCATATCCGGATCGTCGGTGATCGGCCGGACCAGAGTCATGGAGCAGGCCGCGTTCGGATCGACACCCTTGGCGATCAGCTTGCCCGCATAGACCAGCAGGCGGGTGGAGATACCCTCATCCAGACCGTGGCCCTTGAGATTGCGCGCACGTTGAGCGATCTGGACCAGCTTGTCAGCCGTTTCTTTATCGACGCCGGTTTCGTGGACGACGATCTTCGCCTCGATTTCGGCATCCGGGTAGTCGAAATCCAGTGCGCCGAACCGCTGCTTGGTCGACTGCTTCAGATCCTTCATCAGGTTCTGGTAGCCCGGGTTGTAGGAAATGACGATCTGGAAATCCGGATGCGCCTCGACCAGCTCACCTTTCTTCTCCAGCGGCAGGACGCGGCGGTGATCGGTCAGTGGATGGATAACGACCGTGGTGTCCTGACGGGCCTCGACCACTTCATCCAGGTAGCAGATGGCACCGATGCGTGCAGCGATCGTCAGCGGGCCGTCCTGCCAGCGGGTGCCGTCGGCATCCAGCAGGAAGCGGCCGACCAGGTCCGAGGCGGTCATGTCTTCGTTGCAGGCCACCGTAATCAGGGGTTTGCCCAGTTTGTGCGCCATATGCGCGACGAAGCGAGTCTTGCCGCAACCGGTCGGTCCTTTGAGCATGATCGGCATGCGGCCGCTGTAGGCGGCCTCGTACAGCTCAACTTCGTTGGAAACCGGCTGGTAGTACGGTTCGTCTTGAATCCGGTACTGGTCGATATTGTGCTCGCTCATGGTCATCCCTCTTGTCGGGTAGATTGGCGGGAATGTCGGGCTTGATCGCCTCAAGGTCAACAGGGAAACAGGGCAGTAGTGACGGTCCTGCCGTGCTTGCCTGTTGATCCGTCTGCGTGGGTAAAAAAACGCCCCTGAACCGATGGGTCGGCCAGGGGCGTTCCGAATGGGATTCCCCCGGCTTTTTATACGGCCTTGCCGCGGAAAACCACCATCTCGGTGCCCTTGGACTGGGCATGGTTGTCGAAGCCGATCAGGCGGACGTGGTTCTTCGGATGCGCCTTGTGGCAGGCCTCGGCCTCGGCCAGGATCTTGTCCACATCGGTCTCGCCGAACAGTGGCAGCTTCCACATGTACCAGTAGTGATCGAAGGCGTTCTCCGGCTCGACGTGCTCAATGGCCGGGTTCCAGCCTTTGTCGACGATGTACTGGACCTGAGCGCGGATCTGCTCGTCCGACATCTCTGGCAGGTAGGAGAAGGTCTCGAACTTGCGGCTGGCCGGGTCGGCCAGGCTCGACTTGTAATCTTGCATTTCACTCATTTTCGATTACCTCGACGAAAATTCGTTTTGTTGATGTGTCAGGCAACCATGGGGAGGCGTTCCCGCCCCATGACTGTTTCGACCTGGCGTCGATTACTTGTGTTGAGCATCGATCTTGTCGACCGTGTCGAACTCGAACTTGATCTCTTTCCAGGTCTCCATCGCGGTCTTGAGCTCAGGGCTGTGCTTGGCAGCGGCGGTAAGGATTTCCTTGCCTTCCTTCTCAAGCTCGCGACCTTCGTTGCGGGCCTGGACACAGGCTTCAACGGCAACACGGTTGGCTGCGGCGCCAGCAGCGGTGCCCCAGGGATGCCCCAGTGTGCCGCCACCGAACTGCAGGACGGAGTCGTCGCCGAAGATGGAAACCAGTGCCGGCATGTGCCAGACGTGGATACCACCGGAAGCAACCGGGATGACGCCAGGCATGGAGCCGAAGTCCTGGTCGAAGAAGATGCCACGGCTGCGGTCTTCCTTGATGAAGGAGTCACGCATCAGGTCGATCCAGCCCAGGGTGGCGTCGCGGTCGCCTTCCAGCTTGCCGACGACGGTGCCGGAGTGCAGGTGGTCACCACCGGACAGACGCAGGATCTTGGTCAGTACACGGAAGTGGATACCATGCTTCGGATGACGGTCGATAACAGCGTGCATGGCACGGTGGATGTGCAGCAGTACACCGTTGTCACGGCACCAGTTGGCCAGGCCAGTGTTGGCGGTGAAGCCACCGGTGATGTAGTCGTGCATGATGATCGGTGCGCCAATTTCCTTGGCATACTCGGCACGCTTGTACATCTCTTCCGGGGTCGCGGCGGTAACGTTCAGGTAGTGTCCCTTGCGCTCACCGGTCTCGGCCTCGGCCTTGTGGATGGCTTCCATGACGAAGTCGAAACGCTGCTTCCAGCGCATGAACGGCTGGGAGTTGACGTTCTCGTCGTCCTTGGTGAAGTCCAGGCCACCACGCAGGCCTTCATAGCAAACGCGGCCGTAGTTCTTGGCCGACAGACCCAGCTTCGGCTTGATGGTGCAGCCGAGCAGGGGACGGCCGTACTTGTTCATCATGTCGCGCTCGACCTGGATGCCGTGTGGCGGGCCGCCGCAGGTCATCACGTAGGCGATCGGGAAGCGAACGTCTTCCAGGCGCAGGTGACGCAGGGCCTTGAAGCCGAATACGTTGCCAACCAGCGAGGTGAACACGTTGACGACCGAGCCTTCCTCGAACAGGTCGATCGGATAGGCGATGAAGGCGTAGAACGACTCGTCGTCGCCCGGAACGTCCTCGATCGCATAGGCGCGACCCTTGTAGTGATCGAGATCAGTCAGCAAGTCGGTCCAGACCGTGGTCCAAGTGCCGGTGGAAGATTCGGCAGCCACGGCGGCAGCCACTTCTTCACGTGGCACGCCCGCTTGCGGGGTGATCTTGAAGCAGGCAAGGAGATCGGTGTCCTTGATGACGTAGTCCGGCTCCCAGTAGGTTTCGCGGTAGTCTTTTACGCCCGCGCTGTAACTTTTGTTTGTCATTACGGTCCTCCGGAATGAGGTAAGGCTGATAGTGGGTTTGGGCCGACCTGGGGAGGGCCCCTTGTTTCGGCACGACTGATACTATCCGCACTTCAGCCATCAATGCTACTCAGAAAAAATGATGCTCACGATAAATAAAAGCTTATTGGTTGGCCGATGATCCGATTTACCTTGCATCAACTTCGTGTGTTCCGCGTCGCAGCCGAGTTGCTCAACTACACCAGGGCGGCGGAAAAATTGCATCTCACCCAGCCAGCGGTATCGATGCAGATCCGCCAGCTCGAGGAGAACATTGACCTGGCCCTGTTTGAACAGACCGGCCGGCGACTCTATCTCACCGATGCCGGCCGGGAGCTGTATCGCTATGCCCAACGTATCCTCGAGGTGGTCACCGAAGCCCAGGAGGTGCTCGAGGGCATGAAGGGCGTCCATCGTGGTCATCTGCGTGTAAGCGTGGCCAGTACCGCCAACCACTTCGTGGCTCGGCTGCTGGCCGAATTCTCCAAGCTCTACCCGGGCGTGTCATTCAGCCTGGATGTGACCAACCGCGAGAGCCTGCTGCGTCAGCTGGATGACAACGAGACCGACGTCGTGATCATGGGTGAGCCACCTGCCGGTGTGGATCTTGTTTCCGAGGCGTTCCTGGAGAACCCGCTGGTGGGTATTGCCGCGGCGGATCATCCACTGGCCAAAAAAAAGAACATCGCGCTCGAAGAGCTGGCACAGCATCGCTTCGTGCAGCGCGAGCTGGCCTCGGGGACACGGGCGGCGGTCGAGCGGTTTTTCGCGGAACATGGCCTGTCGGTCAAGCCGGGCCTGGAGATGCGCTCCAACGAGGCGATCAAACAGGCGATCGAGGCCGGCCTCGGCGTCGGTATCGTCTCGCAGCACACCCTCGAGCTTGAGCTCGAGACCGGACGACTGGTGATTCTCGACGTCGAAGGTCTGCCCATCATTCGCCATTGGTACATGGTCCAGCGACAGGGCAAGCGTGACACGCCAGTGATGCGCAGCTTCCATGATCACGTGCTCGAACAGGCCCGACGACAGGTACGACTGCCTGCGCGCTGATTGACTCGCCAACCACAAAAAACGCCCCCACCGTGAAGGGTGGGGGCGTCTCGTGTAGACGGTCGGTTCGACCGCTGCCGTTTTGGTTCTGCGCCTGATAGGCCCTTTGTCCGGGATCAGAACAAGGCGGTCAGCTGGACGGAGACCCGGTCCTTGACCCCCTTGAGGTGGGAGTCCGGCCCGGCCGCGTCCGAACTGAAATCACGGAAGGCGTAGTTCAATGAGGCACGAGTCTTCTTGTTGAAGTGGTACTGCACGCCAGCCGTCCAGGTGTCATAGGTCGACTTGTTCGGCTCGTTGACGTTGCGCTGGTAGGTATCGTAACGCAACTGCAGCTCGACCGGGGTCTCGGGGATGAAATAGGCACCCTCAATGTAACCGCCCCGGCCCTTGTAATTGTTGAACAGCTGCTCCGGCATGTGCGGCCCCTGGAAGATCATGCCTTTGCCCTCCATATATTCCGCGCTGATGCGGAACGGGCGGTTGAGGTAGAACGCACCGACACCGTAGCGGGTCCGATCCTGCTTTTGAGTCTTGTCATAGGCATTGGTGCGCTTGCCGTCCTGGTACCAGCCAAACAGTTTCATGGTCGAACGGAAAGGTCCCCCGGCCTTGCCGTCGAACAGATAGGCCGACGACCAATACAGGTAGACGTCCTTGTTGCTGTCGTTATCGATCACCTTGATCCCGTTGCCATTACCGACCATTGCCGCGTAGCTGTGTTCCCACTTGCCTACATCGAATGAATCGAACACCTGGATGCCTGTGTCGCGAAAGCCGCTGGCCGACTTGGAAAAGCCGTTCATGTCCGCCCCGGAGGTCGTCTGCGGCGGGATGTCCCGGTCACCGCTACTTGCGAAGCGTTCCAGCAGCAGCTGATTGGTGACGCTGGTGTAGTTGATGTATGGCATCGCAATGATGCCCTGCAAGCCTTCCTCAGCACCTGGAGTCTTGAACAGGCCAGCACGGATGCGCGCGCCAGGAATGAAATTCAGGGTGACGCTGGCGTCCGTGACCACCGGGCTGTAGCTGTCGTAACGACCACCGTTGGTCAGGGCGTTATTACCGAATTCGGTCAGCAGGAAATAGTTGACCTTGCCATCGAGCGGAAAACCAGTGCCGCGTACGCCGAGCCGCGCCCGTCTGACGTTGAAGGTTGACTGGTCGTCGAGGGCCGGGCCGATCAGCTTGGGCGGGACATAAGTGCCGTTAGCGTGTGCATCACTGAAATCGTGCTGGTATTCGGGCTGGATGAAGCCCCAGACATTGGCGCTGGGGGGATCTTTGGCCCGTTCGGTACCTTGCAGCATCAGCCAGTTGGCCGCCTGGGCCGAGCTGGCGGCACCGAGCCCGAGGCAGATGCCGAGTGCGGTGACGCCAAGTCGCTTGTGAGTGGTCTTCATGACTGTAATTGCTCCTGGTTCCTGCTCCGCTCGGGGGCTTGCCGGCGGGGCTGTGGTGGTTTGGTTTTTATATTTGCCGTTTTATCGTTATCGATGGCCGCTATCGTGAGCGATGGGTGCCTACGGCTTGGCGATGGAGTATCCGGCGACATCGAGCTGTACCAGGCGTACGATGCCGGCCGGCACGAGGCGAGCGTCGGGATTTAGTTCCAGTTCCTGTCCCAGCTTCTTGCTCATGTTGGTTGCCGAGTTCTGGCAAGCACTGAAGCGCACGCCCTGGTCGGCGAGAGCCGCAATGCGGTCGGCTTGTTCATTGTCCTGGAGCAGCAGGTCCAGGCCGGGGCCGAAGGCGATGATCTCGACGTCGACCTCGTCCTGTCCGTAATGCTTGAGCAGGTTGGAGGCGACATTCAGGATCAGCGTCTGCTTGGATAGATCGGCATCGCTGATCTGCAGGGCGACTCGGGATTCGGCGAACGGTTTCTGCTTGAGCACCTGTTCGACGGCCTCGGCCTCTGCGTGGCCATTTGCCTGGACGGCTCCGCTGGCGACCACGGCAGTCAGCACTAATGGAGCGAACAGCGTGTGGCGCAGGAACACGCTGACAGTATCGGTACGCTTCATGACACATCTCTCCTTGTGAAGATTCACGGGTTGAATTTGAGCGACCCAGCCAGTCGAAGACCACAGGAGAAGACTCGCCTCGATCGGTTGGGTCAGGGGGAAGACGAACGGGGCGTGCTGTTTATTCCATATTTCGTGAAATTGTCGAGTCCGACGGATAATTGGCCTATCGGTGGAATAAACTGCCGGCCCGCCCCGTCTGCCCTACAGGCGATAGATAAAATTCAACGGACCAACCGTCCTGACAAGGCGGCGAGAGTGATAGTGAGGGGAAATGGAATTGATCAAGTCTGCCTGCCGCGTGCTGACCTTCGGCCGGCGTCTGGAGCGAGCGCGGCCGCGACTCTACCGCATCGCCTATGCCTGGACCCGGCATCCGGAATTTGCCGATGACCTGACCCAGGACGTGCTATATCGAGCCTTGCAGAAGCGCCGCCAGTTGCGTGATCTCGAGGCACTGGACGCGTGGCTGGTGCGCATCCTGCATCGTCGCTGGTGCGATGTGCTGCGGCAGAAGTACCCGGATGCCGAGCTGGACGAGGTAGTCGATGATCCGGCCAACACGCCGGAGCGGCGGCACAGCAGTGATGAGCTGGTCCAGAGTGTACGGAATGCGGTTTCTTCCCTGCCGGTTGGGCAGCGCACCGTGGTGACTCTGGTGGATCTCGAGGGATTCTCCTACCAGACGGTCGCCGACCTGCTGGAACTGCCGATCGGCACCGTGATGAGCCGCCTCTGTCGTGCACGGCGGCGACTGAAGGCATCGCTGATTGATCTGGCCGAGTCCGAACTGGACGTGGTTGATGTGGGCGACAAGCCCCGACGACACTTGCGGAGGGTGGTATGAGTACATCCGATTCCCATCACGACGGCCGCCATGTGGTATCCGAAGAAGACCTCAATGCCTTCGTCGACAACCAGCTGGACGCCGACGCCCGTCAGCGTGTCCGGCGGGCCATCCGTCGTCACCCGGAGCTGGCCCAGGAAGCCTGTGATCTCGACCAGATGAAGGACTGGGTCCAGCAGGCCTACGCTCACCCACCGATGAGCCAGAGTCGTCGCCTGGAGCGGCAGGCCCCATCCGGTGGCTGGCGACGAGCTTGCGTGGCCTGCTTGCTGGTGGGCGGCGGCGCCTTCATTGGCTGGGTCGCGAATTCGAACTTTCTGGGTGAGTCGGACCCCATCGGCGAGTTTGGCGGCCCCAACGGTACGCCGATGGCAGCGGTTTCGTTAAATGATGCCGTTGCGGCTGTGTCGAACCGGATCATCCTGCACGTTGGCTCATCCGATCATCAGACCTTCGATCAGGCACTGGAGACGGCAGAGAGCATGCTGAGCCGTGCCGGCAAGAACGGCGACTTCTATCTGCAGGTGCTGGCCAACGCCGATGGGGTGGATTTGCTGCGGCGCGAGGTGACCCCTTACGCCCAACGCATCGAGGCGCTGATGCAGCAGTATCCCAACGTGGAGTTCACCGTCTGTGGTCAGAGCCTGGCGCGGTTGGAGCGTGAGGGACAGGATGTTGCCGTATTGCCCAACGTGGCGGTGGTGGATACCGCCGTGACCGAAGTGGTGCGACGGATGCAGCGAGGCTGGTCCTACGTTCGGATCTGATTCGATCCGACCACAAGAGATATGCTGGCAAAAGACACACCTGGCAAAAAACCTCGTTGGTTGGATCGCTGTCCAACTTCCAGAGGTCATCACACTGCGGGTGGTGAAACGCTTTGAATTTCTAGCGTTGCCGGCGCTCTTCTTCGCGTACCAGCGGTGTCCAGAATTCACGCAGGGCGCTGATCGGCACTGGCTCGTGTGCATTCAGAAAGGGATCGGCGGCGCTGACGAGCACCGGATGGCGCTCGGTCATCAGTCGCATCCAGTGCAGATCGCGGACGGAGAGATAGCCGTTGCTGAAATGTGCCGGCAGGGAAACCCACTTGGCTATTGTTGCTGCCGGAGCCAAGGCCAACCAGGCGGCCAGTACGATCAGCGGCACGCCTACCCAGGGGTGACCGTATTGATTGCTGTTGGTAAGCAGAGGCCACTGCATCATGAAGAATGCGCCGGCCAGCGCGATCCCGCTGGCGTAGATCCAGCGGGATCGCAGGGTAATGTCATAGACATTCACCAATCGGGCGATGAGCTCGGGCTGGTAGTCGAAGTTGTCTCGCAGGTTGAGTGATTGCTGAATCATCACGGACTCCTCGGGCTGATCCCGGCCGGATGTGACAGGCGGAGCCGCATTCGGTTCGCGCCGCCCTGATCCAAGGATGCCTCTGCGCATTTTGCCATTGGCTGCCAGAGCGTCAGAGGTACAAACAAGGGTAGCGCAGCGCGGCGGGCTCGTCAGTTCGAGATGCGATCGAAGACCAGGAACTGATAGGGGTAGGGATTCTGGTCGTCCGGCTCGTGACGCGTGGCCTCGGTGAGCTCCCACTCGTCGGGTACGTAAACCGGGAAATGTGCATCGCCTTCCACCTCCGCTTCCACCAGCGTCAGGTACATGCGGTCGGCGCGCGGCAGGTACTGGTAGTAGATGTTGGCCCCGCCCATCACCATCACCTCATCGCTGTCGTCGAGGTGGGCCTCGGCCTTGGTCAGCGCAGAGTTGAGCGAATGGGCCACGATCACGCCCTCGGCGGCAAAGTCCTCGTCGCGGGTGACCACGATATTGGTCCGCCCCGGCAGCGGCTTGCCGATCGATTTGAAGGTCTTGCGCCCCATGATGAGGGGTTTGCCCATGGTCAGCTGCTTGAAGTGCGTTAAGTCAGCCGGCAGCCGCCAGGGGAGCTGGTTGTCGCGACCAATGACCTGGTTGTGGGCCATCGCGGCGATAAGACTTACCCGCATGAAAGCTCCTGTTTGATGGTGTGGCCCCTGTTTGATGGCGTGGCCACGAATATCGGCTCAACTAATCAATATACCCGAATACCTTGGCCGGTTCACCCGTTGCTTGCAGCTCGCCTGTGAGCAGGATATGCCTATACGGCCACCTTGGCCTTGATGTGCGGATGCGGATCGTAGTCGTTGAGTTCGAAATCTTCGAACACGAACTCGTCGATCGAGCGGCGCTGCGGGTTGATGAACATCGTCGGCAGCGGGCGCGGCTCGCGGCCCAGCTGTTCACGCGTCTGTTCAAGGTGGTTGTGGTAGAGATGCGCGTCGCCGAGCGTATGGACGAACTCGCCCGGCTCGAGATCGCAGACCTGCGCGATCATCAGTGTCAGCAAGGCGTAGCTTGCGATATTGAAGGGCACGCCGAGGAAGACATCCGCGCTGCGCTGGTAGAGCTGGCAGGAGAGCTTGCTGTTGGCGACGTAGAACTGAAACAGCAGATGGCAGGGCGGCAAGGCCATCTCGGGCACGTCGGCCGGATTCCAGGCGGTGACGATCAGCCGGCGCGAGTTGGGATTGGTGCGGATCTGCTCGATCACCTGGCCAAGCTGGTCGATGGTGCCGCCGTCACGTGCGGGCCAGGAGCGCCACTGGGCGCCGTAGACTGGGCCGAGATCGCCATTTTCGTCCGCCCATTCGTTCCAGATGCGCACGCCGTTCTCCTGCAGGTAGCGCACATTGGTGTCGCCACTGATGAACCACAGCAGCTCGTGGATGATGGAGCGCAGGTGCAGCTTCTTGGTGGTCAGGGCTGGAAAACCGTCGGCCAGGTCAAAGCGCATCTGGTGGCCGAAGACGCTGCGTGTGCCAGTGCCGGTGCGATCATCGCGGTCCACACCGTGGTCAAGGATGCGCTGCATCAGGTCGAGATAGGCCTTCATTGGGAGCTCGTGCTGGATTGGGTGGTAGCGGGGCGGTCCATGATACCGTGCCGGTAGGCCCAGACCAGTAGGGCGATCCCGGCCAGAATCATGGGGGTGGAGAGCAGGTGGCCCATGGTGACCCAGTTGCCGGCGAGATAGCCGATATGGGCATCCGGTTCGCGGACGAACTCGACCGCAAAGCGGAACAGCCCGTAGCCGAGCAGAAACAGCCCGGAGACGGCCATCCGTGGCCGTGGTCGCATTGAGAACAGCCACAGGATCACGAACAGCAGCAGCCCCTCAAGGAACGCTTCATAAAGCATCGAAGGATGGCGCGGTTCCGGACCGGCGCCGGGGAAGACCATGCCCCAGGGCAAGCTGGTGGGGCTGCCCCACAACTCGGCATTGATGAAGTTGCCGATGCGGCCGAAAAACAGACCGATTGGCACCAACGGGGCAATGAAATCGGTGACGGTGAAGAAGGCCAGTCCCTGTCGCCAGGCGTAGAGCGCCATGGTGATCAGCACACCGATCAGTCCGCCATGGAAGCTCATGCCGCCGTCCCAGATGGCGAACAGCGATAGCGGTGAGTGGATCAGCGTCGCCGGCTGATAAAAGATCATGTAGCCGACCCGGCCGCCGATGACCACGCCCAGGGCTGCGTAGAACAGCAGGTCGTCGACCTGTTGTGGGCGGATCGGCCAATCCGGCCGGCGGGCGCGCAGGCGGGCCAGCGCCCAGGCACCGCCGAAGCCGATCAGATACATCAGCCCATACCAGTGGATGGCCAGTGGGCCGATCTGCAAGGCGATGGGGTCGATGGCGGGATAGTCCATAGGGCTGAGGCTGCGGTTGTGAAACGGCCCCGAGTCTACCAGTATCGGTTGGCAGATCGGTCCCTGGTGCGCCCTTGGACGCCCCGGGGGCGATCACCCGTCAGCCGTCGCCAGCCGGAGCAAACCGATGTCCAACCCCCGCATGCAGCAGGCCTCCAGCCCTTATCTCCAGGCACATGCCGACAACCCGGTCGAGTGGCATGAGTGGAACGAGGACACCCTGCAACTCGCCCGTGAGCAGGACCGACCAATCCTGCTTTCGATCGGCTACGCCGCCTGTCATTGGTGCCATGTGATGGCGCGCGAAAGCTTCTCCGATCCGGCCATCGCCGCGGTGATGAACCGCCACTTCGTCAATATCAAGGTCGACCGTGAAGAGCGCCCCGATCTGGACAAGACCTTCCAGACGGCCCACGCGCTCTTGAACCAGCGTGGCGGTGGCTGGCCGCTGACCGCCTTTCTCAACCCCGATGATCTCAGCCCGTTCTTCATCGGCACCTATTTCCCGGCCAGACCGCGCTTCGGCATGCCGGGATTCGCCGATCTGCTCGAGCGCGTGCACAGGATCTACCAGCAGCAAGGAGGCCAGACCCGCCAGCAGGGTGAAGCGGTCCGCCAGGCGCTCGTCTCCATGCCGCCGGGGAGCGAGACTGTACCGCCGGTATCGATAGTCGACGCAGCCCGGGCGCGGTTCGAGATGGCGCTCGACCGCCAACACGGCGGACTGGATGGTGCGCCGAAGTTCCCACAGCTACCGGTGCTCGATTTCCTGCTCGACGAGGCGGCTTCACGCGGCGACGACGGTAGCGGCCCGCTGGATCATGCCGTGGCAGCATTGCTCGACGGTGGGCTGTTCGACCACCTCGATGGCGGCATCTTTCGCTACTGCGTCGATGCCGATTGGACCATCCCGCATTTCGAGAAGATGTTGGCCGACAACGCCCAGCTGCCGGCAACCTTGGCGCGATTTGCCGCCATGGCGGGCGCCGACAGCACACGCCGCGCGGTGATCGAGCCGCTGCTTGAGCGCAGCATGTCGCAGTTTCTCGAACGCATGCGGCTATCCGACGGCAGCTATGCAGCCAGTCTGGATGCCGACACGCGAGGCGAGGAGGGGGCGAGCTACCTCTGGACGCCTGACGAGGCCCGCCGGGTACTCAAGGCAGCGGGTATCGACACCGGAGCGATCAAACGCTTTATCAGCGAATACGGTCTTGACCGGCGGGCCAATTTTGAAGGCCGCTGGCATCTGGCTGCTGCGCGACGCGCGAGTCGGGTGGCTGATGTGCGTCCGCTGGATGATGCCATCCGTCGGGCCTTGCTCGAGCATCGTGATCAGCGCCCGCAGCCCAAGCGCGATGACAAGTCGCTGCTGGGACTCAATGCGCTGCTCGCCACTGGACTGCTGCGCGCCGGTAATCGGCTTGGGCGGGATGACTGGATCGCGCGTGGCCTGGACCTGCTCGGCCGCCTGATCCCGGCAGATGTCGCGGTAGCAGATCTGCCCACCAGTCGGCTGGGTGAGCGTGACGCGGTGCCCGCCTTCCTCGACGACTACGCGGCCTTGCTCGAAGCACAGGCCGAGGCCTTCCTGCATGCACCGGATGCCGATCGGCTGGCGGTGATGGAGTCGATTGTCGCGGTGGTAGTCGAGCGCTTTGCCGATGACAGTGGCGCCTTTCGGCTTAGCCACGCCGGGCATGGCGCGCCGGTGGGCTCTCTGGTGGTATTTGCCGATGATGACCAGCCGGCCGGCAATGCGCTGCTCGCCGACACACTGGCGCGGCTGGGTTATATCCTTGGGCGCACCGACTGGCTTGATCTGGCCGAAAACATCTTCAAGGCGGCGGCCGGATCGTTGGAACGGGCCCCGCAGGCACATCCGCGGCTGCTCGCGGCATTGCGACGCTTCCATCAGCCGACCACTGCCGTGGTGATCAAGGCCGATGATCTGCGGCCCTGGGAACAGGCCATCCGCAGTCTGCGTGCCCGCGGCATCGCCATGCTGCCGACGATGAGCGAGGAGCTGTTCGCTGACAAGCCACGGCCCGCAAGTGGCGGGCTGGCCTACGTCTGCCGGGGCAGCAGCTGCCTGCCGCCTGAAGGCGATCCGGAACAGCTGCTGGCACAGTTCGCCTGAGCTTTGCTCGGTAAACATTGTCTGCGTGGATCTCGTTCGGACGAGTCCGGCTCGGGCGGGTCGATTTCAGTCAGCGGAATCGGATTTGCGACAGTAGGGAGCCAGCTCACGGGCCAAGGCTTCCAGGCCGAGGCGGATTTCGCGCAGATCAAGCTGCCGCCCAGTAGGGGCGGCAGTCTGAGTCTCGGTGGACTGTGTCGGTTCGGTGGTAGGTTGCCCATCGGCGCGCGGGTCCAGCTGCAGCAGGTTGCCGCCGCTTTGGCTGATGCGCTCGCGCATGTCACGCACGGCCTCAAGCGCACTCGAAGAGTCGCGCGAGGTGGTCTTGGGCAAGGCAGCGAGCTGCTGGCGGGCACCGGCAATGGTGAAACCTTGGTCGTAGAGCAGGATACGGATCAGACGGATCAGTTCGATGTCGTGGCGCTGGTAGTAACGGCGGTTGCCGCGGCGTTTGATCGGCTTGAGCGAGTCAAATTCCTGTTCCCAGTAACGCAGCACATGCGATTTCACGTCGCAGAGCTGGCCCGCCTCCCCGATGGTGAAATACCGTTTGCTGGGGATTGGCGGAAAGATGAATTCAGTCTTCTTCTGGGCCTTCATAAGTTTCCACCAGCGACTTGAGCTTCTGGCCGGCGCGGAAGGTCACCACCCGGCGGGCGCTGACCGGGATCATCTCCCCGGTGCGCGGGTTGCGTCCGGGGCGCTCGTTCTTGTCCCGCAACTGGAAGTTGCCAAAGCCGGAGAGCTTGATGTCCTCGCCTGATTCCAGCACCTGTCGCATTTCTTCGAAGAACAGGTCGACGAATTCCTTGGCCTCACGTTTGTTCAGGCCAATTTCGTTGTGCAGCGTTTCTACCAGATCCGCTTTTGTAAGAGCCATGTAAGTCGGTTCCCGGGTTCAAGTCAACTCCGCAGCTCGACGTCGAGCTGGCGGAGGTGTTCAAGTATGTGGTTGATTGTATCGGTAATTTCGTCGTCCGTAAGGGTGCGTTCGTCATTCTGGAAGACGAGCTTCACCGCCAGCGACTGTTGGCCCGCGGCGACGCCCTCACCGACATAGCGGTCGAACGGTACGACGTCGCGCAGAAAGTCCCCGCCGGCCGCGCGGATCGCGGTGGCCAGCTCACGGAAGGCGAGGGTGGTCGGTGTGACCAGGGCCAGATCCCGGCGTATTCGTGGAAACTTCGACTGTGGCACACTCTGCGGCAGTGGCCGCTCACCGATGCCGGCAAGGGACAGGCGGGCTGCGAACACCGGCCCCTTCAGATCGAAGGCCTTGAGCGTCTCTGGGTGCAGCGCCCCGATTTCACCGATGGGCTGGTCGTTGATCAATACCTCGGCAGCCTGACCGGGGTGCAACGCGGGGTGGGTGCTGGGGCGGAAGCTGGTCGCCGGGCCAAGGCCCAAGCCCCCGAGCAGGTCCTCGAGATCGCCTTTGATGTCGTAGAAATCGACCGGGCGGGTCGTCGTGCCCCACTGTTCGGGCACGACGTGGCCGGCGGCAACGAAGGCCAGATCACCCGACTCGCGTGCTGCGGCGGCGGTTGAACCCTCAAAGCGGTGACCGGTCTCGAACAGGCGGATGGTCGGCTGCTGGCGCTTCTGGTTATGGGCCACGGCCTCGAGCAGACCGGGCCAGAGACTCTGACGCATCACCGCCATCTGCGAGGCGATCGGGTTGGCCAGTTCGATTGGTTTGCTGTCCGGAGTGATTGCCGCATCGAGATCACGATCAATGAAGCTGTAGGTGATTGCCTCGAAGTAGCCGCGCTCGGCCATCCGCTCGCCGATCTGCGAGCCGGTGTTGACCGTCGCCGCCGGCAGGCCGATCTCCGGAGTCATGCGCGTGATCGGCGCGCGGAAATTGTCATAGCCGATCAGGCGCGCGAGTTCTTCGAGCAGATCCTCTGGAATGACCAGGTCGAATCGTCGGGTCGGCGGCAGCACCGATAGCACATCGGCATCACGGCTGACCTCGCATCCCAGCCGGGTCAGCAGATCGACGGCGCGGTCGGCTGCCACTGGCAATCCGAGGCGCTTGGCGGCCCAGTCCATGTTGAGCGTGATGGCCGCAGGGGCGGGTAGGTCACGACTGCCACTGGCCTCGATCACCGGCCCGGCCTCGCCGCCAAGCATTTCGGTGATCAGCTGGGCGGCGCGATCGAGGGCGGCGCGCGGCAGGCTCGGGTCGACACCGCGCTCAAAGCGGAAGGCGGCGTCGGTGTTCAGGCCGAAGCGGCGCGTTTGGCCGGCGACCGCCTTGGGGGTGAAATGAGCCGCCTCAAGGACGATCCGGCGGGTTGTGTCGTCCACGCCCGAGGGCTGGCTGCCGATGATGCCGGCCAGTGCGATCGGGTTGGCGGCGTCACTGACCACCAGGCAGTCGTCCTCGAGGGTCAACTCTTGCTCATTGAGGCCGATCATGGTCTCGCCCGCCTTGGCCCAGCGCACGCGGATGTCGCCTTCGAGCTTGTCGGCGTCGAAGGCATGCATCGGCTGGCCGGCCTCCAGCATGACGTAGTTGAGCAGGTCGACGATCGGCTCGACCGTGGAGACACCAGCGCGGCGCAGCCGTTCGGCGATCAACAGGTCGGTGTCGCCGCGTGCCGGGATGTCCTCGATCACCTGGGTGAGGTAGAGCGGGCAGGCCTCGGTAGCCTCGATCACTGCCGCGTGGGTCGATTCGACCGTGACCTGGGGCGCGCGAACCTCGGGTGCCTTCAGGTTTGCCTTGAACAGCGCGCTGCATTCCTGGGCGAGGCCCGCGATCGAGAGTGCGTCACCACGGTTGGGGGTGATGCCCAGCGTGATCACGCTGTCGTCCAGATCCAGCCACTCGCGTAGATCCCTGCCCACTGGCGCATCACTGGGCAGCTCCATCAGGCCGTCGCGGATGCTTGCCAGGCCGAGCTCGTCGGCCCCGCAGAGCATGCCGTGAGAGGCTTCACCGCGCAGCTTCGCTTTCTTGATGATCAGGCCGTTGGGCAGGGTGGCACCGACCTTGGCCAGCGGCGCCCGCTGGCCTTCGCGCACATTGGGCGCGCCGCAGACGACCTGATAGCTGGTCTCGCCGTCGAACACTTGCGTGACGCGCAGCTTGTCAGCGTTCGGATGTGGGCGGACGGAGGTCACCTCACCGATGACAACATTGTCGAAGGCGGGGGCAGCGGGCTCGATGGCATCGACTTCCAACCCGGCCATGGTCAGGCGGTGGGCCAGCTCTTCGGTGTCAACCTGGGGATCGATCCAGGTTCTCAGCCAGTTCTCGGAAAAAAGCATCGCGTATCAGGTCCTCGGGCCTTGGTCCGGTCGCCCGCAAACGGTGGCGGGGCCGACCAGGTGCTCACTGTTCGGGGTCATGGTCGGCCGTTTCCGACGGCCAGATGGGGGTCGGGGATTACTGGAACTGCCGCAAGAAGCGCAGATCATTCTCGAAAAACGCGCGCAGGTCCTCGACTCCGTAGCGGAGCATCGCCAGGCGTTCGATGCCCATGCCGATGGCAAAGCCGCTCACCTCGGTCGGGTCGAGGTCCACGGAGCGCAGCACGTTGGGGTGCATCATGCCGGCGCCCAGCACCTCGATCCAGCCGGTCTTCTTGCACACGCGGCAGCCCTCGCCACGGCAGTGAACGCACTGGATATCCACCTCGGCCGACGGCTCGGTGAACGGGAAGAACGATGGGCGCAGGCGGATCGGCAGGTCTTCGCGCTCGAACAGGGCCGCGAGGAAGGTCTCCAACGTGGCGCGCAGATCGGTGAAGCGCACATCCTCGTCGAGGTAAAGCACCTCGATCTGGTGGAACATCGGCGAGTGCGTCATGTCCGAGTCGCAGCGGTAGACGCGCCCGGGGGCAATCACCTTCAGTGGTGGCTTCGACTCCTGCATGGCGCGGATCTGTACCGGCGAGGTATGAGTGCGCAGCAGGTGGTTGGCGTCAAAGTAGAAAGTGTCGTGCATCGCCCGGGCCGGGTGGCTCTCCGGGATATTCAATGCGGTGAAGTTATGCCAGTCGTCCTCGATCTCCGGCCCCTCGGCGACCCGAAAGCCCATTGCCTGGAAGATGGCGGAAACGCGCTCGGTGATCTGGGTGACCGGATGCCGGGCACCAGGCGGGCGGCGTCGGCCCGGCAGGGTGACATCGATGGCCTCGGTGGCGAGCCTGGCCCGGAGTGCCTCGGCCTGCAGGGCCTCACGGCGAATTTTCAGGGCGTCGATAACACGGTCTTTGACCGCATTGATGGCCGCACCGCGCGTCTTGCGCTCCGCCGGCTCAAGTTGGCCCAGCGTCTTCATCTGGGCCGTGATCGAGCCCTTTCTGCCGGTGAATTCCACCCGCAAGACTTCCAGCGCATCGAGACTGTCGGCCGCTTCAATGCGAGCGAGTGCGTCGTTCTCCAGGGCGTCCAGGGAGTTGCTCACCGCCTATGTGCTCCAATCAGAGGTTTCATTGACCTGTCGCGAGGATCTTTTGCCGCGTCGTCCGTATAACCCGTACTTAAACCGGAAATCCGTATCGAGGCAGCTGCCCGGCGAAAGGCGTTATTGTGGCGTAAAGCCCAATAAAATCAATGTCTTCAACGAACAAAGGCGCCACGGGCGCCTTCGAGAAGAATGCAGGGTGGGGCGGTACGTGGCCGCCCCACTCATCGACTGATCAGGATCAGCCGGCCAGCTTTTCGGTCTGGCTTTCGGCCAAGGCGGCCTTCGCCTTTTCGGCCAGAGCGGCAAAGCCCGTCTTGTCATGTACCGCGATGTCGGCGAGGACCTTGCGGTCAACCTCGACGTTGGCCTTGTTCAGGCCATCGATCATCCGGCTGTAGGACAGGCCGTTGTTGCGCGCCTCAGCGTTGATGCGAGCGATCCACAGGCTGCGGAACGTGCGCTTTTTCACGCGACGGTCGCGGTAGGCATACTGGCCCGCCTTGATGACCGCCTGGTTGGCGATGCGGAAGGTGCGCGAACGGGCACCATAGTAGCCCTTGGCCTTCTTCAGGACTTTCTTGTGCTTGGCACGGGCGGTAACGCCCCGCTTGACTCGGGCCATGGTCTATTTCCTCACTATCTTGCTGTTAGGCATCATGCGCTCAACGAGCGGTACATCGGCCTCGTGGACGTAGGCCGGAGAACCCAGCTGACGTTTGCGCTTGGACGACTTCTTGGTGAGGATGTGACGCAGGTGCGACTGACGGCGTTTGATGCCGCCGGCGGTGACCTTGAACCGCTTGGCAGCCCCGCGGTTGGTTTTGATCTTGGGCATAATCGACTCCGGTTTTAACTTGTTTCTGGATACCCGGCACGTCGGAGTATTTAACGTACGCGAGTGGCTTTGCTCACTTTTTCGGCCTGATGCCAAAAAAGAGTGCTGAATCATACTGCTTTGGCAGCCGTCTTGGCAAGGTCGAAGGGAAATGGCGCCAGGCAACGTGTCATTTTCGGCCAGTGGATTGCCTCCCTGGGGTGGGGCATTCTTAGTTGCTGGTTTTGGGCTGCTGGTTTTTGGGAAGGCCAAACAGCAGGCTGCCTCGCTGGTCAAGGATGCAAAAAAACCCCATCGCATGGCGATGGGGTCGTAGGGCAGCCGATCCACCGGGGAGTGGAACGTTGGCGTTATTTGCTCGCTCGTGGCGCCATTACCATGGTGGCTTGACGGCCTTCCATGCGTGGGCGTTGCTCCACCGTTGCCAGATCCGACAAATCCTCCGAAATGCGTTCGAGCAACTCACTACCGAGCTCCCGATGGGCCATCTCTCGACCGCGGAAACGTAGCGTGACCTTGACCTTGTCGCCGGCCGTCAGGAAGCGCTGGGCGTTGCGCAGCTTGACCTGATAGTCATGATCTTCGGTCCTGGGACGGAATTTCACTTCCTTGACCTCGATCTGCTTCTGCTTCTTGCGCGCCTCAGCTGCTTTCTTGCTCTGCTGATACTTGAACTTGCCGAAGTCCATGATCTTGCAGACCGGTGGCTTGGCCGTCGGAGAAACCTCCACCAGGTCCAAATCAGCCTCTGCGGCACGTGCCATGGCGTCATCGATATCGACGATGCCTAGCTGCTCATTGTTTTCATCGATGAGCCGGACTTCCCGTACGTTGATCTGGTCATTGATCCTGGGGTCGTCGCTCCTGGCTCGACCCCCTCCGCGTTGTTGAGCGATGTGCGTACCCTCCAAATATAAGGTTTGAATATAAATGTTAACCCAGAGCAGACCGCTTCGGGTTCACCAATGAAAATTAGCACGAAAGTGGCAGTGGTTGCCAGTTGCAGCCGCGCCACTGAGTGCTCGGGTCGGCCCCGAAGTCTGTTTTATTGGTGCTCGGCGATCTCGTTCTTGAGGCGTTCGATCAGCTCGTCGACCTTGATCGAGCCCAGATCCTCGCCGGAGCGGCTGCGTACCGAAACCGAGTCGGCGTCGATTTCTCGGTCACCGGCAACCAGCAGGTACGGCACGCGTTCCAGGGTGTGCTCGCGGATCTTGAAGCCGACCTTCTCGTTGCGCAGATCGGCTTCGGCGCGCAGACCGGCGGCCTTGAGGCGCTCGGTGACCTGGTCGACGTACTCGGCGTGCTTGTCAGTGATACCCATGCTGACGGCCTGGACCGGGGCGAGCCATAGCGGCATGCGTCCGGCGTGGTGCTCGATCAGGATGCCGATAAAGCGTTCCATCGAGCCCAGGATGGCGCGGTGCAGCATCACCGGATGCTGGCGCTCGCTATGCTCGTCGACATAGGTCGCGCCGAGGCGCTCGGGCATCATGAAGTCCACCTGGATGGTGCCCAGCTGCCAGGTCCGGCCAATGGCATCACTCAAGTGATACTCGATTTTCGGGCCGTAGAAGGCGCCTTCGCCGGGCAGTTCCTCCCACTCGACACCCGAGGTCCGCAGCGCCCCGCGCAGGGCCTCTTCGGCATCGTCCCAGACCTTGTCACTGCCCATGCGCTGCTCCGGACGGGTGGCGATCTTCACCTGCACGTCCGTAAAGCCAAAGGTCTCGTAGACCTCCAAAGCCTGGCTGTGGAAGGCGCACACCTCGGGCTCGATCTGCTTGTTGGTGCAGAAGATATGCCCGTCGTCCTGGGTGAAGCCGCGCACACGCAGAATGCCGTGCAGGGCGCCGGACGGCTCGTTGCGGTGGCAGGAGCCAAACTCACCGTAGCGGATCGGCAAATCCCGGTAGGAGTGCAGGCCATGGTTGAACACCTGCACGTGGCCCGGGCAGTTCATCGGTTTGACCGCGTAGGTGCGCTTTTCCGACTCGGTGATGAACATGTTTTCTTGATAGTTGTCCCAGTGGCCGGACTGCTTCCACAGCGACACGTCCAGGATCTGCGGGCATTTGATTTCTGCATAACCCGAGCGACGGTAGACGTCGCGCATGTACGACTCGATCACCTGCCAGATTGCCCAGCCGCGCGGATGCCAGAACACCAGACCCGGCGCCTCGTCCTGGAAGTGGAACAAACCGAGCTGCTTGCCCAAGCGCCGGTGGTCGCGTTTCTCAGCTTCTTCGCGCTGCTTGAGATAGAGCTTGAGTTCCTTTTCGTTGGCGAATGCGGCGCCGTAGATGCGAGTGAGCATCGCGTTGTCCGAGTCGCCGCGCCAGTAAGCGCCGGCCACCTTCAGCAGCTTGAAGGCCTTGATCTTGTTGGTGTTCGGGACGTGCGGCCCGCGGCACAGATCGGTGAAATCTCCCTGGGTGTAGAGGGAGAGTGCTTCGTCGCTCGGGATGTCCTCGATGATCTCGACCTTGTAATCCTCGCCGAGATCCTTGAAGAAGCGTACTGCCTCGTCGCGGCTCATCACGTGGCGTTCCAGCTCGTCGCCCTTGGCGGCCAGCTCGTGCATGCGGGCCTCGATCTTCTCCAGGTCCTCGTCATTGAAGGGCCGATGGAAGGCAAAATCGTAGTAGAAGCCCTGGTCGATGACCGGGCCGATGGTGACCTGGGCTTCGGGGTAAAGCTGCTTGACCGCCTGCGCCATCAGGTGCGCCGTGGAGTGACGAATGACTTCCACCCCTTCCTGGTCTCTTGCCGTGACGATCGCGATGTGTGCATCGCCTTCGACCGTGCGCGACAGATCGACCAGCTCGCCATCGATCTTGCCGGCGATCGCTGCTTTGGCCAGCCCCGGACCGATGTCTGCGGCGACCTCTGCCAGTGTGACCGGGTGATCGAACGTGCGCTGACTGCCGTCGGGTAGCGTGATAATCGGCATGTGCCCTCCTGAAAAGCACTTGGGATACCAGTGGCGGGCCCTACGACAGCCCGCGTTTGCATCCGTGTGGGTCGAAGGGTGCTGACAGCACGAACCGTCGCGGAGCACCCGGTGATACGGAATTCTAAGGGCGGGCATTATACCAGAGGCGGGTGATGCCGGGGAGGGTGCTTGACCGGTTTCTAGCGTCTTTACTGGTGGGAGTCAGCCGGTCAGGCCGAACAGTAGGAGAGCGACCAACTCAGCCGTTTGACGCCGTTACTTTGGAACAATTTTGGAACGGTGCTTGTTATGCACTCACGAAAAAGCCCGGCAAACGTGAGTCTGCCGGGCTTTGGTGTTGGTAGGCGCGATTGGATTCGAACCAACGACCCCCACCATGTCAAGGTGGTGCTCTAACCAGCTGAGCTACGCGCCTGTCGTTCTATTGGGAGCGCATTCTACCGCCTCTTGGCGGGGTGTCAACTCAAACTTCCACTTCAACGAAAAGCGCGCTTTTTCGCCCGTGGCCCAAATATGGCCCAACTTGTCCGTGACGTAAAAAGCGATGGGCTGATAACGAACACCACCTCAACATGGGCCACCGAGCAGGGGCAGGTCACACTAGCTCGGAGTCGGGGATGTATTAGGCCACCTCATTGATTTTGACATCGAAGAAACGACACAGTGCATCGAGATTGTCGGTGGTTGTGTTGTAGCCACGCTGATTCGCGATTTTCGACAGTGTTGTCCTGTTGATCCCCGTCTCCTTGGCGACCTCCTCAAAGGTCACTCTCCTGGATTCCCTGAAGCCTTTGTCGGCCATGAGCTCCTTAAGCCTGAATCGAATCATCTGCGCCTCCGTTAAGTTTACGCATCATTTGTTCTTGACAGGCGCGTTTGTGGCGCCTGCCATCCGTTGCGTAGGATTAACAAACGTCACTGATGATGAACAAAGGAGGTAAATCATGGCGGAGCTGACCTACCTGAGTCCATCCCAGGTTGCACGAAGGCTTGGCTTTTCGACTCGTTATTTCAGGAATGTGGTCATGCGTGATCATTTGTTGGAGGGAGTTCACTACTGCCGACCATTCGGGGGTCGCAAGATCCTACTGGTTTGGGAGGAGGTGGAAGCAGAGCTTTTGCGAGATCTTCCCGGAGTGAAGTCGGATGCGGTTGGTGGTGCATCCGGTATCCCGATGTCTGGCGGGAGGGTTTGTCATGTCTAAAGTTCGTGCCCGAGCGAACGGCAAGCTTTTTTTCGACTTTCGCTAGGTAAGGGTCTACGTTGCCGAGAATACACCGCACTTTCCGACACGGTAGCGAATCGTCGGCGGATGGAACGGGTACTTGCACGCATTGAGGCGGAAATCACTCTCGGAACATTCGACTATGGCAAGACGTTTCCGAACAGTCCTCGAACCAAGCGGTTTGCGCCTGTATCGCCACCTGAGGTTGTTGCGGTAGATGTAGATAAGGTGAGGCAGGGCGTCGCTAGCACAGCCGTTGATGCGCCTTTATTCCAAAGCTTGATCGACGAATGGATGGGTGAGAAAGAAGTCGAGTGGAAGCGCTCGTACCAGAAGAAGCAGGTCGACATCGTGAACCTGTACCTGCGCCCGGAGTTCGGCAAAAAGAGGGTCAGCGACATCACCCGAACTGATCTGTTGAAGTACCGTGCCTACCTCGCTAAAGATTTGCACGGTAAAAAAGCACTTTCAGGCTCTAGGGTCAATCAGATCATGAGCTTGCTAAAGCAAGTCCTAGACGAGGCCGCTGACCGCTTCGACTTTATCACGCCGTTTGTCCGCATCAAGCCGGTGAAACAAGGACGCAGTCAGGTTGATCCGTTCAGCCTTGATGAGGTGCAAGCGTTCTTACGAGAAGTCGATCCGCATTGGCAGCCGTATTTCACGGTGCGGTTCTTTACCGGTATGCGCACCTCCGAGATCGACGGGCTCAAGTGGAAGCACGTCTTGAAATGCTTGACGCTGTCGCCCGCTGCTTTGATCTGGGTCATGAGGCAGGCTATATGATGATCATCAACCCTGGGGAAAGGAGTCCAGAAAATGCTCACTGAAGAGCGCGGCTTGGTAGGAACATGTGCCGATTTCAGGCTGACTGAGAAGCGAGTTGGTCGTGTTTGCCTCACTAGGTTGGTCTGATGCGTGAGGATGTCCCAAGTCTGTTCGACCGCTTGCCTGAAGGGCTGTTTGGGCCGCTGGGATCTGCCAACCGCCGACGCTACTGGGACATCTTGACCGTCCTTTACGACGACTACTTCTCCGAGACGGTCGTCGCCCCGCCGGAGGGTTACAACCGTCGAGACCTGGTGGTCCCGATTGAGCGATATCTGGAGGACGTCACGGACTGGGTGGCCGAGGATGGGGATGATTTCTCGACACCCATCAATGTCCGCGCCAACCAGATCCTTTCTCGTTTGATCGATGCCGGCTGGCTGTCGGAAACGCCGGTGGGCTTGCGCCGTGTGGTCGAAATACGCCCGGACGTACGGCAGTTCCTCGAAATGCTGTTCAACTTCGCCGACCAGGGGCCGCAGTTCATCGGCGGGCAAGTCCAGTCGATCTACAACAACCTCAAGGCGGTGTCAGATAACCCGAGTGAGAACGCCGTGGCGTTCCACCAAGCAGCAGAGGACACCAAAGGTCTTGTTAATTCCCTGTCGGCAACCGGGATGCAGGTGCGTGACTTGATGCAGCACCTGCGGCGGATGGAGTCGGCTTCAGACTACATCGAGCGTTTTTTCACGGATTACATCAGCGCGATCTATATCGCAGACTACCGAGAATTGCACACGAGCAACCACCCACTGCAGCGCAAAAACGATGTCCTTGAAATCACCCAGGAACTTCGCTTCGACGACGCCAAGCGCCAAGCGCTGCTGCAGTGGTACGGGAAGAACCGATGGGGGCGGTTAACCGCGGAGCAACAAATGGAGAGGGACTTCCAGCGCTTCGGTGTCTTCGAGCGGATCGAAGATCATCTCGATAGGCTTAGCCAGGTAGTCCGCAAGGCCAATCAGCAGGCCATCGCGTATATCCACTACCAGTTGCGTACGTCATCCGACCTTGACCAATTCATCGACCGCACGCTTGAGCGTCTTTGCGCCTTGCCGGAAGGAACTCGACTGGATACGCACTTTGCATCTGGGAGCGCCTTTGCTCAGGCTCGCTTGGCCGAGCCGGCACGTAAACGGCCTGCGCCCAAGCGTAAGGCCTTGCGACGTCGAGAGCTTTCACCGGAGCAACTGGCGCTTCGGCACCTCTTGAGAGCCATGCAGGAAAACCGAACTGTCTCACCCCGGCTCGTGGCCCGCTACCTCGATGCCATGCTCGGGGATCGCGAGGAGATGGCTTCTGACGAAATTACCGTTACGTCGGTTCGGGATCTGTGCGTGTTTCTCGCCCTCGCGCGGACCGGTGCAGCGGGACGCCGGGAGGTTCGAAATACAGGGCCGCTTTCTGGTTACGAGCTTTTTGTAGTCGAGGGGGAGCGGATGGAAAACGAGTACCTCGAAGCGCCGAGGATCATGATTCGCCGCCGAGGAAGCAGCCATGCCCAAGGATGACTGGACACGTATCGCGGAAAACAGTCCGCACTATGAGGCTGAGGATTTTCGTTCCGCAGCGTATCGCTTAGTGACCGAGCAGGTGCTCTACGAGTTCGTGCCTCACCAGCGACTTTCGTACCGGATCGTCAAAGAGCACGAGCGTGATTTCACGGAGATCTGTTCGTTGTTAGGGATGAGTCTCGCGGTTTCGTCGGCCTCCGGTTACGCCTGCGCCTGGCCGGTCCACGAAAAGACGACACCGTTGACCTTGTCGGAAACCTTGTTGGCGCTGGTGCTGCGAAGGATTTACCACGAAAAGCGGCAAGCCGGGGAAGGCGAGGCAGGCCGTGTCGAGGTGTCGCTGGAGGAGCTTTCGACCGTCTTTGAAGAGGCCGCCGGGCGGAGTCTGCCCCATCGCCGAGGTGAGATGGAGTCCCTGCTCGGGCGCATGCAGCGGTTCGGAATCGCTCGAACCCGCACTACCGACGATACGGATCCGCAGCCCTTCGGCGTGGAGATATTGCCAGCGATCGAGATCTTGATTGATGAGGTGCGGTTGGCCGAGCTGGACGCCCATGCGTTGACGGTCCGTAGTAGAAGCGTAAGCGAGAGCTCGCCCGATGTGAGGTCAGAGGAGGCCGATCACGATGAAAGCGCTTGAACGCATCAACCTCATCCAGTTTTTCCTCTTCGAGAAAGAACAGATTGAGATCCGTGGTAACACCGCGGTGTTAGGTCGGAACGGTTCAGGCAAGAGCACGTTGCTGGACGCCGTGCAGACGGTGATGAATGGAGCGCATGGCTCTTGGAGTCGTTTCAATGCCCAGTCCTCCAGCCTGGGGTCTCGCAGCAAGAGCAGGACCCTGCGCGATTATTGTCTCGGCGTACTGCGCGAGAGCAATGAGGACAGTTCGGGGCTTCAAAGTCGTGCCCGAGACGACGCCTTGACCTATCTGACGTTGGGCTTTGTCGACGGAAATCGCGATTGGTGCATGACTGCCGGCATCTGCGTGTCGGCGTCAGCGGCCGAATCCCGCCATCAGTTACATGGACATTTCATTCTGCCCGGGGTGCTGCTATCAGCCGACGATCTGGTTGAGAAGACCGAGGATGGCGAGGTCCCGCTGGACTGGCGAGATTTCGCGACCCGTGCCCGCCGACTGTGTGATCAGGCGGGGCGGACGCCGATCTTCAAGGACCGGCCAGAGGCGTATGTCGATGAGTTGCTCAAGCAACTGGCCCCGCCCGGCAAACCCCGACTGAATGTCACGGAATTTCTGCGCGCATTCACAAAGTCGCTCGAGTTACGTGACGTCGAAAGCGTTGATGAATACGTTCGTCATCACGTAGTGCCGCCAGGGGGGATCAAGGTCGAGGAGTTCGGTCATCAGATTCGTCAGTTCAACGAACTCAAGGAAACAATTGACCGCACCCGTCTTCAGATTCAAGAGCTGGAGGATATCCATCACCGTTACGGTCTGCTTCGGAATGCGATAGAGCGTAAGGCTTCCGTGACGGCCCTGGTTGAGGTCTACCGCCAGGAAGAGATCGGTGAAAATCTCGACCGCTTGCAAGGCGATCGAGAGCAGTCTCGCCAGACATTGGCGTTGCTGGAACGGGACATCGAGGCCAAGCAGAAAGAGCGTGATTCGGTCCAGCAGCAACTGGACGCTTTGAAGATTGAGATCAACCGGGACGGCCGTGTCGAGCATGGCCGCTTTCTGGAAATGCGAGGCGAATCCTTGCGACAGACGGTGGATGAGCGCCGCGATCGGATCCTCAGTCGGATTCGAGAGGTGCTTCAGGGCATCCAAGCGCTGGCGAGCATGGGAGAAAACACCGACATTCCGGATCTACGCGAAGCGCACGAGGTCTTGCACCGGGCACGGGAGTCTCTCGAGGAGCAGGATGCACAGTCGGTGCTGGAAGCCATGCGGGTGGCCTTGGGCATTCTTGGCAGTGCCTCCGAGCGCCTCGAGTCAGCCAAGGATGCCGCGGGGCAGCGCTGCCGTCAGCTCGAACAGGAAGGGCGGGGGTTAAACGGAGAGATCAAAAACATCGAGGCCGGCGGCAGCCGGTTGGGCAAGGACGCGGCTCGCGCGATCGATTTGTTCGATCAGGCGGGCATCGAGGCCCGGCCTGTCTGTGATCTGATCCAGATCTCCGATTCGGATTGGCAGCCGGCCATCGAGGCCTACCTTGGCCAGAAACAGCTCGAACACCTGGTGGTGAGGCCTGGTCGGGAAGCGGATGCCGTACGCTTGATGCGGGAATTGCCCCGTGAACAGGCGATTTACAACGTGAAGGTTATCCAGCCCGAGCACTTGCGCCGACACATGGAGGAAGCCGTCGAGCCCGAGCTGGTGAGCAGTCTCGTTCGATCGGGCGACCGGACAGCGTTGGCGTTCGTACGAGCGGCGATGGCAGGCCTGCGATTTGCCGAGAGCGAGCATGATCTTGCTCGTTACGGGCGCGCATTAACTATCGACGGCATGGTCTCGAGTGGCGGGGGCACGGAGCGGAAACGGCTCCCGGCAAAGACGTCTTTACGTATTGGACGACGGTCGGATCCGTCTGCCCTTCGGGCAGCAAAAGAACGCCTTCGCCAGGTTGGTGAGGAACTGACGCGAATCCGGGAGGAGGAGCGCCAGCTCGGCAAGGTTTTGCTCCGGCTTGACGAGGCAGACGTCGGTGAAAGCGAAGCTCGCCAATTGATGGAGGCGTTTCGTCGGTCGCTCGATGATCTGGATCGCATCGAGCGGGAACGGGAGCGGAGCCTTAGCCCGGATGTGCGGGAGCTGATCGAGCGGGAAAAAGCAATGGAGGCCGAGCGCGACGGGATAGGCGGGGCGCTCGATCAGCAAATCGAGACCCGGGGGCGCCTTAGCCAACACCTCCAAAACCTCGATAAGGAAATTGAGCAAGCTGAAGGCCAGGTGGAGACTGTGGTCGAGAAGTTGCGGTTGCTGGAATCAAAGCCGTACTACTCCGCCGAGACCGTTGATGACTACCGACAACGCATTGATGCAGAGTGTGACCGTCCGGCGGAAGGTGCGCAGAGGGCGCTGGGTTTCTTGAACCGTTTTGAATCTGAAATTCGGGGTCGTGAGAGAGAGGCCTTCCAGATGCTGAGCGATTACGCCCAACGTCACAACGCGACGCTCGGCGAGCTGCGCGACGACTGGGAAAAGGCATTGGCCTGGTCGGGGGAAGAGTCCCAGCGGCTGCAAGAAACCGACCTGGTGCGTTACGCGGAGCAGGCAGAAGAAGCCCTCAAGGCGGCGCGCGAATCGTTTAAGCGCGATATCGCCTTCAAGCTCCAGGACCAGATGAAAAAGATGGAGAGCAACCTGCGGCAACTTAACCGCCTGCTCGACACATGTCCGCCGTTTTCGCAGAACGAGCGCTATGCCTTTACGTGGGAATCGCGTGAGCAGCACCGCGGATTGCGACAGTTCATCGAGCGAGCGGGGCGTGACGAGGAAGGCGCCGACCTGTTCAGTCTGGATTTCCATGGCGATGGGCAGTCGACATCCAACGCCATGGCCGAGCTTGAGGCCTTGGCCCACGATCCGAGTATCGCTGCCGGGAGCGCCCCATCGGTGCTGACGGATTACCGCGAGTTCTACAACTTCGACCTCAACATCAAGCAGGACGACCGAGTCGTTGACAAGCTAAGCAATCGTACGGGTTCAGGCTCGGGTGGCGAGCACCGCACGCCGTTCTACGTGATAGCTGGAGCGGCTTTGGCTTCGGCCTATCAGCTGGAGGATGGTGGTGGCGGTGGTGCGGGACTCATGCTGCTCGACGAGGCCTTCTACAGCATGGACGAGCAGAACGCGCTAGCAGCTGCCCGATTCCTCAATCGGTTGGGCTTGCAGTTGCTGATGGCGGGCCCCGGCACCGACGAGTCAAAACTTGGAACGTTCGCCGAAACACTCTACGAGATTGGTCGTTTCGACTTCGATATCTATCTCGAACGTATTCACCTGAAAGACGCCGCGCACAAGCTTTTGATCAGCGATATGCCAAGCGAGCATCCGGATTTGCTCGAACAGGAAGTGCTGCGCATCGAGGAAAGTCGACGTGGATCCGATCGCCCACAAGGCGCTGTCTAAGCTGCTGGTAAGTGCCGAACGCCACCGGCTGAAGAACGCCGGCGGTCCTGAGCCTTCGTTGCGATTCTCAACCAGTTCCTTTCCCGCGTACCTGCGTCTTGAAAGCGTCGATGCGATGGAAGAGGTTCACGCATCCCTGCGAGAAGCGCAGCGATTCGGCGCTATCGAGATCGAGTGGGACGCCAGAGCCGGTGAGCAGGGTGCGATTAAGCGCATAAAGGTGACGGACGACGAGGCGCTGGCAGACCTTTTGGGCGAAACACCTTACTGGTGTGCGCTCGAGTCTGCCGAGAAAGCATTGCGTCCTTGGAGTGCTTCCGACGGGGTGAGCCAGCTCCTCGATGCGTGGCGCGAGATGAGGAGACCCCGAGGCATCACTCCTGGCCAGCTCGATGATGTGCTCGACGGTCTGCGGGTCCTCGAGGAAATGCGGGGCGAATACGAAATCCCGGTTCGTCGGCTTGGGGCACGTGTTTTTGCCGATTCCAAGCGCATCGAAGCATTGGTGCCGGTTCTCGATGTGCTCACGCGTGAAAACGATGACCCAGCTAGGCGGGAGCCTGAAGAGATCTTGAGAAAGATCGGGCTGGTTAAACATCGTCAGCCACTGCTAATCGCCGGCGGTGGAGGGTTGTTGCTCCAAGACGGTGACGGGGCTGGTTTTGAGATGCCGATGCCATACCCCTATGTGGGTGTGGAGCCACAGACCGTGCGGCGGCTTTCCAATCCGGCATGCGTGTCGAATGTGCTGACAGTGGAGAACCTCACAACGTTTCATGAGCTGGCTCGGCTCATGAAGGGGTGCAACCGGGGTGTGTTGCTTTACACCGGTGGATTTCCTTCGCCGGCGTTTCTGCTGGCGTATCGAGCCTTGGTCCGTGATTTGCCCGAAAGGACGACGTTCTGGCATTGGGGGGATATTGACCGTGGTGGCTTGAGGATTGCGAAGACCGTGGCAGATACCTTGCAGGAAGAAGGGCGGGAACTCAGGTCTTGGCGCATGAACCCCGACGAGCTTCCGAGGGAACAGCTTTACTTGCGAGACCCTGACGGCGTGATAGAAGAAATGGTCGGCACCGCAACGGATATCGGTTGGTCCGATTTGGCGGATGGCCTGGAAAGAGTGCCCTGCACCGTTGAGCAGGAGGCCCTGGCACCCGTGCTGCCGGCGGGATTCTGTGACATGGGAGAGTGAAGACCTTGCATCTAGGATCTCTGCAAAGTTGAGATCACGCCGCGCTCGACAAGATAGACGCCATCGCGTCTTAACTGGGGAGAGCGAGATGCTGATTCAATCAACGGACGAGCTGGCCGGGTATTTCCGGGATCGACGAAAAAATCGAGCCTTGACGCAGGTGGCTGTAGCCGAAGATGCGCGCCTGCGGCAAGGCACGGTGTCAGCCTTTGAGAGGTCACCTGACTCCACTCGTCTGGATACGGTTTTCCGCTTGCTGGCTGCCCTTGATCTCGAATTACATGTGGCTCCCAAAGAAAGCCCTGGCGCGAGAACGGCGGGTGTTACGGGGGAGAGCAAGGTTGGTCAGAGCCATGGTGACCTCGCGCAGCCTCGACGTTTGGATGAATGGGTACGCGGTCGGTCGTCTGACAAAAGGTGCTGCCGGCGAGATGTTGTTTGTCTATGCCGATGCTTGGATCGCCCAAGATGGTTCCCGCTCCATCTCCCTGTCGATGCCGCTGCGGCAAGCGCTTATCGGGAGGATGTCGTATACAACTTCTTCGACAACCTATTGCCCGACAGCCGACCGATTCGCGATCGTGTTCAAGCCCGGTTTGGGGTTTCCAGCTTTCACCCCTTTGACCTTCTCGAAGCAATCGTCCGGGCGCTTGGCCCCTCCTTGCGCTGTGCTTTTCCCGTATTACGGGATTGGGCCTTCTTCTTGTTCAGATTTGGTCTCGCCATTTTTGCACTTCGATCAGATGAACGATGGGATGCGCTGATTATGCCGATCTGAATGCCCCGTCAAAAATCCGGAGCCCATTTCGACACATCAGGCACTTTCGGACCGATCAGGATTTCCTCGGTTGTCAGGTTGAACGACTGGACTTCCCGGACATTCTCAAGGGACGGCAGCACCCGGAAACCGACCGTCTTGTTGGCATTGCCCCGCCAGCCGCTTGATCGACGACCGTAGTGTTCGCCGGCCGTCTCGATCGAGCGATGCCCCATCAGCGCCGCGACCTCCTCACGGCTCAAACCGGCGGCCTTGGCGTCTGCCGCGAACTGATGCCGGGCAGAATACAGGGTGATCTTGTCCTTGATGCGGGCCTGCCTCCTCGCGCCAAGGACCTTCCGGCCCAGCGACCGGATGATCTGGTCACGCGCTTCCAGCCGGGTGATGCCGCGCTGATCCTGAAGATCGTTCATCCAGCCGTGCAACATGGCGGTCACGAACTGGACGGCCTCGATCTCATTCGGCTGGATACCCCCGTCGCCCATCGGGGCGATCAGAACACGGGTCGGCCCGAACGAGCGACGGGACTCCCCATTCTCGTCTTCCCGGTATTTCCCGTTGGCGATTTGCAGCACCGCGACATGACGACCCCGATCCAGGAACCGGGTGCTCCCATCAAACCATTCGGACGGCCTGGCCCCAAAAGCACGGCTGGCCACCATCATGGCCCCGGCGATCTGGCCGTGAATGCGTGTATCGGCAGCCAGTACCCGCATCAGGGCAATCCAGTCTGGCTGGCGGATGCCTTTCCGCCGCGCCGCCGAGGTGTTCCCACGACGATTCACGGCCTTCCGGCTTAATCTCGGGGCCGTCTCACTGGCCACGGGTATCAGGTCAGGATTCAACCTGGACCGCCCGTAGTAATAACGCAGGGCCGCCCTGACCTGGCGACGGGATGCCTGGGAAATGTTGGGATAGACTGCTGCATTCAGCCAGTCCGAGAACTCGCTCAGGGACTCCCGCCATGGCAAGGCAGTCTCTGTCTCGAATCGGTCGATCAACTGCTCTGCCCGATGGATGTACTGGAGTGACGAGTGAGCTGATAGCGGTCGCCCGGTAGATGACGTGCCATCCACGGCTGTCTGATCGGGGCCGTCTGCGCTATCTGCTGACAGGGTGATCCTTTTTTTCTGTCTGGGCTTGTCCATTTCGTTGAACCTGATTGCCTCGGAATGCCGCCCAAAAGTGGCTGCCCGGTGGGTGATTTGGCGTCCAATATACCGGCAAGGCGACCCTCGTCAAAAACAGGTCACTCCCCCTGTTACTTGGCAAGACGCCACCCCCAACCTTGGCAAGACGCTACCCCCAGTTTGAACATTCCGATAGGGGCAGTTTGAACATGCCGGCAGGGGCAGTTTGAACATGCCGGCAGGGGCAGTTTGAACATGCCGGCAGGGGCAGTTTGAGCCGGCAATCGCCCCGGCAGGCATGGCCAGAGCGGTGCCGAAAGCGCCGTCAGCGCCGTCTCAGGCGGCCAGAGGCGCATGTCTGGCGCAGACCTCAGCTGGCAATCGCCCAGGACGCTGCTGCTGGCTTAGCGGTTGGCTGGCGGCTGGCGGCTGGCGGCTGGCTCGGCGTCAGCGAAGCAAAAAATAATCATATTCGCTGCCTGCGCTGGATGAACGGGGTGAAGTGGTTCACTGATCTTGGACACCCCGATAGGTGTTAATTTGCCGCCATGACCACGAGGTGCATCAAGATGGGACGACGACATTTTTCAGCCGAATTCAAGCTCGAGGCAGCGAGCCTCG